>Ga0210043_1000008_pt1 | contig 287847 bp, 260 predicted proteins | sample CryGeymet201501t_FD_183990 | JGI IMG/M metagenome (GOLD analysis project Ga0210043, IMG submission 183990) | Groundwater microbial communities from Crystal Geyser aquifers in Utah, USA - Crystal Geyser metaG 2015-01t (SPAdes) (version 2) | ecosystem: Environmental > Aquatic > Deep subsurface >...
GGTCCGCAGTTCGATTCTGCGAGGTGGCTCAAATAGTAGCGTAATTTTGATTGATTTGTTATGCTAGGCGCACGAAAGTTTTATCTTTCGCCAACATAGCTCAGTTGGTAGAGCGCATCCATGGTAAGGATGAGGTCCACAGTTCAATTCTGTGTGTTGGCTCAAAAAAATCGCCTGACAGTATGCTAGGCGATTTTATATTTGTGCACGGCGTGCGCATCCTTTTATCATCGAGTATTTTTAAAATAAAGCAGACATCGTGGAGATGTCTGCAAAGGAATACGTTCATTTGTGTTTACTCCGGTATTTGGAGGCACGATTAGAAGAGGTATTTTTTCGAGGGGATGAAGGACTGACGCGCAGTGGTGTTGGGTCGCTATTTCCTTGCGTTATGTATTGGTATACATACGAAAGGATTTGCGCTTGGGTTACTATTCGCCCAGTTTGATTGCAACGATATCTGCCGTTGCTAAGAGGAGCAAAAGTGATGGCTTTGGTGAATGTATGCATGAGACACCTCCTTTCAGGTAGAGCATGACAGTTCAAAACAGATACGATCCTTTGTAATTAATATATACTTTCCACGTATTGTCAACTCTTTCTAGAAAGTTCTATGACCAGACGTACAGTCTTTTTGATATTTGGTATACTGAATTATATGGACAATCTGACTGATGCGCGAATTAGAGAAATTGAGGCAGCAATGCTTTTGCCTGATTTTTGGAACGAACCCCAGAAGGCGCAAGCGATGATAAAAGAACTGCAGGACCTTAAAGATACAAGCGGAGGTAAGGGCGCGTACGATCGTAGTAATGCAATATTTACCGTTGTTGCTGGTGCCGGTGGCGATGATGCCGAAGATTTTGCGCGTATGTTGGTAGAAATGTATCAAAAGTTTGCAGAAAAACGTGGATGGGGAGTGGTGATTCTTGACAGTAATACTAATGATCAAAATGGCTATCGTAACATTACGTTTGAGATAGAGGGAAAAGGAGCTTATGGTCTCTTACAACAGGAATCTGGCGTACATCGCTTGGTCCGTATTTCACCCTTTAATAGTAATGGAAAACGACAAACTTCGTTTGTGCTAGTGGAAGTTTCACCGCGTATTGATGACGTGAGTGCTGTGACATTGCATGAAGATGATCTTGAAATTTCGTTTGCTCGCTCTGGTGGTGCTGGTGGACAGAATGTGAATAAGCGTGAGACTGCAGTTCGTATTGTCCATACACCAACAAATATTTCTGTAAATGTTTCTTCGGAACGTTCGCAGCAGCAAAATCGAGAACGAGGATTGACACTTCTGGCAGGTAAAATCTTTGCGTTTGAAGAAGAACAGCGCCGTCGCGAACTCCGCGGTTTAGCGGTGGAGAAGACACTTAAAATTGAATGGGGAAGTCAAATTCGATCGTACGTACTACATCCCTATCAGTTGGTGAAAGATCATCGAACTAATACTGAAGTACGAAATGTTGAGGCAGTGTTGAATGGAGACATTCAGCCATTCATAGATGCTTCTATGAAATTACCATAGCATGATATACTGTCTGACATGATTTACTTTGATAATGTTTCAAAGCTATACAATGATGGGCGCAGTGCTGCGTTACAGGAAGTGACTTTTCAAGTAGCCCCAAAAGAGTTTGTTTCAATTGTTGGACATTCTGGTGCGGGTAAGACAACGTTGCTTAAAATGATTATTGCCGAAGATCGCCCGTCTCACGGACAGGTTTTCTTTGAGTCACTTGATATTCATCGTATTCCTAAAACAAAATTACCAAATTACCGCCGAAAGATTGGTACAATCTTTCAAGACTTTAAATTACTCTCTCATAAAACCGCCTATGAAAATGTCGCTTTTGCGATGGAGGCTAATGGTCGCACTGATGCTGAGATAGCTGAAAATGTTCCACACGCTCTGGCGCTCGTCGATCTTGATGATAAAGTTTGGAATTTTCCGAGTGAACTTTCCGGTGGAGAAAAGCAACGAGTAGCAATTGCGCGTGCTATTGTAAATCAGCCAGACATCATTATTGCTGATGAGCCAACCGGAAATCTTGATCCCATTGCAACATATGAAGTAGTGCAAATTCTTCGTAAAATTAACGACCTTGGGACCACTGTGATTATGACTACTCATAATAAAGGAGTGATTGATGAAATAGAGCGACGGGTTATTACTATGGATAATGGTCGTATCGTTCGGGATGATTCGACTGGTAAATATATTTTGTAAGCGATTATGATCACCGCGTTTCGTAGAGTTGTGAAAGCAGGTTTCGTCGGTTTTTGGCGTAACGCATATGTATCACTCGCATCTATTTTTGTATTAACCATTGCTCTGTTTGTGATTGGGGCGACAATGTTCCTTAATCAACTGCTTGGTACCTCGCTTGCAATACTACAGTCAAAAGTAGATATCAATGTGTATTTTGTACCGGATGCACCAATGGAAGAAATTGAGCGTATCAAAGCAGCAGTGGAAGCGTTACCTGACGTCGCAACAGTAAAATTTACTTCTCGAGAAGATGCTTTGGCAGGATACCGAGAACGAAACAAGGATAATACCATTGCCTTACAGGCACTTGAAGAAATCGACAAAAACCCACTTGGTGCCAACCTTGCTATTCAAGCTAAAGAGACATCACAGTATGAGAGTGTTGCTCGCTTCCTCGAAGAACAGCAAGCACTCGAACAACCGCAGACTCCCGTCATTGAGGTAATAAATTTCGGACGAAATAAAGAGTCAATTGATACGCTTACTTCCATTATTAATGCGACAGAGCGTGCCAGCTTTATTATCCTCGGTATTTTGCTTATTGCAGCTATATTGATTACATTCAATACCATCCGGCTTGCTATCTACACTTCTCGTGAAGAGATATCAATTATGCGTCTGGTTGGTGCCAGTAATATGTTTATTCGTGGACCATTTATGTTGCAGGGTATTATGTACGGCTTTATTTCTGGCGTATTTGCACTACTACTGTTTTATCCGCTCCTTGTCTGGGTTGGACCGCGTACTGCAACCTTCTTTGAACTAAACCTCTTTGATTACTACATTATGCACTTTGGTGAGATATTTGGTGTGCTTGTCGGTATCGGGATCATCCTTGGTCTGGTTTCGAGTACCTTTGCGATTGCACGTTACTTACGAGTTTAATTTCCTCTCTCCTTTTATGAAAAAAAAGAAAATCAAAGCGACTGCAACACAGCCAACGACGAAGTATATCTTTGTAGTAGGCGGGGTGATGAGTGGGGTAGGAAAAGGAATCACCTCCTCATCGATCGCGTGTGTGCTACAAGCACAAGGGTTGGTTGTTACGGCAATCAAAATCGATCCATATATCAATGTTGATGCGGGGACGATGAACCCAACTGAACATGGAGAAGTATTTGTCCTTAAGGATGGTTTGGAAACTGACCAAGATATGGGTAACTATGAGCGCTTTCTTAACGCTGATATGCCGAGTATTAATTATATGACCACTGGTAGTGTGTATCAGTCGGTTATCGAAAAAGAGCGAAATCTTGAATATGGCGGTCGTAACGTCGAAGTGGTTCCTGACATACCACTCGAGGTCATCCGGCGTATCAAAAAAGCAGCACTTGTCGCGGCTGCCGATGTGGTGTTGATTGAAGTTGGTGGTACTGTCGGAGAATACCAAAACGTCCTCTTTCTCGAAGCAATTCGCATGATGAAGACTGAACAGCCAGAAAACGTTGCGGTGGTGATGGTGAGTTATCTGCCAGTTCCTGGTTCTATCGGTGAAATGAAAACCAAGCCAACGCAGACGGCGGTTAGGATGCTCAATAGTGCCGGTGTATTTGCTGATATGATCATTTGTCGCAGTTCGATGTCAGTTGATCAAAAACGTAAAGAAAAAATTGCCACGTTTTGTAACGTGCGAGCGGAGAACGTTATTTCTTCTCCTGACTTGCAAAGTATTTATGATATTCCACTTAATTATGAAGCGGATAATCTTTCTTCGCGATTGCTTGCCATCCTTGGACTTACGCCCAAAAAACGAACAGATCTAAAAGCTTGGAAACAGTTTGTGAAACAATCAAAAGGTGGTGTCGATACCGTAAAGATAGCAGTGGTGGGTAAGTACTTTAATTCTGGAGAGTTTGTGCTCTCAGACGTATACATTTCGGTGCTTGAAGCAATCAAATTTTCGGCGTACAAACTCAATCTCAAACCAGAGATAACTTATTTGAGCGCACAAGATTTTACTGATAAAAAACAATTAAAAAGACTGGGCGTATTTGATGGTATTTTATTACCAGGTGGCTTTGGCAAAACGGGAGTGGAAGGTATGCTCAATGTCATTGAGTACGCACGGAAACATGACGTCCCTTGCTTTGGGATTTGTTACGGTATGCAACTCATGGTGGTCGAATTTGCCAACCATGTCTTGCACCTCAAGTATGCCAGCACGGAAGAGATTGACCCATCTGCCAAACATTTAGTTATTGGTGTAATGCCAGACCAACGTGAAAAAATCGCAAAGAAGGAAATGGGGGGTTCAATGCGTCTGGGGCAGTATCCCGCAAGGTTAAAGACAGGCTCACTCGCCGCCAAGGCATATAAGACGACAGAAATCTTGGAGCGACATCGCCACCGGTATGAAGTGAACCCAGAGTATATTGAACGGCTTACTGCCGCTGGACTCAGCTTCTCCGGTACCTCACCAGATAGTACGCTAATGGAAATTGTGGAATTACCACCAGAAGAGCATCCTTTTTTCGTCGGGGTACAATTTCATCCAGAATTACAAGCGCGACCGCTCGCGCCACACCCGCTTTTTACCGCTTTTTTGAAAGCTGCGTACGAAGCGAAGTAAGTAGTGTGCATCTCCAAAATAATGTCCGTTTAAGCATAAAGAAAAACGAAAGAACTTTTTAGCTTCAAAGTGTAAAGGAAATATGCTAGTCTATGTCGGCGCGACCGCATACCCTTACGTAAAGGAGGAGGACCACTAGGTAGTACAAAAGTCTTCAGAGTGTGTCGGTTGACCATACATTGCCGGATCGTCTAAAGGTAGGACAGCAGCCTTTGAAGCTGCGTATCTTGGTTCGATTCCAAGTCCGGCAGCCAACTCGTGCTAGCACGAAGAACTTCTAAGTAACGCTTATCTAACTTTGCATAGACTTAGCAAGAGCTCAAGACAAGACATAATATTCATATGAATACTGAACAATTAGAAAAAACTATTCAGTCTGAAGGACCTGATATTGTTGAGATTCTAATAGGTAAATACGAGCTGACGGACTTTGAAATAAATAGTAGAGATATTGAAAAAGAAATTTATGATATTTCAACAAGCTATTCCAAAATTTTATTTTTTGAATCCAAACACTTTTTCTCAGAGTCAGTGAGAAACGAGACTAAGACCTACCTTACTTCAAGGTTCGACCGAAACCAAGTTTTTAAGATGAATGATATTGACTTGGTTGCTCATTGAATAAAGTCAGAGGTCATCAAACAATTAGAAAATCGGGAAATTTTCTTAATGTAATAGTGTTTATGAACGCACCCACTGCAGGCAAGATTTTAGCTCAAAGAGCAATTGGAAGAGCTGGCTCAGGTTTATTCTTCATAGAAGAAGTATTGGAATCTAGGGGAGATTCAACAGACATAGCATACTCAAGATCTTGGTATATTCTGTTGTCTTTCAATTTCGAATTAATATTAAATGCTTTGATTGCTTTTGAAAGTAAAGGCACAACTAACGAGGAGGTTATAAAAGACATAATGAAGGTAAAGCCTTCTCATAACTTTGAAAAATTATTTAAAAAATGAATTTCAAAATATAGTAGAACTGCCAAGTGGGACAAGGTTCAGAAGGTGCTTTGTTTTTGTCGTGGTCAAAATACTCTGAACAGCTTCCATTACTGCGGAGGGCGTGACTGCGAATGGCACGCTAGTGTTGTTTCCAAGATATTTTGGGTTGAAATAGTACTAAAAATTAAAATTTAGGATAAAGTGCAGCAGAGATGGTAGAATAAAGTATGAAAAAGATACTCCTATTTCTTGCAGTGACGGTACTTTTGCTGATACTCGTCCTTCTTGCCTTAAAAAATGAACCATCAGACATACAGCAAGTAATCGTAACTGATTATAAAGATGCGACATACGTGATTGATGGTACTCCGGCAACACTAGTTGATGGTGTATCAGAAAAAATACCAAAAACTAATTCTCCTGTGCTAGTGACTACTCGTTATTTCGGCAATCAGCTTTTTAAAGATATCAATGATGACGGTCGAGATGACGTTATATTTTTCCTGACACAGGAGACTGGAGGCAGTGGTAGTTTCTTTTATGTCGTTGCAGCAGTAAATACCGATGATGGCTATATTGGTTCGGAGGCACTGTTTCTTGGTGATCGTATCGCTCCACAAACTATCGAGTCTGGAATCGGTAATCAGATAGTCGTCAATTATACAGAAAGAGCGGCGGGTGAACCAATGACCACTTCTCCTTCAATTGGCGTGTCACGTAGACTCATATTAGATGTAAGATCAATGCAATTTACTGAAGTGGCAGCTGATTTTGAGAGAGAGGCAGATGTAAATTATATGGCACTTGGTATGAAGACCTGGGTATGGCAGAAAACAGAATTCGATGACGGTAGAATAATTTTTCCTACAAGAGAGGGAGTATTTACTTTGCTATTTGCTGATGACCACCTGATGGAGGTGGGGACAGATTGTAATAATGTCGGTGGGGAATACACAGTAGAGAATAATAAAATCACCTTTACTAACTTGAGATCCACCTTGATGTACTGTGAAGATTCACAAGAAGCGGAATTCTTGGAAATGCTCAAAGATACAAAATCATTTCATTTCACTACTAATGGTGAATTATTCTTTGATTTAAAAGACAATAACGGAACGGTGGTGCTTCACTAATGAGTGAAAGTTAAGTGAGTGTGATACCTTGTGTATAACAAAAATCTGTGGTATTATATAAAATGAAAAGAGTTCATTTTTAACCGTAACTTTGAAAAGGAGGTCGCTATGCGACGTTTTTTTGTTTCTGCTGCATTTTTACTTCTGTGGATGTCGTCTTCATTTGCACAACTAGCCCCGATGAGACTCTTTCCGGATTCACCGTGGGACTACGTAGAAAAAAATACGTGGCGGTTGGATTTTTCAGGTTTTGAACGACCAGAGACTATCATTGCAGTGGAATTTGAAAATGTCTTCTATTTCACTTCCTATGCTGAATGTGGTGACGGTCAGTTGCAGGTCTTCTCGTGGGTTGATGGTGAAAAGAAAGCAAAGGGTATCACCTGCGATGGTAAGACCATACGTATTTCTACAAAAGTATGGGAAGGACGGGTTAGTCCGAGACCTCCGATTATTGCAAAGCAGTAAACACAAACATGAACGCCCGGAGATATCTCTGGGCGTTTTTTAATTTTCAGAACAGCGGTGGTGAATCGATGTACGTGGGTAAAAAGTAAGACTATAGCCATAATCTTTATTATATGGTATAATATTTAAGGTATGTTGTAGAGCTTTCTAAACAATGCAATTTCTTCAATCAATTTCAAAGGAGTAAAAAATGATTGACTTTGAACAGTTGGGTGGTGACCCGCTCACGGCGGACAGTTATGTCGTCCTGTTTAAAATTAGCGATACCCATATCGGGGTTGTTGGCACAAAAGCGGCTAAACAGGTATTGGCTCGCAATCTCAGACGACTTGAATTCGCAATCCGCACTTGCGAGTTGCATGAAGAACTCAAGGCGTTTGAGGTCTCGTATCGAAAGATATGCAGTCGTACGAAAACTGGCATAACAGAAATAAAGTTTGCAGTTGCGTGTGAAAAAGTGGAACTGGTTTTGACGTTTCTCGAATACGCGCGCCAGAGTGGGGTGTTCTTCAACCCTATTGTGAGTGACATGCAGTCATTCACGACAAATTTCTCAAGTATTTGAGAAATTTCGACTAATAAGCACTCAATGAGTGCTTATTTTTTTGCATGACTTTCATGAGAAGTTCATTAGTAATGATAAATTACTGTAGTTACCACAGTAGATTTGAGGCAGATACTTATATTTATATGAACTTCAAGAAAATATTTAATTTTTCGCAACCATTAGTCGTCGTTAGTACTATTTTTGTATTGGTACTTTTTGTTATCACTACATAGTATTTGTGGCGAGTATTCCGTGCTCTCGGTGAACGAGGAAAATAGTAGAGCCAATACAAGGTGTGTGTTGGTAGAGCAAAAGCATGTGAATTTGATACCACAAAGACTCCTGTCGAGAGGGTTGTCTGTAGAAAAGGATAACAAGAGACAACTGTAAAAATAGTGCGAACGTACAACAAGGAAATATCAATTGTACAAAATATGGATTTTGGTCACACTGAACCGCAAATACTTATGCCATATGGAAATCGAATTAATCTTGATTCCAAGAGGAGAAAAATTTTGCGACATTTTAACAATTCGCACTATGTTCATTGCGGCTTTATGATAAGGACTCTATACTTACCAGTATGAAGAAGGAAAACAAAGTTGCTAATCGAATAATTATATTATTGATTACACTCGTGGTTATCTTGATTAGTATACTCATATATTTACAAGTTCGTCCTGATTCATATGTGGTAGACTCTGTTCCACAGATTGATATTCTTCATCTCGATGCGGGAAAACTGACCGATGACCCCTTCTTAAAAGAGGAAGAGATTGTTATTGTTAGTGCCACTTCAAGTGCTGAGGGAGAAACACTCTTAAAGATAGAGCCAGTGCTGTTTGAATATGTAGAAGTCATAGACAGTTGTGGACCGCATTTTGAAGGTGAGTGCTTGCGAGTACGTTCTGGTCCGGGAATTGAATACCCAGTATTGGCGAGTTTGCGAAATGGAGTGGTACTTAAGGTAGGAGGGAGAGTCGAACGTGATGGACAAAATTGGTATAAGATTATTTTTGACGAGTGGCTCCGTTATCCTGAGCGGTTGAAAGGAGATTGGTATGTTGCGGCTACGTACGTAAAAATTTTACTCGACGAAGGAGACAAAACGATATGGGAACATACTTATGCTACTACCTCGATGAAGACTATTACCATTGATCGTTCAGAGCAAAAACTCTATGCATTTGATGGAAATGAATTATTTTTAGAAGCGGCAATTTCCACTGGATTGGAACTCACACCGACTCCTCGTGGTACGTTTACTATTTTTAAAAAGACGCCTAGTCGCTATATGCAAGGTCCGCTACCAAACTTGAGTGACAAGCAAGTTTACGATTTACCCGGAGTACCATGGAATTTGTATTTCACTGAAGGAGGAGCGGTAATCCATGGTGCCTACTGGCATAATAGTTTCGGCTCTCGTTACTCGCATGGCTGTGTGAATCTACCGACTGATGTTGCACATACTTTGTATGTGTGGGCTGGACTGGGTACGAAAGTAATTGTCAAAGATTAATATAAGACGACGTAATATCTATTGTGTCTAGGTATTTCAGTACGCTACACTATTCATGTTTTGTTGTATAAAACCATTCTCATTACTCCGTTTGTTGTTGAATTAGGTGCTGCATATATGCTCGCAGCAGTTGCAATAGCGAATGCACCACAAGTCACCTCTGGTGTTCCTATGATAGCTCCTCTACCGAGAGAGATTCGTTTAGTAGTGATTCCAGCGGAATCAACTGAAATGATGTCGCCATCAGAAGTCATCGAAGAAGTATCGAAAATAAACGAAATAGTAACATCCGCCGCACCAATTGCGTCTGCAGCAAAGACAGTTAAATCAGTAGAAGACCTGAAACCTGCGACCAGTATTTCTACTGAAAAAAAACTTGAAACAGCAGTCTATACGGTGCCATTTTATTCACAATTCTCCGATATACATTCTCCGGATTGGAAAAAAGTAAGTTGTGGTATTGCTAGCCTAGCGATGTTGATTGATTTTTACTCTGATGAAGAGATTTCTGCTGATGCACTGCTTTCCCGTGGTATTACTGCCGGTGCGTACCAAGAGAATGCCGGTTGGATCCATGACGGACTAATTGGACTTTCTCACCCGTACGGTCTTGATGGAGAAAGTGTAAGTTTGGCACAACTTACTATGGATGCTGCGTTTGCAACACTGGTTACTGTTTTACATGATGGTCCAGTTATGGCGTCGGTGCACTATACGTTTGAACCAACCAACCCAATCCCACACCTGGTGGTCATCACGGGAGTGCGAGAGGGTAAAGTCTTCTATAATGATCCAGCTGAAGTATCCGCCGCTGGATCGCTTTCGATAGAAAAGTTTGAAAAAGCTTGGAAGAAACGATATGTCACTATTCGCCCAGCGCAGTAAATATTAATTGCTTTTCAGGTGACATAATTCAGACAGAAAATTGTATCGTGATATACTGTATCTATATTCGTTCGTAACGTATAGTTCTTATGGCATTAATATTTGTTACCAGACAGATCCCAGAAGTTGGTATTCGTTGGATGCGTGAAGGTGGACATGAAGTAGTGGTGAGCGAAAAAGACGGCGTGCTGACAAAAGAAGAATTAAAAGAGGCACTAGGAGCACGACCGTATGATGGTATGGTCAGTTTGCTCACTGATACTATTGACGCTTCAGTTTTGGCAGCTGCACCACAACTTAAAATCGTCGCAAATTATGCTGTTGGTTACAATAATATTGCGGTAAAAGAACTACATGATGCTGGGGTAGTGATTACTAATACTCCGGGTGTACTTACCGATACTGTAGCGGAATTCACCGTATCATTAGTACTGGCGCTTACCAAACGCATTCCAGAAGGTGATCGATTTACGCGTGCGGGTAAGTATGTAGGTTGGGCGCCGGAGTTACTCCTCGGTAGTGATCTCGCAGGAAAGACGCTTGGTATTGTCGGGGCTGGTCGCATTGGTTCAGGAGTGGCAAGACGTCTTGCGAATGGGTTTGGAATGCAGATAAAATACTACGATATCGCTCGCTCTGAAGCACTGGAAGCAGAAGTCCAGAGTGAATATTATGAGTCACTTGATGAGTTACTCAGAGTAGCTGATGTTGTTTCTCTTCATGTACCGCTTCTCCCACAAACACAGCATCTTATTAATACTGAACGATTAGCACTGATGAAACCATCCGCCTATCTCATCAATACTTCGCGCGGACCAGTGATAGATGAGACGGCATTGGTGACAGCACTACAACAAGGAACTATTAGAGGTGCTGCGCTTGATGTGTATGAAAATGAGCCAGCCTTGGCTTCTGGTCTGACAGCACTCGATAATGTGATTATTACCCCACATACCGCTTCGGCGAGTGAAGAGACCAGAGGAAAGATGTCTGAATTAGTTGGATTTAACATCAATGAATTTTTCCTGGGACATATTCCACCCAACATCGTAGTTGTTGCCTAGAGTTGGTCTTCCAGGATATTCGTGTATGATGGGTCTAGTGACTAGACGTTTTACTAGTGATTAATTTGACAAAACGTTATGAAAAAAGGATACGTAGTAAATATTGGAACAGTAACAACTGAAAATACTGATTACCGACGAGTACTCTATACTGGAGAGCATAGTCAGCTTGTTGTTATGAGTCTTGCACCAGGGGTAGAAATTGGAGAGGAGATTCATCATTTAGATCAGTTTATTCGCATCGAGAGTGGGTCGGTAAAAGTGATACTTAATGATACAGAAGAACATGAACTCAAAGATGACTGGGCGATTGTGGTCCCGGCTGGAGTGAAACATAATTTTATTAACCAAGGTAGTGTTCCGGTGAAGTTGTATACCATTTATTCACCAGCAGAACACGTAGATGGTCTAGTGCAACCAACCAAAGCGGACGAAAAAGAAGAACACTTTGATGGGGTAACTACGGAGTGAGGATACAAAAAATTCAGACCCTTATACAAAAAGCATAAGGGTCTGAATTTTTTACCACAGGATTAAATATTGACAAATATACAGTATATGTTTTTATGCGTCTCTCTCAGGTGAGAGAAAATTGTTCTTTGTTATATAAAAGGAGTGTGTTATGTCTTTTGCACAATCAACTAATTTCGGTGACCACGGTGACGTGCAGTTGTTGGGTACTGTTAGTGAGTTTGGCTTTGTTAAAAAAATTGTCTTTCCGCAGGGGTATGCTTTTATTATTCCTGATAGTGGTGGTGAAGATATATTTATTGGTTCGACGACGATTGAGCAATCGAAGATTGATCCATTTGTGGAAGGTATCAGGATTTCGTACCGTGTGATAAAAATAAAAGAAAGATTGCGAGCAATCGACTTGAAACTAATCAAAGGTGTGAATTATCCCAATGGTGATTTCTGTACTGGTACTCAATGTAATGACGGGATTTTTTTTGAACCGTTGTTTCCAAATCCGAACCAGTGGATTAACGGGATGCTCAAATGGTACAACCCAGAGAAAGGATATGGCTTTGTCACCTTTGAAGAGAACATTAGAGATGTGCTCTTAACCAAACAGGTGTTTGCTACCCTGCCGGGAGTTAATGAAAATACAAGGGTAGAAAACCTTTCAGTAAAGGTTAAGATTATTGCTTGCCGGAAACCGGGGATGTTTCAGGTTAAAGCAATTTCTCTAAAATAGAAATGACCACTCTAAAACTGCCTCTTGAGGCAGTTTTTTGTTATGATAGTAGTATGGGATTTTTTGATAATACCCCTAAGCGGGTAACGAAAGAAGAGATGAGAGAGATTATGCAGAAGTTATATGGAAAACTTGATGCGGTGGAACGTATTGAGGTCGAAAAGTTATTTCGAAATGATCTCGTTGAACCTGGCATCGAGGCTGGGGTGACTAAGGTTGAATTAGACGCCGCGCTTTCATGGTTGCGAACAAATCCGCGGAAGCACGTGTTAGAAGAAAATGATATTTTGCTTATTGAAAAATATTTTTTAGAACAACTTAATGATTAAAAAAACAGCACACCATACGGTGTGCTGTTTTTTTAATCATCGTAAAGAGAGATTTAGTGCTTAATGACAAACGTAAGTGCTTGTCCGTGTTTGGTACCACGTCCAGTGCGACCAATGCGGTGCACATAATCTTCAAACGTATTTGGTAAATCGTAATTGATGACGTGCGAGACATCATCAACGTGGATACCTCGGGCAGCGACATCGGTGGCGACGAGCACTCGGGCATTACCACTCTTGAAAGCTGCTAGAGAACGTTGTCGTTGGCCATGGCTTTTATTGCCGTGGATAGATTCAGCTTTTACCCCGCTTCGAGTTAATTCCTGAGAAAGTTTTTCAACGCTGTGTTTCATCGATCCAAAAATAATTACTCGCTTGAATTCAGCCTTCCCGAGAAGCGTAAGTAATGTGTCAAATTTGTGAGCGTGTTCGTATAACACGACATCTTGAGCAATACTATCGGTGACATCTTTTTTCTTCACCGAGACTGATACTGGACTACGCATAAAATCGTTCACGAGCGCTTCAGCTTCTTTAGTCATTGTCGCCGAGAAAAAAAGTGTCTGTCGGTCTTTTCTGACACCGCTGAGAATATTTCGCATATCGTGAATAAATCCCATGTCGAGCATTCGGTCAGCTTCATCAAGTACCACATTGGTAATTCGTTCAGTATGAAGGTTCCCTCGTTCGATAAGATCGAGGATGCGTCCAGGAGTACCGATGATAAATTGGTTCGTTCGTTTCAAAGCTCTTATTTGTGGTTGGATGCTAGTACCTCCGACACAGCTTGTAGCAAATAGTTTAAATCCAGCCCCAAATTTACGGAACTCTGCTTCAGCTTGAAGTGCGAGTTCACGGGTGGGAGTCAAGATTAACGTCAGTTGATTTTTTTCAGTCAACGTCTTTTGAATCAAGGGGAGTAAAAATGCAGCGGTCTTCCCAGTACCAGTCTGTGCCAAGCCGATAACGTCTTTGCCATCAAGGATAAGCGGAATCACTTGATCTTGGATTGGTGATGGGGAAGTGATACCCTGTTTAAGGACAGACGTAACAATGTCTTTATGGAGACCAAATTCGCTGAATTGGTATTTTGGTTCATAGGCAATTTCTTCAACGACGACGGGATTCTTGTTAATAAACTGTGAAGGGTCAAAACTCGGTTGTTTACGAGCGCCACCACGGCTTCCTCCTCCGCGCTGTGGGCGACCACTACCAAAGCGGCTCGCACCACCTGAGCGGGTACGATTGCTTACGTTTCGATTTCGATTAAAAGGTCGCTCAGTTCTATCTGAATTAGAAGAACTAGAGTAAGGGCGGCGTCCTGATTGAGGACGTCGCGATGTTTGATATGGCATCTAAATATAGTTTATTTTTGGAGAGATGAGTCCCCGGGGCGTGCAGGTAGTAAATTTTCAGAAACCTGAAAGTAAATCAAATCAGACGTCTGCAGCTAATGTGCCCCACACAAGAAGCAAAAGCGTTCAGTGATAGTAATACATATTGACTATTTGTCAAATACCTTTATCTACAGTGCCGAAGAATGAACTACCGCGTCACTTCTTGTATACTAACGTCATATGACAATGACATTGCAGGCAGACTACAAGCGAGCCTTTAAAGATGCTGATATCAGGGCAATTTATCCAACTGAAATTGATGAAGAACTGGTCTATTTTGTTGCGCGCGCATTTGTGGAGGAGTTCGGGTATAAGAAAATATTGGTAGCGCGTGATATGCGACTTTCGACTCCGTCGCTTCATGAGGCCTTCATAAAAGGTGTCGTTGATTCGGGTGCAGATGTCGTAGATATTGGATTGGTCCACACACCAGCTTTGTATTTTGCTTCTGGCACGATGGATCTACCAGGGGTTATGATTACCGCTTCGCATAGTCCAAAGGAATACAATGGTCTCAAGTTGGTCCATGCTCAGGCTATTCCATTGACCGAAAAAAATGGACTAGGCAAGATTCGGAGACGTATTGAAAAAGGAATATTCACAGCGGAGGTGAAGCCCGGAAAGGTAACTAAAAAAGATGTTTTGAAAGCCTACCAAAAATTCGTTCTTAAGGGAGCATTAGTGAAAAAACTCGATGGACTTAAGGTTGTAGCTGATGCTGGTAATGGAATGGCGAGTGTCCTCATGCCACTCTTGCAAGAAAAACTGGCAATTGATTTTACTGTTTTGTTCCCAGAACTTGATGGCCGATTTCCAAATCGCGCTTCTGATCCAACCCTTTCCAGAAATCAACGTCAACTAAAAAAGGTGATCAAAGAAGGATCCTATGACTTTGGGATTGGATTCGACGGTGATAGTGATCGAATCGCGTTCATTGATGAGAAAGGAACATACATCAATAGTGCTGTCATCGGAGCGTTACTTGCTGAACGAATGCTACGCACCCATCCAGGTGCGAAAATTGGGTATACTAATCTTGATAGTTTGATTTTCTTAGAGACCATTAAAAAATGTGGTGGTAAGCCGGTGCCAGTTCGAGTGGGTCATGCGTTCATTAAAGAGACAATGCGAAAGAAAGATGTACTTTTTTCGGCTGAACACTCGGGACATTTTTATTTTAAGGATTATTTTTACACTGACTCAGTGACATTGACTTTACTTGGAGTACTTGAAGCATATGTACAAGCTAAAGCATTGGGGCAAACGTTTAGTGAAATGATGAAGCCATACGTACAGTATCAGCAAACAGAAGATGTTATTGTGATGGTGAAAAATCGAACGTTGGCACTAGAAAAGACCAGAGCGTACGTAGCATCGCTCAACCCGATAAAGATTGATTCTTTTGATGGGTTCTTTGTTACTTTTGGTGATGTCTGGGGTTCAGTAAAGGTTAGTGTCACTGAGTACGCACTCAAATTGATGTTTGAAGGTAAAAAAAAGAAAGACGCTCAGGTAATGCAAGATAAGGTAGTTGCGTATATTCGCTCGATTGCTGGATTGGAATAGTTTCTTCATCTAAATAAGCAGACACTTCTCATTTTGAGAAACCGTGGTACGATGCGGATATTATGAAAGCAGAAGTGGAATATATCTTTGGTAAGCACGCGGTACGTGAAGTACTCTGTGAGCGACCAGATGTAATAGTGGAAGTGCACGTCGCGGCGGATTTCTCTGATGAAAGTATCTTGTCGCTTTGTGATACCAGAAAGATTCCACTAAAAGTGCTCAATCAAAAAAATCCGCCGCGGGGGGTCTCTTCTAATGCTGCGCACCAAGGAGTGGTCGCTGGTATATTGGCGAGTAAACTCATGGTTCCATATAAAGAATTTAAGCAAACGCTTACAATTACTTCAGATACTGCTTTGCTTGTGCTTGGCGAAGTGCAAGACCCACATAATGTTGGTGCGGTCATTCGTTCAGCCGCAGCGTTTGGTATAAAAGGAGTGCTTATTCCGCCACATAACCAAGCTCCAGTGACCGGCACGGTCGTGAAGGTATCTGCTGGAATGGCTTTCCGGATCCCGCTTGTTACCATTTCGAATGTGAACGCGACTTTGCATGATCTCAAAGAAAGCGGTTTTTGGGTGTATGGCCTTGAGGGTGATGGGACGGTCTCGACCGTCACTGAGCACTATCCAAAACCATCAGTGTTTGTGCTCGGGAACGAAGGTTCTGGCTTACGAGAAAAGACCAAAGAAGCCTGCGATGATCTTATCTCAATCCCGATGCATCCACAGTGCGAGTCACTCAATGCCGCTGCCGCGACCGCTATTGTACTCGCTTCTTGGAGTGCTAAGCATAGAGGTGCTTTGTCATCTTAATATCCCTAGTGTACTATAGTATCCACGTACGTTGTTCACTCTTTTGTTGTGGCTACGGAATAATTATCATAAGTAAATCACTATGAGCGAAAACGAAACTCTATCATCAACCGAGGCTGAGACTGTTACTGAAGTAGCGGCAGAACCAAAGAAAAAGAAATCACGAGCTAACTGGTTGGTAGCCGCCACCATGGTAGTAGTGGTTATAATTTTTGGTGTGCTGTATTTGCTAGAAAAGGAAGGGCGGTCATCTACGACTATCTTTTCATCTATCATTGAACAGCAAGAGGCAAAGAAAGTAGTTGCGACAGTAAATGGCGAGGATATTACTAATGCGGAACTCAAGATAAGTATTGAGCAGTTTAGCCAGATGGCAACTGCACAAGGAGTAGACGCTGCCAGTCCTGAAGTGCAGACTGAAATACGGACACAAGCACTTGAAGTACTTGTGAACACAAAACTCCTAAAACAAGAGGCCGCGACACAAGGAATCTCTGTCACTGATGAAGAAGTGAATGAACGCCTTACTGCGTTGACGGAAGAACTTGGTGGGGAAGAAGTGCTTACAGAGCGAATGACTTCTCTAGGGATTGATGATGTTCGTCTTCATTCTGATATTAAAGATGAGCTTACTATTAAAAAACTGCTCAATACAGTGTTCGCCGAAGCAAATATTGTGGTGACCGATGAAGAGGTTGCTTCGGTATATGAAGCTGCTGGAGGTGAAGCTGCTGGACTCCCAGCTATCGATGAGGTACGTTCTCAGATAGAGGCGCAGATCAGTTCGTCAAAAGAGCAAGCTGCCATTGACGAATTTTTGACGACGATAAAAGAAGGATCCGCAATTGAGATCATAGAATAGCTGATACATTGTAGTTACAATAAAAACACTCACTCTCGTGAGTGTTTTTATTTTGGATAACCTCGATTTTTTTGACAGCCCCCTTGCTATACTGTTAGCACATGGTAAAAAAAGAAATTGATTATGTACGGATGTTGACGTATCAAGCTGACGGTCGAATACAATTGTTACGCAAATTAACGGTGCCAGAGCGAGCGGCAGCGTTTGAAAAACTATCTCCGTATATTCAGCAGTCAATTCTAAAACAACTTCGTTTGCATGAGATCGTTGAACTGCTCGATCATTTCGATATGCAACAAGCAGAGCGTGTCCTTGCTCGCATTCAAAATCAAAAAATTCGTGAAAAAGTAGTGCAACGTCTTAAAGGGGACATCAAAGATAAAATGGAGTATTTTTTGCGATTTCACCCTAATGCCACTCTGTCACTCATCAACTTCAATTACTTATTTCTCGACGGAGGAATGACTATTAAGGAGGCAGCACAAAGCATTAGTGAGCATTATGAAGAAACCGCACGGTATCCAGAAGTATTGGTGCATGAAAAAGGGATATTGACCGGAGAAGTCCCTCTTTCGTCTATCGTCCGAGTGCGAAACACCAGTTTACTAAAGCGGCACGTCCAGCCGGTTCTTACTGTCTCTTACCAGGCGGAGGTACATGAGATTGTTGAGAAATTAGTGACTACTAACAGTAAAAAAATAGTTGTTCTTGATCGCGATACGAGTGTACTTGGTATCATTTATGCCGATGCTGCACGATTATTGTTTGGTAATTTACCAGCAGAAACACTCTATGATTTTGCGGGTGTCGATAATAATGAACGTCCGTTTGATAGTGTGGCTCATAAGGTTCGTAATCGTTATCGTTGGCTCATCCTCAACCTCGCCACTTGTTTTTTGGCAGGGTCAGTCGTATTGGTATTTCAGGATACACTTAATTCGCTGACTATTCTTTCAGTATATATACCAATTATTGTTGGTATGGGTGGTAATGCTGCAACGCAGACGTTTGCAATTATGGTACGTGGTATCACATTGGGTACAATTTCATTTCAAAATGCCTCTCCGGCTATTTGGCGAGAAATTCTGGCAGGACTTTTAAACGGTATTATTATTGGTTCATTAGTGGCACTAGTCTCTGCTATTTGGAATGGAGAACCAATTTTAGGGTTGGTAGTCGGGGTAGCGCTTATTTTGGCACACATTGTCGCTGGCTTTGCGGGGGCATTTATCCCACTACTTATGAAACAAATTGGCAATGACCCAGCCGCAACTTCAACTATTTTTATCACTACCATGACGGATACGCTTGGTTTAGTTTTCCTTTTAGGTCTAGCGACGATTTTCTTATTGTAAATGGTATACTAGAGCAATATGAACATATCGACATTTTTTACGTTGTATCTTATTAGTATTCCGCTTTTCTTTTTAATTGACTTGGTATGGCTAGGAGTTATCGCTAAGGATTTTTATCAAGTGAGGATTGGGCATCTCATGGAAATAAACTGGACTGCCGCAATTATGTTTTATGTAGTTTTCCTGATTGGTCTTACGTATTTTGCAATATATCCGGCAATCAGCAATGGGACTGCTTGGAAAGCAACCCTGCTCGCAGGGGCACTGTTTGGTTTTTTTACCTACGCAACGTACGACTTGACTAATCTCGCAACTCTCCGCGGTTGGCCACTTGACCTTACGCTTGTTGATATGGTGTGGGGAAGTGTTCTTGGTGGATCTGTTGCCGCCTTGACCCGATATTTTTACCTGTTGGTACAATCGTAAAGTATGAAAATTGCGGAGAGAATCGTTATTCTTACACTTGTAGTAGGTATATTTGGAGGAGGAATTGGATTTATTTTCTATGTGAAAAATCTAATTAGTGAAGAACATCAACAAAAAGTAGCAGATGTAGCACTTGGTAAGTACCAAATGCCGATCGCTGCTGAAGAAACTGAAATCGACATAGACGCTTGGCGGATAATTTATCCGGCCACTGTCACAATCCTAATTGGAGGAACTGCGGTAGAAGCATCGGTTGCTGATTCACTATTAGAACGTATATCAGGGCTTTCTGGTACACCATTTTTACCAGACAATGTTGTCAAATTATTTGTCTTCGGTGTTCTTGGACCTCAATCTATTTGGATGAAGGACATGAATTACCCGATTGATATTTTGTGGCTTGATGAGACAGGGGTAATCGTGCATATAGAAAAAAATATTTCTCCTGATACCTATCCCACATCATTTTCTTCTCCGGTACCGGCTTGGTATGTTGTGGAGGCTAATGCTGGTTTTGTAGACTCGCAGGGTATTACGATTGGTGAGATTGTGACAATGCCAACACTGTGACTTGCATTTTCAAGAAAGTATTGCATTATTAGAATGCACGATGATCGCCTCGTTTAGTGCGAGGAGGAAAGTCCGGACACGCCCGTAGCTTGCTACGGAGGATGGTAGCGGGTAACGCCCGTCATACAGCAATGTAAGAGGTGCGAGCAGAGACGCCTGGAACGAAAGTGAAGGGATTCCTCATAGGAATAGTCACATTGGTAACAATGTGGGTGAAACGGCTAAATCCTTACCTGCGTGCAAGGCCGTGTCGCGCCGGTCTCTGTATTCCTTGGAATACAGAGACCGGCGCGAAGTGCCGCATGAGCTTTTCAGCAATGAAGAGTCTAGGTAAATGATCATCCGAGTTTACTCGACAGAATCCGGCTTAGGTGTACAAAAGGAGCCCGTAAGGGCTTTTTTTGTATGTGGTACAATTACTTACATATTCACTAGGAGGGAATTTTATTTTGTTATGTCAGAGAACGTATTTATCCCAAAGATGAAGTATCCTACAGAACCGGAAGAAGAAATGTTTGAATCAAAAGAGGATGCCACCGGAAAATTTTTGCAACTAATTGCACAATATGCTGTTGTCGGTCTGTTTGGAGTAGTATTGATTTTCTTCACTCCGGGTCTTTACGCGACGCTTGGGTTCGATAAAGTCGTACTGAGTATGTCGCTAGTTGCTATTGTTCTCGTCGCGAGTAGTTTGCTCAGTCTACGCAAAGACAAGATGGTAACCATCCTCCCAGTGACGTTGCTACTTTTTTGGGTTACCGCCTTTGTTTCCTTTTCGTCCGCAATCCTTTCAGGAGATATGCAAGACGCCCTACGAGGAAGTGTATTTGAAACTCAGACTACTGGATTTCTTATCGTACTAGCGCTGAGTATGTCCGTTCCACTAGTGTTGCAAGGTTCCAAAAGCAAGACGACTCTCGCTATGCTTGGGTTCGGATTCGCGACTACTATTTCTTTAGTATATATCAGTGCCCGGTTAATCCTAGGTGCTGATTTTTTACCGCTACAGAGTTTTTACTTAATTTCAAATTCACCAATTGGTACATTTAATGACCAAGCTATCTTTGCGGGATTGATTATAGTTATGAGTCTCACTACGTTGGTACAGTTACCACGCAAAACTACCATGCAGTACCTATTTGTGGCGTTGATTGGTATTGCATTGTTCATTTTGGCAGTCACGAACTTTTTTAATGTTTGGATTGCGGTAGGTTTCTTTTCATTTTCGGTTTTATTATTTACGCTCTCCCGTGATGTTGTCTTTAAAGAAACAAAAAGACAAAATGCAGTCGATTTTAGAGTAATAATCGCTGTCGCAGCGGTCATCTGTGTGACAAGTGTCTCATTTATTGCGGCAGGTGATTTCTTGGGTAAAAAGATGCAGCAAATGACAGGAGTAAATTATGTCGAAGTGCAACCTTCGTTTGAAGCTACCATCGGTATTGCTCGTGGTGTTTACACCGAAAATGCTTTTTTTGGAATTGGGGCTAATCGTTTTGTGGATGCCTGGCAACAGTATAAAAATCCAGCAATTAATGAAACCATTTTTTGGGATACCGATTTCAGTGCCGGAAGCGGTTTTGTCCCTACTATTTTTGTCACTAATGGCATACTTGGTGGGGTACTGTTAGTAGCCTTTCACATTGGATTACTCTATCTTGGATACCGAATGTTACTCCTTCCAGGGAAACAAGATCCGTATTGGTACTATATCGGCATTATCTCATTGGTTGCTTCTTGCTTTATTTGGGGAATGTCATATGTATATGTCCCTGGAGCAACCCTGCTTATACTGGGGGCACTTTTTACCGGACTTACTTTCGTCGCGGCAGCTGCATTACTTCCGTATACCGTAAAAACCATTCCACTTACCACTAATCGCAGTCGTGGGTTCTTTCTCATGGTGATAATAATTTTGCTTGTATCGATTAGTATTTTTAGTGTGTACACTGTAGGGAAGCAGTATCTTGCGCAGTCACAGTTTAATAAAGTACAGGCGACTGCTACTGAAATAGAAAAAATAGCTACAGTAGCTTCAACCTCGTATGCGCTATACCAGGATGACCGTTTTTTAAGTGCTCGTGCGCAAGCATATTTAGTGACGGTCAACCAACTTCTCCAGGTTAGTGAACCGACTGAAGTACAGCAACAGACCTTTATTACTACAGCAGAACAAGCATTACTGGCTGCTGAAGAAGCAGTTAAAAAAGACTCTAGCAACCCAGATCACCATGCGGTCTTGGCTGGTGTATACAGTACGCTTGCTGCTGCTGGAGTAGAAGGTGCGAATAAACGAGTCGAGACTTCGTTTGCAGAAGCCATGCGCCTAGATCCGCAAAACCCCAATTATCATCTAATACTTGCCCAAGTAGCAGCTCGAAACGGAGAGGCAGACACTGCTCGTGCAATACTCACTAAAGCGCTCGAATTAAAACGAAACTTCACCCCCGCGTTGTATCTTTCGGCGCAACTTGATATTAGTGAAGGAAATGTCGAATCTGCAATTACTACTACGCGTTCGATTATCACGATGGAACCCAGGAATCCAACCCGGTATTTCCAGTTAGGAGTCCTACTTTCAGCTACGAACGCAATCCCAGAAGCAATTGCTGCGTACCGTTCTGCTATCGCTTTAGATCCACAATATGCTAATGCACGCTATCTTTTAGGGCTTGCGTATCTAAATAATCAGGAAAATGAAGCCGCTCTTAAGGAACTTCGTGTGGTACAAGAAACCAATCAAGAAAACCAGCAACTAGCGGATCTGATTACCCAAGTCGAATCTGGTCAATATGTCATTCCGCTAAACCCAAGTATCGAAACGCCGGTTACGGAACCTACCGTACGCGAAGGTTCAACTACTGGTACCCTCATTCCAGAAAATATTGACTCAGATTTAGTGACTTCGATTAATACAATTTCAGCTGCAGAAGATATACCGACTAGTAGTGATGTACCAAATGAAATAAGGAGTACCGAATTAGAAAAACCAGTTGAAATATCACCAGCTCAGAATTAGTATTCTATGGTCAAACGGGTCTTCAGTTTAGTGTATAGAGAGGTGCGCGGATTACATCAAGCCGCATATATTCTTGCACTATTTGCGTTTGGTTCGCAGTTATTGGCGATTATACGTGATCGTCTGCTCGCGCATAATTTTGGAGCGGGAATAGAACTCGATCTCTACTATGCTGCCTTTCGTATCCCTGATCTTCTTTTTGTACTCTTTGCATCAGTATTATCAATTTATGTACTTTTGCCTTTTGTTAATCGAGCAAACGAAGAGGGCGGGTCTAGTGCCGGGGCAGTAGTACTATCGCAAATCTTCACTCTTTTTCTGTGGGCTTACAGTGCAACTGCTGGGGTGTTAGCGCTACTGGCACCACATTATGTCCAGTTTATTTTTCCTGGATTTGCTGGGCGGTATGAAGAGTTAGTGCTACTACTACAATTGTTACTGTTACAACCATTTTTACTTGGTATTTCTAGTCTCTGTGGGGTGGTGACACAGATGAACCACCGTTTCGTCTTATACGCGTTAAGTCCATTGCTGTATAACATTGGTATCATCTTTGGTATTACAGTACTGTACCCTCATTTCGGTCTCATTGGGCTAGGTCTCGGTGTCGTCGTTGGAGCAGTGGGACACGTGCTAGTGCAAATACCGTTTGTAATAGAAAGTGGTTACGCGTTTACTTTGGTACCAAAGATCAGTCTTTCATTCATAAGACAGATACTCTCAGTTTCGATTCCGCGAGCACTAACGCTCTCAGTCAATCAGATTGTCCTTATTGTTCTTGTCGGCATGGCGTCGGTTATGGCAATTGGTTCTGTTTCGGTATTTCAATTTGCGTTTAACTTACAATCAGTCCCGTTGGCGATTATTGGTGTCAGCTACTCTGTTGCTGCATTTCCAACTCTTTCAAATCTTTTTGCCAAACGCGATCAGCAGGGGTTTAATATGCAGTTACTTACCGCCCTTCGGCATATTATTTTTTGGTCAGTCCCTATTATTGGGCTGATCGTAGTGTTGCGTGCCCAAATTGTGCGAGTACTACTTGGAAGTGGAGCGTTTGATTGGGGGGATACTAGGTTGACAGCGGCCATGTTGGCAATCTTTGTACTATCATTGGTAGCACAAGCTATATTGCTATTACTCATCCGAGCCTTTTATGCAGGAGGAAAAACAGTCGTACCATTGATTGTGGCATTAGGCAGTGGAATTGTTTCAATTGCATTAGCAATTACTTTTCAAAATTTATATCTTCATTCACCAGTGACACAGTATTTCTTTGATACGTTACTTCGACTTGAGAATGTTGCTGGATCTGAAGTACTCATGCTTGCCCTCGCTTTCACTGGTGGGCAATTCTTGCAACTTTCAATTTTATTGGCGCTGTCCGCAAAAACCTTTTCAATCAATTATCGACCGTTACTGTGGTTATCCACTGAAGCAACATTAGCTGCGCTTACTGGTGGAATTACTGCCTACGTTACACTCGCATTTTTAGTTGATGGCATTAATCAAGAGACGTTTGTCGGTATCCTGATTCAAGGGACAGTGGCGGGTATTATGGGGTTGATTTCTATTATTCTCACCTATCTTTTCACGGGGGCACCGGAACTACTTGAGATATACCGTTCATTTCAGACTAGAATACAGAAGACTCAAATTATTGTCCCGCAAGAAGAACAAACCAGAGACTAGTCTTTTTCTAAAAGTAGGGTAAAGTAGGACCACTGAAGAAGTCACTATGCAAATTAGAAATTTTAGTATTATTGCCCATATTGACCATGGTAAGTCTACCTTGGCTGACCGTATGCTCGAAGTGACAAAAACGGTTGAAGCTAGAAAGATGAAAGCGCAGGTACTTGATTCTATGGATCTCGAACGGGAACGGGGAATCACTATCAAGATGCAACCGGTACGTATGCGCTATATGCATGGCGGAGAAGAATACGAACTCAATCTTATCGACACTCCTGGTCACATCGATTTTTCGTATGAAGTTTCACGTGCTCTCAAGGCGGTCGAGGGAGTATTGCTTCTTGTTGATAGTACACAAGGAGTACAGGCGCAAACACTTACTACCTTGCAAATGGCGAAAGACCTAGGACTGACTATTATCCCCGTTTTGACAAAGACTGATGTGCCGCACGCAAGACCAGTTGAGATAGGCAGCGAGGTGATGAAGTTGTTGCAGTGTGAGCGAGAAACCATTTTACTTGTTTCAGGAAAAACTGGCTATGGAGTACCAGAACTTCTTGAAGCAATTTGTTTGCGTATACCGCCACCAACCCCAAGCAAACTTGATACCTACCGAGGACTTATTTTTGATTTTTCCTATTCTAACCACCGAGGTATTATTGTGTTCATGCGCGTCTTTGATGGTGAGGTGAGAAAGGGGGATATCCTTAAATTCGCCGCCAGCAAACGAACGTTTACGGCACTTGAAGTGGGGATTGTGACTCCAGAACAGGTACCAGTTGAAAAACTATCAGCCGGTGAAATTGGGTATATAGTAACTGGTATTAAGGAACCGGGAGTGGCAGGAGTGGGAGATACGCTTATGAAGGAGCGTGGAATGGCAGACGCACTGTCTGGGTACCAGCAAGCACGACCAGTAGTGTGGTCATCAATTTTTCCTGAAAATCAAGATGATTTTACACAACTTCGTCAAGCGCTTGATCGATTGCAACTATCTGACTCATCGCTGTCGTATGAAGAAGAATCTTCGGGGGTGCTTGGCCGAGGATTCCGTTGTGGTTTTTTGGGTATGCTCCACATGGAGATTGTTACCGAACGGTTACGTCGAGAATTTGATATTGATATTATTATTACCTCACCGTCTATCTCATATGAAGTTACATGGCCAGATGGGCGCGTTGAAAACATCTATGCTGCCAATCGCTTTCCTGAATACGGCGAGAAGGTGAGTGTCCGTGAGCCGTGGATATTAGGGCAGATCATTCTTCCGGGAGAATACATGGGTAACATTTTGACGCTACTTTTTGAACATGAAGCCAGTGTATTTGACACCGAAGTGTTTGGTGATGGGCGCACGCTGCTGACAATTGAGATGCCACTGCGTGAGCTTATGCGTGGTTTCTTCGACCGTCTAAAAAACGCCAGTAGTGGGTACGCATCTCTTTCTTATGAAATCGCTGAGATGCGTCCAGCAACGGTAACTAAACTCGATGTACTCATTGCTGAAGAAATTGTACCAGCGTTTTCCAGGGTGGTCGGTATGATGCGAGCAGAAATCGACGCTAAAGCGATTACAGAGAAGTTATATACCAATTTACCGAGGCAGCAATTCGTGGTGAAAATACAAGCGAAGGTGATGGGGAAGATAATAGCGACGAAGAAAATTTCAGCGCTCAGCAAAGATGTAACTGCTCATTTATACGGTGGAGATATTACCCGAAAGATGAAACTACGAGAAAAGCAAAAGAAAGGAAAAGCAAAAGCCCTAGAACGTGGTAAGGTACATATCCCCCAGGATGTCTTCATGAAAATGATGAAAAATGATAATTGAATGCCCCTGCTATTTTTTAGAATAGATACTGTGCTATCTAGAGAGGGGCACTTGAATTCACTAAAAAACCGGTTGACTGTTATGGTACACCGGTTTTTATCTAGAACAATCCTGCACCACCTGAATAGGCAAAAATCATACTTAAAATAATAACGACAGCAATTACTCCCCAGACCCATTTGATAGCGGTCTTTGTTTTTTTGTGAAATAAGAAACTCATATTGCATATTCTACCTAAAAAATAGAGTAAGGCAAACTATAGTAAATGCGGTACAATAGTGTGTATGTTTGACTTTTATCAGAAACGGAAATTCCGGGAAATTGTCAATTCTCCTATTACACAAGGGGTTATCCTAACGATGTGTTTAATTATTGGCTGGAGTGCATATGTTAGATTTGATGTAGCAATGGAAATGCGGGAGCGGCGCATTCAAGCCGAAACACAAACAGCCGCACTTGAATCGCACAAAGCAACGCTTAAAGATAAAGTCGAATATCTCTCTAGCGACCGGGGGATTGAAGCCGAGATGCGTAGGCAATTTGATGTTGCTCTTCCAGACGAGAAAGTAGTTGTCATTATTGATAGGGAAGAAGATGGAAAAAGTATTGCATCGACGTCAACTATGCTTGAGGAGCCGAAAGAGCGGGTGTGGTATCAATTTTGGCAGTAAATGATTTTTCATATGCTTTTAAAATGGTATACTAGCGAAGTATTACGTTTAATTTTAATATATGGATACACCAGCAGTTACTATCTACAGCACTCCTGTCTGCCATTTTTGTCACGCAGCAAAGGATTTTTTCCAGACAAACAACATTACTTTTACTGACCATGACGTTGCTTCTGACGCTACAATGCGACAAGAAATGATTGACCTCACTGGTCAAATGGGCGTCCCAGTGATTAAGATTGGTGACGACATTGTGATTGGCTTTGACGAACCGAAGCTTCGAGAATTACTTGGGCTGTAAGGTTATCAAAAAAGCGGGCGCTTTGCGCCCGCTTTTTTGATATTCTATACGTATCGTAGTATTTCATTACATTGTGCCCTGAGCAGGAATTGAACCCACATTTTCTCCTTAGGACGGAGTTGTTCTATCCATTGAACTACCAGGGCAGATACTAATATTAACGACGTCACTAGGAATTTGGCTACTCCTCTTTGTGAATACTGACTTTATGAGATTAATCTTAAAAGTGAGTAAGTACAGATCGCCATACTGTAGCATAAATACTACTGTAACTCACGATGGGTATTATCATTATAAGCTCTATCTTTATTATCATACTTTAGTCAGTCGTCTACTTCCTTCGAATAAAGTTTTTTGTAAGGTTGACGAGGGTAAGAATAGTTTGAAATTATCCTGAAAATAGGTACAATAGCGTTCAAGTTCATGTATTTGAATGTTTGCTTGGGTAGCTCAGTTGGTAGAGCATTCGCCTGAAGAGCGAAGGGTCAGCAGTTCGAGCCTGCTCCCAAGCACAAGAAGCCAGCCCAAACGCTAATGCGTTTGGGCTGTTGTTTTTTGTAGCTAGGGAGTGGGTTCGAAATAGCCCACTTTCACATCAAACACAAATTAGACTGCGGATGATTTTATAAGAATTACTTGCATATACAGAGTAAAGTATGTTCAAATACTATACGGAATAACATTTTAGGAGTCCATGATGGAAAAGTATGAAGATTTTCAAATGCGTAACAAGTATGGTGAAAAAACAGGTACCGTAAATGGTATATTACTTGAGTACTACGGTGCAAAATTTCAGTGTAAAAATGGAATGACTTTGCAACCAGCAAATATTAAATCGTCTACTACTGGACAGACGGTGACAGTGTACCTTCAAGTCCATCCACAAAAATAATTTTGCGGAGGGAAGGCTGTCACAAAAAAGACCAGATTATTCTAATCTGGTCTTTCTTTTTTATATACTACCATTATTTATGGACGACATTGGAACGAACTTTAAGTTGCGTACTGCGGTGCTTATCAAGTTTTGGTAGTTTTATTTCAAGCAGTCCATGTTTCTCTTGTGCTTCTGCTTCGTCAATTGCTACTTCCTCGGGGAGCAAGAGTGTTCGTGAAAAACTACCCCAAAACAATTCACGGTGGAAGTAGTTATCTTCATGAGATTCCTGAATTTCTTCACGGGTACCGCGGATAGTGACCATGTCTCTCGTAATTGAAATAGTAAGGTCATTAGGGCTTATGCCTGCCACTAGGGCACGAATAAAGATAGCATCCTCTGTTTGATACATATCAACAGGGAGTTCACCTTCTTGCTTCGTGTCATCACTGTAATTTTCTTCAGAGTTTTCTTCTTCTGAATACGAATCTTCTTCTACTGCCAAGTCGTCGTCTTCACCAAATCTATGATCCTCGTCAAGAATTCGGTCGTATTCGTCTGCTTGACTGCCACCAGTGAGTCGTTCTAAAAAGGATGGTTTTTTCATGATAATTTTTGATGAAGATTATGGTTTTGTTCGAGTAGTTTGACTTTTTCAAACAGAAGGAACAGTAGGATGATACCCATCCAAACAAAAAGGAAAACGGTCAGAATGGTTTCTCCATTTGCATCCATTATAAAAAAGTTAAATAGAGCATGCAACACGATAGCAATGAACAACCCCATTGTTCCTGCCAAAACCTTGAACGAATGGGAACGATAATAACTGAGAGCGAGGGCTACGCCGACGGTGCCTGAGGCAAGGACATGAAGTAGTGTTGATCCTAAAAAGCGGAAGCTACCAGTGATGGCAGAATTCATGAAATCACCAATCACTAGAGGATTAAAGATAAATAATGCATTTTCAAGAGCCGCAAAACCGAGTGCCACCAGAATCATGTAGATGACCATGTCAATTGGTTCGTCGACCTCACGGTTCCAGAATATTAACGTGAGTGCTATTGCATACTTTAAAAGTTCTTCGATGATAATCCAGACCACCATCACGTTGCTACCAGAGTAGAGTGTGAGCGCCATCTCTTGCAGAGGCAATGCAATTGGCACCACTGCCATACCGGCGATAAAAGATATAGTGATGAGGAAATAGGGTTCAGGTTTGTTACTGTCTTCACGAAGCCAAAACCACACCCAAAAGAGAGCGGGGATAAGCCCAGCGAGAAAAGCAATAGCAAAGTAGGTAGATTGCATTTATATACATTGTAGCAAAGCGTCGTGTCTTTTTTGGGCGTGACGCACCCTTTCGGGGGACTGCTATGTCGTTGGCCACTTTGCAACCATGAGTAGCGATTGGTCTTTGTACGCACTTTCCAGTTTCTGCCAAATAGTTTCAGTCACGAACGGCATGAATGGGTGTAGTAGCTTGAGGGAAGTAGTGAGACAGTTCATGAGTACTCGCTGTCTCGCGACTTTTGCGTTTTCATCTTCGCTACTGAGAATTTCTTTTGATTCTTCCAGTACTTTGTCAGCGAATTCGTGCCAAATGTAGTGATAGATATTTTCTGCCGCTAAATACATTTTATAGGAATCAATATCGCTGGTGACACTACTTACAACTGCTGAAAGATCAGCGAGAATTTCTTGGTCTCGCGCACTAAACGTCACCGAAGTTTCTGGATCATGATCAGCACAACTAGCTACGGTAAAACGAGTGATATTCCAGAGTTTGTTTGAGAATTTTTTATACGCTCGAACTTTGTCTTCAGAGAGTGGCATATCACTGCCTGGTGGATTGGCGACCACAAAGGCCATGCGGGTAGCGTCAGTACCAAACTCTGCTCCAAGGTCAACTGGAGAGAGGACATTTCCCTTACTTTTACTCATTTTTTTTCCATGTTTATCGAGCACCATGCCATGGAAATAAACATCCTTAAATGGCACTTCTCCGGTAAGGTATAAACCGAACATCAGCATACGTGGTACCCACTTAAAAACTAGATCAGCACCAGTCTCCATGACGTTGGTGGGGTAGTAGGTTGAGAAGTCTTCTTTTTCTGGGTATCCGAGTGTCACCAGTGGCCACTGACCGCTACTAAACCAGGTGTCAAAAGTATCAGGATCTTGTTCCCATCCTGTACCAGGAGAGGTAAGTTGTGTTTTAATTTCATCACCCTTAAACCAAGCAGGAATACGAATGCCCCACACAATTTGACGAGAGATATTCCAATCTTGTGAGTTTTCCATCCAGTGACGAAATATTTTTTCATGACGCTCGGTGAGAATCCGGAATTTTTTGGCATCGAGCGCATTGAGCGTCATTTTGGCTAGTGTATCCATTCTCACAAACCATTGATCCTTTACTTGTGGTTCCACCACAACACTTGTTCGCTCACAGAGTCGGACCGCGTGTGAGTATTTTTCATCAATCTCGACAAGTAACCCTTTTTCTTTGAGTTTTTGAACGATGAGTGGACGTGCCTGTTCAATTTTCATACCCGCGAATTCTTCTGCCACTGGAAGAAGTTTTCCATCCCAGTCAATGATTTGTTCGATGGGGAGGTGATATTTTTGCGCGAGCTCGAAATCGACTTGACTGTGCCAAGGAGTAATCGTCATCGCACCAGTACCTTTTTCCATGTCTGCAACTTCATCCTTAAGAAGGGTCGCTTTAATAGGACCATTAATCCAATCAATTTCAAATTCTTGCAGGTGTTTGTATGTTGCGTACCGTGGATCATCGGGGTGGACGACAATATATTTGTCAGCAAATTTTGTCTCAGGGCGAGAGGTACCGATGACAAATGGTCCGTATTGGAAGTAGTAGAATTTTTCTACTCGATCTTCAAACATAGTTTCAATGTCTGAAAGTGACGTTTTGAATTTTGGGTTCCAATGAATACAGCGTTTACCTCGGTAAATCAACCCATCCTCATACATTTTTACAAACGTCTTTTGGACTCGTTCTACAATGTCTGGCTGCAGTGTAAACGTGTAGCGTGACCAATCACATGAAACACCGAGCGCTCGTAAATCTGTCTCCATAACACTCTTATTCTCCATGACGAAGTCATAAATTTCTTGGTAGAGCTGGTCACGGTCCATGCCAAACCTAGAGCGACCTTCTTTCTGGAGTTTTTTTTCAAAGACACCTTGTGTTTCAAAACCAGCATGATCGGAACCGGGGAGGAATAGTGTACGTTTGCCACGCATCCGATTGAATCGGATGAGGATATCTTTTAAGGTCATATCGGTACCATGCCCTGCGTGTAATCGTCCATTGGCATTTGGTGGAGGCATAATAATGGCAAAAGTATCAGCATCTTTTTTAGTGATGCCATCTCGTATGCAAGTGTCAGGGTTGAAGTACCCTGACTTTTCCCAAAGTTGGTAGATCGCAGCTTCATGAGCAGAAGCTTCATACGGGGTCAAAAATATCTCCGGAATGGTTGTTTGTTTATGTTCCTCCATAATAAAAAATATCGCCTTATATAAAGCGATAGTAGCACAAGAACGGAGAGAGAAAAAGCCGTGGTGGTTAAGCTAAAGACCGATTTCCGTTGGCACGGATGATGTCGGTAGCGGTGGGGGCAATAGCGCCCGCTGCTCTAGCGTGCCCAGCGAGGGCAATCATGATGCTATTATCGGTAGAAAGTCCTGGATGTGGAAAATAGCAGGTGACATCGGGATAAGCTGTCAAAAGTGCCGCTTCCATGATTTGCTTGATGTACTGGTTAGCGGAAACGCCACCTCCGACTATCAGTGTTTTTGCTCCCTGTTTCTCAATGGCAGTAAGAGTTTTCTTCACTAATACTGTAGTGACCGCATCTTCAAAGTCTCTTGCTAGTGATTTGATTTCGTCAGGGGTGAGTGATTTGTTTTGTACTGCGTACCGAACGGCAGTTTTGAGACCAGAAAATGAGAAATCCAGATCACCAGAATGGAGCATTGGTATTGGTAGTGATGCATATGGTGGTAGTTTCTGTTTCCGAGCTTCAGCTGCCAGCTTAGAAATTTCTGGACCGCCAGGATAGGGTATACCCACCATTCGAGCGACTTTATCAAACGCCTCACCGACAGCATCGTCGCGAGTTTGTCCAATTTTTTCATACTGACCCCAATCTGTCATCGCAATCAGCTCCGTGTGTCCACCAGAAATAAGTAATGCGATGGTAGGAAAAGCAATTGCTGAAAGTTGGTCATCCCGTTCAACATCAAAGATGCTGGCGAGAATATGACCTTCCATATGGTTAACTGGAATAACAGGAATATCCCATAGGAGTGCAACAGCTTTAGCAAAATTAACCCCTACCCACAGGGCCGGCTCTAGTCCAGGGCCACTCGTTACCGCAATGAGGTCGATGGTGTATACACCATGCTCGCGGTGGAAGGTGAGTAACTGATCGGCGAGTCCATGTTCTCGGTCGAGCAGTGCTCTAACCTTAGCCTCGGTATCTTGATCAATAGTGGGGGTGAAGCCGTTTGCTTCCAAACCACTTTCTCGAATAGCTTTTTCGAGCATTGGTACGATGGTGGCGGCGTGTTCACGCTTAGCTAAAGCCGGGAAAACGCCACCATATTCTCGATGGATATCAATTTGTGACCAAAGGGCGTCACCTAAAATCTCATAGGTGGCATTGGGAAATTCTCCTTCTGCTTTGATAAGGCTCACCGCTGTTTCATCACAAGAGGTCTCAATCGATAATAGCAACATACAAAGACTATACGTAAAAGTACTTAATTAGTCCACCAACTGGTGGTATAGTATCGATCATGCAGATAGTAGTAACTCATAGTGGCAGTTTTGATCCAGATGATGTCCTTTCGGTAGCGGTGGTACGAATGTTCCTCGGAGACGAACAAATACAAGTAGTCCGTAGCCGTGACCAAGAGATTATCGAAAATGCCGATTGGGTACTTGATGTTGGCGGGGTATATGATGTGGCAACGAATCGCTTTGACCACCATCAAAATGGAGTCCCGCAGCGAGAAAATGGAGTCCCCTATTCAGCCTTTGGCTTAGTGTGGCGAGAATATGGTCTAAAAGTTTGCGGCTCCCAAGTTATTGCTGACGAGATTGAAGATCGTCTAGCGCTCGCCATTGATGCAGCCGATAATCATATAAATGTTTGTACTGCGAGTAATCCCGCTGTCCTTCCGTTTGAGTTTTACGATGTTATTGATTCTTTTAAACCAATTTGGGGAAGTGATGAGACGTTTGATTCGGAGTTCATGAACGCTGTTGATTTTGCAAAAAAACTACTCGAACGCTTAATACTACAAACTAAAGGTCGTCTTGGATTGAATCAGTACATACAGATGCAGTATGAGCAAATGACTGAAAAAGCAGTCATTGTTTTTGAAGAACCCATTGCCCGCCACGCGTTAGTGGGATTTCATGAGGTGAAGGTAGTTGTATCACCAGTGCCTGCTTCTGATATAGAGGGGTGGATGGCAGCGACAGTTCCAACTGCAAAAAGAGGATTTAAAAACCATGTTGCATTTCCTTTCACTTGGGCTGGGTTGGTTGATGACGAATTAGCACTAGTTTCCGGAATTTCTGGAGCAATATTTTGTCACAAGGAGCGCTACGTATTTGTTGCCAAAACAAAAGAGGCAGCTTTGCAGGCAGCTTGGGAAGCTATACGATATAGCACACAATAAAATCAGTAGCAGTCCAAAAACTGCCACTGATTTTATCTTTCATCAATTCTGTTATTAACAGTAAACATTTTTTCAATGTAAGGTGAGCGATACAAGACTTGAACTTGTGACCTCTACAATGTCAATGTAGCGCTCTACCAGCTGAGCTAATCGCTCACCTTACATTGAATCTATAAGAGCAAAATGCCCGTACCAGTACAGTATAGCGAAAAAACAGCTATCTGCAATTGTGTTTTACGGAAATATATTGACAGTATATATTTATATAGGTATAATATAAATCGTTTTGTTTACATGAGGAGAACCCTATGGAGGATGAAAAGTTTGACTTTTCAGCCGAATTTGTGGAGAAACAGCGCTTGTGGCTTCTGGCTCGTCGAGCTTCAAAATTGAAAATTTTGGTAGAAGGAGGAGAACGAGCACTGCTGCATTCACCACGTGACGTGGTGAGAATTGATTTTGCTCTTCGTCGTATCAAGGAGGGACAGTACGGACTTTGTGTGCCGTGTGGTGTCCCGATTGAAGCAGAGCGATTGAAGTTCATGCCGGAGACGCCCTTTTGCGCGGCTTGCGCGAAGGAGCGGGTTCGGTCAATGAATTGACCGAACCACAACAAAGCCGCACACTAGCACTATACTGCTATTGTGCGGCTTTCTTTTGTGTATAGTGTCGTACTACGAATTTGATTTGTTCGGCATCGAGAAGATCCAACTCAGCGTCAGTAAGTCTTTCTGCGGGGTAGAATCTAATCGGGAAGCGAAAACTGACCAGCTTGATGTCATCATAGTTGATAACACCAGATCCGATGATGGAGACTTCTGCGGTCCGTGGTTTCTGTTTCCATAACTCATTGTCAGTGGAGACGTGCCCGTGATTCTCAATGTTAGTACCCTCAAAAGACAACACCACTTTGACCAACCCGCCAACATCTTTTCCGGAAAATCCTTCTTCCATAGCAATGCGGTAGCCAGAAGAAGATGACATGGTGCACATATTGGCGTAGTTTTTATTCTCTAGGTCAATCGGCGTGTGAGTGAGGAGAAGATCAAGGACTCGACTAAAATTCTCACTACGACATAGTAAATGGTTATCTTGAAGAACGTCATTGGTTGCGTCGGGACTAGCAGGAGTAAAATCAGCTTGCGCAAGTATTTGGTCGAGTTGATCGTAGGGAATAGGAATCGCGTTATTTAATCCTTCAACTTGTAGAAGTCGCTTAAAACCCAAGGCAATACTATCGATAGTAGGCTGTTTCTCAGGAGTGGTTGGCAAAAAAGATTCCATGCGTGCGGTGATTTTACCATCATCTGCCCGAGAGTGGTACTATAGTCAGACATCAGAATTGTGTATTTAGTACGTCATCATTTCGATATGTCAGAAAGCAGTTATTCCCCACTAAAAGAGGAAAAAATACCTCGGCGACCATTCGCTTATTTTTGGTATGTATCGAAGCCATTTAAGACACTAGTAATTATCGCGATAGTAGCGGTTATCACTGGGTCTGTAGCGGGTCAATCTTCGGCGTATTTTTTTAAGCTTATTATCGATGCGGTAGAAACCGGGAACCATCACGACGCACTGCTGTACGCGCTTTTGTATCCGGTCGTTATATTACTGGTGCAACTTTTGTATCGAGTCAGTGGTGTCGCTGGCGGCAAGTGGATAGTAAAAATGCATAAGTATGGCTATGACTTGCTTCTGCAACAAACGTTGCGACATAGCCACTCTTATTTTACGAGTCGGTTCACTGGGTCGCTCTTGAGTAAGATAAACAATATAAATGAGGCAACGGTGTCCCTGGTACAAGATTTACTGTGGACACATATAAACGCGCTGTCGGCACTGGTAGTGACCTTTGGTTTTTTAATCGCAGTAGACCCGCAAGCATCACTTATCTTTGGTTTGCTAATTGCAGTTTTGTTTATTTTTAATCAATCATTAGCAAAAACTAAAGCTGTTTATGCAAAAGAAGCTGCTGCTGCTTCGACCGCTATCCGTGGACGTATCGTTGATGTGATTTCCAATGTGCAAGCGGTGCGACAGTACGCTCGGACTGACAAGGAAAAAGTCGAGATCGCAAAGTTATCAACTAGGGTAGAGGAAACACACGGACGAAGTTGGATGTATTCAGAAAAGATGCTGTTTTGGAACGGCTTGATTTTGTTTGCCTTCTCACTGGCGATGTTTTGGTTGCTTGTCGCTGGTTGGCAAAACAACACCGTGTCTACGGGTGAATTGGTGTTGATATTGGCACTGTATTCACAAATCACGGGAACACTTATCTTTATCGGGCGGGCGTTCAATAGTACGGCGCGGACTATTGGAGAAATGGAAGAAGGGTTGGAAGAATTACTTCTTCCGTTTGAGGTCGTCGATACCACCAACGCCGTCCCGCTAAAAATCTCAGAAGCGACAATCAGTTGGCAACAAGTCACTTTTTCTTTTCAAGAAAAGCCAGTCTTTCTCGATTTTTCACTACAGATACCGGCGGGGCAGCGGCTCGGCCTCGTGGGACAATCAGGAGCAGGTAAAACAACCTTTGTCTCATTGCTCTTACGGCAGTTTGATGTTGCTGCGGGAGTGATAGCCATTGGTGGGCAAAATATCGCTACGGTGACACAAGATTCACTCCGTGAAGCGATTGCGGTGGTGCCACAAGAACCGATGCTGTTTCATCGTTCAATTCGCGAGAATATTATGTATGGTAACCCAGTTGCGACTGAGGTAGAACTGGTTGCTGTTGCTAAAAAAGCGCAAGCGCATGACTTTATTATGGAGCTACCGCTAGGATATGACACGTTGGTAGGAGAGCGGGGAATAAAACTTTCGGGGGGGCAAAAGCAACGGATTGCAATTGCCCGCGCGATGCTCAAGGATGCACCGATTTTGCTCCTTGATGAAGCCACTTCAGCGCTTGATAGTGAGAGTGAAATGTTGATTCAAAAAGCACTGGAGACACTAATGGAAGGAAGGACCGTGGTGGCTATTGCGCATCGACTCTCAACCCTGTGCAAGATGGATCGCATTGTTGTGCTTGAAGCCGGAAATATTATTGAAGATGGTCCACATGACACCCTCACAAAATCAGGTGGCACGTACGCGCGATTGTGGGAACATCAAACTGGAGGATTTTTGCAGGATACGTAGATATTACGAATTTTTTAATATTTGGAGCAGATATTTTATACGTAAACACCGAGTCGCTCTTACATATATCAATAGATATTGATATACTGCATCAGTGCATAAAACCTCTACAAAAGAAGTCCTCCAGTACCTCACCATTATTGCGCAACCTGTGCGTTTAGATATTTTGCTACTACTAAAGCAGGGAGAACAGTGCGTCTGCGATATTTTTGAACGGCTACACATTGCCCAAAATCTTGCTTCGCACCACTTGAGAGTTATGACTGAGTTTGGATTACTGAAGAGTAAAAAAACAGGCACTAAAGTGTTATACACACGTAATGAAGAAAAGATCGAATACTATCAATCGTTACTTACTAAAACGATACAATGACAATGTCCAAATTTTTTAAAAAGGAGTAATTTTTTTATACGCACACTAACCAACAGTAATCACTATTTTAATTATATTGGAACAAATAATTTATTTTAATTTTAAACACTTTATGGCACACTCTCATGCACCAGCACTCACTTCTGACACCTCTCCAGACCGTAGCAAACGAGTTCTTTCAGCCGCTATTATCAATCTTTCTTTTACCATTATTGAGTTAATCGGGGGTCTTTTAACAAACAGTGTCGCAGTTCTCTCTGACGCACTGCATGATCTTGGTGACAGTATTGCATTATTCTCTTCATATTTTGCCGAGAGACAGGCCCAGCGTGGTCCTGACGCCAAACGTACTTTTGGCTATGCTCGCATCTCTGTTTTCTCAGCTTTTATCAATGCCACCATACTGATGGTTGGTTCGATCTTTATTTTAAATGAAGCGATACACCGCCTTTTCGCTCCAGAACCAGTACATGCTATAGGAGTTATTTGGCTTGCTGTCTTTGGTATTGTGGTTAATTACATTGCTTACGCCCGCTTAAATAAAGGCGTAAGTATCAATGAGCAGGTGCTTTCTTGGCATCTTCTTGAGGATGTTATTGGCTGGGTAGCTGTCTTGATTGGATCAATCATTATGTACTTTACCGATTTTTACCTGATTGACCCTATCCTCACTATTGGTTTCACCCTCTTTATTTTGTGGGGCGTTTGGGGCGGCATGCGTGATGTACTAAATATCCTTATGGAAGGTACTCCCGCAGACATTGATATTACTGCGGTCATCGAGGCGATATCTACCATTTCCAATATTGAGTCTGTACATGATGTCCACGTCTGGTCACTCGATGGTGAAAACCATATTCTCACCTGCCACGTCGTAGTTCCAAATTATGATGCAATTATTACAGAGAATTTAAAAGATAAAATCGAACACAACCTCGAATCATTTAATATCAAACACACCACAATTGAATTCGAAACTCCTGGTCAGTGCGAAGACCTTATCTGCGCAGTAGCACGGTAAAGACGTGCTGGTCATGGCTATAAGCGACTGACTGAGCTTATGGACATACTGCAGAAGGTTAATAAAAATAAAATTATAGATAATATTGGAAAATCACGATCACGCATTTGATGCTGATGAGATGTTAAAGATGATGCAGAAAAGATGGGCGGAGAGGAGAATATTTCGGAAGCAATGGTCTATGCCAAAGACGTAGCGCACGAACTAATGATGCAAGTGATGATGTCTTCAAAAGATAGCGTTAATGATGACAAATCTCCGCTAGATGCAAAGGTTAGACAATTTGTCTGCTTTGCAGCGGCATTGGCAACTGCTGATACTGAATGTATAAAATCAACGATACATACATTACTGACAATGGGTGCAACCAAGGAATAAATCATTACACCTATTTCTTTGTCATTATTTATTGCTGTCTGCTTCTTTATGGAGTGGTATCTACGAGATGATGAATTTGAAGTTCTCAAGGTAACCTAATAATAAGCGGAAGCGGAGGGATTTGTCCCGAAATCACGGCTGTTTTCTTCGCACTACGTGCTTGAAAACAGCTCGTGTTTCTGGACGGTCACTCGCTATGTCTCGTAAACTCGACACATGCTCCGTGGCTTCAAATCCCTCCCACAAGCAAAACAGTTTGTTTGCTCGTTCCGCCTAAGAAAATAGTCGCCTAATGGCGACCTTTTCTACAGGCGGAAGCGGAGGGATTTGAACCCTCGAATAGGTTTCCCCATTGCCGGTTTTCGAAACCGGTGCCTTCAACCACTCAGCCACGCTTCCGTATTCACTTCAGTACGGCTGAGTAGTTGAAGATTTCATCCTCCTCCCCTTGGTCGGACAGAACTGTCTCAAAGACAATTCTGTCTACTCAGCCACGCTTCCGCATGTACTCTACATAAGAGCTTCGGCTGAAAGTGTAACATCTATCAGCGAAAGTGCCACGCTCGCTTATGTAAAGTTCAACAAAGACAAGATATAGACATACTACATTTTATGTAGTACTATTTTTTTACTCTATTGGGTACAGAAATCCCTTTCTGTGTAGAGTATACAAGGAGAAAAATAAATGGAGATTTCCATTAAAGGTCATCATATTGCAGTTACTCCTGCAATCAGTTCTTTCATCGAGGAACGTATTAGCCGTTTGCAAAAACGACTCGCGAGTGCTATCCACTTCACCGTTTTTCTTAAAGGTAAAGCAAAAAATGGCACTATGCCGAGCATCAAAATTTTGGTGCACTTCGCTGGTCATCAGACGATCATGGTTGAAGAATATTTAACCCGACAAGTCAAAGATTTTTATACGATCATTTCAAAAGCCTTTGACACGCTCGGAGTGAACCTCGAACACCATTCCAGTTTGGCCAGCGCAGGGCGCAAGAAAGCTCGTGCGATCGTACCACGCAATCTAGTGGCAGCGGTGTAAAACTACTCCATATAAAAAAACGCCTGCTCGCAGGCGTTTTTCTTTTTTTCTACATGCTCTATATACCAATGGGTGCGAGGCTTGTGGCAAAGTCTCGTTTTGTGATCCCACGGAGAATCGAACTCCGATTACCAGAGTGAAAACCTGGTGTCCTAGCCGTTAGACGATGGGACCGCGCTTTTGTGTTTGCGGAGAATTGTACTGGTTTGCAACCACAAGTGCGCAACATAATACCAGACTATTGCAAAAAAGCTAGCAATGGACTGTTTATTAAAACAGTTATTTTTAACATCAGACATAGTGTGTCTCACTATCTGTCTCACTGACTTTACGTTAGTGAGTAGTCAGTGCTTTTTTATGTAAGTCTTGATATGAGATTTGGGTAAGCGGCGAATGAATATTTTTCATTCGTGCTTGGTGCAATTGTTCGGTCTGTGGATACGCGAACCCAATTCGTAATGATCCTAATTCTTTAGGAATTAATGTAATAGTGAGTAAACTCTGGTGAGTAAATGATTTTACATCTATTTCCTTGATGGTAATCGTGTGTGGGTCGTAGATGATATTTAATTGTTCGTACTGCTTGGGTGAGAGTGGGTGTTGTAGCAGAAAATTAACAGTCTCGACTGCACCAAGATGCAGTGTGAGGTCATGAAAGACATTAAATCGTTGCACAAACGGGCTTGCTAATAAATCATTGTCGATGACAAAGAGAGAATAGAATCTAATCATAAGCACATCGCATATTGCGTAGTTTACGCTAATAATAGCTCAACGTTGGCTGTGCTTGCTTCTAGGATTGTGAGAGTGTTGATACGCCACCACGCGTACGATGTCAGTAGGCTTAACAGCACCTTTTATGGTACTGCGCACACTAATGCTGTCAAGACAGTTATATACCAGTTTTTCCACCAAGTTTTACATGATTTATATACAGGTTTTTACACAGTTTATACACAGAAGTACCTTGAAATAAGGTTTTCAATATTGTGTTGACTAATTTTCTTATTATGAGAACCTATATACAGGTTTGCGGGGTGGTGAAGTATCTTTATACTTGTGCTCGAGGTTACGAGCAAAGCCTGCAAGCCGAAGCCCTACGTTGTACAAAGTAAAAGCACCCTGGAGGGGGTGCTTTTACGTTTTCTTTTGTGTTGGCGCTTTCTTTGAAAGCGCCACTGTTTATTAAGACAGATTTTTTATTTAGCTTTAAGTGTCACGTAGATATCTTCCAGTGCGCGTACAGCATCACCGGCTGCGATGTTGTTTTGGTGGTACCGCACGTTGGTGCAATCTCCGGCCGCCCAAATATTTTCGGCCGATGTCTTTTGGGTCCAAGGGTCGATGACGATTCGATTGTACTCGTCACGCTCCACAACCTCAGCTGCGAAATCAGTACTTGGAATCATGCCGACCTCGACAAAGATTCCAGTCACGGGGACGGTTTTGATTTCATTATTTTCCATGTCACGGTAGGTAACGCTAGTCACAAAGGCTTCTCCTTCGATACTTTTAGTTTCAGCATTCAGAATGCCATGCATATTTTCATGGGAGAGCACTTTTTCAACGGTCACTGGGTCAGCTTTGTAGGCTGGTCCGTATTGGAGAAGAGTGACACTTTTAGTGTAAGCTAGGAGTTGCGCCGCGGTTTCAAAACCAGCGTTACCACCACCTATGACTGCCACGTCCTGACCGGTGAACATCGGACCATCACAGCTAGCACAGTAGGTAAGTCCTTTATTTTCAAAGGTGCCGGCACCAGGGACTTCTAATTTTCGGCGTACTGAACCCGAGCAAATGAGAACTGCTTTTGCCGTGTGGGTACTCCCATCACTGAGTGTTGCTTCGTACCCTTGATCAGTTTTTTTCAAAGCAGTAGCAAGTTTTCCTGATTGTATAATCACCTCCTCACCAGCATATGTTTCAAGGTGGGTGCGTAAATCAGATGCCAATGTATTGCCACTGATAGAAGTGGTTCCAATCCAATTTTGGATATCACTTGATACGGTACTCTGCCCGCCCCATTCATTGGTGACAAAAAGAGTTTTAAGTTGCTTGCGTGCTGCGTATACACCGGCTGCTGTCCCTGCTGGTCCACCTCCAATAATCAATAAGTCATACATAAGATACTTTTCAAATTAAACGATAGTGACAGTAGAATACCATGAAGTTAAAGGAGAAGGTACAAGAAAACGCCCGGTGGGCGTTCTTGTACCTATTCTGCCTACTTTGTAGGTCAATTTAGTTTGCATTTTCTTTTGTGGTCAAAAGCAAATAGTGTGTCTGCGTAAGTAAAATTATTTATTTCTACTTTAGCTTTGAACGGCGGAGAAAGGCAGGTACTGCGCCCCAATCATCATCGTCGGTTTCATCGGCCTGATCAATTGGTTTAGGGTCACGTTTAGGCGGCTCTGACGGGGTGTTTGGTTTTTGATTGTCGGTTGGTTCAGAATCGTTTGTTGAACCAGGCTTCCTGGTAAGTGAATTAAAAATCATGCCACGGACTGGTTGTTCTTTTTCTTCTTCTGGCTCTGTTCGTTCTGGGGCTGACGGTGCTCGGCGAGCGATATTGTACCCGTTGTTGTAGTTGGTTGATTCTTCAGGGAAGCCAGTAGCAATAACCGTTACTTTAATTTCATTTTTCTTAAGTTTGTCATCTTTTATTGCACCAAAAATTACCCGCGCTTGTGGGTCGATTGATTCAGTGATGACCCGAGCGGCTTCTTGTACTTCGAGCATACCAAGATCGTCACCGCCAGCGATTGCAAAGAGTACTCCTTTGGCGCCGGTGATAGATACTTCAAGGAGTGGAGAATTGATTGCTGCACGAGCGGCTTCTTCGGCGCGCTTCTCACCAGATGAGATACCTACTCCCATGAGGGCAGAACCGGCATTCTCCATCACACTGCGAATGTCGGCAAAGTCGACGTTGATGATACCAGGCATAGTGATTAAGTCAGAAATACCTTCGACTGCTTGCTTGAGAATATTGTCACATTGTTCGAAGGCACTCTGCACAGTCGTCTCTTTATCGACGATAGCGAGTAGACGGTCGTTAGGAATGGTAATCAGTGCGTCGACTTCTTGTTTGAGTTCCTCAATCCCTTGAAGGGCGAGACGCATACGTTCTTGCCCTTCAAATAGGAATGGTTTGGTTACTACTCCGACGGTAAGGGCACCACCTTCACGAGCAATCTTCGCGACTACTGGCGCTGAACCAGTACCAGTACCACCACCCATACCACCAGTGATGAATACCATATCAGAACCTTTAATGGCATTGGCGATTTCTTCACGAGTTTCTTCAGCGGCACGACGTCCCATGTCTGGGTTTCCACCAGCACCAAGACCACGAGTTAAATTTTTGCCGATATGGATTTTTCGTTTTGCTAATGAGTGATGCAAATCTTGAGCATCACTGTTGATGGCAATGAATTCCACCCCCTTCACTTTGGATGACACCATGTGATTCACGGCATTTTTACCCGAGCCACCAACACCGACCACTCGGATCCGTGCAAACGACTCTACATCTGATCGTATTTGTTCCATACAGAAATATTTTGTGTCTTTTTGTTCCGCGCACCCACCCCTGAGCACGAGTACCTTAGTAATAGACATATCATACACGTACAAAAAAATCTGTCACGATATTGACAAACCTGATAACTGTGTACTTGACAAAAGTACGTAGAATAGTTTTATCCTATTTGATTTACCTTGCTATGTAAAGGCGTATTACTGCGTAAAAATATTTTATGGTAAAAACTGACTAAACCATGAAAGGATGTTTCGACGGGTATGCTTCGCAATGCCGATAGTTGATGTCTCCTCGGCACCACTAGCGCCCCACATACAAAGACCATAGGCGACAGCCCATGAGGCATTACGAATTTTAGTGCTTTTACCAATATCGAGTGTTGCGATACGAGCAGGAAGTGCAAGGGTTGTCTTTGCAATCTCTACCGCACTTGGAACGCTTGCGCCGCCCCCAGTCAAAATAACACCGGCTGGCAATAACCCATCGCGCTTAATCTTTTTAAGATGAACATCAATTAGTGAAAAGATAGAACGCAACCGTTCTTGTATGATTTCATCGACTTTCTTTTTTGAAAATGTTGCACTGGTTATTGCACCACGTTTGATTTTCTCAGCATCTTCAAGGGGGATACGGAGACCGAGAGCTAAATCGTTAGTGATGTCGCTTGATCCAACTGGAAATATTTTCATAGAGATAGGAGTTGAATCTTCAAAGACGACGATGGAGGTGGTCTCGGCACCAATGTTTGTGAGAATGCACCCAGCGCGTTTTTGTGCCTTTGAGAGCATAACAAAACTCGCAGCGAGTGGGGAAGCCATGACATCTTCTACATATACACCGATACCTTCAATAGTACGAATAAGATCATTCACGTGCTGTTCGTACGTGGTAATAAATAAACTATCCACTTCAAGTTTTGTCCCTCTGAGCCCTTGTGGTCGACCAAGCACCTCGGTTCCGTCTATTAAGTAGCGTAAAGGAATGCTATGTAAGATACGACGGTTGGGAATGTGATCCATAATGCGTTCTTCACTGTCTGACATGACTTTCTCGAGGTCAGTAGACACTACCTCAGAATCAGCTCGGGAGGGAATAATCTCACCGTGAGAATATACTTCTTCAAGACCGATACTACCGATTGCTATGTGCGCGCGTTTGATGGTGATGTTCGCATTTTTTTCTGCCTGTGCGATTGCGCTCTTGATACTACGCGCCACTTCGGACTCTTGGACGATATAGCCATTTTTTAGACCTCGACTCTCAGCGAGACCAGTACCAATGATCTCTGGTTTATTGGTTACACTGCCTTTTTTAGGCAGTCGAGCAATCGCCACTTTTACGTGGAAGGTCCCTACGTCAATACCAGTAATGATTTGATCTGCCATACTTATGAGATAGCAAACGCTTTTAGGTACTTACGTTCCATTTTTTCCATAGTATCTCCATGGTCGTGACCTTTTAAGTGAAGACAGCCATGAATAAAAAGATAAGCGACATACCCATTGGTAGAAAGGGAAAAAGAAGTTGCTTCATTTTTTGCTACCGCAGGGCAGATGAATATTTCACCCACCGTTGTGGTGAGAGGGAACGATAGTACATTGGGCACATATGATTTATTTCGATGCGCCTGATTGAGGGAGACGGCTCGTTTCTCACCAATGAAGGTGAGTGATAGCTCATATTTTTTACCCAAGATAGCTTCTTTTATAGCGCTAAAGGGAAGGTGCTGTGGGTAGATATGTACCGTGCTTGAAATAACGAGTGATGTCCCCATAGTATTTGTCATTATACATGGAGTGGCGAACGAAAACAGCCAGTGTTGTACACTGGCTGTTTAATACTTATTTCTTAACGGCGACGACCTTTTACTTCTTGTACTTTGCCGAGTTTGACGAGTTTTTCATATACTTCCCGCTTTACAAGTTTTTTTAACTTGCTAGTGCGTTGCACATTTTGACTCTTAATGCGTGCATAGTAACGTCCACTTCGAATTTTCGGTATAATACCAGCACCTTGTACGCGCTTGGTAAAGCGGCGAATAACGTTGGCGCTACTTTCGTTATTATTCTTTTCTACTTCAACATTGGTTGCCATAGTGGTCATGAGCATAGCATCCAAAAGATATTGATGCAAGTGTCTATATAACAACGGAGAATCCTTGCTGGAGCTTCTGTATGAGCATCTCTTGACTGACGTATTCTTGGCTGCGCATCTCCATATCACGGAATATAATTGTGTTATCAACAAATTCTTTCTGTCCGATAATAAGAGTATATTTCACCCCACGCGCTTCGGCTTCTCTAAGTTGTGCAGAAAGTGAATCACTGGCTAGATTGTGATAGACCGGTATACCAGCGCGGCGTAGAGTGTCAATTAAAAGGAGACTTTTAACTTTAGGTCCAAAACCAAGTTGAATCATGAATACTGACGGGATGGTTTGTTTTGGTCGAGGGGAACGGGCTGGCGCTTTGCTATCTTTGAGAATGACGACGGCTCCAACCGCTGAGATATGTGTATTGGTGGTCCGATGTACAAATTCGTCAAATCGACCACCACGAGCAGTGATTGGCATCGCTATTGATTCAGTGTCGGGGGTCATATCGATTGAGAAGATAGCGTCGGAATAGTATTCATGGTGACCTAACATTCTTGGATCTATCTCATACGGTGTTTCGCTCATATCGAGGTACTCGATGATTTCTCGGAAATGCTTACGACTCGGATCACTGAGATACTCAAGTGGGTTTGGACAACGATATACCAACTCATGATCTAATTCTACTAAATGAGAAAGGGCTGCGAGCGGGTGTTCCTTCATGAGCTCACGAGCATCTGTTGGCATAGTATCAAGTCGTTTCCTGAGAAAATTTGTTAATTCACGGCTATATCTAGTGAGAGAGTCATTATCACCGAGAGAGTTTATGCGAATGATGTGGTCAGTATACCCAAGTTCATTAACTAGTGTCCGGGTAGTATGAATCAAAATTGCTTCAGCAATACTTCTTCCGACATTAAAAATGTGAAAAGTGACTGCGGTTTCTCCAGTGTCAGGAACTTGATTGATTGCATACAATAGTATTGGTCGGTCGAGTGACTGAAGTTTTTCTTCGCAATATGTGATGATTCCAGCACTGAGCAGCCCTTTTTGGTTATCGAATTGTTTATTGCTATCGTTGATAGTATGGGGAAGTATTTCAGCACAGTGTTTACACTCCGGAGTTTTGCGTAATTGGTCAATGGTCTGAAAGCCAAAATATTCAGCAGTGTGATTTGCGACCTTAAGGAAATCCGTTGGAGTGAGTGACATAAATTTTGTGGCTATTTAAGGTAGGTCTGTGGTGAAAGTAATTCTTCCGAGATGGTGACTGAGCCAGGTAAGTAGTCTACTCGTTTTGGCGGGAATAAACGGACGAACACTTTTCCGACAATTCGTTCCTCTTGTAATATTCCCCAGAGTCGGGAATCAGAGCTTTGGTCACGATTATCACCCATTACAAAATATTCACGCTCACCTAAAGTCTCTGTCATTTTAGGAGCAGGGAGCATCGATCTGATGTATGGTTCTTCCAAGATAAATCCTTCAGGATGTTCTTCATTGATAATAGTTACTTGGGCATTTTCAATAGTGATGGTGTCACCAGGAACGCCAATAATCCGTTTGATGAAAAATTTTGAAGGGTCACGAGGATACCTAAAGACAATTACTTCACCGCGGGCTGGTTGATTGAAATAGTAACTTACTTGGTCAATAATCAGATATTCACTGGAGTGGAAGGTTTCATTCATTGACGTTCCTGACACAATGAAGGGTTGCGCGACGAACATCCGAATTGGTATGACGATTAGGATTGCAATTAATGAGAAACGGACAATTTCTGCTAATGGGTGTTCTTTTTTACCTTCCTCAGGTTCTAGCGAATCAGTAGGAGGTTCTTGTGATGAGAATACTGACATAAATAAATAACGATATTGTCACTAGTATACGAGAAAATTAGATTGAAAACAAATTATTAAAAAGTAAGCACAAGCAAATAGTTTTCATGTACAATACAAGTATGTATTACATCGTCGGTCTAGGGAATCCAGGAGAGAAATATGCCAGTACCAGGCACAATGTTGGTTGGCAGGTGCTTCAAAAATTTATCGCCGACCGACAATTACCAGAACTAATCGAATCACGGTCGCTGTCGGGAATGGTTAGTCTTGGAAAAATCAGTCAGGAAGAAATCACGATACTACTTCCGACTACGTTTATGAATAACTCAGGGAGTGCGGTGACTAAATTAGTGCCACCAGATGAAGTTGAACGGCTCATTGTGGTGCACGATGATATTGATTTGCCGCTTGGTGAAATTAAAATTGGTAAAGGCCGAGGTCCGGGTGGAAACAATGGGGTACAGTCGATTATTACTGCAGTACATACAAAAGAATTTATCCGAGTACGAATTGGTATCGCCACGAAAAGTTTTTGGACGGGGAAAATCACCCGCCCAGAAGGGGGTGGTCCGCTGGAACGCTTTGTACTCAAGCCTTTTACGAGCACTGAACAAAAGCAACTTTCTTCAGTGATTAAAAATGCTGGTTCAGCAATAGACGCAATTGTAACTAAAGGTGTAGTGATTGCGATGAATGAGTTTAATTACAGGTAAGATTTGAATTTCGATCAAGGATTGTACTAATAATAAACATTATTATATTTAATCACAATTGATAAAATTATCCTGAAGGAGAGTGAAATTGAGGATTGATAAATATACAGTTAGCTTTCTCTAGGCTTCTAGTTTAATAGAGCTAAAATTAAAAGGTACTCGAAGAGGGGAAAGACTAGATTTTTAATTTCAGTGATAGGTCATGTAGTAGCTTTGTAGTAATTTATCTAAATATGCTATAAATCCTGTATCGGATTATCCTTCCGAAGCTACTTTTTTATAACTACTTAATATATTTAATACCCGTATGTCTAGTACAGGATTATTCTGAGGAAAGAAAGTGATCCTTATAGTGGGTTTGGCTTTTCTTTTTTTCATTGGAAGCTTTATGATCACACAGACAATATACGCTCAGACTTCATCATCCCCGATTACCCAGATAACTTTCTCACCGATAATCGAACAACTCCAGGCGCAGATTGTCGAATTAATCAAGCTACTTAGTCAATTGCAAGCAGGGTAGTGAATGACACTCCCTAGTACCAGAACAGTGACGGCAGGTACACTTTGTAAGTATTGCAAATGAAAAACCCACCCGGTGATTGTTAGTCAGAAGGTGGTGTTTTGTATTGTTAACTAACACGGTGGCAATTTGTATTTACCAAAAATTGGTATGAGTAGACAAATTGAAGAAAGAATGCCAATTATTTTCCAATTGATTTCAAATTGAAACCAATTTTGGATAAGTGTAAACATGACTAGGGCTGAAGAAAGTAAGAGAATAAGCCCAAAGAACGCACCAAAGTCGATATGTTTCACAATATATACTCCAGTAGTTAATCCTTTTCTACTATCTCGTCATTATCTAATTGTGTCAATCATTTTCTAAATGAAAAAACTGTCCTCTTGAGAACAGTTTTTTCATTTATCTGCATTTTAGTGTGACTTATGCAGGATTACCTTCCTTGTAGGAAAGAGTCATCTTCTGTTCGGTTGGTTCAAAGAGAGTAATCTTAAACTTGTATACATTACCGAGTGAAAGCGTCGATTTAAGTTTCTCTTCTGTTTCAAACTCTGATACGTGTACCAAACCAGCAACACCTTCTTCGATAGAAGCGAGCGCACCGTGTTTGTTGTACTTAATGACTACCGCATCGACAATCTGGTCTTTTGCATACTTACGAGCAGCAGATACCCATGGGTTCTCCTTAAGTTGTTTGATGGAAAGAGATATCTTGTCATCCTTCACCTCAATCACCTTAACGTTTACTTTGTCACCAATCTTATATAGTGCTTTGGTGTCTTCTACCAGCCCCCAATCCAGTTCAGAGATGTGGACGAGTCCTTCAAGACCTGGTTCGAGTTTTACGAATACTCCGAAGTCGACTGCGCCAGTTACTTCTCCTTCTAGGACATTACCGACCTCGTACTTGTTTACTTTTTCTTCTTTTTCTTCTTTTTGTTGCAGTCCCTTTTCAGAGAAGATAAGTTTGTGCTCTTTTGGATCAGCAGTAATCATTACGACTGAAAGATGTTTACCAACAAGTTCATTAAGGGCAGTAAGAATCTTGTCCTTGTCACCATCTGAGACGCGTGGATAATGCTCAGCGGAAAGCTGTGAGGCAGGAAGGAATCCTTGGATACCTTGCCAATCGATGATAAGACCACCTTTGTTTGCTTCCTTAACTTCAAGACTGAGAACGGTACTATTTTTGACTGCAGCTTCCGCATCAGCCCAAATTAACGCCTGGCGAGCTTCCTTGAGTGAAAGTTCGATGTACCCATCTTCATTTTCTGAAGTAACGACTTTTGCGTCGATACTATCGCCGATATTTACTTTACGTAAAATATCACGAGCATTCATGTACTCACGACCATAAATAAGACCAGTACCGATTGATGCAATGTCCACATAGACACGTGCTCGACCGATAGCTGAGACGAAACCAGAAACGATATCGCCATCTTTTGGTGCACTTGGTGTTTGGGTAATATACGTATCCATCACACCGGCTCCAGCAACGACTGTTGCGTCTGACATAACTATATTTTTTTATTCCGACGACACGCGTCTGCGTAACCATTTTCGCAGGGAAGTGGGGTAAAAATTTGAAAGATTTTTACCCCACTTCCGGCCATAGTTCGTGAACGCAGGGTTAACGTGTGTCGCTAGAAGCTATTAATTACCTTACGGTCCGAGTAATATAAGGTAAAAATGGCTGATTGTCTACAGCTTCGCGTTCTGACTGATATGACGTATACTACTTCAACTATGGTTATTACATATCACGGTGGTCAGTGCTTCAAAGTCTCATTTGGTGACACGACTCTAGCCTTCAATCCAATTTCCAAAAAATCAAAGCTTGAACCAGTTAAATTTAGTGCTGATGTTGCGTTCGTTACTATGTGGCACCCAGATTTTAACGGCGTTGAACAAGTGACATATGGCTCGAAGGAGCTTTTCGTGGTTGATGGTCCGGGTGAGTATGAAATTGGGCAAGTGGTCGCGCATGGCTTTGGGGTAAAGACCATCTATGAAAAAAAAGAGATCTTCAATACTATCTACCAAGTAAAGCTTGAGGAGATGAACATTATATTTTTGGGTTCATTAAATAACCCAGAAATTGACCCTAAAATTCTTGGTGAATTTGGTGATGTTGATATCCTTTTTGTACCAATAGGTGGTGGCGATGTCTTGGAAGTTCCGCAAGCGTCTAAATTGGCAGTCAAACTTGAAGCAAAGTTAGTCATTCCGATGCACTATGATAGTGCCACACTTGATGCCTTTCTTAAGGAAGAAGGCGTTGAAGGTGTAAAACCAGTCGATAAAATTACCTTGAAGCGCAAAGATGTGCAGGAGATGTCCGGAGAAGTGATGGTGCTTAAAGCGTAACTTGTTCCATGATAAAGCGTCTACTTCGAAATATTCGACAAAAACCAAAAGCAGTGAGAGATAATATTGCGCTTGGTGTCGCAGGAGTGTTTACCGCTGCTGTCTTTTCGGTCTGGGCGTACAATTTTCCTTCAAAAGTAGCCTCGCTTGCTAGCGAAAGCCCTGCGAACGTGGCAGAAGACGCTGTTGGTTTTACTGACTTCTTCACTGACATACGAGATCAACTTGCTACGTTGAAGAAAGCTGAAGATGAAGAACTGGCTATTGAAGCTAGTTCTTCTGATACTATTGTAGTAAGTGACTGGCAGGAAGAGTTTCGTCTAGGATTTTCTGCGACCACTACTGCCACGAGTACTATCGATATCGCTAGTACCACGGGTACTGAAATGACCGAGACAGTAATAGCTACTGATACCGCTGCTGCAATCGAAACGTATCAGCCAATTAGAATTGTGACGACGAGCAGTACAATGCCGATAGCTGCTACCACCACCGAAACGTGGTAATTTGTGATATACTCCCAAGCAAATTTATTTGATTTTCTGAACTAGTCATATGCCGAAAAAGACAACACTCCCTGAAGCAGAAGCACCAAGACAGAATATTATTACGCAAAGTATTACCAGTGAAATGGAGACTGCGTACCTTGACTATGCAATGTCGGTGATTACACAGCGGGCGCTTCCTGACGTACGTGATGGTTTAAAGCCGGTACATCGTCGAATTCTCTATTCGATGCGGCTCAATGGGCTAACTTCAACTGCTAAATTCCGGAAATCCGCTACGGTGGTGGGAGACGTGCTAGGTAGCTTCCATCCACATGGAGACTCTGCTGTATACGAGTCGATGGTTAAACTAGCGCAGGACTTTTCCACACGATATCCACTGGTTATTGGACAAGGAAACTTTGGTTCTATTGATGGTGATAGTGCCGCTGCTTATCGGTACACTGAAGCCAAAATGTCTAAAATCGCCGAAGAGTTACTGCGGGATTTAGAGAAAGACACGGTTGATTGGCGACCGAACTTCGACGGAACCAAAAAAGAGCCGATTGTGTTGCCAGCTGCAGTCCCTAACCTCCTCCTCATGGGTTCGCTCGGAATTGCGGTCGGAATGGCAACTAACATTCCGCCGCATAATCTCCGAGAAATCACCGCTGCCATTGCGCACCTTATCGATAATCCTGGTGCTACTACAGATGATCTCCTTAAGCACGTCCAGGGTCCTGATTTTCCGATGGGTGGTATTGCTTTTGATAAAAAAGCGATTGCTCAGGCGTATGCGACTGGACGTGGTGGTGTAATCGTGCGTGGAGAAGCAGAGATAATTGAGGATAAACGAGGAGCTTTTTCAATAATCATTACTTCTATCCCATTCAGAGTTAATAAAGCAGATTTGCAAGAAAAAATCGCTAATCTGGTGCGTGAGAAAAAGATTGAGGGAATCAGAGAGATGCGCGATGAGTCGACTTCGGATATTCGGGTTGTTATTGAGCTTAAAACTGGTGCACAGCCACAGACAGTACTTAACAAGCTGTATAAACACACACAACTTGAAGACACTTTTCACTACAACATGGTGGCACTGGTCGATGGCGTACCACAGACGCTTTCTCTCAAGGTTATTCTTGAAGAATATATCAAGCACCGGTCAGAGGTAATTCGTCGCCGTACGCAGTATGATCTCAATAAAGCAAAAGACCGTGAGCATATTTTACTTGGTCTCAAAAAAGCACTTGATCATATTGATCAAATAATCAAACTTATCCGTGCAGCCAAAGATGTACCCACTGCGCACGCCGCTTTGATGAAAGAGTTTAAATTCTCTGCTATCCAAGCGCAGGCTATTCTTGATATGCGCCTCCAAAAACTTGCGGGGTTGGAGCGGAAGAAAATTGAAGATGAACTGACTGCAGTGCAGAAACTCATTAAGGAACTTGAAGCTATTTTAAAGAGTAAAGCGAAGATGATGAGTATTGTTAAAGCTGATCTCCTTGAGGTGGCTAGTAAATTTGGTGATGACCGTCGAACAAAAATCGTGAAAGGGGGAGTCAAACAACTTAGTCAAGAAGACCTTGTGCCTGATGATGAGTCAGTGTTGGTGCTCACGAAAGGAGGATATGTAAAGCGCACAAATCCAACTGAATACCGTGTACAAAAACGTGGCGGTGTTGGCGTTGTCGATCTCAATACTAAAGAAGAAGATGTGGTGACGACACTACTTACTACTTCTGCGCACAGTGATCTGCTCTTCTTTACTGATTTTGGAAAAGTGTATCAGTGCAAGATGTACGAAATACCAGAAGGTCGTCGTGCGACAAAAGGTAAGTCAGTTATGAACTTTCTTTCGATGTCTGCTGATGAGCGCGTTACTTCAGTATTGGCAGTGCGAAAAGAAGATTGGGAAGGTGATTGGTCGTTGATGATGGTGACTAAACATGGTGTTGCAAAGAAGAGTGACGCCGCGGTCTTCAAAGATGTTCGTCGCAGTGGACTCATTGCGATTACGCTTCGAGAAGAAGATTCACTCATTGCAGCCATGTTTGTTGGAGCAAAAGATGATGTCTCACTCATCACAGAAAAAGGACAATCTATTCGCTTCAAAGAAAGTGATGTGCGTGAAATGGGTCGTACAGCGTCAGGGGTAACAGCGATGAAACTCAGTAAAGGTGATGTGATAGTCTCAGCAGACGTCATCACTGACGGTGACAAGGATAAGGCGGTACTCGTCGTGACTGAACATGGATATGGTAAGACTACTCCAGCAAAAGAATACAAAGTACAGAACCGTGGTGGTTCTGGTATAAAAACCGCAAAGGTAACTGACAAGACTGGTAAAATTGTACGAGGATTGATTATCACTGATGAAGAACGTATTGAAGGGGAACTGGTGGTGATGAGTAAGAAAGGACAGGTTATCAAACTACCACTCAAAGATGTTCCGACACTTAATCGTGACACACAAGGCGTGCGAGTCATGAAGATGCGAGCGGGAGATTCGATTGCCAGTGTAGTGTTTGTTTAACAAAAGAAAATTAGGAATGAAAAACGGCGGTCCCTTTGGGGACCGCCGTTTTTCACAGTCATTTGTTAGGTACTGCCCATTATTGTGTATAATAGCGGTATGGATATACCAAATGGCGGTCGCTTTGTGATGCCGGACATAGTGAGTACACACTTTCTCCTAAAAGAAGGAGATTTTGTTGCAGATTTTGGGGCAGGCAGCGGATTTTTCTTAAAACCACTTTCAACAGCCGTTGGCCCGACTGGTCGAGTCTACGTATGCGAAATACAAAAAGCCCTAGTTGAAAAACTGGGCGAACTAATTCGTGGACAAGGATTAAGTAACGTGTATACACTCTGGTGTGACCTCGAAGAAGTAAATGGCATTAAGATTGGTGATAAAGAATTAGATGTGGCTATTTTAGTGAACACTCTTTTCTTAATTGACCAAAAAGATCTTGCTATCCGAGAAATGGCTCGCACGCTCCGTTCTGGCGGTAAATTCTTCGTAATCGATTGGACTGAATCATTTGGTGGTATGGGACCACAGTCACAACACGTGGTCACCGCAGCCACCACCACAGCCCTTTTCGAATCAAATGGTTTTATTTTTGAACGTGAATATCCAGCTGGTGATCATCATTATGGTTTAGCTTTTCGAAAGATATGAAACTGAGACCGTTTGAATTAGCACTCATAGGTATCTTTAGTGGATTGGCGATTGTCGCCCTCATTATATTAAAAGTATATAAACCAGCGCCCGACACCGCAGATCCAACCTTTGTGCCAGTAGGTCAAGTAGATATCTGGGGAACATTGCCAGCGGACGCTCTTTCGAGTGTACTTAGTGATTTGAGCGAAAAAAATAAATCATATAACCAAATACGATATAAATATTACGAGCCTGTTGATTTTGCTCAAAAATTAACCAGTGCTCTGGCTGACGGCACCGGTCCAGATTTGATCTTAGTCTCACACGAAGAGCTTGTCGATATGAGAAAGCGTATTCAGCCAATAGCCTATGAATCGTTCCCGTTGCGTGACTACAAAAATTCGTATATTGATGGTGCAGAAATACTAGCGCTCAGTGATGGTCTTTATGGGTATCCAATCGCAGTCGATCCACTAATGATGTATTGGAACCGAGATATCCTCTCAACCGAAGGATATTTAACGGCTCCAAAAACCTGGGAGAATCTAGTCAATGTTGTCTTTCCTGATTTAATTCAGCGTGACTTTAATCGAACGGTTAGCCGAAGCGTTGTGGCGATGGGAGAATACGGTAATGTGCGAAATGCTTTTGGTATTGTTTCGGCTTTATTAATTCAGCAAGGTTCACAAGGAACCATTGATGACGGAAAGGGAGGATACCGAATTAATCTCAATACTTCCAGTGCAGGAAATGAACCACTGGTGACCACGGCCGATTTTTATACTCGATTCAGCAAATCAAGCAATAGTCTGTACTCATGGAACCGCGCGTTTGATGAGGATTTAATGCAATTCATCGGGCAAAATCTTGTATTTTATTTTGGGTACGGCAGTGAAGCAAGTAAAATTGAGCGCTTAAACCCAAACTTAAATTTTGATATCGCCGAAATTCCACAAGGAGAAACTGCGACATTGAGACGTACGTATGGTAAATTTTACATGCTTTCAGTGTTGAAATCATCTGATAATAAATTCGGTGCAAGTACGATCATGCTGGCTTTAGCTGGTACTAATAGTAGTGCAAAAATAGCCCAAGCAGCAGGCATGGCACCAGTGTATCGGTCTCTGATTGCAGCAGGTAGTAACGGCACCTATGGTCGTGTCATCTATCAATCAGCTGGAATTTCTTATGGATGGCTCAATCCTAATCTGCAGGCCACTAATCAACATTTTGAAACAATGATGCGTGATATCAACGAAAATCGTAGTCGCATAGGGGATGCAGCTGCCGATGTACTCACCCGCTTGAGGAATGAATATTAGTTTCAATAGAAATCTTTATGAATTTTTTTAAATCACTCACTTTTATCCGTACCTCGTCTCCATTACTGGCTATATTTCTACTAGTTTCCCCCAAAATCTCATCAGCCGCCGGTCTTTCATTTAATGTCCAGAGCCGATTAAATCCAGGAATCACTACTGCCGAAGGGTTGTTGTCGGCGATACTCAATATTTTTATTGTCATCGCCACGCCAATCATTGTTCTGTTTATCATTTATGCTGGCTTTTTGTATGTGACAGCCAGAGGAAATGCGGAACAGGTACAGCAAGCAACCCGTGCTTTGACGTACGCCATTATTGGAGCAGTCCTGGTACTTGGCTCGGTGGCGTTAGCACAGATAATTAAAGGCGTAGTCGTGTCTTTTAGTTAGTTCGAAATAGCATATTGAATTTTTATGGGCTCTCAAGCATTCAATAATCCACTCAGCTTCACTTCAATTACTGATATGATTGTCGCAATCATGAATGTAGTGATCGTCATGTCGATTCCGGTGATTATATTTTTTCTGATCTACGCTGGTTTCATGTACGTTACCGCTAGAGGTAATCCGGAAAAAATACAGCAAGCATCTAGTGCGTTGCTGTATGGTATTATCGGGGGGGTAATTATTCTCGCCTCGGCAGCAATAATGACTATCGTAAAGAACCTGGTAACCGCTTTTTAATATTTTATTACCTATGCCAACTCCAACAACGTACAGTGGTCTAGTCAACGGGATTATTGGTATTATCAACCTCATTATCCCAGCTATTTTTGGGATTGTCTTTGTGTACTTCGTCTGGAAAGTCATTGATGCTTGGGTTATCAACGCTGGCGATGAGAAGCGTCGTGCGGAAGGTAAACAATACGCCATGATTGCTGTGATTGTTTTTGTGTTAATGGTTAGTGCCTGGGGGATTGTAGCGATGGTAAAGTCATCAGTGTTTGGTGTGTAAAATTTTAACTCCTGGTTTATACACACCCAGGCATAAAGAATGATGTAAAAGAACTAATTTGGCTATATACTAGAAGGTAAGGTTTTAATGTTATAAATTTGCACAACTAATATACGTATGAAAAAGATTACTTATTTCACTGGTGGAGTCGGAGCACTATGTCTCCCATTTTTGACTTCTGCCGCTGGTCTAGCTACTGATGGCACTGGTGGCGACTTCGGGCAATTACTAAAAGATATCCTAGATTTGGTAAACGGCTATATCATTCCATTCATCATCGGTATCGGTTTCTTGGTATTCGTTTGGGGAATGTTCCAGTTCTTTATCGCTGGTGGTTCTAACGACGAAGCCAAAGAGAAGGGAAAGAGTCTGATGATTTATGCTACGTTAGGATTTGTACTCATTATTGTATTCTGGGGAATTGTTAACCTGCTTTCATCTAGTACTGGTCTTGATAACGATATAAACTCCTTTACCACACCGACAGTGACAGTACCTGCTTAAAATCTCTATCATTAATAAATCTATGGCTATGAAAAAAATCAATTATATTCTCGCTCCGATAGGAATAATGCTATTCCCACTCATTTCTTCAGCGTACACAGCAGGGTCTTTTGGGGGAAGTAGTTCAGCGTTTGTCACGTTACTTACAAACATACTTACCTTTGTAAATAACATTATCATTCCATTCATCATCGGTATCGGTTTCTTGGTATTCGTTTGGGGAATGTTCCAGTTCTTTATCGCTGGTGGTTCTAACGACGAAGCCAAGGAGAAGGGAAAGAGTCTGATGATTTATGCTACGTTAGGATTCGTACTCATTATTGTATTCTGGGGAATTGTTAACCTGCTTACCAGTAGTACCGGATTGGATAATGGAAATACTAATATTAATCCTGGCACTATTACAATTTAGTCAAGAAGTTGACCACAACCAACACAAAAAGCCGCTCTGCGGCTTTTTGTGTTGGTAAATACGCAATGACAGTAAAAGGACGTGGTACGATACTCTATATGCGTATATACACCTTATCATTATTGTTTCTACCGTTTATAATTGTGCTACTTGTCCCGGTGTTTTCCCTCGCTGCTCAGGCTCCTGGGACGGCAGAAGCAGCTACGTTTGTAGGGAAATTTAATACGATTATCCTCTTTCCAACTATCGCTCTTCTGGGTTCGGTTGCTTTTTTAGTATTTCTTTGGGGGTGTGCAGAGTATTTTTTTAATGCTACCAATGAGCAAGCGAGAGAGCAGGGGGTCAAACACATCACTTGGGGTATTATTGGTCTGGTAATTATGCTTTCAGCGTTTACCATTCTCTCTATCGCGGCGTCGACGTTTGGATTAGGAGATCAAATTAATTGTGCAAATGATCCCTCAGCCGCTGGTTGTGAGAATGCCTTTAAGGTTATCTAGGTAGTTTCCTTTAAGATAATAAAAAAGACCTCAACAGCTAAGCGGTTGAGGTCTTGAGGGAACAATGAAAGGAATTGTTCTACTTCGAATCACTTCACGGCTTTTACCGTAATAGTGATATCAATCAATCCACTTTTATCCCATGCTGAAACGTATTTCAGTTTTGGCAAGGTTTGTAGTGGTACCACGCGCCATGAACCGACAATTGAACCTGGATAGGTTCCCGGAGGATAGATCTGAATGAAGTCACTTAAACTCCTTCCCTCGAGTAGGTGTCCGTAGTCACGCCTAAACTTTGGCGAAAAATCGAACACGAGCGGTCGATTGCCTTCTGCGAACATATGCAGTTTGCCATTTTCTGGGCAGACCACAAGGTCCTTTCCGGCTGAATCGATTTGTACTCGCATCAGATCATCCTGCGTTGCACAGGCGGCGATGTGAGCACTGTCCCGACTAAAGTTTGCGATGGTTTTTGGTACCCCCGCAATGTCGAGAATAATGGCAGCCACTGCGAGTACTGGCACCACAATGATGAGTGCTACAGTCCACATTAGAGCACCATCACTGATGGAGGTAATAATCGCGGGGATAGAGAAATTATTTTTCTTTACTGACCCTGCAGGCCTGAGAACCCGGAGGAGTATCCAGAAACCAAGAATGGTTCCTGGTACCCAGAGCCAGCGTTGCACCGACTCTTGATTCAATCCGATAGTTTTACCGGCGTCACTTTGTCCGAGTAGAAAAGCGAGACCAGTACTGATTTCATCCCAGAAGAGAAATAAAATCACTACTGTGGCAATCATGAAAGTAGGACGAGCCCACCCTCGTGACATGAGCGGTTTCAGCCAGGTGCTGAAACCATTAGAGGAAGTGTTACCAACAGGAGCACTTCCTGTAGCAGGTTTCTTGCGGAAGATCCTGAGTATACCCCAGAATGCCACCACAAAAACACTTATAAATACCAAGAAGGCTACCATTTTTTACTCCTATTTTCGAAGATGTCCCACGAGTGCGGCGATAAGGGTCTCGGCTGAGCCACCCTTATTGACCGCATCTACGAAGGCACGGTTTTTGAGGATGGACTCACGGAGATCAGGGTCGAGACTCTGAAGAACCGCTGCCATGTGTTCCTGCTCTTTGGCAATACCTTGCCCTTGCAGGTCGCGGGCGCGCCCTTTTTGACGACCAAGTACTGATGACCGTAGGTCGAGTCGTTCGACTTCGGTGAGTTCATCCTCGAAGTCTGTGATGTCGATCTTGAGTATTTTAATACCCAGGTCCGCTAGTTTTTTGCCAGCGAATTCACCACCGATTTGGTCGTCAAAACGGTACTTCATCAACCCTTGATACACGAGCTCTGCCACTAAGCTAGTGACCCCGTCAGTGTTTTTTTCTGATGGTGCATCATCAGTCCACAGGTTTTTTTCGACTGCTCCAATCACCATGTCAATGGTGACTTTAGCCCGTACGACTGACCGTGTGACTGAATTGAGTGCTTGGTCCAAGAGAACGTTCCATGACTCGGTAAGGTAGAGAACTTCCTTCACCTTGGTTTTATCGATAACCACCTGCGCTGAACCTTTTATCGTGTATGGTACGGTCTGGATATCAGTACCGGCAAACTCGAAGCTCCAGGTAAATGGAGCCGTCCGAACGTGGTTGGATCGATAACGGGGATTATCTTTCTCCACTACTTCATAGACCCGCTTACCGTCTTTCTCTATCACATCGTACCGCGGGAGGTCATATGTCTTGGGTTCCGTAAAGAATGGAACATAGACGTGCAGCTGCAGTTGTCTCCATACATACTGTTTGTACAGCATCCATAGACCGAATAAAGCAGTTGATTCTTTTGGTCCTTTGTCATCGCCATCGATGTGGTCAGCATAGTTACCGCCCCAATCAATGGCTACGGCTCGACCTGTCCCCACCTGCACAAACATCCCAAGTTTCTTCGGGTCGTTTGGGTCATGGAGCAATTGTTCTTTCAGTAATGGTGAAATCAACAGAAAGAGGACGATTGCCACGATGATGCCAGCAATGGCTGTACCGAGGTACAGTACAAAGCTGATTCCAAAAACGGAGGTCAACGCAATGAGCAAGACCACCGCGAAACCGATGAATACTCCGAAAATCAATTTGTTCATGATAATTCCTTTCAATTTTCAAAGCGGCCACGTTACTGGTCGCGAACATTTTTTAGAGAGGAGAACCCTATCTAATCTGATATTATGATAGCACATTTTTATGTAAAAGTCAATGTTCTGGGCTCTATTTTAAGTTGAATTCGCATGAATACATTGGCGATACGGCTGTTTTGCGGTATTATTTTTGCCATGAACACAACTTCAGTAAAAGACTTGCGTAGTCGTGAAGAAAAACGCCGCGCCGCTGCCGCTGATACTCGTCCGCGCACGACCTTGTCATTCTACCGCTACGTGAAAATTGCTGACCCAAAAGAGTTCCGTGAGCGGCTGCTTACTGCGTGGTCAGCACTCGATTGTCTGGGACGGATTTATGTCGCGACAGAAGGTATTAATGCCCAGATGAATGTCCCAAAAATGTACTGGGATCAGTTTGACACATGGGTGCAACAGCAGCCAGAATTAAATGCAATACCGTACAAGATAGCAGTTGAGGAGGGTGAGGTACCATCATTTTTTAAACTCACTATCAAAGTCCGTCCAAAGATTGTCGCAGATGGACTTGACGATGGTGCATTCGATGTAACCAACACTGGTGAGTATCTTACCGCTGCGCAGATGAATGAATACGTCACTGACCCTGAGGCGATAATTTTTGATATGCGCAACAACTATGAATCTGAGGTTGGTCACTTCGAGGGAGCAGTGACGCCAGACGATTTTGTCACTTTTCGTGATGAACTTAAACGTACACCAGAATTACTCAAGGAACATAAGGATAAAAAAGTAGCGATTTACTGTACTGGTGGTATTCGGTGTGAAAAGGCGAGTGCCTGGCTTAAACATAATGGATTTGAAAATGTGCGTCATCTAAAAGGCGGAATTATTGACTACGCGCGGCAGGTGGAAGAGCAAGGGCTCCCTAATAAATTTAGAGGTAAGAATTTCGTATTTGACGAACGATTGGGAGAACGAATTAGTGATGAAGTAATTGCAACCTGTCATATCTGCAAAAAAAAGAAATGTGATACGCATCACCACTGCGTGAATCAAATCTGCCACGCCATGTTTATTGGCTGCGAGGATTGTGTACAAAAGCGCGATGGATATTGTTCGTGGAGCTGTGCTCAGATAGATAAACTTCCCCGAAGTTTTAAAAAACCAATTGCCCGCTGGTATAATCAACTAATCCGTAAGCGGCAAACGTTTACAAAGACACCACTCCATATTCATAATTAGTAGTAAGCACAGTACATATACAAGGAGAAGGTAATCCGCGCTATACTACGAATTAGAGGTTACTATTAATAATAAGGTATATGGGTCTGTTTTTTAATAAGAAAAATGAGGACGAAACAGTGAGTGGAGTGTATGCTCCGTACGAGCAGATTGATTCAAAAAGAACGAGTAAGCTCGGATATTTTTTCCTGTTACTGATGGTTATTTTTGGTATTTGGCAAGGAAATATGTTCTTGGCTGAAGTTCAGGATTCAGTTGATGCACCGATGAAGAATTCTGATTGTTCAGCACGATTGGCTAATGCGATTGGCCTTAGTTTTACAAAAAATTATTACTACGATCGTGACTATTATTCTGAATCAAAGTGCGCGTTTTCGCCTCGTGAACTTACGCTCGGTTTAGATCGAGCATACGCTAATGCGGTACCTTACTTTGAAAAAATCAACACTTTCGAAAAGCAATTATCAGGCTTAAATCAACAACGGTATACGTTAGAAAATAGCAAACGGCAGACAATGGATGAATATCAGGTATCCTTGATAGAAGAAATGGCGGCTCGGGGTGATACGTACTTTAATCCAGAAGAACTTGGTACTGGATATGCTGGGCAAAAAGAAAATCTAACGCAGATTAACGGACAAATACAACGCGTCACAGCGCAAAAAGAAGCGGCAGTGAAGGAATTGTCGGCATTCGTAATGACGTACCGACCACTGCTTAATAAAGCCGAATCCGAGTATGTGTTTGACGTAAAGCAATACCAGTTCATACTTTTCTTGATTAGTGTAGTGCTTGTCGGTCCACTTTTCTATTTTGTCTGGCGACGGTACCACGCCGCTCGTCTCACTCGCTCAGCCTATACTATTATCTGGGGTGGGGCAGTGGCTACCTTTGGATTCATTTTGGCACAGGTCATGCTCGTCTTTGTCTATGAGATATTGCCGCGTGAAATTCTGGAAGCAATGTTCTCTTTCCTTGCTGAACTGGAGTTTATTTGGACGCTACTGACGTACTTTGGATTTATTCTGGTTCCATTGTTTTTTGGATTTTTAATCTATTTTATTCAGAAAAAACTGTACAACAAACAAGCGGTACTCATGCGTGCACTTAAAAATGAACATTGTCCAAACTGTTCATTTAAAGTTACTCCCGATATGAATAACTGTCCTATTTGTGGATACAAAATCAAGAGCCAATGCGCCACTTGTAACCACATGAGTTTGGATGGAGGTACATTTTGTTCCGTCTGTGGAGTGAACCGGAGGATAGAGACAAATAGCTAAATAAAAACCCTGTCATTTATGACAGGGTTTTTATTTAGCTGTGGAGAGGAATAGGTACTTTGCTATCAACTTGTTCAAAAAATATTGTGCGCGGGAGTGGACTCGAACCACCATGGGTCACCCCGCTTGCTCCTAAGGCAAGTGCGTCTACCATTTCGCCACCCGCGCAGACGATGACGAGTATAGCAAAGAATAGAAAAAAGTGCGAGGTAGAAAAGGAACATGGTATGAAAGAAGCCGTGCAATTTTCTTTAGAAAATTGCACGGCTTCTGATGCTTGTCCGCCCACGAGGGCTCGAACCTCGGACCTTATCGTTAAGAGCGATCTGCTCTACCAACTGAGCTATGGGCGGATAGGTTGGATCGGCAAAGTGTAGCGTATTACCACGATTTCCGCAACACGCATACGCATAGTAAAAAGGAGAGAAAGTATTTTTCCCTTAGCGAAACATAAAAGCGGCATAAAGCCGCCTTTAGTCTGGTACCCGGGGCGGGATTCGAACCCGCGCGGCCTTTGCGGCCACAAAATTTTAAGTCTTGCGCGTCTACCAACTTCGCCACCCGGGCATGAGCGATATCATACCACAAAATCAGCAGTTTTTCTTTGAAACAAGCGGTAATGATGGTAGAGTAGTTGGCATACTCTGGAAGAGCAAAAAGTAATTACGGCTTGATAACTACCTTCAGATAAAATTGAGACTTTGTTTTCTAGAGCAACGACCAGGTGGCGAAGCGGTAACGCATCGGTCTGCAAAACCGACATTCACGGGTTCAAATCCCGTCCTGGTCTCAATCAAAAAGTCTAACGCGATAGCGTTCGGCTTTTTGCTTTACCGTTACTTTTTCTCGAGTTTTCTAGCATTTTTCTAACGTCGTAATTTTTGTCTCGAGTTTTTGTGTTCACAGGGTAAGGGTTTTTAAGCTGGTTAGTGTAGCGAGCGAGACTACTGGCAATACTCACGATTTCACTTACGTCTCCCAATAGCAATCATAATGATTGGTGGAAACAGCTTAGACGTCGTTTTGTCGCGAGTGGATGGTACCCCAAAATTAAGACACTTTTTCTAAGTCCGGTTAATGACACCTCAAACTACTCTTTAAACAATCGCGGTGGTAGTTTCAAAGCTAGTACAGTGCCAGATCCGACAGAATTTATGAAAGCAAAATCGTGTATTTAGTAAATACTTTCTTACCCTTCGCGGTGACTGATGAAAAGTAAACAAAGCCTTGCTAAAATTGGGAGTAGGCAACGCTTCTCTAAAGATTCCTTGCCTTTTTCTAAATACTTGCGACAATCATGGTATATGAATATGGAATCATTTAATGCGCCGCACTTTGAAGGTGAAGGAGATAAAGAAAATACAGTACTTACCCCCGAAGAAATTACGGCAAGAATCACCGAGTTAGAATCTGAAATTGTTCGATTGAAAGAGTTGAGTGAAGCTACTGGTGAAAATATCGATGCACCACTCGGTGGAGAAGAATACATCGATTATGGACATATGGCACAGGCAAGAGAATATGAAGAAGAAGTTGGTAATCTTAAGGTGGCGCTCGCGACGATGGAGAGTGAAAGTGAGGGTAGTAGCGCTGGACAGGGAGATTTCTTCCCTGAGGCGCAGTAGTTAGGTATATAAAAACGGGCGGCTCTTTTAGGACTGCCCGTTTCTAGTTCTTTACTTCTTCTTTTCTCCTTCTATCTCACGTACCAACTCGTCCATGTGTTGCCTATGACGTTCGCCAGCGTCAATCATGAATTCTAAATGCGGAATGTTTTTGATGCGGGCCTTTTGTTTAAAATAATTACGCATATTGGTACCATTACGTTTGAGAAATATCAGTGCATCATTTTCTCTTCCGTCAGGAATGGTAGTGAAGAAAATAATGACTCGACGAATATCAGGCGAGACATCAACGCTCGTCACGGTGATGAGGGGATTAGTATTTGCCTCTTGTTGTATAAATTTTGCGGCGAGCTCTTTAAAGAGTTCAGTAGCACGAATTTTGCGGTCTGACATACGATTATGTAACCACACTATCAAACGGTTTTAGATAATCACCCGGTGCAATTTCTGCTCTGGTGTCAAGCTGCATACCGAATTCTCCCTCATCAACTTGTTGCACGTCAGATTTTTGAGACTGCAGATTTTTGATGGTCCCTTTTCCGATTGGGATGTCACGACGTAAAATGCTTACTCGCTGATTCATCTTTATTACCCCTTCTTCTATGCGGCCACCGAGTACGTGAATATTTTTCTGGACGCTGAAATGTTTCAGAATCTTAACTGAACCGGTGATGATTTCTTCCTCTTTCTTTGGAGTGCGATTTTTAAGAGCAGTATTGAGCCATTCAGAAAGTTCGTAAATAATATCAAACGTATTGATTTCAACTCCTAGACGGTCTGCTAAATCTTGTGCGGGTCGCTCGACCTTCACGCTAAAGCCGACAATGATAGCATCTTCGGTAGCACTAACATTTTGCACATCATTAACGCTAATGTCACCGACTCCTGTATCAATTATTCGAACAATGATACGGTCTGATTCAAATTTTTCAAGCTCATGTTCGATGGCATCAAGGGTACCAAGTACGTCAGCCTTGATAAGAATAGGGACAGTAGGAAGTGCACTTCGTTTCACTGGAGTCTGGGAAGCGTGCAATGAGGCGGTGTGGGCAGTGATTGCTACTTCCGCTTCCTTTTTACTCGCAACGGTAATGAAGGTACTCCCAACTGCAGGGATGTCAGTGAACCCAACAATGCCTACGGGAGTGGAGAGACTAGCTTCTTTTAGAGATTTTCCTTGGAAGTCCTCCATGATGCGAACCGGTGAATAAACACTGCCGGCTACAACATACTGACCACTTTTTAGTGTGCCGTTAGTGATGAGAAGGGTGGCAGTGTTGCCTCGTTTGGAATCCATTTTTCCTTCAATTACTTTCCCCGTCGCGGGTACGCTGGTGTCTCCAGTAAGTCCCGCGAGATCAGCGGTAAGTATTACCAAGTCTAACAGCTCTGCAATTCCAGTGCCGGCTTTGGCAGAAATTGGTACCCAAGGAATGTCCCCTCCCATACCTTCGATGTAAATTTCATGTTCAATGAGACTGGCTTGGGTGCGTGGAATATCAGCACTTGGCTTGTCAATTTTGTTAATAGCGACGACAAACGGAATACCAGCGGTCTTAATTGATTCAAGTGCTTCGAGGGTCTGTGGTTTTACTCCGTCCTCAGCGGAAACAACCAAAATTGCAACATCGGCAACATCGGCACCTCGAAGACGCATTTTTTGAAACGCGGCGTGACCAGGCGTGTCTAGAAACGTGATACGTTCAACTGCACCATCTTTGGTCTGATGTGGCACGACATACGCAGAAAGATGCTGGGTGATACCACCAGCTTCTCCCTCGACGACGTTGCTCTTACGAAGGGTATCAAGGAGGGTCGATTTACCGTGGTCGATATGTCCCATGACGACCACGACTGGTGGTCGCTTAACGAGGGTAGATGTTTGTTGCTTTGTTTTTTTAGCCATATGAATCTGCGTATCACGCCATAAAACGCCTGAGGTGGCGTTTACTTAATAAATAATTGTGCCGAGTATAGCAGAATTATGTCAATTTAGCTAGGAAAATCAAGCAGAACTTGAGATTGATACATTTACAGGTTCTTTTATATGTGACATGATTCAAGTAATGAAATTTTGGGAAAAAAAAGCAAAGCGTGTGTATCTCGACTGGGCAGCTGCGACGCCGCTTTTCCCAGAGGTAAGAACAGCAATGGAACCATTCTTTCTTGAAAAATGGGGAAATCCTGGTGCTATTCATGCTGAAGGGAGGTTGGCAAAAGCGGCGATTGATAATGCTCGTGAAAAGGTAGGGCAGGCGCTACAGGTCCGTCCGGAATTAGTGACGTTCACTAGCGGTGGCACTGAAGGTAATAATCTAGCTATTAGAGGGCTGATTGAATCGTTACATCAGGCTGGTCGTCCTTACTCCGACATGGAAGTCGTTACGACACGAATTGAGCATCCTTCTATTGCTAAAACGGTTGAGTATCTGGCATCGCTTGGAGTCATCGTCCGATATGTAGCAGTCGATGGTGACGGATTCATATCACTTTCCTCTCTCCAGCAATCACTTTCAGAAAAGACGGTACTTTTTTCGGTGGCGTACGCCAATAGTGAAATCGGAGTAGTACAGCCAATGCACCGAATTAAAAAAATTCTGCAGCAAATGGAAGCACATTTTACGACAAAAATTTTTTTTCATGTTGATGCGGCGCAAGCTCCGTTGTGGCTATCCTGCCAGTTTGAGACCATCGGTGCTGATTTTTTAGTGCTTGATGTCGCAAAGTGTTGTGGTCCAAAAGGAACAGGGGTACTCATTCGAAGTCGTCGTGCAACACTTACACCGATATTTTTTGGCGGGGGACAAGAACAAGGAGTACGTTCTGGGACAGAAAATGTCCCTGGAATCATTGGCGCAGGGGAAGCAATTGTGATTGCACAGGCTCATTGGCGTGCGCGAGCGGAGCTCGCGCACGCCGTTCGCGATGAAGTAATATCGCTACTATTAAAAACAATCAATGGTGCGGTCCTCAACGGTCCGCAGGGTGAAAATCGCCTCGCTAATAATATTAATATTTCCATTCCAGGAGTTGATACTGAATACGCTGCGGTGTGGCTCGATGCGAAGGGATTTGCAGTAAGTACCAAGTCGGCGTGCGCCGGAGCGGGCGGGGGAGAAAGCTCGGTGGTCAAAGAAATCTCCGCCGACCCCGCCCGCGCCCACTCCACCCTTAGATTCACCATTGGTCCCGATACTACGTTTCTTGATATGCAAAATCTCACCGAAGCCCTACTGGCACACGTCTCAAAGATGCGAGAGTTGACCCAGTAGTGATTTCATTGCAATATATAGAGTATATAGTACGTAGTACTATATGTCGGTCACGCTGTACTTCTGATAGTAACTCTGTCTCACTCACCGATACCGTATAATGAAACAATACTATGCCGAATTTTCACAATTTTACATCAAAAGCAAAAGAAGCAATCCGAAAAGCACACGAACTCGCTATCGAACGTGGTCAGAATCACGTTAGTCCAGTTCACCTATTGACTGCACTTTCTATGCAGGATGAAAGTGCGGTGATTGCGGTACTCGACCGGTTAGATATTGATATCATCGCTTTTACAGACCTCTTACTGGAAGCGCTAGAAATCTCTGAATCACAATCAACCGTATCGCAATCGTATCAGCTCTATCTTACTCCCGACTTGGCTAAAGCCTTGGAATTTTCAGGTACGTATGCAGAAAAACTAGGTGACTCGTACGTTGGAGTGGAGCATCTTTTTATTGCGACTTTAGAACACCCTGGACCGGCACTTGAGATTATTCAGCGAGCTGGTATTGATAAAAATCAGGTCATTGAAGCAATTAAAGAAGTACGAGAAAATAGTGTGCAAGATGCACAACAGCCAAAGAAATACCGTACACTCGCAAAATACACACGCAACCTCACCAAGCTCGCGCAGGAAAATAAAGTGGATCCCGTCATTGGGCGCGATATGGAAATCCAACGCGTCATCCAAATACTTTCCAGACGGACAAAAAATAATCCGGTGCTCATTGGTGAGGCTGGAGTAGGAAAGACTGCTATCGCCGAAGGATTGGCGCAACAAATCGCACTTGGTCAAGTACCAGAATCAGTCAAAGGCAAAGAAATCCTTACGCTTGATTTGGGGCTCCTTGTCGCTGGTACAAAATTCCGTGGTGAATTTGAAGAACGACTTAAAGCCGTGATGAAGGAAGTTGAGACAGCAAATGGAAGGATCATACTTTTTATTGACGAACTACATACTATTGTCGGCGCTGGACAGGCAGATGGCTCAATGGATGCTTCAAATATGCTCAAGCCAGCTTTAGCGCGCGGTGAGATTAGGGTGATTGGCGCAACAACGCTTAAAGAATACCAGAAACATATTGAACGTGACCCTGCCCTGACCCGTCGGTTCCAACCAGTGTATGTTAATGAACCAAGTCAAGAAGATACGGTGGCGATTCTGCGTGGTCTTGCCGAAAAGTATGAACTTTTCCATGGAGTACGTATTACTGATGATGCTATTTTGGCAGCAGTTAATCTTTCTTCACGGTACATTACCGATCGCTTTTTGCCTGATAAAGCCGTGGATCTCATTGATGAAGCAGCTTCTGCACTTCGTATCTCACTAGAAAACAGACCAGAAGAACTAATCGAGACCGACCGTCTGATTCGCCGTCTAGAGATTGAACGAGAAGCGCTTCGTAAAGAGGTGGAGATTTCAGTCAATAAGAAAAAGATTAAAGACCGTATCAAAAACATTGAGAAAGAAATTGGCGAGTACCGTGAAACTACTTCAAATCTTGAGACAAAATGGAATAATGAAAAAGAAGCGCTAGGGGAAATTGGTAAAGATAAAAAGAAACTCGAAGAGCTTCGAGTAGAGGCGGATAACGCTGAGGCAACCGCAGACCTCATTAAAGCGGCTGAGATTCGATATGACACAATCCCCACCATCCAAAAAGATCTCGATGGTAAACTAAAGCGACTTAAGAAATTACAACGTAATCGTCGTCTTCTGCGGGAAGAGGTAACTGAAGAGGATATTGCTGCAGTGGTTTCTCGTTGGACTGGTATTCCGGTTTCACGAATGCTTGAAGCTGAGGTTGAAAAGCTTGCTCGTATGGAGGAGGTGCTTCAGAAACGAGTGGTGGGACAAAATCATGCCGTCAAACTAATAGCTGATGCTATTAAGCGATCACGGGCTGGCATCTCTGATCCCAATCGTCCAATCGGTTCGTTTCTTTTCCTTGGTCCAACTGGAGTTGGAAAGACAGAACTCTCAAGAGCACTCGCCGAATTTATGTTTAGTGATCAAGACGCATTGATTCGTATCGACATGTCTGAATTCATGGAGAAACATTCGGTATCCAAGATTATCGGATCGCCACCAGGCTACGTCGGACATGAAGAAGGTGGTGCCATTACTGAGCGTATTCGCCGTCGACCATACTCAGTCATATTGCTTGACGAGATAGAAAAAGCCCATCCAGAAGTATTCAATATACTGCTACAAGTCTTAGATTCAGGGCATCTTACTGACGCCAAAGGAAGAAAAGTGAATTTCAAGAATACGGTCGTCATCATGACGTCTAATATTGGTGCTGAGTTCATTGATCGTATGTCGACGTTTGGCTTTTCGACTGATCATGGCGAAGCAGCCCAGTTTACGCAAGCTAAAGATAAAGTTATTGAAAGCTTGAAGCAATACTTCCGTCCAGAGTTTCTCAACCGTCTCGATGAGATTATTGTCTTCGATCTACTTTCAGCAGAAACTATCCGCAGCATTGTCGATATCCAAGTAGAAGATGTGCGTAAGCGATTAGAGAAGAAGGAAATCGCCCTCTCTGTGACTGACGAAGTACTCGAATACTTATCGAAAGAAGGATATGATCCAAAATTTGGTGCGCGACCACTGAAGCGGGTGATACAGAGTAAGATTTTGACTCCGGTTGCAAATCTAATGGTTGGAGAAGGAATGTTGCAGCGTGGAAGCGTTAAAGTATCAATGAAGAAAGGGGAGTTGGTATTTGACGTAAAGCGTCAAGGTGGCAGGACTAAGGTAGTAAAAGCAAAAAAGCCGATAGCACCTAAAAAAGAGCCAGTAGCAGTAGTAGCATAAGAAAAAAGCGCGGACTGTAGGTCCGCGCTTTTGTATTGACCAATGAGATCAGACAACCATCCCAAAGGTATTGCACCGTGTTGGTGCTTCAGCGGACGCACTCTTTCTTGTCCGTCTGAAATCATCGTTCACGCAATACATCATCGCGGCGATGAGCCCACAAATTGCCCGGTCGTCTTTGAAGTGTGCAAAGACTTGCGCTAGCTTTTTTGCTTCCCAGTCAAAAAAAGGCATTTCATTGCAACTACGCTTACGTTCTTCAGTGCAATTCATGACGCTGTGGACCCGACGAAACTCCTCAAAAGTTTCTGGCGTGAGATTAAACCGAGCAAACGGAATCGTTGCTGTATCTTGTGATGAATACATAGTGCCTCTCCAGTAAAAAGAACAAAAAATACCGCCGGTTGGGCGGTTTCGTTTTCCTAAAATTTAGGAAATCAACTAGACCACCCGACGCTCTGCGGTAAAAAATAAAAACCAAAAAAAGTTTCGCGTGGTCATGAATCTAGGATAGCAACCGATAGAAGAGCTGTCAAATTGTTAGGAATGTGTATCTACAGTAGTTCAATACTTTCATCCTCGTATACGATATCAGTATTAGCTGGGGTGTGAGTGTGTGGTAATTCGGTTATGTGCAAGCCTTGACCAGATGGTGGTTACCGGAATACTGAGATAAATAAAAATATGCCGAAAGGTTATGAAAGTAATAATAGTTTCAATTTTAAAATGAAATCTTGTAAGCAGATGACCGATGATACATTAGATAGGACTGCTACAGAAGTTACCGCTTCTTTTACAGTAGCGAGTACATCACTACACGGATTTCGTCCGTGTAGTTGATACAGTGTTATAAAATCAGGCAGAGCAGGTTGAAAAAGTTATGAGGAGAAATTTGGATTTATTTGTGCGCCGGGCTGGATTCGAACCAGCGAAGGCCGAAGCCGACAGATTTACAGTCTGTTGTGATAGACCACTCCACCACCGACGCAGATTAGATTGTGTAAGGAATAGGAATATTCCATTCGCAGAGTACTGAATTTCTCAGTGTTCATGCGAGTGGAAACAAAATAACACATCCATGAAGATTTTCAAAGTGCAGTAAAGCTCCACTTGATGTTCATTTATTAAGGGTGTAACGCTTTTCGCTGATGTCTTATGGTTGCTACTAGTTCTAATTGTGCACAACTTTTGGCACTTCTTTTCTTGTATTAGATACAATAAAAGTATGTTGGATATAAAAGAGAGGGTAGATCATACAATATTTAATATTTTTGTGGCAAAAAATGACATTTCATTTGGAACAAAGTCTCTCCTTTTTTTTTGGTTGGTTATGTTGAATGTGTTTTTTTTCACAGGTGAAGCAAAAGCAGAGACTCCAGTCGACGGAGGTTGGACTGATTGGTCCGCTTGTAGTACTTCATGTGGTGTCGGGACACAGTCGAGATCTTGTACAAATCCTACTCCCGCCAATGGAGGCCTTGGTTGTACCGGTAGTTCCACCCAGTCCTGTGATGTAGGTGGCTGTCCTTGTTCCGCTGGCACTACCCTTAATTGGACTGTTGGAGGTATCTCTTGTAGTGGTTCAACTCCATTTACCGCTAGTTATTCTTCAGGCGCCTTAACCGATTCTGTTTATCCAACTGTCGGCTCGGCAGCGTTTAGTTGTTACAACGGTACTTGGTCAGCTACAGCAAACGCAGGAGCTACGTGTACAAAACCTGATATTACTGCCCTAAATTCCACTCCAGTTCTTACTCCAGTGATCATTACCTTTACTGGTACCGCAGAAGATAGCTCCGCTCCTGCACCCCAGGGTGGCTGGGCTGATATTGAGATTGATTGGTACTCTGATGGATCATTCAATAATTACAATGCTTATTCGGGTGCCACGCTCGGTACTTTTACCCTTGGTCAAAGCAAGAATCTCTCATACACCATAGCGGCAACCGGTACTGCACCAGCTGGTACACATCGTTACCGCTTTAATGTTGATACCACCAATGTCCTTGATGAATTAAACGAATCGAACAATCGTTCGCCGTGGGTAAGTTTTACAGTCACTATTTCTACTACTACTGATTATAACGTTCCTGGTTCTCCAGAGATTATTGGAAACCCGCCTTATCCAGGGACAATCGCGACAGTAGAGTCAATGACCGCGATAGGTTCTGAATATGATTGTCCAGCATCACAGGGATGGAGGTGTCAGGACGTGCGTTACGGAAGTACTAATAATAGATTTACAATCTCGTACAATCTTCCTTCAGTTACACCGACTAAACATATTGTGTTTAGCACTGGTAGCTATTTTGGGAGTTATAGCCCTGCTGGCGTTGATGCTAGACTCATGATTGGTAAAATGGCAGCAGCACCAAATAATGCCCGTACTTATGAAGTTACCGCTACCAATCTTGAAGCGGGTAGTTCGCTGGAGGGATCACCAAATTCATCAGTAATCTTTGCATCACTCGTCGGATACATATCAGGAAAATATGCATCAAACGGAAAGGTTTCGGTAATTGCCAACGATTACGCAGGGACACTAACGAGTTATGCACTCGCATACCATGGAATCGAAAATAAGATCGACCAAGTCTTCACTCTTGCTGGTCCAACTGGTTTCAATTATAAACAAGAACTATTCAACTCCTCCACATCAACGTACCTAGGTGCGGCGGATCGAAGTGTTACCGTCGATGGGGTGAGCTTCATAGATGCTATTTCGGCTGCAAACGGGTTGGGTGGATTACCTGATTGTGCCTTTTGGTTAAGAGGAGATTGTGCTGATAAGATACAACTCAATAGAGCTTCAATGTTTACTGACTATACGGAAACAATTGATGTTGTTACTACTATTGGCACAATAACCTCTACCTCCACCTACTATCACGATATATTCAATGTTCCTTTTGCTGAAGTAGATCTTAATTATCCTGGAGTAGCAATACATAACATCATTGGGGCAAGTGACTATGATTGGTTTAAGGCTTCTAGTAAATATTGGTATGACAGCATAACCGCATCGAGTAAGACAAGAGATGTTATGTCAGGAGTAGGTCATGATGTTTTCCCTTCAAACGCTGTTATCCTTAAAATATTAGGCTATCTTGGATTACAAGATGTTGCGGTTGACAGCAATGTGTATACTGATACAACACCTCCGACACCTCCTGCAAGTGTGTCACTGGTTGAACAGCTGTCACCAGTATCACAACCCAGTGTCGATATTGCGGTAGGTGGTGCTACTGATAATGTTGGAATTTCACAGTATGAGATATATCGGGATGGTTCACTAATAGGTGTAGCAGAGCCGAACACTATTTTTACTGATAAGTTTGCTCTCCCTGGAACTACATATACCTATACGGTGGTTACGGTTGATACTGCCGGTAATAAGTCTGTCCCATCTAGCCCGTACAGTGTCACTACAAGTGGAACGCCAGCACCAACAGCGATTACACTACCGACAATAATTCCAGGAGCTCCTCCTGCGGCACCTGCCATACCACCAGCTCCCACCACTTTACCGCCGGCTACTCCTATCACCGTGATTAGTGATCCGTCTTACATCCCTCCCTCCATTCCAGTCTCAACGGTGACAGAGACTGGTGGTCTAGTGACGTGTGGAGATCAAGGTGAGCCAAGCTGTGAGTTTTGCTACCTAGTATCAATGATAGACGGAACGTTGCAGTGGCTGGTGACAGTATTATCAACTATTACTGCAATACTATTTTTAGTATCAGGGTTACGTATGGTCACTTCTGCTGGTGATATAAAAGCAAAACAGGCTGCTAAAAAAAGAGTAGTCAGTACGGCGACTGGTTTTATGATTGTATTGGCTGCCTGGCTGATAATAGACTTTTTGCTGCAAGCATTAGTAGCAGCTGATTTCAGTCCGGTGTGGTACACGATTAGTTGTGTGTAGTACGATTGCGGAATAGTTCCATAGCGTAGTAAACTTATCGAAGTTACTGTATAAAAAAATTTTATGAAACGTACTCTTTTCTTGGTCGTACTTCTGCTGTCTCTATTCTGGATAGAACCAGCCTTCGCTGCACCGTTTGTCCCTTGTTCTGGTACAGAGTGTTCTGCTTGTCACCTGGTTCAGATGGGGAATACTATTGTTAAATGGTTAATCGGAGTGCTTTTTGTAGTATTTGCCATAGTCGCAGCGATGGGTGGGTTTGGGTTAGTCACTTCGGGTGGTAACCCAGAAGCAAAATCAGCTGCTAAACAGAAATTAGTTAATGCTTTGATAGGAATACTTATCGTATTGGCCGCTTGGTTACTGGTGGATACGATTATCCGCGGTTTACTTGAAGATGGAAGTGGTACGATTAACGGAAAGTTTTGGTATGAAGTTGAATGCGGGACGCAGGCAGCAACTTTTGATGCGCCTGGAGATACTGTGACTGGCTCAGTTCCACCAGAGCCACCCGCACCAGTGCCGCCTGGAGCAATACCATGTCCAGCGGGTGTAACGGCCAGTTGTAAACCCTGCGTCAACTGTACGGTAGTGAGTGGTGTCCCTAATAAAGGATGCGGTGGATATACCTGCTACCTTGATACTAGTCTGCTATCAAAAATTAAAAATATTTCCGGGGTTACAGGTTGGCGTATCACAGAATCATGGCCGCCAACGGTCTCGCACTTAAGTACGTGTCACAAGGATGGAACATGCGCAGACCTTAATAATTCTGGTGGCCCGACAGACCCGGCAACTATTAAAAAGTATTATGATGCTTTCAAGGCCGCTGGCTTAAATGTTTTGTATGAGAGTAAAGATTGTGCCCCGTACATACAAGCTGGGGTAACTAATTGTGCGACTTACTCTACGATGACAAACCTTTCCTCATTCCACGTTAAGTGATTTATCGTCGCTTTAATCTATGAAACCGCCGTACGGCGGTTTTTGTTTTTCACTGCGGGTCCACGAGGGCTCGGTCACTCTCGTAGATATTTTCTACGTCCTTCAGACTTGAAAATAGCTCACTCCATTGACCTCCACTCGCCGCGGTCCTCGGCTTCGCCTGCGGACTTTGTCGCGGCTCGGTTCTCGCCCTCGTGACCCTCGCTCGCAAAACAAAAACAACCTATCCAGGTTGTTTTTGTTGCTCGCGGGTCCACGTGGACTCGAACCACGGCCGCTGGTTTTGGAGACCAGAATTCTACCACTAAACTATAGACCCAGTGAGGGTGGCAAAAATCGAAGATTTTTGCCACCCTCGCGCATCAAATATGTACGCGTCGGCTTATAGTAGGCGAAAGAGTGAATATGGTCAACTAGGCTATTCTGTAAGGAATGACTCAACGAACCTAAAAATCATTTCATGACTTTTGGGTGGAAACCACTCAATTTCGTTGTCTCGCTTGAGCCATGTTAATTGCCGTTTAGCAAACTGACGGCTTTTTGTTTCGAGTTGTTCTAGCATCTCATCTTTTGTGAGTGTGCCTTGTAAGTATTTTGCAATGTACCGATATTCTAGCCCGAGGTCGTCCAGACGTTCGTAACTGACGCCGTCTTCGTGTAACTGTGCTACTTCTTCAATCATTCCGGCATTGATGCGTTCCTGCAGTCTGGCTTTAATGTTGTGGTGCAGTGCTTCTGGTGTTATCTCGGTACCGAGGATGAGCCACTCATAGGGACTTTCGGTTGGTGTATATAGAGGCACAGCGCCAAGCGCATCAATAATCTCAAGTGCCCGAATTACCCGCCGCCGATTCGCACTGTCTATTGTCGCCGCTCTCTGTGGGTCTTTTTTATAAAGCATTTCTAGAAGCGTAGCAGTAGATAGGTCAGCAATGCTGGCGCGGAATGTCTCATTTGGTGCAACCGGTACGGATTGCATTTTACCGCGTAAAAGATCGAGGTAGAAAAAGGTTCCACCGGCTACGATAGGGAGGTGATTACGCATTTTGATTTCTTCAAGGGCGACGGTTGCATCTTTCACAAAATCAGATCCGGTGTATACATCCATTGGTTTGGCAATATCAAGTAAATGATGTGGTACGCCAGCCATTTCTTCTTTTGTTACTTTACCAGTACCGAGATTCATACCCTGATACACTTGCCTTGAATCTGCCGAAATTATTTCACCAGAAAACTGTTTTGCGATGGCAATCGAGAGTGACGTTTTTCCTGAAGCGGTTGGTCCCACGATAGCGATGACTTTTGGCTTTTTACTCATGGTATGAGTGTAGCAAATAGTGGCAGGTAATACAGCAGTATTGTGTTATGATAGCGTTGTTTACAGTCTAATTTTGTTTATATATGGAAACGTGTCAATGTGGTGATTATTTTGGGTCGTTCTCGATTGGAGATGTGGTACCTGAAGAGTTAGAATTAAACGTGTACCAAGGGAATGCTGAGCGAAAAACAAGTTTTAAGGAACTACGTGGAAAATGGGTAGTGTTGGTTTTTTATCCAAAAGATTTCACATTTGTGTGTCCAACAGAACTCGAAGATATGCAACGACACTATGAAGCGTTTCAAGCTGAGGGAGCAGAGGTCATTTCTATGTCTACTGATACGGTTGAAGTACACAAGGCGTGGCATGATCATTCACCAGCAATTGCAACCCTCACTTACCCGATGGGAGCAGATCCATCGCATGAAGTGTCAGAAATTTTTGGTGTATTGATACCAGAGGAAGGAGTGGCACAGCGTGGTACATTTATTATTAGTCCCGAAGGGAGTATCTGTGGTGTAGAGATCACTGAAGGATCAATTGGTCGCTCGGCTAAAGAGACACTGCGCAAATTAAAGGCAGCAAAGTACGTCAATGAGCATCCTGGCAATGTGTGTCCAGCAGCTTGGGAGGAGGGTGATGATACTCTGACGCCAGGTCTTGATCTGGTGGGGAAGATTTAAGGTGTTGCAGTGGCAAAAGAAATGAGATTCAGTTGTCACTGACCATACAAAAGCCCGCGCCAAAGGCGCGGGCTTTTGTATAATTTCACTACTTTTGCATTTTGGGAGGGAGTTGGACTCTCAAGCTTTTCGGCACACGATTTTGAGTTGTGCACGTACGATGCGTTTAAAAATACTGTACCGAAGGAGGGAATCGAGCCCTCATTTCTTGCGAAATACGATTTTGAGTCTTGGTAAAATAGTCTCCGAGACTGCTGTATTTACCAATTTCTTGTGCCTTGGGAGGGAGTCGAACCCTCAAGCCTTTCGGCACACGATTTTGAGTCGTGCGTGTATACCAATTCCACCACCAAGGCAGGTGTCAAAGAGTGTAGCAGAAAAAGAGAAGAATGAGAACGGTGAGTAATCCCGCATCTGTGATGTACGAGTCGGTGTGTATAACTCAAATATGTTAGAATGCAGGGAACGAGAATATAGGGCTCGGGGTAATATTTATTATGGCATTTCAAGGTGATTCAATTTATTGGGTAGAGGTCGAGAAAATCGTTCCTAACCCTTTCCAACCACGTCGAGAGTTTGACCAGAATAGGCTACAAGAGTTGGCTGATTCAATTCGTATGTACGGTGTTTTGCAACCACTGACGGTAACTCGCCGGGAAATTCAGCGCGAAGACGGAACATTTTATTCAGAATACGAACTCATCGCTGGTGAGCGCCGACTTCGTGCGAGTAGACTAGCGGGTATTGCACAAGTGCCAGTTATTATTCGCGAGGGAGAGCAAAGTGAACAGGAAAAACTAGAACTCGCGATTATCGAAAACCTGCAACGGGAAGATCTAAATGCGGTCGATCGCGCGATTGCTTTTCGTCAACTAGCAGAACAGTTTGGACTCTCTCACTTGCAAGTAGCCCAAAAAGTAGGTCGAAGCCGCGAGTATGTTTCAAACTCGATTCGTCTCTTAGGACTCCCTGAGCATATGCTCGATTCACTCCGTCGGAGTGAAATGATGGAAGGTCACGCTCGTACCTTACTGATGCTTACTGATCGTAAGGAGGAGCAAGAAGTCGTTTACCGAGAGATTCTTCTCAAGAAACTTTCCGTGCGCGAGGTAGAACGAATTGTGCGCAAAATTGCCACTGATAAAGTCCGCAAAAAGAATCCTGGAGAGTTCGATGCGACACTGATTGCGTTTGAAAAAAAGTTTACCGAGACACTTGGTACCCGGGTGCAGATTCAAAAAACTGATTTTGGTGGAAAATTAACCATCGATTACTTTTCTGAAAGTGATCTCGAGACAATTCTTCGTCGGATCAAAGATGAGACAAGTCTACTCACTACCTCAAAAACAGAAATGATGGCGACCGTAAGCGGCGCCACCCCACTTGAAATTCCACCAATCGTTCCGGCTCTAGACCACTTACTAGAAAATGACACAGTGCTGGTGTCAGACGCACCAGCTGCGCATTATGCCGAACCAGAGCATTGGGCAAACGAAGTTTTTCCTTCAAATGTTGTCGGAGAATCAATGTCACAAGAGACACAAGATTCTACGACAGTAACTACAGAAGGGTATACCGACACTCCCATAGTGACTGAAGAACGTGCCGTTGTTGCGCCAGTTGCTACTCCTCCGTATGTTCCCCCTAGTACACCCGGGTTCGTCCCCCCTGTTGCGGTAGAAATGCAACAGGAAGTCGTCTCTCCAGCTGCCCCACAACCTGCAGTTAATACTCTATCTAAACTAGAAGAAGACGACAGTGACCTTTACTCTATCAGAAATTTCTCAGTCTAAATTTCTTGTTCGAGAGCGCCTTTGATCCGGCGGCGGGCGACAGACGTTTTCGCAAAGTGTAGCCATTTCGGACTTGGTTTGGCTGATTTTTTGGTATCAATTTCTACGATGTCGCCATTTTTGAGTGTGGTATCGAGTGATACTAATTTGCGATTCACTTTTGCACCAGCGGTGTGATCACCAACTTCAGAATGAATGGCATAGGCAAAATCAATTGGAGAAGCACCGACCGGAAGGTCAACCACGTCACCAGTAGGAGTAAACACAAAAATTCTGTTGGTGAAGAAATCAGATTCAGCATCGGCAACAAAGTCACTGGTTGGATTTTTAGAATCGACATTATATGTCTGTCCGATTTGTGATATCCACCGCGGAATTTTTTGCGTGTGTGGGGTGAGACTCACCGTTTTGTCAATTACTTCTTTAGTAGCCGAGGCACGGAAGGGGCGGAAGAGTGACGGTATGAGACTTGAGAACACTGAAGGCTGTTTAACGACATCGGTTACTGTTGGTGGTTTATATAAGACATGTGAAGCAACACCGAACTCGGCCTCCTGGTGCATTTTCTTGGTACGTATTTGAATTTCGAGAATGGTACCACTCTGTGTGGCAACGGTAGTGTGTAGTGAGCGGTAACCGTTTGGTTTTGGGAACGCAATATAATCCTTCACCCGTTGGGGGAGCGGTCGCCAGAGGTCATGTACAATACCGAGGGTACGGTAGCAATCTTCGACAGAATCAACGAGGACTCGCATCGCCATAAGGTCGTAGATAACATCTATCTCCCACTCCTTTCGCTTTAGTTTATGGTAGAGACTGTACAATCCTTTGACGCGATATGATGTCTTAAAATCACGAAGCCCGACTTCAGCTAGGCGCTTTTGGAGTACTTTTCGTTCACGCTCGAGTATTTCACTAGCGTTGCCATATTTCTTTTTTAGTAATTCAGTTACTCGTTTGGCATCGTCTGGGTAGACATACGGAAACGCCAAATCTTCTAGTTCTTTTCGGAGCTTTCCCATACCGAGTCGGTGTGCGACAGGGACATATATTTCGAGTGTTTCTCGAGCGATGCGAAGTTGTTTTTCGGCGGGAACGTGCATTAGTGTCTCTAGATTATGCAGTCGATCCACCAGCTTAATAATAAGTACACGAATATCTTGGCTAGTCGCGACAAAAAGTTTCCGTAGACTCTCATTGTGTCGGTCGGTACCGTAGTAGCGAACAGAACTGAGTTTGGTCACTCCTTCCACTAAGAAAAGTACCTCATCGCCAAATTCATTTTTCAAATCCTCAGAAGTCACAGGAGTGTCTTCAATGGTGTCGTGTAACAGTCCAGCGCAAATAGTCCGTGGTCCCATTCCCATGGCGGCGAGCTTGTATCCTACCGCGGCGGTATGCACCATATATGGCTCACCGGAGTACCGTTTATGGTTCTTGTGGGCTTCCGCCGCATAGTCGTACGCCTTTTGTATCAGCGCTCGATCGGGATCAGTGGGGCTGTCGAGTTGAACAATTATTTCATCTGCAGAATACATAATTCTATTCTAGAGATAGAAAAGGAAAAATACAAGGAAAATCACTGGCGTTTGTTAGAAACCTCATTGTTAGCAGAGTTCGTATGCGTTATTTAAGTAGTTCGATGGCAATCTCCAGTGTGATGGCGTCAGTCGCTACGCTATCAGGAATACCGATTCGTTTGAATCCTTTCTTCAGGTATCGTCCAGATTTTGATTCGTACACATTTATAAGTTTTTTGGTTTTAGGGTTTACGCCTAATTCTTTTAGTAACTTTTCTCCTTTACGCAGTTGCTTGGGTTCAGAAAGAATCGTCAGTGCCCGGTCATGGGTAATCGTGTATGGATCGTCGGTTCCTTTAAGTGACCGAAAATCTCCGGCGTGCGCAATGTAGGGTCCAAACTGACCAGTGTTTGCTATTACTGGTTCGTCTGTCTTGGGGTGGAGACCGAGCTCACGTGGGAGGAGTAGGTATTTAACTGCGCTCTCTAGGGTAACATCACTAGGCTTGGTGCCAGTCGGAAGAGAGGCACGTTTAGGCGCTGGTTGTTTTTTCCCTTTTACTTTCTCTGGTGTTTCACCGAGTTGTACGTATGGACCAAACCGACCGTTCATCACAAAAATCGGTTCACCAGTTTCGGGGTGGTTGCCGATTGGTTCGTCAGGTTTTACTTCGCTGCCATCAATTAGTCGAGCACCAGTACATTCTGGGAATTTTTCACAGGACAGGAAGGTACCGTTACGACCAAGTTTCCTAACCATGTCAGCACCACAAAGTGGACAAGGAAATTCTTTTGGTCCAGCACCAAGGGTAGTGAGTTTTTCGATGTTCTCTTTAGCAGCGACTGCTTGCCTAAAAGGGGTGTAAAAATCACTCAGGGTTTTTTTATAGGAACGGCCGCCAGTGGCAATGTCATCGAGTTCATCTTCCATTTCACTCGTAAAATCATCGCTGATATATTCAGCAAAATGTTCTTCGAGAAAAGAAGATACCACATCACCAGTATCGGTAGGGATAAGTGTGCGTCCTTCCTTGGTGACATACCCACGGTCCGTAATAGTATTCATAATAGAAGCATAAGTGGAAGGGCGACCGATACCACGCTTCTCGAGTTCTTTGATAAGTCCAGCTTCAGAATACCGACTTGGTGGTTGAGTCTGCTTGGCTTCGATGTCGACGTTGTAGCAAGAAAGGATATCGCCTTCGTGGAGTTTTGGTACTTCGGTATCCTCGCCGCGAGTACGGGTATCTACCTTGAGCCACCCATCAAAAATAACTCGTGAGCCGTTTACAGCAAAATCGGGGATGGTCTCAGGTGAGTCAATCACATTAGTGAGAAGTTTGGTGCGCTTCAACATGGCGTCTGCCATTTGTGAAGCAACGGCTCGTTCCCAGATGAGTTCATAGAGGGCTTTTTGATCAGCGGTAAGTCCCGCCGATCTTTTGCCAAAATTACTTGGTCGAATTGCTTCATGGGCTTCTTGGGCTGATTTGCTTTTGCTTTTGTATTGACGGGGTGCAACATAGTCTTTTCCGAACTCAGCACTCAGCAAAGCGATAATTTGCTTTTGCGCTTGAGCACTCAAGGTCGGACTATCAGTACGCATATAAGTGATATGACCAGATTCGTAGAGTTTTTGTGCCGTACCCATGGTGCGAGAAGGTGAGAAACCGAGTCTAGTCGAAGCGGTTTGCTGCAGTGTTGAGGTAGTAAACGGTGGGCGCGGCACACGCTTCGTCTCACTTTCTTTAATAGAAATTATTTTCCAGTCATGCGTTTCACCGATTTTTTTGATACGTTTCGCTTCTGCCTCTTCTTTTGGCTCGATAGTACAAGTGAACGGAATAGTGTCTTTTTTGTTGGTAAGTGCAGCGGTGAGAACAAAATAGTTTTCAGGAATAAAAGCACGGATTTCTCGTTCACGTTCCATAACGATGCGGAGAGCAGGAGATTGTACTCGTCCCGCTGAGAGTCCATAGCGAACTTTTTTCCAAATGAGTCCAGAGAGGTCGTAGCCAACGAGACGGTCGAGCACTCGTCGCGCTTCTTGCGCTTCCTTCAGATGCATATCGATATCGCGCGGATGGGTGATAGCTTCCGTTACCGCGTCTTTGGTGATTTCGTTGAAGGCTACCCGTTTGAGATTTTTGTTGTGTTTTTTGATGAGTTCTGCGACGTGCCAAGCAATCGCTTCTCCTTCCCGGTCAGGGTCAGATGCCAGGAGTACTTCGTCGACTTTTTTAGCAGCTTTTTGTAGCCCTTCTATAACACTAAGTTTTCCCGGAGAAATGATATATCGCGGGATAAAGCCACCCTCGATATCAACCGCATCGGTATTACTTTTAGGGAGGTCACGCACATGACCAATCGAAGACATGACTCTGTAGCCAGTCCCGAGATATTTTTCGATAGTCTTGGCTTTTGCCGGAGACTCAACAATGACGAGGGTTTGTTTTGACATATTTTATTAACGGTAACAAATACTAGCATACTGAGCATATGTCAACTCGGTGGCAGTGTATTTTATAAATATTCAAATGTTAGCGTAGACGGCGACGGTAAATATTTTGCTCAGAAATGATGTGTCCTTGGAGTTCCATTAGCATCAGTATTTGCGTAGCTTCATGGGTAGGAAGCGTGAGTTTTCTGATAAGTTCGTCACGGTGCACGGGTTCGTTAAGAGATTGAAAGATGAGTAGTTCAGTCGGCGAAAGAGAGAGGGTTGGTTGTTGTGGCGTGTTATCTTTTTTCTCTATGTGTAGTGCTTCAAGAATATCGTCACTACTCATCACTGGTGTGGCGCCGAGCTTTAGGAATTGGTGCACACCACGGCTATTCTCAGAAAAAATACTTCCAGGGACGACGAGTAGATCGCGGTTGTAATCGCTGGCGAGGCGGGCAGTAATGAGCGTGCCCGAAAGTGACGCCGCTTCGACGAGCAAAGTGGCACGACTGATACCAGCCACCAGACGATTGCGCTGTGGGAATGACCAATTCGTCGCGTGGAACTCAGTATCAAACTCAGAGAGCAGCCCACCACCACTTTCTAAGATGCGCTGCGCCAATGCTTTGTGTTTGGCGGGATAGATGACAGCGTCAGAGAGACCACCGCCGGGAATGGCGAGGGTGTAGAGATTTTTTTTGAGTGCTGCTTCATGGGCGAGTGAATCAATACCAAGAGCGAGACCAGAGACTATACCTATAGGGTACCCGCACAGACCGCCAACGAGTTCGTCGACAACTTGTTTGCCATAGGTGGTGTACTTGCGTGAGCCGACGATAGAAAGAAGAGTAAGGTCGTTAGCTGGAAGTACACCGCGATAGTTGAGACTTTGTGGTGGCTGCGGAATTTCCCGTAAGCCTACGGGAAATTCCGCAGCCGGTATTGAGATAATCGGAAACTGCATACACCAATGCTAGCATGAGATAGTGTTGCTGCCCTTCTCTCTATATACAGCCTCGCTAGTTACAAGAAGTACATTCTGCGTCATAATTACTTTATATGAGAGAGACTTTTCCGGTGCCAAATTATAGTGGTAAAAATGAATTATCTCCAGAGGAAAAGAGAGTTGATATTTCTAATACTGACGCGGTAGTGCAGGTTGAAACGCTTCCTGTTAATGAAGCTGCAAATGACAATTTATACGAACGGGTCGCTGCGAACCCAGTAGAAAATATTGACGATATAAAACGCCAGATTGACGATATCAACGACACAGTTCGTGAAGGTAAACTAAATACGACACTTGCCGACCAAATGGTGGCTGATTTAGAACAAAAAATCTATGCTGAGGAAAATATCAAAAAGCTAGAAAATCAGCAAAATACACTAGAACAAATTGACCGATTAAAGAGCGAAATCACTCATATCAATGTTTTGGTTCGGGACGGAAAAATGAACACGACCATCGCCGACCAACTGGTTGCTGCGCTTGAAAAGCAACTGTATAAAGAAGAAAAAACCATCACTCCTACTGTTACTGTAAAAAAAAGCCTAGTGAGATAGAAACGGAAGCACCAGTAGTGGTTTCAGAAATTCCAAAATCCGAGTCGGTAGATTCTAGTCAGTACGAACCTGCACCGCGTACGGATTCAGCTACTACCAACGAAAATCAAGAATCGAAAAGTCCTATCTCGCCCGAAGGAAGTCCGGTAATTGTCGAAAAAGAAAGTGAAATAGTTTTAGATGAGGAGGGAGAAGGAAAAAATCTTGAATACGCTCAATATAAAAAAGAATTCAAACAATCGAAGCAAGCATATTTAGCTGCGCTCGAACAGGATTACGCAGACCGAAGTGTTATTAATAAAGTACTTGGGCATGGGCGTAAGGACTTGAGCCCAGCGGTGCAGTCTGCATATGATTTGTTTATGAGCGCTAATCAGGCTTTCTATAATTACGCCAAAACGAGTGGTCATTACGAGCGGGTAACCGACCGGTTGAATCGGAAATATATCACAAATGAGCAAGTATCAATCAACCCGCTGGTAGCCGACCGTCATATTTTGGGACCGGCAGAAGAACGATTAGAGCGACAGCAAGTGCGTATTCCTGAGGGTGTACTGCAGGTAAAAAAGCTATTGCGGAGAAGATACGACAGAATCCTAAAATCGCTTTAAGTGTCGGGGCACTAGTAACAATACTTAATCCAGCGGCGGTTTGGGCGGGATTTAGTGCTCGCTATATTGGGAATTCATTTTATGTGGTACCAAAAATTACTGCTGAACGTCAGATGACTACAACTGTTATTGGTGCGGTGGGGGAAAAGACAGATGTCCGTGATTTGGAAAGTCAGCAATTTGAGTTATCTCGTCAAGCGTACGATGCCAAAATCCGTAATGCAGCTGCAGCTGCAGCCGCAGCGCTGGTTGCGGGAGGATCGTATAGTTCGTATGGAGAAGAAGCTATTGTCCCTAACATGAAATAATGTACGCTGAGGATTACGTGCGAATTAGAAATGTAACTGCCGCATCTTTAAAGGTGTTACCACTATTAATAAACCATAATCATCATGAATGAAACTACACCACAGAGTCGCCTAGTAGCGCTACTTGCTCTCGATACCTGGTCTGATACCGAACGGAATATTTTTTTAGAAAAGAGCGGACAGCTGATACTGGATGCTGCCGTGGCGCGCTTGCTCTTGGTACTCAGTGAAGCCGAGCTGGCAAAACTAGAATTGTATCTTGATAGCCATAAAAATATTAAAGATATAATTGGCTACCTATCAGATACGCACCCCCAGTTTGTTGATATTTTGGGCGAAGAAGCGGTGGCACTACAAGCCGAAGCCGAGCAGATTGTTTCGCCACTGTAATGGTACAGCGCTGTCTTACTGGAAAATTCGTGTATAATCGGGGATATGTTGGACATCAAATTTATTCGAGAAAATCTCGATTTGGTAAAATTAGCGGCAAAGAAGAAAAAATCATTGGTTAATCTTGATCACCTGGTGCAGGTTGATGACGCCCGCCGAGAAATCATGCAACAACTCGAAGAAAAGAGAGCAACGCAAAATCGTGTTTCAGACGGCATCCCAACCGCAACCGACCCAGTACAGCGACAGCAGTTGATTACCGAAATGCAGGCACTAAAAACTGCTATTCAAAAAAATGAAGAGTCACTCAAACCAATCCTCGAAGAGTGGCAGGCACTGATGCTTCAAGTGCCGAACATCCCTGATATGTCTGTCCCCGATGGTGACAGTGACGCTGATAATGAAGAAATAAAGACCTGGGGAGAACAGACAAAATTTAGCTTTCCGGCCAAGGATCACGTTGAATTGATGGTGCATCATGGCATGGTGGACTTTGAGAGAGGAACAAAAGTGCACGGGTTCCGAGGGTATTACTTACTTGGCGATGGAGCGAGACTCTCGTGGGCAATCTGGAATTACGCCAATGCTTTCTTTGGACAAAAAGGATTTGTACCGGTTATTCCACCAACCATTGTTCGTAAGGCAAATCTCTACGGTACGGGACATCTTCCCAATGATGCGGACGATGTGTACCGTACGCAAGATGATGACTATCTTATTGGTACTGCTGAAGTCTCGGTGATGGGATTTTATGCCGACGAAATACTCGAAAAAGCGCAGTTCCCGATTAAATTTCTAGGATTTTCTCCTTGCTACCGCCGAGAGGCAGGGAGCCATGGCAAAGACACTCGTGGATTAATACGCGTGCACGAGTTTTATAAACTCGAACAGGTCATGCTCTGTGAAGCGTCACACGAAGAAAGTGTACGTTGGCACGAATGGCTCAACCGCAACACGGAAGAATTTATTGAATCGCTCGGTATCCCGTACCGAACAGTGCTTAACTGTGGTGGTGACATCGGACAAGGGCAAGTAAAGAAGTACGACGTCGAATTGTGGGTACCAGGTGAACACACCTACCGTGAAATTAGTTCCGCATCATACTTCCATGATTTTCAGACTCGTCGCTTCAATATTCGGTACCGTGATGAAGCGGGGAAGACAAGGTACGCTCACTCGCTCAACTGTACCGCTATTCCAACGCCACGTATCTTGGTGTCACTTGTAGAAAACTTCCAACAAGCTGATGGTACGATAAAAATCCCGGCAGTGTTGCAACCATATTTTGGAAAGGAACAGATTGGGTAGAGAAGGAACGTGGCGACGACTATATTTTGCTTATAACAGACGTGCCCGTCATGATTCAGTCACTTCCTAGGGCTGAATCTGGCGGCAGTGGGATGGTACGACTAAGCCTAGGACTCTACTAAGTAAAGAGAATATACTTACTTTGTGTGTATGGTCGGACTGTCAATTTGAAAAGCATCTAATTTTTGTATGCTACGATAGGCGTACATGAGACCACGACGAAAACGGATGAACCCCGACACAGTGCAACTGCTCAAACATATTGTGGTGGGGCTTTTTGTGATTACTATCGTCGGGCTACTGATTACTGGTGTCTGGTTTGGCACAAGAATTGCTGCACTCACCATCACCGAGGTTAGCGCTTCTGGTGGCAAAACTATTGACCACACTCGAGTGGTGCAGGCGGTGCAAGAAACGCTTGCCGGAACGTATCTCGGTCTCGTACCGCGACGGTTCGCTTGGTTCTATCCAGAAGAAGAAATTGTCGCTGCCGTTTCAAAGACAGAACGAATATTTAATGTGGAAGTACTGCGTGAGAGTGGAACCTCGCTAACAATTACCTATGATGAATATGTCCCGATAGCGCTGTGGTGCACAGCTGATGCTGATGAGTGGTGTTTGTTTTTGGATAGTGAGGCGTACGCCTTTAGCAGTGCCCCCAAGCTTACTGGCGGTAGTTTTATTAGGTATGTCACCGCTGGACGCGAGCCAGTAACTGGAGAAGTTGCTGTCCCAGTAGCGGTGTATACTGATATTCAAGAAACTGTGCAGTTACTTACTACCGAAGGTTGGTTTGTCTCGCAGGTGGAAATAGATCAAGTCGGTGATGTATTCTTGGCAATTGTCGGTGGAGGAGAGCTTAAAATCGACCTGCGAGAAACGCCGCTGCAGATTGTAGAAAATCTCCGAGTACTATTGGCGTCTGATGAATTTAAACATCTGACGCCGGGTAATTTTCAGTACATCGATCTACGTTTCGGAAATAAAGTTTTTGTGAACGAAGCACCAATACGACCTGAAGAGGCGAGTAGTACCGAAGCATCTTTTTAGAATAACAATCTGTGGTATAGTCTCGAAGCTTACAATGGACAACTAACTAGATTCAGGAATTTGCGTTGAGAAAGAGTCGCAAGTTTTGAAGAACATTCTATCTAGTCGTCTCACTCGTTTTTAATATGAACTTTTGGCAAAAACTCCCCAAACCGATTATGGTCGTCGCGCCGATGGCGGATGTTACTGATGCTGCGTTTAGACAGATGATTGCCAAAGAGAGTGCTCATGAACGAAAAGACGGAACGATTGGTGGTCCAGATGTTATGTGGACAGAATTTGTGGCTGCTGATGGGCTGATGCGCGCAACACCAGAGGGAAAGAAAAAACTCATGGCTGATTTGCTATATGTAGAAACAGAGCGTCCGATTGTTGCGCAACTGTTTACTAGCAATCCAGAGCACATGGAGTCCGTAGCAAAATTAGTGCGAGATCTGGGATTTGATGGGATTGATATCAATATGGGGTGCCCTGACCGTTCGATAGAGAAACAGGGATGTGGAAGCGCGATGATTAAAACTCCCGCCGTTGCCAAAGAAATCATTCGCGCGGCAAAACGTGGAGGAAAGGGGTTACCAGTTTCGGTAAAGACTCGGGTAGGGTACAGCCATGATGAACTCGAAGACTGGTTGCCAGCGCTTTTAGAAGAAGAACCAGCTGTCGTTACTATCCATGCTCGCACTAGAAAAGGGATGAGTAAGACTCCAGCGGATTGGGGGCGGGTAAAGCGGGCGGTGGAGATTCGTAACGCACTTCATGCACCGACATTTATTTTTGGAAATGGTGATGTACTTTCATTGCAGGATGGGCACCAGAAAGCGGAGCTTTCTGGTGCCGACGGCGTCATGGTAGGTAGGGCCTTGTTTGGTAATCCGTGGTTTTTTCATCCTACTAAACGTTTGCCTGTCCACCTTACCGCACTACCGACCAAAGGAGTCAATCCTGATACGCTCCATGTTTCTGCTACGGTAGACCCTGGAATATCATATGTCACGCTCGAAGAACGCTTGCGAGTGCTGGTTGAACATACGTATCTGTTTGAGAATTTACTCCCACATAAGAATTTCGCAGTCATGAAAAAACATTATAAAGCGTACGTGAATTCTTTTCCTGGAGCCGCAGAATTACGCGTCGAATTGATGGAACAGAACACTGCGACCGCCGTGGAAGCAGTGATTACGAAATGGCTAGTGAAATAAATTGTTAAAAATTACGGCTGTGTATAGTGGAGTAACCAAAAGAATCAAGCACTGGTACACTAAATAAGATGAACGAAATATTACACGCGAACATTTTCTTTTTAATCGCTACTATCGCGACGGTGGTGTTTTGTGTCTTACTCAGCTTCATTCTTTATCACGTCTTAAAAATCGTTAAGAGTCTTCGAGCGATTATAGAACGAATAGAAGCAGGAAGCGAAGTAATTGCACGCGATGTCGCACAAGTGCGTGAGTTAGTAGTAGGCGGAGGAATATGGTCACGAGCAATACAATTTTTTATTGGAAGAACGCGCGACAACGGCAAAAAACGCCAACGTGTCCGCACAGAAGCATAATGATTTCACATAAATACTATGGCAAAGAAAGAACAGAATAAATCAGCAATGACCTCCGCCCAAAAAATCAGCGTTGGTGTCGGTCTCACGGCAGCAGCAGTTGCCGCCGCTGGTGCGTACTTCCTCTATGGAAGTAAGAATGCAAATAAAAATCGAAAAGCAGTGAAGAGCTGGATGCTTAAAGCCAAGGCAGAAGTGCTTGAAAAACTCGAAGAGGCAAAAGAGATGTCTCAAGATGAGTATGAAGCGATTGTAAAAAACGTCGCTGGTGCGTACGTTGGGGCAAAAAATGCTTCAAAAGCTGAACTAAAGTCATTTAAAGATGAGATGGTTGATCATTGGAAGGCGATTGAACGAACTGCCAAGCCAAAGAAGAAGGTAGTAGCCAAGAAAGTTGCTGCAGTGAAGAAGGCAGTAGCCAAGAAAGTTGCGTAGAAATAGTTATACACTGTTATATCGGCGCGGGGTCTTTGACCCCGCGCTGATTTTGTATGATAGGAGTATGAGACGATTATTTGTAGCTTCGATAGCCATAGTTGCTTTGGTGAATGTATTTCATATTTCACGTGCTGCAGTACCGATACCAGTAACTTCCACAATTTCTGAACTAGAACTGATAGTGGTTGAAACAGTTCCTGCAGTAGTCACTGCTAAAGCATATTGTGTGATTGATATTAAGACTGGGAAAATCCTTCTTGCTAAAGATGCTTCCGAAGAATTACCAATTGCCTCCGTTACCAAACTTTTCACAGCAGCAGCACTTCTTTCACGCGCTGAAAATGAAGTCGTTGTCACTGACGCTGACGTCGCTACTGAAGGGAGAGCTGGGAAGCTACAAGCAGGGCAAGTGTATCAGGCACATGAGTTACTCTTCCCACTGTTACTAGAATCTTCTAACGACGCTGCTACCGCGGTGGAGCGAACTGTAGGAAAAATTACGTTTGCAGGTAAATCACTCGCTGATGGTTCTGGTTTATCTTCTTTGAATCGTGCTTCGGCTAGTACGCTCGCAACCGAGGTGCGTAACTTGTACCAGACGCAGCCACATATTTTTGATATCACCACACTCACGCAATACATTGGTACTTACACTGGTTGGGTAAATAATTCTCCCGTGGCAACTATTCCCGGGTATCGTGGTGGAAAACACGGCTATACACTGGCAGCAGGTAAGACACTAGCGGCAGTGTTTGCTGAGCCGTCACTTGCTGATCGCGAGCTAGCATACATAATTTTAGGGAGTGATGATCTTAAGTCCGACATGCTTCATTTACGTACCGCAATCGAGCATTCGGTACGTCTGCAATAATTTGTTATACTACCGCTATGTCAGTTACCACCGCCCTGTACCGCAAATATCGGCCACAAACGTTCGCTGAAGTTAAAGATCAAGATCATATTGTTACTGTTCTCGAGGGGGCGATTAGAAAAGGAGAAATACCGCACGCTATTCTTTTTTCGGGTACTCGAGGTACTGGTAAAACAACACTCGCACGACTCTTTGCTAAAGCCATTGGTACCTCTGATATTGATCTCTACGAAATAGACGCCGCTTCAAACCGTGGCATCGATGATGTTCGTGAACTCAAAGAAGCGGTGCATACACTACCGTACGAATCTGAGCACAAGGTGTACATCATTGATGAGGTGCATATGCTCACAAAAGAAGCCTTTAATGCGCTCCTCAAAACGCTTGAAGAACCGCCACAGCACGTGGTATTCATTTTGGCGACTACCGAAGAAGAAAAATTGCTCGATACGATTCTCTCGCGCTGTCAGGTATTTCGGATGCACGCCCCTTCACGCGAAGTGTTAGCAACTACCGTGACTGAAGTTGCCAAAAAAGAAGGATTTTCGCTCAGTCCAGATGCCGCTGATCTTATTGCTATTGCGGCTGATGGTTCATTCCGCGATGCGCTTGGAGTGATGCAGAAAGTCATTATGGCGTCTGGTGATCGTATTGGGAGTGCGGACGAAGTCGCTGCTATCATCGGTGCACCAAGGACTGAGACTATGCTTCAACTTGTCGCCGCACTCCATGAAAAAAATCGGGAGGCAGCTCTCACTGCAGTCATGGCTGCAGTCACTAGTGGGGTCGATATGAAGTTGTTTTCTCGATTGTTACTCGAGCATATCCGCGCGGTCATGCTACTTCGAAATCTGCCTGCTAAAGAACGCGATATTCTCGGTGCCTTTGGTACTGAGACACAAAATCGTCTCCGCGAGTACGCTGCCGGTACTTCACCACTTAATTCACGGGTGCTTTTACGTTTTCTGCAAGCGGCAGAACTTGTTGCTCGTTCACCTATCCCACAAGCGCCGCTCGAGATTGCCATAATTGACGTCACCGAATAAACACATATGAAAATCTATCTTGTGCGACATGGGCAAACAGGAGGTAATGTGGCACACCGCCACCAAGCTGAACACACACCACTTACTCCACTCGGACAAGAGCAAGCACAGCACGTCGCAGAGATTGTTCGTCTATACCAGCCGACCCATTTGCTCACTAGTAATCTTGTGCGAGCTGTAGAAACGGCTCGAGTCATTGGCTCGGTATGCAATCTTATCCCGGAGACGAGTCCGCATTTCATCGAACTGCGCCGACCAAAATATATGTACGGGCATTACCACAAGAGTTTTCGCTCGCTGTGGTTTTATGCGCGTTGGTATTTTGGTTTTGCGGGTGGTGAAGCAGAAGAAGCCGGTGAGAGCTATAAATCACTGCGAGAGCGATTTAGGCAGGCGCAAGCACAGCTCAATACATACCCTAAAGACGCGCGAGTGGTGGTGGTCTCACATACCGTATTCATTGGCTTATTTACTGCGCATTTATGCCATCAGCGACCGCTTAACCCTTTTCATGCCGCGCGTGTTTTTTATAAAATATTCACCATGCCAAATACGCATATTACGCCAATTTATTTTGATGATGAGTCAGAAGAAACGTGCCAGTGGTATACAGAGCGATAATATTTATTCATCCAATGAATTCACCAAGTATTAAAATAATTTCACTCAATATCGAGCGTTCGAAGCATATTGATCGTATTCTTCCATTTCTGGTGCGTGAACAACCGGATGTCTTTTGTGTGCAAGAGTTGTGTAAAAAAGATATACAGTATTTCCAGTCGGAACTTTTGCCTGAGTGCGCTTACATCCCAATGGCCTTTATTGCTGACGACGACGAAACTAGTGAACCTTGCGAAGCGGGGTTGGGTATTTTCTCTCGCCTTAAAATTACCGCATCGCGAGCGCTCCAGTATGCTGGAGAGGGAGACAAGATACCAGTGTATTACCATCCAGACCAGAGTACTACCAATCGGCATCTTTTAATCAGTGATCTTATAAAAGACGGCGTATTATTTAAAATTGGCACCACTCATTTTACGTGGACTCCAGATGGTACGGTCGATGATACTCAGCGACAAGACCTTTCTAAACTGTTAGAAATGCTCAAAAATGAAGACGAATTAATTCTTACTGGAGACTTTAACGCTCCACGTGGTGGCGAAATATTTTCGACCATAACCAACCACTACGGAGACAATGTCCCACTGCAGTACACAACGAGCATCGATGGCGCTCTTCACCGTGCCGGAAAGCTAGAGCATATGGTCGACGGACTATTCAGTACACCGATGTACGAAGTTAAGGATGTCCGCATGGAATGTGGTGTTTCTGATCATTGCGCACTCATCGGCACTGTGTCCAAAAGAAGGTAGAGGATACCAACAAAGTATGGTATGGTATGGAGCGCGCGCAAGCGTCTTTTCGTAACTAGATGAAGATATAAGACGAAAAGAAACAAAACAAATTTTGCCCGATCGTCTAATGGTAGGACTACGGTTTCTGGTACCGTCTATCGAGGTTCGAATCCTTGCCGGGCAGCTCGAGAAAAAGCACTCAAATGTATATTGGTCATATAATGCCCGAAACTCCATCTACTAACTCAGTCGACCAATAATAAATTCTTAATAACTTCGAGCAAGAGTACTTATCGGTTGAAAGGTACCCCTTTCAGTCGTTGGCAGAGGGATTCGAGAACAAGCTTGAGTCCATCGGTTTCTCGTTCCCTGAGAATTACAAGGAATTGAGACCGAGTGTTATGACAGAGGAGTGGCTATCGAGGACCTCAGATTTTTTGAGAGTTATTGAAGAATTGCTCAAATCTTCTTAAAAATCTTTTGGTTTAGTTGCTTTCCAAAGATATAAGTTTATTATAAACTTATGATAAGTCACTATTTATGGCAAAACAGGAGGATAAATTTAAGGAGCTACCAGATTGCTTACACTTCAGCAAGCGTCTGATACTTTAAACGTACACCCTAATACATTGCGTAACTGGGACAATGAGGGAGTACTTAAGGCGGTACGATATGGAAAGCGTGGTGACCGACGTATCGTAAGGAGGATATCCTGAAAATTTTGAAACAAAACAATATTGGTAATTCTTAGAGAGAATAATCCTTATAAAATAAATTTATGAACAAAGATCAAAATAAAGCAGAAAAAATAACACCACGTAGCGAAGACTTCTCTCAATGGTACCTAGACGTGATCAAAGCTGCTGATTTGGCTGAGACCTCTCCTGTTAGAGGTTGTATGGTTATAAAACCATACGGATACGCTATTTGGGAAAATGTACAGAAGATGCTGGATCAGGAGTTTAAAAAAAGAGGGACTCAGAATGCATACTTTCCACTTTTAATACCAAAAAGTTTTTTGGAAAAGGAAGCAGAACATGTTGATGGTTTTGCAAAAGAGTGCGCTGTAGTTACTCACCACAGACTAGAAGAAAAAGATGGAAAGTTAATTCCAGCTGGTGAATTAGATGAACCTTTAATAATTCGACCAACATCTGAGACAATTATTTATGATACTTTTTCGAGGTGGATAAATTCGCACCGTGATTTGCCGCTATTAATAAATCAATGGTGCAATGTTTTTAGATGGGAAATGAGAACTCGACCTTTTTTGCGAACCTCAGAGTTTTTATGGCAAGAGGGTCACACAGCTCACTCTTCAAAAGAAGAAGCTGATAAAAAAACGCTAGAGATGCTAGATTTGTATCGGATGCTTGCCGAGGATTACCTTGGTATTTCTCTCGTTCTAGGACGAAAAACAGAAAGTGAAAAGTTTGCCGGTGCCGACTATACCACTACCATCGAAGCAATGATGCAAGACGGAAAAGCTTTGCAGTCAGGTACCTCGCATATGCTCGGTCAAAATTTTTCTAAGTCGTTTAATGTTTCGTATCTGGATGAAAATCAAGAGAAACAATATGTTTGGCAGACCAGCTGGGGTCTTTCAACGAGAATTATTGGGGCGCTTATTATGTCGCACTCAGATGATAAAGGATTGGTTTTGCCACCAAAAATAGCACCGATTCAGGTAGTAATCATCCCAATTTCTGGTTCAGAAGAGGATAAATCACTTGTTATGGAAAAAGTGAAAAAAGTGAAGGAAGAACTTGAGTCCGCAGGTGTCTCTCTCAAGGTTGATGATAGAGAAGGTCGTCCTGGATTTAAATATTTCGAGTGGGAAGGAAAAGGTGTTCCGCTGAGGGTTGAAGTTGGTCCGAAAGATATAGCTAAAGGCGGTGTGGTTGTCGTTGATAGACTGCAGGGAGAGAAGACTTTTGTGGAAGATAAAGACTTGAGTAGTTTCATTCAGGAGAGTCTAGATAAGATGCAGAGTTTACTCCTCGCCAATTCAAAGAAGTTTAGAGAAGAAAATACGAGAGAAGTTTCTGATTATGTTGAATTTAAAAATGTGATTTCTGAGAAAGGAGGTTTCATTTTTGCTCACCTATGTTTAGATAAGGATTGCGAAGAAAAAATAAAAGAAGAGACCAATGCATCAACACGCTGTATTCCTTTTGAGGGGGGTGTTGGTAATAAAGGCAAATGTATCTACTGCGGCAAAGAGGCTCCTAATAAGGTTCTGTTTGCAAAAGCTTACTAATAATATGTTAAATAAGGATATTAATTTCTACAAGAACAATCCTATACCAACAGATTTATTGAACGACAAGATTTTTTATTCCTATAGACAAAAAAATATTTCGGTCAACAAATTCTCAGATGAAAAACTAGTGGACATACAAAAGAATGGTATTAGCGGTGTTAATTACTACCATCAAACTAATAATCCTCCATATTACAAAAAGATACCTGGTTCAATAAAAGAATTATATTGTAGGCAGACAGTACTGAATACTCTATCATCCAATACTTATGAATAAAGTGGAGACCACTTGGCCCACAAAATTTGATAAAGAAAAAATAATAGAACGTGACAAGGTTTGTATTTACTGCGGAAAGATAATGAGTAGTGGAAAAGAGTCTCCAAGAACAGATTGGGCGACAGTAGAGCACCTTAACCACAGGAGTGACTGGGACAGTGTTGGTAGTTATACGAGAGAAGGGAAAGACGTGACAGAAATTATTGGTATATGTTGTTGGAGTTGTAATGCAAGTCGAGGAGCTTTACCTTTACCTCAATGGTTTGAAAAGAAGTACTGCTTAGAAAGAGGTATTAATACACATACCGTAGCTCAGGTTGTGAGAAATTATTTGAAAAAGTACGAATGATCGGCATATTATACTTTTGTTGATTTATTACCTGGACTATCGGCGTATTGAATATAGTCTATCTAGGTGCGACTCGAGCTAGCTCTAATTCGGTTGGTGTCCCGGACACCCAGCCAACTCGTGCTAGCACGAGACGCTTAGCAAAAACACCCATTAATGGGTGTTTTTGCTATACTGTATTCGTTCTAACGGTGAAGATTTGATAAGCTAATCGTTTTCAGTATTACGCTGGTTGTTTGAACTTTTTAAAAATGTAAATTATGAACTTAATATATCCAACACGTGATGAAATAATCGAGTTCTTTAGGTCACATTCAGGTTTTCATACTGTATATCGTATATCAGAGCTATTGATTTCGAACCACCATAGTAATATTCAGGATGTAGAATGGAAACATGTCTTAAAAATACTCCATCAACTTAAATCTGAAGGCTATTTACTTATAAAAAATGAGGGAGAAAATATACATGAGGAGCAATTTTCTTCAACGCCAGATAGGTTAGAAAAATTTCTTGAGAATTCATCAAAAGTAAAAAATTATTTCGATAATAAAAATGAAAATTTAAAAGGAGAAGTGCATTTCGACTACTCAAGTAATGACGGTTTATATTGTATAGGTAATGGTGATATGACGTTTGGTATTCATTTTTCTGGTGCTTCACAGCAAGCTATTTATGTATACAATGACGACTCGTCGCTTATAAGTTTATCTTTGATAAAAGGTGCTACTGGCTTTGATGATGTAAATTTAAATCGTAATTACGATGGGACATCAAGGACTAGGTGTCCAGAAGTGGGACAAATAGTTTTACTTAAGAATATTAATTATCAGTTTGCTTTAATCAAAATATTGGGTATAAAAATGGAAAGTAGAGGAGATGTACATGATGATGTCCATTTTTCATATAAAATCATTGGAAAGGTGCGTGATGATTTAATTATAGATAAGGAGATGAGTCGTCAGCAAAACTTTATTGATGATTTACTTTCTGAAATTGACAGTGTATATGACTTAGCTCGGCAGGAGCTTCTTGAAGCAATTAAGCTTGAAGAGTTGGAAACAAAAATAAGATTAGAGCTAAAGACTTACATTGAAACATTAAGTGACGAAATAATCCTCCTTAAGTTTAAAAAAATGGATGGTGGAATGAGAAACATTCTTAAACCTGGTTTCCATAATTTTAAAACTGCCGAATCGAAACTCGGTAAATGGAGAGATTTTTTACAAGACCTTAATAATCTAATCGAGAAACCAATTGGAGCTGAAAAGGTTAAAACGATTAAAAATAGATTAAAGACCGAGGGATTATTTATTGAGTCACGTTCTCAAGATGAAGATTTACATTTATTGATAGGTAAAAGAGATGGAACTGCGGGAAAGGCACACGTTATTATAGATGGAAAAACAGCAGAGATTAGAGTAGAAGATAATCAACAAGAGCCAACAGACTTAATTTTGAAAGTCGAGTCAATTCTAACTTTAAAAGATGGTAAACGAGTAAAGGTTACGAGAGAGGCAATTGAAGAGTTGTCTTCTAATGAACCATAAGTTACATACGGCCGCTGTCTAACTGAGATCTAACAGCTACAGAAAAGTCGCAAGCTAATCCAAACAGAAAAAACACTCATTATGAGTGTTTTTTCTGTTTCTAGTAGCTGTTATCTTTTAAAGTAACATCGTGATATAATCTTGAACATGAAAAGTGAGGCAGAAAAGCTTGGGAATAACTTGAAACGTATCCGTACGGAAAAAGGCATAACTCAGGGTGACATAGCCAAATCACTTGGAGTAAGCCGTGGTTTTGTTAGTAACTTGGAGAATGGAAAGACTAATCCCACTCTCGCAACCATCACTAAGCTAGCGACAGCGATAGGAGTAACAACTGATCAGCTTCTGAAATAATAATATGTTTGAAAACGCTTTTAAAAATATCGACAACATTCTACATACTGACTCAGGCTCAGCGACTGAGCTGGATTATGTAGAGCAGACATCTTGGATTCTTTTTCTCAAGTACTTGGATGATCTCGATGAAACCAAAAAGACCGAATCCGCTCTTGCTGGTAGAAAGTATGAATATATCTTGGGTGCTGAGTATCGCTGGAATACTTGGGCTTGTCCTAAAATCAAAGATGGCAAAATTGACTACGCCAACGCTCTTGATGGTGACGATCTCAAAGACTTTGTAAACGATAAACTCTTTCCATATCTCAAGAAGTTTAAAGCTGAGGAACCAAACACTATCGAGTATAAAATCGGTGAGATATTTTCAGAGCTTAAAAATAAGATCACGAGCGGATACAAGTTACGTGAGATTTTAAACATTGTTGATGGAATGCACTTCCGTCTTTACGAAGAAAAACACGAGCTCTCACATTTGTATGAAGGGAAGATTAAGAACATGGGTAACGCTGGACGAAATGGTGGTGAATACTATACACCACGTCCGCTTATTAAAACGATTGTAAAAGTCGTTAATCCAAAGATCGGTGACAAGATTTACGATGGTGCTTGTGGCTCTGCTGGATTTTTGGTAGAGGCGTACAACTATCTCACTGAAAATCAGTCAAAGCTTTCCTCAAGCCAAATGGCTACACTTCAGAACAATACGTTCTATGGTAAGGAAATAAAATCACTCGCATACATTATCGGCATCATGAATATGATTTTGCATGGAATTGAAGCTCCAAACATTAAGCATGTAAACACACTCGCTGAGAATATTAATGATATTCAAGAGAAAGACCGCTTCGATATTATTTTAGCTAATCCACCGTTCGGTGCTGGTATAGGTCGTGAGATTCAGCAAAACTTTCCTATAAAAACCGGCGAGACCGCCTCACTCTTTTTACAGCACTTTATTAAAAGCCTTAAGGCTGGCGGTCAAGCTGGAATTGTTATTAAAAACACCTTTCTTTCAAATACTGACAACGCCTCAGTGTCACTTCGTAAATTGCTACTGGAAAATTGTGATCTGCATACGGTGCTCGATCTTCCTTCAGGTACATTCACTGGAGCTGGAGTGAAGACAGTGGTGCTTTTCTTTGAGAAAGGAAAATCCACAAAGAAGGTATGGTTCTACCAACTCAATCTTGGGCGGAATTTAGGTAAAACCAACTCACTCAGTGAAGCGGATCTTTCAGACTTCGTTTCTTTACAAAAAACTAAAGGGGATTCGGTAAACTCATGGAGTGTAAACATAAAGGATGTAGATCAAAAAACATTTGATCTTACTGCGAAAAATCCTAGCAAAAGAGAAGAATTGGTTCTGCGTGAGCCAAAAGAGATTATTAAGGAAATCTTTGCTCTTGATAAAAAAAGTGCGAGTATTTTGGGTCGAATTAATATATGAAAATTGAAAAAGTAAATTACAAAGAGGTCGTATACGAATCCGGTCAAAAGCTATTTTTTGATAAAAAACACTCTTTTCATGAGCATTTTAAACATAAAAGAAGAACAATAAAGTTTCCATTTCACAAAAATATACTCCAGTTTCTTTCTGATAACCCTGGAGTTGATATTTTTTTCACCCTCGACGAAGATACGAAACCATTTAAAAAAACCGAGGAGGGCTTCTTAATCAATATGGTTTCATATTTTGAATTTTGTAAAACTATTGGTTCAAAGACTGGTGGTAGATCAAAAGCTTTTCTTGGGCAAAATGTAAGTTTAGAAGACGTTAGTTTTTCTGATAAAGATAGAGATGAGTTCATACGAGCAAATGCATCAGAAATAAACATTCTTGAGGCTATCAGATCATTTAGTCCAGAAGTGCGGGATAGAATCAAAAAATCATTGGACATTGTCAATACTGAAGGTTTGTCGAAAGTAGAAGAAGAATCCATAACCAAAGAAGAATTTATTGAAGCCTTCACAGATTTCTTAACAAACAGCGAAGTACAGGTTGCATTTTACAAACAGCTTCCACGTATACAAATCGAAACACTTAAATCACATATAAGTTTTTTGAGGTCGAATTTAGACAAGAATGAAACCTTTATACAAAATTGGCTTGATGAAGATAGTGGCAAATTCAGAAAGCAACGATGTTTGATTTTCGGCTTGGAGTACGTTGACCCTAAAAGGGAGGGTGAGCTTTCAAGTAAAAGATTCGACTTGCTTGCAGAGCAAGATCTGGAACATTTTGTAATATTTGAATTAAAATCTCCAAAGGATCCAATTTTTAAGATCGAAACCACTGACACTGTAGCTGGAGGAATTTCAACTGCATATAACCTTTCCCCTCAGCTGGCACGAGCTATTCCTGAAGTTCTTGGTTATAAAAAACTTTTTGATGATGCAACAAATGAAGAGTTACAAAAATTTGGAGTTAAAATCAAAAAGCCAGTTTCAAAATGTGTCATCGTGTTAGGTACCAGACAAGACGATCCTGTTTGGAGAGGGAATTTTGAGCGTATCGCTAATTGTTTTAATGGTATTGAATTGCTTACTTACAGTCATCTTATAGATAGACTTGAAAATATTGTGAGAAATCTTGAGCAAAATACATCAGAAGTATCATGAAATGGAAAACATTGAAATTAGGCGAAATATTAAAACTGGAATACGGTAAGCCATTGCCTGATTCAAAAAGAGTTTCTGACGGGATCTATCCAGTTTATGGTGCAAATGGTGTGAAGGGAAGGTCTAATGAATTTTATTTTGGTGATCGAAGCATAATTATTGGACGTAAAGGTTCTGCTGGGGAATTAAATTTATCTGAACAAAGATTCTGGCCACTCGACGTTACATATTTTGTTACATTTGATAAAGAAAATTATGATTTAAAGTTTCTATATCATTTACTGGTTAGATTGGAGTTAACTAAATTCGCCAAAGGGGTAAAACCAGGCATAAATAGGAACGATGTTTATTCAATCGAAGTCTCGATTCCAGATGTCGCTGAACAAAAGCGTATAGTAAAAATTGTAGATGAAACCTTGGAAAAAATCGAGATAGTAAAAGAAAATGCAGAGAAAAATTTACAGAACTCAAAGGATCTTTTTGAGTCGTGTCTGCAGAGTGTATTTTCGAATCCTGGAAAGGCGTGGAAGGAGACGAGTCTGGGTGATGTTTACGACGTTAGGGACGGAACGCACGACTCGCCACGATATCAAAAAGAGGGCTTTGCATTAGTAACTTCGAAGAATTTAAAGAGGGATCTACTCAATTTTGATAAAATTAAATATATATCTGAGAAGGATTATCAGAAGATAAATGATAGAAGTAAGGTTAACAAAGGAGACATATTATTTGCAATGATTGGAACAATTGGTAACCCGGTTGTTGTAGAAATTGAGCCGAACTTTGCAATAAAAAATGTTGCTCTATTTAAAATCCCAAAAAATCAAAATGCTTACTTCTTGAAATACTTCTTAGATTCAAAGTATATTATCGACAAAATGATGAGTGAAGCAAAAGGAACAACACAGAAGTTTGTTGGATTAGGATACTTGCGGAGTTTCACAATAAAGTTACCTCCTCTAACAGAGCAAAAAATCATTATAAAAAAGCTCGATGCCCTATCGGTAGAGACGAGGAAACTTGAAGCAATTTATATGCAGAAAATTGCTGATTTAGAAGAATTAAAAAAATCGTTACTAACCAAGGCTTTTGCTGGAGAGCTATAGTATTATTAATGTCATATGAACGAATCCGAAACTCGAGCAGAATATATTGACCCTAAGCTCAAAGAGTCTGGTTGGGGTGAAGTCGAAGGATCTAAAATTCTGCGAGAGTTTCGTATTACCGATGGTCGTATTCAGGGTGGTGGTCAGAGATCTAAACCTGAAATAGCCGACTATATTTTAGTGTATAAAAATCAGAAGATCGGGGTGGTCGAAGCTAAACAATTAGAATTACCAGCTACTGAAGGAGTAGCTCAAGCTAAGGCGTACGCTGAGAAGCTACAAATTGAATACACGTACTCCACTAACGGACGTGAGATATACGAGATGAACATGCGGACCGGAAAGGAATGGTACCCTGAACGGTTCCCGACTCCAGATGAGCTATGGAGTGCCGCTTTTGGCGATCAGAATGACTGGAAAACAAAGTTTGCGGAAGTCATTGATGAAAGTGGCTATGGCAAGCGGTACTACCAAGAGATTGCTATTAATAAGGCTCTGGATGCCGTAGCAGAAGAAAAGAAACGAATACTGCTTACACTTGCCACTGGTACGGGCAAAACCGTGGTGGCGTTTCAAATTGCATGGAAGCTTTTTCAAACACGATGGAACCTTAATCGAGATGGTGAACGCCGTCCCCGGATTCTCTTTTTGGCTGATAGAAATATTCTCGCTGATCAGGCGTACAACTCTTTTTCGCAGTTCCCTCAAGACGCTTTGGTGCGTATTAATCCGCTCGACATTCGAAAGAAAGGCGGTGTACCAATGGGCGGAAGTATTTTCTTTACCATCTTTCAAACATTCATGAGTGGTAAGGATGGATCTTCATACTTTGGAGATTACCCACCAGACTTTTTTGATTTTATTATTATCGATGAGTGTCACCGTGGTGGAGCCAATGATGAAAGTAATTGGCGAACGATTTTGGACTACTTTGCCCCAGCGGTACAACTTGGACTCACTGCTACACCAAAAAGAAATGACAACGTAGACACCTACAAGTACTTTGGTGAGCCTGTATATACCTACTCGCTTAAGCAAGGTGTAAATGATGGGTTCCTCACGCCGTTTAAGGTCAAACGAATTAAGACTACACTCGATGACTATTTCTATACGTCTGATGACGAAATCATTGAAGGTGAAGTGGAAGAAGGAAAAGTATATGTTGAGTCAGACTTTAACCGAGTCATTGAAATTAAAGAACGTGAGGCTAAGCGTGTACGAGTCATACTCGATCAAATTAATCAAAACGAGAAGACGATTATCTTCTGTGCCAACCAAGATCATGCACTCGCCGTGCGAGACTTGGTAAATCAAATGAAAGATAGTAAGGAGACCAACTACTGCCAGCGTGTAACTGCAAACGATGGTGCAAGAGGTGAACAATTTTTGCGAGAGTTCCAAGATAACGAAAGAACAATTCCTACTATTCTAACCACTTCGCAAAAGCTATCGACAGGTGTTGATGCTCGCAATGTGCGAAATATTGTTTTGATGCGTCCTGTAAATTCGATGATTGAGTTTAAACAGATTATTGGTCGTGGCACACGGCTCTTTGATGGTAAGGAGTACTTTACTATTTATGACTTTGTTGATGCATATCACCATTTTGCTGATCCAGAGTGGGACGGCGATCCGATAGGGGAAGCCGAGACAGAAGTGCCTAAGGCACCAAAAGAACCAGGTGAACCAAAAGAGCCACTTGTTGCTCCAGAACCGCCAGAGGAACCTAAGAAAAGGCTTAGGATTAAACTTCGAGACGGCAAGGAACGTGAGATACAGCATATGATCTCAACTTCTTTTTGGAGTGCTGATGGCAAGCCGATTACAGTTGAAGAATTTATGAACAATCTTTTTGGTGCTATGCCTGAGTATTTCCAAAGTGAGGAAGAGCTCAGAAAGATTTGGTCGGATCCAGTAACACGCCGAACATTCCTCGATAAAATAGCAGAGATTGGATACGGAAGAGATGAACTTGAGATGCTTCAAAAGGTGGTTGATGCAGAGGATAGTGATCTTCTAGATGTTCTTTCATATGTTTCGTTTATGACTAAGCCGATTACACGAAAGGAGCGAGTAGAGCAAACGAAGCAAAAAATACATGAAGGTCTTAATGACGAACAGAAAACTTTCTTGGATTTTGTACTTTCAAAGTATGAAGAAAAGGGAGTTGAGGAACTAGACGAAGCGAAGTTACCAGTGCTTTTAAATCTTAAGTACCAGGCTATTGCTAATGCTGAACAGTCGCTTGGTAGTGTCGAGGAAATCCGTTCTATTTTCTTTGATTTTCAGCGTGACCTCTACATCTCAGCCTAACTGCCAGAAAGGGATACTGTCTTCTCCTTAAACAAAATTGCACCCTTTAGACACCCTAGAAGTTCGCGCCTTTCTAGATCGGATCCTTCACGTAGTAGGTATTTTGCGTAATCTCGTATATCTACATCGCTCACTTGAATTTGCTGTCTAATTCCTAAAACTGACCTTTGAAATTTTTTAAAACGCTCGACTTCCGTCCTGAGCTTTTCTCTGATGCTAATTTCATTCAAATCGATTCCATCAATTAGTTTTGTAAACTGTTCAATCAAATCATCTTCACGAATGTATCCACATTTACAAGTCTTATCTCTCACCTTTGTGCATCCGTAATAGATATGGGAATTAATTGTTCCGTCTTTAAGCTTCTTATATTTTTCATCAGCACAGATGCCTGATCCACACAGACCGCATTTCATTAGCTTCGTAAATGCGAACTCCTTCTCTTGTCGTGTTTTTAATTCGCTACCTTTAAGTTGTTTTTGAACTTCATCATAAAGTTCTTTCGTAATTAGTGATTTGTGTTTTCCCTGATACCAGTTTCCACTCTTGAGAGGGTATTCAAAAACTCCGTAATAAAATGGACTCTCTAGAATCCGATAGATATTACCAAGACTAAGGTTCTTGTTTCCACCTGCGGTTTTGAAATTCAGATCAAATTTGAGCCAGTGATAGACTTTTCTACCAGACCACTTTTCATGCGCCACTTTCTCAAACATCTGCTTTATTACATAGCCGCGATCAGGGTCAATAAAACACTCACACTTTCTATCGGTTCGTTTTTCTTTGAGGTAGCCTGTAGGGGCTGGGGCAGGCCATAGACCCATCTCAACTCTGGTTTTCAGTCCTCGCCTTACATTGATACTTTTGTTGTCATTCTCGAGCTTGGCTTGAGAACAGAGAATCATTAGGAGAAACTTTTCACTTGGCGTATTAGTGAACGTCTGTCCATGGGTTCGTATCTGTACGAGTGACCTTTGATCCATTAAATCAACTAACGAACCAAGGTCGCCAGCATTACGACTTAATCGATCTGGATGCCACACGATGATGCCGTTAAATCGCTCCCGCCTTAAGTCTTCAAGAATCTCTTTAAATACTGGTCGTTGCCCTGAATCTTTGGCTGAATGCGCTTCTCTTCGTATGTCCACAATCTCCAAATTCTCACGCTCGGCAATTTGCAACATCTCTTTTACTTGAGAATCAATTGAGAGAGCTTGTTTTTCATCTTGTTCGGTTGATTTTCTGGCGTATAGCACATACTTTACTGGTATGGCTGGAATAGCTGTTTTAACTCCAAAATTGTTTATCATTTGTGTTTCCATCATTAATTAATGACAGAACCGCACGAGATGCATAGCTATGCAGACTAAATAAAACGTCACATACTCGCTAATACGCCTTAGCAGAACGTTATCTCAGCGATATAGTAGTGCGAAGTAGCGTAAAGTACGCTATCATGTTCGTTACAAATCAGACCTAACCCGACAGATTTATCTGGCGGTATGGTCACAAATACCGTCCAAAGTAAACAACTCCTAATCAGAGCTACTTTGGACGGTCATATCGGGAAACTGGTATGGGCATTGCCTCACGGGGCGTGTCGGCCTGGTTAGGAGCTTTTTGCTATCTGACCGACCACTCTAAATCCGTCCAAATATATGAATACAAAAGAATCCCCTTTAGGGGAGCAGTTTAATCTATTAATACAGGAACGTATCAAGAACTTTTGGGGTTATGGAAACCTCGACGGCCCGTACTGGTTTGTCGGTATGGAAGAAGGATACAGCGAAGAGAATGAAACGCTACTCGACCGCTTCACCGCCACCTCTCATCAGCAAGTTTGTGATATTTATGATGACCTCAAGATAGATCCGGGTCATGTCTATTGGTTTGAAGATGGTGCGCCAATTCAACGAACGTGGCGACGATTAATTGAAATGATGCTGTACAAAGAGACGGGCAAACATCCAGATAAAGAAGCAATTCGTAGATTTCAAATTGAACAGCTTGGCAGAAAGAAAAGCAATCATGCGCTCTTGGAGCTCATGCCCTTGCCGTCAAAATCTATCGCTGAAAAACATTGGCTCTACGCTGAAACTGGTGTTGCGGGCCTTTCCTCTCGTAAGGAATATCTAGAGACATACAAAGACCAACGTATCGAAGAACTGCGAGCGTTAATTGAGCAGTATCGCCCAAAGTACGTAATCTGTTACTCACTCTCGTACCAAGAAGATTGGAAGAAACTCACAGACAAACCATTTATCGAAGTTAACCCACGCCGACTGTACTTAGCGAGAGACGGAGAAACTATCATCGCTATTACCCCGCATTCAGTCATGCAGGGCCTATCTAACGACGATTGGAAAATGATTATAGAGGAGATGTTTCTGTAATTTGTTAAGATAGAACGATGAAAGACAAGCTAGCGCAACTCAAAAAATTCAGCACAGCTTCTTTTGCGGTATGGCCATTTGATGAAACTGATACTTCACAGCTACACGCTAACCTAATAATACTCGGACTCAATCCCTCTAAAGACATTGAATTTGGAGTGAATTTTCACGGCAAGCGGTTTGATATATGGTACGAAGAGGCATTTTCTAAACCACCATTTGCTGGTGCGTATATGACCGACCTTATTTCAATCGGAGAACCGAGTGCAAAGGTCGTGGTTGAGAAATGGAAGGACACCAATTTTCAAGTGAAGCATATTGAGAATCTTCAAAGGCAGTTTGATATTCTAGATATCGGTACGCAAACACCAATATTCTGTATCGGAAAAAATACAGAGTCTCTCTTTCGATCAGCCTTTCCTGAGTACAGCAAAGTTTACTCAATCGGTCACCCAAACAGTTACCGCATGAAGAACAACAAACAGGTATTTCTTGATGATGTGGCACAGCTCGGAGCATCATTATTCTTCTAGTGATTCATCGGGAACCTCTCTTATTTCTTCAACCTCTTCAACATTCTCCACCTTATAGTCATCAAGGCCCACAATTTCAATTCTGGTCACCGGTATGAGCGGTTGCCACATATTCTTATCACGAGGTTTAATGTACTCCTTTTTATGATTATCAAGCCAGTATTGGATAGCTCGAAAACTCCCATTATTGATATGGGAAATGAGCTTGCTTTCGGCAAGGTCATTAATCGAATGAACACCTGATTTGAGTGCTGTATCCATCCTCGCTTTGAAGTCGGGATCCTCACCACACCATCGGTAGACGGTGTTGCGAGCAATCCCAACCTTCTCACAAGCGAGCGATACGTTTGGTACTCGTTCAAGTTGTTCTATAAATAGGTTTTCTTTATAGTGCTTTTTCATCTCGAATTACTCTGGCTTTGAGACCTGTTTCAGCTTCAAAGCGTTTAATGGTGAGGTCGCAGAATTTTGGCTCTATCTCCACGGCATATACTCGACGTCCAAGTCGCTGTGCGGCTATGAGGTTGCTTCCCGAGCCATTGAAGCTATCAAGGATGATGTCACCCGCTTTAGAACAGCGACGAATCGCTTTCTCGTATAAAGCTGGTGGTTTCATAGTTGAGTGCTCGTAGTCTTTGGAAGACAAACGAGCTTCGGGCCAGACCGTAAATAGATCGTGGACTTGTTGGAGGAGTTCATTGCCAGTGGTCATATCTGCGTTAAGGACTTCGTTGAGCTTCGTCACCCCTTTCACAAGTGGCGGATTACCACGCACACCATAGGTACAAGGCTCATAGCATTTGTTGAACGCTACGCTCGGTACGGGATTCTGCGAGTTTTTTAGCCACAAGCACACTCGCTTATTAGTAATGCCGAGTTCACGATATAGAGTCTGAATCAGCCAGATATATGTTTCGTCTGACCAGTAGAAGATATGAGCGTCGGGTTTGGTGACGGCAAGGGCGGCTTCCATACTTGCTCTGAGGAATGTCTTGTATTCGCTGTCTGACTTATTGTCATCGACGGTACCGCCATAGGCTTGCTTGCCACCGATGCCTTTGTTGTAGTCAATGGCGATGTTGTATATGGGGTCGCTCATAATCATCGACGCTCGTTCGTTGCCGAAGAGTCGAGCTAGCGTTTCAGGTTTGGTGGAGTCACCGCAGATTAAGCGATTATTACCAAGTTCGATGATGTCTCCGAGCTTCGTCTTCGCTTTCTTAATTTGCTTCAACTCTTTCTCGACATCAAATTCCTTTTTTAAGTCATTTGCCCAGATTGCGTCGAGTTCGCACTGGTCGAAACCTAAACCCACCAACAGTTCCATTTCAAAATTTTTGAGTAGTGGGAAGTCCCAGTCGGCGTGGATAGCGTTGCTGGCAATGAGATAGTTTCTAGATTCTCCCTCTGTGAGCTGACGGTTTGGCACACGGACGTCGATTTTCTCTTCGCCATGTCCCGTATCCTTGAGTACCTTAATGCGTTGGTGTCCAGCGAGAATCGTGCCGTCGTAGTCGATAGCTGGTATCTCTACGAGACTGAATTCCTCAAGGCTTTTCTTTAAACGCTCGGTTTGTTCCTTGGTAATTTTGCGTGGCGTGTCTTTGTGCGGAGTAAGTGTGTTAATCACTCTCGCTTCGGTGTGCCACACTAGTGGTATTTTGTGCATATTTTGTATTGCTTAATTTTATTAAACAAACGAAAAAGGGCTCACGCACGCCAACAATGGTTGGTTTGTGCGTGAGCCCTAATTTAAGAGGTTACCCACTTCGGTTATTCGTTTGTATCCTTACGTTAGAACAGGATGTATCAAACTGCAAACTACAGGTCGATGCTGTTGGGGATAGCAATCAAATCTCATACCTGTCTACGTGCATAACATAGAACATTGGATAAGAAAAAGCACCATACTTTGATGATGCTTTTTCTTACTATGGTAAGTTGATTACTTACGTTTGCTTGGTCTTTGAGACAGAGCACTCCCAGCAGCAGTTTTTGATTTACTTGATGTACGACCATCTCGTAGGACACTACTGGATGCTTTTGCTGCTCGTGCACTCGTCACTTTACTTCGGTTACCCTTGGCCATAGGCGTAAAAGCTAAGTTGATAAACTACATCCAACGATTACGTATTGTCAGCGACATTAGTATTACTGTTGGCGGAAGTTATTGTATCATAAATTTTGAGAAATAGTATAAGTAGTGTATACTTCTTATACCTATGATAAATAACCTTAGTGAAAAGGACCGTAAAGCGTTTTCCTTTATTCGAAACACCATTATTCATCAGGGCAGTAGTCCTTCTTTGCGTGAAATAAATGAAGTGACAGGGGGTTTGTCTCCTCGCTCTGCCAGTCTTGTTATAGACAGACTAATTAAGGCAGGATTACTCAAAAAACACAGAGGAAATTTAATTCTCGTTAATGAGGGAAGTGATTCCGTGCAGACAGTCAATGTTCCACTTGTGGCAAATGTTGCTTGCGGGTCACCAATGTTGGCAGAAGAGAATATACAAGCTGAGATTTCAGTGTCGACTGCTATCGCTAAAAAAGGACATAGATATTTTTTGCTTAGAGCAGACGGTGACTCAATGAATCAGGCTGGTATAAATTCTGGGGACTTACTTCTCATTCGACAGCAACTCTCTGCCGAGAATGGACAAAGAGTCGTAGCTCTCATTGACGATGAGGCCACGGTAAAGGAGTTTGAAAGAAAAGATGGGGTTGTAATACTTCGCCCGCGCTCATCAAACAAAGAACATAAACCTATCGTATTAACCGATAACTGTATTATTCAGGGAGTGGTAGAAGCAGTGCTTCCTTCAGATATTTACTAAATATTTATGGCAAAAAGAATATTCATCAGCTTTGCAAAAGAAGATAGTTACTACCGTGATTTCGTTGTTGGGCAAGCAAAAAAAGAAAACAGCCCATTTGAGCTGACTGATATGTCAGTCAAAGAAGCATGGAAAACCGAGTGGAAAATTAAGTGTCGAACTAAGATAAAAGGTTGCGATGGATTAATTGCTTTAATTACAAAAAATACCCCGAGCGCTTCTGGTGAATTATTTGAAATTCAATGCGCTATGGAAGAAGGAGTTCCTGTAATGCTGATGTATGTTAACGATGACCGACCAACCTTGCCTTCATTCTTGTCAGGTAAACGAGTGAATGTGTGGAATTGGCCCAATTTAAAAACATTTATTTCGAGTCTCTAATTTTATGAAAAAAGCATTAGTTGTAGGAATCAATAACTATCCACAAGATCCGTTGAAGGGGTGCATTAACGATGCCTCAGCTTTTGCTAATACAATCGAGAAAAATGGCGATGGATCACCTAATTTTGACGCTAGACTTTTAACTGACATCACAACTAAATCAGAGTTAATGACAGCTATTGTGGATTTATTTAATGGTGAATCAGACATAGCTTTACTCTACTTTTCTGGGCACGGTTTTCTGGATGCTAAAGGCGGATGCTTAGTCACACCAGATCATCAACAGAATGATGAAGGGGTCTCGATGGACACTATTTTAAAGTTGGCAAAGATGAAGACGGACACGCCTGGTAAATTTGAAGGTTACTTTATTTTAAAGCGTGAAATTAGTTTTTTGGAGGAGTATTTAAAGTCCTATAATTAAAAGTATTATGAATAAGAAATTTACTAAGTTAGTCAAAGGAGTTAAGGTCGCGATTCTCTCACCGAGCTTCGCTGCCCCAGTGAAAGGCACTCCTTTCAGTAGTTGCTACAAGCAAAAAATAGACCGAGAGTTTCCGCACTCTCGGTTTTTTATTATTTGATGTAGCTGTATGGTACTCTATATATCATGTTTTTTTATCTACAAGCGATTAATGTAGCTTACGCACTTGGTGGACTCACATTACTGCTAGTAACTCTGCTATTAGCGTACGATTATTTTTTTAGCGACAGTCGATGGTATCGACGACTTTTGGCAAGGTACGTCTGGTGGATATTACTCATTGCGACTTGGGGTGGAGTTGCTACTTCACTTTTATATTCAGAGTATTTTGGATTTTTACCCTGTTCACTTTGTTGGTTGCAACGGATTGCCCTCTACCCGCAAGCACTTCTTGGTGTTGTTGCGTACCGAGTGCGTGACTCAGTGCATTTTCCAATCTACGGCATCGTCTTGTCTATTTTTGGTTTTGCTGTGGCTGTCTATCAGTACGTCTACCAGATGATACCGAGTGAAACAATCGCCGCGGGAGTGGTGCCGTGTTTAGCTGATGGTACGGCTGATTGTGGTGAAAAGGTAATTGAAGTATTTGGGTTTGTTACGTTTCCTTTTTTATCGGCAGTGACGTTCGCTTTTTTGATTGTGCTGTACCTGAACATACGTCGAAGTACAGCAGCGCTATAGTCTAATTTATTTCTTTTTTGATTACTTCCAACAAGAAAAAGGTTTGTCTTATGTACCAAATCGCTGGTACGGCTGAGGACACTTTCTTAGCCCAATAAGACGATTTTGCTATACTGTATCCATGGCGCATTTAAATTATTATCTTGATCTCTGTGTCGACACATACGTAGTACACAACAAAGCGGTGCTACTACGCCTTCATGAAAAGTATAACCGTTGGGGTGCACCAGGTGGACATATTGATCCTGGAGAAGATGTTAATGAAGCTGCCCTGCGGGAGGTATGGGAAGAGGTTGGTCTAAAAGTCGAGTTGGTAGGTCCTGCAAGTTGGGTGAAAAGTGATAATGATAGCAATAAGGATCTAGTACCTCCTTTATTTGTTAATCGCCACAAAATAACTGATTGCCATGACCACTCGGCATTTATCTTTGTAGCAAAAGCAGACTCTAGAGATATTAATCCGCAGTTAGAAGAAGACGTTGTCTCTGCGGCAAAATGCATTTGGGTAACGAGAGAAGAACTCATTGTGTTAAAAGAAAAAAACGACCGTCTGGGTCACGATACTTTTCGGTACGCTATGGCAGCGCTTGATTTAGTGAGGGAATAATTATTTCCAAACGCTCTCACAATGAAAAAAATTTTTCTCATACCGGGATTTAAACAAAAACCAGACAACCAATCATTTCGTTGGTTGCGGCAATTTTTAAGGGGAAAAGGATTCGCTGTTGAGATGGTTTCAATTACCTGGAGTAGTCGGACAATGACTGAGTACATTTTGGAGTTCGAAAAATTTTATCTGAAACATAAATCTGATGAGAATTATATTCTTGGTTTTTCTTACGGCGCAGTAATTGCGCTTATGGCTGGAGAACGCTTGTCTCCTAAAAAACTATTTCTCTGCTCATTGAGTTCAGATTTCAAAGAAGATTTACCAGCAATGAAAATGTGGATAGTCCGATATCTTGGTAAAAAAAGAATCGCTGAAATTGCGACAAGAAGCGGAAGAGAAGTGGCGAAAGCACTTACCATTCCTACAGTCGTTATGTATGGCGAGGAAGAAGGGAAGCAGTATCCAGCATTAAAAGTACGCTGTGAAGAAACGGTACAGTTAGCTAAAAACGCAGTACTACGTATTGCAAAGGATTCTCCACACGATATCTCGCATCCTGAGTATATACGTGTGATTAAACGTGCCTTTACTGAGTAAACTTTTTTGAGTTCGGTGCAAAGATGGAGTTTTGCTTACAGGTAGGCGTGCTACACTTTTATCTATGGAAGAGATACTCGATACTCCAGAAGAATTTTCACTTATTAAAAGAGCAAAGAGTTTTTCCTATGCGGGTAGGGGGCTGGCAGTATTCGTAAAAACGACACACAACGCCTGGGTGCACCTCGTTATCTTTTTGGTTGCAGTGGCACTTGGCCTCTATTTTGGAATCACGAGAATGGAGTGGATGCTGCTCGTATTTGCCGGTGGATTTGTTTTGACAGCAGAAGCATTTAACACCGCTATTGAAATTGATATTAATCTCACGTCCCCTGATTTTCATCCCTACGCGAGAGATACAAAAGATGTTGCTGCGGGGGCAGTACTTATTTCGGCTATTACGGCAGGTATAATTGGCCTACTCATTTTCGTTCCTTATATTATTTGAAGGTGTTAATAATAGTGTGGTGCTATACTTTCAGTCATGTTCACTGTAATTGAAGCAGATTCAGACTTTGGAAGTAACACCTTCAAAAAAATTGTGACGGTCACGATTGAGATGGCGTAGGGAGAAAACACTGAAGAAATACAAAATGAATTTTACCAAACATGATTGTCTACATATTCGAATGAAGAATAGGGAGTAATGACTGATGATGTTCATGAACGATACCGAGTATGTTCTTCCAGGATTTCAAGGTGTTGGTACAGCAAAATAGATATGATTAACAGTCGTGCGTAGATGCGGATCTTGAATGATACAGATTTAATTTCTGACCGCAATGGCGCTGAACTTTCCTTGTCACGATCTCTCTTTCCTCGTATGATTAGCCGCTATGCGCGAAAAAAGAATTCTGACAATACTGTTTGTTACACTCCTCCTAGATGTCATTGGGATTGGGATTTTAATCCCCCTCGTCCCGGCGCTTTTTACTGACAATACGGCACCGACGTTCATGCTTACTGGATATAGCATTGGTGAGCAATATTTTATTGCTGGTTTGATGACAGCCCTTTTTGGTATCATGCAGTTCTTGGCAGCGCCGTTACTCGGCGACTTGTCCGATACCTACGGGCGTAAAAAACTGCTGACCCTTGGGGTGGGAGTCTTGGCAGTAGCACAGTTGCTCTTTGCGGCCGGAATTGCGATCGTATCGTTACCACTTTTGTTTATTAGTCGCTTGGTAGCTGGAGTCGCGGGGGCAAATTTTAGTATTGTCCAAGCGACGATTGCGGATGTGACCGAGCCTAAACATCGAGCGCGAAACTTTGGCTTGATTGGTGGAGCATTTGGTTTGGGTTTTATTTTGGGGCCACTCATCGGTGGGTACATCGTGGCGCTGACCGGCAATCCCGCATTACCATTCTTGTTTGCCGGGCTCCTGGGGGTAGTGAACTTGGTCTTTATCACGTTCATGCTTCCTGAGACACATCACGTGCGAACAGTGGCAGGGAAGTTTTCTGTGTTTAAGGCGTTTCATAATATTAAAATTGCCTACCTAGACGTCGACACTAGACCACTCTATACCGTGAGTTTTTTGCAGATGCTCGGATTTGGTATCCATACCTCTTTTAGTGCGGTGTTCTTGGAATATCGGTATGGTTTTAGTGAAGCTGATACGGGGACATACTTTGCCACGGTTGGTGTCTGTATCGTTCTTTCACAAATTTTTGTAGTACGGTTTGCTAATGCGCGGTACAGTGAGCGAGCGATTTTGCGTTTTGCCTTTCCACTTCTAGCACTTTCATTGTTTGCTCAGATGGTAGTGTTTAACGTCTGGCTACTATATGCCTTGATCCCATTCATGTCCGCGGCAATGAGCCTTATCACCACCAATCTACCGGCGCTCATTAGTAAAGGAGTATCAGCCAATCGTCAGGGAGCAGCTCTTGGTATTAATGGATCTTTTCAGGCACTTTCACAAGGAATCGCACCGCTACTAGGAAGTGGTATTGCGGCAGTGCTCGGTATTCCAATTATTTATGTCATGGCTGGAGGGTTGGTATTGTTTGCCTACGTACTTTTTCCTAAGACCACGTGAGGTAGCTTGCCACTCAATTTGAGACTTGATTTTTTATGGGGGTGCGGTATACATAAGGTATACCGATGATCCAGCGGACACTGGTGAGGTGAAGAAAGAAAATCTTTTTGATGAGTAGACTCTTCCGGGTTGCGCCCGATATTGCGCACAATGAGTAACAAGTAGGGTGGCACCGCGTATTGCAACTAGGTTGTATTCGCCCCTGCAAATATATTAGCAATCATAATATATTTGGAGGAGTGAAGGCATGGTGCTTTTTCTTTTTCCAAACTCATACATATGAAACGAACACTAATTGGTGAACTTGATTCACAAGTAGGGAAAGAAGTAGTTATTAAAGGTTGGGTTGACGTGATCCGCGACCAAGGGAAAATGGCATTCTTTGATTTTCGTGATCGGAGTGGCAAGGTGCAGGGAGTGGTCTTTGGAAAGCCGGCAGTACTCGAGGTAGCGAAGACAACGCGACCTGAATCAGTGGTTGAAATCACTGGAATAGTAAATAAGCGTCCAGAAAAAATGGTAAACATTGGAGTACAAAATGGTGCTATCGAACTCGAAATCACTAATATCAAAATACTCAACGACACAGTGGTACTTCCGTTCCCGGTCAATGAAGATACTCGGGTGGTGGATGAAGCGACTCGTCTCAAATATCGATACTTGGATCTTCGGAGCGAACGAATGCAAAAAAATGTGCGTGTTCGCCATGCGATTCAGAAATTTGTACGTGATTACCTTACGGAGCAGGATTTTGTAGAGGTGGAAACACCACTCCTTTCAGCACCGACACCAGAAGGTTCACGGTCATACATTGTCCCGTCACGGCTCAGTCACGGTACGTTTTACTCACTGCCCCAGTCGCCACAGCAATATAAACAGTTGCTCATGGTCGGTGGGTTTGAACGGTACTTCCAGTTTGCTCGGTGTATGCGTGACGAAGATTCGCGTGGCGATCGGCAGCCTGAGTTTACGCAGCTCGACATGGAGCTTTCGTTTGTAGAAGAGGAAGACGTGATGAGTCTTAACGAGGCGATGTTAATTGCCTTGGTCACAAAGTTTTACCCAGAGAAGCGTATCCAACAGATACCATTCCCACGAATGACCTACAATGATGCCATGGAACAATATGGCAATGACCGTCCCGATATCCGCGCCGATAAAGATGACCCAGAACTGCTCGCATTTTTGTGGGTAACCGATTTTCCAGCGTTTGAAAAGACGGGTGCGGACAATGTCGATGGTACTGGTGAGTGGACGTTTACGCATAATCCTTTTGCTAAACCAAAAGATGAATATGGCGATGATTTCCTTGCCAAGAAAAATATTGCTGACATTATCAGTACGCAGTACGACATAACACTCAACGGGTATGAAATCGGCGGTGGAAGTATTAGAAACCATAATACCAAATGGCAAAAAAATACTTTCGAAATTATGGGGTACGATGAAGCTCGTATTCAAACAAATTTTGGGCATATGCTCACTGCCTTGGAGTTTGGTGCGCCACCACATGGTGGTATCGCATGGGGTTTTGATCGCCTGGTAATGTTGCTTGAGCAAGAACCAAATATCCGCGAAGTAATTCCGTTTGCAAAGACGGGTGAGGGTAAAGACTTAATGATGGAAGCGCCAGCAAAAGTAAGTGATAAACAACTGAAGGAACTGGGAATTAAGATATAATGTACTGACTTTATTCTCTATTTAGGAGGTAAATAGCTTGACTTTAGGTGCTAAAGGTAGTATCATAAATTTTCAAATCAAGTTTGTATTAAGCACAAGTGTTTATTGCAATCTCATAAAGGTTTGAGATTTATTCACTTTGTTCAAAATAAAATGCAAACAGGAACTATCGCTCGTTTAAATAACGGGTACGGATTTATCACACGAGATGGAGAAGACAAAGATCTTTTCTTTCATGTAAATGAACTTCATGGCGTAGCTTTTGACGACCTCCGAGAGGGCGACAAGGTACAGTTTGAAGTTGGTGAGGGTCCTAAGGGTCCAAATGCTGTGAACGTAAGTCGCGTATAAGCGTACTTGCAGAACAGACAACAAATAAGCGCCTTCGGGCGCTTATTTGTTGTAAACGGTTCTCCAGTGTATACACGAATTTTTAATAGAAAAGAGTTACACCAGATAGTACGCTTTATGTGATGGGAAAACGATGTATGATAGGGAACATATGTTACATGAACTAGCGATGCGCCCCACTGGTATTGTTATTTTTGGCGGAACTGGTGATCTCGCAAAGACAAAATTATTTCCCGCACTCCTTAATCTCTTTGTGGCTGGTCAGCTTCCTAGTCGTTTTGTAGTCATTGGACTCTCTCGCAAAGAACTTACTAATAGTGAGTACCAGACTTTTGTGGAGGAGAGTATTGCTCAAAAAGGTCAGCAATATGAAAAATCCATGGTACGTGAATTTTGTTCGCACTTCCGCTATGTGGCGGGTAGTTTTGGTGACGAGACGTCGTACGAACGAATCAAAGAAGCCCTACATCAGTATGACGAAACAATTGGGCAGTGCACTAACAAACTCTTTTATCTGGCAGTACCGCCAGAATACTATGAGGTGATTTTTGAGCATCTTCATACCAGTAATGCGCTCGCGCTCTGTGATGAAGCCGATTCGTGGGCACGATTGTTGGTGGAAAAACCATTTGGAAGAGACCTTACTACTGCTCAAGCACTAGAAGAAAAATTGTGTGCATTATTCGCCGATAATCAAATTTACCGTATTGATCATTACCTGGCTAAAGACGCGATTGAAAACATTATTGCACTCCGGTTCGTGAATACTATTTTGGCAGACTCATGGAATGGGCAAACCATTGAATCGGTTCATATAAAGTTGCTCGAGACGAAAGATGTTTCCAATCGGGGCTCATTTTATGATGCTATCGGTACACTACGCGATGTTGGTCAAAATCATATGCTGCAGATATTTGCCTTACTTACTATGCCACCAGCAGATATCCATGACCCACAAGCAATCCGGATTGCACGGGCGGCGGCGCTGCGCACTCTTGTGCCTCGTCTGCCAGAGCAGATTACTCGAGCGCAATATCAAGGATACGGCACCACCACTGGAGTGACTGAAGGAAGTGATACGGAGACGTATTTTAAAATATCATTCACGGTGGATACTGCTATGTGGAAGGGGACGACGTTCACCTTTGAAGCTGGGAAGGCATTAGATCATCATACCAATGAAGCGGTCATTACATTCCTTCCTCGCAATCTTTGCAACTGCGCTGCAGAGCCGACCCCACACGAGCATCGCAATGTCTTGCGGATGCAGTTTGCACCAGAGCAGCGTATGTCTGTTTCGATGTGGACAAAAGCGCCTGGATTTGCATTTTCACTCCGAGAACAAGAACTGGTTTTAGTTGCAAGCGATGGAGAAGAAACCGCTTCTCCGGAAGCATATGAACGAGTGTTGTTTGATTGCATTACTGGTGACCAAACGCGCTTCGTCAGTGGTGAGGAAGTCGAATTGGCGTGGCAATTTATTACCCCGATTTTAGAACAGTTTAAGGAGTTGCCTCTTTATGAGTACGTGCCAGGGTCGACTGGGCCAGTGATAGAGTAAATATATTGCTACAATAAAAACATATAATGAATTATTGTGACTTTTTCGTTTTTGCGAACGTCGGTTGCTGAAGCAATTGTGTATGCAATTAGTACGGAAAAGAGACAAATTATAAATCAACTACAAATGTCCGGTGTCTACCTAACCGTATGCCAGCCTTTATTTTGCATGAGTTATCGGTGGTGACTATTTTCATAAACCAAACCAATATCTCGTAAGGTAAGGAGTGACACTTCTCAAGCATGCATGGTGTATGTGGATGGCGACTTGGAATTAAACCATGTAGAATAGGGCAATATGAAAACAGTACAGCTCTTATTGGCGCGTGAACACCGCCTGGAACTCGCAGCAATTTTAGTAGTGGGGAGCGCGTCGCTACTTTTTTCGGTGGGCTTGCTTTCTTTGCCGCTCCTGCTGGGAGCAGTTTTTTTTGGTCTTTTTATCATCGCCAAGGAGGCATTTTTGGAATTATTCCGCAATTTTAAGATTGGTACCGAACTCTTCATTACTGTGGCGGTGGCGATAGCCTTACTTGGTGGTGAATACTTGGCGGGAGCAGTAGTACTGATGATCATTCTAATTGCTGAGTACATTGCGAGCGTTTCTGGCGAGCGTGCTCGGGCATCGATACGTGAACTCATTGGTACAGTACCCAAGGTGGCGATGGTGACGCGCGCTGGTGTTCAAATCGAGATTGCTCTAGACGAAGTTATCATCGGTGATGTCGTCTTGGTACGCGCTGGTGAAAAGATACCAGTTGATGGTGTGGTGAAACAGGGTGATGGCGCTGTTGACCAATCACCAATTACCGGTGAAAGTATGCCGCAAGAGAAATTTGTTGGTAGTGATGTCTTTGCGGGGACGATACTTGAAACTGGAGCGCTCGATATTACGGTCACCCGTTTAGCAGAAGATACTGTTTTTGCTCAAATCATTTCATTGGTTGAAGAAGCAGAAGGGCGAGAACCGCTGATTCAGAAGTTTACTGACCGGGTCGCGACCTGGCTCATTCCGATTGTGTTTATATTTGTTCTGGGGGTATACCTCTACACACACGATATTAAACTCATCATTGCGCTCTTGATTTTTACCTCACCAGCAGAACTTGGATTAGCTACTCCACTTGTCACTATTTCTGCGATTGCGCGAGCGGCGCGCGAAGGTATTTTGGTAAAGGGTGGGCGTCACCTCGAGGCACTCGCGCAAGCTGATGTCTTTGTGTTTGATAAAACGGGCACACTCACGCTTGGTACCCTAGAAGTTGATGAAGTAAGTGTTGATGGTGGGGATATGTCTAAAACTGAGCTCCTGACCTTTGCTGCTGCTGCTGACCGTCGATCGGGTCATCCTTTAGCACAAGCAATCGTCTCGTACGCTGATACACAAAATATTCCACGCCTTGAACCAGAATCATTTGAAGTGATTAAAGGAAGAGGAGTACGAGCAAAGATTTCAGGTAAAGATGTTTTAGTAGGAAATCAAGCTCTGCTTAAAGAGAATTCGATACTGATAGAAAATAGTGATCATGATGATGAGTCAGACACTATAGTGTACGTTTCAGTTGATAATCAGGTGCAGGGGCATTTTCATCTTATTAGTACTGTACGCCCTGGGGCACGAGAAGCAATGCAGGCACTTAAAGCGAGTGGTGTTAAAAGGATTTTAATGTTGACTGGTGATCATGCTGATGCGGCAAAAAAGATTGCTGATGAACTTTCCATTGATGAGGTGCAAGCTGATTTACTACCACAGGATAAAATACGTATTGTAGATGAACTGCAGGCAAATAAGTATTTGGTAGCGATGGTTGGCGATGGGGTCAATGATGCACCGGCATTGGCTGCCGCGAGTGTTGGAGTCGCGATGGGTGCGATGGGAACTGAATCTGCTATGGAAGCTGCCGATATTGTGCTTGTTAACGATGATCTTAATAAATTAGTGCTCGCTCGAGCGATTAGCCGCCGCGCGTATCGTACAATTAAAGAGAATATTATTGTCGGTGTTGGTGTCGTACACGTCGTGGGAATTATTCTAGTACTCACTAAAGTTATAGGCCCAGTCGAAGCGGCGATTATCCATCTAGTACCAGACACACTAGTGTTTCTCAATTCGGTAAAACTGCTAAAAGTGAAAATCTAGCCAGTGTCAATTTTGCACCCCTTTCACTACCATTTTTTCTTAAATATGGTTATACTGCGAAAGTATAAAAAACTCCTTTTCGGTCTTTTCTAATACTCCTTAGACCAATAATGTGATTACTATAGTTAGTGTAATATTTTCTTTATGGAATGGTTCGTTTCTCTTGGTCCAATATCGCAAGCGCTTTTAGCTGGCTTGTTCACGTGGGGCGTGACTGCGGTGGGAGCCGGAATGGTTTTCTTTTTTAAAGAAATTAATCGCCTGGTTTTAAACGGTATGCTTGGCTTTGCTGCTGGAGTGATGATTGCTGCTAGCTTCTGGTCACTCCTCTCGCCCGCGATTGAGATGGCAGAAGGTGGGCCGGTCCCGGTTTGGGTACCGCCAGCAGTTGGGTTTATGATGGGTGCGATTTTGCTCTACGTGATGGATAAGGTTATTCCGCACCTTCACCTAGGGTTTCCCGTTAGTGAGAGCGAAGGACCGAAGACTTCTTGGCATCGGAGCATTCTTTTGGTCTCAGCCATCACTCTGCATAACATTCCAGAAGGATTGGCAGTTGGTGTTGCCTTTGGAGCAGCGTATGCTGGTCTTGAAAGTGCGAGTTTAGCAAGCGCGATCGCTCTTGCAGTCGGTATCGGTATCCAAAATTTTCCAGAAGGCGCGGCGGTGTCTGTGCCACTACGACGAGAAGGAATGAGTCGAACCAAAAGTTTTTGGTACGGGCAATTATCTGGCGCGGTAGAACCGTTTGCGGCAGTGCTTGGTGCGGCAGTTGTCTTGGTAGCGGCACCTATTTTGCCGTACGCCTTAAGTTTTGCCGCCGGTGCAATGATGTTTGTGGTTGTTGAAGAGCTTATTCCAGAAGCACAGAGAGGTGGAATGACCGACTTTGCGACTTTGGGAGCTCTCGCAGGTTTTACGGTCATGATGGTGCTTGATGTCGGATTGGGATAGTCGAAAAATAATTTTCTGAGGTGACAGTAAGTAACAGTAGGAGTAGAATATGTGGGTATGACACACAACATAAAAGGTTCACAACCAATGCATCCGAACAGACATGTGGGTCAGGCACAAGCGCCACATCGAGTGGCATCCCGAATGGAGGGTGTCGTCAAAAACACCGGTACTAAAAAAGCGAAAAAATAATTCCCCCGTGTCGACCTACAATCGAAAGTGAGAAAGGACTTATGAATAAAAAATAGCAACCACATCCATTTTTGGAATGTGGTTGTTTTTAATGAAATGAAACAGTACTATTTTCAATAGGGTTATTTCTAGAAGAACCCTTCAGTATATATCTGATGCTGTTGTATGCCATTAGCACGAAGTGTTTTCCATAAAGATTTTGTAAAATCCATCGAACCGCAAAGAAAATAGTCGGCGCTTGTAGATGCTGGAACGAATTTTTGCAAGTGTGCAGGTGTCATTCTGCCGGCAATGTATCCATCAGCTACTAATGTCTCGCGAGTAATAAAGCAGTGAACAGATAGGTGAGGATTTTGCTCGGCTACTACACTGAGCTCGTTTTGTAGCACAGTTTCTTGCTCAGTTCGGTTGGAATAAAAGAGGAATAGTGGTCGAGGGTCATTTTTGTGTGACAAGTCTTTTAAAATACTGAGGATTGGAGTGATACCAATTCCTCCAGCAAGAAAAACAAGTGGAGTTACTCCATCTACATCGGGGTAGAAAAAACCATACGGTTTTGAAGTGGTGAGGATATCTCCAGTCTTAAGTGAAAGCAGTGCATCTGAAAATGTCCCCATCTTTTTGACGGTGATACGTATGAGTGCTTCGTGTGGCATACTAGAAATGCTGTATGCCTTACCTTCTACTGGACCGAGGTTGGGAAGTTTAACGGTAAGGTATTGTCCGGCGATAAAATCTGGTCGGTTTGTAATAGCCGAAAGGTATATACTCTTCACCTGTGGTGTTTCTTCCTGTATATCGTTGACCTTCCAGGTATATTCAGTTTGTCTTTCCATGCTGCTTTGGTTTAGATTCATAATCTTCTATTGCCTCTCGAAGGGCAAGATGTCCGAGGACGGAGCAATGATATTTTTGCGGTGGAAGTCCACCGAGACGATCAAGAATTGCTTCTGGCGTAAGTCTTTTGGCGTGTGAAAGGAGCATCCCGCCGTTTTCAGTCGCCATAACTGACATCATCGATGTGGAAGCAATTGCTGAGGCACAGCCGAATGTGCGCCAGACACATTCCTTGACGCGTGATGTGGTCTCATCAACTTTTATCCATACCACCATCATGTCGCCGCAAGCAGGGCTCCCGACGATACCGATACCATCTGATTCGTATTCGGCCTCGTCTAGAAGAATGTTTCGAGGGTGAAAAAAATGATCTTTGACAGTGTCACTGTATATCCACGATGGGTCGCTATGGCAAGATTTTATGTCAGGTACGTTTGGCATATAGAGACTGATTGATGAACGGTGTTGCAGATAATTTCTGCAGACGTGATACCACGGTAGCTAGCGTTTCTGCGGTGTAATCGAGATCTTCTACCGTAGTGTCCTTTCCTAGTGAAAAACGAAGACTACCATGGATAATGTTTTCGTCTCTCCCAATCGCCCGGAGTACATGAGAGGGTAGGAGATCAGTAGCGTTACAGGCGGAGCCAGTGGCGGCACAGATACCAGCCTCATCAAGCATAAGGAGCATTGCTTCACCTTCAACATCGGGTACACAGACGTGTATATTGTTAGGTAGTCGTTTGGTCGGGTGACCATTCACGATGATAGTGGGAATTAATTCATGAAGTGTCGCAAGAAAGTGGTCTCGAAGCACAGTGAGTCGAGATGAGGTGACTGCCATCTCGGTAACTGCTTTTTCAAGCGCTTTGGCAAAGCCGATGGCGAGAGCAATGTTTTCGGTACCGGCTCGTCGTCCTAATTCTTGGTGACCGCCGACGGTTGTCGGCAATATTGCAATCCCGTCTTTTACGTAAAGCAGTCCAATGCCTTTCGGTCCATATATTTTTGCACTGTTGATAGTCATGGCATCAACGCCAAGTTGATTTGGTGTGATTGGTAAGAAGCCAGCTGCTTGGCAGGCATCGGTGTGCAAGATTGGTTTGCGTTCACTTGGGTATCTTTCAGCAAGTAATTTTGCAATGTCGGCAATTGGTTCAATAGTCCCAATTTCATTATTGGCGTACATGATTGAGACAAGAATAGTCTCATCGGTTAAGGCATTGCCTAACTCAATTAGCTGCACTAGTCCAGTTTCATCAACCGGGAGATACGTAACACGGAATCCTTCTGTCTCCAATCGGTGTGCAGCTTCAAGTACGGCGGAATGTTCGATTGTTGATACGATGATATGATTACCGTGTTCAAGGTTGGCCCGTGCAAATCCAAGCAAGGCAAGATTGTCAGACTCAGTCCCGCCACTGGTGAAGATAATTTCTTGTGGTCGTACGGCGAGGGAAGTAGCGAGACTAGCTCTCGCTACTTGCAGTGTATCAAACGCCCTTCGACCGGTGTGATGGATCGACGATGGGTTGCCGTAGTTTTCACGTAGCTGTGGCAACATCACCTCGTACACTTCTTGGCTGAGTGGGGTGGTAGCCGCATGGTCTAAATAGATAGTTTTTTTTATCGCACCAGACATATTTTTACGTATTGTTCCATCGTCTTTCGTAAGGCTTCAAATTCTTCGTCAGTGTAGACGGTTTTTTTGCGGAAGGCAGGGTTGAGTAACTTGGTGGGAATAAATTTTTGCAGGTAATATTTGTGAGCACCAGCGATGAGAGTGCCGATTTCTTGGAAATCTTCTAGTGGTAACAGGGCTTTTACTACGGTGGTTCGAAATTCGTATGGCACATTGCCTTCTAGAAGGAGTGTGACGCTTTCCTGAATCTTTGCAGTGTCAACCGGTCGCGCTACGGTGGAGTCATATTTTTGTAATGGCGATTTGATATCCATGGCGATGTAGTCGACCTGCTTGGCGTTGATGAGTTCCTGTAGCATGGTGGGGTTGGTACCATTACTGTCGAGTTTTACTAAGAATCCTAGCTGCTTGATACGAGCAATAAATTGTGGGAGATCATCGTGAACAGTTGGTTCACCGCCAGTTATGGTAACGGCATCAAGGAGTCCAATGCGACCTTCAAGGAAAGTAAAAAACGCTTCTTGAGAAATTTCAGCGGCGGTCTCATCAACTAATTCAGGATTGTGACAGTAGGGGCAATGAAAATTGCAACCGATAGTGAATACAATTGCAGATACGCTACCAGGGTAATCAATCAATGATGTTTTTTGTAATCCCCCTAGGCGCATGATTTTTTGGTAAGCGTTTCAGTGGTAAGCGTTTCAGTGGTAAGCGTTTCAGTGGTGAGCGTGGTTATCGGTACAGTCCTTCGGTCAGCAAACTCACTTTTTTTACCTTTATTCCATTGTTCTAGTGGACGTAAGTACCCAACTATACGGCTGTACACTTCACAATTTTTACCGCATTTTGGACACTCGTGCACCTCACCGTGTAGATACCCATGCTCTTGGCAGATACTGAAAGTAGGAGTAATAGTGAAGTAAGGTAGTTGGTACGTGGTGCAGATTTTTTTAACCAGTTGTTTGATTACAGTACTATCATTGATGCGTTCGCCGAGGAATAAGTGAATTACGGTACCACCAGTGTATTTGGTTTGTAAGCTGTCTTGGAGTTCAAGGATTTCAAAGATATCGTCAGTGAAATTAACGGGCACGTGCGTGGAGTTGGTGTAGTAAGGATCTTTTACGTCTTCACCAATACCATTTGCAAAAGTCATCTTTTCATATTTTTTTTGATCGAGTAGTGCGAGTCGATACGAAGTACCTTCGGCTGGTGTTGCTTCGAGATTATAGTTATTACCAGTTTCTTCTTGGTACGTAATGAGACGGTCACGCATTTTGACCAGTATTTCTTCAGCAAAAGCACTTCCTTTTTTTGTGGTGATGTCGACCCCAAGAAGCTCCTTGAGTGCTTCATTGGTGCCGACTAATCCAATTGTCGAAAAGTGGTTTTGCCAGTATGAACCATACGCCGTCTTGATATTGTCAAGATAGTATTTGGTGTACGGGTAGAGGTTACTATCAGTCATTTTTTCGAGTACCTTACGTTTAATTTCAAGACTTTCTTTGGCAAGGTCCATGAGTACATACAACTTTTCAAAGAAATCTTCTTTCGTTTTGGCCTCGCGACCGAGACGGGGCATATTGATGGTGACGACACCAATTGAACCAGTGAGGGGATTGGCTCCAAACAGTCCGCCGCCACGCTTTTGCAGTTGTCGGTTATCAATTCGCAGACGACAGCACATCGAACGTGCGTCGTCTGGACTCATGTCTGAATTGATGAAGTTTGAGAAATAGGGGATGCCGTATTTAGCAGCACTTTCCCAAAGATTAGTAACTCTCTTGTTATCCCAATCAAAATCCTTGGTAATATTATAGGTTGGAATTGGGAAGGTAAAAACACGACCAGAAGCATCTCCTTCACTCATCACTTCTAAGAAGGCTTGATTGAACATATCCATTTCACGTTGGAAGCTAGCATAGCTTTCCTCTTGCTGTTCTCCGCCACGGATGACACGCATCTTGGCGTAATGAGATGGGATAGTGAGGTCGAGGGTAATATTGGTAAATGGTGTTTGGAAGCCAACTCGTGTTGGAACATTTACATTAAAGACGAATTCTTGCAGAGCTTGTTTCACTTCCTCGTACGAGAGGTGGTCGTACCAAATGAATGGCGCGAGTAACGTGTCGACGTTTGAGAACGCTTGGGCGCCTGCCGCTTCACCTTGAAGCGTGTAAAAGAAGTTGACTATTTGTCCGAGCGCACTACGGAAGTGCTTGGCTGGTTTGCTCTGCACTTTCCCTGATACTCCCCCAAAGCCTCGTAACAGAAGATCATACAAGTCCCAACCAACACAGTAAACTGAAATAAGATTAAGATCATGAAGGTGAAAATCACCTGAGAGGTGTGCCGTCTTGATTTCTTTTGGGTAGATTTTATCAAGCCAGTACGTTTTGCTAATTTCGGAAGCGATGTAGTTGTTGAGCCCTTGAAGGGAGAATGCCATGTTGCTATTCTCCTTCACTTGCCAATCCATCTGGTCTAAGTATCGGTCAATGAGGTCGACGTGTTCGGTGGTAATCAATCGTCGAATCTGGGCGTGTTGCTCGCGGTAAAGGATGTAGCGCTTGGCGGTCTCGTCGAAACCCTGACGCATGAGCATTTTTTCAATCAAGTCTTGCACGCCTTCGACTGAAGGGGTGGCAAGTGGTTCAGTGGTTTCGATGAGTATTTCAACTACCGCTTGTGTAATTGCTTCTGGGAGTCCAGCATTGTGTTCTCCTGAAGCACGCATCGCTTTTTCAATCGCGCGGACAATTTTTTCTGGACGAAAAGGAACGGTGGTTCCGTTACGTTTTATAATATGTGCCGGTGTTGATGGCAGCGTGGCATTACTCATACGAACTGTGCTTAGATTGCTAACTTCACGCCACAGTGGAGAGGTGTGGTAGTATAGATGGATATCTATACGAGCAGTATATCCATTGATGGTCGTCTATGTATTTGGCAAGCTGTGCATAATGTAGAGAAAGTAAGGAGAGGATAAGAAACCATGTAATTACGGAATAGTATGAGTGAAAGTAAAGAGGGAAGAATGTTTAAAACGCCAGCCTGGGTCAAGCCTAGCGGTGTTCGTGAGGAGTACTTATGTTCAGATTGTTTTAAAGTGGTGGGGGTACGCAGTCGATATGAGCTGGTGTGCAACCTAGGAAAAGCACTTGAGGGTGCAACGGTGACTGAACTCACACAAAAACTCGGTCTACAACAGCCAACAGTAACGCATCATCTGAATGTGCTGCGATCGGTGGACGCGGTAAAAGTAAAGGAGCGTGGCCGTGAGCGTATCTATACGCTTAATCGCGAAGCACATTGTTTTGAGGAATGTAAAATACCGTATTAGTAACGCTGCCTGCTGACATTTGGGAGTGTTGTGCTATGGTATAGGGACTTATGATACGGACGATTACCGAAACAATCCAGGATGAAACTAAAAAGTGGTTGATAGCAGCCGGTGTAGCTGAAGGTGTGGTCGTCTTGGATCGAACGATACAGCCAGAATTTGGTGAATACACCACAAACGCCGCCATGCGGTGCGCCAAAATCCTCGGTCGCAGTCCTTTTGAAATCGCTGAAGCACTGGCGGCATTTTTACGCCAGCAAGGAATCGGCGGCTTGGCTGACGCAGTCGCGGTCAAACCCGGTTTTGTGAATTTTTATTTGACAATAGAGGCAAAGGTACAACACCTCTCGACTATCCGCGGTGAAGATACTGATTTCGGTAAAAATAATTACCATGCTGGTGAAAAGTGGGTAGTGGAGTACATCTCACCAAATCCAAATAAAGCCATGCATCTTGGGCACTTACGGAATGCTCTCGTGGGGGCTGGTATCATCGAATTACTGAAGGCTTCCGGCGCTACGGTGGTGTCCGACACAGTTTACAATAATCGAGGCATCGCGATTGCAAAAGTAATGTACGGATATTTGGCACACATGAAGCAAGCTGCCAATATTCCGACTGATGTTGCTTATTGGGTTGAGCATCAAAGTGAATGGTTCACTCCCGAAGAGAAAAATTTGAAACCAGATTTATTTGTGACTGAGTGCTACGTACTTGGCGAACGTGATATTCAAGCGAACCCAGAGATTGATCAATTCGTTCGACAGTTAGTAGTAGTTTGGGAGGCTGGTGATACGACTGTCTGGAAGCTTTGGAGATATGTGCTAACGCTTGCGTATACTGGCATTGACCGTACGCTCTCTCGCCTTGGTACTACTTGGGATAAAGTATGGTATGAGCACGAACACTACCAAAAAGGAAAAGATTATGTGGAGAAAGGTCTGCAGGCGGGTATTTTTCGTCAGCTCGCAGATGGGGCGGTACTCACCAATTTAGAAGAGACATATGGTCTTACCGACACGGTGCTTCTCAAGAACGATGGTACATCGCTTTATATCACACAGGATATTGCTCTCACCGATCTAAAGAAAAAGACCTATGAAGCGGACAAATTGATCTGGGTCATCGGTCCAGAACAATCTTTGGCGATGAAGCAACTTTTTGCGGTGTGTGAGCAATTGGGAATTGGCAAGCGCACGGATTTTACCCATGTACCATACGGGTATGTCGGACTCCGAGATGAGTTCGGTGCATTCAAGAAGATGGCGTCACGAGCAGGTACGGTGGTACTGATTGATGATGTGCTCGATGAGGTTAAATTGAACATTAAGAAACGTTTTACGGAAGAAGGGAAGCATGACGAAGCGACTGCCGAGATACTCGGTGAAAAGTTGGCGCTAGCAGCGGTAAAGTTTGCCTTTTTGCGTTCTGACCGCGAACAAGGAATGACATTTGACGTTGAACAATCTGTTGATATTCATGGAGATTCAGGAGTGTATGTACTGTATGCATATGTACGAACCAAATCTATTTGGCGTAAAGTGGGAAATCCTAAAGAAATTTCATATATCGCACCGACGGTACTAGGTGAAGAAGCTGATTTGCTTCGAACTCTATTATATTTTGAAGGGGTGGTAACAAAAGCGACGGCGGATCTTTCTGTCCACCACATTGCACAGTATTTATTGGAACTGAGTAGCGAATTCAATCGTTGGTATGCGAGAGAAACGGTACTCGACGGGAGCGACCAAGAACAATATAAATTAGCAATCGTCGCAGCGGTCGGTACGGTGCTAGAAAATGGTCTTTCGCTACTTGGGATTGAGACCGTAGAAGAAATATAAACTATGCTCGTAGGTCGAATCACTGAAGCACATCGTAGTCACTACACCGTCTTTGTGTCGGGTGAAGAAGTGCTCGCAACGGTGCGAGGATTGTTCCATGAGACTGGAGACTTTCCCAAAGTCGGTGATTACGTCACTCTTGAACTGCTCGCTGATAAAAAAGCGGTCATCGAACGAGTAGAACCGAGGCGAAGTGTCATCAAGCGACGTGGCGCTGAAGATGATGAAGTACAAATTATCGCTGCTAATGTGGATCTTATCATTATTGTGATGGGGCTGGATGGTGATTTTAATTTGAGTCGATTGGAACGATATTTACTTCTAGCCAAACAAAGTGAAATTGCCTCAATTGTAGTACTAAATAAAAAGGATTTAGTAGAAGACGTGGAAGTGGTTTGTACCGAAGTTGCGGCTGTCGCTGGAGCAGTACCGGTCTACGCGGTTTCAGCAACGACGGGAGACAACCTTACTGTCATTTCTGAGCACATACCACCCGGGACAACTGCGGTGCTTCTCGGTTCTTCTGGGGCCGGAAAATCAACCATTACTAACTGGCTTCTCCAAGAAAATCGACAGGTAGTACGAACAATTCGAAAAAATGATAGTAAAGGGCGTCATACTACTACCTCGCGACAACTGTTTACCTTACCAAATGGAGGTTATTTAATTGATACACCAGGGATGCGTGAGCTTGGTGTACTGGATCAGAGTGATAGTAATGAAGAGGCGGTCTTTAAAAAAGTGACGGATCTTGCTATGCGTTGCCGATTTAGTGATTGTGATCACGATAAAAGTGCAGGCTGCGCGATAGTAGCAGCAGTCGCGTCAGGTGAACTTTCGCTCCGTGAATGGCATAATTACCAAAAACTTCTTCGAGAGCGAGTTTTTGTTGAGCAAAGAGACGCGACTGCTGCACTTCGCCATGCTGATGAACACGCGGAACGTGTCGCAAAGCGAAATGAGGCACTGCGCCGTAGGCGTTTAAACAGTGGCGGGTGACGTCTGTTTGTTAAATTGCCATTTCCCCACAGTCAAATGGCACTTTTGATATGGTATACTAATAATTACTTATTTTTAGTGAATCATTGATCATGCAAGAACAAAACAATACCAGTCCACAAACTTCAAAACAGACTACCGATGCAGTTGGACCGCAGTCCTCACTGTTAAAAGATTTTGCTATTCCACTTTCTATCGTTACCGCTGGTGTATTTATTGGCGCTGGTCTGTATTTCGGGGGAAGTACTCCAGCTGCTGCGCCTACGCAAGCTGTTTCTTTAGAGAGCAAATTACTTACTCTCGCACAAGCAGCCGGTGCTAATAAAAAAGATTTTACCAGTTGTCTGGAAAAAAAAGAAACATTGGCGTTGGTACAAGAAGATACGAACAACGCGGTGTCGACCGGTGGTCAAGGAACACCATGGGCCATCATCGTTGGTCCAAGTGGAAAGAAGTATTCCGTCAGCGGCGCGCTTCCACAGGCGACCATTGAACAAATGATTGCACTGGCAATGGCTGAAGGAGAGAGCCCTGTAACCGACAGTGCGGCTGTTGAAGCTTTAGAAAACATGACTCCCGTTAATGACGGTGATCATATCAAAGGCAACCTCGATGCCAAGGTAGTGGTTGTTGAATACTCAGATTTTGATTGCCCATTCTGTGCTCGTTTCCATGCAACACTCAATGCCATTGTAAAGAAATATCCGGCTACTGATGTGGCGTGGGTGTACCGTCATTTTCCGTTAGAACAACTCCATCCTAATGCCGAAACAGTAGCAGTTGCTGCTGAGTGCGTAGCAAAGTTAGAAGGGAATGAGGCATTTTGGAAATTCGCAGATAGTTATCTAAAGTAGTATGACTAAAGGTGTACTGAAACGAGTATTTCGCTACCCTCGGTATTTTGTAGGCGCTTCTTTTGTTGCATTTTTGGTATTTTCGGCAGCACTGCTACTTCCTAATTGGTCGGCAATTGTACAGGTTGTTAGTTCTGGTGCTGTTAGTGTGAGTGATAAACTGTTGTTCTTGTTCACACTTTACGGCACTTTGACTACTAATTTTACCTTTTTCTCGATAGTTTTGCTCACGTTCACCGCTATTTCCTTTGGATTAAATATTGCATTACTCACTTTCTACATTCGACGCCGACAAGAAGCAAGTCGAGGCACCGTCGCACAGTTTGCCAGTCTTGGTGGTCTGTTCAGTGCACTACTGGGCATTGGATGTGCTGCTTGTGGTTCGGTTGTCTTAACAGCAGTCCTGGGATTATTTGGTGCCACCGGGTTACTTCTATTGTTACCATTTGGTGGGGCTGAGTTTGGCGTGCTTGGCATAATATTACTTATTATTTCTATTCGTTACTTACTGAGACGAATCGATGATCCAATCATTTGTCCCAGTAAATATTAAGAACCTCGACCGTAGATGGAGCGAAGTTTTTGCACGTGTATCTCGTACGTAGGAGAGCAATGGTACGTGCCGTCTTTAGTATGGAAATAGAACAGACAATCAGTTTTGATAGGATTTAATGCCGCAAGGATAGCTTCTGCTGACGGATTCGCAATGGGGGCAGGAGGAAGCCCACTGTGTTGGTAGGTGTTATATGGAGAGTCAAGGTACTTATCTGGCGGACGTACTGCTGGCCACCATCGTGGTTGCTCTGGATTCCCTCCTTTTACATATTGCAGAGTAGCGTCGAGCTGGAGTGGCATACCAATGAAAAGACGGTTCCAGATAACTCCGGATATTTCACGCATATTAGTAAAATCGCTTGCTTCTCGTTCGAGCAGTGAGGCAATGACGAGAGTCTCATCAAGTGGGACTGCAGCGGCTACTTCTTTTGTGTATCGATTGAGTACTTCACTGGAGAATGACTCATTAAGAAGCGTTACGATGTCAGCGGGGTTGGCACTACGATGCGCCACATATTGCCCAGGGAAGTACTTTCCTTCTTTGAGGACTGGTTCTGATGAATCTACCAATCGTTGAAATTCTATTTGATTGTCAGCACTCCAACCGAGGACGTCACTGATATTTTTTGTGATTTCTTCTTTTCTCTCGCCTGGCCAGATAACGATAATACGACTGACCGGAGACGCCAAATTTTGGTACCAATGCTTGCTTGCAAAAAGAGAGGCAACTTGATTCCACCAATTATTTGTAGACTGTTGGCGGTTTGCGAGGGTGTCAAAAAAGTAATTACTTACCTCTGGATTTTCTGTGATGATTTTTGTATGAGCATTAACGCTAAACGGGAAAGGGAGTGCTGTTTCTACAGCGGTGGTGACTGGCTGTGCGCTAGAAAAAATAAGTGTTTTAGATTTTAGTAGTACTACGGTACCGATGACTGAGAGAAGGGTGAGTAAAAATACTACACCATAAATAAGTTTAATAAATGATCGCCTAGAAAACATTCGCTCATTATGCCATGAAGTTGGAGTATTATAGGAGTGGAGTCAGGCCGTACCTGGTGATACAATAAGACAGCGTTACTAGGTAATAAGGCTGCGTATGAAAAAAAATTCGATGAGAAACGTGTTACTTTTGGGAATTGTGGCAGTTGGATTATTAGTTTTTGGATACTACGCACTTTTTGCTACACCAGCACAGAAAATGGCCAGCGAAGCGAAGGAGGTTTCAGAAGAACTCTCTATTGAATCTAAAGATACTGTCACAGAGTCGGTAACTCGACAGGGGACAGGATCACTTGAGATGCTACGTCTCCTCGGAGAAAATCTTGAGTGTAAGATTTCTTATACCGAAGCGAAACAAGGATCGGTAGTCGAAGGAACCTACTTTGTGAATGATGGAAATATGCGGGGTGATTTTTTAACAGAATCACCTGACCTATCTGGTCAAATACTCTCCTCGATGATTATTAATGAGACGACCATGTACATATGGAGTGAAATTGAAGGGACTATGTACGGTATGAAAATGGATCGTTCACTAGTGGATGATGCCACCTACGATGCGCGTGAACCCGTTCCACTTGATGCTGTGGTCAATTATGACTGCACACCATGGAAGAATGTTGATCGCACTGTGTTTGTACCACCGAGTACAGTGTTGTTTCAAGAAGTTGGTGAGATGATATCTAGTGGTATGGAATATGGCACTGTGTATGAGGACACTGAACCACAATAATAAATTTTATTGGTAGTCTTTTTCCGCGTAAATAGAGATAGTACGTCGCTTGCGCGCTTGTCCGTGGAATACATGTTTGTGTGAACGATATATCTTTCGTACGATGAATTTTTCACTGAGAAAAGCTACTAGCTCTTCTTCACTATAGACATATTCAGGGACGCCCATAATGGGATGAATGTAGCTGCCCATTTCGGTACCAGGGTAGTCTTTAAGTAGTCGTGCTGTGTGAAGGTCTTCGTCTTTTAAAAAAGTCTTCATGAAGAAGTATCCTCCTTGGGTGAGTACTCGGAATAGTTCATCACGCAATTTTTCTCGTTCCTCTCGATTCAAAAAATGGGAAGTCATCATGTCGAGAGCGATGGTCTGACTTTCGTCAGGCAGAGGAAGCGGGGTACCAGCAGAACCAACGGTATAGTGTATCGGAAGGTCAGCGGAAAGTTTTTTTGCTTGCGCAATAGCAGCGGATGAAATGTCTACACCAAATCCTTCCATGCCGAACTCACGCGCTAGAAAGTTTAGATTGCGCCCATTACCACAACCAGCATCAACGACACTGTTACCAGTTGTCAAAAGATAATTACTTTCAGTGCGCTGTAACCAGCGGGTAAATTTTGCTAGGTCTTCACTCACATTCTCGGACAGCTTTAGATGCTGTGGATTGGTGTACTCGGTATCCCAAAAAGTCGCGCCATGTACTTGGCGTTTTTTCTTCCGGGTGAAATTAGGTTTTCTAGCCATAGGTAATGTTAGAAAGCTACGTCACTTTGTGCTGTTTGTCCACCCAGGGCACCAAATATCTATTGGCAAACCACTTTGATATTTCGACGAATAGAATGTTCAATACTATCCAAAATGAAACAAACCCTACCCACGGTACGGTGAGTGTGGTAAGAGCGAAAATGGATTGGAAGAATGGCACGGTGAAAGTAGCGACAAGCAACACTACCCCAACTGCAATTCCAAAAAGTAGTACTTTATTTTCAGTGAGCGAATAGCGGTAGATTGGTTGAGTGAGGTCGCGGAATGATGGTGCGATGAAGAGAACGTAACTCGCAAAACAAGCAAACAGTACACTTTGGGCAACAGCGAGCGCGACACCTGAAGCGATGAGCTGATAGTATAGAGCGAAGAGTGCAAGTGAGGTTGTGATGCCGACGAAGAAAGTAAGGAACAGTACTCGTGTATCGAAGAAGTTCCGGTTGTTGTCATGCTTCATCGGCTGACGATCAAAGGCAAAGGCGATGGCTGGAATACTTCCTGTAAAGAGATTGACCCAGATTATTTGTACCGCGGAAAGTGGCAATGCTACTCCCATGATGACGGCACCACCGATTAAGATGAGTTCGTCAACTGCATTTGACATCAGATATACAAACATCTTTTTGATATTAGAAAGAATCTGTCGTCCTTCTTCAATTGTGGCGACGATAGTTTTAAAGTTGTCATTGAGTAAGACGAGATCGGCAACACTTTTGGCGACATCACTACCTGAACCAACAGCAATACCAATATCAGCTGCTTTGAGTGAGGGGGCATCATTTACTCCGTCACCAGTCATGGCAACGATTTCTCCCTGTGCTTGAAAGAGTCTAGTGATGCGTAGTTTATCTTCTGGAGTCACCCGAGCGAAAACTTTTATTTTACCGATGATAGCAAGGAGATCATCATCAGAAAGTTGTTGCAACTGTTGACCAGAAAGGACATTTGCTTCGGTGATATTCCAACCAAGTTCATGTGCGATGGCCAGTGCGGTTCCTGGTAAATCACCAGTAGCCATGACCACCTTAGTGCCGTATGAGTGGATGCGTGCTAGTGCCGCGGGTACTTCAGGGCGGATTGGATCGTGAAAACTAAGCACGCCGAGGAACGTCACATTAGTAACGCTTTCAACACTAATAGAGTGAGAACCTGCTGATGGAGTAAGAAGGGCGATACCTAAGACACGCCGGCCGTAGCGGCTATGCTCAATAATTGCTTTCCTCAACGTCTCTTTGGTTTCTGCATCGTGACAGGATAGATTGATGAGTATGTCTGGTGCACCCATAACAACGTGAGGGTCTGCAAACTGACTGAGATGATGAGGAAGATAGCTGGTCGGAATACGAACTACGGAGAATTTGTATTTTGAACTAAACGGCACTCGAATTTGAATGTCGGAACGATCAGTATCGGTCTGTATGATGTGGTATCTGCCTGCTGCCCGAGCAATGTTGACTTCGAGATCTGAACCACTGATGACCCACTGTTCCGCTTTCTCTTCTCCATTTTCTATGGTCACGTCACTAGCTGAACGAGCGAGTGTTAAAATCTCTCGCTGTGCAGTATCGAAATTGATGGAACGGTCTTTTGGGCTAAAATCAGCGGCTAACAGATGGTCGATAGTATCAATATCGACAAGTTGCATATTTGCTTGTGTCAGTGTTCCTGTTTTGTCAGTGATAATAAGTGTCGTTGAGCCAAGCGTCTCGGCAGCAGTAAGGCTACGCATGACACCACGTTTTTTAGCGATGCGTCCTACACCGATGGCAAGAATAGCAGTAAGTCCGACTGGGAGTGCTTCTGGCACTGTACCGACTAAAATCGCAATTGAGATGAGTAACATCTCATACAGTGGCTGTCCTTGTGAAATACCGAGTACAAAAATACCAGTGACGGCGATAGATGCGAACACGATAATTGCCCAGGTCAATTTTCCGACTACTTTTTGTAGGGGAGTTTTTTCAACTACTGTCTCTGAAACAAGTAGAGCAAGCTTCCCAATTTCAGTCTGGTACCCAGTGGTGGTGACCACTGCATAGGCAGAACCGTCAACATTTAGTGTGCCAGCAAAGACCATGTTGATTCGATCAGGAAGTGAGGTTGTCTCAGAAAGTTGCCCGTGCTCTTTTTCTACGGGGAGTGATTCACCGGTGAGGATTGCTTCATCGGCAGTAAAATTGATTTCTTTGATGATTCTAGCGTCAGCGGTAATACGGGCACCATTGCTAATATGAAGTATATCACCAGGTACTAGGTATCGTGGATCAATTTCTGTTTCGTGTCCGTCGCGAATTACTCTAGTACGCTCAGTAATGTATGAGCGTAAGTCGGTAATGGCTTTTTCAGCTTTTAATTCTTGATAAAAACCAAGGACGGCATTAGTGGTTACTGCGAGAGCAATAATGGCGCTATCAATCCATTCACCAAGAAAAGCCGTGAGGATTACGGCAACACAAAGCATGAGAATTAAAGGGCTCGAAAATTGTTGGAAAAAAATGCGTAAAACACTTTTCTTATACTCAGATTCGAAATTATTCTCTCCAAACTGACTGTACCGTGCTTGTGCTTCGAGAGTGGAGAGTCCTTTTTCGAGGTCGGTTTGTAAAGTCTTTTTTAGCTCCTCTGCGGTATTTGCCCAAGGGTCGTGTGGTGTCATTATCATTATAGTAAGTGTACCAAATAATTGTCTGTCTAGAGTGAGTATCAGTGGGGGAATGTGATACACTAGTCCACGTATGAAACGCTATATGAAAAATCCATGGATCATTATTAGTATTATTATTGTCATTTTGCTTGGAGGTTCTTTTTGGTTTTCTAGCTCAACGGTAGGGCAAAGTGATGAAGGAGTAACACTAATAGAACACCGTAAAGGAAATCCTGATGCATTGGTAACGTTGGTTGAATACAGTGATTTTCAGTGCCCAGCCTGTGCCGCTTTTCAACCGATAGTAAATGGCATGATTGAACAATATGGTGATCGTCTGCAGTTTGAATATAAACATTTTCCACTTCCACCCCGTATTCATCCATATGCCTTCCAGGCCTCGGTAGCAGCTGAAGCTGCTGGACAGCAAGGGAAGTTTTTTGAGTTTGGCGACATGCTGTTTGAAAAACAGGATGCATGGGCAAAATCAGCAGTGCCAGCAACACTCTTCGTGCAGTATGCAAGTGATTTAGGACTTGACGTTGACTCATTTAAACGTCATATGAAATCTTCATTACTTCGCGATCGAGTACAAGCTGATTTTTCTGCAGGGGAAGTACTTAAGGTTGATGCGACCCCAACATTTTTTCTTAATGGAGAAAAAATGAAGATAGAATCATATCTTGATTTTGCTCAACAGATCGGCTATGCCATTGATCCTGCTATAATGTCGACCACTACCGCTTCGACTACCGATAGTACTAATGGCGTGCGCTTTGGGTTCTAGATATCTGTAAAAATATGCCAAAGATACACATTGGCACGTCTGCTAAATCGATTGTGGAGGTCACACAGCTGGCTGCAGAATTGCAGTCTAGAGGGTGTGAGGTAACGTTGATACACGGTCAACCAAGTATTGATTCTGCACTTGACGAGAGTATTTTTACACAGTATTTGGATGCAGATCTATTGTATTATCGATCTGGACTGGGAGATATATTCCGCTCAGAATTAGGGAGTAGGATTGGTGACCAAAACATAATTAATCGAATATATCTTACTAACCCATATCAATCAAATAAACTGTACCAAGCACTGACAGTAGCGCGATGTGGAATAGTGATTCCGAAGACAGTTTTGATTGGGGGGCAGACATACGATTCACTCCAGTCGCAAGTAGGTGAGACATTTGTAATGAAAGGAGCTTATGGTATACAGGGTAAGCAGGTGTTTCTTGTACACTCTACTGAGCAGTATGTCAGGGAGATGGACTCGCTCCGTGGAGAAATACTGGCGCAAGAGTTAATTCCAAACACGGGTGATTATCGAGTTTTTGTTATCGGCGGCAGGGTACATGAAATATTCAAACGAGTACCTGCCGTCGGTTCATTTAAGGCTAATATTTTTCAAGGTGGTCGAGGTGAAACGGTCAGTGACGATTTGCTTCGAGAACGACTATCCAAGATAGCTATTAGGGCGGCTACCGCTTTATCGCTTGATATTACTGGCATTGATATCATAGAGCATCAACAAACTGGAGAGCTCTATTTTATTGAAGCTAACGTTAATCCTGGTTGGAAGGGGCTTGATACAGCGCTTGGCTGTAACACGAGTGCGGTAGTGGCTGATTGGTTTTTGGAGCGATTACGGTAACTCTACCGAAGGCTATCGATATACTGCGTCAGTATTTTTTCGGCGATGTTGAACCCCGCTGCTTCATCAAAAGAAGAGATATCGGGTGCCTTGTTTACTTCAAAGATAAGGGGGCCAGAAGTACTCCGAACAATATCAACCCCAGCGAGCTCTAGATTTACTGCTTTGGCGGCGCGTTTAGCGAGGGCTTTTTCTTCATTTGTGATCGTGGTACCTGCTGCAATACCACCTTGTGAGACATTATTGAGAAAGCCGGTGGTGCTACTACGAGAAATCGCTGCGATGATCTTGTTTTGAAAGACTACGACACGAATATCCCCTTCGTTCCTAATGAATTCTTGAAAAATTAGTAGGTCGTCACCCATTTCATTTTTTAGTACGGTAACTTGTTTTACAAGAGCGGTTTCAGAGTCACATTTCCAAACTCTTTGTCCAAGCCCGCCGCGACCTTTGACGACGATTGGGAAGGCAAGATCACGGATGATTTTATCTTTGAAATCACTGAAACTCTTAATTGGAACTACCCACGTGCTCGGACTAGCGCAATCTCCAGCGGCGAGTTGAAAAGTTTGTGAGAGTTTTGAGGTTCTGATCTCATGTGCGGTGTTTGCTTTTGCGTCAGTAAATGGCACATGGTGTAACTCCAAAAAAAGTGCGAGCAGGGCAGTTGCGTCTTCTGATGGTGCCCAGCGACGTATAAACCACGCTGTTCTGTCTAACGACAACTTTTTTCCTTTGTAGCATAGTATACACTCGTGTTTTTTACGTGAATAATAGTACCCACAATCTAAAGATGAAAGTTGAGTAGTACTAATGCCAACTTGGTTAGCACTGGCGGTAAACGTTTCGGCAAAGGTGGGTTCTTTGACTTTGTTGTTGACGAGAAAGAGTTGCTTGATTTTGTGCTTCATAAAAGTAAATAAACGATGGTAGTATTGTGCAGTCTTTTATAGTATGCGTGTTTTGTCAAGGGTTGCATGGTGACAATATGTGTGTTGGCGTTGGAATTTTGGTTATTTCCATTGTATGCTTTATGGCGTCTGAATACAGAATGAGATACACGCAGTGTGATAGTCAGCTGCTTTTTTATTTATAGAATTAAACCGTATGGAGTCACAGAGAAACATTGTCTTGTTCGTCATGAATTTACCTTCGGGTACAATTGCGGCAATTCGGAAATATGAGCAAGAATTTGGTGCGCCACTTCGAATCATGCTCCTCATGGATTCACGAGTGCGTGACAATAAAAACCTAGCTACTACTCAAGGGTTAGATATTTACCAATCTTGTGATTTTTCCAAGTCAGAAAAAATTGCTGAAGCACTTTTACCTTACCAAAATCAGTTTTTGGCAGTCACCTGTCGTTCGGAACAGTACATGGGGCGTTTTACTGAAGTACTCCCACATCTTCCATACCTCCGCACTCCTTCAACCGAGTCGTTGCGCTGGGCAAGTGATAAGTATGAAATGCGCAAGCGCTTGAAACTCTTTGATCCAAAAATTACTCCTACTTTTACGTTGGTAAAAAAGAATTCCAAGGAAGAACGTGCTCGTATCGCTAAAAAGATAGGATTTCCATTGATTGTAAAGCCCACCAATCTTGCTGCCAGTCTCTTTGTATCAATTTGCTATCATGAAGAAGAACTTGATTTGGCTCTTCGTACAATTTTTAGAAAGATGCGTAAAGCGTATGAAAACGATAATCGTCTAGAAGAACCAAAGATTATTGCGGAGAGTTTTATGGAAGGAGATATGTATTCTGTTGATTCGTATGTAAATTCCCGCGGAAAAATTAGTCACTGTCCGTTGGTGCGAGTTACTACGGGTAAAAATATTGGACGGGATGATTTTTTTAACTACCTGCAAATGACTCCGACAGCATTAAAGCCAGCTACGGTGAGTAGGGCTGAAGAGGTTACCGAGAAAGCGATACACGCGCTTGGTTTGCGCAGTACTATTGCACACACGGAACTTATGAAGATCGATGATGAGTGGAAGGTGATCGAACTTGGTGCTCGTATGGGTGGCTTCCGCCATGTGCTTCACGAGCTCAGTTGCGATATTAATCATGCCTTAAACGATATTTTAATCCGTATTCCAAAAAAGCCGATTATCCCAAAAAAGTGCAAAGGGTATGCTTGTGCAATGAAATGGTTTGCGGATAAAGAAGGAAAGATTGCCGAGCTCAAAGGAATCAAAAAGATTGAAGAGCTAGAATCTTTTCATAAAATTGATGTTAATAAAAAAGTTGGCGACCGATCGGTCTTTGCGCGCAATGGTGGACGCTCTGTCTTCAATTTATTTTTGTACAACCAAGATCGTTCCAACTTACTGGCGGATATTCGTAGAGCTGAGCAACTAGTAGAAATCAAGGTTGCTAGTCGTACTAACGGAACTAAAGAGAAGTAACTGTTTATAAAGTATTGTCAAGTGACGGTAGACGGTGGGTGAAAACTATATAAACGGAAATACGCTTGGGATGCACTGCGTCGTTTGGTATGATAGAGCGATGTTTAGGACACGTGATTTTTTATTATTTTTTATAGCGGCAGTTTTCATGTTAGTTGCTATTGGTGCTACCGTACTGTCACGGCATTTTTCTTCAGTAGCAACTACTCCGTCAGTCCAACTAGTTGAAATGACGGAAGAACAAGCGTTTACGGTTGAGATCGTGCCAAACGAAACGATTTCCCGTGAAGATCGTTTAGAAGCAATGCGTCGAAAGATTGCAGAAGGAGGGGCACTTACTATTAGTACACCAGTACAGACTGAGGGTGTTGCAGCGGTAACAGAAGAGGTCATGGTTGTCTCTGACAACGCTGTAACTCCTATAGTCATGAAATGCCCTCAGTATAAAACGTATCAGCAACCATGGAGAACAGAAGGGATAGAGTTTGCTGTTTCCGAGGGAGTGCGGACAGTATACAGAATTTCTAAGCAACCAATAAATGAAGTCAGTGCATCTTCTTCATCGACAGTAGATGCTCGAACTGTGCTCTTACAGCTCCCGATACAGCCATTTATTACTACACCGACGTGTATTTCAGGTGATGTGATTGGTGTCGCACATGACGGTTCTCTTATCCGGAACGAAGAAGCGGGGCTGTACGGTGTTTTTGGTGAGGGGACAATGATCGGGTACGCGCTTGATGGCCATTCGATATATGGTACTAGTGACATAACTACCGACAGTTGTGGTGGAACTATGATTGGTGGGGAATATCGCTATTACCTTTCTAGTGAACGTGCGACTATAGTAAACTGCTTTACGGCATCACCGATTTCTCTCTGATATGGGCACTTTGATTGTTGATGTTGAGACCAAGGCTACTACGTGGAGTGATCTACCGGGAATTACTCGAGGATCGTTAACACATTGGATTGACAAAGGAAATTATACCGAGGATGAAAAACGTAAGAAACGTGAAGATGTTATTGATCGTCTTTCGCTCTCACCATTTACTGCCAGTATAATTTCACTTGCAGTTTACGATGTTGAACGTAAATCAGGCGCCGTATATTTCGTGTCTGACAAAGTCGAGAAGAATTTTTTTGTAGATGATTTTACCTTTAAGCAACGTACAGAGAAAGAAGTGTTAGAAGATTTCTGGGAAGGAGCACAAAGTTATGATGTATTTGTCACTTTCAATGGCCGATCATTCACTCTTCCATTTTTGTACCACCGATCGATTGTGCAAAATGTATTGCCGACCGCTGATATCGCAAAAGAACGTTATGTGACGAGACAGGCTATGCCATATCACGTTGATTTGATTGATGAGTTTTCATTTCATGGCGCGCTAACTCATCGTCCGTCATTACAACTTCTCTGTGGCGCATATGGAATAGAAAACACTAGTCTACTTGGCGGTGAGGAGATAGCTGCAGCATTTGCTGATAAGCGTTTTCGTGAGATAGCAGAAAAAAATATGGGAGACGTACAAGCCATCTACCAGTTATTTGAAAAGTGGAAGCAGTATTTTGCTCCTCGAAGTTTTCTCAATGGTATTGAAATGTAACGGTGGTCTTTGCATTTACTATTTTTGTTATACTGCACGTATGTTTGAAAAAAGATTTCCAGAAGGATTTTATTGGGGAGCAGCGACTGCTTCTTATCAAGTAGAGGGTGGAATTGAGCATTGTGATTGGGCAATGGCGGCACGCAGAGAGCTTGTGCCGCCGTGTAATAACGCTTGCGACCATTATCATCGCTTTGAAACAGATTTCGATATTGCCAAGAAATTAGGGCATACCGCACATCGATTATCAATCGAATGGGCACGCATCGAACCAGAAGAAGGGAAGTTTAATATGGAGGAGATTGCACATTATCGTGCAGTGCTGACCGCCCTTGTCGCACGGGATATTACACCATTTGTGACTATTTGGCATTTTACGTTACCGCTGTGGTTTTCCGAGTCAGGGAGTTTTGAACGCCGTGATTCTCCAGAAATTTTTGCTCGCTATGCCACCTTTCTCGTCAAAGAACTTGGTGATCTTTGTACCCATTTTTCAACCATGAATGAACCTAATGTGTATGGGAGTAATGGCTGGCTCCGTGGTAGTTGGCCACCATTCAAGCGTTTTGTAATCACCGATTTGGTTTCTATCACGAATTCTGGTCGGGTGTATGAAGCACAAGCGACAAAAGGTCTACGACCACTGTTTCTCTATTGGCGCGTAATGAAAAATCTTGCTCGAGCGCACAACGCTGCATATAGTGCAATCAAACACATCGCACCACTGATTGAAGTCAGTGTGGTCAAGCACGTCATTGTCTTTGACGCTAATTGGAACCCATTTAATAAGCTGAAAGCCGCCCTTGCTAATTATGTATGGACCAGTATTTTTATGAATCGCACCCATCAGTATTGTGATTCGATTGGACTTAACTATTACTTCTATACACAGTTTGGCGATACAAGACAATGGAAAAGGACTGATATGGATTGGAATTTTGCTCCAGAACACATTTATGATGCCCTCATGATGCTTAAAAAATACAAGAAACCGCTGTTTGTCTCAGAGGCCGGTGTTGCTGATAGTGCCGATAGAGACCGGGCTGAATACATTACGAAACAAGTGGCTGGTGTATGGCAGGCAATTGAAGATGGAGCGGATGTTCGTGGTCATCTCTACTGGTCACTACTTGATAATTATGAGTGGGCACTCGGCTTTGAAAAGCGTTTTGGATTAGTGGCAGTCGATTATGACACGCTTAAGCGGACTATTCGCCCTTCAGCATACGTGTATAAGAAAATTATCGAGCAGAATGCCGTAGTAGAATGAGTGGAAGTTCTTTTGAGAACAAATATCTTTTACTATGACCTGGATACTTCTAGCTGCTGCAGGCCAATTTTTAAACGCGATTGTCGCAATATTGGATAAGTATATCGTTTCTGACGAGAAACTTTTGCCGCGACCATTTGTGTACGCTTTTTATTCTTGCCTAGTGACTGGTGGTTGGATGGTGATATTTTTCTTAGGGTGGATTCCTGGTCTCTCAGAGTTAAGGCTTCCGTCTTTTGAAAACGTAGAGACCCCGACCATCCAGGTGGTTGGGATGGCGTTTTTATCCGCCTACACTTTTTTTATTGCGCTCGTCTCAATGTATGATGCGTTGCGAAGAGCAGATGCATCAAGTGCAATGCCAATTATTGGCTCAGTGTCAGCGTTAGCTTCGTTTGGTTTGAGTTACCTTTTTCTGGGTGTCGAACTACATGATAATTTTTTATTAGGAGTTGTCTTGTTATCGGTTGGTACGATGCTGGTAGCGCAAACCATACCTAAGGTCAATGTCATAGTACAGGTATTTCACAGTGGTCTTTTTTTTGCGTTGCACTATATCACCATGAAAGGACTCTTCATGGAGACAAGTTTTGATGATGGGTTCTTCTGGTCACGCGTGGGATTTGTGCTATTTACCTTATCATTACTCCTTGTCCCTGCGTATTATGGAAAAGTACGGGAAAATACTACATCAGTGTCACGAAAAGCTGGTGAAATTGTGTTACTTAATAAAATCCTTGCTGGCATTGCGGCGTTTATGCTCCTGAAGGCAACGGATTTAGGTGATGTGTCAGTAGTGCAAGCACTTGGCGGGTTGCAGTATATTTTTATACTCACAATTGGGATATTATTTGCGCAGTGGCTACCGAGTGCTGCTACCGACCGAGATGTACGACCGCAAGTATTTTTTAGAAGAATGCTATATGTGGTGGTGATATTAATTGGTTTTGTTACGCTCTTTGCGTGATACCATAGTAAATACTATGCGGAAGAAAATTTTATATTGGACGATTGGGCTACTGTCGGTGGCTTTTTTTACCTTATGGTTATTTGCTCAGAAGCCTGTTCCAGAAAAAATTACCTACGGTATGTCGTTCAATACTCCTTATGCTCGTGAATTAGGTCTCAATTGGCAAGAGACATATGATGCACTTATTGATGATTTGCAAGTCCGTCATCTTCGGTTAGCGGCACATTGGCCGATGGTAGAGCCACTACCAAATATTTACAATTTTGTAGAGCTAGATTACCAAATCAAAAGAGCTGAGGAAGTCGGGGCGACCGTTATTTTGGCGGTTGGTAGGCGTTTACCGCGTTGGCCTGAATGCCATATTCCTACTTGGGTTGACAGTCTATCGTTAGCTGAACAACGGTCGGCACAGCAGCGGTATATGGAAGAAATAATACGTCGTTATCAAAATAGTCCTGCCGTAGTGATGTGGCAGGTCGAAAATGAACCTTTTTTGTCGATGTTTGCAAAGGAGCAGTGTGGAGAACTCGACGTAGCATATTTGGATAAAGAGATTGCGTTGGTTCGGACACTTGATCCTACTCGACCGATACTCGTCACTGATAGTGGTAATCTTGGCAAATGGGTCGGTGCATACCGTCGAGGTGATGTCTTTGGAACGAGCGTCTATGTCCATTTTTGGAATCCAGAACTTGGTCAATTTCGCACTGTGCTTCCGGCGTGGGCATATCGCGTGAAAGATAATTTCATGCAAGTGTTTTACGGTACAAAACCTACGGTCTTGATTGAATTATCTGCTGAACCTTGGCTTGTCGAGCCAGTTACCGCAGTACCAATTGATGTCCAATTCACCAGAATGAATTTACAAACGTTTGAGGATATTCTTTCTTATGCTGAAGCCACTCGTTTTGAAACGCAATATCTTTGGGGAGCAGAGTGGTGGTACTGGCTTTCACTGCAAGGTCATCCTGAGATGTGGGAACGAGGCAGACAACTTTTTTTGAAAGATGAAGAATAAGTATTTCGTAGTAAGAACGTATGGAAACAAAAAATCTAAACGTCGCTAAAATTATTATCATCACTAGTCTTACTAGTGTTATCATAATAACTGGATTGCTGTATATAGGACGCGGATTTTTTATCGAATACGTACGTACTGCGGTGATTACTTCAACCGAACAAAAAACCGTACAACCTACCAGCACTGAGCAAGTAGTAACAGCAATTGAAAAAGTAAATGCTGCTGTTGTCTCAGTGATAATCACAAAAGATGTTCCCGTGTATGAACAATATTATGAACCGTATAATCCAGGAGGTTTCCTTGGTGGGTTCAGTATTCCGCGAGTGCGTGAGAAGGGGACAAAGGAACAAGAAGTTGGCGGCGGATCGGGCTTTATTGTGAGTAATGATGGACTAATTGTGACGAATCGTCATGTGGTTGAAGACACTACAGCGCGTTACTCAGTAGTGCTAAACGACAGCACCCCTTACAAAGTCACTGTGCTAGCTCGTGACACTGCGCTTGATATTGCAATTTTGAAGATTGACGAGCCGCTTCGTGAAGCACTGACATTTGCCACCTTTGGTGATTCAGAGTCACTGCGGTTAGGCGAGACAGTAATCGCAATCGGTAATGCGTTAGCCGAGTTTCGAAACTCAGTTTCAGTCGGGGTAGTTTCTGGTGTGTCCCGCTCTATTATTGCTAGTGACGGAATGGGGCGAAGTGAACAGCTCAACCAGGTCATCCAGACTGACGCCGCGATTAATCCTGGCAATTCTGGAGGTCCATTGCTAAATATTTCTGGGGAGGTGATTGGCGTGAATGTGGCGACTTCTCGTGGAGCAGACAATATCGGTTTTGCACTTCCCGCTTCGGTAGTTAAAGAAGTAGTAGCATCAGTTAAAACGTATGGCGAAATCATTCGTCCTTTTCTTGGCGTACGGTATCTGACGATAGATAAAAAAATTGCAGAGGAAAATGAATTACCTGTTGATTATGGTGCTTTGGTCATTAAAGGGGAGACAGAAAGAGATTTTGCTATTATTCCTGGCTCACCGGCTGATGACATCGGTATAAAAGAAAATGATGTTATCCTCTCAATTGACGGCGAAGCACTTCGTGAAAAAGATTTAGCGACCGTGCTCCGTGGTAAGTCAGTAGGACAAGAAATTGTACTAGTCGTTTTACAGGCTGGAGTAGAAAAAGAGTTGCGGGTAAAATTAGAAAAATTGTAATCTGGGAAGAAAAAAATCATCTATGCAAAAAAACGACAATGACCCGATAGTGCACTTTGCGTACGAAGCGATCGACGAGCATGAAAAAGTGGCTTCAACTACTGAACAGCAATTTGATCGCACTATTGTGCCACTACGTAAAACAGTAGCACAACGATTTCCGACACTCTTTTTATTATTAGTCACATTTGGGTTTACTGCCACAGTGACTGGTATTGAACATTTTCTAATTAAATATGAAGTACTTTCGAATAATCCCGAAATTATCTTTTTGGTTGGTATTGGTATACTGGTGTTAACTGGTACACTATATAAGAAATTAAGTTGACTATGACTTTTATTAGATTTGTCTTTTCTTTTTTATACGTCCGCAATTGGCACTCTGGTCAAATGGAGCTATCCCGTTCTCGGGTGGCACTTTTTTGTGGCGGTATTTTTTTACTGTTGTTAGCCCTTACTATCATTAGTATTTTACAGGTACCAGTCACGTACGTCGCGCCATGAAAAAATATATTGTCGTCGGGCTACTTTTTTTATTCATCGCCATCATCATTGCGGTCGGAGTTTTCTTTTTTTTATCCTTTTCTCTAAAGCAGAACCAGTTGCCAGAAGAGACAATGACAGTGCCACAAATTGAGACAGGTAATTCTTTTGAAAAAACTACGTCATCACCAGCTATTCCTTTAGAAATTCCACTCCGCAATTTACCAATTAGTGAAAATCAAAAAGCGGTACTTGATACTGTTGGTGGTGATGTGGAAACATTTGTGATTACTTTAGAAATGCAAACTTGTGCCAGAAAAAAACTGGGTGAAGCTCGTTTGGCTGAAATCATCGCTGGCGCATCGCCGACCAAGTATGAAACTTCTATCCTGCTACAGTGTCTTTAGAATGACAACATTCGTTTACACAATAGTAAAAATCGGTATACTTACAGTATAAAGTCATTTATATGCCCATATTTGCACGTTTCCGCGCATTACCGGATAAAGATAAAGTTACCCTCGTCAGAAAATTGGTTGAAAATGGAACTCCTGATTTTGATTACTACTATTTGGTAGGGCTTTCTACCGTCATGGCAACACTTGGCTTGCTACTAGATAGTAGTTCGATTGTCATTGGTAGTATGCTCATTGCACCGCTTATGTATCCAATTTTGGGGGTTTCACTTGGTTTGGTGATGATGAGTAAAGATATATCGCTACTCGATCGGGCTATTAAAACACTGACCAAGTCGCTCGCGGTGGGGCTCGGTCTGTCGGTCATAGTGGCGTTTTTGCTTGGTGATAATGCTAGCTATCTCACCACAGAAGTACTTGCTCGCACTGAGCCTACGCTCCTACACTTTTTGGTTGCGCTTGTGTCTGGCGCCGCGGTGGCGTATATGTTGGCGCGACCAGAATGGGATGCCGCATTACCGGGAGTGGCTATCGCAGTCGCCTTGGTACCTCCACTCGCTACCATCGGCGTTGGTATTGCTGCGATGAATGCTACGGTCATCAAAGGCGCTACGATGCTTCTTTTCCTTAACCTTTTTGGCATCATTGCGATAGCAGTGTTTATGTTTTTATTGATGAATCTTTCAGAAAAAGAAAGTATCGCAAAATCTACCGTACGTCGAGAAAATGAAAAAATTGAAAATGAAAACCGTATTATTGCAGAGGTAGCCGAGGAGATTGTAATTGATAGAGAACGACGAACGACCATTATCCGTGAAGATATAAAAGCTGAATAAATACATGACCAGAATACACCAATCACTTTTTTTTGTTTTTATACTAACCCTGGCGTTCATATCTTCATTGCCTGCATACGCTAATACAGTGGTCCGTACCGGACAATCAGTTTCCTTAACGGAAGATCAGTTTGTCGAAGGAGATTTATATGCTATTGGTAGTACGGTTAATATTTCAGGGGCAATATCAGAAGATCTGATTGTCGCAGCCGGTCAGGTTGTCCTCAATGGATCGGTAACTGACAATGCATTTCTAGTAGCACTTAAGACTGATATCCATGGCACTGTGGGAGATGATCTTAGAATTATTTCTGGAGACACCACCATTGCTGAGCCAATTATGGGAGACTTATTAGTCATTGGTGGTTCGCTTCGTATCCTCTCGACTGCATCGGTGTCGGGGGACGTGCTACTTTTTGTCACCGACGCAACAATTGAAGGTTCAGTTGGTGGTGACGTACTTGGTACTGCAATGACGCTTCGAATTGATGCACCGGTAGTTGGCGATATTGATGTAAGGGTAGACCAACTTGTGCTTGGCGATCGGGCAGTAGTGACGGGCTCAGTACGATATACGAGCGAACTGTTACTAACTCAGTCGCTTAACGCCACCGTGAGTGGAAATATAGTTCGTAGTGACCCTGTGCTCCTTGGAAGTACGCCAACCATTAAAGCAGCGGTGATACCACTTTTAGTCCTTCTCTTCTCGGTACTGACATGGTATTTGGTATCCAAAAAAACATTGACGGTAGTAGTTAATCGAGCGGTTTCTAAAAGCGTGCGCCCATTTATTTTAGGACTGGTGGTTATGTTTCTTGTACCGATTGCGTTTGTACTTCTGTTTGTCAGTATGATTGGCACGCTAGTAAGTTTTGTTTTGCTACTTGGGTACGCACTACTTATTGTGCTCAGTCTCATCGCAATGAGTGCTGTACTGGGACAGTTTCTGCTGTATATCTTTGATCGCCCCAATCAGCAATTGACATTACTATCGGTGATAGTTGGTACTGTTGGAATTGCTTTCTTTATGCTCTTGCCGATAATTGGGCAAGTGGCACTACTTATTCTTCTAGTGATTACTTTTGGATCGATTACTGATGTGGTTATTAAGACTGCGAGAGGCTAGTCACAATTGCATTTTACGTACGTATGAGACCAGTAGCTTTCTTTGATATCGACGGGACCGTCTTTCGCTCTAGTCTGCTGGTTGAATTAGTGGAGCAGTTGATTAAGGAAGATGTCTTTCCTCCCGAAGCGGCATTACAATATGAAATGGAAAAGCAGGCGTGGCGGGCGCGTGAAGGAGAGTATCAAGGATACATTGAAGCAGTCGTCAAATCCTTCTTACAGTACATCAAAGGAGTGCATTACCGCACATTTGTAGAAATCGGTCAGCACGTTGTGGCTGAGCAGAGTAAGCATGTCTATCGGTATACTCGTGATTTGATTGCACAGTTGAAAGCACAAGATTACTACCTGGTGGCTATTTCTCAGTCACCGAAAACCGTGCTTGATGAATTCTGTCTACAGTATGGATTTGATAAAGTGTATGGTCGCTTCTATGAGATTGGTCCGCAAGACCAATTCACTGGCATTGTTACCGATGAACATCTTATAAAGAATAAAGCAAATATCGTTAATCGGGTATTTGATCGGAATGCTACACTTTCTAGAGAACATTCTTTGGCAGTTGGTGATACCGACGGAGATATATCACTACTTGAAACAGTAGCCCAGCCAATCTGTTTTAATCCTAATGAACGCTTATATACCTACGCAAAACGAGTAGGGTGGCCAGTGATAGTAGAACGAAAAGATGTGATTTATACGATTGGTACGATGTAATTTGCTATACTGTATCGATATGAAAAAGAAACGACTAGAACGGGATCAAGAAAAAGCAGTGGTATCTGGAGTGGTGGCGGGTTTGGCAGAATATTTTGGTCAAGATCCAGTGCTGTTTCGTATTATTGCCGTCACTTTTTTAATAGTAACTGGTTTTTTCCCAGGATTACTACTGTATTTTGCTGCATGGGTTTTGATGCCAAAACGAAAACCCCCGCATGTCGATTATGAGATCGTCGAGTAAGGCGTATGGTTGATGATACAAGAGTACGGGCAATAAACCAGCTGGAGGCAAAATCAGGTCCGGTAGTGTATTGGATGCAACGCGACCAACGAGTAGATGATAATTGGGCACTACTCTACGCACAGGAGCGAGCGCTGGAAAAACAGACACCACTTTATGTAGTGTTTAATCTTGTGCCGACGTTTGCTGGAGCATCGTGGCGACAGTATGATTTTATGCTACACGGTCTCGAAGAGACTGCTTCACGACTAGCGTCTCTTAATATATTTTTTTGTATACTGCAAGGTGACCCAACCATGACTGTACCAGCATTTGCTACGCACATTGCTGCTGGTGAGGTGGTGACTGATTTTAATCCGTTACGATTTATCCGCTCTTGGAAGGAAACAGTAGCAAAGGGTATTTCAGTACGTATGAGTGAAGTTGATGCACATAATAGTATTCCTTGCTGGGTAGCTAGCGATAAGGAAGAGTTTGCCGCTTACACCTTCCGCCCGAAGGTACATAGAAAATTATCGCAGTACTTAACTGATTTTCCGGAAGTGGTGCCACATTCGTATGGAGCTACTGTCACAATGGACGAACCAGACTTTGCCTTGCTACGAAAGACAGTTTTAGCTGATCGATTGGTAGCGCCGGTTGATTGGCTTATTCCAGGTGCACATGCTGGTAAAGCAAAAACACGGCATTTTATTTTGAATGGATTAACTACATACAGTACTGATAGAAATGACCCAACCAAAAATGGGCAATCAGATTTATCACCATATCTGCACTATGGGCAACTATCCGCTCAGTGGGTAGCGCGACAAGTTAGTAAAGCGTATGACAGTAACAAAGAGAGTCGGGATGCGTTTCTTGAAGAGCTCATCGTGCGTCGTGAACTGGCAGATAATTTTTGCTATTACAATCAATCCTACAACCTGGTAATAGGTGCTCATGCTTGGGCGCAGAAGACTATTGCTGAGCACGCTTGTGATACTCGAGACTATGTGTACGAAAGCGAAGAGTTTGAGACTGGAAAGACACACGATGAACTGTGGAATGCGATGCAACGACAATTGGTGAAAAACGGTAAGTTACATGGTTGGTGTCGTATGTATTGGGCAAAGAAGATTTTAGAGTGGACACCGACAGCCCAAGTCGCAATTGATACAGCAATATATCTCAATGATAAATATAGTCTCGACGGTAATGATCCAAGTGGAATCACTGGCATCATGTGGTCAATTTGTGGGGTACATGATCGGGCGTGGAATGAACGTCAGGTTTTTGGCAAGATTAGATACATGAATTTTGCTGGGGCTAAAAAAAAATTTGCTGTTGCAAAATACATTGAAAAATACTCGGCAAGAGCACAATTATTCAATGAATAGAAAAAAGCAACAGTTTGTAAAAACGGTGTGGGAGTATTATTCCACGTACGGGCGACATAATCTACCGTGGCGAAAAACACGTAATCCTTACCGAATTTTGGTTTCTGAAGTCATGCTGCAACAGACGCAAGTCGAACGCGTAATACCAAAATACAGAGAGTTTCTGAAACTATTTCCAACCGTACAGCGACTTGCTGCCGCGCCACTTTCTGATGTGCTTAGAGTTTGGCAGGGACTCGGTTACAATCGTCGGGCTAAATTTTTGTGGCAAGCGGGACAAGAAATTGTATCTCTCTACCATGGTACTTTTCCGCGTGAAGCGCTCAACCTGCGAACCTTGCCTGGTGTTGGTACTTATACAGCGGGAGCGATTATGGCGTTTGCATACAATCAGTCAGTGTTGTTGATAGAGACAAATATACGGCAGGTATTCATCCATCATTTTTTCTCTAAAAATGAAACTGTATCAGATGATGCGATATTGCAATTGATTGAGAAGACTCTGCCAGAAAGCGACTGGAGAGAATGGTACTACGCACTCATGGATTACGGTTCATTTTTGAAACAGCGGTATGGAAATATGAATCGCAAGAGTACACACTACAGAAAACAAACCACTTTTGCTGGCAGTGACCGACAGTTGCGCGGTGCAATCATAAAATTATTGAGTGAAAAAAATGTGATCACTACTGCAGAGCTGCAGAGCCTTCTACCAAATTTTGCTACTGAACGAATTGTCACTCAACTTTTTTGCCTTCAAGTTGAGGGACTACTATGCAAAAACAATGAGAGGTACCAACTTCCGTAGATTATTTAGTATCAATGATATTAATGGTACCAAACATCGCCGGTACAAAAAGTATTGTGAAGACAATAAAAAGTAAATTGAATGGTACGTAGAGCAGTGCCAGACTTCCTAATATCGCACCGGTTACATAAGCAAGTGGTCGGGTGATACGGAAGAAACTAATAATCTGTGCGTCGTTACTTTTTGTTTGCTTAAAAAAGTAGCTTTCAGTGGTCACCTCGACCAAGCTGGCGCCGATACGAGTGACAAACATGATGATTGACCAGACTAGAATACTGGTTGAAGTGACGAAGGCTATCCATGAAGTGGAAATAATCAGTATCAAAAAACCAAATCCCATCATTTCTTTTTCTCCAATGTATCGGTCAGCGATGATGCCAATCGGATACTCAAATACTACATATGCAAGTTGTCCAAAAAACATGACGACACCAAATTCTGCCCACGAAAGACCAATATCTTTGGTGAGATAAATCGGAATATACACTACCATTAACATGAAAAACATCTGGAGTGCAAAATGTGCCAAAAAAACATGACGAATACTGACTGAACGCCAAAAACTTCTGATAGCGGAAAAGATGTCTATCTCATTGTACTCTGGATCAGAAAAGTCTCTAAAGAAGAAAAGCAAGATAATAATAACAGGGATAAGCGTGGCTGCACTGAGTAAGTATGGATAGGTAAATGCTGTTTCGTTACCATCAACGAGTAATGACCCAATGAGAGGGGATGTTGCGCCGACAAGACTTATCAAGGTAAGGAGTAGTCCACGCTTACTGCCGGTAGTAGTTTCATTAATGCCAATTTGTTCTTCCATGAACACATCGAGATTGAAGAATATCAGTGTGACTGAGATTAAGTGGATAATGAAGAGTGGTACTGCTACTCGCAATTCATTTGTATATGCCATTCCCGCTACGGCGGCAAAGTTTAGCGAAATCAGTACGAGGCTCCATTTATAGTTACCAATTTTTCTCAACACGCGAGAAATAAAGAGAAAGATAAGGACGGTTAAGGCTGATCCGATGATATATACTGCACCGACTTCGGTTGCCGATATGAATTGTTCGAGGAACGAAGAATTGATGTAGGCTACTAAATAAGAGTGAAAAATAAGAAGCAGGGAAGTCACATATATTGGTAACGGGTGTCTTTTGTACGGATGGATAGGCACTGACGTTGCAGATGTAGTTCTTGGCATAGTAGGTACAGTATAGCCAATAAAAGCACTATTTTTTTTAGCTATTAACAATCAAGATAAATAAAAAACTGCCAACAAGATTTTCTTCAGTTTTTGATGAAGAAAATTTATTGGCGGTTTTATTAATTTAGCTTAAATACCGATCAACACTGGAATTACCATTGGGCTCTTCTGCGTTTTTTGCATTAAGAATCCACTTACAACATCAGTGAGATCGTCTTTCACGAGCTCAAGATCAATTGGGTTCATGTGCTCAGTTTGTCTTTCAACTGTCTTCTTAATGAGGACTCTTGCTTCTGAGAGAAGTTGTTGATTCTCTCTTAAATAGACGAATCCACGGGAAATGATATCAGGCGACTTTCGCAGTTTTCCGTTCTTGGTATTAACGGTGGCAATGATGACAAACATACCATCTTCAGACAGAGTCTGCCGATCACGGAGTACTACTTCCTGCCTCGTTCCTACAGTGAATCCATCTACCATCATGAGTTCGGTAGGTATTTTCATTGGAAGAATAGTCATTTCAGTACCGTTCTTGATCTCGATGATTGTTCCATTATCGGGGACTGCGATATTTTCTCGGGGGAAACCATTTTCCACGGCTGCATACATATGACTTTTCAAGTGATAGTGGTGTCCATGAACAGGTATCAAGAAGTTCGGCTTTACTGCTTGGTGTACCCATACGAGTTCTCCAGCGTTACCATGCCCAGACGAGTGTACATGAGAACCTTGGTAGTTAATCACCTTTACATTTTTGCGATAAATATTATCTTTGAGTTTTTGCACTGCAATTTCATTTCCTGGAATAACTGATGATGAAAGCACAATAGTATCTCGCTCTGTAAGATTGATGAATTTATGTTTATCGGTCGCCATGCGCATCAAGGCAGCATACTGCTCTCCTTGTGCTCCGGTTGATAGAACAACGATGCGATCTGCTGGATAATCATTAATATCGCCGGCGTTGATGAATGTACTTTGTTTAACTTCCATTAGCTTCGCTTCAATCGCGATATCAATATTTGTCTTGATACTGCGACCTTCCATGACCACTTTCTTACCCATCTCTTCACAGACCTTAATGATACTGATGAGTCGGTCAAATTGTGAAGCGAAGGTACCGATAATCAGACGACCAGTAGTGTTGTGGATGATTTCTTCAAGGGTCAAAAATACGCGAGCCTCAGAAGCTGAAAAACCTTGACGGTCGGCATTGGTAGAATCGCAGAGCAGCGCGAGGTTTTTGTTGAGCCCGACTTTTTCCCATGACGCCCGTTCTTCAACGACTACTTTACCTTCTTCGTGCACTAGTTTAATGTCACCGGTGATAACAACGTCTCCATGCTTTGTCTCAACACAAACACCCATGGCATCTGGAATTGAGTGGGTGACTGGAAATGTTTTAATTTTAGTACTGCCGACCGTGAATGACTCTCCTTCTTTTACAACATTCATCTTTACTGGCTCCATGTGTGGAAACTCCTCCTGACGTTTAAGGATCATGAGTGAGGTGAGGTACTGCGTGTAGATCGGCGGGTTGCCGATACGTTCCATGATGAATGGAATGCCGCCAATGTGGTCAAGGTGACCGTGGGTGATAACAAGCGCACGAATTTTGTCCTTGCGCTCTTCCAAGTACTGCGTGTTCGGTAAGATGTAATCAATGCCTGGCGCATTACTTTCCTCAGACACGAACTGAAACCCAGCATCGATGACAATAATGTCATCTTTGGTTTCAATGATGTTCATGTTGCGACCAATTTCTTCTACTCCCGATACAGGGATGATGCGTACAGTATCTGCATCGGTAATCTCTGGAATGAAAACTGATTTTTGGTCAGTCACATCGAGGCGGTGAGTAAGCGCTGGTGCTTTGTCAGATCGGCGACGATTACCACCACCATTGTTACGCCGGTTTCGGTTGCTGTTACTGCTTCGACGCCCAGCTGGTCGATTGGTAGCATCTGGTCTTGGTGCGCTACTAGTAGTGGGTCGAGATCCTGGTTGTCTGCGCGCTTGATAATGGGGACTGGTTCCTGTTCTCGCTCGGTTACCATTAGCGGCTGGGGTGGATGATTTGTAGTTTCGGTACGTTCTTCGATTACGGTTATTTGTTCCTGGTTGTGGGTTGTTGTTTGTTGTGTCCATAAATTATTTCTAATGATTTCTGTAAAAGTTATTCTTCACTGTTGTTTTTTCGGAATATCGTCCAAAGTGAGTCATTTTCGGTGTACCATAGTGCAATATTACTGAAACGGTCAGTCGGACGACCTAATTCTTTCATTTCTGCGATAAACATATCTTCAGCGATTACATAAGTAAATGTTGGTTGAAATAGAAAGATTGCTGGTTGTTCTTTGACGATGATGTCACTAGCTGAATGTAGTAATTCGATTCTCCCTACTCCGTATGGTTCAGTTCGAGCTTTTTCTAGTAGTTTATCAACTTCAACGTTTGCGTACTGTGCGATATTAAGTCCTGGATCATCTTGCTGTGAAGAATGCCAGAAAGGATATAAATCATGCGACCTACTCATATCAAGACCAAAGAGCAGTGCTTCAAAATCGCGTGGTCTAATCACCGATTGTACCAAGCCAGTTTGTTCGAACTGCTCAACGGTTACTTGCACGCCAATCGCTTCCCACTGTTTCGTGATGGAATCAACTAAATTAGCAAAGAATGGGCTGTTGCTAGTCTTAAGTGTAACAGTAAGTGCCACAAGCTCTTTATCAATCTTTTTCTCCCAGAGACCAAGGTCATTTTTGGTCCAGTTACCAGCTTTTAGTATAGCAACTGCACGTTCACTTTCGGATGATGTCGCTTCGTTTGCGATGCTTCCTGTTGATTCTAACGTAGATGATCCAAGTATGGTAGGAGTGGAAATGGGGACACCGTGTCCTTGTAGTGCATTTTCAATGAGTACATCTCGATTGATTGCAGCTGTCAATGCATTCCGCACAGCTGTATCGCGAAGTGCGGCTGAGCGGTTCTGATTAAAGAAAATAGCAAACACTCGGGGGAGTGATTGTTCAACTGTTTGATATCCAAGCGCTGCAACTTGCGAAATGTGCTCTGAAGACACATACGCTGTAGCATCAATCTTATGTTCTCCGAGTGCGGTGAGTAGTTGTTCCTCATTTTGATAAAAAGCTAAACCGACGGTGTCGATTTTTGGTGTGGTGCCATTGTCATGGAATGCAGTTAAGGTGTAATGCTCAATAACGCCAGAAGTGCTTCGTCTTGCAGCCGTGACAGAGAATGGTCCAGAACCGATAGGTTCAGTATTAAGTTGGCTGAATGGGAGTTGCTCAATAGGAAGATTACTCCAGGCGTGTGCTGGCATAATCCCAAGGGTAAAGTTTTCGATAAATGGAGTGTATACTTCTTCAAGTTTTATGTGTAATTCATACTCGCTCACTTCTTCAACTGTTACGTCGCTCCAATTTCCCCGCAGTGGACTCTTTAAGTCGGGATCTTGTATGAGGTGAATGGTAAACGCAACATCACGAGCTGTAAGTGGTGTTCCGTCATGAAAGGTGACGTCTTTGCGAAGGGTGACTATATAGGTGCGTCCATCTTCAGAAATAGAAATATTTTCTGCGAGATCATTTTTAAGAACACCGTCTTCTCCAATTTTAAGGAGACCACTGTAGATGAGGGCGGTGATGTCCTGGTCAGCTCGAGTGAATGCAAGTGCTGGGTTGACGAAGCGTGGGGTACCGACAACACCTTCAATAAAAGAGCCACCACTGGTTGGTGTAATTTCAGAGTGATTTTGATTTATTGATAAGATGAGCCAGACGGTTGTTCCGATGAATAGGAAAAAGGCGATTCGTACTAATAGACGATCACTGTGAGGAATAGCCTCTATAAGACCGATGAGCTTATCCATGAGATGTATGGATGATTCGGGTTTGATATTTTTGTTCATGCTGTAATGAGAATGATTTACGAATGTTTATACAGACAAAGGTAACGACCGTAGTCATTTTTGTGTATACATCAGTAAACCCTACACTCCAACCGATTAGGCAAGGATGTTGAGAAAAGCCGAAAGGACAAATAGGATAGAGATTCCGATCGAGAACTTGAACAAAAAGAGTTCAGCACCACGACGCTTATGGAATGCAGAGCTAAAGTTGTCACCTCCAAATGCCCCTCCCAAACTTGAACCACGTTGTTGCAAAAGAATTGCGGCAACGAGGAGGACGGAGAGGATTATCTGGATATACGGCAGTGCAGGGAGCACCGAATCGATAATATTCATGCCGGAAGATAGTAGCAGAAAGAAGGGGAGTAAGCAAGTGAGGAAAAGAGGATGTAAGGGTAAAAGGATTGGGATTCAGAGGAAGTGATTAATTGATTTCAGTCTATGTCTACCTATAAAGAAAGTCTCTGAGAGAATTTCACGGCGGAGGCTTTTATTTTGCATACTTATCTATCTATCGGTATAATACCGACGCGACGGGATTAAATGAAGCATCGAGCAGCAAAGCTGCGATTATGCTGAATTTATGCAGACTCCTCTCAGCAGATTCTACCTGCCTAGGGAGAACATGCTGGCGGTGAGCTGCATAGACTGTTTTTGGTGTCGTAAATGGTAGATTATGAAGAGTTTTTAGCAGTAGTTCTTAATTATTTTGTTATGTCAGTAGATACAAAGAAAGACGAAAGCCCGCTTCGCCCACTGGGTGACCGAGTGATCGTCCGACCACTTACCGAGGAAGAGTTAGGAACCGTATCAGCGTCTGGAATTATCATTCCTGATACGGCAAAAAAAGAGAAGCCTGAGCAAGGGATGGTAATTGCTACTGGTCCGGGTAAATGGGATGAAGATGGTGAAAAACGTATTCCTTTGGAAGTTAAAGTTGGCGACCGAGTAGTATTCTCTAAATACGGGTTTGATGAACTCAAATTTGAAAATAAGGAGTACTTTATTGTCTCTGAAGCAAGTATTCTGGGAATCTTTACTAAGTAATTAAAATTCTTAACGATATGGCAAAAGAAGTAATTTTTGGTGAAGAATTAAAGAAAAAACTCCAGAGAGGAGTTGACACCGTAGCGAATGTCGTGAAAGTAACGCTTGGTCCACGAGGACGTAATGTCATCCTTGATAAAGGATTTGGAGGTCCAACGATAACCAATGATGGTGTATCAATTGCCAAGGAAATCACCCTCAAGGACAAGTTTGAAAACATGGGGGCTGAAATTATCAAGGAAGTTGCCACTAAAACCAACGAACTAGCGGGTGACGGTACTACTACCGCCACAGTGCTCACACAAGCGCTCGTTAATGAAGGGCTTCGTCAGACCACAATGGGCATCAATTCGATGGCAGTACGGCATGGTATGGAGCACGCTGCTACAGATGTTGTTGAGACACTTAAGAAAATGGCGACGAAGATTTCTTCGATTGCAGAGATAAAGCAAGTGGCGACTATTTCGGCTGAGGATGCTGAATTGGGTGAAAAGATTGCGGAGACTATCGACAAGGTAGGTAAGGATGGCGTGGTGACAGTAGAAGAGTCACAGTCATTTGGTATTGAAACTGAACTCACCGAAGGGATGCAGTTTGACAAAGGGTATGTTTCGCCATACATGGTGACTAATGCCGAGCGAATGGAAGCGGAGTATAAAAATGCTCAAGTCCTTATCACTGACAAAAAAATATCAAGTGTCCAAGAGATTTTACCGCTGCTTGAGAAAATTGCTCAGACGGGCAAAAAAGAACTTGTCATTATTGCTGATGATGTTGAAGGAGAAGCCTTGGCGACGTTTGTGGTCAATAAGCTGAAAGGTGGTTTCTCTGTCTTGGCAGTAAAAGCTCCAGGGTACGGTGATCGAAAGAAAGAAATCCTAGCAGACATTGCGACGACAATTGGTGGTCAGGTTATCTCAGAAGAAGTTGGTTTGAAAATTGAAAATGTGGAGCTGGCACAGCTTGGTAAAGCAGATCGAGTCATTGCTACCAAAGAAAGCACTACTATTGTTGGAGGAGCAGGTGAAAAGACTGCTATCGCTGATCGAGTAAGTGCATTAAAGGCACAATTAGAACAGTCATCTTCAAAATTTGATAAGGAAAAACTGGAAGAGCGAATTGCAAAACTTTCCGGTGGTGTAGCAGTAATCCGAGTCGGTGCTGCAACTGAATCTGAGATGAAGTACCTTAAACTCAAAATTGAAGATGCAGTTAACGCGACCAAAGCAGCGATTGAAGAAGGAATTGTACCAGGCGGCGGTACGGCATTAGCTCGAGCAGCAGGTATTGTAGAAAAAGAGCTGTTAGCAAAAAAGGATCTCGCCCGCGAAGAGATGATTGGGTACAACATTGTGCTTAAAGCGCTTGAAGTACCACTTAAACAAATTGTTGATAATACGGGCAAACACGATGGTGCCGTGATTGTAGAAAAAGTTAAAAGTGCGGGCGGTAACGCTGGGTATGATGCTGCAAAGGCAGAGATGGTGGAAGACATGATTAAGGTTGGTATCATTGACCCAGCTAAAGTAGCTCGAGCCGGCGTACAACACGCGGTGTCAGCAGCAGCGATCTTACTTACTACCGAAGCAGCCGTGGCTGATGCACCAGAACCAGACAAACCGTCGATGCCTGATATGGGTGGCATGGGAGGAATGGGTGGTGGAATGTATTAAAGTACATTCATAAACTACACAAAAAAAAGTCATTCACATGGCTTTTTTTTGTGCTACAATGTCATAGTTATATTTAATTTTCATACTTATGAACGCAACGTGGAATTACCTAATCATCGCTATTGTTATCGGTTCGCTATTAACAGGTTTTCTCGGGATATCACCTTGGGAGTTTAGTCTGCCGGCGTTAGTAATTGTCCTTGTTATCTGGGTTATTTCTGCGTACAACGGTTTCGTGAAGCTCACTCAACGGGCTAAGGAAGCGTGGGCGGACATTGATGTACAACTTAAACGTCGGTACGACCTGATTCCAAACCTCATTGAGACCGTCAAGGGGTACGCTGCACACGAACGAGAGACTCTCGACCAAGTGACGCAAGCTCGTGCACAGGCGACCGCAACACACATTGATCCTGCTAACATTACTCCTGACCAGATTGCTGCGATGGCAGGCGCCGAATCAGCTCTTACGGGAGCGCTGGGACGTTTGCTCGCCATTGCTGAAAACTACCCTGACCTTAAAGCTAACACCAACTTCCTCGAACTACAGCGAGAACTTTCTGACACTGAAAATAAGATTCAAGCTGCTCGCCGCTTCTATAACGGAAATGTTCGCGATCTTAATATCGCGTTGCAATCATTCCCATCAAATGTTATTGGAAGTACTTTCAATTTCAAAGCAGAACAGTTCTTCGAGCTTGGTGAGAATAGTCAGGAACGAGAACCCGTGAAAGTGAGTTTCTAACCTTGAGACCATGTTTCATTCGGTAGCACTGACCGCAAGAAACATTGCTGTTTTGCTACTTATGAGTGCCACCCTTTGGGTGGCGCTTTTTGCGTCTGCTCAAGCTGAGGTCATTCGTTCTTTTGATTCAGATATTCTCATTAATGATGATGGGTCATTTTTGGTAACAGAAACCATCGTGTATGATTTTGGGCAAGAATTTCGGCACGGCATCTTCCGTAAAGTCAAAGATGTGCACCCACAAAAATCGACGGCCTGGTACAAGACTCGCTATATTGAACTTACGCTTGTTTCGGTGACGAGAGATGGTTTGTCTGAGCCATATACCACGGAACCATATAATGGTTTGTCACTCAAAGTTGGTGATGCTAATAAACAGATTACCGGTCCACACATTTACCAGATTGTGTATGCGGTCAAAGGCGGACTAGCTGAGTACCCCGAGACAGTAGAATTGTACTGGAATGTGACTGGTGATGATTGGCCTACGACTATAGAAGCAGCCTCTGCTAAAGTTAGCGTAGCAGCAGGAGTACAGTTGCTGTCGGATCAATATTGCTACGCAGGTCCGCAGGGTTCTTCTGAACGTTGCGATTCTATTGAACCAAAAAATACTGCCGTCTTATTTAGTGAAAAAAACATATTTCCTGGATACAATTTAACCATCGCACAGTCACTGGAACTTGCGGTAGCACCGCCTATTCTAGAAAAAACTAATCACGCCTGGTTGGGGCTGATCGGGTTTTTTGCGTGGTTTACATTTCTTTGTTTGTGGATTTACCGCTGGCGAGTGGCGTTTAGACCTTCTCGTACCATTATTCCGCAGTATGAACCGTTACCGGATTTCAAACCGATGTTCACTGGTGTTCTTTTTGATAATCGGTTAGATGCTCGTGATATTACTGCCGCAATTGTGTACTCAGCACAACAGGGATTCATTTCGATAAGACAGACCACTCACAAAGTAGGGTGGTTGTTTGGTGTGACTGATTATGAAGTAACGTTGCTACGTCCTTTAGATCAGATTGAGACTAAGTTCCAAAGGCAGGTACTTACATTGATTTTTAACCCGATCACGGGAGTTGGGGTAACTAAAAAGATATCTGATATAAAATCTGATCAGTCACAGCTTCGTAAAAATATGGCGACTATTCAGGCACTACGAAAGTCAGTGGTTGCTGAGTTGGTTAAGCAAGGGTTATTGGAGCAAGTAATTGGGCGCGCTGCCAGAGTATTTCTGGCTACCGCACTCATTATTACTAGTCCTCATTTTTTGTCACTGTCACCGTTTGGTACCATATTTAATATTTGTATTTGGATAACAGCGATGGTACTTCTCGTTGCTAGTTTTGAGCGACGCACGGAGAAAGGGTACGAAGCTTTCAATTACCTTAAAGGATTCAAAGATTATCTCTCCGTCACGGAAAAAGGACGCTATATGTTTCATAACGCACCAGCACTGAGTCCGAAGCAGTTTATGGAATATTTGCCGTATGCTATCGCGTTTGGTGTAGAAAAAGAATGGTCCCATGTATTCAAAGATATCCAGATTGAGCAACCAAATTGGTATAATTCAGCTTCTGGAAGTGGATTTAATGCCGTTGCTCTGACTAACAGTATTGGTGCTTTTTCAACCGCCTTAGCAAAATCTTCGGGCGCTTCCAGCTCGAGTGGTGGTGGTCACTCAGGTGGCGGTGGGGGGGGAGGAGGTGGGGGATCTTGGTAGGTTTCTTGCCCAACTCATAGTATTATTATGTCCATGTCTGAGATTAATCGTGTGTACTACAACAAGTTGGTGCGTGACAATGTACCAGCCAAAATTGAAGCCAAACACCAGCAGTGCGACTACCGCAAAATTACTGACGTGCAAGAATTGCAACAAGAACTCTTTAAAAAGATTAAAGAAGAAGCAGCTTCTCTCTCGATGAGCCGTAGTAAGGAAGAGTTCTTGGAAGAATATAGTGACTTGATGGTGGTGCTAGAGACGCTTATCCGCCAGCTCGAAATAAGTAAAGAAGAACTAATTGAGTTTCGTAAAGACAATTTGATAAAAAAGGGTAGTTACAAGCATGGGTATTTTCTTAATTGGTCGGCTGATGTTGAGTACCGTTCAAATGAAAGTGTGCAAGGAATTCCGCTCTAAATCGTAATAACGGTGTAAAGAAAATATATATATGGCAACGCTCTATACGCAACAATCAAGTAATGTGACAAAGACCATCGCGCTTATGGGTACGTTTTTGGTGCTAGTCATTGCTATCAGCTACGCCGTGGCATGGTATATGGGCAACCCGTTCATTCTGTACATAGGTGCCTTTGTCGCGATATTTACCAGTGTTGGTAGCTACTGGTATTCAGACAAGCTAGTACTCAAGATGACGAATGCCAAACCGGCGACAAAAGCTGAAGCTCCAGAGTTGTACAATATTATAGAAAACCTTTCAATTACTGCAGGGCTACCGATGCCAAGAGTCTATATTGTAGATGACCCTTCACCAAATGCGTTTGCAACGGGGAGAGATCCTGAACATGCAGTTGTTGCTGCTACCACAGGATTACTGCAAATCCTTAATCGTACTGAACTCGAAGGGGTTATGGCGCATGAACTTTCTCATGTAGGAAATCGCGATATGCTCGTCATGACAGTCGCGGTCGTCTTGGCTGGTTTTGTCGCTATCATCGCTGATTTTTTTACTCGATCATTGTTATTTGGCGGTGGAAACAATCGCGATCGCCATCCAGCTTTTTTAATTATCGGTATAGTCGGTATCATTTTGGCACCAATCGCTGCCAAACTCATCCAACTCGCTATTTCACGTAAGCGTGAATATCTAGCTGATGCCACCGGTGCTCTCCTTACTCGCTACCCAGAAGGATTAGCTTCAGCTCTTGAAAAGATAAGTGCCCATGCACAGCCAATGCGTCACGCTTCACACGCTACCGCTCATTTATTCATCTCTGATCCACTTCAAACTGGGAAGCAGGGTATTGGTCAAAAGATTAGTGGATTATTTCAAACCCATCCACTAGCTTCAGACCGCATTCGACGTCTGCGTGAAATGTAAAAGTAGTCATGAGTCGACTCAAACAAAAAATTCCCGATACGGAAGCACTCAAACAACGATTTGATGCAGTTTTACTTACCAGTTATGGTGATTTTATCTCTTCTACGCACGTTCGAAGAGAGGCAGTGCTGGGAAGTCGACGCTACGCCTTGGTAGCGGGCGCATTTGCAGTTGCAGTGCTTTTTTCACTCTACTTTATTGATGCCGGAAAATCAGAAGTAGTACGTAATATCTTTATCGTCTGTGCCATCCTTTGGTTGTTAGTGGTGCTGGTGTCTGCACGTCGTTGGTTTACTGATAGTCAGCTACTTACTAAAGAAATTAATATGGCGCTAATGCCAGTTATTTCCTCGACACTTGATCGCACAGTGATGTATACCTACAATATTTTCCACCGGGATGAAACGATTGCGCTACTCAAAGACTCTTTACTTATGACCGTAGAAGATATTGAAGTCACTGCGGATGATATGCTCACTGCCTTTGGTGAGGCAGAACTTTCAATGCGAGAACTCATTGTTACTACCAAAAGTCAATCTAGTCGAAGTAGCAAAGGAGAAAATATTGAACTTTTTAAGGGAGTATTTATTGTCGCCACATTGCCGTTTATGCATCCAGCAGAGACGTACATCTCAACTGACAGCGACCGGGTGGGGTTTGCTCATCGGACATTTTGGTCTGACATTTTGGGACGCAACTTGATAAAAGAAACCATACTAGAGTGGAATGATTTTGAAGACAAGCTCCATGTTGCAACCATCGATCCGGTAGCCGCACGGGAGATTTTAACACCAGAATTCATGCACGACTTATATACTTGGTGGCTTGAACATAAATTAAATATGCGGATTGCTATCAAAGCGAATAAATTTTATATGCTCTTACCTGAGTCTTCAATTAAGGTTGGTTTTAGCACTAGTTCGACCAAACCTGAGAATATAAGAGACTATGCCTTCTCATTGATTCGACCATTGTGGCGCAGTTTGGTACTGCTAGAAGATGTTATTGGAAGAAAAGATATGCTATAAAAGCATGGTACATTTACGAATGGTGGTGGTAGTCGTGACGAAAATCGTCTATTAAAATAATATAGGGAAGAGTGGCCGAGTGGTCGAAGGCGCACGCTTGGAAAGCGTGTAGGGGGAAACCTCTCGCAGGTTCGAATCCTGTCTCTTCCGCCAATACAAGACAGAGCGCTTTTTAGGAAAGCCTTTTGGTTAGTACTTTAAAATGAGATTTCGATAGTCGACTGCGTTTATCCAACAAAGTTTAAAAAACTTTGAGAGAAAAATAATGCTAATCAAAAATAAGACTGGCAGGACGAAAGTGATTTTTCTGCTGGACGGATTCTAATTTTACCTTGAATGATTTTGTGTTGGTAGAGGGGTCAGATGGGATGTGTGGGATTTATTTTCCACTAACACCCCGTCTCGTAAAGTCAGGGATGAAGGGAGTTCCAGTATTAGTTTCACCGTCTCTCTGATACCATAATGAGATGACTAAACTTACCGAGTGTCGTCGTGCCAGTCAAGCATCTATCTTTGTTGATTGCCACTTAGTGTGTCCAACCAAATAACGACATCCAGTCATCACTGACCAGATCTGGAAATACCTCTACGGTAAATTACTTGAAGTCACCAAACACTATCTCACCATCTATATAGCAAAAAGCCGAATTGTGACAAAGATTATATTCATATCTTAATCTCTACCCCATCACAAAAATCTGTAGGCGAAGTGGTTCGCCTCGTTAAAACCAACACCGTCCGAAACATCAAACAGGCAATTTCCCGAGCTCAAACAATACTATTGGGGTAACCGACAGTCTTTGGTCGGATGGCTATTTTGTATCAACGGTCGGTGTTACCACCGAGACGATACTATGTATCTCAGCGCTCGCCTACAGCTACTTAGAAAACATGAGTTTATCAATGCTTGTTGTGCTATTTGGTACCTATATAGAAAAAGTCTATGTGCAAGAAAACATACTCGCTATTCTTGTCTATGCGCCTATCACAATGCTTATCTATTATCTGATTTTTGTTCCAGCAATCACAATTCTTCCTCATAGTGAGATTTGCACAATACATTCGGTGCTACGGTACATAACTGCATTCATGCTTCTTTTTGTGCCGATGCTCCCTTTTCTTGGTTTACTTTCAGAGCTTCGGCTAAATTATCGCAATAATTTTCCGCCGTGTAGCATGGTGAGCTATGAGTAAATATCAATTTGATATGAGGTATTAAAAGTTTACTTCTATCTTAAGGATGGGTAGAAATTGCCCATCCCAGCAAGGAATGACCAATGATTTTTTTGCTTTTAATACTTGCTCGGTGCGCTATAATGACGAGGTGAAAAAAGCGGATCAGTTGAGTATTTTGATCACCTTCTCGGTGGGGTTTTTGGTGGGTGGGTATTTGTACCTTACCAACTTTGCTGGTCTTGTCTCAAAAATTAAGACTCCTGATGTCGAGACGGTATCAGAATTTGTAATTGTCGCAGACGTGTACGGCGGCTGTCGTAATATGTGCCCCTCATTTCAGATTCAAGATGATGGTTCGTACCGCTACCTCTATACGCCAGCAGCTGAAGCCGAACAAGTCATCCGTAAAGGTACACTTTCACGAGAGCTACAGTTGCGCCTACGGAAAGCAGTTACTTCCGAGGCACTTTTGGTGCAATCAAAACAAATTACTCCCTCTTTTTGTAATTCGTACACTGATGGAATTGACGTAAAATATGAAATTACCCTTAATGGAGTAACATATAGTGTTGATTCTTGTGGAACGGCAGTGGAAGTTTCGAGTTCCTTGTGGACCACGCTTGGTGCAGTGTGGGATTTCTACGAAACCAGTGGAAATAATTAGTCTCAATCTGCGTACGTCTTGAAAGCGCCAGCATTCCATTATGGAATGCTGGCGCTTTGAAATGTGAGAGAGGGGACTTTCGTAGTAATAAGGGTAGAGATTGTACAATCTCTCAATAGGAAATTAGACTAATTGAAACATAATTATATGCAACCAAAATCGTTACTTATCGCCATCGCCGCGTTTGCAGTGACCGCCACTGGTGTCCATGCATATAGTGGTTCGCCAGTTATTAATCGAGCTGGGCTCACTAAAGTGCAAAAAAATGCTATCGAAAAAGCACAAGAGCTACGTACTGCTGGTGATTACATTGCTGCTCGTGACCGCTTGGTGGCAGCGGGAATTACTGATGATCATTTGCGCGCGATGCATCGTGCCGCTAGTGAGACAAAGAATTCTATTCACGAAGCTATCGTACATAAAGATTATGAAGCCTTTAGGAAGGCTACAATCGGGTTACCAATCGCTGATATTGTTACTTCCGAGGCAGATTTTAAACAGTTTTGTGAAGCGCATGAATTACGTGACTCTAAGTCAGAGGTAGTTCCTGGCGTCGGTATGATGAGAAGGCCGCGTCATTTTGAGAATCTGGTACCAACTGCTGCGCAGTTTACAGAAGAACAGCGTGAAGCATTGCGTGTCGCACGACAGTCCAATGATCGAGCTACCATGCAAGCTATCTTTGACGAAGCAGGTTTCGAATACCGCCATTCTAAAGATGAGTAAATAGTGCTGATATCATTTAATAAACGCACATGGGAGCTGACGCACTCATGTGCGTTTGCTATGATACAAGGATGAAACTTATATGTACGATTTTTTTCTTATTTGGCGCTAGTGTGACTTCCGTAACGGCGTTTACTGTCTATCAGACTGAAGTGACAAAACCGTATGAGATTATTTCGCTACAGCAGGATTTAGAAAAGAAACAGGCGCATATTGGTCAATTAGAGAATTTTCCGATTATGTACGCGGTGACGGTTGTGGCTACTACCACTTTTACGACACAGCTATCGCAACGCTATCAGGGTAGTGTCGCACCGCTTTCACTGGCGTTGATGCTTGTTCGAGAGGATGACACTGGCGGTGGGGTCTCTGAAGTGATGCGTACGCACCCAGAAGTCACTGATTGGGACATTCGAAAAGACGCCATGTATGGAATGAGTTTTTTAGATAGTGCACCAATCACCAGTGAACTGCGACCAGGGACATACCGTATTGAGGTGAGTACACCCGATAATCTTGGTCGATATATGCTGACGCTCGGAACGACTGAAGAAAAAATGGGCTACTTCGAAGCCCTTGCACACGTACGTACTGTACAGCAAGGATTTGGGCTTTCAATTGGCAAAATGCTTGGATCATCATATGTGTATTATCCTCTAGGTATTATTTTGCTACTTTTTATTATGCAGCGTACTTGGAGATTCCGTAAAGTAATAGCTCATGTGGATTAAATTTTTTGTGATTCTTATCGCCGGTGCAGTACTTTGGCATTTTGCAAATCTCGCTTTCCTTGGAGAGCTATAGACAAGAGGACAGAAAGTCAGTATTATAGCGCCACAAGAATACTCCGTTTTATTAGTCGGCTATGAGCCTCCTTTAAAACTAGGATCGCTTGTTCGTGGGCGCCAGCCTACATCCTAGGAGTATTTTAGTTTTCATAGTTGCGTAACCGCTCTCTGAAAACCAGAGATAGGGCTAGCACCTCTCTCCATTATTATCAAGAAGCACCAAATTTTAGTATTTTTTATGTCACCAGAAATCCGCAACATTGCCATTATTGCTCACGTAGACCATGGTAAGACCACTTTGACCGACGGTCTGATGGAATTCACTGGCTCACGCGAGGAAGGGCAGTCCATGGACAGTAACGCGCTTGAACAAGAACGTGGTATTACCATTTACGCCAAGAATACTTCGGTGAATTATAAAGGTACCAAGATAAACATCGTTGACACTCCTGGTCACGCTGATTTTGGTTCTGAAGTAGAACGTGTACTTCGTAGTATCGACTGTGTGCTTTTGGTCGTTGATGCTCAGGAGGGACCAATGCCACAAACTCGTTTTGTACTCAAGAAGTCGCTTGAACTAGGACATCGTCCAATTGTGGTGATTAATAAGATTGATAAACCAGCTGCTGACCCAGCACGTTGTGAAGAGCAGGTACTGGAACTATTTTGGGAGCTTGGAGCAACTGATGAGCAGTCAAATTTCCCAGTGGTGTACGCTATCGGTCGCGATAAAGTGGCGAAGCGGAAAATGGATGATGAAATGAAAGATTTGTCTCCAGTGCTAGACCTCGTACTGGAGCACGTCCCTGCTGCTAGGGGCTATGTCGCAGATGAAGTGCTTCGGGCACAAGTTTTTAATCTTGGTTATGACAACTTCCTCGGTCGTCTCGCGGTGGTTCGTATTTACGAAGGTAAGGTAGCAAAGGGACAAGCAGTGCTTATTAAACATAAAGACACTGGCACTCGAAAAGGAAAAATTGTCAAGCTCTCAACGTTTGAGGGAGTGCGACAGAAAGAAGTGGAAGAGGCATTTGCTGGAGACATCGCACTAATTGCCGGTCTTACTGACAGTAGTATTGGTGACACGATTACTGATACTGAAGATGCTGAACCATTACCGGCTATCAACGTCGATGAACCAACCGTTGCGTTGCAATTCCTTGTAAACTCCTCACCATTTGCAGGGCGAGAAGGAAAGTACGTGACCAGTCGACAAATTGGAGAGCGTCTGATGAAAGAAATGGAAATTAATGTTGGTTTACAAGTAGAATCAGCTGGTGGTGATGCATATAACGTCAAGGGTCGGGGTGAAATGCACATTGCCATCTTGCTCGAGAATATGCGTCGTGAAGGATATGAGCTCTCTGTTTCACAACCAAAGGTAATTATCAAAGAAGTAGATGGCGTGCGGATGGAACCATTTGAGGAAGTCACTGTTGATGTCCCGAGCGAGTTTCAAGGTTCAGTGATTGAGCGACTAGGAAATCGTGGTTTCATTATGCAGAATATGATTATGCATGAGAACCAGGCTCGTCTTCTCTTTGAAGGTCCAACTCGTGGACTCTTAGGGTACAAAAATCAGTTTGTCATTGATACTCGCGGTGAAGGTATCCTCGCATCGCGCTTCATTGAGTTCCGTAAATACTACGGTGAAATTAAGAAGCGACAGGTTGGTTCAATGATTTCTATGGCCACTGGCAAAGCATTAGCGTTTGCACTCTGGGGCTTGCAAGATCGGGGTGAACTCTATATTGGTCCAGGTACTGAAGTGTATGAAGGTATGGTTATCGGTAACACTAGTAAAGGAGAAGAAATGACCGTGAATCCAACCAAAGGAAAGCAGCTTACCAATATGCGCGCCAGTGGTTCAGATGATGCGGTAACACTGACGCCACATCGACCACTTTCAATTGAAATCGGGCTTGAAATCATACAAGAAGATGAGTACCTTGAAGTTTGTCCAGTGTCGATTCGGCTTCGGAAACAGTTCATGAAAGAAGGTGACCGCAAACGAGGGAGTAAGTAATATTTAAGAGATGATAAAAAGCACCCAAGAGGTGCTTTTTATAGACCATCATTGTGTAAATCAATGCGGTGTCTCCACTGCATACCCGAAACGGGTGTACAATACACTATATGAATACATTTGGAACTATTTTACTATTTGTAGTAATTATCACTGGGGTATGGTGGTCAATCACGATGTCAGAAAAAACGGTCTCAATCGATAAATCAGCATCATCTCTGCAATCTAATATTGCGAAAGATGAATCGGACCCCGAACCAGGTTCTTTTAAGCTAGGTGGTTCGGTCGAAGTGTATCCGGGAGTTAGCGTCGCCAAGAATATACAATTTCTTGATTTGTCGGGGCGTGGTCTTGACGGGTCGCTCAAGGCTGAGGTTCGTTATCTGACCGAGCTTCGAGAACTTAATATTAGTAACAATAATTTCACTGGTTTGCCAGCAGAGATTGGACAACTATCCCAGCTGCAAAAAATTGACCTTTCAGATAATCCATTCACAGGACTTCCGCATGAACTGGGAAATCTAAAGAATCTTGCAGTAATCGATTTAAGTGGAACACAGTACGCTGAGCAAGATTTGATGGTGATACGTCAAACACTGCCTACTAGCACAATCGTGATTACGGAATAGTTTATATAAGTATGCAGTACTTTGGTCTTATCTCGTTACTTGTCACTATGGCTATTATTGGTTGGTGGTTTTCATTATCTAATCTGGCGATTGCTCCATCAAGTCTAGAAAAGGTGCCAGTAGAAATAGTCCTAGATCCAGCCATTGTGGCTGAAATTGAAACCCATGCCAACATTGTCCAAATTGAATCGCCACTACCAAATCAGCTAATTAAAAGTCCGTTTACCGTCACTGGGCAAGCCCGTGGAACATGGTATTTTGAAGCGAGCTTTCCAGTAGTGCTCACGAATTGGGATGGTCTTATTATCGCAGAAGGTTTGGCTACGGCACAAGAAGAATGGATGACTGAAGACTTTGTGCCATTTACTGCCACACTTACATTTGAAAATCTATATCGCGTTGGAGATCCTGATTTTATGCAACGCGGTTCATTAATCCTTAAAAAAGATAACCCCTCTGGTCTTCCTGAACATGATGATGCACTTGAGATTCCGGTCCGCTTTACCGCTACTGGTGAAGTAGTACCACCGCAAAATCCTACCAGTTACAAAGAAGCTATCGATGCGGCAAAAGGTGCGGCACATAGTCTTGAACGATAACTCCTACCAGGTATTGCCGTGTCGACATTCAGCACGCTGGGTATTTTAGTCTGTGGAGTGTGATTGGTAAAAAAGACTGAGCGCACATATAAAGGTACTAAAGAGTTGAGTATCTATTTGCAAATTTATATAAAGTATAGTGTAATAGCGAGACTAATAGAAATGGAATATTTCATATCCACGGTCCTAGTGATCTTATCAGGGCTCTTCTCGGGCTTAACACTAGGAATCTTATCACTTGATGCGCAATCATTACGTCGCCGGGCGAAACATGGCGATAAAGATGCGGCTATTATTTACCCCATCCGCCAAAAAGGGAATTTGGTGCTAGCTACGCTGTTGCTTGGTAACGTCGTCGTCAACACCACATTGTCAATTTTTTTAGGCACTATTGCTTCTGGTGTGGTTGCTGGGTTTATTGCCACTGGACTTATTGTTATCTTCGGTGAAATTGTGCCGCAGGCAGTTATTTCGAGGTATGCGCTCTGGTTTGGAGCACGGACAATTTGGTTTACCCGGATTGCAATTATTATTGCTTCTCCGGTGGTATATCCAATCGCTAAAGCACTCGACTATTTTCTTGGTTCAGAAATGCCGACTATTTATTCAAAAAAAGAGCTCATGGAAATCATTTCTGAACATGAGGACTCAGAGCACAGTACAATTGATGAAGATGAAGAGCGGATTGTCCACGGAGCGCTACAGTTTTCGCATATGATGGTGCGCGAAGTGATGACCCCCGCGGAGCGGGTAGTTTCGTTTGACGAAAATCAGCGACTGAATGAGGAATTTTACACGCAGGTGTATGAACATGGGTTCTCTCGATTGCCAATCTATAGCGGTGATCCTTCAAATATCATTGGTATCATGTACGTAAAGGATCTCATCGTCGAAGATGAGAACATAACAATAAAAGAGACTGAAGATGCTTTTGATGCTAATTGCCTTGCTGTGCGCGCTGGAGACAAGCTCGATGTGGTACTGGGAAGAATGCTCAAATCAAAGCATCATATAGCCATTGTACGCAATCAAAATAAGCGTTTTGTGGGAGTCATCTCACTCGAGGATATTATTGAAGAAATCATTCAGCAAGAAATTGTGGATGAGGATGATGAGGATCCAGTGGCGCGCGTACTGGCGACAGCCTAATAAACACCATTTTTATGAAAGGTTAAGTTCCTGGAGGAACGCACTGAGTTCTTGTCCTTCGATTTTGCGGTATTGGTTTGGCTTGAGCTTCCCGAGGGCAATATTTGCAACTCTGACACGCTTGAGTGCTTGCACCTGGTATCCAAGCGCAGCGCACATACGACGAATTTGATGTTTTTTACCTTCAGTGATGATAAGAGTGAAACGCTTGTCGTTACGAGGGTGTTGCTCTATTTTGGCTGGTTTGGTGCGGTACCGTTCTATCTCGACACCGTTTGCCATGGCGCGTAAGAACATACCAGAAACAGCTTTATCGACCGTAACATCGTACTCCTTTTCATGTGATGCTTTTGGGTCAAGGAGGGGACCAGTGATACGACCGTCGTTTGAGAGAATAATGAGACCCTCTGAATCTTTGTCGAGCCGCCCGACTGGTGACACGTGAGTGATACCATAGTCTTTTGCCAACTTAGTAGCGATGTCAATTTCACCTAAAGCGGGGGAGTGGGTAATGATGCCACGACCTTTGTAGTAGGCGAGGTAACTCTTGTCTTTGGTTTTTCCAACTACAGTGACAGCGTCGCCTTCTTGCACAGACTGACCCATTTCAGCTAATTTTCCATTTATTGAAATCTGTCCTTTGGCAATAAGTTCATCTGATTCACGTCTTGAGGCTACGCCAGTGTGGGCAAGATATTTGTTAATACGCATAGGGAATTCCATAGAAGCCTACTATGACACATTTTTGTTTTATTGTAAATATACAGTGAAAAAATTAGGGTAGGGGAGTCTAAAAAATGGCTGGACCCCAGAGGGTCCAGCCATTTTTTACTACTGTCATTCTTTTTACCAAGAGCTACTGCTATATCGCTACCTCTGGTGTTCGATAGTACAGCATTTCAGACGGATTGAGTCTGGCTGGTATTTCTTGACCTTTATCTACCATAATAAATGGCAAATGTGATACCAAAAGTGATGCGTTGGTTGTCTCATCAGCTGGTGTGGTGACAAAAGCGACAAAAGTAAATTCTGCTGATTTTCCTTCTGGTAGATAATAGCGGTTGTTTTTAATCTGGATGTCTTTATCATTTGTGAGCACTAGTGCGGTAGTTGAGCCAATGCTTACAATTTTATCAGTAGCCGTTATTAGTTCGTATCCGACAGAAAACTTTGTTGCATCGGCTTTCAGTCCACGTTCTGTAATGATTGGCATATACAACTCACGATTGAGAAAACCAAAACGGTACGTCACAGTGAATAAGGTTGTATTTTCGGTAATCTTTGTTGCTGATTGCGCCGTGGTGAAGTATGCCTCTCCAGTAGCTGGGGTGATTAAAAAGGAAAAGATAAACAGACCGAGGGCAACTTTCATTTTATGTATATTCATGCCACTATTCTACCTATAACCGGCTCATGGAACAACTACTACAACTCCCACCTAGTGACGAAGAGCTGGTACAACTAACTTTATCTGACAAGGAGTATTTTGGTGTGCTTGTCGACCGGTATGAAGCAAAGCTCACTCGGTACATCGCTCGACTTGGTATCCGCCAGTTGGAAGACCAACAAGATGTACTGCAAGAAATATTTCTTAAAGCTTATCGTAACCTCAACGGCTTTGATACTTCGTTACGATTTTCCTCATGGATTTACCGAATTACGCACAATGAAGCAATTAGTTGGTACCGTAAGCAGAATGTTCGCCCTGAAGGGCATCTCATTGGTGACAGTGATGAATTATTGATGCTCCTTAAAAGTAAGGAGGAATCAGTTGATGAACAGTTTGATAAAATGATTAATGTAAAGGAACTCAATAAAGCACTCGAAAAAATTGACGAAAAATATCGCGAGGTTATTATTTTGCGTTTTTTTGAGGATAAAGAGTATGAAGAGATATCAGATATTTTAGAAATACCAGTCGGTTCAGTCGGTACGCTCCTCCATCGCGGTAAAAAACAGCTCGCTACTGCATTAAATCCTGACACATTACGTATATAAATAAGTACTTATGAATGAAATTGGCAAACAACCAAAGGGACTACTCAAGAATACCGTCCTTCAACGTATCAAAGCGGAAAAGATGTCTCCTCGTCCGCGCGTGTTTTTTCGTAGTCGAGAGTGTGCGGTGTGGATGCTCTGGTTGCTTTCTGTGGTAGTTGGTGCACTTGCCTTCTCAGTTTCACTTTTTGTGGTACTACATCATCAATACGCTTTTTATGAAGCTTCACATAGCAATTTCTTTACCTTCATGGTTGAGACCCTCCCGTACGTATGGATAGTCACTTTTGCAGTTATGACCTACGCCGCTATTTATAACATTCGCCACACCAAATACGGCTACCGCTACCCGTTATGGATGATCATGGCAAGTAGTGTGGTGCTCAGTTTTGCTGGCGGGTCGACGCTGCAATTTTTTGGTTTAGGCTACACAATAGACGACGTATTGGGTGAACATATGTCGCTGTATCAATCACAAAATAAATTTGAGCAGTATTTATGGCAAGATCCTGACGATGGACGGTTGGTTGGTAGACTTCGATATACCACCCTTAGTCCGACTACAACCATTATCTTTGAAGATATTAATGGTGGGCGCTGGACGATTGATATTTCTGAGTTGGTGCACTCTGACCTGACTGCTCTCAATTCAGAAAGATTGGTCAAGCTTCTCGGTGATCCCTCCGACACAGAGTTACATCTCTTCCATGCTTGTGGTGCGTTTCCTTGGCATTTCGATAAAGACATGACTAGTTTGGAACGCCACGAAGAACGGGAGGAATTTGTCGAACGGGTCACCAATCATGCCCGCAAGCCGTCCCTCCGACGTCCCGAATCGAGCGAAGGTTCATTTGATTCAATTATTTTGACTACGCCAAGCATTTGCGCCACTATCGCCCCAGTGTACCGACTTTTAGATGACTAGGGGTGTTTTGAATAAAATATAAAATTATACACAGTCGAACTCTTGACATACTGTCTTGTGTCTGGTTAGCATTGCCGGATGCTGGTAGTAACACTGGCGGAGCACTTGGTGGTGATGTTGTTACCTTGAGTAGTTTTGGTGGTGGCGGAGGAGGATCTACTAACCCAGTTTGTAGTGATCTCTCTCTCACAAACGGTATGCTTGAATGGGAGACTCTTCGTGGTAAGGACCTTACGATTACTGCTAATGATGTTGAAATCTTCGCTACCAGTGATGAAGACAGGGTTGATGCTGGCAGTTTCTATGTCGGTACAGCTTCGAGTGTTGAATATCTTCTCACCGTCAATCGCTTTAGGAGTAGTGACACCTGTACGGTCACCAGTGGTTTCATTGGCGGCATGGGAGGTGACTTCCCCCTTGCAGTTGGTAGAGTCTTGGGTGAACAGGTAAGCGCAGTGCCGTATGGTGCTCCAGCTGCCGGTGCTGGTGGAACTTCACCAATCGAAATTTCACGAGTGCAGGCTTTGCCTTCTATAGTATTGCGCAATCTACTACAGGTAGCTCGCAATGGCTAAATTGATTGAACAATTACAAGCAGGATACAAACGCCACTATCGGCCGGTAGTGGTGTTTGCCGTGGGCATTGTCATCGCTGTTTCGTATGGATTGTTTGTAGAGAAACTCAGTAATGGAAGTGGTATGTTTCCACCGACTAGCCCAGTGGTAGAAGAGGTCTCAACGGTGGCTTCATCAACGCAATGGTTTCCTGAATCTTTACCACGACGTTTACATATACCAGCGGTCGGGATAGAGGCAACATTTGGACGACCGCTTGGGCTTACATCTGACGGTACTGTTGCAGTACCAGATTCATATGAAGACGTTGGATGGTACAAGTACGGACCGACTCCGGGTGAACTTGGACCAGCGGTTATTCTTGGTCACGTCGATTCATACCAAGGTCCAGCTGTCTTCTATGGTTTAGGACAATTAAAACCAGGTGATGATATATTCATTGACCGAGAAGATGGAACGACTGCAAAATTCGTAGTTTCAAAGCTCTCTCGACATAGGCAAGCTGATTTTCCGACAGAACAAGTGTATGGCGATATTGATCACGCTGGTCTACGACTCATCACCTGCACTGGTGTATACAGTCATACGACACTTCGATATTCACACAATCTCATTGTGTTTGCAGAGTTGGTAGAAAAATAATCACCTAGAAAGCCAGTAGCAAATTTGTCTTTTTCGGAAGAGAAATAGCAGTAAACTACACTTTGTGGTGGTGGAATTTAGTTGCCACGAGTACCGCACAAACAACTGAGAATTTTTTTTCACACTCACGTAGAAATTGTAATGATTGACCAGTGACAATATTGCACAGTAGTTCTTCTCCCTATACGGTGTTTTGACAAATCATTTTGATATTGTTTAATAGTAACTATATGCATAGTTATCCGCGTGGTCTTACTATCCTGCAAAAATTTTCTCTGTCGCTCATGGGCGCGCTAGTACTACTTACTTTTGTTGGAGCTAACCTGCAGGCAATTCTTTGGAAATCTTCAGATTGGCTGGTCTCCACCGTATTGCCAGCGGTCGTGGTTGACCTTACCAATCAAGAGCGAGCACAGAACGCGGTTAGTCCGTTGGTGCGTAGTGAAGTCTTGGATAGAGCTGCACAGCGTAAAGCTGAGCATATGGCAAAAAACCAATACTTCGCACACTATAGCCCTGATGGTATTTCACCATGGTACTGGTTTGATCAGGTTGGCTACGTTTACGCGCACGCTGGAGAAAACCTCGCTATTCATTTTACCGATTCAACGGAAGTAGTGGATGCGTGGATGAATTCACTAACCCATCGTGAAAATATCGTGGGTCCACAGTATACCGAGATTGGTGTCGGTACTGCCAAGGGTACGTTTGAAGGGTATGATACGGTTTATGTCGTCCAACTTTTTGGCGCACCAGCTACTCGTCCAGTAGTCACTCCACCACCAGTTGTCACTCCTCCTCCCACCGCTCCAGTTGTCGCAAAAACAATTGAGTCTCTGGTACCAACTTCTATAGAATCACCAGCTGTCTTATCAGCTGAGACCAGATCAGAAGTCTCAATAATAGATTCCAAAGTGGTGAGTAGTCAAAGAGTGGAAGAAGTAGCGGTCACCTCTGAAATAACTTCAGTATCAGAAGTTGGTACGCCACCACTGAAAGAAGAAGAAACGACTCTTCCTGATGTCTCCCTCGCTGAGATAGAAGCCCCAGCAGATGTTGTAGTGATTGAATCTTCCCTTATTGCTACTTCATCTGGTCTTGCTGTCACGTCAATAACTATCCCGGAAACACTGCAATCTGGTAGCACTATCCCAGCTATCGCTACTCAGCCAAACACGGTGCTTCAGTTTGTCTATGTAATTATGGGTATAATTGTCGCTTTATTACTTTCGATTTCTGTGGTGCTAGAAGCACGTCGATTCCGCATGGTACAGGTAGCATATGGAGTGCTACTTTTGTGCGGTATGGGAGTATTGTGGTATACCCACATACTACTAACTGGTGGTGCGGTCATCGTGTAAACGCTTTTTTGCTGTACGTCTCTTTGTTGCGTATACTGGACGTATGAAACAGTCTAAGGTATTAGTCACTGCCATCTCCCCTGTTGCTATAGAAAAGATCACCGAGCAGACGATGTATAGCGCACAACCAGCAGCTGGCTTTCCAGCTCCGGGTGATGATTTGGTCGAAGAACCACTCGATTTAAATGATTTATTAATCGAAAATCCAACCGCTACCTTTTTTGTCCGCGTCTCTGGTGATTCAATGGAAGGGGCACGTATTTTTGCGGGGGATATCTTGGTGGTTGACCGCTCAATTGAACCGGCTTCAGGAATGATTGTGGTGGCGGCAGTATATGGAGAATTGGTGGTTAAACGTCTAAAAAAGACTACTGACGGTTTTCAATTAGTTTCTGAAAATGAGCAGTATGAACCGATTGAAATCAATGACACTGAAGGTTGCTTCATCTGGGGGGCGGTGGTTGGTTCAGCACGAGTACTATCGTAAGAGTGCAGCCTCCTTCACGTCTGTACGTATATGACACAAAAACATATCAAAAATATACCCCAACAATTCTATGTGGGGTTGATGCTGCTAGGTTTTCTGTTGGTGCCAACATTTGCGCATGGTGCAAGTCAGCAGGTGGCAGCCTGGGTACCGTGGTGGACAGAAGAGGCGGGAGCAAAAAGTGCTCTAAAAAACATAAATTCGCTCGATATAATTTACCCATTCGTCTATGAGGTCAATCTAGATGGAACACTCAAGAATCGAGTCGATTTTGATGATAAGCACTGGCGAGCTTTGTTTAAAAAAGCGGAAAGAGGTCGAGTAGCTATTATTCCCACGATCGCGTGGTTTGATGGAGTTGCGATTCACGCTGTACTCAGCAACGATACTGCCCGAGCGGCGCACGTGAAAGCGATTGTAAAAATGGTAAAAAAGTATGATTTCAATGGGGTAAATATTGATTATGAAGCAAAGAAATCAGAGACTAAAGACCACTATTCTTCATTCTTAAAAGAACTCTCTAAAGCGCTGGGAAGTAAGGATCTCACTTGTACCATCGAAGCCCGGACTCCGCCCGATTCTCGCTGGCGTGAAGTACCGAAGGTTATTGAATATGCCAATGATTACAAGGCGATGAATCGTTATTGTGATTGGGTTGAAATCATGGCATACGATCAACAACGGGCTGATTTAAAACTCAACGATGAACGAAGGGGAGTGCCATATATGCCGGTAGCAGATAATGAATGGGTAGAAAAAGTAATTAAATTAGCGTTGAAGGATATTGCTGCTGACAAGATTATGCTCGGCGTAGCGACCTATGGGCGCGCTTGGGACATTACTGTTGCACCGGACTGGTACCGAGATTACAAACGAGTTGCTTCCCTTAACCACCCTCGTATTCTCGAACTTTCAAAAAAGTACGGAGCAGTAATCGGACGTACTGAAGGTGGGGAAGCGGTGCTCTCGTATTTCCCCGAGGATTCCGTGTGGAAAATATTTAATCAACTCCCTACTCCTAAAGGAACACCAAATGGGTATGAAGCAGCTGCCAAGGCACTGCTCGTGGCGACAGTTGCCAAGGTAGAAATACCAGTTCGGTTTGTTACCTGGAGTGATGCTAAAGCAGTCGAAGACAAGCTTGAGTTAGTAAAGAAATATAATTTACGTGGCGCCGCAATTTTCAAAGTTGATGGAGAAGAAGATCCTGACATTTGGAAATTATTCTAGGTACGCAGTACATCGGCGCGCCCTACGGGCGCGCCGTTTTGCTATACTATTAGCATGACCGCACCACTCATTGGACTTCTTGATTGCAACAATTTCTTCGTTTCGTGCGAACGGCTATTTAGACCCGACCTTATCGGAAAGCCAGTCTTGGTACTTTCGAGTAATGACGGTTGTGTTGTCGCTCGTTCTCAAGAAGTAAAGGACATTGGTGTCTCTATGGGTGTCCCTTATTTTAAGATAAAGGACACTGTACAAAAACACGGTATTACCGTGTTTTCTTCACATTTTTCCCTGTATCGCGATATCTCCAGGCGGGTATTTTCGGTAATGCGTGCGGAGCTTGATTTGATCGAACAGTATTCTATAGATGAAGCTTTTTTCAGAGTGGATGTTGAACCGTCTGCAGTTGCTTCTCGGTTAAAATATGAAGTCGAACGGTCGGTTGGTATTCCAGTGTCAGTTGGAATTGCTCCAACCAAAACATTGGCAAAAGTCGCTAATGGCCGAGCCAAAAAAGGTACTGGGATTCATGTTCTTGATAGATCAAGTTGGTTCAAAGAAGTTCAAGCGATTCCGTTGGCTCAGATATGGGGAGTGGGCGGGAAACTAGAATTTCGGTACAAACAACATGGAATCCAAACGGTGGCCGATTTGCTTACAGTTGATTCGGCTCGACTAGTGAAACTTTTTGGTAGCAATGGAGTACGTTTGCAACAAGAGCTCAGTGGTACATCGGTCTTGTTGCTACAGCAAAAACACCAGCCCCAGCACAGTATCATGAGTTCTCGCTCGTTCCAGAATGTAGTCACTGATCGTTCGACACTCGCAGACGCAGTGGCATATCATGTCCGTCATACTGCGGCTGATTTGCGCGCCGAAGCGCAAGTGACAAGTCATATCAGAATCGCTATATATCCTAGTCGCTACGGTGATTTTGTGCTACGTGGCGGTACAAGAGAGGCGATATTACCTATCCCTACCAATAATACTTTGACGCTCCTTCAGGTGGCAGAAACGCTTCTTGATGAGCTGTTTGAAGCCGGTGTGCCGTATAAAAAAGTTGGGGTGACTCTACTTGAGCTCACTCCAGTGGCGGGGGTAAATCTGAAGTTATTTGGAGCGGTTGGTTCGTCTGACGACGGGCGTCTCATGCTGGTGGTTGATGCCCTTAATCGCCGTGGTGGGAAAGAAGTAGTTCTCTTCGGAAGTCATCTTAAGAACACCGCTTGGCAGGCTAAAGCTGAAGTCCGTTCACCAGCGTATACGACTCGCTGGTCTGATATAGCAGTAGTAAAGACAGACAGTGTCTAATCGACACGTGTTCTTTACCCAATCAATCGGTATTTTCCAGTCTGTAAGCATAAATTGGCTCAAAATATAGCTACAAAAAAAGTACAAAGGTCATGAGATTACGGTTATCAACAGTGAGCATAAGACGATTTCAAAAAGACTTTGTATACTAATGGTAGTTCGATAGCAGTGATACACTGTTCCATAACAGGCTGAGATTTTCTCAAATAATTTGGAACAAGTATCTTCTCCACAAAAGCTGCCATCGAAACCTTCTCGTTGGTACAACGTAGAAGAAAGTTATTTAAAATAATATTCATATAATATGTTCGCAAAAGCAACTCACGTTGGCTTTGCGCAACGGGTGGTCGCGACACTTGTTGCAAGTGCAATGGTACTTTGGTCAATCGGCCTCTATACCACTGCGCAAGCAGCTAACCTCACACTCATTAGTGATACACTCTCTGACTCTGACCTTAGCGTCACCTCAGGGCATACCATCGCTTTTACTATTCCAACCGCTTCAACTCTTGGTGCTGCCAGCACTTTCACTATCACGTTCCCTGCTGGCTTTACTGGAGTAAACACTGTGACAGGCGGGGACATAACAGTAACCGTTAACGGAGGAGCCGCAGCGCAAGACTCATTGACCGCTGTTGGGGAGGTGCTTACTCTTTCACTCGACACCACCGCTAACGCCACAGAAGAAGTAGTAGTCGCGATCGCAGACGGAAAGATTACCAATCCTGGAACCACTGGTTCATACGAAATCGCCGTAGTTACTCCAACTGACACAGGTAAGACTCGTGTCGCCATCATTGATAATGTCCTCGTGACCGCTGTCGTTGAAACAACTTTCAACTTCACTATCACTGGTCTGGCTACTTCAACTGCCATCAATGGTACTTCGACTACCGGTTCAACCACGCCAACAGAAATTCCATTCGGAGTCCTTACCGCTGGTCAGATCAAGACGTTGGCACAAAGACTTAACGTAACGACGAATGCTAAAAATGGTTTTGTAGTGACTGTTGAGCAAGATGGAAATCTTCAATCATCGACAGGAGCAGACATTGATGGCTTTGCAGACGGTGCCTATGACGACACTCCAGCCGCCTGGGCAAATCCTTCAAATTCTCTCCTTGATGAGAATACGTACGGTCACTGGGGTCTCACCACAGAAGACGGAAACCTGCAAGGGGCAACAGACTTTACTGCCGCTAATACTTGGGTGTCGGCTAGTACGACTCCACGTGTAGTGATGGCTCACAATGGTCCATCAGATGGTACGACCTTTACCGTTGATTCCACTGGTGATGACGTAGGACAGACTGATATCGGATACCAAATCGAAATCACTCCACTTCAGGAAGCAGCTGATGACTACAACACAACGTTGACATATATCGCTACTCCGACCTTCTAAATTCCTACACACTTATGTACAACAAAAACCTCCCTGGGAGGTTTTTGTTGTACATAAGTCACCTAAATGAAGAATTGGTCGATGGTATGATATGAAGATTATTAAGATAGGTTTATATTATGAATTCGACTTATTCCTCTCGTATGCTACGGGCTATTGTTGAACATTTCTTTTTGTCACTATTCATAGTTTCTACATTTTGGCTTTCTTTTCCGGTGCTCGCTTTTGCGCAGCAAGTAGGGGTGAGTATCAAACCAGCGATGCTTGAAGAGACGCTTGATCCTGGGGTTACCAAGCAATATTCGCTGAGTATTGAAAATCTAAATGCTGCTGAACAAACATACTATCTTTTCACCAGAAATATTTCTGGTGTGAAAGAAGGGGGAGTACCAATCTTTGCTTCCGATAACTTTGAGCAGACGGGATACGAGCTGGCAGATTGGATCGTTCTTCCATACAGTGAAATTACTATTCCAGCTAAAGGTCAATCATCTGTTGACATGACGTTGACTGTCCCAATGAATGCTTCGCCAGGTAGTCACTTTGGTGGAGTGTTTATTTCCGTTGACCCACCAAAGATTGAAAATTCTGGTGCAGCGGTTGGATATCAGGTCGCGAGTGTGCTCAGTATTCGAGTAAATGGAGATATTGTAGAGGAAGCTAGTATTCGCCAGTTTTCTACCTCCAAATTCTTGCATGGTTCACAGAACGTGGAGTTTGATGTTCGTATCGAAAATAATGGTAATGTCCTCGTACGTCCAATGGGTCCGCTTGAAATTTACAATATGCTTGGCAATAAGGTAGGGGATTTGATGTTTAACGAAGAACGTTTCTCAGTCTTCCCTAACGACACTCGTGAATTCAAGAACATTGTTTGGACTGGTGACTCAATTGGGTTTGGGCGCTATGAAGCGATACTCAGTCCGGTATACGGCGAGAGTGGTGCGAAGAAGACCATGTCGAGTTCAGTCACGTTTTGGATTCTCCCGATGAACATCATCGGACCAGCACTCGTCGCGCTGGGGGTACTACTACTTGTCATCTTTATTTTTGTTCGATTGTACATTCGCCGCTCACTCGCACATCTAAATCAGGGTAGACGAATTGTCCATCGCCGTAGCAGAAGCAATTCCTCGGCAGTACTACTGGTACTGGTGGTAACACTTACAGTCATTGCTTTATCGTTGATTGTACTGCTCGCACTCTTTGCGTAGTGGTACACTATATGAGTATGCATTTGCAACAAGACAGTAACTACCATCGTTTTCTACGTACTGCCGCGCTCCTCTGTGCACTAGTCTTGGCTTTTGAAAGTGGATTAGTTCGTGAATCTACTAAAGATATTTCCAAGCAGACGCACCTTTACCTAGCCAATGTCATTGGTATGAGTGCGGCAGTACAACCAAACGAACTCAATCAAATTACTGCCGAGTTGACTAAAAAGGAACGTGAACTCGCTGCTCGTGAGGCAGCATTGCGGGAACGCGAGATAACAGTCGAGCTCTCTACGGGAATGGGTGATTCTAGTACCGCCACGTATATCTTATCGAGCGTTCTCTTTATTCTTCTTATATTGATATTGCTCAATTACACCCTTGATTATCTTCGCCTACGTGAATTGCGCAATGCCTGACCTGTGTAATGCGCAAAGATTATGTGCTTCTGTAGGGTACAATGAGTGAGTATCTATGTTCAGCGTCCAGAAATCGTGGTCGATTTTTCTACCGCTCACTATCGCATTGATAGTGGGGCTACTTTTACTGTTTCCACAGTTCGTCGAAGCGCTTAATATTACTGAGTATCGAGATGTCTTGAGCGACTCAGGACCGAGTGAGTACTCAAATCACACCCTTGAATTTACTGTCGGTACGACAGTCTCTCCGGGTGGGAGTATCGAGATTACCTTACCAGACCAATTTACTCTTCTCGCGACTTCTACGTTTGCAGAAAGAAATGTGCAGTTGTGGGTAAATGGTTTTCCTCGTGATGCCGCAGCAGTAGCCGCATCAGGGATTGATCAGGTTGAATTCACTACCGGTACACCCGGTTTTATTCGGTATACACTGGCGCCAGATTTTACGCTTACTGCGGGTAGTCATTTGCAGTTCCGTATCGGTAACCACACTACTAATGCGTTTTTGCCTGTCACTACCTTCAGTACATCTACTGGTACGACCACGACCCCTGGTGATATTGAGCCAATTATGAACGCCATTTCAACTGGAGTACATAAAGTAAAAGTTGAAATCTACGATGGTGGCGTAGTGGCAAACGCAAATTTTGTAATTTTCTTAAATGAGAAAGTAAACTTCCCAGGAGTAGATACGAGAGAGACGGTACCGCCGTTTCGATTTAACCCTGCTCCAACGAGTACCGTTGGTGGTACTACTCTCAGTGTAGAAATATCACTAGAAACTGACGAACTTTCGAATTGTCGGTTTGATACGGAGTCTGGCACCCCGTATGCTTCTATGTCGTCTACTTTTTCTAATACTGGTTACATTTTTCACTCTACTATTGTGGCAGTCGTACCAAATAGTTTGCAGAGATTCTTTGTGCGGTGTATTGACGATGAAGGCAATATGAATACCGATGACTTTCTTATTGAGTTCTCGGTGAATGATATTCCGACTGGTACCGCCAATACCGATGGTGATGTGAGTGGTGATGGTAGTGGGTCAGGCAATGACGGAACCGGTGACGGCTCTGGTTCAGGTGGCACGACAGGACAATCGAGTGGGGAACAACCACTGGAAGGAGGTTCTTCTGGTACTGGTGGCTCGGGCGGTGGCGGTGGCGGTGGCTCGGGCGGAGGTTCTGGTAGCACTGCGGGTGGTGGATTTGAATCTACTGATGCGCCATACCGTAGTGGTGATGGGCGAGTAGTGATTTCCGGGTATGCCTATCCAAATAGTACGGTAAGCATTTTGGTAGACGGGAAGTTTTTAAATACCACCAAAGCTACCGCTGCGGGGGCTTACTCTATTACTCTTGATCAGATTGCGCGCGGGGTGTACACCTTTGGAGTGTATGCTACTGGACCTAATGGTATCAAATCTTCGACTTTTAGTACTTCCTTTACGGTCACTGGTGCTCGTACTTCGGCGCTCAGTAATGTGAATGTTGCACCATCTATTCTAGTTACTCCCAATCCAGTTAATCCTGGAGAAACACTGACTGCTTCGGGATACGCGCTTCCCAACGCCACTGTATCACTACAAAACGGTAAACTTCGCTCCACTATCATGAAAGATATATCGGTGACTTCTAATGCTTCTGGACTTTGGACAACCACTGTTGATACTGCTAGTTTTTCTGTCGGTACCTATCAAATCCGCGCCAAGTCTGCGCAAGAAGGTGGCGCGACGACCAACTGGTCAGAGTACACTTTTTACGGTGTTGGCAAAACAGCCGAGGTGCCAATTAATGCTGACCTCAACCGTGATGGTAAGGTAAACCTCATTGACTTCTCGATTTTGTTATTCTGGTGGAATAGTAACGGTGGTGATTCCGACCCACCTGCCGACATTAATCGTGATAGTAAGGTCAGTCTGACTGACTTCTCGATTATGCTCTTTGCCTGGACGGGATAAACGAAAACACCGATTCCATAGACTCGGTGTTTTTGGTGAGTAAAATAGTTTCTCTATTTAATCAGCTTTTCCCCCGCTTCAAAAACCCCTTTCTATCATGCTAAAATAAGCGAATGAGTGGCATCGATATAACTCTTATCAAGGTCGGGTGTACGTCATCATATCCGAAGCTGCGACGCAAAAATATTCCAGACATCAATTCCAGGGGACGATTCGGTTTCAAGGAATGGGAACGTTTCAATAGATGGTAATGTGTGGGTAAATATCCTTTCTGTAAATAAAAGTAAGTATAATAGTTGTATATGTCCTTTCTGCAGAGATTAAAAGGTAAAGGGGTACGCAACGAAGATGCGTCGCTGTTGTCTGATGCTGAAGAAACGGCAGTTGACAAGGTAGCGCAACTTCATGTTGATGTGTATCAAACCGAGCGTATGATCGTGGTGTATGCTCAGTCAGCAGGTGCCGATATGAATGATGTTCACGTCTCAATTGAGGGTGATGCCGATATTGTCTTGATAGAAGGGAAGCGCATACGCCCTGAATACATTGTGTTCCCAAAAAAAAATGTGAAGGGTTCGTATGTTGCCGAGGAATGTATTTGGGGAGATTTCTATCGTCGCATCATTTTGCCAGAAAGTGTTAATATCGATCAAGCGGAAGCAAAGATAAAGAATGGTGTACTGATACTCATTTTACCACTCTTAAAACCAAGTGAAAAAGAAAAAGTGCAACTAAAAGTTACTGGTGGTCGCGGCTTACCCAAACGCACGAATTAACGCTTAAGTTTTTGTTCCTTATGTTGTACCTTACTAGACACTACGCCCAAATCACAAAACTGTTGTTTGCTACAGCAATGTTTTTTTTGTTACTCATTGGTACGACCTTTGCTGCTGACCTCTCACTTGCGCCAAGTACTGGATCATATACTGCTGGGCAGACCTTTACTGTTACCTTGCGTGCAGTTCCCAATACTGACAGTATTAATGCGGTAGAATCAACACTCAAGTTTAATCCAACGGTGCTTTCGGTTGTTAGTATCAGTAAGACAGGCTCGGCTTTTTCCTTATGGACTACAGAACCAGCTTTTTCTAACACTGCTGGTACTATCACATTTGGTGGAGGTAGTCCCACTCCTTTTACGACTCCTTCAAATCTAATTTCTATCACCTTCCGAGCAATTACCGAGGGGACTGGTTCAGTGACTTTTTCTAACTCATCTATTCTTGCTGCTGACGGACGCGGTACTGATGTTTTCAAAAACGCCACTCCTGGCTCGTACACTGTTGGAGCCGCTACTACACCAACTACTCCGCCACCGTCAGATACCACTCCGACAGTAACACCAAAAGAACCGACAGCTGATGACGGTCAGCAAGCAATCATCTATGGTGATCCACCACGGTCTCCAGAGGTTGGTTCACAGACATTCCTCGATCCAGAAACTTGGTATAACAAAACAGAAGGTATCTTTTCTTGGACACTACCGTTTGATGTGAATGTAGTGGCAGTTGAGCTGACTACCAATCCAGAAAATAAACCCCAGGATAGCGAGGGGGCAGTGATAGATCCGCCAGTGGAAGAATTCGTAATTTCAAAAAGCAACGTCACAGATGGTATTCAGTACGTCAGTGTGAACTTTAAGAATCAGGTAGGTTGGGGAGCAGTGACCAACCGTAAACTCAAGATCGATACAACGCCACCTGAACCATACGCTATTAATGTGCAAGCAGGTACTTCTCCAGACTCATTCCCACTACTTCGCTTTGAAGCTAATGACGTTACGTCAGGTATTGATTATTACGAAATGACCGTGGCGGATAAAGAACCACTACGAGTCAGTCCTGATGAAGCAAGATTGGGGTACCTCCTTAAAGAACTCGAAAATGGCACGTACACTGTCAAAGTAGTAGCTGTTGATATGGCTGGTAACAAGCGAGAGAGTAGTGTGGCTGTACTGATTACTGCCGGCTGGGTAAAACCAGTGGTGGTAGTAGATGAAGGTTCGATCTGGGATTTCTTTACTCCAATCAATTTATTCGTATTCCTTCTTTTGGTAATCATTTTGCTTCAAATTATTTACTTCTGGTACGAACATAAAACTTTGAAAGAGCGAGAAGAAAAACTTCGTCGAGAAACTCGTGAGGTACAAGATCAGATGGAAAAAATCTTTTCGGCGTTGCGTGACGAAATCTACGACCAAATAAATTTGATTACCAAACGCAAACGACTATCAACTAAGGAAAAAGAAGCAGTTGAAGCCTTGACGCAGGCACTAGAAGTTTCTGAGACCTTGATAGAGAAAGAGATTAATGATGTAAAAGCAGTATTGAAGTAGATTTAAGAAAAACCTAATAAAATATGAGGATAACCGCCCAACTACACTGTAGTTGGGCGGTATACTTATATACAGTCCACTTCATCTCTGAAGTGAGGCTACTATGCAGAAAAGTGATAAGTAAACACGTACAAAAGATTGGAGAAAAACTAAAAAAACCTATATTTTATGCGCCGATTTTAGTAAAAGGTGTTATTTGTCGTGTAAAAAATAAAAAATTTGGAACTGTCATAACGACATTCGTTTTACTACTAGCGGTGCTCTTGCCATACGTGCACGCGCAGTTATTCAAGGATGCATATGTCATCAGAACAACGCACGTCTTTCCAGCAGCTGTTGTAGCCACTGGTTGGAATAATGTTGAAACTATTACATTCCAAAATCTTGATGAGTATGCGCTCCTTCAGGAGTTTAATGGCATTAATGCCGTAACGTTAAATACTAGTGAAGCAGTACAGTTCGAGCGTGAACGAACCTATACCAAGCCACAAATTTCTGGTGGTCAAGAGGTGCCAGCTTTTTCTACTGAAGTACTGATTCCGGCAGCTACAGCTACACCGGCTGTTTTGGATGATAGCGTTGATTTTGGACTACCGGAAAATACCACAGCTGAAGATTTAATTTTGGTACCTGAAACACAGACGACGACTACTGATCGTATTGAATCTCTGCAGTCAGGTGAAGAACTTATTGATGCAGAGGGTGCAGGTGATCCTATCGATACAGCGACAACTACTGTGCTACGCCATGCGGAGTCACTGTTTGCGTTGGCGGTGGCAGCCGTTACAGCAGTGTTTGATACTACGGTCACTACCGATGAAGTTTTAAATAATGAAATAAGTTCTGGTTCAAATGAACTATTGATTGAATCAGTTGGTGAACCAGTCGTCCAAACGGTGGAGGAAGTGGTCACTATCCCGGTTGCTCCAACAGAAGACGCTGCTGTCATGGAAGTAAACGATACGCCAGAAATATCGGGTGAAGTAGCTGAACCTGCTCTACAAAGTGAGTTTGATTTTATAACATCACCAACTCCAACTTCATCGATAAGTGATGCCACTTTAATTGTTGACGAGGTTGATGAACAAGTTCATACCATCGCTTCTGATTGTACTGATCAATGTGGATCGTACTTCATCACCTTGTCAGATTTCGGGTATCCTCTCGATACTGGAGTAGAGGTCTCTGGTGCGCAGCTCCGTCTTTCTTTTGCTGCCAAAGTAAAGCCAACTCGCGATTTGATTCCAGAGTTTTCAATTCTCTATTCAATTGATCAAGGTGCTACCTGGTTATCAGCCGGTGCAATCATTATTGATGATGAGGCATCAAACAGTATCAATGGTGGGTACTATCTTTTTGCATTACCAGAAGTAGCTGACCAGATGTCACTCGATGCGCTTCAGGTGCAACTACGGTATGACAATGATCCATCGGCGCTACAATCGCTCTACGTTGAAAGTGCTTGGCTGGAACTCTTTACGCTTGAGGCTCCAGAAATTTTGCCAACCGACCTTCAGGCGCTTCTCAGTGATGATGGATTTACCAGCGGGGTGCTCTCTGGCGATGAGTTACGTCTTCCAAACGGAGAAAAAATTAATTTCTCAGTGACGGACGATAACACTAATGAGACACTGATTATAAAGACAAACGAGGATACCTACCAAGGACTTTCTGAAGTAGCCACCTATTTTAGTGTGACCAATACTGCTTCGAAGGCAGAAGAATTCTCTATTCAAACCTACTTCCCGCGAGAAGTTGGAGAGGTAGTCTCACTTGAGATGTTCAACCAGAATAAACCACGTACCGCAGTAATCCCTGAGTATCGACCATATGTGTACCATTGCGAGGCGGGTTGGGAATACGTAGGTGAGCAGTTACCCGAAAGTCTAGACGCTCTCTCGCGCCAACTCGCTGAGGATGCAGTACTAGCAGAAGCAAGTAGTAGGTCAGTCTTACCGATTTCCTCCGAAAGTACTTCCACTCTAGAGGTCACGAGTGAAGAAATTGCTACAACCACTGCACTGGTTTTCGAAGAGGAAGCAGGTATTGAGCGTGTCATAGAGAGTAAGGAAATCATTGCAGTCGAAGATCAGATACCAGCGTATTCGTGTCGAAATACTAATGTGGTTCGTGAATGTGACGAGCTAGATGGTGCTAATACCGCCTGTGTCATGCTTGATGTCAAAGTTGCGGAGCATAATATGACTCGATATGAACCAGGATGGGAAAAGATAGCTACTGCAGCGGGGGAACAACCACGACCAGGGGTTCTTCGTAAAATTGCTCAGTTTGTTGGGTTGGGACCAGATAAAAAAGATGTTCCGGCGGAATTTGAAGTACGTGCCCATACTCCTGGTACGTACCTGATTGAGCCAGGAGAAACAAAGTACTTCAAGATGGACATTGCTTTTCCACCGTTTTCAAATGGGGAATACTGGATTGAAGTAATTGGTAACAGTGAGTATGGACTTCTTGACCCATTTTGGACATCAGACTGGAGCTACCGGATGCCAATCACTATTGATAACACCAATGGTACGACTGATCTTTCTGAATACCAGGTATTTTTGGAAATTAGTAGTGCACTGACTGATTTTTGGAACAATGTAGCAGCCGATGGAAGTGATATTCGCTTTGCACAGCAGGTGTCTACTGGCAACTTTAGTAATGCTGGCACTGCGCAGACGAATTGGTTTGACCCGAGCTTTGGCGGTCGAGTCGCCATCACTATCCCGCCACTGACGGTGACTGAAGATCAAAGCAATTTCCCAGTCTATGTGGACCTCTCACTTTTTGATGCCGGTTTTTGGGCAGGGGTGAAAAGTGATGGTGGTGATATTAGAGTGACGACCAGTGATGGAACTGAACTACCAATAGATTTGGTGGAGATAAACACAACGGCGCAAACGGGGGAGTTACATTTCCTAGCGTCAGCAATCGCTGCTCATGCTGCTAATACCTTCTACGTGTATTACGATAATACTGCTGCGTCAGGGTATGCTTCTAGCGATCCATCTGGATCGCAGGCAGTTTGGACTGGGGCGGGCTATCAGGCGGTATATCACTTCAGTGATAATCCATCTACGGTTGGTAATGTGCTTACTGATGAAACAGGGTACGGTCACGACCTAACAGTCATCACTGCTGCTCCTGCGACGACTACTGGTCAGATGGGAACAGCGTATGACTTTACGGCAGTATCTGGATACTTGGCTTCTACAACTTGGACTTTCCCTGGTGGTGACCCACTCGTCATTACTGGTCTTTACCGTATGCCGGTTGTGAGTAACTCAGCTTTATGGCAGTGGGGTACTGCTAACCAACCAGACGATATGGAGTTCCGGCCTTGGTATACCGGTCTTAATACTGCAGCTACCGGTCTCCATTACTTTGGTGCTACTGGTGGTGCAACATATACGCTTGCCCGAGCTACCTCTACTTGGAGTGCTTTTGGTACAGTTGGTACTACTTCAATTTCTGGAAACAACTTAGTTTTTGAAGATGGAGTGCTGATAGAATCAGTACCACAAACAGTGGGTAATCCAACCAATACCGGCGCTGGTGGATTCAGTGTTGCTCGCACTGGCACCAACACTTGGTGGAACGGTCAGGTTGATGAACTCCGTGTTGCGCTCACTACTAGAACCGATGAACGTGTGAGGCTAGAAACCAGCAATCTCTCTGATCCAACACATTTCTATTCGATCGGTGATTCACAAGTGCCAGATAATGCAGCCAATCTCACTTGGTATAGCACTAGCTGGGGAAAGAGATTGAAATTCTCAATTCCACAAGCAAAGATTAGTGCGAATCTGACTGATTTCCCTGTATATATAGATCTCTCAATGTTTGGGACTGAGTTCTTTAGTGCGGTAAAGACTGACGGTAGAGATATCCGTATCACCACGGGAGACGGAGTCACCGAGCTACCATTCGAGTTAGTATCTATTGATAAAGGCACCAATTCTGGTGAGTTGTATTTTAAGACAAATCTTAATAGAAACGCTGCCAACGATTTTTATATCTACTACCAAAATGAAGATGCATTGCCATACAGTCGTACGAGTACCTATGGTTCTAATAATGTCTGGACCAATAATTACCTAGCGGTATATCACCTCGAGGAAGATGCGGTAGGGACCAGTAACCTCAATCTCTATAAAGATTCAACCAGCAATCAGTATGATGGTGATGACTACAATACTTCGAACAGTAAAGTTGGTCTGTTTGGGAAAGGGCAAGAATTTGGCGATGATCAGAATGATTACTTAATCTTACCTCGTGAGGTTCTGAATGGAGTATCAAACCTGACCACTTCATGGTGGCACCAGACGACCATCGGAGGAGCTCAGACGATTGTGTCAGGAGCCAAAGATAATACCGCAGCTGGTTCTAACGAGTACATTATATACTTTAGTAATACAAGTAATCTTCAGTTGTTTTATCAAAACGCTTTTGAAAGCTTTGGTCTTTCTGATACCATTGGCACCCATAATACGGGCAGCTGGAACTTTTTTGCTGTGACCGGTGAAGACGCAATTGACGAAGTCAATTTTTACGTCAATGGTGTTGGTGATACAGAAAACCCTGACCCACAACCTATTGCTCCGCTTTCGATTGCTAATGGTGGTCTTATTGTGGGACAAGAGCAAGATTCGCTCGGCGGTGGATTCCAAAACAACCAAAACTTTGAGGGTCAGCTCGATGAATTGCGGTTTGCTAGTGTCGTACGCAATAAAAATTGGCTGGCTGTAGAGTACGCAAACATGAACAATGTGTCTAGTTTTGTGGCTACGTCATCGGCTGAGGATCTCGCGATTACTGATTTCGTTGAGCTTGATTTCTGGGTGCAACATTTTGATAACACTAGTGACCAAGCAGATATTTGGGTTCAGGTGGATAGTATTCCGGCTGGAGAGGAAACTACTATATATATGTATTATGGAAGTACTGGTGCTACTTCTGCAAGTGATGAGTTAGCAACTTTTAGCTACAGCACCAGTACCGACCTGTACTACGTTGTTGATGACTCTGGCGCGACAAGTATTTCGGTACAAAGTTTGATTGACGGCAATGCAGTCTCGATTGATGGTGGGACACCTGTGCCGCTCAATCAGGGTGAGCGCACCACTTTTGCTACGTTCACGGGTAGCTCAATTATCAGTACACTTGGGCCGATTTCTGGCACGGTAACTGGTAATAGCACTGATAGTAGCGATACGCTTGCGCCTATTAGCTTTGCTACCACCACCTTTGCTGTACCACTGAACCGAGCTGCTGATCGCTGGTACATTCACGCTCCGTTTGCTACTACCACCGTTTCTACCTACATAGGTAACAGTGGCACAGCTAGTCAAACTATTGTCATCCCAAAAAATACCGCTTCAACATCGACTACAGATCCAACTGATTCTGGTTCCGGGGTAGATGGAAACGGTATAGTAGTAGAAGCTACTAGTCCGGTGCTTTTGATGCATCGTACGACCAACCCGGGGGATGGCATTGTGGCTTATCCACCGACCACTCGAGACCTCTTTGGTGTTGATTCGAACTACTTCCATTTATCGGCTACCGCTGATAATCCTGATGCAACCGTTTACTGTTCAGTTGGTACTGGCGGTGCGACTACTGGCACTACCAGAGGTGAAAAAGACGATATTACGCAATGTACCACAGCCGCTGAAGGCGCCGGTTCGGCAGTACGATTTACTGGTGCTATTCAGCCGATTTCTGCAGTGCAAATGGCTGACGGTGATGGTAATGAAGCGACTGTTTTTTGGCCACAGCACGAATTTGGAACGAGATACTTTATGACCAATGATGCAGCGTATGCGGCAGTGGTTTGTTCACCGCGTTTTGGCGATGTCGCGCTAGAGGTGCAGGACAGCGCAGGTAATTTAGTGGAAAGTGCCACCTGTTCTCCAGTTGGAAATAATCCTGGTAAAGCATATTTTAATCATGGTAATGGTACTAATGGGGATGCAATCAACTTCACCGCTGGTCACCAGATTGTTTCTACAAATGGCAAGCCGTTCTACGTTATTTACGAGGACGTCAATGTAGAACAAGATGAAAAGAATATCCTTGGTTCAGTGCAGGCGAGAAAGTTCGACGGTGTCACCAATCGTCTTATTGGCTTTGGTGCACAAGAATCTGCGACGATTATTACATACGATGATGACCTGGAGCAATTGTCGTATAGGTGGTATGAAAATACCACTTTGCAGACGCCAACTTCAAGTTGGCCGATTAACGCTTCAGAAGATGTTGAAGAAGGTGTAGCGATTAGCGGTTCAGGTGCAGTCGATGACGGTGATATCTTGCGCTTACGGATGAACCTAGCAGTCACGACGGCGACCGCTACAGTACAGTCGTCTGCCTTCACACTCCAATATGCAGCGGCTGCTGGTGTTGGGCAGTGTTCATCAGCCACTTCTTGGCATGATCTTGGTGAAATCGGAAGCACCACAGCACTATTTAGAGGGTATAACAATCCTACCCTAGAGGATGGTACTACGTTGTCTTCAACGACGCTCGCAAGTTCGACAGTCCTAGCTTCGTACGAGGAACGTAACTACTCCAACCTTATTCCAAATGAGATTGGAATTGGTGAGGTGGGTGAATGGGATTGGGTAATCGAGGCGGTAAGTGTCGATATCAATACTACTTACTGTTTTCGCATGGTTCGAGCAACTGGTCACGAGCTAACAACGTACACTACTTATCCAGAGCTCATCACTGTTGGTCCACCAAACACACCATCAAATCTTGTTTATTTCGACAATGAACATACTACTGATTTGACTCCAGTCTTGGAATTTGTTTCGATTGATTTGGCGAGTGATGATATTCAATACCAGGTACAAGTAGACGATGATCCGACGTTTGCGAGTGTCGAGATTGATCGTAATTCAACCGCTTACCCACTTAACTTTGAAAACGTCACACTACCGTCAGACAAAGCACCGTTTACTTCTGGTAACCTTATCCGTTTTACCGCACCAACTAGTGTCGCTTCGAGTACCACGTACTGGTGGCGCGTACGAGCGTCCGATCCACTTGGTTCAGCGACGGCGAGTGAGTGGTCTCTTCCAACGAGCTTTACGACCAATCAAAATTTGCAGACGAGTGAATGGTTCCAAACCACCGGTGAGCAATTTACAACTAATACCCTGACGAATCTTACAACGACAGCAGGAGCAGTCAGTGCCAGTGGAGTACTTGGCATGATGGTCAGCACACCAGTTGATTTTGATACGGCTGTAGTTGGTAACGCCTGGGGCGAGGTTGATTGGAGTGATACTGAGACTGTAGGTGAAATTCGAATTCAGGTGGAGTATAAAAATGGCGGTTCATGGCAGCTGATTCCGAATACCTTACTTCCTGGAAACTCAACCGGTGTTTCAATTGCTCCGATTAGTCTTCGTGAACTTGATACTGCTGTTTATAACGAACTTCGTCTAGTGGCGACTTTTGATGGTAGTACACTTTCTTTGCAGGATTGGACTATTCGCTGGGGTCTGCGAGTAGAGACACCAATACTCGGTGATCTCTTTGATAACCAAAAAACGGTTGAGACACTACCGGTGTTTGATTTTGTATCGACTGACCCACAGAGCGATGAGTTGGAGTACGAAATATCATTTAGTACTGATAAAACATTTTTGACTGGTTCAAGTACTTATAATTCTAGCTCCAGTGCAGGATTTGCTAATTCAGGTAATGGAGGTGACGCCTCTCCGTTTACCTCTGGTGCAACGGTCACCTATACTACGCAGGTGGGCAGCCCATTTATTAATACCGAAACCTACTGGTGGCGCGTGCGCGCAAAAGATCCAAACGGCGACGATAGTTGGTCACCGTGGTCTAATCCAGATTCCTTCACTGTCGATACGGGACTTACGGTATCAACCTGGTTCCAGACTACGAAAGAGCAATTCGAAGAGGGTACGCTAAATGGAACGATTGCAACAACCGCTGATGCCGTGGTGGTTAATGATAAAGTCGGCGAATTCGGTAAAACAACTGTAACAAACGGTACTTGGACCACTATAGACTTGCAGTCAATTTACAATAATCCTGTCGTTGTCGCTTCAGTACGGTACACCCCGCTTGGAGACATTTCGCGTTCCGCTCGAGTTCGTAATAAAACAGCGACTTCCTTTGAACTTTTGGTAACCAATTCGGCAGGGCTCGCGACGGGCAGTACGGTGGTTGACTACTTAGTGGTGGAACGTGGTGATTGGGTGCTCGAGGATGGTAGTACCGGCAAACGAATTGTTGCTAACACTTTTTCAAATGTAAGTGATGTGGTAGCAAATCCGTATCCAGCCAGTGGTTATGGAGAAGATGTTACTTTTTCACCCGCTTTTGCTGCTGCACCAGCGGTAGTCGCAACTATCTCATCCGATAACGATAGTACCTGGGCGGTAGTCGGTCTTAACGACGGAAATATACGAAACAATGAACCAACTGCCAGTGGTATGGGTATCTATCTGGCACGTGGTATGCAGACGGCAATCCATGATCCTGAAGATGTTGATTATATAGTAATGGCACCTGGGCATGGTACTAACAACGGCAGTGAGTTTGATGCTGACGTGTCAGCGATTGTGCACGATGAAGCTCCAGCTACTGCTGAGGCTTTTTTCAGTCCTTTCTCTAGCGCGCCAGAAGTAGTCTTGGTGCAACAGGGTTCAGAAAGAGGAGGACAAGGCGGTTTTGCCGGTCTGTATGCGGCAACCATTCCGACTACTAATAACTACTATCCATTTATTGACGAAGACGTTCCTGCTGATCGTGCGCACACAATTGAGCGAATACTTGCTTTTGCTTTTGAAAACACCTCGGGTGTTTTGAAACGATATGCTGCCAGCGGACTCTCGGGGACTGTTGCGGGTGAAAATATTATTTTCACCGATGGCGCTGGTCCAAAATATGATAATTTTTCTTGGAATGACAGTACTCCAGGAGTGAGTGATGTCTATTACCAGATGGAGTACGAAGTATCTCCTGGGATATATGCACTCATTCCAAATAGTATTATTCCAGGCAATAGTATTGGTACCTCTGTTGGTCCAATTGACCTTACAAGTGTCGATATAAATATCTACCCAGTCATTCGTCCAGTTGCAACACTGACTTGTTCGGGGGGGAATTGTCCGCAGATCAATGATTGGCAGTTGGAGTGGAGTGAGGGAGTTAATATGTCAGGAACGCTCAAGGAATATGATCGTCTCACTGCTGTTGCTACTGGTACTATTAGAGCAGCGGTAAATGGTACTCCAGTAGGAGGATCAGCGACCGTAGCTGCTGGTTCGTGGACGCTGAGTAACATCACCGCTTTTTCTGGTGACACGGTAACTGTCTGGGTCGATGGAGCGACAGAGTCTGAAGAAGCAGTAGGAGTTTTTGTCTATGACGGAACAGGAGACATTACTGGAGTTGAACTATTCGAGCAACATCTCTCAATCTCTGCTGATGAAGAAGAGACTGTCACCAACGCGTCACTTGGTTTATATGACAATCTCACTTCTGGTGATGAAGATATTTTCTATAATGTTGATACCTTTAATAATTTGGTGGTCTGTAGTGTTGGTGCTTGCAGTGATGCGAGTATCTATATTGGTCCTGGAAATACATACATACCGGCAGCGGCGGGTGGTACTGGTGTTACTACTCACGACGTAATCAATGACGGGACGATTGAACTTGATTCAAACACTGTCATCGTCACCGGCTCATGGAAGAACAATGCGACATCATCTATCGATACTGCCACCATCAACTTCACAGCTGCCACAGGCACGGAGTCAATTTCAAGCACAGAAAGCCCACTAGTATTTCACACACTTAGTTTTGGTAGTGGGGCAGGTGATGCTGTCTTTACGCTTTCTGCGGGTCTCGATCTTTCTGGTAGTCTTACGGTAGCTAGCGGTACACTTGATCGTAGTGGGCTCGCAATTTCTTTAGCGGGGAATCTCACTACTGGTACGGGAGGTTTTTGGCTAGGATTAGGAACTACCTCTTTTGATGGTGCCGGCGCGAAGACTTGGCGAGATGATAATTTAATCACTCAGAAAGTCGGTGATGTACTAATTGATGGTGCTTCCACGAACGTGACTGCTCTCACTAATGTCGGTGCGTATGATATTCGGATTGGTACTAATGATCGTTTGAATGGAACCTCTGGAAAAACTATATATGTAGCAGGGGATTGGGAAAATAATGGCATCTTTAGCGCACAGTCTGGCACTGTAGAACTGATACATGATGATCGGACGTATCCACCAACTGTGCCTGGTTCACAAGATTGGTATGCAGATAGTAATTTCACCAGTCGTTTGATGATTGAAACTAATCCAGTTGAGATTCCTGGTGTGCTTACCAACTTCCCGGTCTATATTGACCTCTCTACACTTGGTAATGATTTCTGGAACAGTGTTCATAGTGATGGTCGAGATATTCGCATCACTAGTGGAGATGGTCAGACTGAACTGCCGTATGATCTAGTTGCCATTGATGCTGTCACCAAGACAGGAGAGTTACACTTCTTGACTAATAGCGTTGATAGTGCGACTAGCACCTACTTCTTTATCTATTTTAATAATGCTACTGCTACTGCATACTATCCTACCGATACGTATGGTAGTCAGGCAGTATGGTCCCAATACGAAGCGGTGTACCACTTCGTTGACGATCCGACCGCGGTCGATAGTTATGTGTATGATGCCACCACTAATGGTAACCACCTACTGGTAGAAGTGGCTGGCCTGGCAACTTCTACTGGTCAATTAGGGCAAAGCATTAACCTGATTGGTTCAACTGGTATCTTGCGTAACGCTGGCTTTACTTGGACGGCTGGTAATCCACTAGTCACGTCTGGTTGGTACAAGATGCCAGCCGCTAGTAATGAATCACTGTGGCAATGGGGAACTGCTGCGTCGCCGAATAGTATTGAGTTCCGACCGTGGTATCAGACGACCAACGGACTCCATTACTTTGGAGTAACGGCTAATGCTACGTATGCACAGTCACCTCGAGATACTACTAATTGGCTCCATTTCACTACCATTGGTGCTACCACCACTGGTCAGGACAATCTGGTGTACCAAAACTCGATTGAAGTTGAACGTGTTACTCAGACTGTGGCAAACCCGTACAACAACGGAGCGACTGGTCTCCAAGTCGGTCGAGAAGGCACTGGTGGTTCTCTTCAAGCACAAATTGACGAATTGCGTATTAGTACGGTGCTCCGCACCAGTGATTGGGTAGAGGCAGAATATAGCAACCAAAAAACACCGACGGTATTTTATGCAACAAGTTCGGTGCAATCATACACACCAGATGTAGTAATTGATGAAGCCTCACATAGGATTGATGCTGGTGGTTCACCGTTCTACAACCTGATATTTAATGATGCGACTACTTCACCTGCTTTCACTGAACCATCAGTGACAATTACTAATGATCTCACCATCGCGACGGGCACCGTAGCGTTTCCAACTGGAGTGCTTACCATCGGTGGTTCGCTCACAAACAATGGATACTTCATGCACAATAATGGGCAAGTTACTTTTAACAGTACTGCTGCAGAAACTATCGAATTACATGGTACGGAATTTTACAACGGGTTATATAACGTAGTCTTTAATGGTAGTGGCTCATGGACATTTGCTGATAGCAACGCAACTACCAGTAATAACATCACTATTAATAACGGTACGGTGGTCTTCCCAACTGGAGTGCTAGCGGTCGGTGGTTTCTTGGATGTAAACGCTGGAGGATTCAATGCCAATGCGGGGACTATTCATTTCACTTCAGTAGAGAGTGAAAGTATCTCTACGAAGGGTTCATCATTCAATACCGTTATTTTTGGAAATGATGACCCAGCGTTTGGCTGGTACAACTCGGCTTGGGGAGAACGAATGGTGATCAAAGTAGCTTCTACTTCAGTTGCGGGAATGGTTACCGATTTTCCTGTTTATCTTGACCTCAGCACTATGGGTAATAGTTTCTGGGCGAAGGTTGCGGTGGATGGTCGAGACATTCGCATGACCAGTAGCGATGGTAAGACAGAACTACCAATCGACCTAGTAGATATTAGTGTTGGTCTCAAAACGGGAGAGCTTCATTTCTTAGCACCATCACTGTCACCAGTAGTCGACACTACCTTCTATGTGTATTTTGATAATGCGGCCGCCGAGGCGCCTGCCACTGATAGCGTGTATGGCGCCAACGCAGTTTGGACTGAGTATGAGGCGGTGTATCACTTTAACGGAGACCCAACTACTGGTGTACCTGATATGTCTGGTAATGGAAGGAATCTATCGCCACTCGTTGGTACGCCAGTCAGCACCGTCGGTCTAGTTGGTGACGCTCTTGATCTCACTGGTGGTAACGTCATGGTTGGTAATTCCGGTTGGACTTGGACAGCAGGTGAGGATCTTGTTTCATCTGGTCTCTATTACCAAAGTGCAGTTGATGATGGAGCACTTTGGGAGTTTGGTACCGTCTGTGGAGCGAACAATGGTACCTGCTTGGCATTCCTGCCGTGGTATACAAGGACCACTGGATATCACCGTTTTGGTGTCACCACGGCTGACACGTACACCTTTTCACGTAATGGGACAATTTGGCACCACTTTACTACTAACGGTCGAGCGACGGCTGGACAAGCTAATCAAATTTTTGAAGATAGTATCCTTCGTGGTTCAGTACTCCAGACTGTTCCGGCACAAAATCCGACCAACACTGGTTTGCAACTCGGTCGATACACTGCGGGAACGTACATGAACATCAAGATTGACGAACTGCGCTTTGCTAGTACTACTCGCAGTCAGCAATGGATAACGACCGAATATCGTAACCTCACTGCCGTCAAGAGTTTTTACAGCACCTCGACGCAATCATATCTAGAGGTGGTGCCTTCATACACACTTGACGAAGCTACTACTGTCGCTACTGGTGATGTGAAGATTTACTACGCTAATCTGGTGGCACCAAGTAGCAATTTCTCAATCGGTGGTTCAGCGTTTAATAGCAATGGTTCGTATAATCCAAACAATGCCACTACCACGTTTAATAGTACTGATGTTGGCGAAACTGTTGCTTTCGGAGATGGTGCCTTTTACAACTTGAGTTTCAATGGTGTCGGTGGTGGCTGGACTATAGCGACGACGACTGTTCTCAATGACGCTACCCTCATTACGGGTGCTGATTTTACTCTAGCACCGGGGACAATGCTCACGGTAGCGGGAATCTTTAGGAATAGTTTTAATGAAGCTGCAACAACTTGGGATGATAGTATATTAGTGCTTTCAGGTGGCGATTACACGGTCACCAACCGTCTTGACTTTGGTGACGATTACGCGACACTGGTGGTATCTAATGATTCAGACCTTGTCATGTGGAATTCGAGCGTTAGTACTTCAACTATTAGGGACACTTCTTCTCTCTATATGCCAGACTTTAATGGTGTAAATGGTACCTTGAGGATTTATGGTGCCTACGAACGTACTAGTGGTACTGAATACTGGAGTCGCGATACAGACTTTGACGGTACCAGTTTAGTCGGTGGCGGTGAACGAACAGTAAGTGTTGAAATTGGTCGAGGCGCAAGTATCTATCTAGCAACTAGCACTACGCTGGTGGCAAAGGGTGCTGCGGGTGCAACTACTACCGTGGCAGCAATTTCTGGTATTTATTCGCTTACGGTAAACGCGGGAACGCTCAATACGGAGTACGCATCTTTTACCGATATGGGTCCAAAAGGATTGTCCCTAACTAATGGCACGACGGTGAATACACTCACTGCCGTTGAATTTGGTGTTGCAGGAGGTCGGAGTGGTATCACTGTCGATGCTGCTACAGTTAACACTCAACCATCGTCAGAATTTACGAACATCGTATTTGCGACTACTACTGCAAACGGTATTTATGAACCAGCGTGGAGTGATCAGATAGTGCTTACGATTGATGCCGATGCGGTAAATGAGGATCTCGTAAATTACCCAGTGTATGTAAATCTTTCACATCTTGGTACAGCGTTTTGGAATGGGGTACAAAGCGATGGTCGAGATATCCGTGTCACCACTGACGGTGGTGTTGAACTGCCAATAGATTTAGTGGAGATTAATACTACTACTAAAACTGGAGAATTGTACTTTCTTGCTTCAGCCATTAGTAATACTGCTAATACCGTCTTTTATATTCATTTTAATAATCCAGCTGCTGCCGCGTATGGTGCTACTAATCAGTATGGTAGACAGGCAGTCTGGGCGAACTATGAAGCGGTGTACCACTTTAATGAAAATCCTACTATTAGTATCACCGACATGACAGGGAACGGTCATAATTTGTTCCCAACAAGTGGTACTCCAGCTACTACGACTGGATTAGTCGGAACTGCGCTTGATACTACCGCGGCTAACAATGTTAAACTAGAAAACCTTACCTGGACCTGGACCCCTGGTGATGACCTTGTCTCTTCAGGTCTGTACCGCATGGCTAACTTTGATACCAGTGCGCTTTGGCAATTTGGCGATGGTAGTGGCAGTGATAATGGTACGTACCTTTCCTTTATGCCCTGGTATAACAATACGACTCGTGGGTACTTCCGTTTTGGTATGACTAGTGGTACCGACTACTCCTTCACGAGAAATGCTGCTTCATGGCATCACTTTACTACTATTGGACGCGCCACTGCTGGAGAGGTTAGTGAAATATATGAAGACAATATACTGCGTGACTCAGTGACTCAGTTACTTAGTGCTCAAAATCCAACTAACACTGGCTTGCGAATTGGTGCCTATCAGACCACTACGTACGGAGACATGGATATTGATGAACTTCGCTTCTCAGTCACGCCACCTTCGGCTAATCGCATTGATGCTGAATATCGTAACTTCACGGATGCCACCTCATTCTACGCGACGAGTTCGGCTGAAACTTTCTCTTACAATGTTACGACTGACGGTGTTCCCGCCACTTTCTGGCTTTTCTCAGGCGGTACTGGAAATCTCTATGGAGAAGAACATGATAATGATGACGGTAATCCAGGATCAATCCAGTGGGATGACAGTAATTTTTCCGTCACTATTTCAGGGACAGTCTACAATGATGACGGGGTCACTCCGGCGACATACCCTGTTTGTAACGGTTCTACCGAAGTCGTAACTGTCGTGCTTGATGGAATGACAACATATACTGCTTCATGTAATCCGCTTGATGGTAGTTTCTCTGTCAGTGGTATTTCTTACACTGGTGAACCACAGATTGTTACTTACCTCAACAGTGAAGCGGCGACACCGCAAACGAATGTGCAGATATACGATGAGATTACTGGTACAGGTACTGTTGCTGGGGTGGTGATGACAGTCAATAGACCAAGTGTGGTCGACGGTTCAGTTCTTGTACTTATTGCTGGTAAGGATGATGATCCACTGATTACTGCTCCGGTTGGGTGGACTGCAATAAACACCCTTGGAAATACCACTGGTGACCAGATTGATACGGGCATTTGGTATCGTGTGGTCACTGATGCTGGAACGGAACCGACGACGTACAACTTTACTGCTGACAACGGCGAAGGGTTTAGTTTTTGGATGGGTGCACTCATCAATGTCGACACCGTCACACCGATTGATGTTGCCAGTACGTGGACCAAGGTACAAAATCAGTTTGAACCAACAGCACCAAGTATCACCACTGTTACCAATGGAGCGCTAGTGCTATCAGCGTGGTATACCTACCTCGATACACAGGTGGTTGCGCCAGTGTATAACTGGTTCGATCGAGCAAATAATATTGTTAATCCTGAAAGTGGTAATCTTACTGTATCTTCGCGATCAATGCTGACTGCTGGAGCGACTGGTGATGTGTCGTTGAGTGGTGTCATTGCTACGCGCGAATCACACGTTGGGCAATTTGCGTTCCGTCCGTCCACTGGTCCGACGGGTTCGAGCTCAATGGTTGCCGCCGCAGTTACCAAGACACCGATTGGTAATAGCGGTTCACCGTACAACACCATTGCACTGCGTGACCAAAAAAATGCCTATGGCACAGTAGCGGCGGCTGCAGCAATTGATATCAATCGACCGGCAGTTGAAAATGGTGATGTGCTGGTAGCAATCCTTGGTAAGGAGGATGATTTCATTGTAACGCCGCCAGGTGGCTGGACACAAGGGGATGACCTTATTCAAAGCGTTGGAAACGCGATGTATACCGGTGTCTGGTATCACGTTGTAACTAATGCAGGCAGTGAGCCAGTATCGTACAGCTTCATTAGCAATGACGACGGAGTCGAAGAGTTCTCCTACTGGATTGGCTCATTCAGTGGGGTTGATGCGACAAACGTCTTTGATGTAACACCAGTGTGGAGTAATCTCCAGAATGTTTCTTCACCAACGGCTCCAAGTATTAACACGGTGACACCTGGTGCCTATGTATTAGCTTCATGGTATGTGATTGATGATAATGCTATGGATATGCCAGCTAGTCCTTGGTTGACGTTGGCGCAAGACGTCATGATTAATAATCGACTGCTAGCCGTGTCGGGACGTACTATGGTTTCTGCTGGTGCAACTAGCGATGCTACTATGACTAATGGTAGTGTTGATGATGTCAACGTCGGGCAGTTTGCCCTTCGACCAGCGGCGGTGTCTGTAGCTGACACGATCAGTGACATGGATCTCTACCAAAACAGAGTAATCGTTCGTCATGAGAATGTGGATGCTCTCACTATTGCTGACATGGTGGTATTTGACCATGATAATGACAGTGACCTACCATTTACAGCAGCAACCGGAGTACCTGATTTACTTTCTGTACAATCAGGTAGTGGATTAGTCATCTGGAACGATAAAACATTTACTACCGGTGGTGCGGTTGCGCTTCTCGGCGCTGGTAGTACTCCCGCCGATGGTTCGTTGCTGCTCAAACAGTCAAGTATATTGCAAGCGCATAGTTCCGATGACATCACGATTGGTGGTTCACTCTATCTAGAAACGGGAGCGACGTTTTCTGGTTCTGCTAGTACCGTAGATTTTACGGCCACAAATCCAGGGCAATCAATTGGTGCAGCCGCTAGTTCAACGATTACTTTATATGACGTCTCCTTTACTGGTGTTGGTGGTAACTGGGCAATTCAAACACCATTGATTTCTGAAACGGGTATTTTAGTAGCCACTGGTACTGTTTCAGGGGTAGCAAATGTTACTATCAATGATGGCTCATTCTCTGGTAATGGAACAGTTGATTTCACTGGTGGGACGACATTGCTCAAAAAGACCAATACTTTAGGTGGCATGCGCCCTTGGACGTTTAACAACCTAACTCTCGGTAGTGGTGCGGTGGCTGGTATCACGACGCCGGCTAGTACTGCTACGACGTCAGTTCGTGGCACACTCACCATCGCTGCCGCACACTTCCTTGCCGCAGGTAATTCGTTGTGGGATTTACAAGGAAATGGCAATGTATTTGTCGAGACAGGTACGTTCATTGAAGATATGAGTACTATCCGCTTCAGTGGGACAACTCCAAATATCAAACAAACTCCATATTACAATGTTGTGATTGACACTGATCGTGGTGGTACGGTGACTGCCACGGCGCCGACTACGGGACTGCAGATACTCAACAACTTAACTATTGGTGTGTTAGGTACCTCTACTCTAAATGCCAATACAAACGATCCTACTTTTTCAGTTGGGAATAATGTACTTATTGGTTCTCTTGGTACACTCGAAGCTAGTAATAATAAAACACTGACAGTTAATGGAAACTGGGAAAATGATGGTATTTTCAACGCTAATGGCGGTACCGTTACTTTTTCAAAAGTTGGTGGATCTGCAACAATTACAGCAGGCGATTCTCCATTCGCGGTGCTCAACGTGCTCGGTTCTGCAGCGTACACGGTGACTGAAAATGCTACGTCCACTGGTAATCTAACAATTACGACTGGTTCGTTCACCCTTAATCCGGGACTGACGCTAGCGGTAGGTGGTGCTTTTAGTAATACTATGACTGATGACAGTACCACTTGGACCGATACTACACTTAGTTTCTATAGTGGAACTGCATTCGTGATGAACACTAAAACAACTAGTGACACATACGACACTATCGTCACCGCGAGCGGCACTCACCCACGTCTCTGGAACTCAACTACCACTGTCGTCACTACCAATGGAGTGAGTTCGTTGTACTCAATGAATCATCGTGACGTTACGGGAGAGCTCTATATCTTTGGTGACTATGTCAATGAAGGGTACTCTGATTATTGGAGCTACGCTACAGATTTTGATGGTGCTTCTCTTGGTGTACCACGACAGGCTTCAGTCTACATTGAAGCAGGTGGGACAGCTCAGTACCCAAGCGGTTCCCTCTATATTATAGGTACCAGTTCAGCTTCTACGACGATAGCGGCACAAACATCTGGAACATACGAACTTACTATTGGTGGTGATACAGAAGTCGAAATGAGTAACTATGTAGTCCGCGATACAACCAGTGCTGGTCTTATATTCACTGGGGCACCACATATTCTCAACCTTTCCCATGGCGATCTCGAAGTAGCTATCGCAGATGGCTCGACGATGACTGTTGGTGGTAGTGTGATTACCGCTAATCCGGCGCTCAACTTTACCGATATTCGAATGGCTACTACTACCGCCATCAATGCGTACAATGTCACGGCGACGGGAACGAGTGCTAGTGCCTGGCGCTTTGTGAATGTCCAGGGAAATCTCGGTGGGGAGGCAAAGGACGTTGATCCCGCCGGCGATCCTGGTTACCTTACTTGGGAAGATTCTGCCGCAATTATTAATATTTCAGGAGCAGTGTATAGCGATGAAGGGGTTACTGCTTCGGCGGCGTGTGATGGTACTACCAAGAATGTGTGGTTAAGTATTCAAGGTTTAACGTTTGCTTCTACGACGTGTGCTGTCGGTACTGGCGCTTACAGTTTTGTTGGTGTTGGGTACGGAGTTGGTAACACACTTACGGTGTACATTAAAGGTGAATCAGAAAAAGCAGTGACCGTTACCCAAGACCCGGTCTCTTCAATTAGTGGTCTTGATCTCTATGAAAATCGAGTCATCCTTACCCATGAAAGTAGTGCCCCGATGACCATTGCTGACATGAGTACTTGGGATAGTGATAATGATGCAGATATCCTTTTCAATACGGAGACTGCTGGTACTAATACTCTTGTCCTTCCAGCAAACACAAAGCTTATTGTCTGGAATAATAAGAAGTTTACTCCTGGTGGAAATGTTACTGTTTCTGGTGGAGGTGCTGGAACTGATTATGATGGAACACTTGAATTACGAGCCGGCGCAACCTTTACGGCGGCTAATGGTCAAGTACATTCTATTGGTGGCAGCCTTCTTACTGGTACTGGTGCGGTATTTACTCCAGCACAATCGACGGTTACTTTCACTACTACAGGTACGGCACGAACTATAGACAGTAATAATGCAGGTTTCTATAACTTGTCATTCACTGGTGCTGGAAGTTGGACAGTGGCTGATCCGGCGTTGTTGGTAGTTGGAGATTATATACAGTCAGCTGGTTCGGTCACACTACCAAGTGCGACGACAACAATTGGTGGTACATTCGATATTACCGGCGGAAGCTTTGTCGCCAATAGTGGATTGTTGTACTTTACCGCAACTGACGTTGGTAACGTTGTTCGCTTCAATGGTTCAGATACTGCAACGGTACGCTTTAATGGAACTGGTGGAAGCTGGATAATTGCTGATACTAACGCGACGACGACTAATTCCTTCACCGTTAGTGCTGGTACGGTGACCCTACCGACGGGAACACTGACTGTAGGAGATAACTTTATTGTGCAGGGATCTGTCGTACACGCTGGAGGTTCAGTCAATCTCATTGGTACGGGTGGTGGTAACCTATTTACCCTAAAAGGTAATACATTAAATAATCTTAAAATTATTGCTGGTACTGGGGACTACACGATGACTGATGCAGGGGCAGCATTTCTTGGTGACCTCTTCCTTCAGAGTGGTCAACTGACGGTAGGAACTGGTACAGTGTCAGTTGGTGGATCATTTGATGTATCTGGTGGTACCTTTATTTCAAGTAACGGTACACTCCTCTTTAATTCTGCTAACACAGGAGAATTTATTGATACTGGTACAAATGATCTTTATGACGTCGTCTTTGGTAGTGTGAATGGTGGTTGGACGATTGTCGACAACGCTACCACGACCAATAATTTTAGTCTTGCTGCGGCTAGTTCATTCACCATGAGTTCCGGTACCCGCTTATATATCGGTGGAGTATTTACAAACAACGTAGGCGGTACGGCAACAAACTGGAACGGTACACAAGTGGTACTAGGTAGTGGTACCGAGTACGAGGTCAGTGGTAAAGCAGTTGCAACTGAACGGTATAACATTCTGGAAGTGGGCACAAACACTGATATTAGTATGTGGAATTCTTCAGCCACGACAACTATTGTCGCGTCTTCTGGTTCTCTGTATTCACAAGATCATAACGCGGTGAACGGTAGCTTGTATATCTTTGGTGATTACCACATTGCTACTACAACGGAACATTGGAGCTACGCAACAGACTTTGATGGCGCAGCGCTTGGTGGATCACCACGGGCGGCGTCGGTAGCAATTGCTGGTGGATCGACGGTGACAGTCGATGGTGGTACTCTCCATATGCTTGGATCGGCTAACAGTACTAGTACTGTGTCAAACCAAGGTACTGGTATATATACGTTTACCGCTTCTGCGGGGATATTTGACGCTGAATACTATCGCTTCCGCAACCTAGACGCTGATGGGTTACAAATACTTGGTACAGCTACAATTGGTTCTCTTTCCCTGGGTGATTTTGAACAAGCAAGTGATAGTGCAACACTTATTACGCTAGTCTCCACAGCACTAAACACTAATGCTTCTCTCGTGGTTACTAATACTCGATTTGCTACTGGTGGCTTTGTAGCTGGAACAAACATCTCTCTTGATGCTACTACGACTAACAGTTGGCTTATTACAGGCGCTAGCGGCAACTTGTGGGGAGAATCATACGACGTCGATGGCACTGATGATTGTAGTTCGATTCGTTGGGATGATAGTCAGTGTCTCCTCACCGAACAAGCGACCTATCGTTGGCGTAATGACGACGGTGGAGAAGGTGCAGCACCAGGAACTTGGTTTGATTCAAATTGGGCTGCTCGAAAGCGCGTACGAGTAGTCAACGAAGACGCTACCACTTATACTGATGTCGCTGTTAAAGTTGAAGTTGCCTATGACACTGATATGCAAACTGATTTTGATGACGTTCGCTTCACTGATGCTAGTGGGACGACAACACTCAGCTATTGGCGCGAGCAATACACGACGGCAACTGCTGCACAGTTCTGGGTAAAAGTTCCAACCATGAATGCTGATACTGTCACTGAACTCTACTTGTACTACGGTAATAATACGGCAACGACCACGAGCGAGATCAGTGATGTGTTCAATGCGTATGATGATTTTGATGATAACAACCTCACTGAGTATTCGGGTGATACTGCAAAATTTGGCACCACTGGCACCTTCGCCTATGGTGGTGGCTACGGTCTGTACGCCTCTCCAAACCCAAATGACAAAACAACTGATGGAATCGGACGCACTGATTTCACGATTTCTCAAGGTGAGATCATCCGCTATATGCAATATGTAGATACCACCGTTGGCAGTGCCGATGAAGTCTGTACATTGTTTGCTGTACAATCGCCAGTAACAGCAAATCAGAATTACGGTGTCTGTCTAGAGCAATTTGGAACTGACCGAGTTTCATTAGTTGAAAATGTGCAAAATACTGATTCTACAGGAACAGTACTCGCTTCCTCTAGCATCAGTCTTGTAACTGGATGGTACGAGATTGAGATAGATTGGCAGACAAATAACAGTATTGATGTGGCTGTTTTTGATGCTACGGGATCTCTGGCAGCAACGACGTCTGCGACCGATAGTACATACACCAGTGGTGGGTTTGGCTTTACCTTCTGGGGTCAAAATGGCGGCTGGGATAGCTACATCTCGTGGCCACGTACCGCGACGCAACCAGTGGTGTATCTCGGTGCCGAACAGTTACAAGGGGGCGCAAGTTGGGCAGCTGCGCAAAATACGCCAACCGGTGGCTTCCTCTTTGATGAAACCGCTCGACTTCGTATTGGTATTGAAAATACAGGATTGCCGATTACTAACCAAAATTTCCGCCTGGAGTTTGCGCCGAAACTTGCTGCACCAAGTTGTGAAGCAGTTACTAGTGGTTCATTTACCGCAGTACCGAACCTCGCTAGTTGTGGTACGTCCGCAATCTGCATGACTACCTCTGCAAATGTCACTACTGGCAGTCCGACTACTGATCATTTGCTCACCGCTGCAGGTGCCTTTGTACCAGGTCAGATTGTGGCTGATACCAGTAATCAATCAACAGCAATTAATGTTGATCAAAATAAATACATTGAGCTTGAGTATGTAATTAAACTGACTACTAATGCTGTCAATGATGCGTACTGTTTCCGAGTTACTGATGGTGGCTCCACATTAGATTCATACGCAAAACTTCCAGAACTCACGCTGGCATTTGATCCAACCGTTGGTCCAATATCCTTTAACAATGGTCTTAATATTTCGCTCACTCCAGGTACGACTACTACTATTCTTGCAACCAGTACGGTGACTGACTATAACGGAACGGCTGATCTTGCATACGCGACCACTACCTTCTATCGCTCAACCGTTACCGCAAGTTGTACTCCGGACAATAATAATTGTTATGTGGCGTCAGGAGCAGCGTGTACATTTAGTAATTGTGTAGGTACTTCTTGCACTCTTACGTGTAGAGCTGATTTTGAGTTCCATGCTGATCCAACTGATCAAAACGGCGGTGAGTTTTGGTATGCGTTCATGGAAGTAGCTGATCAAGGTGGAGCGACAGATTTTGATACTTCTTTTGGTATCGATGTATTTACGATTCGCGCGTTGGATGTCTTGAATGCCATTAATTATGGTACCGTTGATATTAATGAAAATACCGGTACATTCAATCCAACTGTTTCAATCGTCAATCTTGGTAACGAGGCAATCGATGTCGAGGTAGCAGGCACGGACATGACGGATGGTGTTGCATCGGTGATACCAGCAACTCAACAGCGATTTTCTACCAGTACCTTTGATTACAATTCTTGCGTTTCATGTAACACCTTGTCAGTGACCGGTTCTCCAGTTGAGGTAGACCTTCTAAAACCACTGGTAAGTGATCCGTTAATTACCGATGATATTTACTGGGGTATTGCAGTGCCATTTGGTATTGCTAGTAATCCACACAGCGGTATGAATGTCTTTACAGCAATCGCTGACTAATCTGTGTACTATGAGAACATTTGCTAAAAAGTGGCGTGGTACACTGAACAGAATGAACCTGCGAATCATGCTTATTGGCACTGGTTTCCTCTGTAGCTTTGCTCTCTTCGGTACGGTGGTTTTTGCGGCTGACCAAGCAGCTCCTGAAATTACCAATGTTGAAGTCACTAATGTGAGTGAAACTAGTGTCACCATAACTTGGGTGACTGATGAGAAGGCCGATTCCACTATTAACTATGGATTACAACCTGACTACGGTATCGTTCGCATTCCAGTAGCTGATCGTACCACTCACTCCATCACACTCGATACTCTTGAGCCAGGTCGAGTGTACTATTTTCGCGTCGTATCGGCAGATAACGAAGGCAATCAAGGTATCTCTGCCGATTATCGGGTGCAAACATCAGGAACACCGCAAACAGGTGACGGACAGGGGACTGGTCAGGCTGCTGCTCAAGGAAGTGGACAGGGTACACAGGCTGGTGACGGAAGTACCCGTGACCCAGAATCACAAGTAACTACTGATACTATTGCAGATTCTACTGCAACCCTTCGCATTATTGAACAAATCAACCAAATTTCTAACCCACAACAGCTGCAAGAAATAGTTAATGAGACAGTAAAGGCTATTCAGGGTATTACAGAAGACCTCACGATTGTTGGCCCACCAACAGTAATACCCGAAACTACTTCAGCAATTGTCCGGTGGACGACAGACCGGGCAGCTACGTCAAAGGTGCTTTTTTCTCCCGATAAAGATTTTGATGGTACGACGTATGCCTATGCACAGGAGTCAACTCAAGGAGACACGACTGAACATGAAATCCGCCTGATTGGTTTGACCGCATTCACTAAGTACAGTTTTAAAGTGATGTCAGAAGACACGTACGGTATTAATGGTGAAAGTCGAAACTATACTTTCGAGACAAAAGCTACCATGCCAGAAATTCGTAATTTGCGAGTGGTAAAGGTCGAAGAGAACGCCGCTACCTTGGCGTGGGAAACCAATGTGCCAGCCAAGGCACTCATTGAGTATCAAGACCAAACTACTGGTGAACAACAATCAGTTGGTCGTCCAACACTTGCCACTACGCATCAAATGCGTCTGTCCGATCTTACGCTCGGCACTCGGTACGTAGCCTTTGTGACCGCAGAAAATTCTGGAGGGGATCGTGTTCGTAGTCAACCGATTCAGTTCATAACGGTGCGCGATATCGCCCCACCAATCATCACTAACGTGACCAATGAATCAACCTTATTTCCTGGTGGAGAGTCTAGAATCCAGACAATTATTGAATGGGATACTGATGAGCCATCAAGTTGTCTGATGACGTATCAAGAAGGTGTTGCCGGAGCAACTGAATCCTACACGATAGAAAAAGAACAAATTATCTTTAATACCAAACACGTGGAGGTAGTGGTTGATTTCGCACCCGCGACAGTGTATCAGTTTTACCTAAACTGCACCGATGAAGCTGGCAATAACATACAATCTGAAAACTTTGTACTCTTTACGCCAATTCAAGAAAAAAACATTATTGATTTGATTTTAGAAAACTTCCAAAGTACGTTTGGTTGGGTCAAAAATATCGGAGCGTAACATTTGTGGTGGTGTGGTAATGTATTATTTTTGTAAAAAAGCAGAAATATTTTTGGTCTGTGGATGGAGGAGAGTGTTTTTGCAGTAAGTAATGCGATAATATTCTCATGGCAAAACCACTCATTGTTGCTCGTGACCTCTCAATCATTTACAACCAAGGTAAATCAAATGAATTTAAAGCTCTACAAGGAGTGAATACTGATATTTATGAAGGGGAGTACATCATTCTCTTTGGTCCTTCAGGCTGTGGAAAATCGACCCTCATGTACTCCATTCAAGGATCACTTCCTCCAGGGGAAGGGACCTTGCTTATTCGTGGTGACGATGTGTACGCGTATCCACCATCTGAACGAGTCTACTTTCAGCGTCACGTGATGGGTATTATCTTCCAGTCATTCAATCTTATCCCATCGTTGTCGGTGATTGATAACGTTGCCTTGCCGATGATTTTTTGTGACCGAGACAAGGCGACACGTAACCGTAGAGCGCAGTCCCTTTTGGACCGTTTTGGAGTAGGGCATGTCTCACATAAAATACCAGCGATGCTTTCAGGTGGTCAACAGCAGCGTGTATCAGTAGCACGCTCTATGGTAAATGATCCAAAAATCCTTCTCGCTGATGAACCAACTGGTAACCTTGACTCAGTGTCAACGCAACAAGTAATGGATAAAATTGATGAGATTAATACGTTTGATAGACGTACCATTATCATGGTGTCTCATAATGCTGCTCATCTTAGCTACGCCCACCGAGTGTACTACTTGAAAGACGGTCTTATTGTGCGTGAGGTAGTTAACCCACAACGTAAGCAGATTAAGCCAGTCCGGGAAGGGGAGACGATCGTGACTGAACTAGAACAACTCGCTCGTCTTTTCCCGTACGATTCAGTAGAGACCCTGCGAGTTAAAAGTATGGTTAATTTTTTAACCCAGGAGTACAGTTTTGATCAGTTAAATCGTTTTGAACGAGTTATTGCATTTTATATTCAAGGGAAAATCGATCGTGATGCGCTCATTAAAAGCCTGGTGTTATCGAAAGAACGAGGAGGAGTGGAAGTACCAGAAAAAGAAGCTCGTCGCATGGCAGCAGTAGCTGAACGGATGATTGAACATTCAAGTGACATCAAACGTTTTAGAGCGCGCAAAGGCAATGACAATATTTTCTTTAGTCAGCACAAACTTGCTGAACGTATGCGTGATCATTTGAGTAATGTATTTCATATTAAACTCAATAAAGAGCAAAACGAGAATATGGTCGAACTTATTGCTGATCGAGTAACTGGGGTCGTTAATGAAGCTGAATTTAATCAACGTCTAATAAGGGGAATACGCTCGAGGGGTCTTGCGCTCAGTGAGCGGGAAGCCGATGAACTGACTCGCTATTTTGAGAAGATTATTGCTCAAGGGGTAGATGTGAGTTACAAAAACTAATTATCCGTTACTAGTATGTAATAATAGGCATTATGAGAGTGCAAGACCTAGCACAACTTTCGACTCGAATGTTCAAAAATAACCCACTGCGAACGTGGTTGACGATTTTAGGTATGGGAGTAGGAACTGGAGCCGTGGTGGTGCTCGTTGGTCTTGGATTCGGTTTGCAACAGATCATCCTTGAACAGATTGTGTTTGGAGAGACTCTTCTTTCTCTCGGGGTCTCATCAACTGGTTCGCAGGGTATTCGTCTAACGCCAGACACGGTGCTCGAGTTTGAAAAAGATGAAGCTGTCCTCGACGCTGCTCCTTTGGCCCGCTTCCCGGCGCTTATTACGTATAAAGGTCTGACAGGGAATGTCTTTGTGCAGGGAGTAGAACCACCGTACCTCCGGTATGCTGGCGTTACTGCCCAAGCAGGCACTGTTTTTACTGAAGAAGATGCTGCCGACACACAGAGCATCATGATCTCGCCAGCCATTCTAAAACTTTTTGGTATTCCGGATGAAGAAATGAATAATTTTATTGGAAAGACGGTATCGCTTCGTCTTCTTGTTCCCGCTAATGATGGTACCGATACTGTCAACGAAATCCCGATTAATAAAGAATATGTAGTTCGAGGTATTACTAAAGAGCAGGGAGTACTTAATGTCATGATGATGATACCAGAGCTCCGTAGTTACGTGAGTATTGAGGAGTATGAACGCATCCAAGTGCGAGTTGATTCAAATAGTAACTTACCAATCGTTGAAAATAAACTCATTGAGGAGGGGTATCGAGTGACAGCCTTGTCAAAAACAGTCGAACAGGCATCGAAGATATTTCAAGGGATTCAAATAGTATTGGCTACTTTTGGTGGTATTGCACTCATTGTATCGGCGATTGGTATGTTCAATACGATGACGGTGACGTTACTTGAACGAACCAAGGAGATTGGCATCATGCGTACACTTGGTGCGTCACCTAATGACGTTAAGTACTTATTCGTCTCAGAATCGATTGTGGTGGGGTTTCTTGGTGGAATTAGCGGAATCTTGATGGGAGTAATAATAGGAGTTACGACAAATCTTTTCCTAAATTTTATCGCTGGGCAATTTGGTGGACAGGCGGTGAAACTCTTTTCATTCCCACTTAACTTTTTACTATTTATCACTATCTTCTCAGCAGCAGTAGGATATTTGACTGGAATCTTTCCCGCTAGACGAGCTTCAGCACTCAATCCGCTCGATGCAATACGCTACGAATAGAAAAGTTATACACAGGAGGGTAGATATGATGTGTATAACTCAGTATGTCTGATTAGTATTGTCGGTACAATAGTATTAAAGCTAATTAGTTATTTTATTTATTTATGTCGTACAAAAAAGAAGAATTTCCACACTACGTGAAAACAGCAGGGAAAATCAGTATCATTGCTGCACTCACGGGATTGATGGTATTTGTCTTTACCCTTATGTTTGATGTTGGGGCAAAAGAATTTAGTAAGGTCTCAGCCGCTAGTACTGCTACCACCACGCTCACGGTACTCAATACCCCTCCTGCCTTTACCCTTGAACCCTATGAGGTCATCGGCTCCGCAACGACTACACCTACGAACTCAGGTGACGCAGTTTCTTGGTCAGCAATTGGTACAGACAGTAATGGTGCACCATACTTCCTTCTGGTGTGTAGTACTAATGCAGTGCCAACCGCTCATAACGCATCAGGACCTGGTAACCTTGGCTCAGCACCCCCAGAGTGCGGCGTGGGATCAGTGCAGTGGGGAGTTTCTGCCAGTACGACAAGTGGTACGCTAGCGACAGTTGCTACAACTACAATTGAAGGAGGTCAATTCTCTACCTCGACACCAAATGACTGGTACGCTTGGGTATGTGATGATGATACATCAAACCCTCGATGTAACAGTGTTCCTTCTCAAGGACTCTATGCCACGAGTTCATCCCCATTTCATGTAAATAGCCGACCAATATTTAGTGCCTTTGGTAATAATGGTCCAAAAGAACCGGGTGCTGATATCACCTTCCAGTCAACTTCTTCAGATCCTGACTTGCTTGGTGGTGATCAGAACATTTATTTAGTAGTCTGTTCAACTAACACTGATTACAACCCGACCACAAATACTTGTGCAACGAATTTCATCGCCTCTACATCAATCAGTCTGACTGATGATGCTAGCGCCACTAAAACGCTCGATGCTATTCTCCGCGACGATACCTACGCCGCCTACGGATATATCGTAGACCAGTACGGTCATGAAGCAGCAACTAATCCGCTTAACTTTGATTTTGATGTTAGTAATGTAGCCCCGACTGTGCTTGGAGGAGATATTACACTCAACGGAGGTTCAGCACTTTCGCTTGCAGTCATGGGTGGTGAAACAACCGGGTTTACGCTTGATTTCATCGTGCGCGATGCGAACAGCTGCCTAACAGCTGCTTCTACTACTGAAATTGTTGATTATAACGTTGCTATCTTCAGGTCGAGCTATGGGACAACAACTTGCGACGGTTCTGCCGGATCATACGATCCAAACTACTGTTACCCAAATGGGGTAGCAACTACAACGTGGAATCTCTCATGTGCTCCAACAAATACCTGTGCCAGTCCACTCCAGGACAATATTAATTACTCGTGTACCTTCCCACTTTGGTTTGTCGCTGATCCAACTGATCCAGGACCAAATACCCCCACAGCATATGAAGTAGATAACTGGTCAGTTGGCATATCTGGTACAGATGACGATACTCTCACCGGTCCAATGGCAACCACTTCTAATCCGCAAGAGTTAATTAGCTTTAGTGCTATAGATATAGTAAGTAGCGCCATTGTGTACGGAGGTATTGAGCCAGGTTTTAATTCGCCAACATTGAGTGCGACCTCAACTGCCTTGAACGTTGGAAATACGGGGCTCGACCAGGAAGTTAGGGGTGAGTCAATGTGTGGAACGTTTGCAGTCGGTAACAATTGCCCAACCTCACCAACCTCAACTATCCCAGAGTGGCGACAACAGTTCTCAACCACTACCTATGCGTACGATGCTGACGCTACTGAAGGAGGTGGCCTCCTTGACCCTTGGATCTTACAGCTCTCTTCTTCAACAAATCAAGAAGTTGAAATAAATATTCCAAAAACTGTAGCAACATCTTCTGCTTTTTGGCAAGAAGGGACAACCTACTGGGGTATCGCTGTTCCGGTAGCGATTACGCTAGCTGGCAACTACCAAGGTCTTAACACCTACACTGCAGTGACAGCTGAGCCAGGAGATTGGTAAAAAAACGTTTAAAAATTAGAACACACACAACCACTGTTATTAGACAGTGGTTGTTGCATTTTATAACTTTTTTTTCGATAATGAGATCATATTACATGAATTTAGTTGTACGAAATTTCGTAGTGCTAGCATTTCTTATACCGTTGCTTTTTTTGAGCTCGGGTATTTCTGAAGTGTTTGCAGGCTTTGGTATTACTCCGCCATACGTACGCAATACTAGCCTGACACGAAATTCTACCTACGAACAACAGATATTACTGGTACGAAGTGATACTGATGTTGCCCAGAAAGCTGAAATCACTATCGATGCTCCCTTGATTCAAGACTGGATACAAATTGTAGAAGGAGGAGAAATCAGAATGCCAGTTGGAGTTCAAAAAGTGCCAATGACCGTTCGGGTCACTGTTCCTAAAGACGCAGAGTTTAAAGATTATAAGGGCGCTATTCGTATTCGGACACTACCGGATGATGGTCAGATTTCAGCTGGAGCAGTGAGTATCTCACTTGGAGCGCTGGTCGATATTAATCTATCGGTCATCGATCGCCAGATAAGAGATTTCCGAGTGCGAAAAATTTCAGCCGCTGATCTTAATGAAGGAAATAAACTATTTTGGTTGTACTTTCCAGGAAAAATCAATTTTGATATGTTGATTGAAAACACTGGAAACGTTGCGATTGCGCCATCTGAGGTGGTATTTCGAATATTTGACCGAGCTGGTAAAGTTCTTCTTGAAGAGACAAGTAATATAGGAAAGATTGCAAAGGTTCCGCCGTATGGGACTGAACTAGTTTCTGCAAAGATCCCAACTCATTTACCTGCAAACAGCTATGTTGCACGCTACACTATTTATAATGGAGAAGATATAAAGCAAGAAGGAGATATTAGCCTTAACATTCTTCCGTATGGAAGTTTAGAAACAGCTGGTTTTGGTTTCATTGGACTTTCACTCGCACACAAGGTCTCAATACTATTACCGTTGTTTGCTCTTATGATTGCTGGTCTCTACTGGTGGAAAATTCGTCGCGAGTCTAAACGCTACCGACGGCAGTAATATGAGAATTTTTTATTCACTATTTTTACTCACTTTTCTAGTGACACCGCTTGCTGTCTCTGCCCAATCGCTCACGTATGCGACAACAACATTGACGGTGAGTATCTGTGGTAATATCATCGTCGACGCTGGCGAGCAATGTGATGTGCCAGGAGAAACAGGGGTGTACAGTCAGACAATCCTAGGTCGACAATGTACCAATGAGTGCACCTTTGGACCGTATTGTGGAGATGGGGTTTTACAAACCATTTACTCCGAGGAGTGCGACGACGGAAATAATGATAATGGAGATTTTTGCTCTTCACTTTGTAAGATTGAGCCAGCTGGTTCGGGTGGAGGAGGATCTTCAGGAGGAGGATCTTCAGGTGGTGGAGGAAGTAGTAAGGAGCTTGGCGACACTATTATTAATATTTCTGGACGAGCATATCCATCTCGGACAGTCAATTTCTTACTGGATACTAATCCAGTTGGTTCAGTTCGCTCTGATAGTACTGGCCGTTTTGAATTTGCTACAGGTGCTTCACCAGGAACTGCAACGTTAGGTATCTGGGCAACTGATGGGACTGGCAATCGATCAATCACCCTCAACAACACTTTTGATGTGACGCAAGGTGCAATTACCAATATCAATGGTGTTGTATTACCGCCAACTATCGTAGTAGCAAACCCGAAGGTCAATCCTGGTGACGTGGTAATCGTTTCTGGAGAAAGTGTTCCGGGTGCAACCGTCGAGCTACACATTGACAATAGTGCAACTATTAATAAAACAACATCGGGTACTGATGGTAAGTGGAGTTATTCACTTAACACCAACTCACTTTCTGTTGCTGAGCATACTCTCCGCGCTCGTACCATTATTGGAACACCACCACTCACTACCAACAGTAGTTTCAGTTCGTCGCTGCAACTTTTTGTCGGAGTGGATGGTCGAACCACCACTCCTTCTGACCTCAATCGTGATGGATTCATCAATCTGATTGACTTTTCTATTCTGATATTTTGGTGGCAAACTAACGGTGGTGACTCAAACCCACCAGCAGACATTAGCGGGAACGGGAAAGTAAGTTTAGAGGATTTTTCTATTTTGCTTTTTAATTGGACAGGGTAATCGTACTTTTCAAAAAATCGAGATGTTTTGTCTACTTATAGTGTCTCTCAAGTAAGAACTAGAATTTTTTGTGTATAAGTAGTAAAAGTTAATCGTTATGTGCCGTACAATGAAGTAGTATCTGCCAGGGAGGTAATCAATTAGTATTACTGCACGTGCTTTTTGTACGTGAGCACTTCAGCCAAGTGTGACTTTGCAGATATGCTTACAGCGCATCTGTTTGAAAGAGGAGTGGAGACCCCTTTCAAGTAACGAGTTTGCTCGTTCTGAATCCTCACCACATAAATTCAGGCTGTAGGACTAAATACAACGTAAAGCATATGCACAGAACGTCCAACGCGTTCCTAGTGCTCCAAGCTATCGCAGCGGTAGTATCGCTAGCCATAATCACGTGGTCACTCGGTCTACCTTCAATCCGCTTTGCGGAAGCTGCTAATGTCATTCAGGTTAGTGATACACTTTCGGACTCAGCGCCAGGAGTGGTAGCTAACCACACGATTTCGTTCGTTACTCCAACTGGAGTAGCAAACGGTTCGACCATTACTATTGATTTCTCAAATGGACCATTTGTTTTCGGTGCAGTGGATTACACTGATATCGATATACTTGATGATACAAACAATCTGACTCTCGCTGCAGACTGCACGGGATCCGAAGAGGCCAGTGCTGCCTTTGTTGGAGCAACGCTCACTCTGACTCTTTGTGCTGCAGACGGTGCGTTTCTACCAACAAACGGTACTACAACCATCAAAATCGGTACCAATGCATCGTTTGGTGTTACTGGTAACGCCCAGCTCACTAATCCAGTCGCTGGTTCATATGAGATCAATATTACCGCTGGCGCAGTCGATTCTGGCGCAACGCGAGTAGCCATCGTTCCTTCTGTTACAGTTACCGCTTCAGTTGACACCCTTTTTACCTTTACAGTAGCTGGTGTTGTCGGAGGAGAAACTGTTAATACAGCAGATATAACTGATGGGCCAACTACTGCTACTGCCATCCCGTTTGGTACCCTTACCAACGGTAATGCAAGTACAACAGCGCAGGATCTTACTGTTGTAACGAATGCTGCCAATGGCTTCGTGGTGACGGTAACAGCTGACAGTCAGCTCGAATCATCTACTGGTGCTGATATTGATGGTTTCCGTAATGGGAACTTCGAGACAACAGCAGTAGCATGGGAAGGACCAACTCCAGTACTTGGAGATGATGATACGTACGGTCACTGGGGATTGACCTCAGACGACAGTACGTTGACCTCAGGTTTGACGGATCCTTTCAACGTTGGTTCAGGTGGTGACCGATTTGTTTCGGCTTCCACTACACCAGTTGAAGTATTTCGCCACACTGGTCCTACCAATGGAACCGTATCTGGACAGGGTACTGCCCGAGTCGGATACAAAATTGAAATCAGTGCGCTGCAAGAAGCCGCTGATGACTATCAGGCTACGCTGACATACGTAGCCACGCCAGTTTTTTAAAAAATTGGCTCCAAGCTTGGAGTAAAATAAAAAACCCTATCTCCCACCACGAGACGGGTTTTTTGTATGGACAGCTAAATTATATCAGCTATAAAGTACAGTAAAAGTTTTCTCAAAGCATTGTATTTATGGCGTTATAGTGTGTACAGGCAACATTTTGTAAGCAGTTCACTGTTATAATTATGATAATGAAAACAGTGTCAGCTTTTCTCCTTTGGGTAATACTTGGGACAATACCATTGGGTATGTATCCAGCGCTGGCTGAAGCCACGTCATTATACCTAGATCCACCTACTAGCAAACTTTACCGAGGTGATTCAATGAGTTTGGCAGTACGACTTGATACCGTTGAAGCTGAAGGCGAGTGTGTAAATGCCGTGGATGCGGTGATTACGTATGCAGAGGGCATTGAACCAGTTGATACTTCTATTGGTGATTCGATTTTGCGTATTTGGGTAGAAGAACCAACTATCGATCGTGAAGCGCGAACTATCACTTTTGCTGGTGGCATACCAAATGGGTACTGTGGTCGTATCCAGGGAGATCCACGGCTTACTAATGTACTGGCTAAAATTATCTTCCAGTCACCAGGATTTTCTGTTGGTGCTGGAAATACTGGTCAGGCACTAGTTAGCTTCACAAAAGATACCACAGCCTACCTAAATGATGGACAGGGCACAAAAGCAACGCTGACTACCTTCCCGGCTACGATAGTGCTTGACACTCAGGCTGGACAGACTATCGCCAATCCTTGGCAGGCAGAAGTGACAGCTGATCGAGTTCCTCCAGAAGATTTTAGTATTTCACTACAACGCGATGAAAAAGCGTTTTCTCAAAAATACTATATTGTTTTCAGTACGACCGATAAACAAACTGGTGTCGATCACTATCAAGTAATGGAAGAGCCATCCTCTCGACTTGGCTTATTTGAGTGGGGAAGGGCTGATGCACCATGGATTGAAACTCGCAGCCCGTACGTACTTAAAGACCAATCACTACATAGTGTTATCCGTGTCAAAGCGATTGATAAAGCGGGTAACGAGTATATCGCCACCCTTGTCCCTGATGAATCATTAAAAACAGTCACGACTGGTACTATCATCCTAGTGGTTGGCGTCCTGTTTATTCTGACATTGCTTGGTATGGTGCTATTTGTACTGCTTCGTAGCCTGCATAAACGACGATCAGCTTCTGCTGTTGCTGTAGCGGAAAACGACACTGAAAATTCTGGTGATAACTTATATGAGTAATCTAGTAACTAGATATGTGGTACAGATGGTAGTTGTAATGATAGTATTTCTTGGTCTTTTTAGTATTTCAGCTTTTACCGTCGAAGCGGCATCGTTGGTGCTTTCACCGAGTACTGGTGTATATACGACAAATAGTACTTTTACGGTCAGAGTAGCGGTAAATACTGATGGTAAACCAGTAAACGCTGCCGAAGGCACACTCACCTTTAATCCTCGAGAGCTTTCAGTAGTGTCAGTTAATCGTACTGGTTCAATATTTAATCTGTGGGTGACTGAGCCGACTTTCTCAAATTCCGCTGGAACAATCAATTTTAGTGGCGGCCTACCTGCGGGATATACTGGAGGTTCCGGCACCATAATGAACATTACTTTTCGTGCTACCGGAGCTGGTACCGCTCGCGCAAGTTTTACTAACGGCTCAGTATTAGCAAATGATGGTAAGGGTACTAATATTTTGTCCGCTATGAATGGTGGTAACTATACCATTCAAGCGCCGGCCGCTACGCCATTGGCTGAGGTGATAGAATACGTTGCGCCAGCAAACACACCAGCCGCACCGAAAATTATTTCTGCAACGCACAAAGATGCAACTCTTTGGTATAACAACCGAGAGGCAGTTGTGTCATGGTCACTACCCACAGATATCGTGGCGGTTCGCACACTTCTTGATACGAATCCTACGACTATTCCTACTAAAGTTTATGATGATCCGATTAAAACACTCACGCTAGCAGACCTACCAGAAGGGGTGTCGTACTTCCATGTACAATTTAAAAATACTGATGGCTGGGGGAAAGTAACACATTATCGATTGGCAATAGACACGGAGCGACCAACCTCCATCAATATCACTCAGTCAGTTGATGTCGACCGGTCTAACCCTGACCAGACTCTTCTTGTAAAAACAGTAGATGCGACGTCAGCCGTGAAGCGTTTTAAGATTAAGGTAGATGCAGCAGAACCGTTTGAGTATCTTGATACGAACGCTTCAGACACAATTCCTCTGCCGGCACTCGAACCAGGATATCATACGATTGTCGTAGAGGCTTTCGATGAAGCTGGAAATAGCATTATTGGAACCTACGCAGTCACCATTGAAGCATTTGACAAGCCGCTTTTTACTGAGTACCCAGCAGAGATTAATTCACAGGTGATACCAGTTATTAAAGGTACCACCAGACCGAATGCCACTGTTGAAATTACTTTGACAAGGATAGGAGCCGAGTCGATGCGCTATGTAGTGCAAGCATCTTTGAGTGGAGAGTTTGTCTTCATCCCCGAAGGACGTTTCAGTACTGGTGTGTATGAGTTGGTCGCCATTGCCACCGATCAATTTGGGGCAAAAAGTACGGTCTCAGAAGCTATTAGGATTGCTGTACAAGAATCAGGATTCATAAGAATTGGATCGCTGATTGTTAATATACTTTCTGTAATGATACCGCTCATTATACTTTTGGTGTCATTACTCCTCGGTATTTGGTATCTCGTTTTGTATGCTCGACGATTCAGGGGCCAGGTCAATGTAGAGTCTACTGAAGCACTCTCTATCTTACGTCGGGAGTTTACTGAACTCCAAACAATGCTTAGCTATCAAGAGAGGATCCTTGCTAATTCAAAGAAGACTAAAAAGCTTACTACTGCCGAGAATGCCTTTATTGAGGCTATTGGTGCTGCGCTTTTGACTTCACAGCAAAAAGTCGAGAAGGAGATTACGGATATTACGGCGCTTACTACTAAAAATAATAAATGATATGGAAACTCATCCACAGCAAACACTGAACGCAAAAAAAGTACTTGCCCTGATTCTTGGTGCTATCACTATCTATGTGGCAGTATCGTTTTTAGTAAATGACCGCTTTAATAAGCTAGAGGAGCTAACTCGATCATTGTTGGCTGACCAACAGGCAACGTTAGTAGCCATTGCTGAAACAACGGCGCGAAATGGTGCTGACACAGTCACGGAGTCGGTGATACGAGATTGTATGCTCACTGAACGAAGTGAATTTGACACACTTCTCAGTCAGCTCGACAGGGGTCTCTCATACGCTGAACTCACTACCCTAGAACGTCTATTTGGACGCTGTGGATCATTTTATGCTGAGCGCAAGGCAGTCATGGTGGCACGTTTGGCACGTGAAATTGAAGTGTATGAAACATACGTCTTACAACTTAACACCGTTGTGCAAGATGATCTTTCAGAAACTTTTGAGGTGAAGGAATGGCAAGCGCTCGCTACTGAAGAAAAAAAACAAAGCGAACTATTTGCTCAATTAGTGACAGCCCAAGATAAAATTATTGTGACATTGTTAGCGGGAAGTAGTGCTTCTTCACCAGAAATTCAAGCAATCCTCCAGGATGCACGTGAAATTCAAGAGGCACTGTTCATGGCTAGCAAACAAGCGTCTGATATTCGCGCCATCTTAATATCGTTATAAGCATCATGGGACGTTTACGACACATTTTTTGGCCGTACACTGAAAAGCGAAAGGGTAGTGCAACAGTTCGTTTTATGTTTCCCACTGTTTTCGTGGCAGTGGTGCTCTTGAGTACTGCGGCGACTTTGCTTGACACTAATGTTTCGTACATACGACTTGCTACCTTTGCTACTGCAGTTCAGGCTGGTGAGCGATTTAGTGTCGATGTGTATGCGTATGCTCATGTCCCAGTAAACGCTGTAGACATCACTATTCAATTTGACCCCACTGCTGTGGAAGTACTTGCAGTTGATCGTGGACAGTCAGTGTTGACAATTTGGACAGAAGACCCGGTAGTGAAGAACGGAACCGTGATTTTGCGTGGTGGTACCTTCCGTCGTGGTTTTGTTGAAGAACACAAAATTGCAACTATAGATTTATCTGCTAAAAAGACTGGGCAAAGTGAATTCAAAGCAGCAAACGTTATGTTGCTAGCGGGCGATGGTGCGGGTAGTCCGGTGTCAGTTGCTGAAGCGTTAGATTCAACGGTAAGTTTTTATATATACGATGAGAACACTGATCCTGGACGTATTGCTATTGACGTAAGTGTCAAAATACTTTCTGACATAGACGGAGATGGAAAAGTTACCCTCACTGATATTAGTGCATTTATGGCGGCATGGCACGCCAAGGATAAAATGTATGATTTTAATGGGGATGGGAGAATGTCGTTTCGTGACTTTTCGATTATATTAGCTAATTTCTTTTTCTAGCTATTCTTTCAGATGTTGTTGATAGCCAAGCTCCTTCATACCGAGGAGCCTGTTATTATAGTATTGTGGGGGGAATACAACGTAAACGTAGCGCTTAATAAAATATGTAACGAATGGGATTTCGCACAAAACTACATAGAAAACGGAAAGACCATCAGTCGTGGTTATATTCCGCTGTATACGCTAGTAAAATATCGTTTTTTTCGGTACTGATTTTGTGTGTGTCATTTTTAATACAACCATTTCATCGAGCCATGGCTGAAGAAGCGACGCAGACTGAACCACTGCAAGAAGAGTCCTTGGTTGCTAGTGATGTTCAGATTCAAGAAGAAAATTTGGCTAAAGAGCAAGTCCAAGAAATTTCAGGTGAAAATTTTTCAAATCATGAATTAACTCAAAGCGGGCAAAACTCTGAGATTCCTGTTCAAGAGTTACTTGGTGTTGATGGTCTACCACAAAATGCCACATATGCAATCGTCTCTGAGACCGCAGAAACTGGAGACGTGGTGACTACTGCATCTACTTCATCACTAAACACACAAGCTGATTCAAGTGTCGGTGTACCGACTGAATATACTGGTACCGAGACTACAGACACAGAGGAACTTGATGTTGCTAATAAAATGACTGGTCGCGAATCATCTAATCAACCTGAGATATCTCCTGAAACAAGTTCAAGCACCGAAGATAATACAGAGAACACCGACGCCGAGATGTTGCCTCCTCTGGTAGAACAAACTGGAATAGTTACCACTATCGCAACTTCTACTCAAATTAGTGGTCAGACCGATGTAGTAGTTGCTCAAAACCTTGTCACTGAAGATAACTTTTACCAGTTTAGTCGACAGTCGTGTGTTGCTATTGGTGACGGAACGTATCACTGTACCGTTGCCGCAAGTACCGGCATTGATACCCGAGCAGTGGTATACGCGGAGCTCGGAGCGAATGCAAACATGGAAATTTTTCTACGAACAAGTAAAGGAGAAATTAAGCAACTTACCGATAATACGTATGATGATACCTCTCCACATTATGACGCTGAAGCGAAGAAGGTGGTATGGCAGCGACTGATTGATGACCGCTATCAAATTGTTCTGTATGACATTGAAAAAGAAAAGGAGACGCAACTTACCTTTTCGCGGACAAACAACATGGAGCCGAAAGTTTCAGCTGAAGGTATTGTTTGGCAAGCCTGGGACAATAATGACTGGGAGATTATGTACTTTGATGGTACCTACACTGACCAAATAACCGATAACTTTTCCCAGGATTTGGTACCTACCATCAATGATGGATACATACTCTGGACAGTACTCGGTGAGACGGAACAAGAAGCCAAAGTATACTCGTTGGCTAGTGGTGAAACAGTGAGTATTAGCGGTTATGAAGGTGGTATGATTACAAACCCACGCTTCGTTCTGGTGTACGACACACTCTATGAAAATGGTGATATCGTGACGCAGGGGTTTGACCCTGCTACGGGGCTATCGGCCCCTATAGCTGCTAAACCGGCACCACAACCAGTTAATATCCCAGAAACTGATGCAACCGGTGAAATTAGGGCACTTATCCAAGTAAAGTCCGCACAAAAGGATAAACAAGCTATAGACGGTGGTACTGGTCCAGTCAGCACCAGCACACCAACAACCACCACCAGTAGTATTGCTGGCGCAACACTTGATCTTTCACAAGGAGCGGTAACTCAGGATATTGCTAGTAGTACGACAGGCAGCAAGACACTATCAGATAATGATAGTACATTTGAGCTGACTGATTTTGATTTAGTTTTGGTTTCACCACAGAGTACAAGCTCTGTACAGTCTTCGACTGATACAAATACAGGTGAATAGAATTTGTTCGTGCTTATTTTCCACTACTCTACCAGCAATTTTATCCACGAATAGAGTAGAATGTACTAGTACACTATGAATTTTTTGGAGCACCAAACGAGTGTTTTTTTACGTATACGTAGATTGGTTGCTGCCTTGTTGATTTTTACCTTTGCTTTCTCTGACATTAATACTTTCTTTGATTGGCCATTGCTATTCGAAGCTGAGGCTGCACAAGTAACGATCGATGCAACCGTGAGTACCAACGGTGCTTCCCACACACACGGACAACCATCAGTAGTGTTCATTTCTGACCTTGTTGGGTACAAGTTCTATCGTGATAGTAGTGGTAGTTGTGTGTATGCAAAGACCGCCAATGGAGGAGCGAGTTGGAGTGCCGCGGTTACTATTGATGCGCAAACTGACTGCGAAGCAGTGCACATATGGTACGACCAATGGACACCAGGCGATACTGGCACATACATTCACATTGCGACTATGGATAGTGGTAATGACGACATTTGGTATAATCGACTAGATACGACGACAGATACGCGCCTCCTCGGTACCACACCAGTGAGTGTTGTGCTGTCTCAATCAGCACTCACTATTAGTGCTGCTACTGCCAACCATTCAATTTCAAAGGGGACTGACGGTAAATTATATGTTTCTATTGCAGACAGTAGCGATCGTTTTGTGGTTGGTTGTACAACCTTGTGCAATGTTTCTGGTAATTGGACAGAAGTGGGTCTTGGTACGTTTATGGATTTAGATGAAGATTTGACGATACTATTGCCACTTGATGCTGGCAATATGATGATTATCAATCGCGATATTACTGCCAATGATATCCGTTCAAAAATCTGGGATGGAACCAATTGGTCGCCTAATTGGTCCATTATTGATTCAAATGCACCGGAAGGAAGTACATATGATATTCAAATGTCAGCCGTACGTAGTCCGGTTTCAGGTGATATCTACCTCGTCTACATTTCTGATGCAGATTCTTTTACCGTAGCTGATCACGATATACGGGTAGCAAAGTACTCGGGTGGCTCATGGTCAAATCTTCCTGACATCATCACTAACGACACGCGTGGTCTCACTTCTATATCGCTTGCGGTCGATGAAAATACCGATACGGTGTACGTTGCTTACTCAGCACGCACTACTATCGGTACTCCTGCCACTGGAAATGTATATTGGGCTACTTCAACTGCTGAGATGACCAGTTGGGGTGCTACGCAAGGTCCGGTCAACACCACTGCGGGTGATATTTATGGTGTTAATATGAACTACTTTTCGAAACAACGTATCTACGTCACCTGGTACGAGTCAGCTTTGGACGGTATGTTTGGGGACACGATTGCTGATGTTGCTCCAGCTACTTCAGTAGCTACCGCGGGAACACAGGTGAGTACTATTCGTGCAAGTACCACCACTGTCTATCTTGGAGGGTCATTTGTCATTAGTGAAGAGACAGGGGCAAGGAATGTCACTGATATCACTATCACCGAAAATGGTACGGTAGACGGTGCCAATGGATTAGCGAATATAAAATTATTCTATGATCTTGATACCAGTGCTCCGTATAATTGTGCGAGTGAGTCATATGGGGGAGGGGAATCACAGTTTGGTGGTACTGACTCCAACGGTTTCTCAGGTAGTGATGGTACGGCTTCCTTTGTTGGTTCAGTCAGTATTACACCGAGTCAGTCGATGTGTGTGTATGTAGTATTCGATACACTTACCTCGGCGGTTGATGGAAGTACTGTAGAAATAGAGATATCAAATCCAGCCACCGACGTACTTGTTTCCGGCGGAGTGACTGCGATTCCGACGAGTGTCCAAGCAATTGCTGGCACGACCAATATTGTAAATTCTAACGTCACACAGACACATTTTCACTGGCGTAACGATGATGGTACTGAAACAGCGGCGACTTCACGTACTGGAGGGGTAGAAGACACTGCTTTAGCTGCCGTGCAGCAAGGCATCCCGACTCGTCTGCGCATTGGTGTTTCAAATGGAGGCTCCACTTCATCACTTCCAACAACGTTACGTCTGGAGTACGCCTTGAATAGTGGGTCTTGTGATATGGCCACTGGTTGGACTGATGTCGGTGCTACTAACGATGACTGGAACCTATATAATTCTTCTTTTATAACTGATGGTGCCAATGCTACGGATATCGCTATTGGAATTGGTGGGGTCACCAATGAAAATACTGTTTTCCTTACCCCTAATGGTGGTCTTCGCGATACCTTATCGACTCTAGGAGCACTGACATTTTTACCGACCAACTGGACAGAAGTAGAGTTCTCACTTCTTGCGTCGACCTCTGCTACAGAAGGTAATAGCTACTGTTTTCGACTGACTGATGCTGGAATACCGCTACCTACATATCTTACATATCCCACTGCGACAATTGCTGCTGATGTGCAAGTGCGTGCCGTGAGTACTCAAGCAGTCACAGCAGACATTCCAACTGATAATTTTTATATTGGAGGAGCATTTTCAGTTACTGAGAATAGTGCCTCACGAAATGTCACTAGTATCACTATTACCGAAACAGGAACGGTAGATGGTATAACTGGCGTCGGAAATATTCGCTTATACTATGACTTCGACACCACGCTGCCATATGACTGCGCGAGTGAGTCATACGCTGGAACTGAATTACTGTTTGGAAGCGCTACCACATCATTTTCGGGAGCAAATGGTACTGCTTCTTTTGTTGGATCAGTCCCTATCTCGACCACTCAAACGATGTGTGTGTATCCAGTAATGGATGTCACTGATACTGCCCAAAATGGTGAGACAGTTGATATTACTATCAATTCTGGCACCGCTGATGTTCTGGTTTCTGGTGGTGGATCAGTCGCTCCTTCTACGGCGCTAGATATAACTGGTTCTACTACGCTCGCTGGTGGTATTGTCACGCAGACGCATTTCCATTGGCGAAATGATAACGGCTCTGAAACTAGCGCTACGTCAGCAACGGGTGGAGCAGAAGATGTTCCACTACTCGACTTTGGAAAAAGTAGCCCAATCAGGCTTCGAATAGGTCTTTCAAATGAAGGTTCCACCACATCCATTCCGCACCGCTATGGGCTTGAGTATGGAATCAAAGCAACCACCTGCGGGAATGTTACCGTCTGGACGGATGTCGATGCTGGAGGAGTTTCATGGAGTATGTATGACTCTAGTTTCCTTACCAATGGAGAAACAACTACCAATATAGCTGTAGCAAATGGCGGTGTCACTGACGAAAATACTACATTTCTCGGAACAAATGGTGGTGTTCGTGACACGGAATCATTCTCAGCCACGACTACCCTTACAGCAACTGAACACGTAGATCTTGAATACAGTATTACTTCTACCAATGACACACCGTATGCATCCACCTACTGTTTTCGAGTGACTCAAAATGGCGCGCCACTACTTCAGTACAATCAGTATCCTGAAGTCACAATACAAGAGCTGCGAGATTTTAAGATACAAGCTGGCACTACAACTGTCACCGGAACAGGCGTGACATTAATAGCTGGCACAGATTATGTTGCCCCGAGCGCTTCAACCAGTGCGTTCGTCCGAATCACCAACTCGCACTACACTGGAGCTGGAAAGGTGACTCTTGGTGGTAATCAGAATACTGATGACTACGCAGCTTATATTTCAAACCCTGGTAATATCGAAACAAGTTTCACTATCGCTCGTGATATTGATTCAATTAACAACACTTTTGTTGCTTGGGAGATCGTTGAGTACGTAGGTCCACCAGGTGGTGATAATGAAATATTTGTCCGAGACCAAGCGACACTTTCTTATGGTACTGCTGCAACCGTCGCTACTGGAACAGTGGTGAACACCGTTATCGATGATACTGATATTGTGGTATTTATTACTGGTCAATTCCATAATGCTGGTAATCGCTCACAGGGGTTTGCGCATCAGTTCACCGCCTCGTGGGCTGCTGATACCAATGAACCGGTCTTACAACGAGGAGCCGCCGGATCAACTGCTGGGGCAGTAAGCTACGCTGTTGTTGAATTTGTAGGAATGAATTGGAAAGTACAGCGAGCCGAACATACGTATACGCAAGCTGGTGTCACTGAGACTGAAAGTATCACCGCAGTAAACAGTTTGTCCCGTACGTTCATCCATACTCAGAAACGATACAACTCTGGTCTAGCTATGGCAGATTTTGGACATGAAGTCTGGCTTTCTAGTATTGGCGCAGTTTCATTTTATTTACCACCACTAGCATCAGTGGCAGCTGGTCATGTGTCAGTAGTATGGGTCATCGAAAACACCCAAACCAGCACTGGAGGAATGGTCGTGCAGCGTAGTAATGGTAATACTACGGGAGGGGTTGAACCGCTCAATTATTCTGTCAACATACCGACTGCACTTAACGCTACTAATAACGCTTCAATCTTCACTATGACGACGGTAAACGCTACGACAAATACGTACCCACAAATGATTGCTGGTGCTTTTATTGACTCCGTTTCATCGTATATCCTCTGGCGAAGTGATACTGGGAATACTCTTACGTACCGCACAGAAGTCGTACAGTGGCCAGCGGCTGACCTTGCAGTCCGTCAGAATTACTATCGGTTTTATGTTGATAGCGATACTCTTACTCCGAGTGACCCATGGCCACTAGGAGTGTCAAATTTGGGTGAGAATACTTCTATTGGAGCGCTTGATGAACCACTAGCTGATACCGATCGAGTTCGCATTCGTATGACTGCTAAAGTTGCTAATGCAACGCTGCCTGCTGGACTTTTGCAGCTAAAACTTCAATATGGTCAACGAGACTCTACTTGTTCGGCAGTAGCGGTATGGAATGATGTGGGGGCGCCTGGAAGCGGTTCAATTTGGCGTGGGTACAACGCCCTTGGCGTGGTTGATGGTACATCACTGTCAGGTAATCCGTCGACTGGTGGCGATCTCCTTATTTCAGTCGCAAATCGAGCTGGTCGGTACATTGAAACCGCTCCTAGTTTGGCCAATGCCTATGCTGTATTTGACGGAGAAGAGATTGAATACGACTGGAATATCGAGCAAAACGCTGCATCGCAACGTACCACGTACTGTTTTAGAATGGTAAAAGCGGATGATACTCCACTGGATGGGTACTTCAACTACCCACAAATTCGCACTGAAGGATATACTCCAGTCGTGACCACCTGGCGTTGGTATGAGGATGAAATGAATGAAACCCCCAGTAACGCATTAGCTGGAGAAAATATTACCCCTATTGATGTCCTGAAGGGGAGTGCTGTTAAACTCAGAATAACCCTTGATGAAATAAAAAATCTCCCGCAAATCAATGCGCGGTTTAAACTGCAATTCGCAGAGCAAGCTGATTTTTCAGATGTCCAAGATGTAGTGGCGACTTCTTCTTGTGCCGTTGACTCAGTCTGGTGTTATTTTGATGGAGGAGGGACTGATAATGCAGTAATTTCCACGGCGGTACTCTCTGGGTCTGGCACCTGTATAGCAGGAGTGGGAACTGGTTGCGGTACCCATAATGAAAGTGCTATTTATTACAATGGTTTTACGCATGGTGCTGACAATAATACTGAATATGAATTCTCTCTTACATACACCAATGTCGAACGGAATTACGGACGAATGTATTACTTCAGAGTATATGATCTTGCTAATAACGAGGTGGTAAGTGCGAGTACGTCAAACCCAAGTCTTCAAGGTGAAAGTGCTTCGCTTACCCTATCAATTAGTGGAGTAGACGCTGATACTATTATTGCTGGAGTTACTATGGACGCGACTACTACCGCTACCTCTATGAATTTCGGCTCATTACCTCTCGATACTGACAGGGAAGTGGCACAAGAAATAACCGTGGACACCAACGCCATTGAGGGGTACGTCCTATACAGTTATGCTGATGGACAGCTACTTGATACCTATGGGAATGATATCAAACCAGTTGTCGGCACTAATGCGGTACCACTTGGGTGGGCAACAGCTTGTGCACCTTTGGCAGTAAGTTGCGCTGGGTACCATACGACTGATGCCACTTTGCTCGGTGGATCTGGTCGATTTGCTCCAATTGATTCATATGCCGCCATCAGTACTAGTTTAGATGAAATAATGTACAGTTCGATTGCAACGGTAGACACTGCACAAATTGTTTATCGGATTAGAGTCAGTGGAATGCAACCAGCTGGTGACTACGTTAGTACAATAGCCTATATAGCAGTCCCGGTATTCTAAATGGTATAATTTCAGCTGTGAGAAAAAGTATTTTTGTCGGAGTTAGTGTACTCACCATCTGGTGGTGCTCTTTTTCAATTGTCATGGCGGCTGAATATACAGTTAGACCATTCCTGATTGATCATGTCGCTGAACCACGGGAGACAATTACTGAGATGGTGATGCTTACTAACGATTCTCCGTACCGTAAATATGTGGTGTACGCTACGGTCAATGAGATATCTGTTGATACCGAGGGTGAAATAAAAGAATTTGTTTCACCCGTTATGACCGACCGTACTAACACGGTAACTTCATGGATTGAGGTGACTCGAGGCAGGATTGAAATTCCTCCAGGAGAAAAAAAAGAAGTTCCCCTCATCCTCCGTATCAACCCCTATGCCACGCCAGGCGTGTATCATGCGTTCGTCGGTTTTGTCCCCGCACCAGATCGACCAACTGCTGAAGCAATAGCGCTGCGTGGTGAAGCTGACGGGGTTATTGTAAAAATTACCGTTCTCGACAAACGAAATGATAGTATGAAGCTGTCTGGATTTCTTATTGACCGATTCATTACTGGTGATACACATAAAGAGATTGAGGTCATTATCAACAATACAGGTGACATTCCATCTGCCCCCCAAGGAGAAATTATTTTTTATAATTCACAAGGAGTTGAGATTTCCTCGGCACCTTTTAATGCAGAAGGTACGACCATTTCGCCAGGGGAGACAGTCACTCTTACAAGTTTGGTTCCGCTCGAAAAAGGGATTGGACGATTTAAGGCTAATCTAGCGCTGCAATACGGAGAAGATCAACAAGCCTCATTACATGATACTACCTTCTTTTATCTCGTCCCCCTTCACTACCTCTTGCTCTTGTTTGGTGTTATTGTAAGTATTGTGATTGCTATCACGCTTTTGTTTAGAAAGACACTCCTTTCTGCTCGTTCTGGTGAATACGACGACGATACTATTGCCTTATACGTACGAAATGGGCACGATTCAAACCCTAAAGATCATGATATTGACCTCAAAAATACAAATAAAGAATAGTAGTTGGATTTTTGTACTCTTCATAGTGATTGGCGTGACGCTGTTTCCGTGCGCAGCAGTAAAAGGACAGGAGGCGCTTTCTCTTACTGTATCACCGACACTGTATGATATGACTGCGAACCCTGGTCAAGAAATACAGACAATGGTACGAATTATCAATCCGAATCCGTATGAAATAACGGTGTACGCAGACGTGGTGAATTTTGCGCCACAAGGAGAGGCGGGGCAAGGTAAATTTGTTCCAATCATGAACGAAGAGTCGAAAGGTCAGACTATTGCTGAGTGGATTAAAGTACAAAGTGACCAGGTTACGATTCTAGCCGAGAAAACGATGGAGCTACCGTTTACGATAAACGTTCCCGAAAATGCAGCACCAGGAGGACATTTTGCCGCCCTGCTTATTGGAACAAAACCACCTAGAGAAGAAGCCGATGTCTCGCAGGTTACCACTGCCCAGATTGTTACCTCCTTATTTTTTCTTCGGGTCACCGGAGAGGTAATTGAACAAGGTGACATCCGCTCATTTACAACAACGGAAACTTTCTTGGAAAAACCCGAAGCAACATTTGAATTACGTTTTGAAAATAAAGGAAATGTGCACATCCTTCCGCAAGGTGAAATAAAAATTTTAAATATGTGGGGGCAGGAACGGGGGATGATACCGATTAATCAATCCACCATGTTTGGGAATGTGCTTCCAGGTAGTATTCGACAGTATAGTTTCACCTGGACAGGAAAATGGTCTTTGGCTGATATTGGTCGTTATCAAGCAATTGCAACTCTAGCGTACGGACAAGAAGGTCGCCAATTTGCAACCAGTGAAACAAACTTTTGGGTGATACCATGGAAGGCGGTAGGTGGAGTGTTGCTCTTGATTGTCAGCTTTTTCCTATTGATTACTTGGGCGATAAAAGCGTACATTCGAAAAATGCTTGTGCTCGCTGGACTTTCGCCAAATATGCCTACTACTACACCGACCGCAGTTAAGAGAAGTAAGAAAGTCTCAATGGTTGCTCCAATTGAAGAAGGAATCCTTGATCTCAGAACAAGTCTTCGCGATTCTAGGGGTTGGTATGAAAACGTTTCAGCTACAATTTCTTTTGCTGTACGATACCGCATCTTCTTCATGGTAGTAGTAGCGATTATTCTTTTTATAGCAGCACTCATTTGGTATGTTCTTTCGGCATTAGTGAGTGGACGTCAGTATGAAGTGGTCATCGAAGGACTTGCGAACGACGTCACTCTTTCATCTGAACAAGTGCACTACGAAGACCTACGAGCACGCACTCAAGTAAGCAGCGAAATTTCTATTCGGGAAAATTTTCCGCCAATCGAAATTGTAAATCAGAGTGGGGTTCCCGGTTTAGCGGCAGCACTACGCATGACCCTTGAAGCTGAAGGCTACCCAGTAGCGACACTCTCTAATGATCTTAACCGCGTCGAGGCAAATACGGTCATTGTCTATGCGCCTCAATATGACAAAGAAGCACTTGAATTAAGCAGTAAGGTGTATGGTGCACTCACTTCTGCATATACGGATCCTTCAGGAACACAGGCTCCGATAATCATCTATGTCGGCAGAGATTTAGAAAATGCGGTACAATGAGTAGACGTTAGTCATAACTTTCTATTACTATGAGCCAAAAATCTATTGTCCTTATCGTGAGCATATTCGTACTCATTGTAGCGGGTATGTTCATATACGCGAACTTAAAAAAAGCAGAGATTGCAGAAACCAGCGCTACACCAAATGAAGAGACTGTTGCAGTAGATGTCCCATACGATGATATTACCCGCATCGACGCTAAACACTACATTATTGATGGTGTACATACTATCGTGGGAGAGATTTCTATGCCTACACCATGTGACCTGCTCGAGGCAGAAGCGGTGGTGATGGAATCGTACCCAGAGCAGGTTTCAGTTAATTTTTCCGTGATCAACACTGCTGAAGTCTGTGCTCAAATGACTACTGAGCAGCGATTTAAGGTATCATTCTCGGCCTCTCCGGAAGCTGTCATTACAGCGAAGTTTATGGGCCGTGCTGTTACACTAAACCTTATCCCCGCTGGAGCAAACGAAAAACCTGAAGATTTTGAATTATTTCTAAAGGGGTAGATTCACTAGCACGTACCATCAATGCGGAGAGAAAGCACAATAACGTTAATCATATTTGGTGTAATACTATTGGCTGGTGCTTGGTACACTTGGTACGTCACTACGTTGAAATATACTGAAGCGCCAGCAGTAAGTCCGGCAGTAAATGCGCTGACCGTTGCTGAAGGGGAGCGTTCATTTACTGACCTTTCTGGCAATCAGCTTTCTCTTACCAGTCATGCTGGCAAGGTGCTCATCGTTAATTCGTGGGCAAGTTGGAGCCCCGATTCCACGCGTGAACTTAAAACACTGGCGTTGCTAGCACAAAAATATGCTAATAAAGGAGTTTTTGTGATTGCCATTAACCGAGCCGAGCCAGGGATAGTGGCGAAGCGATTCCTGGACACTATTGGTATTGCAGAAGATGTACAGCTTGTTCTTGATCCTTCCGATCACTATTATCGAAGTATTGGAGGATATACTATGCCCGAGACAGTGTTTTATGGTGTGTCTGGAGAAATCACTCACCAACAGCATGGAGCTCTGAGCCTAGAACAAATGGTAGCGTACACCGAAAGTGCCCTTTTGGTAGCTCCTTAATAAAAAACCTTTACAAGTAAGCAAAAACATACTATAATTAACTTAGGAGCCGAATCCTGGCTGTTGCGATCATACCACCATTACGTGGAGCCTCTGTCGAAAGAGGTTTCAAAATCGCAAGCTAATGCATATGTTCAAAGCCATTGGATTCATTATAGTTCTTTTTGGACTATCACATTTCTTTTCAGCATCATTTGCTGCCCTTGATACTGCTGCGAGTGCATCGTTCAAAGCTATTGAAACAGCGGCAATTGTTTCACAAACACAACTGCAAAAAGAATTGTAGATAAAAGGATTATGCCCTGTGCATGATCCTTTTTTTGTATGTACAAGTATGCTGTATACTACTGCTATGCAATTAAGCCGAGTGATTCAATACGTGTTTTTCTTCGGGTTGTTACTGCTTGCTGGTTACATGGTATTACTCATCATGAAACCGTTTGTGACGGCACTCGCACTCGCACTAACTATTGTCATTATCTGTCATCCACTATATGTGCAGGTTAAAAAAAGAGTTCCAAAGCAAAATAAATCAGTCGCGGCCCTCCTGTCGACAATTCTAGTATTGCTTCTTATTATTGCTCCGGTAGTATTTGTTTCATCGTTGGTTGTACGAGAAGTAGTTACTTTTTACCAGGATCTTGATGCTGGTACCTTATCGCTTCAGTCTGGCGTCACCGTCATAGAGTCGCGTATCCAAGTCTTCGCCCCCAGCTTCAGAATTGACGTCAATGAACAAATTAAACAAACTGCGGAGTGGCTCACTGGTAGTCTAGGTGCGATTTTTAAGGGTACCATCTCTACGATATTTGTTTTTTTTATTGCTTTAATTGGTTCATTTTACTTTTTCCGTGATGGGAAGGAATTTTTACAAGTACTGATAAAAGCCAGCCCACTCCCAGACCGAGAAGATACTGCGATCTTTGACCGCCTAGCAAAAGCAGTACGCGCAGTTGCAACTGGTACTGTCTTGGTGGCGTTAATTCAAGGATCGATGGTAGCGATTGGATTTGCGATTTTTGGTATTGATAGAGGTATCCTTTGGGGATCACTTGCTTCTCTTGGTGCACTGATGCCAGGTATCGGCACAACAGTGGTGACCGCTCCAGCTATTATTTATTTATTTTATGTGGGCGAGCTCTTTAATGCAGTTGGTCTGCTTATTTGGTCAATGCTTATCGTTGGTTTGGTAGACAATCTTATTGGTCCGTACCTCATTGGACGGGGGAATAATCTTCATCCGTTCATAGTACTAATTTCAGTGTTGGGTGGGATTACGCTTTTTGGTCCAATTGGATTCATTTTAGGGCCAGTCGTGGTGACTTTCTTTTTGGTGTTGCTTGAAATATATCATCAATATGTTGTAGAGGATAAATCGATGAAAGAGTCGTTAAAAACCGATATATGATCTCACGTAAAAACATAGAAACAATTCTTAAAATAAATGGTGTCTCTCCGACCTCCGCTGACGAGCAAATACGCTCAATACTTTTGAGTGCTCGGTATTCAGATGACGAGGTTGATACTGCGCTCATGGTTTTGCGTGAAGACACAAAAACAAAACACACCAGAGTCGATGGGCTGCATAAAGTATTTAGAACTGGTGAGTCTTTAAAATCTGACGAAATTGCAACCCTACTTGGTATAGATGTAACAATAGAAGATCGTGTTAATGAACGAAGTAAGAGACGTGAAATTTCATTTGGACAGTATTTTTTTGTATGGATTGCATCAGTGCTGGTAGCCACTTCTGGAATACTCGTGTATATGTATCTTCATAAAATTGGCATATTTCATCCAAGTGTGTACTTAATAGACCTATGACCAAAGAAATAGTACTACGCATCTGCTCAATACTTTTGGGTTTGTTGCTCATCGTGCAAATTTCCACTATCAATATATCGTTACCTCTATCACCGCAAAGTTATGGTGTAATAAAACAATCAGTGAATACTGCATTGACGTATAGTTTCTTCAGTAAACAATCTGCTCAGCTTGCCACTAGCACCACTGAGAGTAACGCAGTCCTCTTCGTAGGAGATGTCCTTCTGGCTAGAAATATTGAATCACTGATGTTAAAAAATGGTGTAACATATCCATTCTTAGGCATTGATACTTCTTCATTCCCATCGTCATGGTCTGTCGTTGGTAATTTCGAGTCTGCAGTACCAAAAAAACACCAACCAACAAGTGCTGGAGAACTCCGCTTCTCGGTAAATGAAGAAATGCTACCAAGTCTAAAACAGGCTGGTTTTACACACGTCTCGCTCGCCAATAACCATAGTTTCGATTTTGGAACTGATGATTTTATTCATACCAATCAAGTTTTAATAGATACTGGTTTAGTGTCTTTCGGCCATCCGAAAAAAGTAGATGACAGCTCAGTTGCTTTTCTTGAAATCGGTAAGTCAGTCATCGCACTGATTGGAATCCATACACTATTTACTATACCTCCAGACAAAACACTAACTGCTCTTTTTTCCTACGTAAGTGCACGAAGCGATATACAAGTAGCTTATGTACATTGGGGTACCGAATATGATGAACAAAATGACTTGACACAACGATTATTTGCTGAAAAACTTGTGGCTTTCGGAGCGGATTTGATTGTTGGACATCATCCGCACGTAGTACAAAATGTCGACCTTATAGAAGGAGTACCCGTTTTTTACTCACTCGGAAATTTTATTTTCGACCAGTATTTTTCAGTGGAAACAGAGCAAGGGCTCACTCTTCAGCTTCATCTGACTCCTGAACCAGCGCTATATCTTTTTCCTGTTTCCAGCCAAGAAAAAATTTCTCAACCAAGACTGATGGATGAAGATAACCGCATTGCATTTTTACAGCGGTTAGCTGAACGTAGCGATAGTAGACTTACGCAAGATATTAAGCATGGTATTGTTCCTTTGTATAATTTGGTTGCAACTTCATCAAAAATAGCTATGATTATAGAATAATTTTTGTGTATGTTTAATAAATTTGAATTAATTGGAGCAGGAGCAAGTGTTTTTCTAATGATTTTTGGATTGTACCTGATTGAAATAAAAGCGACTTTTTTCAAGCCACTAGAGACAGGCATGACTGCTCAAGCAATAAGTTCCTTTGATCCTGGGGTGGTAGTTGTTAACGGATCAACAAATGTGCAAGATGCACGAGCCGCAGCGTATAAGGAAGCAATTAATAATCAAGGCAATATATATCGTATGGTCATAGATGACATCAAAATTGGAACCGGAGTTGAAGTCAAGAAAGGTGATGCTGTCTCAGTGCATTACATTGGCACTTTGCAAAATGGGCAGGAATTTGATAATTCACATAAACGTGGTACCCCATTTGATTTCACTGTCGGTGGTGGACAAGTGATCGAAGGCTGGGAAAAAGGTCTTATCGGAATGAAAGTCGGCGGTCAGAGAGTATTAGTCGTCCCCCCAGAAATGGCATACGGTGAAGGTGGCATAGGTCCTATCCCTGGAAATGCAACTCTCGTATTTTCAATTGAACTAGTAGCAATTAAGTAAGTAATCTTTCTTTTCACGGAGTTTGCTATGTACACACCAGCACCAGCCATTTATGGCTGGTGCTGGTGTGTACAGCAGAAAGCACATACTATTTTCATCTCATGTCTATCCCCATTACATTCGAAATAATAAAGCGAATTCCAGGTAGCCTTGGTCGGGCGGGAATTATCCATACTCCTCACGGTGACATAGAGACACCAGCTTTTGTGGTGGTTGGAACAAAAGGTACTGTAAAAAGTGTCAAGCCAGAAGATTTGCGTGATTATGTTGGCAATCAAGTTTCGCTTGCTAACACCTACCATCTCTTTCTGCAACCAGGAGCTGATGTAATCAAAGAAGCTGGTGGACTGCATACATTTGCTAATTGGCAATTGCCCACCATCACTGACAGCGGCGGTTTTCAGGTGTTCTCACTTGGTGCGGCGTTTGGAAAAGGGGTAACAAAATTCGCCAGAGGAGAAGCCGCTGAGACAACTGAGAAGCGAAGTCTGAATGTGTACTCCAAGGAATTAGCGGCCAAGCATGGAAAGTTATGCGTAATCGATGAAGAAGGAGTTACTTTCACCTCGCATCTCGATGGTTCGATGCACCGCTTCTCTGCCGAACGATCGATTGAAATTCAACATCAAATAGGTGCTGATATTATTATCGCGTTTGATGAATGTACGAGCCCGACTGCAGCCAAAGAATATCAAAAGGAGGCGATGGACCGTACGCACCGTTGGGCGAAACGTAGTGTGTTGGCCCATAAGCAAGATTACGAAGCACTCAAGAAACAAGGACTCTATGGTGTGGTACAAGGAGGGAGACATCTTGATTTGCGCGAGGAGAGTGCTCGAGTGCTTTCAGCGATGGATTTTGACGGATTTGGAATTGGTGGAAGTTTTACAAAGGAAGATCTGGGCGACGCCCTGCGAGTAGTGAATGAAATTCTTCCAGAAGACAAGCCTCGACATTTGCTTGGTATTGGTGAGCCGGAAGATATTACTGAAGGAGTGAAGCTTGGGTGTGATACGTTTGATTGTGTCGCACCGACACGCATCGCGCGCACCGGCACCATCTATGAGCGAACCAGCGCTGGGCACCAACGGACGAATTTGCTTAATACAAAATATCAGCGCGATTTTAATAAACCAGATGAATCATGTGACTGCTATGTGTGTAAAAATTATACAAAAGCATACCTAGCACATTTATTTCGTAGTCAAGAAATGCTTGGTGCTCATCTCGCAAGCCTGCATAATCTCTACTATATTGTTAATTTCACCAAACGTTTGCGCGAGGAAATACTCAGTCGGTAGAAAAAGTCGGAAACTTGATTTTTTTTATAAGTGTGACATTATGTCTCCAGTTTAAACTTTCCATTGGAGGTGTAAAATGTACCGAGTAGTAAAGGAGTTGCGGGAAGTAATTCAAAAAAACCGCTACCGATCTCAATTAGGGCAGCGCATTGCTGCCGTGTATGGTAGAGATTCTGAGAAATACATGGTGCTCATTGCAGCACTTGATCTTGTCGCGGAAACGCATGACAAGGGTAAGCGCAAAAATGGTGAGCTTCTGAAATCTCATGAATATGCGATGTTTGCAATAGCGTTCATATACTGCCGCATCCGCGATCTTTCAATTTTACTGGCAATCCTTCTACATGATATGTATGAGGACTATCCAGAAATCTGGCAAATCAAAATCATTGGTGAACGATTTGGACAGGAGGTTGAAAAGATTGTGTTTGCACTGACGAAGCCTGATGAGCGACTATTCAAAGATCGCGGTGAGTATGAACAGGCGATTTTTGCTAAAGTCGTGCATGGTGGGGCTAAATCGGTGCAGGTTAAATGTATTGATCGATTGCACAATATGCTTACGCTTTATGGTGACCGAGATAAGCAAATTGCCAAAATACTGCAAACAATCATGTTTGTATTACCACTTTCAGTGAGGAGTAGGTTCTTGACCAGTGAACTTATGTTAGCAACTGCAGAACAAGTTTCAAAACTTAAGCTGCAACAGCACAATTAGCCCAGGATGATTCAAGTCGTCCTGGCTTTTTTTATTTTGTGTTGCAGGGTATAGTAGCGCAGTGACATTCAAAATCTCAACTGAAAAAACACCAGCTGGTGACCAACCGCAAGCGATTGCATCGCTCATCGACGGGATTGCCTCTGGATATAAATACCAGACCCTGTTAGGAGTGACAGGATCGGGTAAAACGTTTACCGCTGCAAACGTCATCCAGGCAGTGCAGAAACCAACGCTGGTCATAGCCCATAATAAAACACTTGCCGCTCAGCTCGCACAAGAATATCGTGATTTTTTTCCAGAGAACGCCGTACATTATTTCGTCTCCTATTACGATTACTATCAGCCTGAGGCCTATATGCCGACGAGTGATACATACATAGAAAAAGAAGCACAAATTAACGAAGAGATTGATAGACTGCGTCACGCGTCGACACAAGCATTACTTACGAGGGATGACGTTATTATTGTCGCCTCTGTTTCCTGTATCTACGGCTTGGGTTCTCCCGCGGAGTATGAGAAAAAACACCTTAAGATAGAGCGCGGGTTTGCCATTTCACGCACTGAAATGCTGCGCACATTAATCGGTCTCTATTTCGAACGGACTAATGCCGACCTTTCACCAGGTCAATTTCGAGCAGTAGGGAATACGATTGAAATTATGCCAACCAACGAACGTGTTATTTGCCGACTTGGTTTCAATGGTGATGGGGTGGCATCGATTATTAAAATTGATGCGGTGACACGCGCGATTATTGAAGAACCTGATTTGTTTTTCCTTTTTCCAGCCAAGCACTTCGTTACTCCAGAAGACGAAAGAAAAGTAGCGATTGCCGATATTAAGGTTGAACTTGACGAGCAACTTAAAGAATTTAAAAAAGAGGGAAAGATACTGGAGGCTGAGCGTTTGAGACGACGTACTGAACACGATCTTGCCTTAATAAGAGAGATTGGTTACTGCAATGGGATTGAAAACTATTCACGACACTTTGATCGCCGGAAGCCTGGAGAAGCACCCTATACACTCCTGTCCTATTTTCCACACAAAAAAGATGGCACCCCAGATTTTCTGACGATTATCGATGAGTCGCATGTGACCATACCACAGCTTAATGGAATGTATGCCGGTGACCGCTCTCGAAAAAATACGCTTGTTGAGTTTGGATTTCGTCTTCCGAGTGCGGTCGATAATCGACCGCTACAGTTCGCTGAATTTGAAGATAGGGTAGGACAAGTAATTTACACGACTGCAACTCCCGGTAAATTTGAATATGCAAAACTGCAAGAACTCGGTATCAAACCAGTGGAACAGATTATTCGACCAACAGGGCTTATTGATCCAGAAATAGAAGTGCGAGGAGTAATAGAAAATGGTACTTACCCAGGACAAGTCAAAGATTTTATTGCCGAGTCTGTTACGGTAATTGCTAGAGATGCTCGAGTATTGGTGACCACGCTTACCAAAAAAATGGCTGAAGACTTATCGGAGTTTCTTACTGAAAAAAAAGTAAAAGCGAAATACATTCACAGTGACGTCGATACGATGGAGCGAATCGAAATTCTTACCGCATTCAGAAAAGGCGATTTTGATTGTTTGGTCGGTGTAAACCTCTTACGTGAAGGGCTCGATTTACCAGAAGTAGAACTAGTAGCAATCATGGACGCTGACAAAGAAGGATTCCTTCGTAGTGAGACTGCGCTCATCCAAACAATTGGTCGGGCGGCACGAAATGTGAAGGGAAGAGTTATCTTATACGCCGACGAGTCTACCAAAGCACTTGAATACGCAATCAGCGAAACTAACCGTCGACGGACCATCCAACTTGGCTATAATAAAGAACACAATATTACTCCCAAGTCGATTACCAAAGAAATACGCTCAATTGCTGATCAAATGCGGACAGAGCACCAGGAGACCGTAGAAACGCTTCTTAAAGTTGATCGTGAATTGTTTAATAAAAATCCAGTAAAGGTGATTAAGGAAAAACGCCGACAAATGGAGCAAGCCGTGTCAGAACTTGATTTCGAGACTGCCGCAATCATTCGAGATGAGATTCGTTTTTTAGAGGGAAAAGTGAAGTAACTCCTGTGGGTTAGTGGCTGATTATAGTACTTAAGAAGTGTTACTATATTTGTATGTCAATACTTACTAATAAAAGCGCTCTCCTTATTGGTGAAGAAAACTTTCAGTTTAATAATTTAATGGAGTCACTTGAAGCACATGGAGCCAGGGTAGAGAAAATTTCTGATAAAAAAATATCACAAGCAGTACTTGATGAAATACACCCCGACATAGTTTTGTATAACAATCTGCATGAATCCGCCGAACGTGAAGTTACTTTAGAAATCGTTCGTGATTATGCTGCTCGTGAGACAGTGCCAGTTTTTACATTGATAGAAGATACTCCAGAAGCGATTCGAAATATTTTGTCGCTTGGCGTGACTGATTACATAACTCCTCATGATGATGTGCGAGTGGTTTTGTCTAAAATTAAAGCCACCTTCGGCGAAGAAGATCTTTTTTCTAGTAGTACTGTGATTGATATCACTCCCACTAAAGCACACGTCACCACCACCGGTATTCGGGTATTTGTCATCGAAGACGATCCGCTACTCAGAAATCTTCTTTCTATGAAGCTCGAACGATCAAATTTCCCGTCAGAGTTTAGTACCGATGGAGCTAATGTCCTACCACAAATGTACCAATTCAATCCTGACGTCATTATTTTGGACCTTATGCTACCCGGGAGAAGTGGTTTTGAAGTGCTCACCGAGATAAAGAATGACAAAAAATTAAGTGACGTTCCAGTAGTAGTCTTTTCTAATCGCGATGGTCAGGAAGATAGACAAAAAGCCAGTGAGTTAGGAGCAAAAGGGTTTTACGTCAAAGCGATGACTGACCTCTCGGAGTTAATTGAAACAATCGAATCGCTCACAAAATGATTTATCGACAGTCACCGCAGAAGTGTGACGTCTAGGTCGTGTATACTTTTACTATATGGCTACTCCTAAAAATACCGCAAAAAAAATTCCGATAAAAAAATTGGCAGTAAAAATTTCTGCCAAAAAAGAAAAAGCAGTCAAGGATGAACTGACATCATCCGATGGTAAAAAAATAAGCGCTGTAAAAAAACAAAAATCCTCTACAGCAAAAGACAGGGTAGCCACCTCTGCTATTTCTCGTAAGGCAAAAAAACAAAGTGCCGAAAAGACAACGGTGAAACTCCCAACCAACATGAGTATCCGGTCGATTGAAAAAAGTGCCGTACTACTGCAAGAATTCGAACGTTATTTCGGTGGTGCTGTCTATCGTATTGCCTACGTGGCTGGACTTTGTTTTATTGTAGTAGGAGCTACCTATGCAACAGTTGGGTTAGTTGAGCCTGGCACTTTGCAAAAAGCGTTGGTGGCAGAAAGTTTTGATCTGGGTGGAATAGACACTACTTTAACTGACCAACCTAGAATTACTAACACTGTCTCTAGTGCCCCACTTGCCCCTTCAGAGTTCAAATTTCTTACGACGATACCAGAAAATATCATCGAACCAACGGAAGTTATCTTTGAGGTTACTAACGCTGACGATCCGAAGCCAAAGCTTGTTGTGCTTGATAAAGTAGGTTTTGTTGATTTGCTTGCAGAAAAAATATCTGACCAAAAATATCGCGTCACAATTCCATTTGAATCACTAAAACAAAATTATTATGAATTGCGAGTATACGTTAAACCTACTGATGGTAGTACGATGTACGTCCGACGCTCAAGTAAATTTTTTGTAGGAACCAAAGAAGCTGAAAAGCTATTTAATGGGCAAGTTGCTGATTGGTATCCGACGGTAGACAGTAGCAAAGAGACTGAGGAATCAATTCAAGGAATCATTACTATTACAAATAACACCGAAGCAAGGCAACCAGTTGAACAGCCACCGGCTGATTCTACTCGATTTGAAATTACTTCTCCCGCTTCTGTTTTGACCGGCGTAGCTACTATTAATCTGTTGATTCCAGAAAATTCTGGGTTTGGTGAATTGTATGCCCGACCAGTGAATGCGCTCAGTGCCCGTTTTATAGCATTGGCGACCAAACGCTTTGATCGTTGGATTTTTGTATTTGATTCAAAAAATATTCCTAATGGTGAGTACGAATTTTTCGCTCAGACTAAAATTAATGATCAAAAGTTCCTTTCCAAGTCTGTGAGGCTTACTGTTAGTAACGGTATAACGTCTGCGCCAGAAGATATAGACTCTCCACTACTGTCAGACCAAACTGGGGATCGTGAGTTAATTACTATTAATTCGCAGCCATACACACCTGAAGTCACTTTTGATGAAAGAGTGGCGGCTGAAACGACAAGTCTCGTTACTGCTTACCAAGATGATCTAAATTCACTGTTCACTAACTATGCATCTGCTAAACAGGCAGGTGATGAATCGTTGATAAAAGCTGCAAAAGACGCCCTTGATGCCAGAAGAGAAGCAATCATCATTGATGTGCACCGAGAAGACCGTCTCCGAGACATCTCGGATACTATTAATGAAGATCTTGCCAATCGCATCATCGATCTACAAAATAGAATTGATACGTTTGAAGATTTACGTGCACAACGTTCGTCGGGCACTACTGCCACCGATACTGATAACGATGGTATCTCTGATGTCGACGAAAAAATGTTATACGGCACTAATCCAAACCTTACCGATACTGACGGTGACGGAATAGCCGACGGCGTCGAGATTATGCGTGGATACAACCCCAATGATGCGACAGTTGAAGCGATTATTCGTTTTGAATCGCCGAAGAATACTGTTGGTCTGACTCGATACGACACGCTCCAAATCACCGATGTCGTTCCGGTTATCTCAGATATTGCTGTTGATTCAAGCGCTACTATTGCTACTGAAATCCACGGAAAAGGGTTACCGAATAGTTTTGTTACCATATACGTATTTAGTAGTCCAACAGTGGTCACTGTTCGTACCGATGCTGACGGTTCATTTGTGTACACGTACGACAAAGAACTTGAAGATGGACAACACGATGTGTTCGCAACGGTGACTGACAATGCTGGTGCAATTATTGCGCAAAGTAATCCGTTCTCGTTTATTAAGGAAGCACAAGCGTTCACCCCAATCGCCGCTGCTGAAGGATCCGTGGTATCACCGGTACTTATTGAGCAAAGCACCGGTGGTCGCTACGACCTTGCTATTGCGGTAAGTATTTTAGGTTTTGGATTGGTCTTGCTGATGCTTGGTATGAGTCTCCGAGGTAAGGGGGGAAAAGATGAAGTCATTATCACCGAAGCACCGGTGATTCCAGTTGGCGATGCTGTTTCAATAGGTAAATAGCTGTAATCATAAACGCAGATCATGATTTCAAAAATACTATATATATTCGAAAGAGGTTTTCGCGAAATTCGATCTAGTTCCCGGTTAGTGCTTGTCGGGGTTTTAATTTTTGTCTTTCCCTTACTTTTTATCTGGGTTTCTCAGCTTTTTTACACGACTGCGTACGATAATATTCATACTTCTGAAAAACTTCGAGTAGGTATGGTGCACGACACGTTAACGTCACTGCTGAAAATTAATAATACTGATGTAGCTATACTAAATACTGTCATTGCCGATATTCTCTCAAAGAATAAAGACATCACCAAGCTTCGAATATACTCAGAGACAAATAACGGCATGTTAACTGTTGCGGCTGAGGACTCGGAACTCTGGGGGGATTTTGACCCCAGCGCGGAACGTATAAAAGAGTTAGGATTTTCTAATGTCCTCGATTTTCAAAAAATTGAATTTTATATTGATAAAAAACGCATTTGGCAAGCGTATAAGCGAGTAGCAATTGCCAATACCTATTACTATATTTTTTCAGAACAAGATTTTTCGGCAATTGATCGTACAATGCTTTACCGCCAGCAGCAGTCGTATCTCGCTTTAACTGTTATTTTTCTCTTCTTTATGGCATTGGCGTACTGGTTGAGTAGACAGATACATTGGCAAAAGCGCCATGCTGTATTAGTGCAATTACTAAACGAACGTGACTTGTTCTCAAACATGATTGCACACGAATTTAGATCACCACTTACAGCCATTAAAGGGTACGCAAGCTTTTTGGAAGAATCGCAGACAATGCAACCTGATGAACTCCGTTTTGTAGGCAATATTCGTCATTCAGCAGAGTTTTTGGTGACACTAGTAAATGATTTTCTTGAAGTGGCACGACTGCAATCAGGCAAACTAAAAATCGAAAAACAAGAGACAGACATCAGACCCGTTGTACTCACTGTGCTCGAGAATCTTCATGGCATGGCAAATGAAAAGAATTTACAACTCGAAATTGATCCTATGCCGGAACCGATTATGTTTGTGACTGACCCTGCTCGTTTGCAACAGGTCTTAACTAATCTTGTCACCAACGCGATTAAATATACGCAGACTGGGTCTATCCGCTTGCGCTGCTCTCGCGATTACAATACGGTCACCATCCGTGTCATGGATACTGGCATGGGTATTAGTGCTGAAGATCAGCAAAAGCTCTTTGCTCCGTTCACTCGCGTAGGTGGAGTTGATACCACATCAATTGCCGGTACGGGTCTCGGTATGTACATCACGAAACAGCTTGTGACGCTACTTGGTGGTGCGATCGGGGTAGAATCAATCAAAGGCGTAGGCAGTCACATCGTAGTGACCCTCACCAAGCAAAAATAGTTGCTCATATTCTGGTTATTTGTATAATGGCGCTACCTTACCCTCACCGTCATGTGGGGGCGCACTGCTGTGTACAAAGAGCAGCTTTACTAGAAATATTTCAAAAATACCATGGCTGAAGCAGGAAAAAAGAAGATAAAAACAAAATGGGAAGAACCAGCAGGTGCTGAAGCGCCAAAAATAATCATCCGTGGTGCTCGAACTCACAACCTCAAAAATATCGATGTCACGATGCCTCGTGGCAAGATGATTGCAATTACTGGACCGTCTGGATCTGGCAAGTCTTCGTTGGCATTTGATACTATTTTTGCTGAAGGGCAACGACGGTATGTTGAGTCTCTTTCGCCGTATGCTCGACAATTCCTTAACAAAATGCAAAAACCTGACGTCGATGAAATAACTGGTCTCTCGCCAGCGATCTCAATCGATCAAAAGTCTGCTTCACGAAACCCACGTTCAACTGTCGCTACTATCACTGAGATTTATGATTATCTTCGTATTGTCTACGCACGTATTGGACAGCCATATTGTCTTGATGTTAATGTCCCTATTCAACGGCTCTCCCAAGATGAAATACTTTCCATGGTATTAAAGTCTATCGAAGATAAAGAAGTAAAAGCAGCCACAATAAAGCAGTCTGAACAAGTACTGGGAATTGAAGTTTCAAAAGGAAGAGTTTCAGTCTTCTCACCACTGATTGTTGGTCGTAAAGGGGAGTACTATCAGCTACTATATGATTTGCTTGGAAAAGGATTTGAAACCGTAAAGATTGATGGTGAAATTAAACAACTTCGCGAACGAATTGAACTTTCAAAAACAAAACGCCATGATATTGATGTGCTCATCGATGAGATTTATGTGAGCGAGTTTACGTCTGATCCAAAGGGCTCACGTGAACGACTGTCAGAGGCAGTAGAGCTCGCACTTCATGAGTCAAACGGATTAGTAAAGATTGAAAGTCCAGACGGAGCAGAGCGAATTTTGTCTGCGAAGTTCATTTGTCCAATCGATGGTTCTTCTTTTCCAGAAGTTGAACCTCGACTTTTTTCATTCAATTCTCCGTACGGTGCTTGCCCGGAATGTAATGGACTGGGAGTGGTCGGTATTTTTCAGAATGATGAGTGTCCTGTTTGCAAAGGTGCACGTCTTCGTCCAGAAGCGCTTCGGGTATACCTTGGTGGAGATGGACACAAAGTTTTGGGAACAAACATTGTTGACTTTACCAGAATGACGGTAGCTGAAGCTGCTGACTTTGTTGCGAACTTAAAACTTTCTAAGAAACAAGAAGAGATTGCCTGGCCAGCACTACGAGAGATAATAGAGCGACTAGACTTTATGAAGAATGTTGGTATTCAGTATTTGACGCTTGACCGTCGAGCAAACACACTTTCCGGTGGCGAAGCACAACGCATTCGTTTAGCGTCGCAACTTGGGTCGGGGTTGGTCGGGGCACTTTACGTACTTGATGAGCCTACCATCGGTCTCCACCAACGCGATAATGATAAGCTGATAAAAACATTGCACGAGTTACGCGACCTCGGCAACACGATTATTGTTGTCGAGCATGATGAAGATACTATTCATGCTTCGGACTTTTTAGTAGATATTGGACCTGGGGCGGGAGTGCACGGCGGAAACGTCATAGTTTCCGACTATCTCAAAAAACTCCTTTCAGACAAAAAAAATGAATCTGGTTCTGTGACGCTTGATTACTTGCGTGGCGACCGAAAAATTGAAGTTCCCGAACGTCGTACCAGTGAAAAAGGAAAGTTGCAAATTAAAGGAGGAAAAGCTTTCAACATTAAAAACATGAATGTTGCTATTCCACTTGGTCGACTGGTGTGCATCACGGGGGTCTCTGGTTCTGGTAAGTCGACACTGATGTATGAAATTGTCGATAGAAATCTAAAGGCACGATTAGAAAAACGTTTTCGCACCATTAAAACCTACAACTGTACAAGTTTTACTGGTACTGAATATCTGGGACGTTCCGTACTCATTGATCAATCGCCAATCGGTCGTACTCCGCGGTCAAATCCAGCTACGTACACCGGTGCTTTCACTCATATCCGTGATCTTTTTGCCGCTTCGAGTGAAGCACGGGCGCGCGGTTGGAAGCCGGGTCGATTTAGTTTCAATGTGAAGGGCGGTCGCTGTGAAGCCTGTCAAGGAAATGGTGAGATTGCGGTTGAGATGCACTTTCTGCCGACAGTGTACGTTACGTGCGATATTTGTGATGGTAAGCGATTCACGAAAGAAACCCTAGAAATCTACTACAAACAAAAAAATATTCATGAAGTGCTACACATGAACATTGAAGAAGCGCATCAATTTTTTGTTGATGTGCCAGCGATTGAAGAGCGACTTCGCTCGCTGCTTGACGTCGGACTCGGGTATCTGGAGCTAGGTCAAAGTGCGACGACTCTTTCCGGAGGAGAAGCACAGCGGGTAAAAATTGCTTCTGAGCTCTATCGTCCGCATACGCAAAAAACTATTTACTTACTCGACGAACCGACCATCGGATTGCACTATGAAGATGTACGAAAGCTAATTGAAATACTGCAACAATTGGTAGATCACGGGAATACCGTAGTGGTCATAGAACATAATCTTGACTTGGTCAAAAGTGCTGATTACGTGATTGATATCGGACCAGAAGGTGGAAATGGAGGTGGAAACATAGTAGCAAAAGGAACGCCAGAGCAGGTGGCCGAAAATGAAAAATCGCACACCGGTCGCTACCTAAAACGTATTTTGTAACCCAATGGAGAAAGCGCACCTAGTCAAGAAAAACCTACCAGACGCCCCAGGGGTGTACTTCTTTCTTGGTGTTCGTAAAAAGATTCTGTATATCGGCAAGGCTACCTCGCTTAAAAATCGAGTCCGCAGTTATTTTGCTATTGACCTCAAGGAGAAGCGCTCAGAACTGATAGAAAAAATGGTAGCGGAAGCAGTCGATATTGAATGTACGCGAACAGATAGTGTTCTCGAAGCGCTGATTTTAGAAACAAACTTAATTCGCACCCATAAACCGTACTACAATACGCGCAGTAAGGACGACAAAAGCTATAACCATCTCATTATCACCAACGAGACCTGGCCAAGGGTACTGGTCGTACGTGGTAAGGATCTTTCAGAAAAATATACGGAGCAAGAAATCAAAAGTCACTTTGGACCGTTTCCGAGTGGTTCGTCGCTCCGTGAAGCTCTTAAGATCGTCAGAAAATTATTCCGCTTTTACGATACATCAGTTTCAATTGATAAAGCAAAAAGCAAATTGACTAAGGGAATTATTGATTTCAACCGCCAAATTGGTCTGTACCCAGATCAAGTATCTAAAACAGAATATGCGCGGACAATCAAACACCTCATCCTCTTTTTTGAGGGTAAAAAATCGCAGATTATTGCCGAACTAGAAAAAGAAATGATGCGTTGCGCTAAACGAGAAGAGTTTGAAGCAGCGCACAATATGAAGAAACGAATCTTTGCGCTCCAGCATATCCAAGATGTCGCCTTAATCAAGGATGATACGCGAGTATACCGAGATGAAAAACGCATAAGAATTGAAGCATATGATATTGCCCACATGCAAGGAAAAGATATGGTGGGCGTGATGACCGTAATCGAAAGTGGAGAACCAGCCAGAGATGCGTACCGAAAATTCAACGTCAAGACCGTTGCCGGTGCTAATGACCCGGCAGCGCTCAAGGAAGTACTCTCGAGACGTTTTACTCACACCGAGTGGGCACAGCCACAGATTGTCGTTGTCGATGGGTCGACGGCACAAAAAAATGTCGCCGAGCAAGTATTAAAAGAGTATGGTCTTGTTATTCCAGTGGTGGCGGTCGTCAAAGACGACCACCACAAACCAATTCGGCTTATTGGCCAGAAGGCACTACTTTCCGTACACCAGCAATCAATCCTTCACGCTAACGCTGAGTCACATCGTTTTGCTATTACGTATCACCGTCAAAAACGAAGAAAACTGTTCTAGCTTTGACGAAAAGGTACTTTCGTTTCAAACTTTAAATCGATATAACTTTTGTTGCTGGAGTATGTTATATAGACAGATATGAAAAAAATTGGATTTATCGGACAGGGCTGGATTGGGAAACATTACGCAGATGAGTTTGAATCGCGAAAATTTTCAGTGGTACGCTACTCACTGGAAGAACCTTATTTTAATAATCGAGCGTTAATTGCTGACTGTGACATTGTATTCATTGCAGTGCCAACGCCGACTGTGCCCAGTGGGTTCCAGTTTGGACAGGTCGAAAATGCACTGACGCTCATCGGTAAAGGAAAGATCGCTGTCATCAAATCGACGCTCCTACCAGGAACTACCGAAATTCTCCAAAATAAGTTTCCTGGAATCTATGTGCTTCATAGTCCAGAATTTTTAGTCGAAAAAACCGCAGCGTTCGATGCAGCACATCCGAAAAGAAATATTATTGGTATTCCAAAAGATTCCGTTGATTTTCGTGAGCAAGCCACCGCGGTACTGCGAGTCCTACCAGATGCGCCTTTTAACAAAATTATGCTTGCCAAGGAGGCTGAGTTCGTAAAGTATGCTGGCAATTGCTACCTGTACACTAAAGTGCTTTTTATGAACATCCTTCATGATGCTGTTACAACACAAGGAGTGGATTTCCAGAAAGTTCGAGAAGGACTTATCAACGACCCTCGCATTGGTGAGAGTCACACCCAACCAGTTTTCGATAAAGGACGCGGCGCTGGTGGACACTGTTTTATCAAAGATTTCGAGGCATTTCGACGCTACTACCGCGATACGGTTGCTACCGATACCGCATATGACCTCCTCACTACGATGATGGAATATAATAACGAGTTGCTACGAAAATCAGGCAAAGATATTGATCTCCTTGAAGGAGTATATGGTAGTGGAATACAAGAGGCAGAACGTCCAGTATAGAGTGTTATACTAGTGGCACTATGAAACGTGTTGCAGTATTACGAGGTGGACCAAGTCAAGAATATACCGTCTCCATGCAGACGGGAGAAGGTGTCCTTCGTGCGCTTGAAGCACTTGATTATTTCTGTAAGGATATTGTTATTACACGCAAGGGTGAGTGGCTTGATAGTGGCTTTGTAAAGACACCCGAACGAGCCTTAGAAGCAATTGATATCGTCTTTGTTGCGCTTCATGGCACCTATGGTGAAGATGGACAGGTGCAACGGATCCTAGAGCGTAGGATGATTCCGTTCACTGGTACTCGAGCACTCTCATCAGCTATCGCATTTAATAAAGAGCTCACCAAACAGACCCTCGCCCCGCATGGCATAAAAATGCCTATACACCGCAAGCTTCGCCGCTCAGATTTTAATGACACTGAAAGTGAACTGGCACTTATCTTTGCTGAAATTGGTCCAGAGCTTTTTGTTAAGCCAGTTGCTAGTGGGTCTTCGTTTGGTGCTAAATATATTCCTAACGAGGCGATGCTACGCGTTGCTCTTCACGATATTTTTACTGAACATGAACAAGTTTTGATTGAAGAATACATTCGTGGACGTGAAGCAACCGTCGGAGTATTGAGTGATTTTAGATCAGAGCATAGTTACGTACTTCCAACTATCGAGATTATTCCACCGAACGGTGAGCCGTTTTTCTCGCACGAAAATAAATACAACGGCAAGACGAATGAAGTAGTTCCTGGAAGGTTTTCCTACCGCGAAAAGGCTGAGCTCGCACGAATCGCCGCCCTCGTCCATGATGTCATTGATTGCCGACAGTATTCCCGCAGTGACTTCATTGTCCGTGATAGCGAGGTGTACTTCCTTGAAGTAAACACACTCCCTGGACTCACCAAAGAGTCACTATTTCCTAAAGCCGCTGCCGCGGTGGGGCTTTCCTATAACGATTTGATAGGACACCTCACGGAGCAAGCCACCTGGTAAGTTGGTGGTAAAAGCTTCTTGACTTACCGGTTAGAGACCCGTATTATGGTGCGACCTTGAGAATCCAACTCAGGTACCGCTGTGTCTTTACGTCAGCGCTGTATGACCAGTACGATAGATAGAAATAGTAGATAAACGTGAGTACAAAAGTCACTCACACATCTCATCATCCGGGCCCGTAGCTCATTTGGTAGAGCGCTTCATTTGCACTGAAGAGGCGGGGGGTTCGAATCCTCTCGGGTCCACAAAAATAAATCGCCCTGGGGCGATTTTTTGTAGACTAGAAGAAAAATGCTTACGCACCTTTCGCAAAGATTCGAAAGGTAAAGCGATGCTACAGGCAAGAAAGCTTGGATTAAGAACGCTTAGTAGATTTGGAGCATGTAGGTGAGCAAATATACTTAGTGATTCGTGGTCGAATCTTCTCTGATTCACAGAATTTTAAAAATACTTGTTGCTTCTCTGTAATTTTTGATAACCTTATTACTATTCTTCTCAGTGGCGTTAAACTAATGATTATTTTATGATATGGGCATGTACAACGAGCAACTACTTATCGGTACTTTAGTAGCGATCAATATCTTCACTTTTCTCATCATGGTGAGTGATAAACGAAAATCGATTCTTGGTGACGGCACAGAGCGTATTCCAGAAGGGCTAATCTTCTTCATGGCTGTTGCCTGTGGCAGCCTCGGTGTCTATGTTGGGATGCTCCTTCTTCGTCATAAAACTCGCAAGTGGTATTTCCAAATAGGTATACCTCTACTTATCTTCCAAAATCTGGCTACGCTTTACATAATTAGACAAATATTGTCATAAATTGCTAGATAAGTCTTATCCTGCTAATCGTTGCGATGATCATAATCTAAATCATAACTAAAAATATTTATTAAGACACCTTTTCTAAGGTATTATCATTTAGAAACAACACATGGCAAGACAAGGATATAGAATCGCGAAGGAAATCAAAGACGAAATTATCAATAAGCTGAAGCATGATGGACTGAGTGTAGCTGAGGACGCTAAACAGTATGGTATCAGTGATAAAACCATCTATAACTGGCTTGGTACTTAAGCCAAAAATGTCGTTAGTCTTCTGGAGCATAACAAGCTTAAGAAAGAAAACGAGCTGTTAAAGCAAATCATTGGTGACCTTACGATTAAAATGTCTATGGAGGCAAAAAGGGGGGTCCTCAAAGGGAGGGTAATTGGTTTCTCACGTACCCACCAGTACTACGAACACAAGCAGCCAATCAAAGATTGGCGTACCAAACAACTGATTGAGTTAGCTCTGCGTGAACATCCCAGCTACGGCCACAAACGTCTAGCTCCGCACCTCAAGATGAACAAGAAGAAGGTACTTAGAGTGATGAAGTTGTTTGGGATTAAGCCGTATCGACAGACCACCCCTAAGCTGCATCAAAAGCCAAAAGACAGTGTCTTTACTAACTTATTGCTCACTGAGACACCACTGGGGCCTGGTGATATCTATGCTAGTGACTTCACCTATCTCAACAAGTATCGAGGCAAGTGGTTATACGTAGCCACCGTCTTAGATGTATTCACTAAAGAGACAGTGGGTGTGTCTATCTTGAATACCCACGCTACTCAACTGGTGATGAACGCACTTAGTTCAACTATCTTGCATCGTCCACCACCTCGAATTATCCATTCTGACCAAGGGAGTGAGTACGCCAGTATTAACTATAACAACTTAGTTCAGTCACTAAAGATACAACAATCCATGAGTGCTCCTGGTTGTCCGTGGGAGAATGGCTACCAGGAGAGCTTCTATAAAGGGTTTAAACTAGACTTAGGTGACCCTAATCGCTTCGCTACTTTAGGTGAGTTGGTGGCTGAGATTTACCAAACGATTGGTTACTATAACCAAAGACGGATTCACTCGGCTCTTAGGCTACCGCCAGCGGTGTTTGCACAAAATTATCAACTTGAGGTATCATTAAAAGACTTAGAAAAGGTGTTTTAATTTTGGGGTACCTTCCAAAGGTATCAGAACTGTCACTATTCAATCTGCATTCCGCTATGACTACCCAAAAGCCAGTGCAAAAAAAGCTTTGACCAAATTAGTAACCCAATTAAAAAAGTCAGTTGCTGTAAACATTAGTGAAAGTGATCATAAAATTCTTTTAAATATCATTGCCAAGGCTAAGAATCACTATCGTCAAACCATTCCTAGCCTAACGAAAGATCTCGACCCTATTTTTAAAGCCGTACCTAAGCGTCGCGAAAGACGACAGCATATTGGTCTACTCTCCTATGGTCGAAAAATGGGGAAGTCACCATTACCACGAGCCATCAGTTTTATCGCTGGTCTGTATTCATTAGGTATTCCACCTGAGTTTTTAGGTTTTAGGCGTACTCTTGAGTCACTCACTACCGAAGAGATCGATGTTCTCAATCGTTATTATATAAATCTAAGACGTGATATAGAAACGGCTGGTCAGTATATTAATCGTCAAAATCTTGCTAGCTTAGCTCTCAATAATAAAGCGTGGAAACAAGTAGAGAATGATATCAACCTGATCGAAAAAATCCTTGGCATAAAGATAGGTCCTTGCAGTCAGTCAGACCTAATCCATGAAAACCTAACTACCAGTTTATTACTACAAAAAAAAGATTGCGCTTCCGTAGCCAGATTAATAGTGAAGACAGGTAAAATCCGCAAAAGCTTGGCGTAGATGAAATAAATTAATTAACGAAAAAGAATTATTTCAACTATATCGTTCCAATCGAAAGATGACTATAAGATAATACGAACGTATGAAGTTTACTATCTCAAAATTACTACAATTTCTAGATGACCCTAATACTTCAATCAGAAAAGAATCTGGACACCTGTAATTGTAGTCATGTTCCAAGTATCGATGGTCTTATTGTGAAGACCTAAGTGGCAGTATTTAATCACCAACATAGTTGATACTCCAGATGTCTGGTCTAAAACTCGATAAATATAAACTATAAGGTCCTAGCGCCTATCGATAAAAATGAACCAGAATCAAATCTTGCAAAATGATGCATCCGATTGGAGAACAACTTGACAGGTGTACATTAACGTGTAAATTTTCTTATGGAAGCTTGATCTTTGCGTTCATTTTCTCAGAGAGGAAACTAAGCTTTCTTTAGGAGTGAAGTATGAATGAAACGAAAACCCATGAAAATGGCAGTAAAACCGTTACGAATCCTGACAGTGAATCAAAGACCTACAATCGCGGTGGTCAGCTCGTCGAGCAGACCAGCCATGATCGTGCTGCGTATTTGGGAAAACAGATAACGGTCACACGTGACGGAAGCGGAAAAGAAATTAATCGTCAAGATGGCTGGGGGAAGTGAGAAGTTAGTACAAAATGACTCGCCAACAAGCGAGTCATTTCATGTGTTATAAATCTAACAAGTATGTGTCCAACATAATTGTAGTACACTTACGATACATGAAACTATGCATATTTGGAGCGGATGGTCGGACTGGGGTTGAGGTGGTGTGGTATGCCAAAGCGTGTGGTTTTGAAGTGGTGGCTTTTGTGTACGGTGATGATAGTAACTCCTATTTCCCTAGTGGTGTTGAAATACGGAAGGGGAATGTGCTGGAGTACACTGCGGTGTTGGAAGCTATGAGGGGGACTGATGCGGTCATTAGTGTGCTCGGGCATATCAAGGGCTCTGACCCATTTATGCATACTAAAGGAATCACCAATATCGTACGAGCCATGCAAGAGCTTGGTCTGAAGCGCGTCATTAGTCTCACTGGTACTGGTGTGCGAGTACTGGGTGACAGGATTTCTTCCCCTGATCGAATTCTTAATATTCTGGTGACCCTTTTAAATCCAGAAGCTATGCATGACGCCGTAGAACACGCTAAAGTGTTACAGCAGTCTGGCTTGGACTACACCATTCTCCGGGTGCTCAAGCTTAGTAAAAATCAGAAAGAAGGCACTAGCTACAAGCTCACCGACGGTGGCCCAGTCGAGCTACTCACGAGTCGAAAAAAGGTGGCGAAGGTGCTGGTTGATTTGGTTCACGATGTGGAGTATGTGGGCAAACTACCAGTCATTTCTAGGTAAAGAAAGGGTGTCTGTCCAAATGCTTTTTTCACTAAAGCTTGGTATATTTAATGTACAATACTATGAATAAAATTATCTGCCCAAACTGCAAGACGGCGTTTGATATGGATGAGGCGGGATATGCAGACATTCTGAAGCAGGTGCGCGACGAGGAATTCAGTACTGAGCTTTTAGAGCGGGAGCACCGCTTTATGAAGGAGAAAGAGTCAGCAATTAAACTCGCTGAGGCAAACTTACAGAACGTACTACAAGAAAACCTTTCGAAGTTAGAAACAGAGCTCGCTACACAAAAAGCCGAGAAGGAACGCGCACTAGCAGAGCTTACCGGGAAGAAAGAAGCTGAACTTGAAGCGTTGAAAGCAAAAATAAGTACTTCAGAAATCGAAAAGAAACTAGCCGTTACTGAGGCAGTGACGGCAGCAGAAAAAGAACGTGATGCCCTCACCTTCAAGTTGCAGAGTACTGAACATGAAAGCAAACTACATGAGGCGTTACTCAAAGAACGATATGAAAATGAACTCAAACTAAAAGATGAAGCGATTGAGCGACTGAGAGACATGAAGCTTAAGCTTTCTACCAAAATGGTAGGAGAGACCCTCGAACAGCACTGTGAGACTGAATTTAACAAGCTCCGGGCGACTGGCTTCCAAAATGCATACTTTGAAAAGGATAATGACGCCAAGACAGGGAGTAAAGGGGATTATATTTTTCGTGAGAGTGATACTGAAGGGAATGAGATTACCTCCATTATGTTTGAGATGAAAAATGAAGGTGACGAGACTGCTACCAAGCATAAGAATGAAGACTTTCTAAAAGAGCTTGATAAAGACCGTAACGAGAAGAAGTGTGAGTATGCAGTACTGGTGACACTACTGGAGGCTGACAATGAGCTTTATAATTCAGGTATTGTCGATGTGTCTCACCGCTACCCAAAAATGTATGTGGTGAGGCCACAATTTTTCATCCCAATTATCACCTTGCTCCGCAATGCCGCGTTGAATTCGCTTCAATACAAGGCGGAGCTAGCTCTAGTGCGCAATCAAAATATCGACATCACGAACTTTGAAGATAATTTGGTGAAATTCAAAGAGGGGTTTGCGCGTAATTTTGAACTCGCCAGTCGTAAGTTCAAGACAGCAATCGAAGAAATTGATAAAACAATTGACCATCTACAAAAAACCAAGGAAGCGCTGCTGTCTTCTGGTGATAATCTACGTCATGCAAACAACAAGGCAGAAGAACTTACTATCAAAAGACTGACACGTGGTAACCCCACCATGGCAAAGAAATTTGCGGAGCTAGAAGGAAGGAAGAAAGAAATAGAAAATTATACAGAATAATTGAAAATTACTTGTTTTTTTAATAAAAACGTGTCATAATTAAAACAATGAATAACTTTAAATCAAGTGGTCCAGGAGGACTGCGTGGACGTCGCGACTTTATTGGTGGGCGTCCAAAATCAGATAGCGAATACGGACCAAAAAAGAAGTTTGACAAAAAACCGTTTGGTAGTAGTCGCTCACAAGGCCATGGTGGATTTGGTGGCGGCGGTCGAGGCGGAGATCGTGGTGGATTTGGTGGCGGTAATCGCGGTGGAGAACGCCGTGACGTAGAAATGCATAAAGCAATTTGTTCTACCTGCAGTAAATCATGTGAGGTACCATTTCGACCAGATGGTTCAAAGCCAGTCCTTTGCAGCGAATGTTTTGGAAAATCTAAATCTGATGATCGTGGTGGCTTTGAAAAACGAGATCGTTTTTCAAATGATCGACCACAACGAAACAATGATTATAAATTTGAAACACCACACCGAGACCATGACCGAACTTCAAATGCAAATAATAGGGCGTTAGAACAGCAGGTTAAGTCACTAGAAAACAAAATAAATGAAATTCTCTCAATTCTGAAAGACGCATCAGCAGGGAAGCCTGAGAATGAAGTACTTGTTGCTCCTGTTGAAGTGACCGTTGCTGCAACTTCTCCAACAAAGAAAAAAACCACAAAAAAAGTAACTGAAAAAAAAGTTGTAAAGAAAGTGGTTAAGAAAGCAGTAAAGAAAGTGGCCAAGAAGAAGTAGTGTAAAGAACAGGACCCGCAAAGAGGGTCCTGTTCTTTGGTAAGTTGTCTTCTGCAGTGAATATAAGCTAATTATTTTTTCAAAATAATACATTGAAGTGCATAGCTTCCTTGAGCATTTATTCTTGACATGCAATAAAAATTCAGTGATAATTTGTAAGGGTTTAGTTTTTCATACTTTTAATCAAAGGAGAAAAAATGTACACTGGATATGCTGTTGCTCTTACCAAAAAAGATTTTCTGGTAAACATTCGTTACGCTCTCGCGTTTTTCCATAGATATGTGACATATTCTAAGATAGACCATTCCAGAGAGTTCTTCGCTAAAATCTCGCTCACTCGAGCAGATATCAGTGTCGACGACCCAAGGCCAATTGTTGAGGCGCTCCTGATGATTTGTGATCATCCAAATGATGACGTGATTATCAATGAAGCCAACGAAGCGGCGTGGAAGCACTACAGTGAAGGAAAGAAATAGAAACCGTATAAAAAAGACGACTCACCCTCGTCTTTTTTTTGCAGTGTGTAGAGTTTATATGGGTTGATAAGGACAAATATTTATTGGCTTATTAGCATAAAATGCTCGGTGATGTGCTATACTTTTACTCTAGTATCATAAATTACTCTAACTCATCGATGTAAACTATGCCGAAATACCTTAAAATAGTACTCACACTAATCGTTATAGCAATTTTTATTTTTGCCTTTAGCTTTATAAGTAAGAAAGATTCAGTCACTGTGGATACGGTAAGTGAAGCACCAGTTGACGATCCGATTGATGCTGTTCTTTCATTTTATAACGAGTGGCTGCTGGCAAAACAGAGCACCACAACTGAACCCATCACCCCCGATCCTCTTAATAATGCAGTTTTGACTACAGAGGCACGCGCTGCAATTGAGAAGGCGCTGTCTGAATATGTAGATGGAACACCGGATCCAGTTTTTTGTCAGCTTACGGTACCTAATCGAATTGGTGCAAAGGAACTTTTTGCACTTTCAACACAGGCTCAAGTTATGGTGCTTACTCGCGGTGGAGAAGAAAAATCTCCGTACCAAGCCATTGTGACTGTAGAAGTTGTTGATGGAAAATGGCGTATTACCGAAATCTCCTGTGCGCAAGGTGAAATTGCTCCCGAGCGAGCCTACGACTTTGAACACGAAGGATTTTTACTTAAAAGTGTTCCACCGCCACTAGACCCTCAGTATTGGCACCTCGTGTATGAAGAGAATGGTCAGCTTGGTCACACTGTCCCATTGTTCTTTAGCGCAGAAAGTATCTGCATTGATGGTGCTGGGAATGAATCAATCTGCGTCCCCACTCAATTTACTGATGCCTCGCCGGCGTTTCTCCAGGCTGCCATGACAGAAGCAGGTGCAGCGGTCCGACGATTGCAATTGAAATAATGATTTAGTACAGTTCTCGACTGAGAATAATCTCACTATGACAATTGATGAACTTAATACTTCTGAAAAACAGACGATACTTCTAGTAGATATTCGAGAACCAGCTGAACTTGCTGCTCTTCCAATGCTCACTGGTTCAATCAATATCCCCATGAGTAGAATCACTGCAGCTGTAGGAACACCAAAGCTCCCGCGTGATAAGAAAATTGTAACCATTTGCTACAGTGGTGCACGCTGCTTTGCAGTTAATGAATACCTTAAGGCACAAGGGTATAGTGTTGATTACCTTGAAGGAGGAATAAGTTCACTCCAGCTGCGGGGTTAGTAGTACGGTTGTTTTATGCTACAATCATGCCGCCTGGGCCCTTAGCTCATCCGGTAGAGCGCTTCCATGGCATGGAAGAGGTGAGCGGTTCAAGTCCGCTAGGGTCCACAGACGTTTAGAAAATATCCCCTGCGGGCGTTTTATTTCAATGTGCTGGTGCGACAAAAGTCTATCAAAAAATAGTTACCGTAATAGTTTCAGTAATTTCTTGTAAGTATCAAGGTGATCACTTACCGCAACAGTTTCAATTACCCCAATGACCGCTTCGTCGTTTCCGCCGGGGTACAGACCGTCGCCAAAGTACACACATTCGTCCTTGTTCCATGACTGATGGTCGATGAGTTTTTGTACATTAGTGCCCTTATGTCGGTCTTTGTGGATGTAGTCAAGGCTAGTCGAACCGCCTATTTTTACTATCAGTTCATCAGACTCAAATGGTATTTGCGCCATCAGTGCCTCACGTTTTTTGCGGTCTGGATCATATACCATTTTGTGCTCGATCGGTGCGGTATTTCCAATCGGACTAAAGGTAATCTGTGAGCCGCGGTCTTCAATCGGTGTCCAATCATAATTTAAATCATGACCTAGAATGCCAATAATAGCGTTGATATGGTTCATGATTTCAGCGCGGTGTGCATCATCAAGCGGTATATTCCACAGTTCATTATTTTCAATATCTGTCGCATGATTACCATTTTGTCCGAGAGTGTATGCAGGGAGATTATTGCTTTGCCACATGATTTTTGATACTTCCTGTCCGGAGACAACGATAATGTCGTGTGGTGTTTCATGTAGTAATTCAAACATTTCTGGTAAAATTGGCTGCCGAGCAGGGGCAATGGTTTGATCCATATCAAAGAAAAGATGCTTGTATTGTTTCATTACTATCAGCATAAACAATTTTATGCTGATAGTAAAATAAACACCCTAGGGTAACTATTGTTAGTTTTGCCTGCTATGATTACTGTATGTCACTTTTTCTTAGTCTCGTCTCAATCCTTAAAGTATTTAGTACTTCGCTTGGTGTTGGAACGTCAACTTTGGCAATCACCAATTTCTTTGTCGCTATTGCTGATGGTTTTATCGATGAGACAGAACGTCGGATGATGGGGGTAGTGTATGTTGTGCTTCGTATCGCGATGGTAGCTATTTTGATAACAACGGGAATTCTTGTGGCACAGGAATTTAGTGCCGTCGGATTTTTGACACTAGCGCCAGTCACCTATATCCAAATCGTTATTTTACTTACCCTGTATGTAAACGCGCTCCTAATGACTGCTCATCTTGTCTCGACGACAGTTGGTCCAGCACTCCAAGCTGGTAGTTGGTATGCTCTTGGGATACTACTAGCACTGCAGTCAACAGCCTCTGCTGACTTCACATTGACGCAATTTTTACTGGGATACATCTCTTGGCTCGTACTAGCTATTGGGATTGTAAATGGCATTATGGCAGTTATTAAAAACAACAAGCACTATCACTCATAGAGTAAATGCTCACTGTTATCTAAATTCATTCTGAGGTGGAGCCTAGTGTAGGTCACCAGGTCGTCGCACGTAGATGATTGGTATCAATATCAATGTGATGACTACTGAGAACATAAGTCCAAACATCACCGCGTAAGCAAGTGGTGCCCACATATCTCCGGCGTAGGTAAGTGGTACCATACCAATTACTGTAGTGATGGTGGTGAGCAAAATTGGTCGGATACGATTGCCAGCAGCTTCAAGTACAATGTCATCAACGGCTCTGTTGGGGTATTTCCTACGGAGTCCATTCATCATATCAATCAATAGTATCGAGTTATTGACAACAATACCAGAGAGCGCAATGAAACCCATAATTGCAGGGAAGGAAAGCGGATTGAGTGTGATAGCAAGCCCACTCATGATACCAATGAGCGAATACGGTAAAATCGATAGTATATAGCGTGTATGCAAGTATGAATTAAATTCCAGTACAAGAACACCGACCATAAGAAGTACACCAACAATGAGCGCAATAAACATCTCACCAAATGCTTTATTCGATTCATCACTTTCACCACCGCCGGTACTAATTTTTATATTGTCAGGGATAACCAATGATGTGTTAAGCTCTGAAAGAAGTGCAGTCTGCAGTTCTCGCGCATTAGCACCTTCAGTAACATCAGCAGTGACACTAACTACGCGTTTACCACCCTCGTGCAATATAGCTGAACTGGATTCTCTAAGTTTTACCGTAACAAGACTGGATAGGGGTACGGAGCCACTACTAGTTTTAATCGGTATCTGCTCAAGAGCGCTTATGTCTGCAACACGAGTCGTGTCGTTAGTGATAGTATCTGAATTATTGAGATTTAGTTTTACGACCACGTCGATGTCTTCATCCATGGTAGTGAGTGACGTTGCTTTTGTCCCATACACTGCAGTTCGCGCAATCTGAGAAATTGTCGCGGGATTTAACCCAAGAGCCGCCGCTTTTGCTCGATCAAGCTCCAGCACAAATTCTGTGCCGTTGGTATTGGTACTTGATTCAACATTTATAATTCCAGAGCGTGCCTTAAATATTTCGGCTGATCGATTAGCCAGTCTAGTTAGTTCATTTAAGTCATCGCCCATGAACTTCACCAAAATAGCGGCACCAGTCGGTGGACCGTCGCTTGGTTCAGTGACGGTCACTTTGATGTCATTAAGCATCGCCATTTTCCCTCGGAGGGCATTGGTAATTTCTGAACTTGTCTGTTCTCGGTCAGGCGAAAGGTTTACAAATATATTTGCAAATTTCTCACCAACACCGCCTGAACTAAATTGGCTACCTCTGCCAACTGTTACTGAAAAAGAAGTAATTTCTGGAACGGTATAGAGAATTTCTTCGACCCGTCGTACTGCAATATCGGTTACTTCTTTAGTTGTTCCTTCAGGATTCTCAACTTCTACAATGAGGTAATCGACATCACTTTGTTCAAAGAAAGTAACTTTGACAGGATTGTATGATGGGAGCACAAGTCCCGTTGCAAAAAATGACACACCAACCACTAGTGCGAATGTTGGGTACCAGATAAGATTTTTCTTCCAATTTGCAAGATTACGGCGTCGTTGATGCTCACGCACCCGCATCGAAAGGATGTAGATAAGTGGCGCTGCAACCAATCCAGCAAACATATTTATTGCCAATGATACTGCAAACACCAGTGCGGCTGACAGTAGGGCAAGAAATTGTTGCTGTTTGTGTTCATTGTAAATGTATGGTCGGAGTACCCCTCGATACCAGCTCTCCAAGCGATGGGCAAATGCTACCTGTCGCTCTTCGAACTTTGATGAGTTCTTTCGATGGAGGAAAGTCGCAGCAAATAGTGGGACAATAGCAATTGCTACAAACAACGAAGCGAAAAGTAAGAAAATAAGGGTGAATGGTATACTTGCAATAAATTGCCCAATGATGCCCGAGACAATAAATAGTCCCGTAAACATTGCAACCGTGGTTAGTGTCCCAGAAATAAGTGGGGCGGCAAATTTGTGCACTGCAGTGATGGCTGCTTCTTTCTTATTGACTGTAGGGTTATCCTTCATGGCTCGGTTGATGCCCTCAACCATAACGATCGCGGAATCAACTAAAATACCAATTCCTAAAATGAGTGAGAATAAGCTTAGAAAATTTATGGTATTACCAGAAAAATACAGCCCAATAAAACCGAAGAGGAATGAAAGTGGCACGGAGGCACCGGCGAGCAATCCCTCTCGCCAGCCAATAGAGACGATAAGCAGAAGTACCACTAATATCACTGTCTGTAGTCCTGAACTAGAAAGACGGAATAAATCTTTCTTAATTTGATCACCACTATCCAGTATCACGGCAGTGGTAATGCCATTAAGCATTTCACCTGGTTGTTGCAGGGCGACGATTCGCTCATTAACTGCTGTATCAATTTTAGTGATGTCACTACCAGAACGTTTGTATACATCTAACGAAATTGAGTTTTGTGATGGTGCACCGGCCACACTGAGTCTTGATAGTGAATTGGCAGGAGCAAGTCCATCTTCAACGATTGCCACATCGCGAACATACACTGGTTGTCCGCCTCTTGATGCAATAGCTGTATCTCGAACCATTTTACTATTTTTGATATCGCCTTCAAGAGCAATGTTGTATGCCACACCATCATTTACAATCTGCCCGACAGGGAAAGAAACGTTGGCATTACGTAATGCGCTAACGATTTCATTGATGGTAAGGTCATACCGAACTAACGCCGCCTGATCTACTATCAGTGCCACTTCACGGTTCCGTACCCCCTGAAACTCAACTCGAGAGACACCCGGAACTCCCTCAATTTCTTTTTCAAGTTGGTCCGCTAGAATGGTGTATTCAAAATCAGATAGTTCACCCGAAAGGGCGACGGTAAGAATTGGCTGATTTACAAAATCAACTTTTGATACCACAGCATCTTCAGCATCGGTAGGAAGCCCGCGTTTAATTGTATCGACCTCGTCTTTGAGATCTTGAATTGAGGCATCGATTTCTGCATCTGCTTCAAATTCCACTACCACCGAAGAGAACCCTTCACGAGAAGTTGAAGTGATTTTCTTTACATTATCGAGTCCAGTGAGCCCCCGTTCAATCTCATTTGTAATCAGTGCTTCAATATCTGCAGCTGGAGCTCCAGGATAGGCAATAGAGACGACACCGACAGGAATCACTACTTCTGGTGCTGATTCCTTAGGAATTGATACCAAACTATATCCACCAATCACCACAAGAGCGACAAGTATCAAATACGCAAACTTGTCGTTTCGAATAAAAAAATCAAGCATATTTATTTTATTATTTCGACAGATACTCCCTCTTGTAGCCCTCGAGCATCTTTTACGAACGGTTCAGTTCCAGTAATTCCAGCCGTTATTTCTGCCGTTCCACCACGGACTACGCCAAGGGTAACTGGTCGTGCTTTAAGTACTCCCTCAGTGACAACAAAAACAAACCCGTTTTCAATTTCAAATTTGATGGCAGAAAGTGGTACCGTAACTACTGCTTCAGTACTGGCTACAGTGTCGGAAAATTCCTTTGTGATTCGTACCGTATCACCGTTCACGATGTCGGTACCTTCAGCTGCAATTCGAACCTCTGTTTTTCCCGTTGCACTATCGACAGCAGGTGCAATTTGCGTCACCTTACCAGCGACCGTACCGTTAATTAGTACGGCATCATTTTCTGAAAGTAGCATTCGCTCGCTGTCACTAATATAGGTAACAATTTCAAGTGCGGCATTATTCGCAATGGTCGCCACTGGTGCAAACGAAGTAACAAAATCGCCGGTCCTAATTGAAAGAGAATTCACTGTACCGCTGATGGGGCTACGAAATACTGTCTTTGCAAGATTAGCTTGAGCTGAGTGAAGTGCCCCGAGTGCTTGTTTGACTTGCGCATCAGACGCAGAAGAGTCACCGCCGGTAGCGGAGGCGGTAGCGCGTGCCAATGCGTCATTTGCATTTACTAACCCGTTTCGTGCAGCGTCGAGACTGGAAAGTGTCGCGATGAGCGTCGTGCGTAGACTTGCAAATTTCATTTCGTCATTGTCATACTCATTGGTAGTCTGCTGGTCAAATATATAGAGAAATGTATCAACCATAGTGATTATTCGCTCTACATTGCCTTTAACGTAAGAAAGCTCATCATACAAATCACTTTTTGTGGTAAGTGAATCAACTCGCGCCTTCCAAGCTGGTAGTAAGTCCTGGTACAGCACTCGCTCTTTATTGAGATCCATAGTGTATCCTTTTCCACCAATCCGTAAACCAGGAAGTGATGAGTTTGGTTTTGAAAAGAATGTATCAATATTTGATACAACAATACCATTAGCGGTGGTGTAGGCCGATCGAGCGGTTGAAATGGCAACCTCAGTAGCATTAGCGACTCGTGTCTCGGCTTCACTTACACTGAACTTTGTCTGTGCAGCCGCTGCTTGTGCCGCTTCATATACTCCTTCTGCCTGAAGCACTGAAGCACGTTCAGAAGCATTTTCAATACTTCCAATTACTGCCCCAGCTCCCACCTTCTGTCCAAGAGCAACATTTACCGCCACCACTCGTCCAGCGCGTTCAGCAATAACATTAGCTTCACTGAAGGCGCGGGCTGTCCCAACGAGCGAAAGCACTTGGGTTCCAACGAATTCCTGCGCTGTGATTAACTCAACAACTGGGATACTTGCGACGGGAGATGAAGCCGGCTCTGTTTTGTTTGATAGAAACAAGCTGATGAACGACACCGTTAATACAATAGCAATTGCAATTCTGACGGAAGTTTTCTGTGACCATTTTTTTATGAGTTCAGTGATATGCATAGAGTAAATTCTTTTTAATTTAAGATTGCAATAGTAACACTAAATTATTCAATTGTCTATATTTCTCAGTATTTAGTAAATTAAACTTATGATACAATCTGAAACATATGTTTGGAAAAATGAAACAATTTGCGATGAAAAAAATATTGCAATCGCAAATGAAAAATGTGCCAGAAGATCAGCAAAAAATGATTATGGAGATGCTGGAGAAAGACCCAGCGCTCTTTGAAAAGATTGCCAAAGAGATGCAAGCAGAACTTAAAACCAACGGCAATAACCAAATGGCAGCAGCGATGAAGGTGTTACCAAAGTACCAACAGCAGATTATGGCAGTAATGAGTCCGGAGATGAAAGAAAAATTAATGCAAATGCAGGCGGGATCTCAAGGAAAGTTTAACGCTGATGGGAGCGTACGACGATAGAAAAAATAACTAATCAACAGGGCGCCAGCGAAGCTGGCGCCCTTTAACGTTACAATGAGTGCATATGGAAACTAAAAAAATAGTTATTATTTGTGGTCACCCTGATTCTGACACCTTCACGGGTACTATGCTCGATCATTACCAAGCTGGTGCAGAAGACGTTGGGCACCAAGTCGTTCGGTTTAACTTGGGTGAGCTCAATTTCGATCCAATTCTCCGCAAAGGTTATAAAGAAATCCAGCAGCTCGAACCTGATCTCATGATGTTGCAAGATGCGATTCGTGAATGTGATCACCTCGTCATTGGATACCCTAACTGGTGGTGCACTATGCCAGCGCTTCTGAAAGGTATGTTTGATCGCATTTGGTTGCCTGGTTTTGCCTTCAACTTCAACAAACAAATCATGAAGGTTGAGAAGCATTTGGAAGGGAAGACGGCTCGAGTCTTCATTATGTCCGGTTCACATAGTCCATTTAAAACGTGGTGGCAGTTTGGTGACTATACTAATGAAATTCAGTACGGCATCCTAGAATTTGCTGGCATTAAGACAGAAATCAGTCCCTACGGTCCGGTCGAGAAAGTAAGTGACGATGTTCGCTACAAATGGATAAAAGAAGCTGAACAACTAGGGAAAAGAGCAGTGTAGGTTGACAAAATATAATTTTTCTGTATAATATAAAAGTAAATCCGCTTATTCAAAACGGGTTATTGTTCACTTAGTTGAAGGAGACTGCGATGAAAACCATTGTTTTTTTGTTAATTACCTTTCTGGTTGCTGGTTGTGCTGGTAGTGGAAACCCTTACGTTGATTCATCTGACCGGATGTACCGCGCATCGGAGATGAACACTACCATTGTTAACAATTCCTTGGCAACGCTACAGTGCCCACCTGGGTACAAAGTCTCCAAGGAAGATGTTCGGGTGGAGAAGCGTGTTTCTTCGGAATATTCCGAAAAAATTGGCGGTCGCCGCTCAAACACGTATTTCCCACGCGCAGAGCACAGTGCAAGTGATATATCGCGTGGCGACGGGAGACTAAAATGCGAACGTATAAAGTAGCCATTTATCTTTGTCTGTTGCTATCTGGCTGCGCCACCAGCTACGTGGAGACAGTAGGACTCCCATCCTCAGTAACAAAGCAACTACTATCAACGCAACAAATCTTGATGAGTAAACGTTGTTCACCTGAAAGTGAGCAACACATGCAAATCAAGGCTGAAGCGAATCTGACCAAACTTGGTCAGATTCGCCAGCGGGTAGACATGAAGAACGAATGTCGTTCTTCGCAAAAAAAATAACGCTTGATGCCTACCATGCATCAAGCGTTTTCTTATGCAGTGTTGCATTTAGTATCTCTAATTGTGCCAAATAATCTATGCTACTATAGTTCTCATAATGCAAAAATCTTTTTTACGAGAAACCGCTGGCGTTGTGATGCGCGCGTTTGTGGTAGTGCTCACTATTATTATCATTGCTACTTCAATATCGGCATTATATGAAGTAGAGAGTAAAATAAGTGACGGTGTCTGCAACGTTGCAGTGCTCCCGATTGAGGGTGTAATCTTACCGTTTTACGGGTTGATTGATTATGAGATGGTCACTACTCCTGAAGCAGTTGAGACTTTTATGACCGCTGTCGAAGAAGATAAAAATGTTAAAGGGGTACTGATTGAAATTAACTCTCCAGGTGGCACGCCAGTAGCATCCGCCCGTATCGCAGAACGTTTTCGTGATACTTCTCTTCCAGTAGTAGGGCTAATTGGCGACCAGGGCGCATCAGGTGGGTATATGGTGGCGGCGGCCTCAGATTATTTAATCGCTTCTCCAATGTCTGATGTTGGTAGTATTGGAGTCAATATGTCGTATGTAGAAGAGTCAAAGAAAAACGATGAGGATGGATTAACATATGTACAACTAACTAGTGGCAAATTTAAGGATATGGGCAGTCCCAATCGACCGATTACCGATGAGGAACGAGAACGCCTTGAAGCTGATTTGCAAATGGTACACGGTGAGTTCGTAAGTCTTGTTGCCAACTATCGTGAGATGGACCGGTCAGTGGTCGAAGGTTTGGCAGACGGATCATCGATGCCGGGTATACGAGCGCTTGAAGTTGGTCTTATTGATGAGTTGGGTGGTCGTACACAAGCCCGTGAAGCCTTTGCCAAAATTCTTGAAACTGATGTCAGTAATATCCACCTCTGCGAATACAAGCGTGGCGTGCTTCCGTTCTAGCTTCATTAACATATATCTGCTATAGTTTTATCACTTTCGACCTGCCAGCAGGTCGATTTAATTTGCAAACATCTTATGTCACTATCAGTCGGAATTGTTGGATTACCTAACGTTGGTAAATCAACGTTATTCACTGCACTTACGCGCAACGAAGTACTTATCGCTAACTATCCTTTTGCTACCATTGATCCCTCAGTGGGAGTAGTGACTGTACCAGACAAGCGCTTGGAGACACTTTCAAAAATATCTGGTTCTACTGATATTATTCCAGCCATTGTTGAGTTCGTTGACATCGCTGGTCTAGTAAAAGGTGCTTCTACTGGTGAGGGTCTCGGTAATAAATTTCTTGCCAACATTCGGGAAACAAATATGATTGCCGAAGTGGTACGTATTTTTGAAGATAGTGAGATTCATCATGTGTCGGGAAATATTGACCCATTTGATGATATTGAGACAATAAATCTTGAGCTCATCATGGCTGACGTAGAAACAGTTGCTAAACGTTTAAGTAATGTTGAACGCGACGTAAAGCGAGGTGATAAGGCAGCCGCTGCTGAGCAAAAAGTCTTGGAGCGATTATTGCCACATCTCGAAGCCGGTCATCTGGCAAATAATCTCGGACTTACAACTGATGACGAAAAAGTAGTCAGGGGACTGCATCTTTTGACCATGAAACCGTTTCTGTATGTTTGTAATAAAATGCAAGGTGCGTACAACCTTGACGAACACGATGATGAACGCTGGCAGGAATTGCTTCGTTTCTTTGAAGAAACAGGTTCAGAGTATGTGGTCGTTGACGCAGGGATGGAACATGAACTCAGAGATTTATCTGATGATGAAAAAAACGAGTTCCGCCGTGAGTACGGAGCACAAGATAGTGGGGTAGAATCACTCATTCGAGCCTGCTACCATCGGCTAGGGCTCATGAGTTACTTTACGACTGGGGAAAAGGAGACACGTGCCTGGACTGTCCCAGTCGGTTCGACTGGTCCAGAAGCTGGGGCGGCCATTCACACCGATTTCCAGACTAAATATATTAGAGCGCAAGTCGTATCATTTGCCGATTTAGTAATAGCTGGAAGTAAGGCAGCTGCTCGAGACCAAGGGAAATTGCGCACGGAAGGAAAGGAATACATCGTGCAAGATGGTGACGTTATTGAATTCATGCACTCATAAAATAAAAAGCCAGGAAACTGGCTTTTTTAACTCAATTCAGTGGGCGGATTAATTCGTTGTACTGGACTGACTATGTTTGAGTCCCATTTAGCATCAATGACTCCATGTTTTTCCTCATATTCAGTAAGTTGATGGGCAAGATATTGTTGTAACCGCTTAATGTGCTGCGGAGTAAGGGTATAAATAGTGCCCTGATTTCCTGAAGTAAGACCCATCACAAAGTACTCGGGGGTGAATGCGACGCTAACACTTTCACAAAATAGCTTTGGTGCATTTTTCAAATCTTCTTGTTTCATACTCATAGTATACAGCAGGATGCAGGTTTTTTGCTTGCAAATTTTTATTACAAGCGCAGTATACTTATACCGCATTACCAATCGTTAATTTCGTCATATGGAAAATCACACCGCTAAACATTTTGTACTACAACTCGGTTCGTTAATTAGTCTCTACTTATCACTCAGCTTTCTCCTGGTGCTTACCTTTGGTGTCATTAATTTACTTTTTCCAGATGCTGCAGACACGGTATGGCAAGCTGAATCAGCCAGTAGCCAGGTACGCCTTGGGATCGCCATGGTTATTGTTTTCTTTCCAACCTATCTTGCACTAACAAGATTGGTTAACACGGCACGCAGAAAAGCCGGAGAGAGTGAGTACCTTTGGCTGACCAAATGGCTCATCTACCTCTCCTTACTCGTCGGTGGAGCAGTCTTGCTCGGTGATTTGGTTGCAGTGATTATGGCATTTCTTGAAGGTGAAATCACACAAAGATTTATACTGAAAGCGACTGCCGTGTTAGTGGTGATTGGAGCAGCTTCTCACTACTATCTTCTTGATGCTCGTGGATACTGGCTTAAAGAAGCAGGACAATCAATCATGTACGCCATCGGTGCGACACTCGTCGCTTTCGTTATTGTTACCTTTGGCTTTGCTAATATCGGGACACCAACGGCAGTTCGGGAGCATAAACTTGACCAAACACAAATCAGTGACCTGCAAGAAATTCAGTGGCACATTCAAGACTTTTTGGTTATTAGTGGACGATTGCCCGAGACGCTCGATGAACTATATACTGAAGGAACGCCCCCCGCAGCGCCAGACACAAGAGCTTCTTATCGCTATGAGTTGTCTGAAAAAGGATTTGTGTTATGCGCGACGTTTGCAACAGAATCACTACAGGATGAATACCGGTACTATGAGAAACCAATGAGCGCTCCATTTGAAACAGCAATTATCATGAATCCAGAAAATTGGGAGTACCGTAGTGGTGAAACTTGTTTCGAGCGTGTGGTGAAGTTACCAGAGTAGTAGTGTCAGAAATCTGCCCGGCACACTTTGTGCGCCGGGCAGATTTTGACTATTTCAACAATAATGGCAAAATGAAATAATATTTTATTCGGTAAGCTGGCTTTCATGCATAAGCGTTTTGATCACAAAAAAATTGAGCAACGGTGGCAAGAGAAGTGGAAACAGGATGGTATCTACACTGTCGGTGAACGAGACGAAAAAAAAGAAAAGGAATATGTACTTGTAGAGTGGCCGTATCCCTCGGGAAATCTCCATATCGGACACTGGCACGCATTTGCTGTACCAGACATCTACGTACGATACCGACGCATGAACGGAGTGCAGGTGCTATACCCAATGGGGTTTGATGCCTTCGGTCTCCCCGCCGAAAATGCTGCCATCAAGCGAAAACTTGACCCGCGTGCTTGGACGGAAAGTAATATGCTATATATGCGCAAGCAACTCGACAGTATGGGTAACGCCTTTTCGTGGGACAAAACAACTTCATCGACAGACCCAGAATATTACAAATGGACACAATGGATGTTTACAAAATTTTTTGAGAATGACATTGCATACCGCGGAGAAGGGGTAGTGAATTGGTGTCCAGGTTGTCATACAGTGATAGCAAACGAACAGGTACAACCAGATAATACCTGCGAGCGGTGTGACAGTCTCACTGAAAAAAAGAAAATGCCGCAGTGGATGATTCGCATCACTGATTTTGCTGACGAGTTGATTGACGATATTGCACCACTCGATTGGCCAGATCACATTAAAGAGTCGCAAAAAAATTGGATTGGGCGAAGTAAGGGAGCGGAAATTAATTTCACCCTTTCGATTGGTGAAACGGTGTCTGTTTTTACCACTCGTCCAGACACATTATTTGGTGCAACATATTTGGTACTAGCACCGGAGCATCCGCTTATTCAGACAAATAAAAACTTGCTCCTAAATTGGGAGGAAGTAGACCAATATATAAAAACCAGCGGACAAAAAGCTGAAGCAGATCGTCTTGATGGGACAAAAGAAAAAACCGGTGTGAAGCTCGAGGGAATCACTGCAACAAATCCGGTGAATGGCGAAAAAATCCCTGTGTACATTGCTGATTATGTCCTCGCGGCGTACGGAACTGGCGCCATCATGGCAGTTCCAGCTCACGATGAGCGTGACTTTGCCTTTGCAAAAAAGTTTGGTATTCCAGTCAAACAGGTCATTGGTAAAATCTGTGGAAAAAGAGAAAGTATCGACAAGCACAGGACGGGCGTATACGGTCTTCTGCAAAACGAAAAAGGAGAGTACTTGATACAACATTTCAAAAAATATAACTACCATTGGCTGCCCGGAGGTGGGTTAGAAACAGGTGAAGATGAGGAGGAATGCCTCATGCGTGAACTGAAGGAAGAAACAGGATTTTCTAAGCTCAAAAATATATCGAAGCTCACCGAAATTTTCCTTGACTACATACCAAGAGCGGGCAACGAATCAGCACGTAATCATTCCATTATCTATTTAGTCGAGGTGGATTCCACTGACCAAAAAGCCACATCTCTGACACCAGGAGAAATCGAACAAACACTGCATAATGAATGGGTACACCCAGATAAAATTGAAGAGTATTTACGTAACACTTCAATAGAAGAACGTTCTGAATTTATAAGGACAGTGATAGCTTGCGCACAAGGAAAAAATTATACTGGGAATGGTATCTTATTAAATTCAGGTGAATTTGACGGCATGGACTCTGAGGAGGCGAAAGCTGCCATCACCGAAAAAGTTGGGGGACGGATGACTTGTACCTACCGCCTCCGTGACTGGTCTATTGGTCGACAGCGGTATTGGGGTACACCGATTCCGATTGTCTACGATCCACAAGGGAAGGCACATCCTATTCCGCTAGAACATTTACCTTGGAAACTTCCAGAAGATGTAGATTTTACTCCTACAGGAGTAGCTCCACTAGCAAAAAGTATAGAGCTGAAAGAGCGTACAGAGAAAATATTTGGTGCTGGTTGGACGCCTGAGGTAGAGACAATGGATACATTTGTTGATTCATCCTGGTACTACTTGCGCTATATTGATAACCAAAACACAACAGAATTTTCGAGCCTGGAAGCACAAAAAACCTGGCTTCCCATTGACATCTATTTTGGTGGCGCTGAACACAACACCATGCATTTGCTGTACTCGAGGTTCTGGCTAAAAGCACTCAAAAGGCTCGGTCTATCTGAGCAGAGTGAACCATATACTCGACGAGTCAATCGCGGGCTGATTCTTGGTCCTGATGGTAACAAGATGAGTAAAAGTAAAGGAAACATTATCGACCCAGATGAACAAGTCGGGCGAGTTGGATCCGACACGGTAAAAATGTATTTAGCGTTTATGGGTCCATATGCTGAGATGGCAAATTATCCATGGGATATGGGTGGTATTGCTGGTTTACGCCGCTTTTTGGAACGGGTCAACGGACTTTCAGACCACCTTACTGATAATCCAAGTAGCGAAGAAAAAATCCTACTTCATAAGACAATCAAGAAAGTGACTGAAGACATAAAAGTATTCAAGTTTAATACTGCCATTAGTGCCATGATGATCTTTGTTAATCAGGTGGAAAAAACTGGTCTATCAAAAAAATCGTACGAGCAATTTTTACAATTGCTGGCACCCTTTGCACCGCACTTGACCGAGGAACTTTGGTCACAAATTGGAAACAAAACTAGTATCCACAACACTTTATTTCCAACTTTTGATGAAAAGTTAACACTCAGTGAAACCGTCACTATTGGAGTACAAATCAATGGCAAGGTGCGCGGTCAAATTACTATTCCCCCTGACGCCAGTGAAGCAATTGCACTGTCAACATTAAAAAAAGACGAATCTTTACAGCAAAGATTGTTAGCTACGACGATACAGAAAGTTATATATGTACCAGGAAAGATTCTAAACATTGTCAGTAAAGATTAATGTGATACACTCTTGATGTTGACCAAATGTGGTGCTCATGTTATAAATTGAGCCACGCATTGAGGATTGAGCAACCTACCAACTTCTATTTTCTATGATTTCATTTAAACCCAAACAGGTCACCAAAACTCTGCTTGACGTTCTTCCAGAACGAGCCCGCGACGTACTCGAGAAGCGATACGGTCTTGGTGCAGACGGTGAGACGTACACGCTTGAAGCAATCGGTCAATCGTACGGCATAACTCGCGAGAGAGTTCGCCAAATTGAAAACTACGGTATTCAATCGATTCAAAAATCTGATGTCTATAAGAAGCATTACGAGCTTTTTATTGAAATGCAAAAACTAATCGATCAACTCGGTGGAGGACTGATTGCAGAGCACGTCTTACTTGATGAATTATCAAGTGACCTTATGGTACGAAATCATCTTTACTTTCTTCTTGTTGTCGGCGATCCATTTTATAGGAGTAAAGAAAGTGCGCAGTATACACACCGTTGGTTTACTGAGCGAAAAACGCTTGATGCCGTCGAAAAGGCACTACAGAGTGTTCATGATAAACTGACTCCCGACGAACTAGTGAGCGAGCACGAGATTATCAGCCGTTTCCGTACAGAACTGGCAGAAATTGCGATCGATCATAACGAAGATGTGCTAAAACGCTGGTTATCTATTTCAAAACAAATCGGACGAAATCCACTTGGAGACTGGGGACCAGCAGATAGTCCTAATGTCCGCGTTAAAGGAATTCGTGATTATGCATACCTTGCAGTCAAGCGCCACGGTTCACCAATGCATTTTAGAGAGGTAGCCGCTGCCATCAACGAACTATTTGGTCACGGGGCACATATCGCGACGACACACAACGAACTCATAAAAGACCCACGTTTTGTCTTGGTTGGTCGTGGACTCTATGCACTGACCGAGTGGGGATACACATCAGGAGTAGTAAAAGATGTTTTACGAGAAATCATTTCTCAGGATGGCCCACTTTCTCGAGAAGAAATCATCGATAAAGTTAGAAAAGAGCGCTATGTCAAAGACAATACTATTTTAGTAAATCTCCAAGATACTAACCTCTTTAAGCGGCTAGCTAATGGTACGTACACGCTTGCAGAATAAATGAATAAAAAGCGTAGTTGGGCATTTTGCCCAACTACGCTTTTTTTATGGTGTAGAATAGCAAGACATGAGTTCAACAGCTAGGACAATCATTGGTGCCATCATGGTTCCTCTTTTCATGTTTTTTGCCATAGGCATCATGTTCTATCTGTTCAAGATGATGAATGTAAACGTCGAACGTATTTTGACATTTATGATCGCATTTTCTCCAATCTGGCTTCCATTCACCCTATTCTATATTACCTTTGAAATGTGGATGTGGTCAGTGCATGAAAAATTTAAATTCGACAATGGAAGGACAACACTGCGAATTAAGCTCCCTCAAGAGGTACTAAAATCGCCAGAAGCGATGGAAAGTATTTTGACGCTAATTTTCAACCCAAATGGCCCAGATAATCTTATGCAGACGTACTTTGATGGAAAACATCCATTAGTTTCAAGTCTTGAGATAGCATCGATTGGTGGTGAGGTCAGATTTTATGCTAATGTCCCGACAAAAAAAGTAAAAAATGCGCTTGAGTCACAGCTCTATGCTCAGTACCCAGGTATAGAAGTAACAGAGGAAGTGATTGATTACACCGCAGAAGTTATTTGGAACCCAAAAAAATGGGACATCATGTCATTTCATATTCTTAAAAAGAGTAAGACCAAAGATGAAGATGTTCTACCAATCAAGACGTATATTGACTTTGGTCTTGATAAACAACCAAAAGAAGAATTGAAATTTGAGCCAATGTCACCGCTCCTTGAACACCTTGGTAGCGCAAAACCTCATGAGCGCATCTGGGTACAGATTTTGATGACTCCACACGTAAAAAGGAATTTTAAAAATGGTAGTCTCAGTAAAGTTGATACGTGGGAATCGTCAGCAAAAAAAGCAATCGACGCCTCCATGGGAAGAGACAAACTTGGTCTTGGTACAGAAGAAACTGAAAGCCGTCCAGTACTCACAATGGGAGAACGAGACACTATCGCTGCGGTCGAGCGCAATGTCAGTAAATATGCCTACTCTGTGGCCATTCGCGCCATGTATATCACTGAGGTAGGTAAGTTTAATGGGGACATGATCGGTCCAATGCTCCGTTCTTTTAGTCAATATGACATGATTGGAAGAGCAAGCATCGGACCAATGTGGAGAACAGATTTTGACTATAACTTTTTTCAGGACTTCACTGGTGAAAGAAAACTTCGAGCTAAAAAAAATGAGCTGGAGAACTACAAAGCGCGCTATTACACCGAGGGAGATAAGAAATCAAAAGTTGATCGCGAGCGCATTATGTCAGTGGAAGAAATCGCGACCATTTACCACATACCTGGAACCTCGGTCATCACCCCTAGCCTCTCTCGAGTTGAGAATACTCGCCGCGAAGCACCAGCCAATTTGCCAATTGGTGATTTCAAATAATACTTTCATACTATGCTGGAACGACCTACACAATTTAGTCCTGAGATTTCAAGCAAGGAGTACACGCACTCATTGCGCGATATGCGACCCATCATCAAAAAGTTTTTTTTGGGGATGGTAGTGAGTATATTCTTGCTCGTGGCGACTGGTTACTTTTTGTTTCTCTCACTTAATAAAGCACCCTCAGCATTTCCAGTTGACATACCAATCATCATTGAAGCTGGTACCACCGCAAGGGAAATTGCAAACATTCTGGAGCAAGAGGGAGTTGTTCGTTCTGAAGTAGTTTTATATTACACTTTACTTGTTCTTTACGATCCAGCAAAAATAAAGGCCAGTACGTACATTTTTACCGAACCATTGACGACAGTCGCAGTTGCGAGGAGATTGAGTGAAGGAGACTTCGCTACTAATTTGATTCGCTTTACACACATAGAAGGGGAGCGAGTCAGTAAAATAGCTGAGCGGGCAAAGCTGGTTCTCCCAGAATTTAATCAAGAACGTTTTCTTATCGCAGCGGAGCCATACGAAGGAAAACTTTTTCCTGAGACATATTTTATACCGGAGACATTTTCTGATGAAGCATTACTTGCACTTATGCTCCAGACATTTGATACGAAGACGGCAACACTCCAAGCACAGGTCGCGGCATCATCCCTTTCACTGGATGAGATTATTGTCCTGGCATCAATTGTTGAACGTGAAGCGAATAACCTTGAGTCCAAGCGTCTCGTAGCAAGTGTTTTGTTAAATCGAATAGAAATCGGTATGGCGCTTCAGGCTGACGCTTCGATTGAATATATTCTTGATAAACCGCTAGCCGCTCTGACACCAGACGACTTAAAGATCGATTCACCATACAATACATACCTATATACTGGTTTACCACCGACGCCAATTGGAAACCCTGGACTGGAAGCGATTATGGCGGTTCTCGAGCCTGCAGAAAGTGACTACTTTTACTACATCACTGATAATGATGGCGTCTTTCATTTTGCTGAAACCTACAATCAACATCTTAATAATATTGAACGTTATTTACGTTAAGTAATTGAGTATGATAGCGTAGTGATTATGAACAAAAAACAGACCGTATTTGTCGGACTTTCCGGTGGCGTTGATTCTGGAGTAGCAGCGGCACGACTCTTAGCACAAGGCTACAACGTGGTCGGGGTTTTTATAAAAGTGTGGCACCCGAATTTCATGGTCTGTAATTGGGAACAAGAGCGACTTGATGCGATGCGCGTAGCAGCACATCTGGGGATTCCGTTTCTTACCTGCGATGCTGAGAATGAATATCGTGATGAAGTAGCGCAATACTTTATCAATAGCTATACCAAGGGATTAGTACCAAATCCTGACGTCATGTGTAACCAATACGTAAAATTCGGGGCTTTTTTACGCTTCGCAAAAGATCGTGGCGCCGATTTTATTGCTACTGGACACTATGCACAGCGAATCGACGAAAAAACTGGCGTACAGCTACACCGTGGGATAGACGGCGAAAAGGATCAGAGTTATTTTTTATGGACACTCAGTGCGCTACAGCTAGCATTTTCACTCTTTCCCATCGGAGACACTTGTAAGAAGGAAATCAGAATCGAGGCAGAGAAAATTGGTCTACCGGTTGCTACCAAAAAAGATAGTCAGGGCATCTGTTTCTTAGGGCACATTGATATACCAGAATTTCTCTCTCATTACACCACACTGCGGCCGGGAGATGTTTTAGACGAACAAGGGAAAATAATCGGTACTCACAAAGGAGCACTGGTGTACACCGTTGGACAGCGGCACGGATTTACGCTCCTCACTGAAAACATTGGACGAACACCAATGTTTGTAGTGAGTAAAAATATTGAAGCAAATACGGTCACCGTAGGGACAGAGCGGACTGTCACCAAAGATGGGACTCAGATGACACTCCATGACATAGTGCTTCGTAGCGACCTCAAAGATGGAGATATTGTTGAAGCACAATTTCGCTATCGTCAAAAACCATTCCAGGTTGAAGTACGCGTTCCGACAAAAGACATTTTGATAGTTATACCGCATGAAAAAACTGAATTGCCTGCAACTGGTCAATCCTGTGTACTATACAGAGGGTCACATTGTATTGGAGGTGGTATCATCTAAAGGATTAAAAAGATCTTTTTATGCCAACCATCATCACAAAAGCTGACAGGAGTACTGAGTTTTTTAAAATAGAAAAACTCCGACGGTCATTGCGTCGTGCAGGCGCAGATTCCAAGGAAGTAACTGACATCATTGCTGCTGTTGATGCGCATTTGTTCGACGGCATTCAAACGCAAGAAATATACCACTATGCGTTTACACTACTTCGTGAAAGCAGGCCATCAGCTGCCGCTCGCTATTCACTACGTCGAGCATTATTCAATCTTGGTCCAACGGGATTTCCCTTTGAGCGTTTTTTAGCTCGTCTTTTTGAACAAAGTGGGTACACCACCAAAACCGGCATTATCTTGCAGGGTTCTTGTGCACCACACGAGATTGATCTCGCTGCCTTCAAGACCGACCATAGCTTTGTGGCTGAAGCAAAATTTCATGCCCGACCAGGAGTAAAATCAGACCTCCAAGTTGCGATGTACTCTTATGCGCGCTTTCTTGATCTTAAGAATAGAAAAATTTGTCAGGAAGATATCTGTAGCATAAACGAATTCTGGTTGATAACAAACACAAAATTCACCACCACCGCAGAAAATTACGGAACTTGCGTTGGGCTCAAAATGCTGAGTTGGGATTACCCTAAAAATGACAATCTTCACGATCGAATCCAACGCGCCGGCGTTTACCCAATTACCGTATTGCAAAATATCACCACCGCGCAGGCAGAAACTCTCATTGCTAAAGACATTATTCTTTGTACCGATCTTGTCAAACAAGAACACCTCCTCCGACACCTTCATATGACACCCAAGAAACAGGAGGCGCTCCTACAAGAAGTACACAGTATCTGCGATCAAAAATAACGATAAAAGTTGGGCTTTTTGTCAATCTCTGGCATTTATTCACCATGATATACTCACTGCATTAGTCAATTCAGCAAATCATTTCGTATGGCAGCAGAAGAACAACAAGACGGACAGAAGACTCTCGTAGCCTTCATTGTCGGACTCCTCATCGGTGGGATGATCGTTTGGGCATTTGGTGGTGACGATGCAACTGCACCAGTCTCAGACAGGACGACAACAGAAAGTTCAACAGAAAAAAATACCAAAAGCAATGAAGAAGTGGAAGACAAAACTGTTAGTGAGACAGAATCAGTCATTACACCAGTATTGCAAGTCGGTGAAGGAGCAGTAGTAGTAGCTGACCAAAAAGCAGCCAACACCATAGCCCTTGAAAGCGCTATTTACCCAGTTTCAGAGGGATGGATTGGTGTACGAGAGTACAACAACGATCAACTCGGTTTTATTCTTGGTGTTGTCCGTTTCAGTGAGTCACAAGGACTGGTTCCAAATGAAATCATCCTCCAGCGATCTACTACCGCCGGTAACCGATATGCCATTGTTGTGTTCACCGAGAATGGTGACTTCATGTTCAATTTGGCAAATGATGTCCAGATAGACCAAATTTTTGACACCTTTGTTGCTCAGTAGGGACACACTGTGCTCCGTTACTAAAATCGGCTCATCATGAGCCGATTTTATATTTTGCCAAGGCAAGTGATATACTAAAAATATGGCTGAATATGTAAAAAAATATAATCCTAATCGGCAAGCTGACTGGAATTATGGCGGATCAAAATGGAGGCTCTCTCGCTCAAAGATTGATTTTTATCTTGAGTGTCCCCGTTGCTTTTACCTCGATAATGTACTGGGTACAAAACGTCCAGGTTTTCCTTCGTTCAATCTCAACATAGCCGTCGATGAACTTTTCAAAAAAGAGTTTGACGTACACCGAAATGCAGGCACAAAACATCCTATTATTGAGAAATACGGTCTAGACGCTGTGCCGTTTCAACATGACCACATGGATATATGGCGCGACCCTTTCGTTGGCATCTCTCACACCCACCAGCCAACTGGTTTGGTGGTTAGTGGTGGAGTGGACGATATTTGGATTACACCAGAAAATAAGCTTATCATTGTCGATTACAAATCAACTTCTAAAGAAGGAAAAATTGTAGCGCTCGGCGACTCACCATGGGAGATGCAGTACACAAGACAGCTCGGTATCTATCGCTGGTTACTGGAGCAAAATGGTTTTCTGGTTGAAGAAACTGGCTATCTCGTGTATGCCAATGCCAGCAAAAGCGAACCAGGGTTTAATAATACGTTAGTATTTGAAACTACACTTATCCCCGTCAAGACTGACACTGGTTGGATAGATCCCGCTTTACAGGACATCAAAACTTGCCTGGAACGAAAAGACTTACCGTCAAGTGGACCTACTTGTGAATTCTGCCCCTACCGCGAAGCGGCAGGTAAAAAACTACAAGCGGTACACTTTGCTAATAAAAAGTCCTAATTACAAAAACATAGTAAACGCATATTTAAAGTTTATGGCAAGAGATTACGAACTTACTCGCATTTCATTGCGGATTGAGCAACTAACAAAAGAACAAGATCGTCTACGGTTTGCCATTACTAAATCAAAACGCGATGAACAATTTGAACTTGATCGCACCAAGCGAAAATACAAGTCAGAAATTGATGTGATGGAAGGGCGACAGCAAGAGCTATTGCGTGAGATTCAAGGTATGAAAAAAGACTATGAACGTACTGAACAGCGTACCAGAGAGGAAATCGCTTCAAGCACTTCTAACGCAGAAGCAGATAGAAACAAACGTAACAGAAGGGTATAATTAAAGATATGTATACTTACAATGTAGAGCAAGCAATCAAAGCTGCTTCAATTCTCCATCAGGACCAGCTGCGTAAGGGTGCCACCCCACTCCCATACATTACTCACTTGATGTCTGTCATGATGATTTTACGTGACTACACGACCGATGAAGATACTTTGGTGGCGGCGTTGCTACATGACACCCTCGAAGACACCGACTATACTGATGAGGAGTTACAGGAAGATTTTGGTGAACGGGTAGCGATATTAGTAAAGACAGTGACCGAACCAAAATATATCGGTGAGAGAAAATTATCTTGGCTGGAAACCAAGAAAGAGTATGCAAAACAGCTTCGCAAGGGGCCAATTGAGGCAGTGATGATCTCTGCTGCTGATAAATCGCACAACTTTCGGACCATGATTGATGAGTACTACAATGACCACGATCGTTTTTTGCAAGATTTCGGGAGAGACATTAATGGTCGCCTTGAGGCGTATCAAAATATTTCCAACGCTATTAACAATCGGCTTTCAGATGGTATAGTACACGAGTTCAATCATACCTTTAAAGCTTTTAACGAATTCATTATCGATGTCCAAG
>Ga0210043_1000009_pt1 | contig 264175 bp, 355 predicted proteins | sample CryGeymet201501t_FD_183990 | JGI IMG/M metagenome (GOLD analysis project Ga0210043, IMG submission 183990) | Groundwater microbial communities from Crystal Geyser aquifers in Utah, USA - Crystal Geyser metaG 2015-01t (SPAdes) (version 2) | ecosystem: Environmental > Aquatic > Deep subsurface >...
GGCTAGTGGTAACTAAGTCCCTAGGGCTATTCTTAAATGAGAAACCTGGACCGTTGGCCCTAGCGAACTCTTGCGCCCGGCGAATCTTGTCAACCGAGCCATCGGACATAGTAAATCCGCCGTCAGCGTGTCCACTTAAAGTTCTGTCATACTTATCATAAATATTATCTTCATCTTCTGAGTTTGCATAAAGTAATGCACCACCAGCTGTACCAACCGTAGCAGTAGCTAAAGCACTATATAACCCTGGACTGTTTGTTTTAAAATCATTATAAGCAGAAGAAGTATCTGTAGCTGCTTTTTTTACAAAAGATGAAGTACCTTGAGCACCTTTAGTTAACTTTTTAGCTTTTAATAACTTAGCCAAGCCAGAGACACCAGCAATAGTAGCAGTGGCGCCAGTACCCAAACCTATACCAGCTAAATTTAATAAACCTTTAACGCCGGTGGATATAAAACCACCATTAGCATAAGATCCTTCCTCGGTATTTTTACGCCGTTGTCCTTCCAATATAAGTGCACTAAGACCAACAGTACCTAATGCAGATGCTTCAGCTTTACCTGCCTTATTACCTAATACCATACGTCCTAACTCAGCAGGGATATCAGCTATACCACTAAGCATAGGTTTACCATATTCTAGAACTTTACCACCCATACCATAAGCAGCATCGTCATCGCCTCCAAACATAGAATATGCTCCTAAAATACCTGCTGCACCTGCGGCCAAAGTACCATATCTTGAGTTAGATAGTTTAGAAAAACGATCTTGTAGAGCTAATTTTTTATCCCGTATATCATCTAAAGTAGGTGCTTTAGTAGTTAATAAATCTTTACCCATCAAAGCACCATCAATCATAAAACTTGCTGCTGTACCTACAACAGGTATATTACTGGCTAGGCCAGAGGCCACTTCTAGTCCAGCACCTAGATAATCACCCGTGGCTGCGCGCTCAGCAGCAAAACCAGCTGCTGCCACTGTACCAACACCAGGTATTTTCTTTAAGCCTATTTTACTAGCTAGTTTAGCAGAATACTTACTTGTTGTACCACTTATAGCAGAGGTTATACCATTTGAAAAATTAGCGGTACCACTCCTTAAAGCGTCCAATATAGGTTTAAGTTTTCTACCTTGTTTTGCAGTTAATACTTCTTCCCCAGCAGTAAGAAGAGCTGGTTGTTTATCACCAAAACCTGGGGTTAACTGTTTAACTGTACCTCCTGTAGCAAACTTCTGTATAAATCCTCCGTGAGCATTACCCTCAGCATTACCATTTACAGCCTCTGTATTTTTTGATAAAGCCTCCACTAAAGCATCTATAGCCCCTAAAGTTTTTGTAGACGCGTATTCAGCTGTCTTAGAAAGTGTATCAACAGTTGAACCAGTTTTTTCTTTAATATCTCCGTAAACATCTCCAGTTTTAGACTTAGTACCTTCGTAAATCTTAGACATTTCTTCTTTAAGATTAACTTCTTCTCCTCTAGCCATTTTTTCTGTAGCAGACCTCACAGCATCCTGACCAGATGTTTTAATATATTCTTTTAAATCAGCAAATTTATCTTTTAAATCCTGAGCGCTTTGATTTACAGAGTCCTTTGTATTACTACGTAGATCTGCATTAGGATTTTCGACTTTACGTTTGAACTCTTTAGCTTTCCATTCAGCATCAAACTTAACATCATCTTTTGTTTTTGTAAATGAGTCAGATGCTGCACTATACTTAGCATCCCTATCGGATGAAGTTTTGTTAGGTGTAACTTTCAGGTCAAGAGTCTCTTCTGCAAACTGTTTCATAAACCCTTCAGAAGCATCCTTGAATCTACTTGTGGCAGCACCTTTCTTTAGTGTACTAAAAATACCGTCATCTTTCATTGCGGCGGCAAATATAGCAACCTCTTTGCCAAACTCCTTAACCATTTGTGGTAAATCATCACCAGTCATGCCTTGATTCATTTTGGCTGCGCCATAAACACCAAGGGCGGCGCCACCAGCACCTAATCTTTTAATGTTATCTTCAGACATACCCATATTACGTGCCAACATCATGCCACCAGAGGCCCCACCAGCAGCATAACGCATAGTACCATACATCCTAGCCTTCTTAGCTTCCTCATCGCGTGAAGAGGTCAAAGAAGCCATTTGTGGGGCATAGTCAATAAACCCTACTTCATCTTCTCTTTTCTTTAAATCAGCTATTTGTTTGTCGTAAGCTTCAACTTTTTTATTAGAGAAGTTACTATTAAACGCCTGATAGATACCAAAACCAGCAGTAGCACCTGCTATGTTTTTAGAATTAAAGATGCTGCTTTCTTTTGACTTAGCTATATTCTCATCTTGTATTCCCTGTACATTACTTACAGTTTTGTCAAAAGTAGGTGTCCCTTTCTTAGATACTAAACCAAACCAAGATGTTTCGTCCTTCATATTAGCTTTCATTTCTGAAGCTAAGGTTTTAAAATCTAAACCTCCGAAAGCACGCTGGATAAGTTCTTCTCCTTTAAATGCCCCAGAACCAAAGAGACCGCTATCTGCTTTATTAGCTGCTCCAGCAATACCCATACGATCCACTAGTTGCTTAGTTAAGTCGTCTAAAGCTATGTTAGCTTTAGTAGCTTTTTCAGTATCACCAGAGGACAAAGCGTCATTTCTTATAGAAGCTACTCTATCTAAAGCCTCATTAAGTCTTTCGTTCTTTGTTAAGTTTGGTGAGATAGGTAAGAAATCTAAAGCATCCATAAAACTAGATTGCATAGCTTCAGAACCCGGTCTATCTGATAGATTAGCTAGTATTTCATCTAACTTATCAACAGTCATTGCGGTATTTTCAGCAGTGTTACTAGTGTCTATCTTAAGTTCTGCTAGACCTAGATCACCTGTTTTGGCAACCATTTCAGTGTATTTTGAAAAGTCTTTAGCTCCAATACTCGAACCAAAGCCTGAGGATAGATTTTTTATACTTTCCAGAGCAACTTTGGACCTCTCCACAGAGTAAAGCTGTTCAGCTGTACCTGACTTCTTGATATCCAATTCTTTTATTCTACTAGCACTCTTAGCAAATTCTGGTGACTTAATTAGTAAACGTTCCTGTGAAGAAAGGTCTGCTTTATTATATTTACCTAAATCTATATTAGCTAGCGAGGCATCTTTACCTTTAAGTAACCCAGAAGTCTCCACAGCTAAACCAGTTCTAGTTTTTTCAACAGCTATATTTTCTTTAACTGCTCTTGTATTGGCCTCCATTGTTTTAGTTAGGTCAGCGAATACAGCTCTATATTGTAAAACTATTTGATTATTTTTAAGTATATCCTGTAGTTTCCTTATAGAGTCGTATAACCCAGTGGACATCTCAACACTACCAGCGTCTAAGCCGTCTAGATGCATTTTTTCAAGCTGTTCTAAACTAGTTTTATATTCATGAAGAGGTTTATTATAATATTTTTCAAAGTCGTCTGACCAACCTTTCTGGAAAGGCGACTCACCAAAACCTTTAGTAGGGTCAAAGCCTTTATCACCTTGAATGATGGTAGAAGTATTTATATCACTAAAGAAACGCTCACCTAAATTAAAGTCTGTTTTAAAACTTTTCTTAGCAATACCTATTAAACCTGCACTAGCACCAGTAACAAAAGTACCTAAGGCTTCGATACGTTCAGACATATCTTGTTCAATAGCTTTGGTGGGTAGTATAGATTCAACTAAATCTTGCATGTTACTATCAAATTTACGTTCAGTAACTTTCAGAGTTTTAGTATTAAAGTAAGTAGCTACCCACTCAAAAATACCATCTGATGTTTCTTTAAGTTTTACAATGGCTTGCTGACCTGCTATATTATATCTATCCGCTGCATCATTAGTAAAAGTAACTAGGTCACCACTTAGTAATTTACCTTCACGTTTAGCTAACCCCGCAGTCTCTGTATTTGCTACACTTAGTGCCTTAGTAGCACCAAGATTATTTGTATTTGGGAATAAACGCTTCATAACTTCAGCGCCTAATACATCTTCTTTAGTAACATTCCCTTTAATACCTTTTACATTAAACTGAGGTTCTACATCAATCATTAATTGGTACCCTGCCTGTAGCTCATCAGCTCCCATTATTCTAGCTATTTCATCTTGACCTAAACCCTCAGTAGGTATGTTGGACAAAGCTCTTTTAAACTCAGAATAAGTGTTATTAAAAGAGTCCTTTACTTTAGATAGCTTATCCTGAAGGTTTTTAATATCTCCGTCATATACAGTTGACATAGGTGCGGCATTCTTCTTAGACACTAAGTTATTTAGTTTGCCTGTAAGTATTTCTAAACTTTTAGCAGGGGCTATACTAATTTGATTACTAATAAGGTCACCGATTACTGGGATCTCTTTAGTTAAGTCTTTTAATTCACTTTTCCACTTTTCGGAACCGTCTGTTTTAGTAAGTGCTTCAATATGTTTGGCTGCCACACTAGAGTCTTTGGCGGCAAGATCTCGTATTTTAGACCTTTCAAAAGTACCTATAAGTGTTTGGTAGTTATCTGCTGTTCTTAATATAACATTACCTAACTTGTCATAACCAGCGATCATGTTGTAATTTTCTCTAGCAATCTTGTCACTTAATTTTAAAGCATCAGACTGTATTGAGGATAATGCATTTAAAGGATTTACATAAGTACCTAAATATTTCTGCTTATCAGCAACCTCAGGGTTTTGACTTCTAGACACGTCTTTTAATTTTTTCTGTAGATCTCCAGCAGATTTTTGTGTGTCACGTATACTTATTAAGTCTGTTTCATCTTTTGATATTGCCCCAAACATAGAGTCGGCAAAATCTTGAGAAGACCGTGTTGTATTCATAAACTCTGTTCCCAGAGCTTTTATAGCCGGTGTTAGTAGGCCTAAAGTTAATAACATGGGTGCTATAGCTTTAACCACACCCGCGTTGTCCTTTGCCCACTCTTTAAAGACATCTCCGCCAGCACCTAACTTCTTGGAAAATTCATCTATGAATATACCACCGGCAGCTGCACCTAATCCGGCAACTTCCGTAGCTACACCTAGGAAAGATGATGCAACTTTACCTACACCTTTTAAACCACCTGCGGCAAAGGCACCCTTTACACCTTCTGATTTAGCGAATTTAGCAGCGGTACCACCGGCTAGGTCTTTGTATGTAACATCTTCACCTTTACCATATTTACCACCGCCAAGTGAAGATACAACAGCACTTAACCAGGAGCCACCTCTAACCATAGATTGACCAACACCCTGGCCAGCTCTACCGGTCCCTTGAAGTCCCCCACCTACAGTATCGTTAAAAGATTTACCCGCAGATACAAGTAAATAAGCTGCCTTACCAATAGCAGATTCAAAGTCTCTAATACTACGCCCTTGTTCTCTACCTGGCTGACCTCCAATTAATGTTTTTAATCCTCTAGAAGACGTATCTGTAGAACCTGCACCAATAACTTCAAAGGAAGCTGTTTTAAGTTCGTCTTTTATAGACCCTATTAAATTACCAACTATTGGTGTGCCACCAGAGAAGAAATTAGATATAGTGTCTAATATTTTAGCACCTTTAGATAAGTATGTAAATAAACCTAAAGCGGCTACGCCAGCAATTTTGAAAGATTTAGGTATAGCTGACACAGTTTCTGCCATCGCTTTCATACTTTGTAAACCAAATTTAGCTGCAGGAAAAGCTATCTTACCAAAAGCTAATTGTAATTCTAAAAATGCAGCTTTAGTCTGTTCAACTTGTTTCGAATATGTTTGCATTAATTCAGCATTTCTTCTAGAAGCAGAGCCTTGTGAATTCATACTATGCTGAACACCATCTAAAGCTTCTTGCCAATTCTCCATAAGAACAAGTAGAGAGTTATATTGTCTGGTACCACCTATAGCCTGTGCTACTGTCAATTTCTGTGCACTATTTAGTTCTTTCCACTTCTCCGCTAAGTCGCCTAGTATTTCAAAACCCCCGCGTAATTCACCTTCACCAGTTACCGTTGCTACGTTTAATTTAGCTAGCTCATTAGGGCCTTTCTCAGAAGACAGTCTTCTCATTATAAATCTTAATGACGTACCAACCTCTTTACCGGACTGTCGGGTAACAGACCCTATTGAGGCCACAATACCGTTCAATTGGTCAAAAGTTATACCAGCAGTACTAGCAGCAGCAGCCGACTTTTTAATAGCTTCAGCCATATCACCAGCAGTAATAGCATGTTTAGATTCAACCTCAGACCATGAATCCAAGAACCGCATAGACCTATCACCCTCTGTCCTAAATATCTTCATGGCAGCTGTTAAAGCTTCAGTAGCATCTTTAGCTTTTAGAGTTGTAACGTTACTTGCTAGCATAGATGTTTGTGTTCTATCTATTACTTCAGCTTGTGATAGACCCTGCTGTGCGTAAACAACCATAGCGTCTAAAACACCTGTTGTAGGTGTACCATATTGCTTGGCCATTCCAACAGCTGAGCTTTGTAGACCCTCAAAATCAGTACCTTTGGAGGGCATAACCATTTTTAACTTAGCCATTCCAACTTCAACTTCAGCTACGGTTTCTACGGCTTCTTTGAGCTTATCTACACCACCATAAATTAGAGAAGATGCTGCACCCCATTTTATGGCACGTTCAATGGCACCTAAGAAACCACGATTAGCTCCCGCTAAAGAGGCAGCCATATCTTCCTGCTTGGCAGTGAATATACCTACTGTTTTTCCTGCACTATCAACAGATTCATTAAGTTTATGGAATAGTACGCGTTGGTTTTCTATAGGTTTTCCTGAGTCATCAAATACTTTTGCATCGTAGGAGTATCTTTCACCAATTTTAGCACCACCCTCAGCACTACCTTTACCATAATATTCACGTAGTTTAGAAATGTTTCTCTTATGTAAATTCTGCTGCATTTCTGGGTCAGCCCATTTAGGTACTTGTACTACACCTGTCTCACCCCAAACACCTGGGCCTCCAGACTGTGTAGCTCTATCCATACTAACTTTAGATAGCTTATTTTCAGCATCTTTAAGTAGTTTTATTGTATTTTCTAAGTTTTTACTTTCAACAGATAAAGGACTATCAGAAACATTAAACTGTTTAAATAACTCTAAGGCACTGCGTAAACGAGTTATTCTCTCTGAGGCTGCCTCAAAATTCCAAGCCTCGGCTATTTCTGGTCCAAGTCTTTCCAAGAGTTTACCGTTAGCCATTAATGCTAATGTTTCATCATTCATCTCTGTAAGATCTTTGATAGCATTTCTTGCCTTATCTGTGGGGGCGGTAATGTTGCCTCTATTTTTACCAGAAAGATCACCAGTTATGTCATCAAAAACCTTTTTAAGTAATTCACTATCCGGGTCGGTAGTATCACCTAAATCTCTATTAGACTTCCGTTGTATGTCAACAGGTGATTGGTAAACCCCAGCAGCTTTAGCTATATCAGGGAAAGCCCAAACTTTATTAGCAGTGTATATGTCGCTTCTCTTACCAGTATCTGCAATTATTTTCTGCTGTACGGCGTTGACGGCTGATTCAAAGTTATTGTATGCTTTCCCTTCTTCATTACCACCCATACCCATGACGCTCGTATACATATTCTCAGCGTCATCTGCCTTTTTAAGTAGGTATTCAATCTCAGCATCTTTATATAAACGCCATGCTGTAGCAATCTCCTCACCAGACATTCCTTGGTTTGGATCTTGTCTATTTAAGATTCCTGCATTTTTAGTTAAGTCTAAGAAATCTGAAGTATGTATACCGCCCTGCTTTTTGGCGTTATTAATATAATCCTGTGCTTCCTTAGTTAATTTATTTGCTTCATTATCAAAATCCATACCTCTAGCTTTATATAGAGATTTAGATGCATCTCGTAATAAGCGTAGATTAGCTAATTCAGCTACAGGCCCATTACCCTCATAGGGTTGCATACTCTGCGCTCTACCTGCGGCAGATTTACGTTGTTCCTCAGTTGTTTTGAACTTATCTATTTTTTGGTTTATACCACCAATTCCAGAATCTTCATCTTTGAATACTCCGCCAGAAATACCTGAAGCACTACTATTTATATTAGATGACGATACTAACTGACCAAGTAATTTAACAGAGAAAACTAAACTATCATTCAAACCTGCTATGAATACAGGTATGGCTCCACCCCCAGTTGCTGGTAAAGTAGGTCCTCCTGTACCTGGGCCACCACTTGATGGTATATTTGGTGGTACATCTCCGCCGCTAAATCCTGGATGAGGAGGCTCTTCTCCTCTACTACCTGCATAACTAGAGGTTTCATACTGTGGTGGTATAGTAGTAATAATAGAAGTAGTAGACTCTGCACTCTTAGGTGCACCCATAGAAGCTCTTTTTACTTCTTCTTTATCTTCATTTAAACTTAAAGATATGTTTCTACCTGCTTCAGGTAGTATATCTTTCCTAGTACCGGAAACTTCAGATATTCTATCTAGTCTAGCGATAAGTATTTCCAAATCACCCAGACGTGCATTTGCTTTAGATATTTTATTTATATCTTTTTCCTTAGCGTCATCTGGTATATCAGCTAACTTAGCTACATATTCAGGAGATGTAAGTATACTAGCTTGTTTTCTATCACTCATAGGTGCTAGACCTAAAGTATTCTCCATAGAGCTAATTAACTCTTTTATTGGTCCCATAGAGACTTTACCAGAAGTAAAGTCTTCTCTATTACCACCTATAAGTTGTTTTGCTTGTATGTAGTCTGCTTGGTTAACACCTTCCTTACCTAAGGATTCAAAAGTTTTTACTAGCTCAGCATATGCACCGCTACTTCTAAATGTCTTAGCTACGGAGTCCATACCTGTTTTAAAGTCTACATCAAACTTATCATCAACCGAATAACCACCAGTTCTAAACTTGTACATTGGGTCATTAACATCAGTAACCATTCTTGAGACGTCAATACCTCTAGGTGGTGCACCATCTTTTGATTCATAACGTTTACTTAAAATTTTAAATGCTACTTCAGCACTTATAGGTTTTTCGCTATTTGCTTGTATACCTTTAACAGCTAATTGTTCTATTGTGCCTTGTAAATCACGTAGAAATCCCTCAAAACCTAGTTTATTAACTAAGGCGTCTGTAAGGTCAGACCTACTCATATTAGTAGTATCACCTAAAGGTATACCTGTAGATGCTGCTTGGTCTTTTAATTCCTGAGTAGAAAATTTACCAAAAGTATTACGTAGAGAGTCTTCATTTATGGACTTAAACTTCTTTAAATCATCATAGCTTTTATTTTTTTCTAATTTACCAAGTAAACCTTCAAGACCTGCCTTACCTGTTGTAACACCTTTAACCAATTCACCAGCTATAGGTCTTTCTCCAGCATGTTTTACATCCATACCTTTCTGAATAGCAAATCTAAAAAACTCATTAAGTTGTGTATTACGTTCTCTATTGACAAAATTACTATCTATCTTGCCTGACTTGGTTTTACTAGATAAGCCTATTTCTCCAGTACCATCACCAAAGCCTCTTTTACTTTCATAAGCCCGCATAAGCCTTGTCATGCTTTCAGTATCTGTACCAGTGTTTATCTTAAATAACTGTGCATTTACAGCGGTATCTAACTTCATATTAGACAATTCTTCTTTTAAGTAGCCTTCAATAAATGATTTGATTTTTATATCTTTTATCTTATTAAGCTCAGCTACAGCTGCTTCAGAGGCTTCACCTAAATCATCTATACCTTTTATAGACTTGTCATCAAACTTAGCCCCTACTTTCTCGTAGATAGCCCGCATAACTCTACTAACAGATTCGCCGCCTGAAGTCATATTTAGGTCTTGCTCTTTACTTGCAAGTATACCTACTTTTTCTTTAGGTGATAAGTAAGATAAATCTTCAGTAGTAAAAGGTTTATCAAGGAACGAATACCCTTTAGAACTATCAAACTTTTTACTAAATGCCTGGGACATATAAGATAGTGGTAAGTCACCTTGTGATGGCTGTTTAGCATCATAAGAATAGTAGTCACCAAATTTACCAGCTGTCGAATCTATATCTTTAGTAAGCATCTGGAAATGTTTGTAGATGTCATTTCTAGCCTCAGATGTTTTGGCAGTATGAAGTTCAATCTGGTCACCATCATAATCCAATTTTTGGGCATGAGCTACATATTTAGGTAAAACAGCGGATATAGCGCTATTTAGTTTATCTATAGTACCTGTTAAAGCATTAGCTTGTGTATCATCCCCAACAGTACGTGCAGCCTCTCTTTCTTTAGATAAGCTTTTAACTTTATCTTTTATAGAATTATAGACGTCTTCAAAAGCCCCCATATCCATTTCTGGTGTACCTGGAACCATTAAAGCGTCATCACCTATACCACCAGCAGTTTGTACAAGCTTAGCTTTGTAAGGCTTCAGAGAAGATGTACCAGTGAATGGGAAACGCACACTCTCAACAAAGGGGCTTAACTCAGTATCTATATATTTCTTTATATCGTCAGCACGTTCCTTTGGTTGTATCTTACTGGCAGTTTTTTCCAAAGCACTTGAATATTCTAAAAGATCTTTCAATGTACCTTGAAAATTTTTATCTTCATCTTTATTTAATACAGTACCTTTATCTTTATCGTATCTCTTAGTGAAGTTAACCTTAAGTTTTTCAGCCAACTTACTGGATACACCCAGTTCATGTTGTTTAAGGACAGGCATACCAATATCTTTGTATTTAGATACATTTTGTGCGTGTTCTTCGGTAAGTTTCTCTATAGTAGATATTTCTTGTCCTAAGTCTAAACCTTCTATACCTTTTAGTGTTTGAGAAAAAGCAGTTAGTTCTTCTGTCTTATCCACAGTAGCGTTAGTAGCTTTAGCTAAAACAGATGGTATGTTTCTAGTGAAAAAAGTTCTGGCTACCGACCCTTTTTTACCTACAAGATTTTTACGTAAAGTATCTTGATAAGACTGTTTTGATCTATCAAGGTCTTCTTGACGTTTAGTTACCTGATTATTATACTTCTCCTCAGAGTTAGCACCTCTACCATAACTAAATATACTGTCTTTGTTGCCTAAAGCATTAGAGACACCTGTCATAACATCTAACCTAGTAGAAGTATCAGTAGCTTTAGCTAGAACACTTGTATCAGCAACGTTAGGATTACCTGTACCAATCAGCATATTCTTCATAGCTGCTAAAGCAGTAGGAGAATTAAAACCCTCTTTTGTACCTAAATGCTTAACAAAGTCAGACTCACTACCTTTCTGATTGTCAAACTTTCCACTAAGATTATGTTTACTGTTATAGAAGTTTTGTACACCTGTACTTAAGGAACCTTCTTCTTTAGATAATTTACCCTGGTCATCCAATTTAACAAGAAGCTGCATAAGTTCTTGTTTAACTTTATTAACTTTAGCAACCGCCTCCTCTGTGTTTGATTGCTCAAGTCCAGTGGATCTACCTCGGTCATCCTTTGCAAATAGTGAAGACATTGCATTTGCAGCAGTGCTACCAAAAGCGCCCGACATACCAGTAACGTCAGTATCTAATAACATGCTAGTGTCTTTATTATAGAAAGCCTGTAATGATCTAGACTTGTCAATAACATCTTGAAGTTTACTACCTGTCTTTTTTATACCATAAGCGCCCGCTTGCATTGGGTCAGCATAAGATGTTCTAGATATAGACCTTGGAATATATAAGTCTTCACCAGGGGCATCTTTACTTGTGGTAGATGGTATAGTTGTCTTGTAAGCTCCTGGTAATTTATCAGTATCAAATATAGTGCCAAGGAGTGATCCTGGGTCGCCTTCATTAAAAGTCTTAGTTGCGTCTTTATTAACAGATTTAAGATCTTTTATATCAATTGACTTGACTGCACCTAATACTTTATTTTTGTACTCCTCATTAGTATTTACTAAGTAAGTAAGTATATTATCGTAGTGTTCGGCCTGTTTGTCAGTGAAATTTTCATTCAGACTTTTCATGAAGGCAGAGTCTTCACCAAACGTAGAAGTATACGCAGCATAAGCAGGTATATTTAACTTTATACCTTTACTTAGAGACTCTATGGCACCTTTAGACCATTCTTCTGTCTGTGTAGGTTCTTCTACTATAGATAAGAACTTTTCACCTACTAAACTCTTTCTTCTATTGTTTAGTTCATCAACAACCTCTACGTAGTAGCTGGATTTTTTCTCCAACTCTATCATGGCTTTTATTGCATCTTGTGTACTTTTATCTTGAAGTTTTTCTTTAGAAAACATACTAGTTATCTTGCTCTGTAATTCTTCATCAGTCTTACCTGAACCTGAGAAGCCTAGAGCCTTACTATATTTAGAGAAAGAACCACCAGACTTACCAGATATTAAGCTATTTTTCTGGTCATCAATAGTATTCTTAATTACAGTATTACCCTTACTACTTGCAAGGTTATTAGCAACCATTTCTAAAGGCTCAGTTTGTAAGCCACGTTTAGCTGCACCATAAGAACTAATACGTACATCAATAGCTTTTGCTGTAGTTTTCTCTCCTACATGCATACCTTTTATTTGGTTTATACCTTCAATATTTTGAGCTAAATTTATATCCAACTCTGCGAAAGCTTTTTTAGCTTTATCAAAAGTGGATAAGTTCTTAATAGCCTCATTCTCTGTAACTAATCCTTTATTTACATCTGTAAATATATCTAATATAAACTTATTACCTGAGTCTTTAAGTTCTTGGGCTAGTACGTCAACATCCATACCTATACCAGCACTTATCTTCTCCTTGGTTTTGGTATCCTGCTGTCCTAAAATATCGGAAGATAATTCACCCATAGATTTAGGCATAAAGGCTACACCTAATCCAGCTTTCTTCTGCTCATCCCCAGCAAGTACCTTTACATTAGAATCTTTATGTGCTGAAATTATGTCGCCCAAAGTTGATGGACTGGTTGGAGTTACAGAAACACCTTTAGAGCCATATCTAGTAGTTAATTTTCTACCAAAATGATTTAAAAATAGTTCTGCTAACTTTGCAGACTGCACCTCAACCGAAGCACCTCTATTTGTAGTGACTTCATTCTTAACGTTAGAGATAAATGCTTTGTCTGGGCGACGTTTATATTTCTCGTCTATTCCCATAACTGACATTATATTACCGGTCACTTCTTCAATATCAGAGTCTTTTATAGGCCCTTCATTTATTGTAGAGGCTTTACCTGCACTAGCTTTAGGACGCACCAGTTTTCTAACAGCTGTAGTAGCAGCATCTGCTAACTTTCCAGATACTAAGATTTGATCTTCAAACGTACCAGCTGTATGTCGCAACTCCGCAAGAACGTTATAACCTATACCTGATTTACCAAACCTTCCTGCCTGAATTACTTTGTCTTCAGACTCGGATCGTAACTTAGGGAACTCTGAGGAAATGCCCTGCTCTTTACCAAATAAGCCCGTGTCAAAGCCCTTGGCTGAAGATATACCTGAAATATTTCTTCCTGTTTGTTGATATTCTAAAGAGAACGGTGCTATCTCTCTTAGATTACCTGTATACATGGGTACTGTTCTACCAGGTCTATTCATAGCATCTGGAGTTGTTTCTAAATTACTTGCAGGGGACTCTGGTAAACCTAAGCTAGTTAGTTGTTTATTAGTACCTACATTTAATAAAGCCTGTCTATGTGCAACCTCTGGTGTTACTCCTTGTAAAGAAGGTAAGCTACTGGCTTCATAGAAAAGTTCATTAGCCCTTCTATTAAAATTAGTAATAAAGGCCTTCTTAGCTTCATTATTTGATTTAAAGCCACGTTCTTCAATGTCTACAGATTCAGACAAGCCATACTTTCCTTCAGGTGTTAGTAGCTTAGATGCAGCACCTGAATCCATTGAGTGTGCCTTGGAGTAATTAAACATAGCTGAAACAGTATCTCCCTGGTGCATACCTCTTCTTGGAGCGTTCTTCTCAACTATAGGCATCATACCTTCTAAAGAGGATATGGTTTTTTCAAAGTCACCAATAGCCCCAGTGGATGTTGCTATGTTACCTACTATCTTCTCTAACTTAGGCCCTGTAGCTCTTTCTATGGCATCATATACATTTGAAAAATTTAATGAGTCTAAAGATTTTATAACTCTGGTAGCGGATAACCCCATGGCATCCATATTGGCCATAAATTCATCTACAGAGTTAGAAGACTTTAAAGCAGTATCTACTTGCTTAGACAAAGTTACTAACTCATCCTTCGCTTTAAGTTCCCCGGAAGTACCTCGTGTTATACGTTGTCTTTCAATACTAATTGGTACTATAGCTTTCTTATAAAAAGATGCAGCGTCTTCTTTATTAGCGGGTACACCACCCTTAGAAGCTACCCCTTTTAGCAATAATCTAGAAGCCTCCTCATAGGTACTAGTTGTGTCTGGTACGATGTCACGAGGATCAGTGTTCATGTTAGCACTTCTAGCAGCTCTAGCTAATTGTAAAATCTCCGGTGTTATACCCTCTTTAAAAGACTCTTGCTTATCTTGTGGTACTTTTTGTAGTAAAGCAGTAGCATTTTTTATATAACCTTCAAAAGCTCTTTCATGACCTGATTTATATTCAGCTAATTGAAGCGTAGACCTTTGACTTCCATGTTGTGTCTCTAAAACAGTACTGCCTGTGTTGGTTAATTTAGCTGCTGGAATTGCTATAGTACGTTTAACATCTGCAAGAGACTTCTGAATGTCAGAAAATCCTACTGTTTTTGCAAAGATATCTTTTAGGTCACTATTAGATGCCTTACTAAATGCAGCTGCTATATCCTCTACTGGTGTACTCCCTATATTAGGTATACTTAACTGGTCTAAAACGTCCTTACCTATAGCAGTACGTACCTCAGGATTAAGTCCTTGAACTCCTCCAGACTTTACATTGGATTTTAACCAATCAGCTATCTCCAACTTTAAAGAGCTTGGCTTATGGCCTTTTTCTCGTAGTAAACTAGTAGCTAATTTGTCTGAGTATGTTTTTAATAGTTCTTTAGGTGAACCATCTTGTTTGCCCGTCAAACTACGAAGTTTTTTCATATCAACAACATCCATGGCCCACTCACGGCCACGTAAATTAAATGCTCTGTTATGTGTACTTCCTGAACCTTCGTTTTCAACAACTTTCCAGTCAGTATACTGCTTTTTGCCTGGCGTAGGTTTTAAACCTTCTGATACTTGGTTGTATATAGTCTGTTGTAACTTATCCAAAGACATAGATAATTTAGACATATTCTCGTATACTTTTAATTCGTACTCATTCTTTACTTTTTCTGGTGCAGCGTAGGCAACATTAGGCTTGATGAACTTCTCACTATATTTTACACTTACTGCTTTTTCAGCATTAGATATAGAATACTTATTAGTCGAAGCTTCTTTTTTAAACTTATCAATGGCATCTGCTAGTTTACCTTTATCTAAAGAAGCCGTATTTTTATCTATCGCTTGTATAAGTTTAGTATTATCTTGCCCAGCACTAACTTTACCAAGATGGGAAATTAGAGTATTGACTTCTTTAACAAGATCCTCTATACCTGATGAGTCTTGTAAAGTAGTTGTTCTACGGTCGCTTTTTACAAATTTACTTATGTCTTCATTTGATAAGGATATTTTTAAATCTTGTACCTTACCAAGTTTGGCAAAGTCATGTTCAATAGTAAGTACGTCACTTTTTTTAGTACGGTCGTTAGTTATAAAAGAGGATTCTTTTCTATCTAGAATAGCATTCATAGCTACACGTGTTGACTCCAACTCAGCAACTACTTTCTCCAGCTTATCTCTACGAGCTTCTACACCTACACGACTTCTTTCTGGTAACTTAGAAGAAGCATTTCTATCAGGAAGATTCTGTAGCTCTTTTGTTTTATTATATTGCTCCCTACCTAAAGAACCTTTAACATAATCAAAACCACGTACAAGTTTTGTTAGTTTATCCTGTAAGTCCTGTACTGCTTTAGTGTCTATGTCTAAAGCTATACCACTATTATTTATATCATTAATTTTATTTTGAAGTTGTTTTAAGCGGTCATAGATAGCAGGTATAGCGTCTTTTTCTAAATCTATACTAAGTGACATAACATCCTGGTCAATTAGTTTGTCCAGTTTATCTTTGGCTTTAGCTGTATCTGCCTCAACAGTTATAGTAGTTGTATTATTTTTAGCTAGCTCCTCGATGTCCTTAGAAGCTTGTGCGGTGTCAGCTGTTACTTTTACTACAACACCGTCAGCAACTAGCTGTGATATTTTATTTATAGTAGTAGTAAACTGTTTGTTAGCTGCAGATAAAACAGAGACTGCACCAATAGATTGGTCGGAATCGATCCTTGAAATAGGTGCTCTTACAGACTTATAGCTTTCTTTTGCAGAAGTTGCCGTACTAAGTATAGCTTCTAGTAAATCTACCATCTTACTATTATCTGGAGAGGCCTTACCACGTTCAGCAGCAAACTCTTTGGATAGGTTAGGTATGGCAGTAAGTGCCTTAGCAATAATGGATAATTCTTGTGCTACCTTAGCTATATCATTAGTACCTTGTGTAGGTATACTAGAGGATATACTCTTTACAGCGGAAGTAGTTGCGGTACGTTCATTAGAAACTTTGTTAGCTTTAAATAAACTTTGTAAACTTTCAGTAAGGACAGATTTTACTGTAGTTGTTATCTCTTTTTGTAGATCTCTCGCACTGGATGAAGTGTCAGAGCTGGCAGCTTTATTGACTACCTCAACTATAGCACCTTTTACATCTCTGGCTAACTGTTTCGAAAATGCCTCATTACTTGAGGAATCAGGAAGAGAGTTAGATAATGCTTTTACTATAGCATTACTAATAGTAACCTCCATAGACTTCATGGAGCGATTAAGGGAACTTTCTATAGCAGTACTAATACCATTTATGTCGAAAGTATTGCTTTCAGAACCAGTACCTTTACTATCCGATGTTGCTTGGATTTTGATTATATGCTCGCTTGTTCCAGCCAATAGTTTACCCTCCTGAGGTTCTTTTCTTAATATCCGTCCTATCTTTTATTTTCTGTGCTTCTTTAGGCTTATCATATTTAATATCATAGTAAAGTTCATTTGATTGTGTTATAATAACTTCTTCTGAATCAAATGCCGATAAGTTGGCTTTACCTTTATTTTTTTTATTTTGGTTTCTTAGTATAGAAGATTCATTATTCATCTCCTTATAATAATCATCCATAAATTTATCAAGAGCCTCATCATCCTCTATGGTCGCATCCGGCGGCCTATCTGAAGGTAACATAGAGTAAATTTGCTCATAATAATTAGACCAATATATTAAATTTAATTGGTCTGTGGTATAATCTACTAAAGGTACCCCAAATAAAGGCTCAGCTATCTTCAAACTAGATGTATACCTAATACGCCATAAATTACTTCTAGCTATAAACCTTATAGTGCTACTACTAAAGCCGCGCATAAATTCCATAAAATAAGAAAAAATATCATTTTTATTTTGTGTATCACGATCTTCCAAGAAGTCTTTATGTGACTTCCAATATTTTACACCCTGTTCAGTGTAAGTACATTCGCTACACAAAAAACCATACATATCTTCTTCAGCTTTATTATCAGCCGACATATATAGTTTTGAATATTTTTTAGCTAAAATAGCTGATAACTCTGTTTTTATTTCAGAAATGGTTTTTTTTATTCTATCTTGATTAGCTCTAACTTTTAAAGTTTTTGCTAGGAGAACTTCTTGACCTTCTAACCTAGACTGTAATTTAGCTACCGCACTTTCATCTGCTTTTGAAAAAATACCTCTAGAAAGAATAAGCTCTTCTAAATCCTTCTTAGGTAAAAGCCCTTCTTTAAGCGCACTATTGTATGAGTTGTCCCATACTAATTTAGATTTAATTTTTAAAAAATTATTAGGGTAGTGTAGATGCAAGAATGCACCAGCTACACATACCAAACTCTTACCTAAAGCTATTTTACGAATAAGTAAGTCTGTATCTTCATAAGATATTTCCATAATAACCTAAATGTAGGTACTGCTATTACACAGTACCTACATAAATGTAAGTTAATTACTCAGACTTCTTAACCTTTTTTACAGCTTTTTTAGGGCTGTCAGTCGTAAGGTCTTCATTGATTTCTTCCACGACGTCTGGTACTACATCTGATACTACATCTTCTTCAGAAACTAATTCAGCTAAATCCTTAACTACCTGCATTGAAGCCTCTTCTTGTAGCTCACGCATAGCTATTGCTTCGGGTGTATTTTCTAAGAACTTACTATCCAAACCTTGTAGGTATAGCATTGCTTCAAAACGGGATTGCTGAGCCAATGACTGCTCTTTTTCTGTCAGGTAGTCTTCAAATTTTTCCCAAAGACGCTTACCATCGGCATCAACAATAAGACGTGATGTGAGGTACTCTAACCTAGAGTCATCTGCCATTTGCTCGCAAGTATTACCTAATGGTGCAGATAATCGCTGATTCCATTGAAATAGTTCATCTCTTGCCACTGCCACACGATAGGCTAATTCAGATTTCTCTTGGGAATTTTTAGCATCTTGAAGATCTTCAATTTTTGCTGATAACTCTGCAGCAAGCTCGTTGGACCTTTTTTCAAACTCAGGTCCTATAATACCACGGCGCATTAAAATATCAGTCATCTCTGCAGTTGTGGTGATACCTGCTACAAGGCTTTTTGTGTATGATTTACTATATTCCCAGTCAGCTCCTCTAATATCCTCTGCTGTGGGCGCCACAATGAAATATGTGGTGTCTTTCTTAACATTGAAAAAACTTCTCAAACCTTCAGTACTGAATCCTTTGCTTTCCATAACCGTCTCCTTAATTACTTTTTAATTTCAATAATGTCATCACTTATATCTAAGTATTTTACATCATAACAATCCAACTCAGATATAATGGTCCTTATACAATCATTCCCAATACGTAATATCCTGCCTCTTAGTATCTTGAATGTTCCTGGATCTGAAACTGCTATAGACGTATAATCTAATACAGATTCAAATAGTTTGGTTACTTCTTTTTTAACCAAAGCGTCTAACTGTTTTCTGTCTACCTCTCCCATAGTGCCTCCTTTTAAAAACTCCTTTTATAAACTTACTTTAAGCCTACTATTACATAGTCAGTTAATTAATGTGTAAATAAAAAAAATGGTACTCATGAAAAAATCATGAGTACCATCATAAAAACTACGTTTATCTAAAAATCTAGATATTAACCACGTCGTCTAATTTTATTACCACCGGTAATATTTCCAATGGAAATGTCACCTTTTATTACGTATAAATCGTTGGTAGAACGGAAGGAGAAAGACTGAGTAGCATTAGCACCCATATCCAAGGTCATACCCTCATCAGTAATTTTTAAATGCTCAACAATAATTGTTTTCAAAGCTCTTTCTCTATCAGAAGCAGAGTAAGTAGCCATCGTACCATCTACCCAGTAATGCTGCCCAACTAAGTCAGAGGTAGAAGCAACAACACGGTTGGCACCAGTACCACCAGCTTCCTCATCGGTCTGTGCGTAAACTTTAACAACAAGTTTCAAATCTTCAGAAGCCATTAAGTCAGCAAGAGCCATACTATCTAAAGTACCTGCTTTAAAAGCAGATAATTTATTAGCTACCTTAGCCCAGTTCTCTAAGTCACCTGCAGTAGATTCAACAGCTACTGTGATAGGTACAGGAAGAGTCAACGGACGATCATATGGAGAGAGATGTCCTAACTCAGTTAAAGGCTCACGAGTAAGTGAAGCAGAAATAGAAGCACTAGTTAAACGCCAAGCAATATCAAAACTTGCAGAGGTGTCAGAAACTATATGTACTTCAACCTGGCCCTGACGTAAAGCACCAACGAAATCAGGTTTATTCAAACTATCAAGTAGTGCAAAATATTTGTTACTGGTGCCAGAACCATAAGCATCAGCGGAGTATATAACAACTAATCTATCACCAGCTACAATAGAAGCACCTGTTGGTAGATAAACTCTATGTTGTGTACCAGTGTCATGATAGATAAAAGTACTTACAGCAGCAGTAGCACCAACAACAACTTTTGTATTAGTCATTGTATTAGTAGAAGCATCATATACAGTAATAGCAGGAGCACCGTTGGTATCTTTACGTAAGAAACCAATACCACCAGTAAGTACAGCTATATTTGCTGAGGCGGCTAAACTAAGATCTACATAACCATTGGAAATAGCAGCAGCGTCTAAAGTGAAATTATCACAGTTTACGAAACGACCGTCATTTAACAACCACATTTTGTTATCTGTCTCAAGCCCATAGTTCTCAGTTGCGTTAGCACCAGAAGAGTAACTAAACTCCAAACTGTTTGCGAACACTTTATCTAAGAACAAGGTCTGGTCAATATTAGAAGCCAGAGAACCAGCTGAACATTCTTCCTGTACAGGTGCCCATAATGTTACACCAGGAAGCGCTCCACAAGATATAGCAAAGTCAGGTACACAAGCACCATGTAAATATACACCGGTGGTTGTCAAAGTGCTATCAACAACTTCTAAGTTTGAGTTTGTATTACTTGCAGTGGCATCCATAGCTCTACGTTCTGGTAGTATCTGAGCTAATTGAGCCATTGTGGTTACATCACCAAAGTCATTAGTATTCAAGGTTACAGCAACAGCTGGAACGTCATCAACAACGTCGATGATATCTAAGTGACCTAATTCGAAAATATCTTCACTTGTAAAAGTTGTGGTACTACCAAAAGATTGTACTCTATATAACAAACTTCCATTGCACCACACACTCTGTGATGCATAAATTATTCTATTTCTAGCCATAATTATTCTCCTTAATCAGATTTATAATTTTAAAAAAATTCAGGTTAGTTTTTCGGTTACTTGGCCTTTCCTTTCTATATACTACAGGTTAGTTTATTAGTATATTCCTAATATAAGAGGTTACTTAATAGCTAACAGTAAGATACCAAATTAAAACTAATCTTGGACCTATAAGAGTTTAAATCTGAAAGAATAGCAGACTCATTACGTCTACTCAGCGCCAGTGGTAAATTAATATTCCTTGCCTCAACATCCTCAAACCTTAAATTAGATGTACCACTAACTACAGTTCTACTAAATAAATTAGTTGCTTTATCTATACTATTTTTACTATTATAAAAAGTACCATCGTAGTCTAGTACAGACCCTCTTGGGAAGTCATATATAGGACATGTTTTTAGATATAGACCATCATATATGAGTTCTGTTATATCTCCTCTCTCGGAAGAAGACGACGCAAATATATAAATATTACTTTTCCTTATAACTTTTTTACCACCACCTAGTTGGTAACCCGTCTTAAGTGTACCTGCTATATCCAAGACTACGACAGGTGCAGACGCTGCTGATAACCTACTCCATTCATCTACTAAACTTATGTAATGCCAATTAAAATCAATATATTTAGGCTCTAAATAAGCAGGTAATATTATTTTACCGTCTACATAGTCTACCCTATATAAGTTACCACTTATAGTTGTTAAACTTTCATCATATATAGTTACTCTGTTTGATTGTTCAGGTGTTCCAGATAACGAAGTAATATCTATTAAAGTTTCATCTGTTAGATCGTCAAAATACACTATACCTCTACCGTGTTCAAAAGGAGAAGGAATAGCTGTAGTTACTATATCATATACACTAGTTGAGTTGTCAGATTTATTTTTATTTAGTACTAGTTCATCTTTATCCTGAAATTCTATAAAGTCAGTTAGTACTAAATCCCTTAAATATCTATAAACACTTAAATCTTCTTTACGTATTTTATACATTAGTAAGCTCTCCTTTTTAAGTCTTTCAATGACTTCTCAACTATGTTATTAGTAAGAGCCTCTTTGTTAGTATTAAAAAAATCTCTACCATCAATAAATAAATCTATGGCTTGCGTATTAGAGAATGGAAATAATACTAATTTCTTTTTTAAAATATGTTCTAATATTTCATGTATGTGTAGAGCGTCATCTAGAATATAAAAATCCAAATCACTAAATTCTTCACCTAAAAAACCAGGTAAGTCTTTTAATGTACTTCTAATTTGTTTACTTAATCTATCATAATTAATTAAGTAGTCATAATCATTTTTAGATAATTCATAATAAGTTCCTATAACACCCATAGATAACCACTGTAAAAAAGTTAGTCTTCCTTCAAATGTAAAAGTATCTTCATCAGGTACAGTTATCTTAATTTCACCTTTAGCCACCACAGATATGTACTCGAAATCATCCAAAGCTTCCATGTAGTCCTCATAAAAATATACAGGATTAGCTAAGCTGTTTTCATCAATAGATATATTTAGTAGCTCATCAGAGTATGTAGTTAAATATACATCCTTTAATTTAGGTATAAATGTATCAAAAGCATCCATAGTATTTATGAAAAGTAATTTCTCTAAATCTTTAGATACCTTATTACTACTGCTAGGTCTCATTAATATACCTTATCACTATCATCTGTAGGAGGTGTCATATTTTCTGTAGTGAATGCTAATATAACAAGTAGAGAAGTGTCACCAAGACCGCGCACAATAGGTGGCTTAGATAAAGTACATTTTACGCCATCTACAAACATATACATACAGTCCGTAAATAAATCTTTATATATTGGCTCAGTCTTAAGCTCCACACTTGTACTTCCAGAAACACCGGAGGAGTCACTTACTAAAGCACCGTCTGCTTCTGGGTCCCAAGTAATTTTACATTTGGCCCATACTTTGCGCTGTACCTCTAAATAACCTTTGCCCTTACATATAGGGCATCTGCCAGCTGAGAAAAATTTATATTTCAAACCAACACCACCTGACTGTAGATATTCATTTTGTTTTTGTAGTGCTTCAGCTAAAGTCCATTTACAAGTGTTGGTACTACTGCCTGTAAGTTTATCAAAATAACAATTGTAACATTCATGTTTAGTTGGTTTTTTAAAAACCTCTACAGGTCTACCAAGATCTGACATGATGTTTCGTATTGCCTTAGTATATCTATTTTTTGTAAATGTACTTATTCTTTTTCTCATTTTAAACCTTCTAAGTAATTATATGTTAATCAATTCTAACCCCGCCAACACTTATAAACCTTTTAGATTTTACAGCTTCATCTAATTGTTTTTTAAGTCTAGCAAGTAATTTATCTCTAGCCGACAATCCTGCAGAGGGATTATATGTGTCCCTATTATCAGCGATCTCTGCACCATCTTCAAAGGCCAGTTCCCAAGATTCACTTGTTAATATATCGTAGGCTGTCTGCATCAAGTAGATGTCCTGTGTGCAATTTGCTACGGTCAAGGGAGCTGGTGGTGTGGTAGTATCATAGGCATCCATCAACTGTTTATCACTATACCTAAATGATGTATACCAAATATCTATAGCTACATCTACACCAGATACAGTTGTAACTGATGTGTCTAAAGGTGTATTAAACCTAAGGTATTTATAACCATTTACAGTTGGGTTTGTATTTGTTACATATTGTGTATTGAATAACATAACGCTATATGGCCAACCTTTATCTGCAAGCTCGAATACACGTCTATCTGAGTGTAGGCTAGATAAAGCCTCTTCACCATGCATTCTAGTTAAGTTGGTAGGGTCACCTACTAATAAACGTAATTTATTTATGACTAACTTATCCGAAGCGGTGTATGCAACTTCTGGCGAAAATAATGGGTCATAATTAAATACACCATCAATACCTTGTATTGGTGTTGACCACCCGCTTGTTATTGTAGTGTCATAGTTAGTGTACCTACTAATGTACCAATCACTTGTAGTACCTGTAGGATCTTCAAAGTAGTACTGATTATAAGTCTGACTTAAAAATATATCACTTACGTCATTACGACTACTAACTATATCAATACCATTATCTATAGTAACGTAGTCTAGTATATTTATTATAGAGGGAGGGGTATCAGTACCAATATAACGCATCAATTGCACCTTACTAAATATAGCAATTATACCGGTTATATTACTTACAGTTACAGTTAATGTAGTCATTTAAGTTCCTTAATATAACATTATTAAAATATTGGTACCAACCACATTATTAATATGGTTGGTACTAATTTTATTAGCCATTTGGATGCATACTTAATTCCATAATCCTCTTATCTAAAATCCTAATTAAAGATTCTTTATTAGGTAAGGGTTTACATTCTCTTACAGCAAACTTAAGAAGTTTAATATCCATTACTGTAGGTATAATCTCCCTAGCTTTTCTAACAGGCAGTCCCATGACATCTTGTACACTCATCTTACTTACAACTACGTCACCGTTATTATTAGTTTCATAGCGTACTTTTTCTTTTTCTTTTGCTGTTGGTGCACTTACGTCAATGTCATCCTCTTCTACAACTATCCAATCATCTGCTGACCCACGTAGTTTCACCTCTCTCAACCATTTAACAAAGTCTTTTTCTTTTATGTTATGTCGTGTACCGTATAGGTTGTACAACTCGTCTAAAGGAACTTTGCCGCCAGGTCTAACACTCATTTTAAAAATATGTACCCAGGCTGTTTTTTTACTTTTAATATATCCTTTCATAATTTACCCCTTTTCCAGAAATTAATAATCACTTCGCCTTGTCCGATCTATAATATTATGAGTTATATTTGAGCACTTATGTATAAGTAGCCCCACTATAAACCAATCTATCCAACCACTAACTATTTGCATGTCCATAATTACTAGTCCCACTAATGTGCCTACCCATACGGATAAACAAAAACCACAGTCTAGTAGGTCGTGTATAAAAGAGAAAATAATATTACTTTTCCTTTTAAAGAACCAGGCCTTCACCGGCGTGAATAAAGCAGATTTAGAAACTATCTCTGTAATTGCCTCAGTAATTAGTACTGATATAATAAATAATAGTAGATTGCTCATATCATATAAAAGTTAGTTAATTGATTAATAAAAAACCCCCTACACAAACACATTGAGTAGGGGGTTGAATAGCCTAAATATTGTGTCTATTACGAACGGTCAATAACCCCGATACCTAACATACGACTATCTAAACAAGCAAAACCTAATTCTGCCCAACCAAAGAAACCCTGCTTCTGTACACGTAGAAGAGTTGGGTCCTCATGAGCTTCGTACTCTTTTCTAACAGGCATAACCAAAGAATCGTTAGCAGTCATATCGAAACCATAAATCTGAGTCTCACCTAAAGCAGTTACAGTACCATCAGCATCTGTAACGTTAGGATTATCAAGGGTGTAAGCGTTATACTTATCGGTACCGTCTGCAAGGAATTTACCGTATGCAGAAGTACTTCCATTAATATTATACAATCCAGGAGCACCTAAATGCTGAACTTCATGTAAAGTTACGTTCCAGATACTTCCCATACCAGCAGCTACGAAAACTTCTCTACGGGTAATTGGGTCGATGTCTGTGTCTGTCCACTCACGTATATCTGCAGCATCTTCTGGAGATACATACAAATCGGTAAGAGTACGGCCTAAACGTTTAAAACCTACCATCATCTTATTTACCAACTCTTTAGAAAGATAACCAACACCAGTGAGGCCAGTACCAATTTCATAAATTGGGGCTGGTCGTGCACCTAAGAGGCCTTTTCCAGAAAAACCAGAAGTTGCAGCAGGTACAATTACTCTCCAACCACATTCTTCTTCATAATTTGCTAAATCTTTTGCAACTCTAGCGGCGACTCTTTGAACAACGTCGATACGGGAATCACGTGCATAGGTAATCTTCCAGTCTGCGGAAGCATTGATACTGAAAGTAGGGACATAAACCTCTTCACCGATACCCTCGATGAAGTTCTGAGCTTGATAACCCAACCCAGGAAGAACCCAGACAGGAATCTCAAAATCCTCAGCAACTGGATAAACTGCTTGTGCACCAGGTGCCAAACGTTCAACAGCAAAAAGCTGGCGCATAATAGATTCAAGCTCTACTTTTTGTAATATAGGTGTAGTAATAGCGGCTGCGAAAGCCCTATAAGCTGCCATACCTTCTGGAGTCTGAACTTCAGCGGTAGCGGCAAACAATTTTCTCATTTCATTAATATCCATTTGTAGCTCCTTATATTGTATTTATTTATGGAAGGGTAGGTGTTTAAGCCTACCCCTTGATCCATTTGTTATTTAAACTAATAGTTTTACTCTTAGTGCAAATTTAGTACCACCACTGAAAGTGGAAGTAGCCTTAGCTGCAGTAACACCTTTAACAACCTTAGCAACTACAGTGGAGCTAGCACGCTGACCTAAAATGTCAGTACCAGTGGAAGCAGCAGTAGAGTTAGTAAGTTTGGCTTCATCAGCAGCAGGGAAAAGGTCTTGTCCAGGTTTTGGTTGATTACCATCTGCAACAGTTGTACCACTAACAGTACATGTGTAATGGATTGTATCATAAATACCTAAGTGAGCTACACCTACAGGTACAGTAGTTGTACCAGTAATAGCTCCGGTATTGTCGTATGTTGGTTGAGCAATAGCATCACTGGAACCAAGGTCACCAGGCATAACAAAACCTACTGGGTGAACTGAGTGATAACCAGTTTTAACTTTTTGCATTAAAAATCCAAAAGGATCTGCAGTTACACCATGGGCATACTTGAGTACTTCTGATTCCTCTTTGGTACTGTCAAGATAAACAACAGCTCCAGCGTAGGCTATAGCGCCACCGATACCAGTAGTATTTACTGAACTACCGTATAAACAAAATTGGTCCTCTACAACAGGGTGTCTTGGGATAAACATATATTTTCCTCCTCAATTATTTTTTAGTAATGTTCTTGGCTAATGCTTCTCCCAAATCTTTGTACTTCGAAATAAGATCCTGAGAAGGGGTTGTTTCCAAATTTAACGCTGCTTGTACAGATTGCGTAACGTCAACATTGGCTGGTGGTACCACAGTGTCTTCAACAACTACCTCTTCAACTACAGTGGCAGCTTCTTCTTTTTTAGCAGTAAGGGAAGCAATAACTTGCGACTTGATAGCTGCTAATTCTTCTTTATAAGATTCAAATTCTTCTTCAGACATACTTTTTACTTTGTCTCTTTGAATAGAAGCCTCTACACGAACAACACCGGCTTTCTCTAAGGCTACCATACGGGAGTCTGCAAGTATTTCCATTTTTAATGTGGCATACTCAAGATTAAGCTTTTCAAAGTCAGAGTCAACAGCTGCTTTAGCCTCAATAGCGGCAGTTAGCTCTTCCTGGAATTTTTGCTCAAGGGCTGCTTTTTCTTCTTGTAAAGTGTTAACCTGTGTGTTCAAGTCAGTAATTACACTAGCTTGTTCCTGATTACTCTGTGTAGCTGTAGCTAATTCTTCTTTGATTGCAGTAAGTTTGTCTGCGGATGCGTGAAGAGCATCCTCTGTTTTCTTTCGTTTAGTATCTTCCTCTTTACTAGCGAAAATAGCTTTAACGACGTTTTCAATTTGATCTTTTAACTTATCTTCCATTATATTCCTCCTAATTTAAAATCTAAAAATAAATTGTTTTATAACTAACCTAAGTTTACGTTAATCCTATCCATGTCCGAACGTACTTTACTATTTAAGTAAATCGTTTATATTTTCTACTAATTTTGCTATCTCTTGTTCTTTCTGTAATTCATCGAGTTTACGTTTAGCTACATCCATTATAAAATCAGCTGTAAAAACTTTTGCTAGACAGCTTGCGTTTGTGTAATCACCAGTAGTTGTACAAGTTGTATCGAATTTATTACACCAGTTAGTATTTATTACATTAGAATCTTGGTCTTTGTAAATAGAGTCAATACTTTCTTTATCATAAGAAAGACAAATACCTGGTGAATCATCTGCTGCTTTAATTAATTCTACTTTTGTATCTACATTACTAGAGGTTACATTATTACTGGCGTTTTCTACATTATCTAAATTAAATTTAACTGTCTCAGTAATTTCATCATCTGTACTAGCAGTAGCTTCAAATATTATAGAAGGTTTATTAGCCGGTTGCTTTACAATACCCACACCAGAGAAACAAATACCTCTCAACACCTTAGCTATGACACCTTCATCTACAACTGCGCCGCCTTTTACAACCTGTGCAGCCTTACCATAAAGATCCTCATTAGCTACATCGAATCCCATGAGCTGTGCTTCTTCTGCTGTCATTAAAGTGCTACCCACAAGAATGTCGTAAGAGGTGTAATAAGCTTCCATAGAAACTTTCCACTCACCTTCTTTAATTTCTTTAGCTAAAGCAGGAAATCTTGTTTTATAAACTACACTAGCTATTTCAATGTGCATATCCTGTGCGTCTAGTTTAGACTCCTCATAATTTGCCAACTCCGCACTATTTAGTTTGTTACCCTTAGCGTCTGTGAATTCACAGGCATAAATGTGACCAATAATTTCATTTTCTTCATGTTCTACATCTACCGCTTTAGCCACAACTGTTTTTCTAGCCTTTATTAACTCACTACCCATAAAATGTGCGTTGTTAAGATTCGTACCAGTACTCACAAATCTACTTGTAAAATAAGCTAGGTCTGGTTGACGTTCATCAATACTGGGTAAAGGTATAACAGATGCTACTTCCTTACGTAAAGCAGCAGTTTCTTTAACATAATCTAAACTAGCTGTCATAAAAAATTTATGTTTCATAGTAATATCCTTATATTATAATTTATCTTTTATATTAATAAGCTCTTGTATAAGCAAATTTACATCTTCTTTAGACATACTAGATACTACATTATGTAGAGAACTTGTAGCCTTTGTTTGGTCATTAGCTGCTAGCTTACTTGGGTCTGTTTCGGGTGTTTTAGTATTTGTTGTGCCTGTAGGCCGACCTCTTGAAGGTGTACCTGTAGGTGAGTTTTGTACATCTTGTATAGTGGTGGATTGTTGAAAAGGACTTCCCACTAACCCGAAAACACCATCTGATACCAAAGGTAGTTCTTCCTGCATATTACCAAGTTCATTTGTATAATCAAAACCTAAGGTTTCTAGAGCTGTTCTATAAGATATCATCCTTCTATCAACCATAGCTGATATAACATTTTTGTAAAGGATGTCATTTCTAAGTATATTCTCATCCCACCTGACTCTAGGAAAACGGTCAAAGCCCATAGCTTCTGCTATCTGCCTGTACTCATTATATATCCATCTAGTAACCTGCTTCCTAGCGTAGTCAATATCCTCTTTAACAGCACCTATGGCCCATTCAGAACCAGCGGTAACGTCGGTAGCATCAAGAAGAGCACGAGTAAAAGATAAACCACCAGTAATGTCTTCATTAACCTGGTCATACTTACCTTTACCAAGAATCTTTTCTATTTCTGGACTAATTATCTTCTCTATTTTAAGAGTGTGGTTCCACACTACATCAAAACTTTTACTTGGTGTGTCAAATAACTTAGCTACAGCTTCAAGTTCTTCTTGGGATACTACAGGAAATTCATCATTACCTATAGTTATTTTAAGTATATAATTAGATATACCATCCAAAGTACTAAGATCTGCATTACGAAGGGCCTTCTTATATTCAATACTTTCAAACACTCTAGCAGTTCTTGGTCTAGCATACCTTTCATAAGGCTGTTTTTTGTATGTTATATTACCAACTAAACGTGAGTCTAAAGAGTAGTCACCACCACCTTCGGCGGCCTTCTTGAGATCTGTAGGTAGAGATTTTATAAGTAATTTTTCCTCATCAGTTAAGTCTGATTGGTTTTTCTTAAGTAAATCCCCTAATTCTTTTGGAGGCGTAAGTGTTACAGAAACTTGGTTGAATAATAGGTTACCTGTCTTATTAACTAATGTTGGGTTCAACACAGTGTACCCTACAGGTAAATGCCCTTTAGACCAAATTTTCTTTTTTGCTGCAGTAACTAATTGACCTGTTGCTTTTGCCTTAGTTGCAGATTTCTTTTTATTAATAGGCTGTATTGTAGATATTCTAGGTTCGTAATTAGCTATGTATTTGTAAGTAACTACGTCAGATGTTTTAAATAACTCTAAAAATATCCAGTCAATAACTTCCTCAAAATTTACATCGAATACCCAAGTGTCGAAAAAGTTTTTTATATCAGGGTCATCTATATCATTCTCAAAACCTTTACAGGCTAAAGAGGACAGTAAATTAATTGTAGACCCTACAATAGGTTCTGTATAATAGTAGCGCATTACTTTTTCATATAATACCTTAGGGTCTTCATCGAAAACATCCTTACTTGAACCTAAATCTAAATAGGATCTAGACAAGGAGTCCCTAGTAAGGGTAGATGCTTTCTCTTTAAACGTATGAGGTACTAAAGGATTCTCTAGAAAAGCTAAAGCCTTTTTAGTGGGTTCTACTAAAAACGTAGTTGTACCTGTACCTTCATCAACCGACACAGATTTAATACCTACATCTGGGTAGCGTTTTTGAAGGTCAGCGGTTATCTTATTTGCAATTTCCTTTTCCATAGTATTCTTCCAATAGTAATAATTAAATTATAGATTACAAATTACTAGTATATGTAGTAGTCTAAATATACTAGTTAGTTTATTTCTTTTTAGTCAATATAGCTAAAGACAAACTTGATGACACATTGTTTAACCCTGTAGCTGTAGACCAATTAGCTGTATTTCTATTTCTAACTAATCCACCACTACTATGTATTACGGTCTTTGCATCATTGTCCACAATCTCGTGTTCTAACGCCTTAACACCATAACTTGCAAGTATCAGTGCAGAATATAAATCTTTATTTTGTCCTTTTTTAGGTGTATCAAAGTGCAAGGCACCACCAGCAGTTTGTGTAACAACTATGTTTAAACATTGTTTTTTTAGTTTATCTATAAGTTCATATTCATCTATTATTAAATCAGATACCACATCTACAGGTAGTAATGGGAATTGTAGGTTCCCATCTTCAAATAAAGATAAAGCTGCAAAGTTGGCGTCGGCTATCCAAGCTGTACTAAAGGTAGTTAATTCTAATATACGTCTACCCTTAACGCTTAGATTATCCTTATCATTCTTATTTAGTATAGGTTCAACATCATTGTAGCCCTCCGCAAGTAAATCGGCTACTGACTTACCACCACCACCCCTATCCATAAATACACGTACTACGTTATAAGCAATACAAATATCTTGTAAAGAGGTGGTAATGTCTTGGGTTGTTTTACCATCTAATGCAAGTACTCTAACTATTTTATTTGGTTTACCTAATTTAATAATTACTACACCGCATTTAGCTTTACCACCTTGATTAGGATCTATACCTACAATATATGAAGCACCATTCTCACCGGTTAGTTCCATAGCGTAATCTGTTACAGAACATTTTTCTAATATAGAGGCCTTAAAAAATCCTTCAGAGTCAGATACCATTGCTGCTAAATATTCCATAGCAAACTCATGACTAGACATGACTCTTAAAGCGTTCTCAATATTCTTAGGGTCCAAGAACCCATCAGGTAATGCAGTATGAGGTATTTGAAATACGGCGTGATCTTTTGAACCTTCTTCAATCTGAGTCCAATATTCCCGCATACGTTTGTACATATGATTAAACTTGTAATATCCAGAAGAAGTACCTATCATTTTATTAATTGAGTCTTCTTCAAAATCATCCTCAAAAGCTAAACCTGCTTCAATCAAAGAACGTCGTCTCTCTAACTCCCTAACTTTTTTCATAGGGTCAAGCTTGGTTATACTCATTGGTGCAAGTACAGTTTCAATAATTTTAGAAGGTACCTGAGCAAACTCATCTACTATTACACAATAAAAACGGGAGCCACGGATTTTACCACCGTCAGCTCCCAAAGGTAACGCTTCAATGAAGGCCCCATTATGGCCTCCTATAGACCTAAACTTTAAATAGCATGTGTCTGACCCACGTATAGGTCTTTTTTCTGTAGCCGCCCTAAGAATAGGTGAACTGGCATAAAGCTTTTCTATTTCAGCAAATATCATTTTTGCTTGTCTAAAGGAAGGGCCTATTAAACCAACACGATAACCTGGATATAATAATGCTAATAAAGCGGAAAGAGTTCCAGATAAGAAAGTTTTACCAAAACCCCTAGTAGCAACAGACAGTATGTAAGGTTTAAACCACATAGCCTCAAATACAATTCGTTGGACCGGGGCTAGGTCAACACCAAGTAGCTCATAGGCAGCTATACAAGGATTCTCCCTGTAAAACTCTATAAGATCCGGACCTTGTTGTAAAACAATATCCATATTTTTAGTTAATTTAGACATTAATCTACATCATCCTTACAGGTATTTTCTTCAAGTATTTCATTTATAGGTGCTTGTTCTGCCCGCATTTTTCTAGCTTGTGCTTCTAGTTTAAGTTTTTTATTATCATCAAAACCCACAGCTAGATCAATAATTGAAAAGCCTTTAAACTCATTTACATCTACACGGTCTTTACGTCTAGAAGCTAGGTTATCCTTAATTTTATCACTCTGTTTCCTAAGTTTTTCCATGGAACTTGAATAATTTAAATGATCAGTTGCTGAGCCTTTACTAGACTTAAGTAGTCTAACTTCGATTACCTTATTAGTAGCAAGGGTTAAAATATCATCTACATCACTAGAGGTTAAGTCATCCTCATCAAAATCTTTAAGATATATGTCGATAAGTCCATTGTAAATAGGGAGTTCATCTTCTTCGAACATGTCATTAATAGGCATGATCTCAGTTAATAACTCCCTAGCTTTAGGTGGACTTTTAGGTCTGCCTACTTTTGCCATATTATAATTTAACCCCCAAGGCGTGGCATACTGTGTCAAAGTCTAAATCAATATCATCACATTGTTGTCTTAGTTCACAAATATCTTCTGGACTATTTAGTAGCTGTGATATATGAGGATTTTCTTCAACACTAATATTATATTCTATAGATATTTCCCGATATCTCTTTGAGTTTAAAGATCTCTCAGTACATATATCTGTTGTAGCATCATACTCTGTCCTAATCTTATTAAACCACTCTCTAACTTCTTTTGAATTTTTTATTTCATTTTTATATTGTAAATACAATTCATCGGATAATGGATACATATTTCTAAAATATTGCATTAGTGTTTTAGAAATCTTTTCTTTTGTAGACTCTGAATGATGCTGCCCTTTTTTAGAATCACTAATTGCTTGTTTACTAACATCACTAAGTCTAAAGCCTAGTGGTCGTCCTCTTCCCCTTGTTGGTTCATTATCCATTTAATTCCACCTCCTTTAAAGAGGAGTATTTACCACATGACCTACAAATAACACCAACTGCATTGGTATGCACTAATACTTCAGCGTCACAGTTAGCACATAATTTAATAGTAGTTTTCTTTGCACCACTAAATGTAGGTTTAGAAAAAGAAAATGGAAGGTTTTTATGTTTATCTACAAAAGAGGATTCTTTATGAATTCTTGCATTGTGTTTAGCTACACCACCCTCTGGTTCGTATCTTCTTGGTGCACCTGGGGCCAACTCAGAAGACACTGTAGTTTTAGCTACAAACTTATTTAGATCTTTTTTAAAGGTTTCATTAACCATCAAATCTGTCCTCTTGTTTAACTGTAAGTGTTTTTTTACTTGCTACGTAGTCAGATAAGTAAACACATAGCTCCTCTGGTGTATAATCAGATAAAGGTTTCAACCAAGGTTTAATACTCCACGGCCCATAATGGTACCCGACACAACTTCTAATCATATTGTAGTCTTTTTCTGATACCAATTTTAAATCTCTGTAAACCTCTTCTACTAGTTTTGCCCCCAAGTCTGGGTGCCATTTCACAGTATGTCCTGACTTTTCAGTACCTTGTTTTCTAAGATCATGTAAAATACAAGCAGATATTATCTGGTCTCTATTATGTTCACAGCTTAAACCCCTAGCAAGGTCATAGGCAATAGTTACTACTCTTTTAGTATGTATAATTGTACCATAACCTGAAAGCTCATCTAGAGGATGGTACTTACCTGATGTAGAGGCTGGGGCGGAATAAAATATATAATCCGGTGCCATCATAACACAAACTTCTGTAAAGCTTTTTATATCCTTGTTAAAAACCAAATCTAACTCAGACTTAAGTGCTGCCAATTTCTCATCTGGAGATAATTCCATAATTTCAACTCCTTTAATAAATTTAATAGAAAAAAAAACAAACCTACTTGTACATTACATACAATATTACATATTATAACACACAAGTGTAATAATTACAAGTGTAAACTAAAAAAATTACATACCATTACAGTTTAGTATGTAACTAGCTGTAATGATATGTAATTATATTTACAACTACATGTATGGTGGTAGAGCAAGCTCATCCTTATCCAATGCTATTGGTCTTATATTAGGAGAATTAGCTTCCACATTGTAACCAGGTTGTGGGAAAGACTCTCCATGGAACCTACGTAAATTGTTATTATTAGTAAGACCATCCATAAATTTAGCTTTACTATCTTCAATAAAAGGTTTCTTTTCTGTTAACCTAACCCATCTAGGTAATTGATACTCAGTTATTGATATTGGCATAATATCACCTTAGATTTTTTCGGTACTATCTTTAAATCTTTTTAAGAAGTCGTCAAACTCTTTTTTGTTTTCAATACTAGCCATAACTTTATTACCATCTGGACCTACTGGAGCTTCTTTAAAGAAGTTTGCCATGTCCATAACAAAATCAGGAATCATATCACCTTCCCACTCGTAGTTAATATTCATGTATTGATCTTTACCCTTCTTAATACCTACGGATGCGTAATTGTAACCATTCTTACTTTTATATAAACTTACATTCATTATTTCCCCAGAATTAAATGCTAGGGCATATTTTGTATCTACCATACTTTTGTCCTCCATATATAAGATAGTTGATTTCTTAGATCTTCTAATGTACCATCATTAGTGATACAAACTCTATTATCATGCGACATAAAAGATGGTAGAGCATTTTCAGATATGTGTTCTTGATTATTAACAAAAGTACGGTCTTCCCTTTCAATATGGATATGTAGACCATTTGCTTCATCTAAAACCCAATCTATTTCATTAGCAAATCTTCCATCAGTTATAATTGTATTAGCTGCGTCACTACCAAAAAGAGCATTACTTTTTATAACATTAACCCAACAGTCTGGGTTAATTTTTCTAAATACATCTGTACCAATAAACTGCAAAAGCTCCCTAGGTGTCCAAAATCTTTCTTGTTCTAGGTGGATAGCTGAATGTATTTTAAGCCCCTCAATAGGCTGTTCCTTAGCATCACCATATAGCTGTTCCTGGGTTAATAAAAAACACTTACCTAATATATTTTTAAGAAAATCTGCATAAGCCACAACTCTAACAGTTTTTTTATTTTCATAAAACATATCTCTTAATATACATGCTACTGTATCCTTACCTGACCTTGCCTTACCACTTAATACTATTATCATATCTAGCCTTCCCATTTAGTTATTAAATCACTATGTAATACTGCCAAATAAATACTTTGATACTCCTCAAACAATGTGTCGTTTTTAGAAAACAATGTAGATATATCCACAGTTACAGCAGCATTTGATTCTATGAAGTCTGTAAATGTTTTTATTTTAGCCTCTAAAGTTCGAAGTAGATGAAGTGCTTCGAACACACTAAGTTCTACATTACTAACACTAATATATGTTTCTTTATTTAAATTGTCTATTAATATATCATGACTACGAATTTTACTTAACAACTCAAATTTATAAGATACTGCATTAGTATACAAATCAGGAGTTCTACTTGTGTCAAAACTACTTATGTACTTGATATATCTATTTATAGTTTTTAGTTTGTCATCTAAGTAGCGCTTCCTTAAAAGTATTTCACGTAGTATCATATTTAAATTATCTCTACTTCTGTAGCTTGAATACCTTTTTCAGTATCTTTTAAAACAAAAGATATGGCTTGTTTAGCCTTTAAAGTTTTATAACCTTCCATATTAATTACGGAGTAGTGTAGAAAAAATTCTTGTTCTTTCTTATCACCATCAACAACAGCAAAACCATAACCACGGTCATTACTGAACCATTTAACAAAACCAGTAACTCTCTCACTCATAATAAAACTCCTAACTAAAAATAATAATTATAGATTAAATAAAATATGTAATCCTCTGTTAATAACGCATGGTTAGATTAATTAAGCTAAATTCCATACAGCAACTTCTGCTGCTCTACGTCTAGTAAGCCCATTTAAAACTTTACCCTTTGATTTATTCCAACGTTTAAATTGTGCTGGAACTGACTTATAATCACCGTTGTTGAGATAGCGTAATAATGTAGACTTCTTAAAGGCACCTAAACCAATATTAAATACTAGACTTATTAAGGCACACAACTGGTTATTACTAATAGGTACCGTGACTAAAGACTGCACACCCATGGTGAATCTTCTCAAGTCATCGTTTAACAAAACAACTGCTTCGTCCATGGTGATACCTTTAGGGTAAATAGCATAAGCTAAAGCTTTGTTCTCTTTACCTTTAATTTGTCTACCATAAGCATCCAAAACAACATGACCCCAACCTATAGTCCAGTACCCAGCCGGGCATAAATATGGATCTAGATTAACCGTTGATGGATCTCCATCTAGTATACCCTCGAAAGCTTTTATAAGATTAACCGCATTAGTTAGATCCATAATTTAGTCACTCTTATTTTTTGAAGATTTAACTTCCTTAGTTGAAGTTTGTTCGGCTTTTAGTGCCTTTATAATAGATTCTTTTTTAGCAAGTTCTTTATTAACCTTATCTAGCTCTGCTTGTATAGCCTCAAACTCAGAAGCAACTTCATCTTCTGTATAAACAGTAGCTTCTTTAGAAGCCTTTATTTGTTTTTGTATATCTCTAGGTGATTTAATAACTGGTCTTACACGTGTATCTGAATTATCTTTATTATATTCCATATCTTTTCTCCTTAAATGATTTTATCAACCAGACCATACTTAACTGCTTCTTCCGCTGTCAAATAAAAGTCTCGCTGCATATCTTTTTTAATTTTGGCCAACGATTGACCGGTCATAGCTACGTACTGCTTAGCCATCTTATCATGAAGTTTTTTTAATTTTTCCACTTCATTAAATATATCCCCTGCCTTTCCTTGAGTACCACCTGAAAATTCATGAATCATAATTTCTGTATTAGTTAACACGGAGCGTTTACCCTTAGCACCAGCGGCTAGTATAAAACTACCGGCAGAACAATTCTGACCAATACCTACTGTACATACATCCGGCTTGATATAATTCATTACATCGAATATAGCATACATAGATGTTATGGCGCCGCCTGGACTATTGACATACATATGAATGTCCTTGGCATCGTCTTGTGAACTAAGATACAATAACTGTGCTACTGTATTATTAGCCATCTCATCATTAAAAACACCTTGTATGTATACTATTCTATCCTTCAATAATCTACTAAAAATTTCGTAACTTCTTTCTTCTTTTGGGTTGTCGCCTTCAATAACATAAGATAAATTCATAATTGTCTCCTTTAAAAGATATTAAAATACTACCAAACTCGTAATTACTATATTATAACACATAATTAAAAATATGCAACCCTTATTAAAGTTTTCTTTCAAATACTATGCGTCTTATACCAAACCAACTTTGTGGTGCATAATAACCAGTTATTCTACATATCATGTATTGATATTCATTTTCATTATCAAATGTAAATATATTCGGAGATGACATATTATATGGTATATGTTCTGGTACAGTTATAGTGGTGATGTATGTTGTACTACTCATGTCATTGCCATCAACATTAACAAAAGCTGTATATGAATTTGAACCATATATCTCTAGAGTTTTAATACCATTACTAGTTGTACCACCACTATTATGTGAGTTTTCAATATATATTCTATTAGGTATAAAGGGTTCAGCATAGGCCATATTAAACTTTTGAGGTAGAGTTAGAGCACCAGAACCAGCAATGAAACAATTACCTTCTAAAGCACCTAAAAGATTTTTAGATGGGTCTGCCGCATAATGAGCTGCGTAATTTGAGCTGAAAACTGTAGAAGATACTACACTAGCAAGATCAAATGAAGCTGGATACACAGGAATACAATTATACGGTTTTACATTTCTAAAAGAGTGATCTACGGGTAAATTAGCTGTTAAGTCATGTTCCCATGCCAGATAACCTTCCATAACTACCCTATCATATGCCGTGGCTGACGATGGTAATATTACTAATTCTTTTATAATACCCTTCATATTAAACTGAGGATAAGCAGCATCGTAGTAGAATAAATCCATAAAATTCCAGCTTTGTAACTCAACACCCTCTAAACATAATATAGAAAACTTATTATATAGTGCTGTATATACCTGTACCCTATCCGTCCATGGGGAATAAATACCATCATTGGTAATTATTGGATTACCAAAATTAGCACTAGTTTCTACAGCTCTATTATACTCCCCAGCCACACCATACCATGCCTGACTGCCTGACCCAAACACAACAAATATATCATCCAGACTTTTTAACACAATGTAAATATTCTGTAGTGATTGTTTTGGCCCAGTTATACGCAAAGTCTGTGTGATACCATCAAAAAGTATACCGTCTATAGTAAGAGATGGTTGTCTAGAAGGTGTAAGCTGTATAGCATCTCTATTGTTGCTTGATTTATCTCTCCAAGCAGCTACCCCATCCACAGATTCCTCAACAGTCGCTAGTTCATTAACTGTAAACCAGTTATCAGTATACACCAAATCAGGTGTCCAAAATTCCGGTACTGGTGGCGGTGGAGGTGGTAAAACAACTGGTGGTAATGTACCTGCTGCTGGTACCCTATCATATATTATAGCATTAAACCCTTCTTTAAAAGCAACAACTGTATAATAAGATTTACCTATTTCTAAAGTATTAAATCTAAAATAACCATTTTCATCCGACTTAGTTATATCAATTAATAAGCCATCTACATTATAATATAGTCTAACTTTTACATTTGGCCATACAGTACCACTAACAGTCACAGTTCCTTCGATATAACCATCTACATTAGTTGTTAAATCACCATTGTTATATGTTGTAGAAGTTCTCTTAATAATATCAGTGCGATCTATAAAAATAACATCAGGTGTAGCACATATAAATGTATTTTGAGCTGAGCTAGCTAGAATAGATTTTAAAGACCTTTTCCAAACATTATATGCAGCTATGAAATCAGGTACTATATTTTTTGTTATATGAAATTTTTGTTCTTTGTAAGCCCATAACATATAAGGGTCAATACGTGTATATGTATCTACTACCTCCTGAAGCTTAAAAAAAGTAATCTTTCGTAAACCTACATAACTTACACTACCATAAGAGTCTGTAATTATTACTACGTAATATCTAAAACTTCCTGCCCCTACTACATCAAAATATTGTAGCACCTCCTGTGTAGCGTTAGCTGTATGTTCTAAAGCAAGATAACTACCTAATAAGGTCAAATCTGTTACGTCACTACCTGTAGTGTTATTAAAGGCTGTTGCTGAATTTGTACCATATAAATTAAAGTTTTTAACACCTGCGTTTGTTGCTGAACCATTGGTGTGGTAATTTACAAAAGATATTCTATCAATAACATATTCCACGCCTAAGTCTGTATTCAGTTTCTGAGGAAAAGTTGCCGTTGAAGACAACCAGCACATATTTGCAGAAGCATTAATTATCTGCAAACTTGGATCAATAGCAAACCACGGGTAATAACTACTGGAATAATATGACGTAGCCTTTACAGAGTTTGTATCAAAGACTAAGGGATATTTTGGTACAAATATAGCCATATTATTATGTCCAAGTTGGCGATATCTCTAACATAAGTTGTCCGAAGTTAGTAGTTGCAGGACACACAGTAAACGCCATAAAAGTACGTCCAGCTAACTCACCATTCCCCTCAAATATATCACCATTATTCAAAGGCACACTGTGTAAAGGATTCCATATACCATACATCCTTCCACGTAATACGGCCTGTGCAGCAACACCTATACCGTCTCCTACTGTGACTGGGCACATATATAAACCCCCATCAACAGGGTTGGGATAAGGCATTCCTGTACCAGTAAAACCCATACCACTTTGGGCGGCTTTAGAGTAATCACCCATTTTACCTTGAGGTACTGAAGAACCTACTTGCGTATAGTTTCTTGCAGAGTACATATAAAATAATGAGGTACTTAATATTGAGTTTAGATTAGATACTAAATATGGGAAATATTGATATTGGTATGAACCATTGTTACTATTAGCTGAAAGGAAAGTATTATATTGATCACCTGCTTTATATGAGTAGTAATCACCAAATCCCATAAAAGAATAAGCTCCATAATCAGTGCCTGTAGTGTATCTAACCCACATATATATGGTTTTATCATCTGCTACAATAACCCAATCTCTGAAATTGATAGCATCCGTAGTATTGGCTTTCTGCCAGTATAAACCACCATTCATTTGTGCAGTTGTTGGAAAAGGTCCTGTTCCGGTACTTACAGCTGACATAGCTTCATAACCAATGCACCTTGCTGATCCAGTGTAAGTATCATTAATGTGTAGGTAGTGTTGATTACCACCACCTTGCCTATATGCAGCTAAGTTAGTACCTGAATAAGCTTTAGTCCACCCAGCACCAGCTGATTTTATTGTAATAGTTCCAGTAGCAGGTGAGGTAGATATACCTGAAGCGGTATAATAGAATGAGAAAGCGTCTATAATAGTTATAATATATTCACCATTATATCCGGCTTCATTGGCCCCGGCAACAGTCTGTCTAGAGTGTGGTTGTAGTCCGTGTGCTTGTCCAGTAGCAGCGGTAACTATACCATTACTATGGGTCATAGTTATAATTGTTTGCTGACCATAACCATCGACTAAACATGCATCTAATACTCCTATAAGATAACCTGCGGCGCCATATAATGTAGGAGCACCGTAATCATTATGTCTATAAATTTTAACATTACTCATTTTACTTCTCCTATATTAAAAATCAAATATTAGAAACTGTTGGTTCTATTAGAAAGAACTTAGTACAGTCTAACACTATATGGTCTAAGTCAATACATAACTTTGTACAGTACTCATGTGTAAAGCTATCAAAACCCTCTTCTGGGGCATTGGAGGTGGCCTCTTCAGTTTCATCCACATCGTAATATTCTACATCTAGACCTTCCAAACTGACTACCCTGGAAACTCTATGATCACAATGTTTACAAAGTGAGTTGTTAAGCATATAAATAGGGTCCATCATTTTGGCTTCTCCTTATGCGCTCTAGAAACTGTTTCTGGCGTTTTATGTGTTAGTATTTTATTTTGCTTACGCATCCTCTTTATCTTACAATTAATAGAATCCTCATCTCTACCTGGCAGCTGATCCATAAGCTCAAAAATAGTACTTGTAGCGTAATTATCTATTAATATTTTTTCTTCTGAAAAAGTCCACATCTTGCTCATATAGTTCCTCTTCTAAGTAATCATTCATGGAAGTACATATCTTTATTTCATTTAATAAGTCTTTCATTATTAATAAAGTCTCTTCCTGTTCGCTTCCTCTAGCTATGGCTATATCTAAACTAGACCCAAGAGTATTAATTGTGGAATCTAAATCATTAATAGATATTTTACGTGACATTGAATTCTCCAAAGTGTGCATTATCTCCTCTAAAATAAGTTAACATATTATATTTATAACTTGTTGTTATCACAAAATAGTTACAGTTTATATAACAAAACTAACCTATATTAAAGCTTAGTTAGTTTAATTACTTCTGATGCCCTGCCAGGTGGGTGTATAGGGGATTGCTGAATATATAATTACCTGTCCAGACGGAGCACTAACTTGTGTACCTGCTGTATTTACAAAAACCATATTCAGTACTTGAAAGTAGTCAGTACTTTTTGATAACATCATTTTGGTATAATCTGGGATGGCCATAGGATTAGTAAATTCAAACGTGGGAGTTGTTGTTATGTAAACCTTTGTTCCATCTATTGTAGTTGGATTCTCAGTACACCAACTTAGACCAAAAGTCGTAGAAGATACTGTTATGAAGAAGTCTTGTATGAATGCTACAGTCTGTAGATTATTCTGGTCCACACCTTTAACTATTACCTTGTAATATCCAGGTTCTAAATTATCATATCTTAAATTATTATAATCAGTAGGTTTACTACCTAATAAAGTTAATGTGGTATTACCACAAGAATCACCTAGAGTTACTTTATGCATTTCTACAAAAAAGGAACTATAGGTGACTATGGTATCTTTCCAAAATACAAATAAAGTTTTAGCCTCAAAATTATAATCCCCGTATACATCAACACTTAATGTTTCAGAGTATACGGGTTTTACTAATGAAAGCAAAAACACCACCATTATAAGTAGTTTGCGTATCACCAATTTATTCCTTCAAGTGAATACCAGATGGAAGAGGTGGTAATGTTTTTGCGTAAGAGAAAGGGACGGCTGTAGAACTTCCCCACATATTTGTGTAAGTTACGGCAACAACGTTGTTACCATTAACGGAAGAGGCTATATCGAATACGCAAATACTTTTGGTGTCATCTTCTTGTGCGATAGGTGCTACATCCACAGCTGATCCACTATTCAATGTAAATTTACATGTAGTTACGACATCAGACGGGAATTCTCCAGTTACAGCAAATGGAGCAGCTACAACAGGAGAGGCAAAGCATACTACAAACAACATAGCTATACAACTAAGTAGTTTTTTCATATTTTTCCTCATTAATAAAATTAATAAAATGTTACCTGAATGTGATAAAAACTAACTTACCACACTTATAGTAAGTAAGTTAGTTTATTTTAATATAACCTAAAAAGTCTTGTCCTGTAGTTTTTCGGCTAACTCTAGTAAAGCACTTCTATAAGAATATTTTAAATTAACATATGCCAATGATGGGTGAGGTAAGGCTCTAAGTAACTTGAGTAAACCACTATTGGAAGGCTTAACACTATAACTCTGGATTAAGTCTCCAGTCATAATTATCTTTGACTCCTCCGTGGCCCTACTTAAACAAGCTGATACTAAGTCTATTGTACATAGCTGGACCTCATCAAGTAATAAATAGTCATCCATTAAACTCAAACCTTGTATACTATTTATGTCTATAAGTTCAAAAAACTTATTAAACAATTCTGTCTTTACAAAGTCAAATGATTTACCCTCTTTAGATTGCCCTTTAGTGTTACCATAAAGATAATATAACGAACTAAGGAAACCCATTGCCCAAGAAAACAATTTATCATCAGTTGTTCCAGGAAGGAACCCAATGTTATACCTATGGTCTATCCCTATAGGAGGCCTACTTATAAATGTCTTTTTATTGTTTGTAGCTAAAGCATAAGCTGAACTAATTAAACTTTTACCTGAACCCCATTTACCTGTTATCAAAACATTATCAGCGTTGGCCAAAGCGTAGAAGGCACATATCTGATAAACATCTTTTGATTTTAATTTAAAGCTTGGACCTTCTATAACTCTATATTTTGGATTGTTGTCAATGCGCTCAAACATAAATGTTTTTGGATTATTTGCATATACTGCTATGTCTTCTCCTAAAGGGTCTTGAACAAACAAAAAGAACCAGCTATGTCTCGTAGCCTTCTTAATATGTTCAATCCAACCAACCAAGTCATCATAACTTTTATCGTAATATTTTTGTAGAAAACAAAAATCTTTTGGTAAATCAGCTTCTTTCATGTAGACATACGGATCAAATATTCCGTTGGCTATATTACCATACATTTTAACTGGTACACCTTTACTTTCAGCTATGATACTCATGGATATATCTTTAGTAGCTAAAGACGCGCCTGTCTGTTTAGCTGCTGAGATAATTAAATCATCATTACTTGATATGTCCTGAGTATTAACTACAAACTCAATAACACCTGGATTGGTCTTTTGGAACTCTTTAATAGAGTTAATAGCTGCCCTGGCAGAGAAAGATAAGTCTGGATTGACTTTATGCTTATCTAATTCTTTTAACACCACTGCTGATAAAACTATACTAGTATACTCTTTATGAAGTTTAAAAAGAATATTAGGGTCATCCAACAGTAAGTTAGTATCTACAAGTATTTTCGACATTGAGCCTCCAAAATAGAAAGGCGCCAATACTTAATTAAAAGTACTAGCGCCCGTTAGTAGTAGTGCCTGGAATGTTACTAAAAAACCAAATATAAATCCAAGCGATTAAAAAAACAATTAAACTGGATGTCACGATGACATAAAGTTTTCTTACTAAATTGTATATGTAGGTTACTCTTGGTACTTGAAAATTAGAATAGATTTGTATAAACAACTCATACAGACGCTGTTCCATTAACTGTAAGTCATGTATTACTACTATACCAAACATTATAAGTGATAGTAAAATAAAAGATACAAATATTCCTATAGGAAAGTACATACCGTTTGCTTGAAATTGCTCGCGGGCTGGATAAACTTTGCCAAGAAGCGTTAATATAAATACAGAAGAAGACAACCACCAGGCTAATCCTGAACTCCAAGTAAGAGTAATTAAAGAGAAACTATTACTAATTACTATTTTAGATACTTCAATATCTGTAGGAGTCATTAATGCTTAACTTTTTTTGTGGCGTCAGTTTTAATACTAGGTACTTCGTAAGACTTTACTTCTTGATTATTAGATTGTGCTTCACTATTAATATCCTTATTATTTTTCCTTATTAATGAGGAATTACTTAATAATAAATTTGTTAAGCTATTCATCTGGTTTTTTACATCAATGTTTAGGTCTTTTACTGATGTAGATAGATCACTAAAATCTGATTTCATTTCTGATAATATTTCGTCATGTCCTGCTTCTTTTAAAGCAAACTTTTCGAATGTCTTGTTTTGTAGAGTTTGTAACACATTAATTCTTGAGTCCATGTGAAAATACAAACCTGTCATTGTTGCCATGTAGATTATTATAATGTACACGGCAAACTTTTCTATTTTTAGTGCTAAGCTTGTCATGATGTTTGTATCTCCAAAATTAAGTAAAATTATAAGTGGTACTCACAATATACTTCCCTCACACTTATTACAGGTTACTTTAATTGAGATATTACTACTATATGTACTATATACTACAGTTGTGCATTGTTTTGCACAATATTGTGCGTTATCAGTTAGTTGATAGTAAACTGTTTTTATATAAATTTTTAATTAATCTAACTTCCTCAATAAAACCATCTATATTCTCTGAATTTGCAATGATAGCACCAGCCGCTAGTTCGAATAGGGTGCTTTGTTTGGAAGTTAACAATTCAAGTTCTGATCTTTTCTGTGCTATAATCTGTTGTTCCCAATTATCTAAAACTAGATCTACAAAAGCTTCCTTATTAGGCATAGCTGAAATTAATTCCCTAAACATTACTAACGTAATAGTTTCAATAAAGTCGTTAGTGATTTGTCTGGGTTTGTTGGTTAGTTTAGATAATTCGTACATAATTTTAGCGCTGTTTTCATCCATTGTAATTCTCCTATTAGTTTTTGTTAGTTGGATCTAAAATACTTAAACGTCTGTTAGTTAGATCGTAAGATAGGTCATCAGCGAAAGATACATCATCTATTATGATAAAATCAATTGTTTTACCTCTAAGACTAGAGGATCTAAGATTAGACTCAACTACATCAATGTTTGTGTAGTTATTTTTATTACTATTTCGTCTAAAACATTTCAAACCCATAATTACTCCTTACTAGTTATTGTACTACTTGGCTGTTTCAATAAAACTAATTATACATCATTAGTACCTACTTGTCAATGTTTATGTACTATATTTATTACTACTATAGAAGGTTACTAAGAAGAGATGTTTTATAAGTTGTTAACTACATTAACATATAATAACTAATATAACATGTATTTGTTGTTATGTAGTTGTTGTACTACATAACTTGATAGAGAGAGTGCAGTGAGTACTTATGCCCCCCCATGTACGAAGATTAAAAAATAATACATCGCACAAGAGGGGCAGAAGAAACTTGATTAACTTGACGTCGATCGTTTGTTTCGTTTAAGGGGAATAACGTGCCCAGGTCTACCTTTACCACGCAGAGACTAGTCCTATCACCAAGTCTCTTACCCCTTATTCTGGATGTTTCCATCTAGGACGGCTGGATGCAATTTACGCACCCTGTCAGGGTTTCCCTATTAATTTCATAGCCGGGCGACGCTATACCTGCAAAGCAATTTATTTATTGTTTTAATTAAATAATTCCTAATGCACCCTCAAAGGCTTTACAAAATCAGAGGGATTTAAATATTAAGATAAGTATGTATATAACAGCGTAACAAAAAAATTCTATAAAGTCAATACTTATTTTATTAACTCTTCTCTAGAACCTAAACTATCAATCGCATAATGGCAATCTATAAAGGTTGCATTTATATTTCCAGCGTTGGCGTCTGTGCGTGCTAATTTTATTTGTATCATAGAGGATAAACCTTTACCTGTAGTTGATATATCCCCAAGACGTGATATTTGGTTTAATGTACCAGAGGTATAAGTAAAAGAATTAACACCTGCAGTGGCAGTATTAACTACTATATTAGATGACCATGTAGTTACTTTAGGTTGGCCTTGTCCCTGAACACGGTATTTAAAGGTAAATGTTCTCGCTACTGCAGAAGGTTGCTCCCAATGGATATGTAGTTTTAGTGGTGTATCTAATACAGCTCTATGGCGTAGTTGCAATGTGATATCTACTATATCACCTAAAGTAGTTATAGACCCATCTGGCTGAAGCACTACACACTGCTCATCAAAATCATAATCAGCTTTTCCTGCTACTGAGTATAGGTTAGCCCCTGTTATAGGTCCTTGTAGATCATCATACGCTGTAGCGGAGCCTTCTAGTTTCATTGAACCATCTGGTTCTATTGTGAGTCTATCAACACCATTTCCTATATGTAGTGGGTTAGTTAAAGCTGTTACATCTATGTTTGTCATATCTATGCTCCAATTGTAAGATTATCACCATTAGATACTAAGAAACTTCCATCACCGTCTACTAGATAAATTGTGTTTATTATTATCTTTAGGTATTCTATGATGTGAGCAGCGTGCTCACCAGTTTGCGCTTCTGAATAAACTAATACACCACGGCTTCCTGCAAAGAATGTGGGGCCGCTACCAAAGTTTTTTAAAGTTAATCCCGTAATTACTTTTGGTACACCTGTTGATGTGTATAAGGTATGATCTACATCATTAACCCACCCTGAATAAGTTCTATAATCATCAGAGTCCGGTAATGTGTAGGTGTCTGTATCACCTATATAGTTTGTGGAAGAACCACTAACGTGTATTATGTCGTAGCCCCCAATAACACCTATTAGGGGTTTGTTTAACCCAACTATTAAGTGTCTATTAGGTAATATATGATGTCGTTTTAATAGTCCGAATTGAAGCATGATTAAGCCAAATGAAATTTGCCGGAACTGGCTGGTTCATTGAGAGTTATTGTGTCTGCGCCATCAACTGTGAAGCTGTCTCCTTCTACTAAAGCTACTACTGTCTCTGTACCATCTTCCCAATTTAATGTTATATTACCATCTATAGCACAATATATTAAGTTTGCTTCAAAACTACCAGAGGTTAAATTAATGAACCCCTTCCTTAAGGGCATTGCTTGTACAACATTATTTTTACCAGTATAAGATAGTGTCTCCATCTTCTCTCCTATATGTATTTAGACTTTTATAGAATAAAAGGCACTCTTTAGAAGCAGTGCCTTAATATAGTTACTTAATTAAATCATTTTTTTTTTATTCTTGACTTATGGACCTATCTAGTCTCACCTTAGCCGTTGCGTTAACTATTTCAACAACTTTCCAGGCTACAACCAGCTTATCACTATCCAACATAGGTGTAGAATCAATTTGCTGCATCAAACTAGCCTTTACAAGAACAATCAAATCATTAAATGATTGCAGAGTAAGTGGGTCTAGATCCAGTTTTGCAACCTCGGCGCCCAAGATGGAATCTAAATTAGCCAAGTCTACTATATCCATAGTACTACCTTCTTTCAATGCTAATAGCACGTTAGTGACTTGGAACGACGGTACAATCAACTTAGGATTAGCGGCCATAGTAGCCCCAACAGATAACTGAATCAAAGCTGACTCTACGGGGTCTACTTTACCGTCACCAATTGTAGATGTTCCATCAGTGGCGCAACCTTGCAACACCAAAAACACACTTAATACCAAACCTAATACTAATTGCTTTATCTTCATTCTGTTCTCCTTTACTTAATTATAATTAGACTGATTGAGGTTTATTCCTCAGGATAGTACTTCTTATTCAGCCTAACTAGTTGCCTTTCGGCTTCTTCACGCATATCATATTCCTTTGTAACAGCGGTCTCTTCTTTATCATTTACGACCACTCTATATTTATAATTCTTAGGATTCAACGAAACTCTAAACCACGGTTGTTTTAAATCAGGTATTTTAACTTTCATACGCCGCCCACTGTGCCAGGTTTATACATACGCTCTCCTCTCTTATTAATTATTTAACTTCTTTACTCCTTTTATATATCTCAGTTAGTTAATTTGTACGGCAAGTTTTGGGCTTTTCGACGCACACATATCTCCCCTCTCCACACGACCACTAGTAGCCCAACACGCGGCTAGAGGCGAAATAAGGTACCATCACGACCAGTACCACTAATAGCATAGTAGTAGATACTCATAGTACAAATAAACAGATAGGGGAGGATTTAGGGGATGCTATGGTACTCTATTATTACTACTACTATTCTACTATAATTATTGTACTACATGGCTGATTCAATAAAATCTATTTAGGAAGCGCTAATAGTACCTTGAACCTTAACGACGTCTGATTCAATAAAAAAAGATTGATCTAATATAATAGTAGTAATATACATAGTAGTATAGTTATAGTACTATTATCTATAAAGGAAAGAGGACATACATCCATAACTGATACTATTTTAGTATTAAGGTGCAATTATGGTACTTTAGGCTGTTACAAAGACTACTGTATTACTATGGTACTGGTACAAAGACTACTTTATACCACTAGTACTATATTATTACTACCTATGGTGGTTGTCTGTACCTCAACGTGGCCCGGACGGAGGGTGGTGGTCGAACATGTAAAAAGAGCAAAAATTTATATTTAGGGGCACCCTTATAGTGGTACATCGTTATTAGGGATATTCTTATTTTTATAGGGGCACTCTTTGTTCGGAGGCCTTTATAGTGGTACTCTTTTGGTGAGTAGATTTGAAGCAATCTTCTCAATTTTAACTAAAGCTTCTTAAAAATTTACATTTCCGGGGGTTAACTACCCCCTCCCCCCTCTTAAAGGAGACATATCATGTCAGAAATCATCTTAGTTCAAGTTGCCAAGTCAGTTTTCAAATCTTCTAACGGTTTCACCTTTGATTTCAGCTCTCCAGGTCATTTGGCGTACTTAAAGACCCCAAAAGGGTCTTATATGATCAACAGAGACTGTTTGGATGCTGATTTACGTGGAACTTCCACCTGCCGACGATATATTGGCACCGTACCTGGTGATAAACACGAGTACGGTAACCGTTGGGACGTGTGTCTGTCCGTTATGAAACGCACAGCAGTGCTAACATGGTCCAAGAGTGTTAGATAATACTTAGCTGTACCAGCTTTTATAGTGGTACAGCTTTTTTGAAGGAGCAAGGCCCATTTCGGGCAACGCTCTAAAACTCCAATTAGGAGCTTGTTATGAAGATTGAAATCACCCAGGACGACCGTGGTTTTGACGTTGTCACTATAGACGGCGTAGTAGCCTCAACTGACGTTGCGGCCATCATATTAGATGCTGTTGATTGCATCGAGACTTGCCAGTACAATGAGGCTAACGCCTCTTGGGGGCCAGAAGACGGTGGTAGCTGCCCATGTGGTGGTGTTACTTGCGATGGGACCTGTGAGCCACCGTTCTAATAAAAATCAGGGCCAGCTTCCATAGTGGTCCTGTTTTTTTGAAGGAGCTAGCATATCGCTGGCTCTAAATCCCCATCGTGCCTAAAGGCACAAAGGAGTCTGTCATGGCTAAAGTAAAACACGTTGTTAAACTCCGTGGCGTTGTTTCTACCTCTAACGGTATGGTTGTTGCCAAAACCCATCAGGCAAACGAGGTAGAGGAGTTCCACGGTGACACCCCTGAAGGGGTTACCCCTTTCGTAGCCAGCTACTTTAAGTTTGCTGGTTACAAAGATGAGAGAACTGGCGAGTACTGCGCCATGTTCTTGACTACACCCAAGGGCAGGTATGAACTTAAGTTCAATGCTGGCGCTGGTGTATGGCAATGTACTGCTAATGGCCGCAAGCTTCTTGTGACCATTAAGAAGGTGGTGGGTGAACTCCGCTACTGGGCGTAACCCTGAAACTGTACCAGCTTTCATAGTGGTACAGTTTTTTTGAGGGAGCTGGCATATCGCTGGCTCTATAATCCAACGCCTTCGGGCAAAGGAGTTTGTTATGATTACTGTTAAACTTACCGGCCACCTCTACGTTGGTAGTGCAATTGAGTCCTCTTCTGATTGTGGCACTTGTGACGGCGCACGTTGCGAGGGATGTCACAAGCGTTGGGTATTCGAGGGCACCACCTACTACAGCTACGAGTCTGCCCTAGAAGCAGAGGCTAACAGCCTGTCTGCTTGGCAGTCACTGGTTCCTGGTGAGGAGCATCCCTCCAATCCTGAGTTCACCCTTAACGCTGATGGAGAGCTTGCAGCTCTTTGTTGGAGTTGGGAGAAGGGTGACCATCTGGTGGTATGTAACCCAGATGCAGCAGCATACGACGCATTGTATGCTAAGGCGCTCAAGGCTACCGAGTTGTGGGTATCCTGCCCTTGTGTTGACAAAGCAGACCATTGCTATGCCAACGACTGCAGCATCATGGGATGCAATGATTCCAGATGCAGATACGAGGTTGATTGTAAACAGCGCAAGGAGCGCAAGTGGTACATGTAGTACCGAGACAGGGCCAGCTTGTATAGTGGTCCTGTTTTTTTGAAGGAGTTGACATATCGTCAGCTCTAAAACCCAACGCTGCATAGCAGCAAAGGAGATTCACATGAATACTTTAAACATCCACGCTGGCTGGCTCAAGAGACTCAATGCATTGTCTGGTATGTCTTATGTTACCATCGACGCTGCAGGTGCAAGAGACTATGCCAAGCGAGCCTCAGCTGACGGCTATAAGCTTGTGCTAGTTAATGACACCTTAGGTGTCTACGGCTACGAGCACCCTGAGGGCTTTAGCTGGTTGTTCTACAAGATTATCAACTCCGACCGCATGGTGGCTTGTCATGCTGGTGGCAGCAAAGACGGCTTGCGGGCTAACATTGCTGAGGAGCTGGGATCATTGTGGTATCTTAAGTGCAACAGCACTCCAGCACCACGTGACCCGTTCGTAACGACCTACCATCCTGTCGCTGGATGGAAAGCAGTCCTTATGACTTGGGATGCTGATTGTAACACGTACACCCCTGAGCAGACGGGATACTTCGGTCACAAAGACGAAGCGGGTGCTATTAAGGAGGCCAAGGACTGGGCCAAGTGCGAGGAGATTGAGTACCGGGCTAGAGCGTAGCCCACTGCTGTACCATTGCCTTCGGGTAGTGGTACAGCTTTTTTGAAGGAGTTAGCATATCGCTAGCTCTACAACCCAACGCTGCACAGCAGCAAAGGAGTACGTTATGGCTATTAAAAGAGTTGTTACCCGTATCTGTCAATGTTGTGGTGAAAGAAAAGCTATCCCTGAGGGAGCTAACTATTGCACCAGTTGTTCTAGTCCATCCGCGTTTGCATCCGTGATGGATACTAGAAACAGTGGCGCATCTTTCGCAATTAAATCTATAACAAAAGGAGGTCGTCATGATTAAGGCCTATTTACTTTTAGCTACTTTCTTTCTAGCCCCGTTCATCTGGTTTATATTTGACCTGTTGAGTATGGTGCCTAAGTGAGTAACTTAAACGTTGGACCGCTGCCCTTTGGTAGTGGTCCAGCTTTTTTGAATGAGCACCGCCTATCTTGGGCAACGCTCTCAACTCCATATGGAGGTTTCACATGCCTTATTCAATATTCGATGTTATGCAAGCAGCCCGCAAAGCACGCCCTGAAGTCAAATGGGAATATGCTAAGCTCAATGACGCCATCTCAGAGATGATGCCCGTTGAGTACGATGGTCTTTGGTCACCTGGTAGGCTTTGTGCCCATTACAGTGTTGACACTGACTCAGTACTCAAGGTAGACAACTACTGCGTGGATATCAACAACCGCTTCCCGTCTAAGGAAGAAGCTCAGGCTTACATCGACGCCCTTGTATTCTAACCACATACTGTACCGCTGCCATTTGGTAGTGGTACAGTATTTTTGATGAGGCTGACATATCGTTGGCCTTCAAACCATTGCGCTTAATGCGCTAAGGAGATTGATATGGAAATTTCTAAACTGAAGGTAATGCGTTCAGCTGCTGGTTATTACATTGGTAGAAGTTGTACTAATGATGACATGCCTGGCTTTGAAGAGCCTTACTCACGGGAGAGTGGTTACTATCCCAACGAGGCAGCAGCTACGGCTGACCTGCATACCTTTGACGTCCGTGATTGTGCTGAGAATGAGTATGCATATGAAACTGGCGCCATTAAACGTCCTTACAGGCCTTAGGAGGTGTACCATGCAGAGTGACACTGTTACGTATACCAGAGCACATGTGGAGTTGTTAGTGAAACTTGCCTTCGTAAGGGGGCAAGAATTCGCTACAGCAAATATGCTTAAAGATGCTACCGAACGCGTAGCTTTAGCCATAGGAGCTAAGTATGAGCACGTACAACCAGAAGCAGCTGAGGATAGTGCAGTTGTTGAAAGAAAAACAGGATGTACTGCAAGCGCCTGTGCCTGAAGGTGTTGATGAATACACGGCTGCCTGTGATGAGGAAGCCACGTTGTATTACATTGACAAAGAGATAATGGAACTTAGGCGTAGTACAAGCGCCTAAGTATTTATAACAGCAACAACCCTGGGGGTAGTACAATCTCCTGGGGTTGTTGTCTAATGTAACCGGTAATACAATGAAGGTACCATTCTTGTGGTACAGGTTTTTTGAGATAATCTCATCTCACCAAAGCAATCATAAGCAAAGGAGAATTAACATGGCTAAGTCAGTTAAGAAACAATCACCGTCAAGAGAGCGCCTTATCAAAGTCCTGGACCGTAAGGCAGTAGATGCCCTGGATTTGAAGGAGGCCATAGAGAACGGTATATACTCGAAGAGCGTAAGAGTTGTTGAGCCTAAGCTCTGGGAAGAGCGCTACTATTAATATTCACCCTGTGCCAGCTTTCATAGTGGTACAGGTTTTTTGAGGCAATTCCGTCTCACCAACGCCAATTATGGCAAAGGAGTTATTATGAAGAATTTAACCTTTAAGCAGCTTATTATCCTCTATGTAACGTGTACACTTCTCTTAGGCGCGGCGTGCGGTATAGCCGTTTTCAAACTCTATTTCCGCGAAGTCACTTTCATATCTGTGACCTGTAAGAATCCAGAGTTGAGTTATACTGAACGTTTAGACGTTGAGGGAGATTTCAAGTGTAATTGGTCATCATTAGACTTGAATAACCATTACGTATTATCCATTGGAGATAAGTAATATGACTGACCCTATGGATATATGTATATGGCCTGATTGTACTTGGTGTCATGAGGAAGACATCGAGGAGTACCAATGGAAGTCAGATGATTTCAGAGTGGCTACTATTAGTGGTACCATGTCTGATGATAGAATTGAAGACCTGGTTACTCAGGGATTACTGTAAGTTCAACGCCAATATTGGCAAAGGAGATCGTCATGATTAAATGGATTGATAAGTCTTTGGATAAGGTTGAGAGAGCAGCAGCTAATGCACGTGCAGCCCTTAGAGAAAAGGAAGACCTTAAGAAGCAGTTAGTTATTGCAACAGCTGCGTTAAAGCATATATACGAAAGGCCTGACTCTGAGTGCCCACCTAAAGAAGCAGCTAAAGATGCCCTTCAACAGATGGGGTTATTATGAAATATGCAGGTATTGGGTCACGCGAGACACCCGCTAACGTCTTGCAAGTAATGTCCGACATAGCTGTATTAATGGCTATTGACGGGCATATCTGTTGTACTGGGGCTGCTCTTGGTGCTGACCAAGCTTTTGCTAACGGCGCCAACAGAGTACACGGGGCTATTGAACTATCTATCCCTTGGAATACGTATGAGTTCGCTTGGTCTTGTACATTGCATAATGTCAAATCAACGGCATATGATGCTAATGTACACAAAGCAGCAGCTGACTCTGTACATAAGTTTCATCCGTATGCAGCTAAACTAAAGCAAGGTGCATTCAAGCTCCACGCACGTAACTATCTTATTATAGATGGTTGTGCTTTGGTTATATGCTGGACTACTGATGGTAAAGCCTCAGGTGGCACAGGACAGGGAATTCGTATTGCAGAGAGCCTTGGTATACCTGTGTACAACTTGGGCAATGCGGAGGTACTACAGGCCTTCGTAGACCGTATAAATGCGCGTCGTCATGAAATCACGGCGTATACTAAACACTCAGCGCCTGAGTAGGCAAGGAGGTTGTATGGATTTGTTAAGCGCTATAATGTGGCTAACGTTGAACATTTATCACGAAGCACGAGGAGAAGACCAAATTGGTCAGATAGCTGTTGCTCATGTTACATTGAATAGAGTACATAACAGAGACCAATCAGTTAAAGAAGTAGTTCTAGCACCATATCAGTTTAGTTGGACTTTAAATGAAAGTTGGACCCCCAAGAATATGGAGGCTCTACTGGAATGTTTAGAAAGTGCAACGGTGGCTATTCAAGGACATGACTTCACTCAAGGTGCTACACATTATCATCGAGCTGATATTCATCCATACTGGGCAGATAAGATGATTTATCTAGGTCAATTTGGTGATCATAAGTTCTACCGCAAGAAAGTACATCTTATAGCTTCAAAGGTTAAGAAGCTTCGTAAAAAGCACTAACACCTGAGCTGTACCGCTAGTTTTTATAGTGGTACAGCTTTTTTGATAATGTTCACATATCGTGGACATACAAAACCAAAGGCTTATGCCAAAGGAGTGTGTTATGAACGCTTATTCTGTAGATGCACGTGGTAACGTTATTGCTGCTACTAAGAACGTAAAAATTAAAGTACGTGAACTTATGATAGCACAAGAAGACCTTATCATTGCAAAGATTTTCGCAGGAAGGCATCTCCCAGACAGTAACCCTGTTGCTGTTACCAAACCTGTTAAGTTCCACAGGTCATCCAAAAAACGTCTCGAAAAGTTCTTCATTGAATATAAGAAACGTTACAACAGTAGTCAGGCACCTTCACAATTCAACGTGAGGATTCTATGTACACAACTGAAGAGTAATCCTAAGTTTAGTTGGTGTCATGATCCGTCTGATGCTATGTTGAAAACTCTCGTTGGTTTCTGTATTAATAACTTCTAATTTAAATTCACAGCCCGGTGTAACAGCCGGGCAATGGAGATCCTCATGTTTGAAAATGAAATCGCAGATGCACAAGGTGTGGTAATGGCTAAGTTACAAGAACTACAAATGGCTTCAGATATACTAGCTATTTGGAAAACTAGACAAGCATTAGCATACAATGCGGCTCAATGCAATGCAGCAGATAAAACAGTACTTCCTGCTAATGCAAAGGCAACCAAAACAATCAGGTTCAAAAAGACTGGTTATACAGTTGCAACTGCTAAACGTAAGAAAGGTTTTCTTATATTTGTACATGCACGAATTTCTACACCACCATCATTTGAAGATGTTCAAAGATTGGTAAAAGATGCAGCAGACTCATATGCTACGTTTAGGTGGTGTAAAGGTTTATCAGATGTTTCTATACTTGGTCTCTATCAATACTGCAAAAGCAACTTTTAATCAATTCACAGCCCGGTGAAATATCCGGGCACAGGAGAACATCATGGCTGATATCATCGTTACTGCTGACACAATTACTACTTTACGTCGTCGCCTTGTAGATAAACTTTGCAAAGACAATTTGTTTGCACTTTCTGTTATTGGTTTTGCTATGCGCAAAGGTAAAATCAAATACATCGACCTTATGACTGAAGACGCAGCTAAACTCTTGACCCAATCCAAATAAACCTCAGCGCCCTCTTCGGAGGGCATAGGGGAAGTACATGAACAACTTATTAAAATTGTACAGAGAGCTGAAACCTGAGAATAATGAAGAAGCCAAACTCGCAGTTGTACTTGCCGCTGCTGAGGTTTCATTTCCCCTTGGTTGTAAAGTGAAAGTAATGGGAACAGGTTATATTGCTGAGGTTGTGAAGTACAACAAAAACCTCGGTGGATTTTATCCTGGTGTACGTTATCCTGTTCTTGTAAAGATTATACGGTCAAAGGATAAGAAGTTCAGGAAAGCAGTTGGAATGATATTCGAGTATACACCTGACCAGCTCAAAAAGATTAAGGTGAAGGCTAATGTCTAGAATCATTCTAATAACCGGTCATTATCCTATTATTGTTAATGGAGAAGACACAGGTAAAACGGAATTCGTTGTATCTCACGGTATTAATGAAGATACTGGAGATGCTATTATACTACCTAATGATCCACCTCATACATTCGAAGGTTCTTACTATAGTCCTGAAATGAATGAGTGGATTCTACCATAAGGAGCTTTATCATGTCATCAGAAGAATTAACATGCTCAGTTTGTGAACGAGCTGGTTGTGAATGTATTTGTGATTTGGTTGTTAATAAAGAAGATTATGATGCCGTTGTACATCTGGCAAAGAAACTTCTTAAAGGCGCCAACATCTGTATGGAAGAACAATCTTTAATCCAGCCTTTCTTCTCTATTGTAAAGGACAATGCTGCTATCATCGGTAAGTTGAATCTATTCGATGAATAACAAGACTCCCTGCCAGGCACTAGCCTGGTGGGGTTTCTTCATCTTTTTTAAAAAACCCTGGAGCTTCGTGAAGAACTCTTGTGGTAGTTCGAACGTGGGGACCCTGCAGCTTCGGGCCGAGTACCGTGCTAGTACCATCGCTGTTTGGGGATGGGGATTAGTGGTACGGGTTTTTTGAGTATAGTCTATGTTTATCCACCAATTTAAAGGAGTTTGCTATGAAACTAGTTCAGCTTGTTGTATTCATTTCTGTGGTTCTTTACGGCCAGTTCGTTTTCGCGGCTATATCTTACGAGAAAATCAGCTGTCTTGTGGGCGATTCAGTTATGTTCTTGACCGTTCCTATGGACAGTAACTGGGACAATTTGCAAATGGAGGATGCGGGCAAAGCAGTATGCGAGTCAATGGCGTTGGTAAGAATAATTCCGGGGCAGGTACTTGATGCAGAGGAGGAGTAAATGGAAGCATGGACGGCGCAGTACCGTTATACTGGACCCTATAGACTGGATGTTACGGTCAAAGGTCAGGACATGACGGGTAAGTTATTCGCACCTACTTGGGATATGGTCATGAATTATAAGGCATCCAAGGGAACGGAAGCGGATAAAAAGATTTACATTGAGCAGTACCATAAGGTAATTCTTAATGTAATCAAAAATCATCGCAAGGAATGGGATGAATTGCTGGCACGCAAGTACGTGGTGATTGTGTGCTTTTGTAAGGCAGGTGAGTTTTGTCATAGACACCTGCTAATGCATTACCTTACACAGTATGGTGCTGTATGCCATGGGGAGATTACTGACTTCTCACGCTGGAGCAAAGAACGTAAGGTGATTAGTGAATTCAAAGGCCAATACGGTTGGGCATCCAACTTCGCGCCGTGTAAGTTCACGCATGAGAACATTGAATATGATTCTACCGAGACATTTTATCAGGCAATGAAGTATGGGCCTAATGATATGTTGAAGATTAAGGTGGATAATAAATTCATTGAAGTCAATGCACGTGAGTATATTTCCAAACTACCGGCGGGTAAAGCCAAACGCATGGGCAAGAAAGCAAAACTGCCTTGGAACTGGGACACCCTGCGAGTGGATGTTATGGAACTTGCGTTGAATTACAAGTATGACCAGCCTTACTACAAAAGTCTGTTGCTTAGAACGGACGATGCCTTGATGATTGAAGGCAATTGGTGGCATGACAATTTTTGGGGAGACTGCTCCTGCCCTAAGTGCGAGCATATCAAAGGTGCAAATACGCTTGGTCAGTTGACTATGCGTAAGCGTGATGCACTACGGAAAGTTTAACATAGTGGTACTGCTCTTTCGGGAGTAGTATCACACTCAATTCTAACGAAGGAGAATTTGTATGAATCATTACAATGAAGTTGCTGGGGTTCTTGAAACAGGTGCTGAATTAGTATCTCCTCATCTGCGTTGGTTAATTCGTAACGCAATTCTGGAGCACTGCGGACCTGCGGCAGTAAATCTGATTGCTTACAATGAGTCAGTCCCTGCTGAACACTACGGCATAGCTCATGCACCAAGCAAATCTCTGGTGTTGAATCTTGAGAAGCATTTCTACAATGCCGTCATCAAGGTTCAGGAAGATGAGAATATGTATGCATCACTGCGTACACTAATTCTCCATGAGCTTTTGGACACTGCCAAGCATGAAGCACATCATCTGCTGGTAGCTTTCGAAGAAGGTAACTTTGAAGATAGCGACCTTGACGAAGAAGGTGCTAAAGTTGCGGGCAAACTTTCATGGCAGGTTGCACGTGATTGGGATGTTAACATAGTCCTATTCGGCACATTCCTTGATACGCTTATTGATGATTTCATTGCTGATGTCAAAGAAGCTACCTTGGAAACACCAACCATGTGGAAAGACCTGCAGGTATACATGCATGAGAATTGTCTGGGGTATTACAATCCAGATAAAGATATGGAACTCTCAATCATGAATACTTTCGAGGCCCTTGCCAAAGATGACAATCCATGGATGACGGAACCTGCTAAGTTCCTTGATACTACTATCTGCGAAACTGAACGCACTCAGGTGCCAACAGTTCCTGCGGTGGACGGTATTGATATACCTGTGGATAATTACGAGTCGCAGATGCCTATTCATCCTCAAGAAGTTACTCCTGCGGGTATGAGTATGTTTGAAGCTTTGGCTCTGGTGCAAAACAGTGGAGCACAGCCTATAATCAGTCAAAGTACTTTCGAAAGATTTATGGCGCAGTCATTAAAGGAGGATGGGTACGTACCACCCTCACTACCTGCTATGGGTGATTCTTATCCAGTGTACGATGGCGGTGATGACTATGACTGGAATGAAGAGCCTGAATTGGCGCCTGTTGCTCCGATAACTCCGGTCATGCAACCTATGACACAAACAGCTCCTGTAGCTCCTGTAGCTCAAGGTGCTGGTGGCCATGGCATGGCTAAGGTTATCGAAACGGTATTCCGTACTATATTCTGGCATGTAGTCAATAAAGGTGAATTCACACATGAGGGTAGTTATAATAACCCTGCGGTTGTGATGCAACCTGTTAGTATTGCACACATTCCGGGTGCTTTGGATATATTCACCAACATGGATACCTTGGACAAGAATGGTAAGTATGCCAAGAATCAGCCGTGTTCCATGGGTATAACTGGTATGTTAACTAAGGAAATGCTTCCTAAGTATACCATGTTCCTGAACATTGCTGGAACCGTTCACCGACGCTCATTGGTTGCACAAAATCCGAATGCAGTTGACGGACAAGGTGCACTCAAAACTTGGGCGAAGGAAGCTCGTCAAGGTACCAAGATTATGTACGTACTTGGTGATGAGAAAAATCCCGGAGTTCGTGCAAGTATTAAGCTCACTGCTGGAAGTCCTCTCGGTCAGGAGGAATACAAGCTGTGGACCTGATACGAACTGGCATTGTATTAAACGCTAGGGAAATCCGAAATGAATTTGGGTACACACATAAGTATCCGAATTCATTTGGGAAAGGCACAAAGGTGTGGATTCACTATGACAATAGTGGAAACATACTTAAGATTGAACCTATGGAGGTTTGTGGGGAGTAGTGGTACTGCTCTGTGATGGTTTGGGTTCTGCTGTTCCCTGCTGTTTCGTTCTCCTTTCCCTGCCCCTTCTTGGGGGTGGGGATGGGGATGGGGATTTTGGGGGATAGTGGTACTGGGTTGATGATGGGCTTGTGGGTGTTCCCTTGCCTTGTTGTACTTTCGTTTTATCATTTTTTAAGGAGATTTATCATGAGTAATGCATCCAAATTCGTAGCTATTGCTGTTGCTGTACGTGCCGCTGGTTCCAAGAATGCCGCTACCGGTCAGTCTCATGGTGGTGTTTACTACCCAGAGCACGTTGTGAATGGCGTCAAGAACACTGCGCGCTTTGAGGCTAATGTGTATATTAACGGTATGAATTACACCGACCCTGAAACCGGCACCGTGAAGGAAGGACGGAATGAAATCGTGCGCATCGTTGCGTGGAATGGCCGTAATGCTAAGCCGGGTTCTGGACTCGCTGACCTGTGTGCAAAGGCTATCACCAAAGGCAAAGAGTTCTCCTGTGAGCTGGACATCCGCACCTTCAAAAAGCGTTTGTTCATTGACGACAAACCTCAGGTTGACCATATGGGTCGTGAGATTCTTGTCAACGGTACCAACTTTGTCATGAAAGGTCTCCCTATCTGGGGAAATGATTCTGACCAAGTTATCCTTGACGAAATTCAGAACTACCGTCAGACCGGTCAGGCTACTTTTGCCGCTCGTCCACCTTTCTGGAATGTTGTTGGTCATGCTGACGCCGCTATCTGGGATGTTATCAAGAAGTCCCGTCGTGCCGCTCAGTATATTCCGGGTAGCACCACTTTCGGTCATGCCCGTGTTGTAGTTCCGAATGGTGCTCAGCTCCTGAATGCTGGTGGTAACGCTGGCAACATGGACCAAGCCGGTCTTATGGCGATGCTTCAAGCATTGATGGCTGGTCAGCAGAAACCGGCTCCTGTTGCAGTACCTGAACCTGTTGCTCCTGTTGTTCAGACTCCTGCTCTTCCTGCCGGTATCGACCCTGCTATGATGGCAGCTCTTCTGGCTCAGTTCGGTGGGGGTGCTACTCCTGCTGTTCAGACTCCTGCTGTTCAGACTCCGCCTGTTACTGCCGCCGCTGGTTCTGTACTCAACGGTCAGATGCCTATCTAATCTCTTCCTTGTGCCGTGCCATCCTTCGGGGTGGTGCGGTACATTTTTTCTTTTTTAAGTGGCTTCGCTAAGAAACAGCAGGTACCCTGGGGGTGTTAGCTTAGGTGGTCGGTTATACTATCATTAGGTCATTGGTTGGAGGATACGCTTTGTCTAGCTTACTGTTTCATTTCTTCGGAATTTTCGGTGGTACGTTTTATTTTTTTCTTTACAGCTGGCCTATGGTTAAAGACGTTACTGGGAAGTTTGGCCTGGAGGAGTTGCCGCTTTTTTGTTCTCTAGACCGGATCGTGATTCATACCTGTGACTTTTTACAGATGGTTACTTTTGGGCAGGGATTATTATGTGGGAAGAATTAGTATCTTTAACTAACCTCCCCACTATTTACTATTGTATAAATTCTGCATTAACTATGTCCATGTCCCATGCTGGGGGTGGGGTGGCTGCTTTATATTGGTCACGTACTTTAACAAAGACTTTAAATAGTTTCTCATTTGTTAAATGCTCATCTTTTAAAACAGTGCATTGGATTTCATTACCATACTTTTGTACGAATTCATATACTTTTTGTCTAGTTATACCTTTGGTAAGTTCTTCAACGGGCGCGGTAACAATAACATCTGGGCTTGATAAAGTTGCTATAACTTCTTCAAACTCTGCAATGATTTTTGCAAGTACTGCTCTGTGTTCTTCTATAGTAATATATTTAGTAGTATCTACTACACAATCATTAGTAGTACTATTATCTACCATTGGTACATCAAGTGGTACCAAATTGTTGGTACATGTACCAACTTTTTTAGTATCAGACTTGGTACATGTACCAACTTTTTGTGCACGCTTGTATGATTGTCTTAATGTATTTGCCTTAACAGTGGCACCATCATTCTTTGCATTGAACTCTTCTGCTACTTGTTTACATGCTTTATTTACGGATAAACCTCCTACTACTAATTTAGTTACTGCGTCTAAAGCGGATTCACCACAGATGTCTACATTAATTTTTACTTTGCAATCGCTCATATGTTTCTCCTTAATTAAAAAATACTTGGTACATGTACCAACTTTTATAGTTAATTGTTGGTACATGTACCAACTTTGTAATGCGTATTATACCACATCTAAACTAAAAGTCAATAGGATAATTTAACCTATAATATAATAGTAGCAGTATGACACGGTGTCATATTAAAAAATTCACGGGGGAATTTATGAAGAGAAAACCATTTATTTCAAGACGCTTCAAAGAGAGGGAACCAAGAGAGGGGTATGCTCAAACACTACAACTGAGTTTAATACCTGCTACGAAACTAAGCATATGCTTCTGGTGTATTATGACTGTCATAAGTGTATTGCTGGCCTATATGTTACAGGATAATCAGGTTGGACTTTACGTGCACATTACTTTGACTTTGGGCGCGGCGGCAATAGCATTAAGGCATTCACTTGAATTATGCCGTCTTAAAGGAGAGCTAAGCGTAATGCTAGATGAGCATCCAGAATACAAATTGGATTAAACAAAAATGATTAACGTTAATAATAGTACTACTATACTAGAACAAAATTAGAATAGTAGTACTATTGTGTTATTAATTCTGCACAAAATGAAGGAAAATCACCTATGCCTGATCCGGCACTATCTCAGCTAATTCATGCTATATTATACATAGTACTATACTTTCCATTGGGTAATGCAGTACAAAGATATTTTGATAGACTACATCCCATATCACTACTCTATTCACCGGTACTACCATTATTACTAGGTAGTAATTTGGCTGATGCTATGGGTATTTATTTTAAATAGGTGGGGACATGTCCCAACTTTCAACTAGGGACACTGTCCCCACCTACAATAAAATTTTTGGGGGTTTATTGAAATGGCGTTATCAACAATATGTCTAGTAGTATCTATACTATTTACTATCCTATGTGGAGCAAGTTTAATAGCAATATCAAAATGGATTGATGATACAAAGTATCGTATAAGATTCATGTGCTATACTATAATATGTGCCGTAGTAGCAGGTGCTAACCTAATACTATATTTCCTACTGGAATGTCTAGAGTATGCTGATAAGGTTATTACCTTACTTCCTTCTTCGTCAGCTATAGTACTATGCTACTGTTAGTGTGGTACTCTTGTGCCATTACTATTGTACTATTCTACTAGTATATTATTACTATTTTCTAAAATTATTGTGAAATTTTTCTTTATGAAAAAAAAGTGTGACTAATTTGCACCCATGATGTGTAATTACACTGTAATAGTAAAAATATAGTAGTAGTAATATAGTAGTAGAATAGTACAATAGTGGTGGTAGAATTCAGTACAATGATGATAGTAGAATAGTACAATAGTGGTGGTAGAATGAGTAGCAAAGTTATGGTAGATTCAGTAGTAAAATTGTGGTAGGATAGTAGTAATATGTGTGTCGTATAAGAGTAGCAAAGTTATGGTAAAAATGCATGAGAAAATCAGTACAAAAAGATTATGTTTTGTATAGGGTAGAATTGTACTTTGTTATGGTATATATTTTACTAGCTCATCTGGAGGGTATTCCTCGCCCGCGCCAATAAATATAAGGATAACGTTATGAGTACTGCTACTGAAGAACTGCAAGAAGTATTATGTGTTTTGCTAGAGGCTGATGTAGATGTTAGAAAAATAGCTACAATAAATATAACACCTATAGCTGTAGGTAATTCATCCGATGTTATTATAAAAAATAAGATAGAAATAAGTATGTTTAAATAGTAGTATAACTATAAAGGAGTAGCATTATGAGTGATTCATTTAGTATTGACTTTTCTAGTGATAACCCTTGGATGAAACTGTATGCTTTCTTATTGTATAGAGAGTCTTGTAAAGGTATATGGTTAGATATTTCTCCGAAAGACTGGGATACTTTTATATTTGATTATGGTACCAGTGTTAAAGTAGATAGGTACTGGGATTCAGGTGGTGGACAGTCTGACGGATTACGTTTAGATATGCATAAATATGATGAACAATTACATGATTTTTCGTGTTCTTACTACATTAATGGTTCTAAAGTCTATATGGAACATTTGGCTGATGTAGTTAGCTATATGAAATCTTATATGTCTGACCCTAAAAATGTTACAAGTTTTAATAACTTTGAGCGTACTTTTGGTGTTAGTCACGATATGATACCTACAGTGTTAAGTATTGTAGCAGGTCATTCTATATCAGGTCTATTCTTCGCTGCCAAATTAATGGCTGTAATGTACGAAGCTGATCAAGAGGGAGAGCCACTAAATATAATTGCTAAAACATATACAGCAAAGGAGATAAAAGCATTAAAAGGTTATGCTTTTCTAGCTTGGTTGGATATGGAACGTAGAAACTATACTGGTTGTTAATATATGATATTCATCGCCAGCGCCAATAAATTACAAGGAGATACACCATGAGTTGCTTTAATAAAAGAGTAGTAAATAGTTTTACCAAAAGTTTGAAGAAGCCTTTAGGAAGAGGTAGACTTCGTGCCGTAACAGTAGCACCTATTAATACTTCAGTGCATGATGTTAAGTTTACATATAATTGCTGTAGAACTATGCGACATACTGGGTAATATGCCTTTATCAACAATATACAATGGAGAAGTTCTAGACTGGCATTTTAAAAAAGGTGGTCAGGATTTTATTTATAATTTCTACATTGGTGATATTTTAATCGGGCAGATATTTCACATAAAGAAATCATGGGATGCTGTATCATGGTATCCCAATAATGTTTGCCCTGTGAATGGTTTTAGAACAAGATATGATGCTGCTGAATTCTTACTCCGCCTATGGAGAAATCAATTAGAATAGTAATATAAGGAGTACTATTATGGCTGAGTCGATGATAAAGAAGTACCAGAAACAAATCAGTATGGTGTTAAGTGATGCCGCTGTAATGATGTCATACAATAGTTGTAATGATATTCCTGAGTCTTTTTGGGAGGGCCTTACATACGAAGATAAGCAAGAAATATTGAGGGAAGCTTATCGAGAAGGTGTAATTACCAAAGAAGCTTTTGACGCAGGTTGGATTGGTGATGCTAATGTTGCTATGTTATTTTCAAAATGGTTGAAAGAGTCATGAAACACAACGATATATCTAAAATCTTTAGGAAATTGCTTATGTTAAGAGGCATACCTATTGACACAGGCACATGGGACCATGTTATTTATAAATTTGCTGCAAATAATTCTTCTATGGTAAATCCTTACTTGAATGATGCTATACATATGACTATAGATGATACACTTGCTGCAATAAATAATAACAATATAATGGGTAGTAGGTCTTCAAAAGAAGAACTGACTTGGAAATCTACTATACCTTTCTCTTGTCCTAACTGTGGTGCATTGGACAATTATGTTGTCTATCTTAATATTGAGACACTCATTTGTAATCATTGTAATCACGAAAGTGATGTAAGGTTATATTGTAAGGATGTCGAGCTTATTGCCATCGATCCTTTAACTGAAGAGCCATTGGAAAGATAACTACGGAGGCTATAATGCCTAGAGATATGGAGTTTAATGCAGATAATTATTATCCAAATACAACAAAGGATTGGATTGATCTTTTCGGCGCCGATGCAAGAATACTCTGCGTTGTACGTGATATTGGTGGTGAACAAGGAGGACCAGTAGTAATAAAACATGTAGATGAACATGGCTTTTTGGACATACATAGAAAACGCTGGGATACAGCAGCACCAATCTTTATTGATGGTAACAATAAACCTATTATGCTAATGAAGTTGGATACCATTAGAAAGTATAATGTTTTATGGGAAAGCGTATTTATTTTTGACCCTTCTATCAAGCGTAGAAAATAAAAGGAATTACTATGCACAAACCAAATTTCAATGCTGGAGACCTTGTAGACCATAATGCTGTGTCTGCTATTATTAAGAATGATGCTGGTGAAGTACTAGTATTTTTTCATCATAAGTATCAGGAGTGGACAATACCTGTTGGTAAGGCTGAACAAGGTCAGACTGTTGAAGATGCTTTACGTATGGAAATTTCAGAAGAATGCGGTCTTGAACTTATCTCTTTCAAAAAGGATCTTATTAAGAAGTATGTCTACCCGCGTGAGAAAAAAGATATTAACGTGGAATTACACCAGTTTACTGTAGATAAATACTCTGGTATACCTCAAAACCTTGAACCTAAGAAGCATTCTAATATGCAGTTTATGTCTGTAAACGAGCTGCAAAAATTGGATAATAGGATGGATGTATTAGATTTATTTCTCTCTACCCAGTAGATAGTAGTAATAGTATAAGGAGTACATAATGAAAACAAAGTTCAATGTAGGTAGTAATAATAAACAGGTAGGCACAGATGATACAACACAGATTCAAGTAGGATTGCTACCTGTTGTGGCTTTAGTAGGTGCTATAATTATTGTAGTACTTGCTATTATTAAATACACGTAATATGGTTACTATTTGCAAGTTGTTAGATATGTTAGAGGATGCTGTGTATATATCATACGAGTTTGTTTTAAGTATATTCAACAACCCAAAAAATGATAAGGAGTAGTAAAATGGATAAGGTACAATTGGTTGTTTTTCTAAGAAAAATTGGCACTAAACTAGCCACAGGTGCTACAGAAATTTTTAATGCTAATAAACATTCGTTTACTTTATCAACATTACCTAGCCATGATGAGATATCTCTAATATTAGATGATTTTCTCATGCTTATGCAAGAAAAACTTGAGGCTGATACGGAATATAAGCCAATGACTGTCATCAAGCTATGTACTTGGCTAAAAAGCAGTGCTGAAGAGTATAGACATAAACTAGCAAAATCAGATGTACTTGATAATGTTTTAGTTGGTCTTATTAACGAGGTTGCCGCTAGTCAATGGTTTGATTACGCTCTCAGCCCGCGAGATTTGTCAGGTAACCATAGTAAAACTAAGATAATTCCAAGTGAGTTCGGCCTTAGTTAACCTACAGGAGACACCTATATGGAAGAAGAAAAAGACCATACAATACCCTGTATAGGTGTTGATGATAAATTGCATGTGTGTTTACCATGGGAAAATGTAACAAAATGTGGTATAAAAGTAAAGAAAAAATTAGTAAAAGATAAGGATTGGCATACTAAATACTCATGTTATGAATGTACATATTAACAAGGAGAAATACCATGCAAGATGCTGAAAAGAAAGAATATATTGAGTTAAAAAGTGCAGATATTCACCGTAAAAAATCTGCCTTGATATCAACAATGCTCCAGGCTATTACTGCCGGACATATGGTTGACATGCCAAAAGAAGAATATGATAAAGCTTGTAAAGAACTTGGTTATAATAAAGATACAATGGACTATAAAAAGTTTGTTGCTTTTAAATTAGCACAGGCAGATATTGCAATTGAAAAAGCAAAGAAGGAGGGTATTATACCTAAAGACTTTTAATAAGTATGTGTAATAATTAACAATTTTGGAGTAACTAATGTATAAACCTGGGGATATAGTACCGATAAAGTTTTATGGTAAGTTGCTATTGTTTCAATTTCTTGATGAACATGAGAAGATTGATGAGCATACTTATTATCAATCACCTTTCAATAAAATAACTCAGAAATGTCGTGAAAATTATACTGAAAATATGGCTAAATTCGACCCAGCCGACAGTATTTTTAGTTCGACATGTATAGGGGAAACTCCTTTTGAGGGGCATACACACCGTATTTATCTACGTAGACTGGGGGATAAGCTTACATTAGATCCACCAGTACGTAAGGATATATTTATTAAAAATTATCTTCCGGGTAGTAAAATATTTACTCTGGTTACTTCTGGTGGCGAGTCATTGCAATATCAATATACCAACGTCAACAAACATTTTATGGATAATGTTTTAGATTTGGTAAAGTATCTTGGGTATCAAGACGGTTACCACTACTGGATTTCAAACGATTACCTTGCCAAAGTAGCATAAAAATTCGACATACAGGTGGCCACTATGTGTGATACAAACAAAAAGGTTTCAATACTGGTATTGTATACAGTAAATGGTAAGACAAGAACAGATGATTTTTCTATAACTGTGCCCTCAAGTCATCCAGAAGGCCAACTTCCATCGGCTTTTGCAATTAACAATATGATTTTTAATAATATGCGCACGGAGATGCAGGATATTATTAGTGGTATACCTTCAACTTCATACATGACAAACAAAGGTGAAGAAATTCCATGTAGTATGGTGTTAACAGTGCCAAGATTTGAGGTAGAGGTGAAGGCAGTACAACTCATTAAGTAATTGATCTATCAATATTTTAAGGAGAATTACCATGAAAAATACTACTGTGTTTGTTACACCAAAAATTGTACCTTTGGAAAATCTTCCGGCCAATAACAATCCTTTTCATCATGACCAATTTAGAATGGGAACTGATGTATCAGGCGCTTGGACCGCTATGTATAGTGAATTTGCCGGGCTGAAGCAAGAGCACAACATGACAGATGAAGAGAAGTTACTTCAAAAATGTGGAAGCCTTATATTCAATGATGATCCAGACCATATCATAATGGTAAATCGTAAGACTGGTCAGCGTTTCATGATTGATTTTTCCCCCGAAAATATGGAGAACTTAGGTGAGACTGGAAAAAAGAACGCCTGAAGTAGGTGAACTATTAGTATGTAAACTAACTGCTGGTACATTGGACCCTATAATCCGAGGCAAAAAATACTGTGTAGATGATGTCGATTGTGATGAAAACGGTAACATCTCCTTACATGTTAAAGGTTCTTGGTACCATAGTAGCTGCTTTAACTTAAACTAAGGTAATCACTATGAATGTGACTTTAAAATTATTAGGCGTGGCCAAATTTGTATTCGCTTTGGCATCTTTATTGGTGTTACTTATATCACTGATTGAAATGTTCAATCTTACCAAACGTATACGTGATAAAGTAGGTCAAGGCTTTATAGATGAAACAAACGCCGAGATATCAAGAATATTTGGTGTGATACTGCCGTGTATACTGCTTTTATATTTAGTAACTGATGGCATAATTATACTTATTAAATTAGCAATTGGAGGTACTTAAAGCAATGTTTAGCACATTTATTAAGTGGTTATTTAACATAAGTGATCGTTCCTCTTGTTTTAATAATTGCCTGTTTTATAAGAAAAATGAATGCCATATGTATGGTAAAGGCCATAGAGCAGCGCATCCATGTGATGAATACTATTGCCATAAACCATGCGTTTCCGAGGCTTTAAAAAAGATAGAGGAAGATGATTTATCTGAAGAAGTATAACCTATTAGAATTAAAGGAGTAATCAAGTAAGTTATGTCGTCATACATCACATTTTTAGAGTTACTTGTTAAAGCAAATGATATGGAGGCTGCCTATAAACGTATGTTAAAAGGTAAAGACCTTAAAAAATCAGGCGAACAAGTAAAAAAGTATATCAAACAATATGGGAGAATGCATTACAATCCTATATATGAAAACAGTAGATATTATGAAAAAGGTGGCACTAAAGTACAATCTGTGGCATATTATATATTCCCGTTTGTTACTCAAGGGCCGTTAAGAAATATTGACAATCTTATAAGTTTGTACAAGTTTTTCTTTGTGCCTTCTAAGGTAGTCGTAACTACGGAGTATTCTTATGAGTCCGGTAAGTAAACCTACAATACCACCTAGAAGTAAGTTCTCAAAGTACTCTGGGAGTAAATCCAGGGAAGTTGCAAAAAATAGTATCTTACTTGGTGCTGTCATTGTTGGCGTGATTGTAGTAATATTGGTAATAGGTACCATGCTTAAGAAAGCTAATTATTATATGTTCTATGAGAGTGAGGTAAAGCAAACGATTCAAGAACTCGTTAAATCTTCCTCACTTAAGTAGTTCTAAAGCTATAAATGGGGAGGGTTTGTTATGGAAGAGCAGAATGTGGTAAGTAAAAAGAAGGTAAGAGTTAAATTTACATGTCGTGGTGTAATCTATGAGCATGATTGTAAAGCTTTTTTAAATCAGCATAATAAACTGCTCACAGGGGAACCATTGAAGCAGTTAAAACTTAACCTATTCACGGCACTAATACGGGCTGGTTATGTCAGTAGAGAAGACATTAAAAAGAACGATAAAGATGTCTTTAATATGATCTCAAATGTCGAGGTTTCTGTGTTGGTTTAAGTGCCCTTTTAAGACCTATTTTTATAAAAAGGTATCAAGCTTAACATAACTATTTGTTATCAAATCTAGGTACCTTTTTACTCTTTCTACTAATAATCTAATAGGCGCTTAAAGAATCTTAAATTAGCAAAAACTACCCATTAATTGCAATAAATTAAATTTGCAATGTATTTTTAGAAGTATGATAGTATAAAAAAATAGTAAAATTGTACTCTCATGTATCTATGACACTAATTACACTATTTATTACAGTAGTGTAACGCCGTGTTACACAGTGTAACAATTAAAAAAGAGAAGCTTATGTTTAAAAAACTTTTAATAGCTATACCTATACTACTCACAGTTTTTTTATGTGGTGTAGCATTAGCAACTGTAAGAACAGTGCAAGTTGAATTTGCATTCACTAAACCTCAAGAACCTCCACCAGCACCACAGTTGCTGGGCTATAAACTTTACAGAGAAGGTGAATTTGTTTGCTCGTCTTATAAAACAACCGTCTTTGTCATGGACTGCAGAGTTGACGTAACAAAACCTAATACATTATTCACCATGTCGGCTTACTATTCAGACGGTACTGAAGGGCCTCAATCACCTACTTATAATTTTGAATATTCAGAAGTAGTAACACCATCTAAATTCTTTATGATTAAAGATATAGAAAATTCTGATAAAAAGTTGGTAACTTTAACATTGACCGCTCCAGTAAATGCAAATGTTGTTGGATATAATGTATATGCAAATAACTTATTAGTATGCGAGGATAGAGATGTTAAAGACTTAACAATAAATTGTGTAATGAATATCTCTGGTACAACAACATTCGCATTAACTGAAGTATTTGCTGATAATACTGAGAGTTCTTTTTCTAACCCTATTACTTATGCTCCGTAGTTGGTTTGGGGAGTAGTGGTACTGGCGTTTTGGGGTAGTTCGCATCATTAATCTTTAATTGGAGATACACATGAATTTCTTATCACCTGCAAGTTTACTTTCTTTTCTTATTATTTGTTTACTAATGGTCTTAGTATTCAAATTTATCAAACATAAAACAAAACCTGCAGTAAAAGTCTTAAAACGGCCTAAAGACTGGCCACCGCCACCTTCACCAAGAGGTGCCACAACTAGTAGGTCACGTAGTACTATCATAAATAAGTCGAATACACCGAAAAGTTCTAATTTGCGTAGACGAGTTAGAAATAATGATGAGGGTGATGAAGGGCTGGATATCGTTGAAATGGCCTTGGCTGCAGAACTTATTAGTGAACTTCTGGAAGATACACCACAACAGGCTGAGTTCTATAGAGGAGGTGAATTTGGTGGGGCAGGTGCATCGGGGTCGTACAATGATGAGCCAGTTAAAACCACCGAATCCTACTCAAGTCCAAGCTACTCAAGTGGTAGTTGGGGTGGGGGATCTGATAGTTGTAGCGATAGCAGTAATTGTAGTGGCGGAAGCGACGATTAAATAAACCTAAATGTTTGGAGTCCATTGTAGGCTCCAACATTTTAAAAGGAAATTACTATGCACGCATATTACACACCAAAAAGACAAGATGTTGAGGCAAGACTTCTTACCGAAGATAACATTAATGAACTTGAAAAATGGACTGAGGGTAGTATTAAAGGTACTAAACTGCCTATCAAAGACAGAGTCCTTGATATATGGGATACTTTCACCGATAGTGAACTTCGTGTTAATATGGGCGAGGTAATTGTATATTGTGCTGGCACAAAAAGATGGGAAGTTTACACCTTAGACCAGTTTAATATGTTATTTGAAGAATTGATAGGTTAAACAAACGAATACTGAGGTAGTAATATGGAGTCACACAGTAACCTATGCAACAACAAAAGGTGAACATTGCTGCAAGTGGGGTGGTTGCAACGGCACAATAATTATTTAATTTTGGAGTGGCTTATGTCTATTAGGAGTATTTTAATAACAATAAACCGTGATATGATACCTAAAGAAGTATTTGAAAAAGAACCAAAACTTCTATGCATACCTTATCAAGCGGTTGTAATACTTGGTACCGGTGATTCTTTTTCAGACGGTTTAAAAAAGTTCTTATACTCTTTCTACCAATCATCTAATTGGTATAACAAAGAGATTGCGGCCAAGACATTATGTTACTTTGAGTCAATTCCTTATGAAGGTACTTGGTCAGCAACCATAGAAAAGTATAGGCAAAAAGTAAAGATAACAGGTATTTTTAAACAAATAAACTATGTTGCTTTTTGAGGAGATTATTATGCATTGTGGAATATGTAGTGAAGAAAATCCGTGTCCAGATTGCTTGGTTGAGGAAGTGAGGTATGCTGTAGAACGACACGATATCACCTCTGATAGAACTTACCATACTCAGGGAGGTGGTACAGTAAGATGGGATGGGAATCAGTACGTCTTCGTCGAAGTACCAGAGTGGGGAGATTTTAAAGTCGGTGATCCGTTACCTGACCAATGGTCTATAGCTTGAGGTGTAAACATGAAAAAAGTAACTGTTGCTGAATCTACTAAGATAACTTGCCCTTTCATACAAAAACACGGCGAGGCAATTCAGTGCATTAACGAAAAATGTTTTGCTTGGGAAGTGGTTGATGAACGTATAGAGAGGGAAGACCACTCTGGTGCAAGAGAAATGATGTATAAGATAAGACTGGAGAGAAAACAGGAAATAACAAGAAAGGGTCCGCCTGGTTCTTGTGGATATTTAATCTTAGAGGAACGTGGCACATGTGTTAGACTATTCCCTACATCTGGGGCATAGTGGTACTGGTGTTTCGGGTCCTTTGATAAGTTTTTATAAGGAATAATAAATGCAAAGTGCTTCAATAAAATTAGAATACCATAAATATAGACAGAATGTACAGTCTTTATTGCATAGGTATAGAGGGTTACGAGAGGAGGATCTAAATGAATTAAATCCAGCGTTCTCTTGTGTTTTATGTGGTTACTACACATGTAAACACCACAATCAACCTAAAAAAGGATGCTTTAGTCAGCGACCTATAGTAGAAAATGAATGGGCAGAATTCTATCTCTTTAATAATGGGTGAATGTTATGGAAAAAAGTGACAATTTATTTATTACTGGTTTTCAATCTCTGCAAGAGTGTAGACAGTCTATAGTAACATTAGCAAAGAATATAGAGGGTGATATATCCTCTACTATTGTAAATGCTGCTCGTATTGCCAGTATGCGTTCATTGCTTGAATTATTTGAGAAGTATAATGATATGCTGGTTGCAATGAAAACTGGTGTAAATACACCGCAAGAAGTAGAAAAGCTTAATCATATGGCATATGAACATGTCATGAATGTAGAGGAACCTGCTTATCCAGAAAATACTATCTACATTGAGAAGTACAATTTCTGGAGAGGTATAGCAGGTGAAAAGCATTTTGACCCTTATTTTGATGCAGAAGGAAGAAATTAATGAAGAAAGATAGTAACTATGGCTGGTTTAATACAACAATTCAGCTTATAATTGTAGCTGTGGTAACGGTTGGAATAATTGGTCTATCGTTAATACGTTATACATAATATACAAATCTTTATTTAGGAGAAGTTAATCATGTCTAATAGATACGTACCAGAAACGGGTTTTGAAGTTGACACTGACCTTGTATATAACCTCAAACAAAGTACAAATAGGAATGGTATAATTAGCTATAGAGATGGTAAACCTCAAATGGGTAATGATATTTCAATTCGTCTATTAAAAGCACACGATTCCAAGATGTCAACGGAAGAGTTGCACGATTTCGCAAAGTACATTGCCAAATGTGCCAATGACTACCTGTTTATTGAGTTTAACGCAAGCTTTGACAAAGCCGCCGATGAAAATTTGGTTGGGCGTACCGTTATGGCTGCTGAAGGTATGTATAGTCAGCGTGTTGGTATTATTGAGCATCAATTTCCAGCAGGAGAACTTGATACAGAAATTATTTACAATGTTCGTTTTTCTACCCAACATATGGGACAATATAAAATTGACCAGTTTGATATTCTAGACTAAAGGAGTCTATCATGCAAGATGCATCATCAGCTGTCTTTATTCCTCAGCAAAAGATAACTACGCGTTTCTGGTTAACAAACCCATCTACCTTTCCAAAAGTTCTTGATGATTTGAAAGAGTTCGGACCGTCTATCATACCATATAAAGGTACTGTTGACCCATATAGACATTATGATGGAAGAATTCTTTTTGTATTCAAAGGCACCGAGCTTGAAAAATTTCATAAAGCCCTTGCTATAGCTCAGAAACACTCTGCCCTTACAGAATTGCTTGTAAGCGATGAATGGATGCAAATCAAATTACCAGTAAGAACTGTGCAAACCAAAACTGTTTGGTAATTATATTATATTATATTATATAAGGAGACAGTTATGATGGGTGTAAAGGTAGGATATCAAATGTGTAAAGCATGTAGAAGAAAAGCTTATAGAAGTTATAAGGCTTGGACTGATTTTTCAGAAGCCTTGGCAACTAAAGGGGACACTTTAAAACCACCATACATAGGCTGTCCGGGACCTATAGTGGATGATTATCATGCTAAAATGGTACGTCAGGTAGAAGACTATGTAAGGGTTAATATACCAGAAGCATTTGGTGTAAAATTGTCTTACCCCGAAAAGAAATTATATGAACTTGGTGAAGATGTACCTGTATGGTGTCCATATAAAGACACTGGATGGAAGCCAGAAGATGATATGAAAATGATTTGGCTTAATGGTGAACATGTACAAGATTTTGCACAAAGAGGAAAAACATACGAGTTTACTGAGTAAGTTGACTAAATATCGCTGAGGTTATTCGATGGAAGAATTAGAGCTACGTGTTAAAGATCTACAAGATCTTATGGCTAGTACAGATGATTTTTGTACTAAAGTATGTAAACTCTGCAAAGGTTCAGATGTACCATGTAAAGAAAGACTATTAGTTGCTTTAATAGATAAAGATGCTAAAATAGCAGGACTATCTTCATCTTATCGCAAAGTAAAAATGGAATTGGAGGAATTAAAACGTACCAATGCAGCTAAATATGTACCTAAAAAGAAAAAGGGTCCTTATAATAAACTCAAAAAGTTCAATATAGCTGAAGTACTACCAAAAATAGGAGGGCATAAAAAATTTATAGTGACTCCTGAGGTGAGCGTCAACACATACAGTGTACGATTACGTACATTTAAACGGAGTACTATATGTGTTAGATGTGGTCTAAAAGGTACACACTTTTGGGCAGAAAGTAATCACAATATGAATAATTATCATCTAAATCTCTACGCAACAAATGAACACGGCCATGAGGTGCTGATGACTAAAGATCATATTATACCTAAGTCTAAAGGTGGGGCGGACACATTGGCTAACATGCAGACAATGTGTACTAAATGTAACTTAAAGAAAGGCAACCAATTGGATGGCACCTGGTGAATAAAATAGCAAAAGCATTGGTCCAAGTCGATGAGCATGATTCCGAAATACTTATACGTCCATGTTTTCCAGTAAATATTAGGCTGATGAAAACAAACGTAGGGTATTTTAATGTAGTTGAACAAGCAATTAATCATATGAAAGGAGTAATTCAAACTAAATTTTCCGACTACGCCGCTCTGCAAGGCATATCAGGCGCTAATGTGGGAATACCTTTCAATATTATCATTATATATTATGATGGTAAGCTATTGACAATGTTAAATCCAGTGGTAATAAGTAAGTCAAAAGAAACAAAGACTGCTTTTTCAAATTGTGGGTCTATAAACTTGAAAGAGTCCATAAAAGTAACTAGACATGCTTCAGTTACTGTACGTTATGTACCGTTTACGGATGCAAGTTGTCTGGAGTACGAGGAAAAAGTATTTAAGTCAGGCACTGTTCAACATGAAATTGAACATAATTTAGGTATTCTAATAACAACCAAAAAGGAAAACAAAAATGAATCCGTTTAGAGTAGACGATCGTGTAAGAGTAGCAGGTGATGCAGAAGACTGTTGCGCTGCAGAAGATGCTGGGCAGGTAGGTATTGTAGTTAAAGTAAAAAACCCTGAGCATATTATTGTAAAATCTCAGGCAGGTGAATGGGCGCACTGTAGTCAGTGCATTGAACATTTTGATGAACAAAAATAAGGTAATCTAATGATTCGCTTATACTCTGGTAAATTTAATTTATTAATTGACGGGCAGTTTGGTAGCACTGGTAAAGGTTTACTCGCAAACTTTATTGGTGTATTTAACCATGTCGATATTGCCGTAAGTAATGCCAGCTCTAATGCGGGTCATACCTTTTATGACGCTGATGGGAAGAAAATTATTGTGAAACATCTACCTGTCAGCGGCATAGTAAACAAACGCAGCTTAATTTATTTATGTGCTGGGTCTATAATTGATCTCGAAATTCTATTAAAAGAAATAGAGGAAAACAATATCGACCATGCCAGAATAGCTATACACCCACGAGCTGCAGTGATTTCCAAGAAGGACATTGAAGAAGAGAAGTTAAACAACAATGGTGTAAAGAAAATTGCATCCACAATGAGTGGGGTAGGTAGTGCATTAGTTAACAAAATAAATAGAGCCGCTAAGCTTGCTAAAGATATACCAGAACTTAGTAGATATATTTCAGAAGTTGACCTGCATTATTATATGCAACAAGGATGTACGGTACTAATGGAGGTACCTCAAGGTCTTGACTTATCATTAAATCATGGCTTAGCTTATCCATACTGTACAAGTCGTGATATTACAATAGCAGCTGCTATGAATGACGCCGGTGTCCACCCTAAATGGTTAGGAAAGGTTGCTGTATCAATACGGACCTTTCCAATAAGGGTTGGTAATGTAGTCGAGAATGGTATTGAAGTTGGTTACTCAGGTCCATTTTATCCAGATAGTGTTGAAACATCTTGGGAAAAATTAGGCTTACCAAAAGAATTTACCACTCGTACTAATCGTGTCAGAAGAGTTGCTACATTCTCACATATTCAGTATAAAAGAATGTTAGATTTACTATCGCCTGATTATGTATTCCTTAATTTCTGTAATTATTTAACAAGAAAAAAGATTGATGATATGTTAAAAATATTACCAGAGGTTACACATGTAGGTTTTGGTCCTACTATTAATGATATTCTACCTGTTAACAGGTAAGGAGGATGAATGAAAAGTCTTAGAACATTTTTTGCTATGTTATCTGTTGCTTATTTTACAATTTATTGGATGCTAATTATCTTTATACCCTACTTGTCTATTAAAAGTACCGGTAATGTAGCAATGGATATGGCGCCAGCTACTATCTTTATCTTTATGCACCCAGCAATGGTAGGAGGTATGTTAGTTATACTTGCTATATCTATGTTAATGTTAGGTAAAAGCTGTGCAGTTGATGATGTAGCTACAGCAGAACAACGTGCTTTGGCCCGAATAGACGACAGGGCACAAGAACTTGTTACTATGGTCAAGCTCGGTAGGTCTATATTGAAAGATGATACCGATGCGATAGTTAAGAAATTTATTGACCGCATCAAGGCCGAAGAAAGTTTCCATGAATCAGGACAACTTAAGAGGTAATTATGGGCGGCTGGCAAATAACCCTAACGGTTTGGATACTTATACAAACTGTAGTAAAGATGTGGATGATACCACCACTGTATAAACAATTAGCCATACCAAACGGTGGAAGAAATGGCGCTATGGTAGGCACTTTTCTTTGGGGTGCTACAACTATATTTATACTTTATATGGCTGGTTTTTACAGTTAATTGGAGAAATACAATGTATGAACACTTGCATAAACCATTTATTACTACTTATGGGAAGCCCTTTGTTAACTATGCTCAAATGTTAGAACAAGGGGCTGCAGAACAAATGTCTGAAGTACTGAGACATGATTGGGTTATAAAAGGCGCTCTCATGCCAGATGCTCATCAAGGGTATACATTACCGATAGGTGGTGTAATAGCATGTAAAAATATGATAAGCGCCGCTTGTGTAGGTGTTGATATAGGTTGTGGTGTATGTGCACAACTTACATCTATGGACCCAGATATACTTAAAGATAACAAATTTGCAATAAGAGATGCAATACTTAAAGCAATACCGCACGGTTTTAATCACCAACTTTCTGCGCAAAAATGGCCTGAGTATTATACACTTGACAAAACTGATTGGTTTGATGGTTTCTTCCATGCAAAAAATGGTTTTAATCAACTTGGTACCCTTGGTGGAGGTAACCACTTCATCGAAGTTGGTATTGATGAGATGAATGAAGTGTGGATTGTGATACATTCAGGTAGTAGAGGTGTAGGCAATAACACCGCAGAAAGTTACATAGCAGAAATGAAACCAGTTAATGCACCAAAAAACGGTATGTATGGTGTACCATTTGATAGCGACCTTGGCCAGGCTTATTACAAAGATATGAATGTTTTGCTAGCTTTTGCCCTTGAAAATCGTGTACAAATGATTACAAAAGTCATGGAAGTGCTTACTACTTTTGATCCAAAAATCGGCAAGTCCGAGTTATTTATCAATCGTACGCATAATCATGCCGAAGCTAAAGGAGACATAGTAATTCACAGGAAAGGTGCTACACATGCTGAAAAAGGTATGTATGGTGTTGTACCTGGAAACATGTTACATGGTTCTTATATTGTAATTGGAAAAGGTAATCCAGACTCATTATGCTCTTCTTCTCATGGCGCTGGTAGAGTTCTTGGAAGAAAAGCAGCGGAACGAGAACTTGACTTAGATGAAATGCGTAAACAAATATCGGACAGTGGTGTTGCAGCTAGTGCTGAAAAAGTATCTGACCTACAAGAAGCACCAGATGCTTATAAACCCCCTGCTGATATAATGGAATTACAAAAAGATTTAGTTGATGTAGTTCACCACATTAAACCTTGGGTAAACGTTAAAGGATAACTCGATGTCCACAATGCCTTTTAGATTGGCAAAGTTTTTTATTGATAGATTGATAATTAGAGAGATGGCTATTAATAGAATTAGCTCTGTGTCTTTCTTCAATAGAAAACCTTCGAAAGCTGTACCAGTAGAACCTGAGGAGCTTGAAGATATAGATGAAGATGAAAATAGCGAAGAAAAAGAGGAGGTTGAAGAAGATGATTTTGATGCTGCAATGGTAGTAAATGAGTATTTAATACCACCTGAAATCATTCACGAAGTAATCTTTCATTATGATAGTCTCTATTTTATATGGGTACAAAAAGATGACTACATAACCATATCTTGGACATAACTATTATGTTTAATACAATAAAAACGCAGTTCATACAGGAAGGTAAACCTTATGGGCTGCGCCTCGGTCAGTACTTCTGTGTAAAATACATTAAGCAGTCTTATCCAGAGCTGTTCTACACTCAAGATGAGGCTAAAGCTGAGAAATTAATAAGAAAATACCTAAATGATTATCAATATTTTGATACATTACCAAAGGTATTATTCGAAATACCTGTAAAGGAGTGAGTATGGTATTAGAATTAATTGGTAAAACTTTGGCTGGAAAAAATAAAGTAAGAAATGCAATGCTGAAGATTGCTGAAAATTCTTGGGCCATAGTAGAAACACGCGATAAGGTGCAATTCAGTCAGGAGAAAGGTCCTTGGGTAAAGATTAGACCAATAGAGGCAGATAGAGTTACAGCTGACCTTCTTTCACGTTGGGTTCACCTTACTGACGATAAGGATTTAAAACTTGTGCAATCAAAATGCAACTTCACGGAGAATTATGACTAGTGATCTTACCAGACAAACATTACAACATGATTCGTTCTTTGGTAGACAGCTAATATCATTCAGTGTTAGTTCTAAAATGGATGGTAAGTACCAAGCAGTAGCAGGTTATTGGTATATAGCAAAAAATAAAGACGGTATTTATGGTATGATTGGCGGAGGAAATAATGGTATTGGTGCTTTTATAGGCTGGTGTACTGGGCTTTCTTCATGGTGTTTTAACCCTATTAATTTAGATGACTATGTATGGAGTATTATTAATAACGCCTACATAAGCAAAGATTTTACATTTTTAAGGGACATTCGTATAGTTCCTGGAGAATTCTATTACTATCAAGAAGACAGTAATTATGAAATTATTGAATTCTACAAAACAGAACGTTGCTTTGACAAAATATCCTTGTGGACTAAAAAATCTTAAACAAAGGTGAACTTATGTCTCTTTTCCAATGCCCAAAATGTGAACGTTACTTTCAACTTTCCTCTAATCATGATAAATATATTAGCGATATGTGTGCTACTGATAGATGTTTTGGCGAGGCTGTAGTTGTATGTTCATGCGGTGCCAAACATGTATCAGGCGGTGAAGATTACAACGATGGTTATCTGAAAGGAATCATGTGTTTTGGTAGAGATTTTAAAGAAGACAAAGATAAAGACTTACTTGTTTTCGACGCAGTTATGCTTGAAGAATGTGAAGAAGATGATAAGTTATCGACAGCTTCTACATGGCACGCGAAACATCACATGGACCATGAGGGAAGAACAATACACCTTCGTCCTGAACAGCCTAAAACAGGTATGGCAAGAGCGATTGAGATATACAAAGAGCTTTATACAATAGGTGCTGAATTTAATAAACCTAAAACTAAAATGGTTATGGAGTGCCTTCACGAAGCTTGTAATAAAATCAGTTCTGCTAAAATGTTATTAGATAGACTGGCAAAATCTTAATTTGGGGTGTTACACCATGGTTAATAAATTTAAACGTTTCACAAGAGACCATTTTGATTGGTATATACCATTAGTAATATGGATATTAGGTGCACTATTCTTAATAGTATTAATGAGATGGTTTGAAAACAGGTCTATATTTGAAGCGCTGTACTATTGTGTAGTTACTGCAAGTACTACAGGCTTTGGCGATATAGCACCAATAACGATAATCGGTCGAATAGGTACAATGATATATATGCTTACAGCTATCACAGCTATGGGTATATTCATAAACGCACTATTGGCTAGGTCTAAATCTCTTAATAGAAAGAAGAGGCTCGGTATGGTACAGATAAAGAAAAGTCCTAAGCTTGTTATAATTGGTTACCCTTCAAAAAGTAAAGTACTTGGTATCGTGGAGTCAGTACGAGCTTACTGGGAAGATTGTGAAATAGTGTGTATATGTGAAGCTGAGGAAAAACCTTCCTGGATGTACGACTACAACGTGCACTTCGTAAGAGGTAGAGGTTCTCAAATAGAGATACTGGAACGTGCAAACATACTGAATGCAGAAAACATACTGATACTGGCAGAAAATCCTGCTGATTTAATATCAGATGAACAAACATTCTCTGTAGTTACTCTATGTGAGCAAATGAATCAGGCAGCACATACAGTAGCAGAAAAGGTGCACTCCGGTATGAGCTTACTAAATCACTCTTTATGTGATAAAGTAGTAGCCGTATGCAGACCAAATGAGCTGGCTTCAGAAATAATTGACGCTGGTATTATAGATTTTATTGACAGTATTGTGTCACCCTTAACAAATGAGAGGCAAAAGAACGTATCTTCCGGTAATACTACTAAGCTGTGGCAAGATCTAGTTGTAGAGTTTTTACTTGATAATGATATAGCCTTAGGTTTCTCTGTGGATAAAGGTAAATCTTTTGTCTTTGCACCGCCAGCAAATGAAAACATTCCTGCCAATTCAATCATTAAAGTCTTAACACGTAAATAGGAGTAGAACATGTCAGAAAGTACTTTCAAAACGGGTGACCCTATTATATGTAGTGACCATCACCCAGTGGTTTCAGCTAGTACAAGGATGATATATCTATGTACTGTTGGTGTAGGTAAACATCTGTGTGTAACTCCAACTGAGTGGGAGGAGGAAGATTTTGAAAACGTATGTGAATACCAATATATTGACAAGCCCAGAGTCTATTATATTGTAAAACAAGCCAATGAAATAGTAAAATGGCTGGAAGAACATGGGTATAAACCAACCTCACAGGGTAGTTGGGTACCAAAACATCCAGAGATGTTGGTATTCAGCAGAACAATGTTTGTTGAATGTGGTAAAGATTTAAGTCTTGTAAAGAAACCAAAAAGATTTATGAAAGAGTGGTTGAAAGAAGAAATTTTATGTTAAAGGAGACTTATGGGCGACGGCGCTGATATGGCTTTAGATAATGCTTGGGATGATTGGGAACAGCATGAAGAATGGGTCAGTAACGGACGAGATCCACAAAAGGGTTACGACCTTGGTATACTTAACGAGCTAGGTGGTGAAGAAGGAGATACACGATTGCCTGGAAGATCTTCTAAATCTAGTTATACTAAGACAGGAAAAAGAAAAGCATCCAGTTATGTTTGTAAGCATTGTGGTAAGAAAAACTTGAAATGGTCAGAAGTTGATGGTAAATGGCGTCTTTTCGATAAGAAGAACCCTCATATATGTGAAGAATATAGAAAGGAGAACCATGGGGATATGTAAACTGGAAGTTAATAATGGTAAGAAACTGTACGTTATATGCCACAGGGTTAGTTATAAGTTGTTTGGTGAGAATGAAAAGAGACATATGGATATGGCTACCAATCTCACTGAAGATCTCACTGAAGAACCTTTGGTAATACCAGAAGAGGTAGTAAAAACTGCAGAAGAAGCTATTGCTATCATGCATCAAGAGTACTTTGAGGAACAGATACCATATGTCAAAGTACCATTCGTTATACATGGCTATACTCGTATATCAGATAGGGGTGAAGTATTATGAATATGGCCTTGATTATTATACTTGGAATACTTATAGTATTAGTATTGTTGCATACAGCAGGGGTATTAATAATGGGGTTTCTTTGGTTGTGTGTAAAATACGCTATACCTATTTTTCTTCTCTATGTTGTCTATAGGGGTGTTACTACCAGATAGGTTACAGACTTCTATTTGTGGGGTGTAGTGGTACTGGTGTTTTGGTGGTGGTGATGGGGTGGGGTGGTTGTTAAACAATTTTTTAATGGTGTACTTTATGACTGTACAAGAAAAAGATATTCAAGCTTTCAATGATGTATTAGGGTTTTATGGACCATTATTAACAGCAGATGCTGAATATATGGCGTTGTATGGTTACTGGTTGAATGTACTTGCTGTAAGAGCAGATTAATAAAGGTGACTGTGTGCGCAAAAAAGAAAGAAAACCCTCAAAACTGGTACTAATTTTATTTATAGCTTCGACTATACTAACCTTTTATCTAATTCATAATATTAGTGAGATGGAGACCTATTTAACAAATTTAATAAATATGCAGGAGATACTATCCAAACCTGGCGTATTACAACAGGAGGTTTATGACTAAAAATAATAAAAAACAATTTGGTGGTATTATCAAGGACTGGCAAGTACACACCCTTACTGTAACAAAGAAAGCAATTGATAAAGTATATCCTGGGGAAGACTTACAGCCAATGATTATTTCCGGTACTGTGGTTAAAGATGAGCTTGGTAGGTGGTATCCTGGCTATCATATGCGCACATCCTTGGTTAAAAAGCTTGATAGAAAAAAAGGAGAAGTAGAAACAAGGAACACAATCTACAAACTTGAAGGTAAGGAAGGTGCTGATGTCCTACCTAACATGGGAAATGATATATTAAAAGTTACTTATGATTGAATGAGGAGATAAGTATGAAAATATATGATGATAGTAGTTAGTATTTAGCCACAAGCTATAGCACAACACTTAATTGTATATAAAACTATTTATTAATCTAATTTAAGGAAATTGTCATGTTTAAACGAATTACACTACTGAGTACAATCCTACTGGTAGTTCTTTCTCTGAGTTGCGGTGATGTATTTAGTAAAGGTTTCTCTGGGGGAAGTAGATCATCAGGGAGTTCTTTCAGGTCATCTTCATCGTCATCCTCAAAATCATCCTTTAAGTCACCATCATACAAATCTACATCATCCAGCTCGGTTTTTAAGTCAAGTTCATCAAAACCAGCTGTAAAATCTGCTTCGTCATCCTCATCGTCTTCGTTTTGGAATACATCAGGTAGTAAAAGTTCAGTACCTTCTAAAAGTTTTAAAGGTACTTCTAGTTTTGATAAGAAGCAAGCGTCTTCAATGAAGGCAGCTAAAGCAGCCTCATCAAAGCAGGATTATAAAACATCTGTAAGCAAGTTCTCAAAACCTGCCGCACCTGTTTATAAGTCAACAGCTGCTGTTAAAGCAAATCCAGTATTTAAAAATGTACGTGTAAGAAGTACTGATAACTACAGTACATATTCACGAAGTAGAAGTAATTACTATGGTAGTCGTGGGTGGAACGCACCTTCTTATGCTTACCAATCAAGTCCTTCTTTTGGTATGTGGGATGGTATGATGCTTTGGATGATGCTCGACAATATGAATGATGCTAAGTATGCACGTATGGCTTACAATCAATCAAATGATCCTGGTATGCAACAATGGCGAGCAGAGGCTAACAAACTTGCAGAAAGTAATACAGAATTGAAAGCAAAACTTGCTGCAATGGATGCTAAAGTATCTGGTATGACCGGTGAAAAAGATGCATCATATATGCCTGAAGGTATTCCAGCGGCTGTTGTATTATCATCAGAGGTACTTGCTGTAGCAAATAAAGACATAGTTCCTTTTAGAATTGCTACCGGTGGACAAGGCAATAACTATGCCCGTACAGGTAATCTGTTGAAAAAGTCTGCTGAGTCTACAATCGCTGTTGATGTTAAATATACTGCGGGTACAGGTGAGAATCTTGGTTTGTTTTCAAAAGGTGTTGTTGATGGCTTCATTGCACAAAATGATGTAATGGATAGTATGGCACTTACAAGTGCTTCCTCAGTAGCAAAGATGAAAACAAAATGGATGGTACTATTTCAAGAACCCGTCCAAATGATTTCAAGTACACGTGGTAGTGTTAAGAATATTCAAGATCTTTCGAATGACAATATTTTATATGTTGGTCCGGCGGGTTCAGGTACCGAAAGTACCTGGAATAGAATGAAAATGGTGGACAGAACCTATGCCAAGATTCCTACAGCTAATGCAAGCTATGCTGATGCCCTTGATATAGTGGCTAAAAATCCAAAAGCTGTAATGATGTTTGTATCAGGATTAAATTCAGGTACATTAACTGCAGCTGAAGCACGGGCTGAGAAAGACGACTTACGCCTTGTAAGTATTGATGACAGTGGTCTTCTTGACATACTGGATGTTGACGGTAATCAACTTTATGAAGAAACTGAAATACCATCAGAAGTTTACCCAAAACTGCAGAAAGGTTTCTTTTTGAATAAAGATATTACAACAATCGCATGTAAAGCAGTATTCGTAGTCAATCCAGAGTGGGTAGAAAAGAATGGTGAAGAAGCTCTTACAGACTTGACTGCTGCTGCTACTGAGGCGCGTGGAACAATGAACGGCATCCTTGCCAGAACATCGGAGAATTAATTATGTTTTCTGCACTTAAGAAGTCAATTTCTAATGCACTTAGAGCCAAAAAAGCCCCTAAAGAAGCCAACAAAATCAAGTTTGATTATGCTGGTTTGTGCGTAAGAGTTGGTAGTGAACTGGTAGTAAGCAACAATAATATGCTTATCTATGATTCAGTTTGTACAAAACCAACAAGAACTGCTATCACTAATATAAGTATAACGTCTGTACAAAGAAGTACTATGTACAGATTATACCTTGGACCAGACCATTTTGTGCAGATTCTCATCAATGCTAAAAATGAGGTGGAAGAGTGCCGATTGTTCAGTCTTGTACGTGTTATCCAACCAAGTACTAGTGGTGAGTGGTTGCTGTATCTGCAAGATCGTAATTATGACCCTGAGAATCTCCCTATTATTGGGCGTGATGAGGTATTCCTGGATGACGTATCGTACTGTAGATTGGAATCTTGGGCAAGTCCCGAACCACCATGGGTAGAGCCATTGAACCTACTTGAAAAACGGTATGGCGTAGATGGTGATGTATATAATATTGACAACGTTATCATGGCTTACGGTAGGTGGCTTCACGAAGGTGAAGAGATTGCAGAGTATCTGCTTATATCTTCAGAAGAGGTTGTACTGGATGGGCCTGTTGAATTTGAAGCACCAATGGATTGTGCAGTAAGATACTATGTAGGTCTGGACATTTCTATCGACGAGCTGTCAAGTAGTTTCTAATTTTATTAATTAAACCAAAAATATAAAACAATTTTAAGGAGAAATAATCATGGGAATTTTTTCACGTAAGAAATCTTTCGGCGTTAACTATGCAGCAGTAAAAGTTGGTAATGTATTTGCTAACTTGAAGAATACTGTTGATAGCTGGGACCCAGAAGGTTCCAGTGAGGCCGACATCTTGGGTATTGACCAGCAGCTGAATGAGTTAGCCCTGGAAGCAGGACAAGTAGAACAGAAAGTAGCCAAAGAGATGGCAGATGTAGTACGAGTACGTGCCGACTATAATCGTAAAGTGGGTGGTCTGGAAGTACTTCAGAATAAACTCGACACCACTACCGATGAAGCGCTTAAAGCACAAATTGAAACCGTAATGGAAGAAGAACTCACCAACCTTGCCGAGTTAGAGGCACAGCTTGTTGTGGAAGAGCAAGAAGAAGTGGAAGCTGTTGAAGAGCTGGCACAAATCAAAGACCTCTGTAAGATCGTTGCAGAGAAACTCAAAACTGCGCGTAAGACTATTGAGCAGGGTAAAGCTGCTGCGGCTAAAGCTGAACGTCGTGAACAGTTGGCCTCTGAGAAAGAACAAAGAGCGAAGAAAGTTGCCGGTATTACTCAGGATATGGGGGCTGTTACTGGTGCTCTTAATGCTTACTCAAAGAAGGCTGATGCTGCCAATGCTCGTGCTAATGCGCTGGAACTTAAAGCCAGCCTACTTGCACCAAAGGCTGCCAGCAATCTTATGGAAGAAGCTATGAAAGCTGCTGATGCTGGGTCTGCTGCTCCAAAGATGAGTATTCAGGAACGTATGGCTGCACTGAAGAAGAAGTAATGTAACCTATAGCAGTACCTCTATTCATAGGGGTACTGCTATAATTACTATACAAATGGAGTACAAAGTGTACATCATTCAAGCAGTGAGGCGCCTTGTTGTACGAATGATCTGGCCCCTGGTAACCAAGGGAAGAGCGAAATGGGCTTACCGGACTGGAAAGTACTGTGCACACGAAACTAGTCTATCAGATTGCTTTGTACTCCATTTGTATGTTAATTATAATATAGGAGAAAATAATGTTTGACAACAAATATATATTTATGTTAATAATTATAGTAAATAGTTTTTCAATTGGTAGGATGTTTGATCATATCAACGAAAGCAACGACCCATCAACCATGTTTGTTGTAGCTATAATGTTTGTTGCTATACTAATAGCTTCTTATGGGGTAGTAAGAAAAAAAAAGATAATGCCTGAAAAGGTGTGTACAAAGGAGATAATATAATGCAAGTATTTGCTTGTGGAGATACGCATTGTCCAATAGACATTCATAAATTGAGTGTGAAAAATTGGCCAGAGCAAAAGGAAATAGAGTTCACTAAAGAAGATATACTCATGGTAACTGGTGATTTTGGTTTATTATGGGCACCAGACTGGGATAATGAAGAATTGTATTGGGCTAAATGGCTCACAGAAAAACCATTCACTACCTGTTTCGTAGATGGTAATCATGAAAACTTCACAAGGCTTGCGGCACTACCTGAGATTGACTTCCACGGTGGTAAAGTAGGTGTAGCTTATGAAGATGCTAATGGTAGAATTTTACATATGAAGCGTGGTGAAATATTTATATTCGATGACAAAAAGATATTCACCTTTGGTGGAGCAACATCTACAGATAAAGAACGTCGGTTGCTTAATATCAGCTGGTGGCCTGAAGAGGTACCTAACCATGCTGAATGTGAATATGCTTTGAGCAACCTTGAAAAACATGGTAATGAAGTAGACTTTATCATTACTCATACAGCACCAAATACTATTATACATGCGCTAGGTTTTGATAAGTATTCCAGTAATAGGTTTAATGATCCAACAGCTGCTTTTCTGGAAGAAATTAAAAAGATTACACTATTTAAACAATGGCATTTTGGTCATTTTCATGCTAGTGTACATAAAGATCAAAAATTTATATGTCATTATAACTGGGAACCATACAAACTTTTTTAACAGGTGACACAATGGATCAATTTGAAGGACATTCTTTACATGTATATGGCAATGAGTTTTTAGAAAAATGTGGATTAAATGATGAGTCTACTTTTGCAGAAGTAAAAGAACAAATGTTGTGGGGTACTTATGGTAAACCTGCAAGTTTTCTTAACTTTACATGGAAGAAATTAAAAGACTGCTCCGAAGACCATCTAGAGGCAATCATGCTTCAACAGCATATTCCTGAGTTAACTCGTGTAATTATACGAAGTATTCTCGAAGATAAATATAAGCAAAAAATAGAAAATTTGCGCTATACAAGATGGTGCCGTAAAGATTATGATCCGAATAAAGGAAATTATAACGGTTACACAGTCGTAACTATAACTAATACTGCCAACAGACATCCTGAGCAAGTAGTATACAAAGGTGACAATGGAAATATATGGAGTATACCGTTAGCTGATTGGCCAGGAAATTTAATACCTGAGTAGTCATTATTAAGTAAATAACAAGAGTTAACTATAACTAAACGGAGAAGAAATGCAACGTTTATTTTGGACACTTGAAGAAGACACCTTATTGGAAAACTTGTATTTAAAAAATGCATCAGCAGAACAATTTATTTCTGCACTACCTAAAAGGTCATTATCCGCTATAAGAAGTAGAACACACGTACTTATAAAAGAGGGCATGTTTGCAAAACGTCGCCTAAAACAAAAACCTATAAATACTGCTAATTTTTCAAACAAGTATACAAAGAGACAATTAGAGAAAGATGCAGTTAAGGTAGTGGATAAAACAGGTGGATGGTTTGGTATACCTGGGCCAGCGATAATAGAGCATTGGGATGTTTTTAAAAGTATTTTACGAGATAAATCACCATTCATTGCTGTTGAAGAGAATAAAAGCCAATACAATAAAATGTCACGACTGTCAGAAAATATTAACGGTCTTACTCTTGTAAATGGTGAATTATTTAATGTATTAAAAAGTTTTGGTCAACTGTATCCATCACCAAGAGTACCATTATTTGCTTACGGTCATCTTGATTTTTGTAAAACAGCTAGAATATTATTACGTGATTATGAATTGTATTCTAATCTCATGTGGTTAGCACAATGGAATCAAATAAAATCAGTTTTTTATCTAGATGTGTCAGTATCTAGAAGACCTGATGATGATATAATATTTACTAAGTTATTTCAAGATCTTATACCATTTATATTCTCATTAAATGGATGGAATGTAACAGATCCACGAAATTTACAAAATAAGTATATAAAAACATATAGTGATGGTAACCCAATGGTTAATGCACTATTTAAAATGACTAAGATTAAATAATTAAAAAGGAAGGAGTAAAATGATTAAAAGAAAAGTATTGTTTTTACTTTCACTTATTCTATTATTACTATGCACTGCAGTACATAAATCCAGTATTTTGGATAGTGTACGAGCATCCATAGCGGTAAATCAGGTGAGTGATGATGTAGTAATAAACTCTCTATCAAGAGCAGTAGCTACAGGTTCAGCACCAGAAACAATTGTAACAGTATTATTTTTAATGGCCCTAGTCGGCATAACCCTAAGTTTCTTTAAAAAGAAGGAGAAGTACAATGATTAAGTTTTCTACAGCTTTTATTTGCGCAATTTTACTGGTATTATCCGGTACACTAACTGGATGCGGTCCCGCAAAAACTGATGTATTTATTGAAGTTGCCCCGAATGAGACTGCTTTTGTTATCCCTCTTGAAGGAAGTACGGAAGATCAGAAGAGAGTTCTGTCAGTTGATTATCTGAACAAGTCAAAGATTGCCACCAAAAGGATATTCCTTCCTTTACGTAAGGTAGACACAGGCAGATGGTGGTTTAATTACCAATATGTACCAACAATGCGTGTTATCACAGTTGATAGAAAACCTATCAGACTTATTTGGGAAGCTCTTGATGGTCCGAACGGCACCAAAAATGCTGGAACAGGTATCCGTGTTGAATCACGTGATTCTATTGGCTTTACTGTAGGTATTGATATTACTGCACACATAACTGAAGAAGATGCTGCTCTATTTTTGTATAGTTTTCCTACAGGAGACTTGAGTAAAATTCTTAACGACACCATCAAATCTAAATCAACTGAAATTCTTTCAAGAGAGTTCGCAAAATATAATCTTGAAGGACAAAAAGTTGTATATGATAAAGATGGTAAACTAGTAAAAGAAGCAGAAATGGGCGCCAGGGAACAAAAAGGTATAATAGTTGATGTAGCCAGAGCAGAACTTGTAGACTACTTTAAGAGCCAAGGTGTCACAATTGATACATTTGGTCTAGTCGGTGGTTTATGGTATGACGACAATGCTATTCAGGAAGCAATCAATGCAAACTTTGCGAGTGCCTTGGATGTTGAGAACAAGCGTAACCTTAAAGTAGCACAGGAACAAGTTAACGCTACTAAGTTATCTATTGCAATTAATGACAAGAACGAAGCTCTTGAATTTGCAAAAGCTGCCGAAGCTAGAACTGTACAGATTGAGTTAGAAATCAAGCGTACATTGGCAGAAGCCGAACTTGTTAAGGCAAATAAATGGTCTGGTAATCTTCCAGCTAATATCATGCCTTCAGGCGGTGGATTTATTTTGAACACAGGTAAGTAATATAAATTTGGATGTGGCGGAATAGGTAGACGCAGGGATAGTCATTTAGAAAAAAGTACTTCGACAGACTAATAATCTGTAGGTGGAGCTTAACGTACTTCAATGGCGAACAAAAAGAACTCCTAGGGCATGTTAAAACCCATGTATGGTGCAGATCCATACCATCCACAAATTTAGAAAGGTAATAAACAATGCGTAATATAATATTAGTAGTAGTATTATGTATAGTATTCTCAACAGTTGGTTGTGCTGTTAACCATAGAAAACCATGTCATGCTAATTATGGTTCTAATTGTTATGGTGATTTTGGCTGCCACTCTAAAGCTTTTATTATGAAACATGATAAAAGTTTAACAAGATGTGCTTTAGACCAGATTGCTACTGCTAAGATGTGGGATGAGTATTTCAAAAGTAAGAAGAAATGAAAAATGAAGGGGAGAGATGCTGATGGTGAGTCAGTAAGATCTTCAGTGCTAGGTGGCCGCCACACTGAGTAGCTGCGAAGCTGCCTCTCCTGAATATAAATTAAATTAATGGAGGTTTATGGATAAAGTAACATTATATAAAAAATCAACAAAAACAGATAAGATACATTTTTGGTCAGTACGTGTTGAGATGGCACCGGATTTAGTTGGAGCTATACTGATACGAGAAGCCGGTGAAATGGGTGGTAAAGTAAAAATAAATCATAAACTAATTGACAAGGGTAATAATATTGGTAGGTCTAACGAAAAATCACCTTATGAGTTAGCAGTATTCAAAGCAAATAAAATGGTAAAAGACCACTATGAAGATAACTATCACTTCTCATTAGATGATGTTGACAATCCCATAGAGTTTATAAAACCAATGTTGGCAGAACCATTGGACGCTACTAAGTTAGTATTTCCATGTTATGCTCAACCAAAGATGAATGGAGTACGTTGCTTCTCTCTCAGACACTTAAATGACCCCACCATGTGGTCAAGAGAACGTAATGAGTATGCTGCTATAAAAGAAATAAAAGAAGCCGTAGGCGTGTATTTTGGAGTTAATTCGCCTGATGGAGAAATATATGATCCTGAGAAGTCATTCCAAGAAATTATAAAAGCGGTAAAGAAAAGAAGAGAAAGTACAAAAGATTTAAAGATGTGGATATACGACCTAGCTATTCCTGGTGTACCATTTGCAGAGCGTAATGCAATGATACATGATATCTTTGAAACACATAAAGATAATGGCATACTAGATTATTTTTATGAAGTTCCTACCGTAATAGTAAACTCATTCGAAGAGTTGGATGCATTACATGACCAATGGGTATTAGAAGGTTTTGAGGGATTAATATTAAGACTACCTTCAGGACTTTACGAATTTAATGAACGTACTTTTAGCCTTGTAAAATATAAAAAGTTTGTTGATGATGAATTTGAGATAATTGGATTTACTTCAGAAATATGGCACGATACCATAAATAATGTATTTAGAGAATTAGTTATATGGAAATGTAGAACAGAAGATGGTATGGAATTTGATGTACGCCCTGCTGGATCATTTTTACTAAGGGAGGTAGCCTATAAGTCAGCTGAGAAACAGATGGGTAAACCATACACAGTTAAATTTCAGAACTACTCTGATGACGGTATTCCAATATTCCCAATTGGTTTAGCTATGAGAGACTATGAATAAGTAAAACAAGTGGAAGAAAAGTATAGGACTTTTAGTGTAATGCTAAGTTGATTCAATTATCACTTCTTCTAAATAAAGGAATAAACATGACTATAGAGCAAGAGATTATAAAAAGGTTAGATGCAGCAGGATTCCAAGTTTTCATTGTAGGTGGTGCGATTAGAGATGAAATACTTGGTTTACCTATTAATGATATTGACTTTGCCACTAATGCAAGGCCAGAACAAATTATTAAATTGTTCAAAGGAAAAAACATAGGGGTTGTAGGTAAAAGTTTTAAAGTTGTATTTGTAGAAGGAGTACAGATAGCCACATTCAGAAAAGATGTACAGAACGTATTCTTTAGTGCAAAATTTTGTGAGCCTGTTTACGCAGATACAATACAAGAAGACCTTGAAAGAAGGGATCTAACTATGAACGCCATGGCAAGAGATGCCGTAACTGATGAGTTCTTTGACCTACATGGTGGTGTAGATGATATTCGTAATGGTATAATACGTTTAGTAGGCGACCCTATTGAACGAATTCAGCAAGATCCTAATAGAATAGTAAGAGCCTGTAGATTACTAGCTAAAACTGAAGGAATCTTTGCACCAGAGACTTATGCAGCATTATGTGAATGTGCTGTGTATATAAAGCGACATGTTGAAGCAGAACGCCTCTGTGATGAGATTATGAAAGCTATGGAGGTAAGGACACCTTCGCTGTTCTTTAGTGCTCTACACACTATAGGGGCGTTAAAATATATATTTCCAGCAATGGCTGACTCGTTTGACTACAGTGGAGGGGAATACCATAAAGAAACTATTGGTGAACATCTAATGATGGCTGGTGATATTATCTCACCTAGATTTCCAGTACTTAGGTTAGCTGGATATCTGCATGATATAGGTAAACCAAAAGCATTTGATAAAGAAAAAGATGGTAGTTTTAAAGCCCATGAAGCGTATGGGGCTGAGATGGCCAATAGGTACCTACGCAAATTAAAATTCCCTAATAGTATTACAAATGAGGTTGTTGGGCTGATTGATAGCCACATGCGCGTCTGCCGTGGGTTAACACCTAAAGGTATCAGACGTTTAAGAAAACATTTAGCGGACTCAAATGTAGACCCTAGAAGCTTTCTACGTTTGAAGTTAGCTGATAGGTCTGCAAATATGTACAGGTCACCGAGCGAAATTAAACCAATAAAAGAATTAATAATTAATGCGGGTATTCGTTGTGACCCTAATGAAGTATCTGTGGTATCCTTGAAAGACTTAGCTATATCTGGTGGAGAATTAATGAAAGAATTCAATTTACCACAGGGTGCTATAATAGGTGAAATACATAGGGCATTGTTGGAATTTATTATAGAAGAAGGCGATGAATTCAATACCTATGATATATTGAGAAATAAAGCGAAAGAGTTACTACAACAGTAACATGTTACCTTAACCCACAGCAGGTGCAGTGGTCAGAAACACTTCAGATCTCGACGGTTCAACTCCGGTCAATGTCGGTACGTGAGGATGTGAAGGTTCTTGGTTCAATTCCAGGATAGGTAATATAATAAAACAATGAGGTAGTTAAATATGGAAGAAAATTCAAAAGTACTAACTGACGCACAGTTTCAAGGATTTAGAGATCAAGTAAAGGATTCAACCAATAGAATGCTACATAATTTTATTACTATGTTTCTTTTTCTTGGTGTGTATGAAAGAAGTGATAAAGCAACAAAAGATAAAATTGCTGAGTTCATTAGTATAATCAGAGAAGATATTACAACAGTTCATACTAAAAAAGCAGTAGCAACATTTGAATTGTCACAAGATCAGATAGACCTAATCCAAAAAGAAATGACTATCATACTTGATGGATGCTTGGCACCTATGACAAAACTCATAGAAAGAGATAAGGAAAAAGTAGATGAACAGAAAGGTTAATTATTTTTGGACTGCTGATGAACACTACTTCCATTTTAACGCCATTAAGTATTGCAATAGGCCATACAGTAATACTGATGAAATGAATCATGATATGATTACTAAAAATAATGAAGTAGTTACAAATAATGATGTTGTTGTTCACGTTGGTGACTTCACCTTGGCTAACCAAACCCAAGCCGCATCAATTATAAAACAATTAAATGGCCAACATGTATTTGTAATTGGTAGTCATGATAAGTGGTTGGGTGGTAGAGGTAAGCATATTTGGGAGAAGACTATAGAAGGACAGCATATTGTATGTTGCCATTATGCTATGTATTCTTGGCCAAGGTCACATTATGGTAGTTTTTTACTTTATGGTCATCACCACGGTAAATTTTCCATACCGTGTAAAGCTATTGATGTTGGGGTAGATACAAATAATTTTTATCCATACTCTTTTGAGCAAATGATGGCAGCTATGGTGAATAAACCTACAACTCCCGGTGTAATACGAGATAAGTATAAAAAATAGGTATTGTGGTGTTGTGGGGGATAGTGGTACTGGTGTTTTGGGTGGGTGCCCTTAAGATACATTATAAACTAAAGGAAGTTTAACTAAAGTGATGGATACTAAATTAATTGTTAACAATTTTCGTACTAGTAGTTACTACTCATGTGGAGTGCAGTGGGCGTTTGTTGGTAAAGTTGAAAAAGATTATGAGTTACTGCATGAACCTTTGACATGTAAAGATTATACACATGAAATAATCTGCAATACCATTCATGGGAAAAGTCTATATTCTAATGGTGTTTCAAGAGTGCTACCGCTTGACTTGGAAAAATTACAGGTAGTTCTTGTAGTACCAGTTGCAAAAGTTACTGCAAGTAAAGATACTGTAAAAAATATAGTCTATGGTGCTAAAAAAGTATTTAGTGCTCTAGAAACAGCTGGAGGATTACCCAAGACATTAATAAAAGAAGTAACTCCAAGTAAGGCTGATAATGGTCAAAGATTTTTTATCCTAACAATGAAAAAACACATGACAGAGTCTCCTGTATTATTTCATTCTTTGATAGCTTTAATTAGGACCGCTGTGGTACTTGGTAAAGAATTGAAAGAAGATAATGTAGAGAATGCTTTTCTTGGGCGATATGAAAAAGACTCTGAAATACTAACTAATTTGTTTCAATCCGGTACACTAAAATTACTGCTCAAAGAACACAAGACAATTTTTGCAGGTGATGTGGATCTTAAAGTAATATATCCACAAAAGAGTGAGTCTGATGCAAGTTATCACAGTGGCTTCGGCCCAGTAGCCTTACAAAGAAAGCAGCTATGCTCTAAATGGTACGGGGACAATTTATACAAACTTTTAAAAAATAATAACATAGAATTCTAATGATTGAAAATACTGACTTTATATTAAAAGAACCCAAAAATCCTTCATACTCCGTTACGTATGGTCTATACACAGATAAAGAAAAATATCCGTGGAATAGTATTAAAAATCCGTATATAGATGAGACAGAAAGTACAATAGAAGGTGTATTGTCTAAAGCTAACGTAGCTAAATGGCACGCATGTTTTTCCAGTTTAGGTGATAGATTAAGTAATAAAGACTATACAAGAATAGTTTATTATTTTAAACCACATGATACAATGTCAAAGAAAATAAGTTTGCGTTGGTTAATATTAGCAAAACAACACAAGCTTCTACCAAGATATGTTAATGTGAAAAAAATAATAGAAAAGAATAATGTAGTCTTTGATTTAACAAAAGGTAGTTTTAATTTACTGTATGCCTATTTAGCTACAGTACGAATGATTGTAGAAGAACCTGCCTATGTTAAAAATGCACTAATGTTGGTGGATAAATATAAAATTGACTACTATGTTGCAGTTGTTGCAGCTTCTTACTTCTGTTTCAGAAACTTTGGTCATTCTTTTTTTAATCCTGGTAATACTTACCCAGGTTTACATTCACCAGATAAATTAACTAAATTATCACTTAAGACAGTTTTAGGTGTGTATAGATTTGTTAATAAAGATGTTAATACTATAGTAAACGATAGTAAACATTTTTCTGCTACTAGCGAAGTTAGTGGGCTTTCCAAAACAAATGCTGTACTTGATATAAATAAGTGCATTGGTGTAAACGTCCTTAATGTATTAAAAGCAAAAAATGATACGGAGGCGGAAAAAGAGCTTAAAAATATATGGGGGGTGATTAATGCAACGTGAAGATTTAGTGCATATACTACCTGGGGTAACTCAGGTACTTTTTGATGATGATGAAAACCCAGAGTATGGTTGGGTAGATGACGACATGGATGATATGATTGGTGGAACCTTTTTAGTGCAGGAAGTATTAAGTGAGGGTGTTATTCTAAAACATCCTTCTGGAAAAAAATATTCGTTTCATTACTCTACAATTACTTTAGTTAAAAGTGTACCATACTTTGATACACACATAGAAAACGTTCCAGTAAGTTGCATTAACAAACTGGAACTATCATTTTTTGAAAGACATTGCAATTATAATGACTATGCAGCAATCAAAAAAATGCTTAAAGCTAAAAGAGTATTGGAGTTTGATAAGGACACCTTGAATCAAATACAGCAGCAGTACCCAAGAGTTATTGGTGCTATGCTAAGTAATAAAAAATTAAAAAAAGTAGGATAAAATGCAAGATGACATGGATAATGATGATAATAGCCGTAGATACGAATTAAACAAAAAATATCCAAAGGCTAGAGATCAAGATAAGAAAATAAGAAGTCCAGTCAGTAAAGGAAGTGTCAGATCACAAGGCAAAAAAGCATTGAGAAGATATGTAGATATCTTTACAGCTAAAGGAATTGACGACGACGAAGACTTCGACGATTTTGCTGAATGTGATTGATATATTATAGTGCTCATTTAAAGGATTAGAAATGTACGAATTATTATCTAAAGAAGAGGAAGAAGAATTTAGAAGTGATGTTTCGCCAATAGTAAAGCGAGATACTAAAATTCCTCCTGTCAGAGAAGAAAAACCATTTAATGTGTATGTTGGTAAATACAACAGAGCGGTGAGTAACGACTCATTAATATTGAGTGGCGTATATGTAGAGCACCTTAAAACTGGTATAGTAAAATTTTTAATATCACAAGCTCCAGAAAGAATAAAAAGTGAGCAAGGTGCTTACATAGTATTTTGTGAGATGTTGTTGGATCATTTTGTAAAATTAACTAAAGAAAAGAGTTTGCAGTCATTGCTGATGCATACTAGTGACTTAACAGTTTTGGAAGTGTTATTAAAAAATAAATTTGAAATAACAAAAACAAAAAATAACTTTTATAGGGCGTTTAAAGTATTAAACTGACGATATGAAACAATCAAAAATAAAAATAGAGCCATTCGTAACAGATAAAAACTTAAGTGAAATTTATCAAACTTCAAAAATTACATTTGCTTTTCTATCAGCACCGCGAGATGGTAATAAACAATGCCATCAATTTGTTAAATGTAGAGACTTTCTTCAAGACGCCTTAAGAACATCTTTAACAGGTGTAGCGTCAAAGATATACGGGTTTGAATTTGATGTAAAAAAGAACCCACCAATTGATAATAGAAAGACAAGAATGATTATTCGCAGTAACATGGCAGACAAAGAGTTTGAGAAAGTTATACTCAAAGCTGAGAAATTGCTGCATCATTACGAACATATGGCAGGTGTAGTATCAACGTCGATATCTAAAAATGGGAAAGATTATATCCTTTGTAGTTCCAATTTCTGGATGTTTTCTCCTGTATTAATATCGTTATATACGTTGCTAATTCGTTTAGGTGAATACGATTTAAATTTTACAAAATTCGATAACGTAAGTCTTTTAAAAGCTTACGACACTTTAGCAAAGTCTACAAAGACAGACAATGAGGTAAGTTACGTACGAAGTGTAAAAGCTTATATTCATAAGATAGTTATAAATAGTCATTATGTTTTTACAACATTACGTAAGAATAACTATGACGATATCTATTTTAAAGATGCCACAATCCACACATTCCACAATGACTCAGGTATAGTTGCATTATGTACTGCCACAGACGCCTCTAAAATACATCATAATAATTATAAACGTCTTCAAGACACTTTAAAAGATGATGTAGAAAAAATCAGTGATTTACCTGTTGTATTTTGTCCTGGTACTTATGACATCAGTAAATACTATGCTCCTAACGGTTGGAACTTTGCGGTTGTTGATATGGTAGATGATGTACATAAAGTCATAACACAATTTGCAAAATGCAGAGAACAGCTTACTGCTAGATTTGGTAAAGAGTGCAAAAACAAAACATTTGATAAATTCAATATGTGTGTAGTAGTAGATGGTACGTTAGATGACTCTGCAAGAATGATGCGTCACAAAAGAGAGCTGTTCCTTGCCAAAAGGGTCCTCAATTTTATTGAGGCAAAGTATGATATAAAAAAGACTACAATATCCACAGTGTGTCTAAAGATTGCTAAAACGCGTCGTAGATATTACAGTTGGTTGTTTTCTGGCAGTACTGAGTGGTTAAATAGTCCAGTAATGTTAAGTCTTTACTCTCTTATTATTAGAGCTGTTGCGAACTATTGCTCATACTCTGGTAAAGATCCAAAGAATATTAATGATGACGTACTTGATGAAATCTATTCTTACAGACGAGGTACGAATTCTTACTCGAATAAAGATTTATTATTATTGAAATCTTTTTGTAAACAGATTGATAAGATATTACAAAATAGGAAAGAGTTATTTGCTAATGATACTACTATGGCAGATAATTACTTTGTGTCCGAGAAAAAAGTTAAGGAATTGGTTTATGCAAACGCTCCTTTTAGTACGATTGGTGTGGCTTCACTTGTTAACAATCAACATATAGATCATGAATTACAGAAAAAATTTAAGGAGTTAAAAGCATGTTAAAGCGTAACACGATAGGTACAGATCCTGAGTTTTTCATTCGTTCAGATAAAGGTAAATATCTGAATGCAGAAACAATGTTCCCAGGCACTAAGGATGAACCTTTTCCTATGAATAGTGGAGCTGGGTTACAGACGGATAATGTGGCTGTGGAGTTTGCTAGCCCAGTGGGTAAAGATGGTGGGGATTTAGTTACTAAGCTCAGAAATACTTTTAAAGAGCTTTTTCTTATGATGCCCGCCAATACCGTACTTGACTTATCACCAGCAGCATTGTTTGATAATGATCAGTTACAAACAGAACAAGCGCAGTTGTTTGGTTGTTCTCCAAGTTACTGTGCGTGGGATTTGGTTGAAAATGAAAGACCGAATGCAACAGTAAGTAATTTAAGAAGCGTAGGTGCTCATATTCACATTGGTAAAGCAGATGGGGATGGTAATGACTTCCTACTAGATCCGTATGGTAAAATCAATACCGTACGTATGTGTGATGCTTTTCATGGTATTATTAGTGTTGTTTTAGATACCTCAAAAGAAAGTGTAATGAGAAAAGCACTTTATGGTAAGGCTGGAGAACACAGACCAAAAGAGTATGGGGTAGAATATAGAACACTATCCCCATTCTGGATGAAAAGCCCAAGCCTAGTAATGCTTATTGATGCATTGACAACAGATGCGCTCAGGTTCGTAAGAGAAGAGCGTCATGAAGAATTAATAGCTGAACTTGGTGGGGCCGAAGTTATACGTAATATAATTAACAACGGCGATGTTGACAAAGCTAGAGAAGTGATTGAGAATGTATTGTTTAATCACATGTCTGAAGATTCTAAACATTTCTTCAAAGAATGTAGCGATGCTATAGCACAGTATGATTTTAAGAAAGAATGGCAACTAACTGCCTAATTACAAAATAATTTCACAGAGGAAAAACATGAAAATTGCACTACCTATATTTGATGGCGGTACCAGATTGGGAATTAATTCCGTGTATGTTCATTTTATTAGCAATGCTGGATTTGAACCATTTTTGGTAACAAGCGCAAATGATTTCAAAAAAGTAGCTACGGAATGTGATGGCTTACTATTACCTGGGGGTATTGACGTAGAACCTACTTTTTACGGGGAAGACAACTTCGGTAGTGAAAACTGTGACCCAGAGAAAGATGATTTTGATAGAAGATTACTTCATGCATTCATTGCTGAAGGTAAAAAAGTATTTGGTATTTGTAGAGGGCACCAACTTATTGTTAAAGAGTTCTTGCACGTGTTTCATGATGCCTGTCAAGGTATGTCATTTTGGCAACACATTAATAACCATGCTTTAGCTACGGCTAGAAGTGCTAAACGTTCAACACCTACTCATAGCGTTACTGTAAATCCCGCAATTCTGTATGGTTTACATGATGGGCAGAAGCTTAGTAATATTTTCACAAATTCCATGCATCATCAAGCATTGTTGGTGGATGGTACTAAGAACTTATCAAAAGTTATTGATGCGAATAATTTCATCAAATGCATTGGTGTTACCCCTTTCGGTGCACCAACATCAAAAGAGAACGATTGGTTAGTTGTTGAAGCTGTTGATATAAAGCTGAATGGTGTTTTAATGCGCGGCGTACAATGGCATCCAGAAGAGCTTATGGATATCGGCTTGCTAACTCATTATTTTGCGGGGGTAGCAAAGGCAGATGGAGTCAAATTATACAGGTAAAATATTCTGGTCTGCTGAGATAGGCTTCGGAGATAATTCGATACATTTTCGCAGAGTTACAAGGGTTGACTTAAAGGAGTACATTGCTAGTGCTCCTGAGAGTATCAAATCAATAAAAGACGTAGATATCATAAACAAGTATGTAGTTCCTTTTGTTTATGATATGTATAAACTCCGCAAACATAATATACAATATGTAATCGTAAAGAGGGCTGCAATAGAATGAGTAAAGAATTGAAAGTATTTGTATATGGTACGTTGAAAGTTGGTGGTAGATTTTCAACACGTTTTGATGCATCAAGAATAACTTCAAGAGTCGGTAGAATTAGAGGTGAATTGTACGACTTAGGTAGTTTTCCAGGTGTGAAGTTACAAGGAGATTCTGAAGTAATAGGAGAAGTGCATACATACAAAAATGCTGAAGAAGTAGAAAAGTCTTTTGATAGAATTGAAGGCTTCAGCGGAGCAGGTAAACCTCATAATCTTTATGAGAAACGTGTAGTAACTGCCTTCACTGACGATGGTGAGGAGTCATGTATTATGTATGAGTTTGCACGTCCAATTGAAGCAGATAGAAAAATAAAGGAAGGAGTATGGCAGATATGAAAATATTTGGATTAGTCACCAACGACTTTGAAATTGAAATAGGTAAAAAGTTTGATGACGCTGGTGAAGCTCATGTAGTAAAAGAAATAAAATATTTTGAGTCCTCTCAAGTGTACAACAGGTTCATACACGAACCTATTTACGTAGTAGAGTATACTGAAGGTACAATGAAAACAGTAATACCAGTAAGAGCTGTAACAGCGCTACAAATAGATACTAAAAAAGAAGAGGCAATTAAGCCTGACTTAGCTGGACTCGGTGAATAATGAAGATTTTAATTGTTGGTGGTTATGATGGTTATGAAACTCCTTTCGTAGGTTTAGGGGACATAACATTCGACGAAGACGAATTCTTGGCCGCACCAGAAGATTTTGGTTTGTTGGTATTTGCCGGTGGTGAGGATGTGAATCCTGCATTTTACGGACATACCTCACCAAAACATATGTGTGGTTATAATACACGAAGAGACGTTGCAGAAAAAGAACTTTACGACATTGCAGCAAAGTATAATATTAAAATGACTGGTATATGCCGTGGAAGTCAATTTCTTAATGTAATGGCTGGTGGTGTGATGATGCATCATATTACTAATCATGGTGTGAGTCACTTAATGACTACCATAGATGGTAAAGATATTCAAGTTACATCAACGCATCATCAGATGTGTATGCCAGCACAACACGGGCATATAATGGCGTGGTCTTCTGAACGTAGGTCTACTGTTTACTACGGCGATAAAGATGAGCAAGTAAAATATACTGGAAGAGAAGTTGAAAGTATATATTACCCAAAAGAAAATATATTTGCTGTACAATTTCATCCAGAATATATGAACCGCGAGAGTGCTGGCTTTAATTGGTATAGGAGTACAGTAGTTGATTTTTTGCAGTTGTCCGAAGAAGAGTTTACAAAGAAATATTTAACTAAATCTTTGGAAGCTACTGTATAAATACTAAGGGTAGTTGGTAATATATCAGCTACCCTTACTAATGTGAGATACATAGATGACTAAATTTATAGAGAATGTAGGAAAACAAGTGTTCATGGTGGCAGAAGAGAAACGTAGTGCTACTCTTCTAACTTTTTATAATAAACCTGAGGAGGTTATTTCCTTATTTAATAGTAGTATAGCTGGAAGTATTTCAGAGATGTCACTATTTCATGGGACACTTACTAAAGCAATAAGTATACCTGAGGATATTAATACAAATATTGACATAACTATTATAGTAAGGCAAAATAAAAATAACAGCGCTGTATTAATACCCTGTGTTAATTTAGACTATGCTCAAGAAGTAATATCTGCATTAGTAGGGTCATCCGTATCAGACGATGATAAATACAGTGAAGAAGTTATTGAAGACATAATTGGACTAAGTCAAAAGAATATTGATAACATCTTTATATTTTATGGTTACGAGGTTGAGTTGCACTACTCTTTTGATAAAACAGAGCTTGACGAAGAAATATTAGAAGGGAGCAAAGAAATTTATGAGCAAATCTCCTCCGAACAATGATAAATTCACATTGTACTACCATACTGGAATATATCATCTGTTTTCCGGTAGAGTAATTGGGTACATTGATGATAAACAATTTGCAGCACTGTTAACATCTCCACAGATATTAGCAAGAAAATTAAGTACTATGCCTCCATTAGACTTTTATGATGTTATTAGTCCTAAAGCGGTGAAGTTACGTCTAGCTTTTTTAGCAAGAGACAGTAACAATAATAGGCACCTAATACTATCAGGAGTAATAAAAGAAATAGAAAGTTCATTATCATATGGTTACGGCGAAATAGCCTATGTGGATGAATGCAATAATATGTTTTGTTTAGAAACGGAGGTAGAATAAATTAATATGTTAACTACATCATTACTACCTGTAAATAAATGTATTGTTACAGACTATTTACAGTCAACAAAGTTAGCCCATTATACCTCTGGTTATCTGGTGTACATAGAGGGTATTCAAAATGATATAGATGTACTTTGTTCAATGCTAGTAACCAGTGCTGGAGGGAAGTTGTCTCATAGGCCTTCTTTAACTAAAATACGCACACCTGTAGTATTCTTTGATGATTTAGTTAAAACAGGTGTGTACGGAAAAAGTAGTTGCTTTCTTTTGGTTGACACAACTAATGTATCTTATTTAGACCTAAAAGGTGTTGACTTTATAAATATGTTGTATGCTAGAATAGTTAGTTTAAATAGGATTAGTTGTAATTATTTTAATAACAACGTCTTAGTAAATAACAATCCTACTATAAAAAAATTCTTCCAGGATTATAACGCAGCAGCTAAAGTACATAGTAAAGCAATGGTAGAAAAAGTAAATACCTCTGAAAAAAGGGTAAATCTAATACATAATATGTTATTATTAGAAAGTTTTATAAAAAAGAATCTTCCTCAACCAGTACAAAATATGAATTTTTTACAGAGGGCTTATACAGTTGCAAGAGATTACGAGCGTAAGGCAACACATAAAAAGATTGAGGCTCTTTTAAAAAACAAGGACTGCGCAAAAATATTAAGCGATAACCAGGAGAACAAAGATGCTTTACATAGGTACAAAAATAGTGGTTATTGGCTCTAACGTAAAGAGAAAAGCTGGTCCCCGTATAGGCAGTATAGGTTTCATAGTAGATATAATGACTAATAAACGTATGACTTTATTAGGTAATAATCTTGTATGTGATGCCTATATACTATTTATTCAATATGGTTTTCAAAAGCAGCAACGGTATGAGTTAAAAAGAGTAATGGTTGCTATACCTAGGTTAGAAAATTGGCCTTGTGATATAGATAAAGTACTTACTAAAACAGTCAAGTCAGTGAAAACAGACGCATCAATCAGGCTACCCCTTTTAATGATATGCCCTGTTACACAATTTAATGATAAGGACTTACAGCATAAGGTACATAGCCATCTATTGAATGGCACCATGCGTTATAAATTACAAAATGTAGCGTATGTACAAAATTCTAAGCGTTTTCCTAACACAGAGCGCCTACATGCAACACTGCCTGAAGGTGCCAAAACGTTTTTACGTGTAAGTACCGTAGGTATAAACCCAAATGCTTTGAATATTTTATTGTCAAAAGTATTTGAGAAGGACAAATATGTTTTAAGGGAGGTACTTGAGCTTGTTTTAAAATTGGATGCTCTTCGTAATATAACCGAAAAACAGTCAAAAGCACCGATAGGACCTAAAGGTAATGACATTATATTTAATAGTTTATTCAAACCTTACGAATTTAGGAGATGTATTATAGAGTCCGGCAAATATGCCCCAAAGGAACTCTTTGCTTTCTGTGTACAACTTAGTAATAGTCTTATAATCGAAGGAATTAAAGTTGTAAATAAACATGTATAAAAGGGGATACAATGTTTCATTCAAATCTGGATGTAATCGTTACTGGCTTCGTAGGACAGTTCAATTCAAGAATTCTTACAAGAGCCAATGCTCAAACATTTTCAGCCTCTATAGCTGTAGATAATAATGAGACAGAGTTGAATTTTATAATGAAAAGGGATGATATTCAGCATGTATTATCTATACCGAAACCTTTTATGGAGAATTCGGTTAAACTCGTAAGAGTAAATGGTATCGACAGAGCTGTTGGAAAGTATTTTTGGAAAGTACAAGAGCGTCTCATGGAATATGAAGATGTAATTTATGAGGTGCTCTTCGGCTATCCAGCACACATGTTGCCAGAGTACATGATTAAGAGTAACTCATCAGCTATGCAACAGCTTCGCTACGCATTTGAGAATAACAAATTGGCTATAACTTTACGAAGTATTCAGAAAAGAATAAACTTCGTAATAAATAATCTTCCGATTCATGAAACTAATCTAAATTCTTTTGTGATGAATCGAAGAATAACAATATTTGACCCGGAGTTCGATGTTCTTTCTAATCCTGAAGATCAACATGCTTATCAAGTAGAGAAAAATAAGACCTACTTTGACAAAGGATGGACATCTTTAGGTTTGTCTGACGGCTGTCTTGCAGGAAAGAACTACATGTTGGACTTTGATCTTCGTAATCTTTCACCGTTTGGAAGCAACTTTCATAACCCACAGAGAAATCTTTATTCTACTCTTGGTATGCGTGGAGATGAAGAACCTTTGGTACATTCAACAACGACATTCGCATTAGCTAATGAAGGCTTAACAAGAAAAGGTTGGAACTTGTTTACTATCTTCGTAGACATTCCTGACGTATGGGAAGATCAATTGATGGTAGATTCTAGCCATGCCGACAAATTCATTGAATACACAAAACGATATACGTGTTTTGGTGATGTATTGGTTAAAGAAGGTGATGAATTAGCCACCGACGACCAGCTTTTTGTAAATAGAGCAGGTGAAATCAAAGCATTCGATATTCAATGCGATCACGCTGTAGTAACCTCTATTGAGGAGAAGGAAGATAATATAGGTGGGGTTCTCTTCCCAACAAATATTGTTACTATAACCTATAAACGTCATCTTAAAGATGGCACCAAACTTACTAATCTTGCTGCTAACAAGGGTGTTATTAGACTGCGCGACCTTGGATATGCAATTAACCCTGCCACTGGAAAACAACAGAAGATAGACGTCATTGTATCAGCAAAGGCTGTATTAAAGAGAAAGAACTACACTCAAATACTTGAGGCAATGCTTAACAATTTGAATGGTAATCAAACTGTTGTAGTACCTGATGGTGTTGTAGTAACAGAGGATGTTCTTTCCACAGCGTTAAAATCCATTGGGCATAATGCAGATGGTACATGGATATGCAAAACCTACGCCGGTGATTTTAGATGTATAGCTGGAAATGTGTTTTGGGGAGTAACTCATGATGCTGATGATACTATATGGCGTCCAGGTGCTACTAAAGCTGTGAATGGTAGGGGTTTGCGTGAAGCAGGGCTTAAATTCTCAACAATTGAATTTCGTGCGCTTACTACACGTTTTGGTGAGAATAATCCTGTGGAAAAAGAAATACTCCACTATGCACAAGGTTACAAAGATGTAAAAGAGTTGCTCACTGTTCTTAAATATAAGTTAGGTAAGAAGAGTGTTGAGCACTTGACTCACAACGTAAAGGATATTAACCCTCTGCGTCAAGAAGACGGCATTATGATTCAACCAGAAGAGTTGGTTGATACTATAGTAGATCCTGATAGAGCAGAAGAAGGTTTTATGCTCAAATTGCCAGTTGAATATCAGGTAGTAATTGACCATGAATTCAACGTATTAGCTAGTGGTTTCCCCTGTGTTGTGGGTGATACTATTGGTGACAAGAAGGTTTTCAAAGTAATATCACTGGATTCAATATACGTGCCTTACGAGAATCTTCGGCGTTGTTGGAAACATGACATCGGGAGAGTGGGACTTAATGACATTGGTAATGCTTTAAACACCATAGTTATAATGTCTCATAATTATTTAATTGATAATGTAGCACCACTCAATACTACGATGCTGTATAAGGCAATTGGGACTTACTTCAGTATAGTTGCAAGCAAGCTTAGTACTAAACGAGGTGAATTGAGTGTTCACGCAATGGCTGTAAGATATCCTCATTCAGCTAAAGGCGTAGCTACATTGAGTAATGAACTGGAACCTAATACTATTGAAATACATTCCAGTATGGCAAATAGCCTTAATGTAGTAGATGGTGATATCGTATTAGTTGAACGATTCCCATGTTTAGGTTTTATGTCTATCCGCCCACAGAAGGTAAAGGTAACTGAAGATCCTTTGTGTAAATTCACAGTAAGGGTTAGTGGTAATAGTTTAGGTTCTTTATCTCTTGACTTTGATGGTGATGTGCTATATATTGCAGCTTTCTACTCTAAAGATGCTATTGCAGCACTGAAGAGAGAATTCTATACACCAAACGAGTATTGCATAAAGCATATCAAAGCTTTCAACAGCAAGATGGGTACTCCTAGAATAATGGAGATGGCATTAGCTGACTATATGATTACTCCTTTTGAGGCTTTAACAAAGGAAAGTCATGCTGAAATAGTTAGTAAACTTACTGGTGTAAAGAGTAACACTGGTCCTGTAGTAGCATTAGCTTACAATCTTCTCAGAATTATGGAAAACTCTGACATTTCTGGTGACAGAGAGTTGGAATGCGAAGTAGAAGTGTTTATGGATACAGTTGCTAACTCTGTATTCAAACAGAAACACGGGGCTAAATCGCTTCATAAAGTGGTTACAGATGCGGTTTGTGCTGCAGACCTGGAAACCTTGATAAGTGAAGGGTTTGATCCTAAAACTTCCGAAATAATTTGTAAGCAGATTACAGAAAAAGCGGCACAGGTTGGGATAAATGACGTAGCTGCTTATCATAAACTAATTACAGCTAAGGGAGGAAGCAACGTAATTAATAAGATTGTACGCGAACAGAACGTACTGTACTTCACTAGTAGAGCAAGTTTGTCAAGCTGTAGGATTGTTAAGAACTTAATGGATTATCAGAAAGTTGATATTCCTAGTAAAGTTTTTAGCAAGATTATGAGTTTGAATTCATCCTTGTCTACTGTGGATCATGAAGCTTTGAAAGGAATGCAAACACCAGAATCAATGATGTATTGTTCTGAGGTACTCAAAGCTTTGAACATGTTAATAAAATAAAAGAGGTAAAAGTATTATGGCCAAAGCAGTAGGATTAAGTTTTAACAGGGTTTGTCTTTTGGGTAGAGTAACCGGAGACCCTGTAGTAAATGGGGAATGGGTTTCTTTTCAATTTAAGACAATCGTACCAAAACTCGGCCCAGATAATAAATGGGTTGAGGCAGAAGTAATGGTACCGATTATGTCCAACGATCCCAGAAAGGTTGAAACGGTAACAAACTTTGTACAAGACGAGCGTCAATTGTACATTGAGGGTTACGTAGAAGCCTGGGATGGTGGATGTGGTGTATTTATTGGTATGATTAAGCTTGGTTCTAAAACCATGTATGATGCTGACGCTCAACAGGGTGGGTATCAAGGTGGAGGACAGAAGAAAGGAAACTTTCCAAGTTAATAAGTAAATAATGACGGGTAGTGGTAGCTACTGTAGTTACCACTACTTTGTGTTTTAACGGAGAAACTATGCAACCAGATGTTAGCTTACAGAAAGTACAAGCAGCACCAGATATTACAATTGATAAACCGAATACACAAGAAGAACGACTACGTGAACTTGAAGCTAAGATGTCATCAATAGCACAAATGCTATATATGTTTAAAAGATCTGGCTTGCCTAAAAAGGTAGTGTGTACTAAACGTAATACTACAGCTGAGGGATTACCATACAATACCTGTTTTTTAGGGTATACTAAGGGGTCCACTTACCCGTATATTTTAGTGGTAAGTGAAGAAGGTAAATATATGATAGGAGACAGAGAATTCGATACGCTAGACGCAGCAACTGAAATTATTTGCGGAGAAGCGGTAAATGGATTCAATTTTTGGCAAACATTCGAAGGGATGTCTTTGGAAGAGTTTATCAAATGATTGTAGAAATATGCAATGTATTAAATGTAGATATAACTGATGAGATATTGCTGCAAATTGTTCTAGATGATCTTACATATGATAATCCATTGTATAAAGAAGCAGTCAAAGCATTTAGGTCTACTAGAGGCATTCAGCAAGTACTAAAAAACTTTACCTACTCTAATGGTTTATACCAATTACCAAGAGGGTACTTTAGTAGACTTTGTGCTATAGCACAAGAATTAAACATACCTATAGAGTTTACCGACTCAAGGGCTGTTGTTCCATTTGATACTCAATATAATCATTCGATACAGTTGAGAGATTATCAGATGCCAGCACTTACAGCGCTATCTAAACATTCGGACGGTCTTCTTGTAGCTCCGGCAGGTAGTGGTAAAACAATTATAGGTATAGCTACTATTCTAATGTGCGGGCAAAGGAGTTTGTGGATTACCCATACAAAACAACTATTATTTCAATTTGTTGATAGGATACAGAAATTTGTAGAGATACCAGACACTGATATAGGATTAATATATAATGGTAAATGGGATGTAGATAAACCGATAACTGCTGCATTAGTACAAACTTTAAGAACAGATACACAAAAATTACAAGAAATATCTAAAAATTTTGGTACTATAATAACAGACGAGTGCCATCATCAGCCTAGTTCCACGTTTACAGAAGTTATAACACAATTGAACCCTTACTACTTGTTTGGTTTAACAGCTACACCTGCAAGAAGAGATGGTTTAGAGACAGTGCTGTTTCAAAATTTAGGTCCAATAAGGCATACTATACCAAGGGCCGCTGTTACTGACGGTGTATTAACACCAATAATAAATACAAGATATTTGGATACACCTGGTATACCTGAAGAAGTAACTTATCAAAAACTCTTACAAACACTTACAAAGAGTGCTTTTAGAAACACTATAATAACAAGAGATGTTGTTTCGCAAGCAGTAACAGGAAACATATGTATTGTTGTGACTGAGAGAGTATCACATGCAGAAATACTATTTGCTAAAATAAAGAAGCTATGGCCAAAAACAGGAATAATGATTGGTAAAAATTCTGATAAGCTGAGGGATAAAACTTTAGATGAACTACACAATGGGGATATTACTGTACTAGTATGTACTTCCCATTTACTTGGTGAAGGTTTCGACTACGCTCCACTCAATAGATTGTTTATTGGGTTACCTTTTCGTAATATCGCAAGATGTGAACAACTAGTAGGGAGAGTTCAACGTATTAGTGAAGGTAAGATAGATGCTATTATATTTGACTATGTTGACAACCATGGACTAACTAAACATCAATACAAAAACTTTGGTGACTCAGGCTGCCGTTATAATGTGTATAGAAAGCTAGGTTGTAAAATCTTGCAGTAGTGGTTACATACTTATTTTTTGGTGGTTTGGTGATTTAGTATACATATAATAGTGAGGTAAATTTATGCAAATAGAAAGATCTGAAGTAATGTCAAAACTTGCTGGTATAGAAGATAGTCTTATAAGAATTCCCGAAGGCTTGAGAAAAGAGCTTCAAGTTGATTTGGGCAATATTATTATAGTTAAGGGTTTACCCTTGCAAGTTAATAAAGCGTTCAAACAAGAGGCTATTCCGTCAGTTTTAAAGGCATTCGTATCAGACAACGTAATAAAAAAGTTAGGCATACCAACGCATAACTTGTCACTTGAACAACATATAACAATGGGCTGTGATCCAGAGTTATTTTTAGTAGATATGAAAACAAATAGGTTGTATAATCCAGGTTTCTTAGTAAAAAAGACAGCTACTGTGGGTTACGATGGTATGTTGGCAGAGTTAAGACCAGCCCCTGATGTAGACCCAGACGAGGTTGTAAATAATCTTTATAAACTAATAGTTGAACTAAAAAATGTACTAATAAAACATAGGCTCCATAATGTGCGTATGATTGCCAAGTCTGGTGGGTGGAATTTATTCGCCGGATTTCATGTCCATTTGGGTATACCTAAAAAATTATTAGACCCTGGAATGCCAAATTATATAAAAATATTAAGAGTAATACTAAAGTCATTAGACTACTACGTAGGTACTCTAGCAGTTTTAGCAGAAGGTAAAGACTACACTAGAAGATGTAACCCACTTGTTGCTTATGGAAAAGTAGGCGATTTCAGAGTAGATAACAGAACACTTGAATACAGAGTACCTGGTGGTGCATTATTAAAGCACCCAGATTTAACTAGGGGTCTGATAAGTGTGTCTTCTTTAGTAGCACATGATGTGATTGAAAGACTTCGAGTGTTTACAAATGATTTTGTTGGGGACATCGAAGACGAAAGTACTTTAGCAAAACAAATCTATCCTAATTTGATAGATACACAGCACATGTTCCCTCTGATATGTGCACCTGACGTAGGGAAAGCATTTAAAGAATTGGATAACGTTCAACAAGATTTAAGTTGTATGGTCAACTACGACTATTATAGAGAGTCTCTAGAACGCTTTTATAACTTACTACATATAAAAATAGCCGATGATATTTGGCTTAATTGGAGTAAATAGATGTATAACGATAAATGGATATTTTTTAATAACCTACCTGGAAAACCAGCACTTTCTAATGAGGAAGTAAAATACTGGCTTGGTAGTTTAAATAAAGTTTTGAAAGTAGGAGTTGAATTTGAATTCAATCTTCAAGATGCGAAAGGTTTTTGTAGAGGAGCTAGTGAAAGTTGTCCATGTGTAAATATGAATGATGCACATGATTGTTGGAAAGCCTGTTTGAATGAAGCAGAGTGCAAGGTATTGCTTGGTAAAGATTTCGATATGCAATGTCATAAACAATTCTGCAGCGGCTTTAGAAGTGCATGTATATCGTGTAAAGACTTTAAAGTTAATTGTTTAAACTGTAAATATATGTATGACCCAAGCCATGACCCAGATTCAATTAGACAGTTTTTGCGTAATTATTTAGAGCCATCAAAAAGTTATGGTAATTTAAGTAGGACAGGTGTTCATAGTGTTGTATGTGATGGTTCTTTATTAGGTGAAGGTCAGGAGGGTAAAGGTGTAGAAATAATTACTGTTGGTAGACGTGTTGATTATTGGGAATTTTACAATATGATTAGTGATATCATAACATCCTCTATACAAAAAGGCGCTTATGTCAATGAGAGATGTTCAACACATATACATGTACTGACAGGTTATTTTGATGCACAGGAGAGAGATTCCAGATTCAATGATGTGAATGATTTGGAAAAACCACTTCCTCAAATAGTAATGGCTAACTTTCATCAATTATGTAGAAGATACCAAAATGCTCTAACTTGGATGTCTATGGGTTTAGACCAGCCTGAACAACTCACTAGGTGGGAAAAGTATAGAGTGTCATTACTCGATACTTCACCAGTGTCTATGTCTATGCCTGACATAATAAGAAGATTAGAAGAAATATCCTATAAGCCCCGTGGTAAGTATGGTTGGGCTAACTATATGTACTCTAAATTTAATCATAACAACGATGTAACAAGATTTCATGCAGAGATGCGGGTATTGGATGGCATGATGTCTGCAAGTGTCGTAACAGCAATGTGTTGTTTATATCAGGCACTACTGGTTAAAGCTGTTGAAATATCTAAGTATGGTCTACTTGAACTAGGTTCTAAAGAATGGTTTGACCAAACTATAGACATTAAGCATAGACTGTTGAACAATGCCCCACAAGGATGGAGCGAAAACAGGTTTTCTAATACTGAGAACTTGAGAGAAGAGCACATGGAGATTCTTAGAATGGAGTCTTTAGATCTACTTAACCAAATAAAACATCTGTTAATGCGAACTGGTCCAGCGTTTGAAGTATTGGAGAAGTTAGCACAAAAACCTGTTGCTTTCTTTAGATGTGATGGAGAGTCATGGGAAAGTATTGAAGAACACTTTGCTGTATTTAGAGCTAGTGAAACTATTTTAGATCAAAAAATTGATGAAATTATTGATTTTAGAACTATATCTGGCTGTAAAGATGAGATGACATGGCTTGAAAAAGTAAGTGGTATGTTAGAGAAGGAAGGTATAGCTACCATTGAGCAAGTTCTAAATAATGTCGCTATCCAAAAACGGAATGGGTTATGTATTTGGTCGGATAACCTCGGAACTTTATTAAAAGTATAACATGTGTTGGGTGGTTGTACTTTGTTATAATCACTCAACACGATAAAGAGGGAATGATGGGCGGAATTTTTGGATTTACCTTATTGAATAATAATAAAATGGGTAAGGATAGTATCATTACTCTAACCACTGAGCTACTAAAAAGTCAGTTAGGTCCTACAGAAGAAATTAATATAGCTATAACAACAAGCGAAAACATACACGTAATCAAAACTAATATGTCAATTCCTCGTTTTATAGCTACTAAAGAGTTCAAAGAGTTTATGCACAACGCTCTAAAAGATATTACTATATATTCACTAATTGGTAGTTTCAAAGATAAGGTTACATACAAAGAATTCTTAGATTTAAATGATGAGCCTATGGTTACATTTGGTGAGGTAGTATGTGTACAAAAAGAAAAAGAATTTACAGACGTAGATTCTGGTGGTGTGGTTGTTGCTGAAATATTTGATAGATATGAATTCGCAATCGACCTAACTACTCGTATAAAAACTGCAGCTAAGGATGTTAAATTGTATGCGGCTGTACATGCTGCTTACCCATCTTGTCTGTTAATAGCAAAACACACAGCAGACCCGTTGGAATTGTGTATGTTCGCACAATATGGTGTGTTTATTTTTTCTTCTATTTCAAAAAGTGTAGACAAGGTTACACAATTGTTGTTGCTTGGTAAACGAGAAACAGTAGAGATGTTCTCATATCAAGCCTTTTTACTTAATATGAGTACAAATACGTATAAAGTAATAAACTCTTATTCTGGAAATGTAAATTATGCAATTAAATGAAAGTTTTCTACTAGGTCATTGTAGAACACCGGGAGTAACCTATGAAGGATTAACAATACCTAAGTTACAACCTGTAATTTTTACAAATGTACCTGGTGACTCATGTTATTTTATAAATCAATTCGGGACTAGTAATACAAGACGTCCCTGGGATGTCGGACAAGAAAGAGTTAATAGAATCTTGAAAGGCGATGTAGCTAGACATAAAGTTTTTTCTAATAGAGAAATTTCTTTTATGTTAGCGTATACAGAAACTAAACAAATCAGTATAAACTTCTTAAGGTCACTTGCAGAAGGGCATAAAAGATGTACATTTGTACTCACAGGATCACGTCTAAAAACACTTGTTGAGGATATACCTAAACTTGAGAAAGAATTTAAAACATTTTATAGAACTTACGAGTACTATGAAGATGCCTCAAGAAGTAATGATAATTATATATTTATGTTATCTATATATGATTTGTCAACAATAGTAGCAAATTTGAAAAATAGGACTATCGACGGTTTTGGTTTAGCGATTGAGGTATTAAATAAGTACAATACTTCAAGGTATAAAATGCCTATGCCTAGTTATTCAACATATATGATTTTTACAAACAACTATGAAGATGTTTATTTCAGAGACTGCGTAGAAATTATAAGATGTTCTCATATCGACTACGGAAATATGTCTGATATGGTTTATCAATTAGTAAAGTACCAAAAAGACGAGGATTTTATAGGTGCTGTAAGTTTTGAAAAATCTTTAAAACCGCAAATGAAGTTTAAAACACCAAGTAGCGCACGTATTTCAATACAAGAAATGGAAGCACATGAAAAATCTGTTATAAAAGCCAAACAATTGGATTCAGACGCTAAATTCAAGGCACGTATGTCTGCCAAACCTGTGAGAGCGGAATGGGACCCAGCATTTGATGACTTAGATACTTATGAGTTTAAAACAGTACATGCTAATGATGAGTTTCAACAAGTACCAATACCTGTACCTGCACCTGTACCTACAACAGATATGGACTTATTAAATGAATCTGAGTATGAAAAATATATGGCTTATGCTAATGATATAACTGCTAAGGCTATTAAAACAGTGACTGCTAAGGCTATTAAAACAGGCGTGTGTTTTTCTGATGGGGAGTTGGCAGCTCTCCAGAAAACAATTAAGGACGTAGGCCTTGAAGGTACTGTGGATGTTAAACGCAAGTCTTCAGATAATACTACTAATGAAATATTACAAGTAGACCCAGATATGTATGGGACTGCTAATTTTATGCCAAAATCTGCGCCGGTTATAGATGATGGCCCTGATTGGTGGGGTGCTATAGAAGAAGGTATCTCTGATGTTGCAGCGGTACCGCAGGTAGATAATAAACATGTGACTTCACATAAAGTTGTTAAAGCTACTAGAAGTGCTGTATCTCCTACAGGAAGGCATAAAAAAGAAGATATGTATAGAATGATGTACAGTGGAGGTGGTGGTAAAAGTAATATAGCTCCCCAGAAAAAAACTATACTCGACTACGAAGCATATGAGGTAGATGTTATTAATGAGATAGCTGAATCGGTAGAAAAGAAAAAACAACAAAATGTTAAATCAGGGCAAAAAGTGTATGTTGCTTCAAATAAAGCGCATAAATCAAAACGGAACACCAGTAAAGTAATTAGCACTAGTGCTACTGCTACTGCGACTACCACTTTTGATACTGAGTACAGTGGTGGCTTTACTACCATTAGTGATACTTTTATAAAATATTAAACAACGAGAGGAAATTTAAATATGTGTGGGATTATAGGCGTACTGGCTTTAGGTGCGGCAAAAGAGGATCTACGAACAGACGTTATGCGATTTCTATTTACTGAGTTACTTCAGTTGACTGAGGAACGAGGTAAAGACGCCACAGGTGTATCAGCACTATTTTCTGATGGTATGTCTTATATACAAAAAGGACCTATAACTGCAACAGAGTTTATAGGTAATTTAGGAGATGAGGAAACCACATATAATAGTTTTCTAAACAATTGTGACTCATATAGTGATGCTAATGAAGCAGAACTGAAATTGTTTATGGGGCATTGTCGAAAAAGTTCGGTTGGTGGTGCTTTTGATAATGTAAACAACCATCCAATTAAGGTTGGAGAAATTGTTGGTGTACACAACGGCACATTAGAGAATCATAACAAAGTTTTTACTAATCTTGATTGTAAGCGTGATGGTGTTGTTGATACAGAAGCTATTATGCGCTTGTTAAATCATTATACCAATTATTGTACAGACCCTTTCACGATAGAAGGTATGGAAGAGACAGCTAAACGACTTGAAGGGGCGTATAGTGTATTAGCTTATAATGCTAATAACCCCTTTCAAGTTTGTATCATGAGAAAAGAACGCCCATTTGAGATTGCCTTAATCAGGGATTATGGTATTATGTTGATTGCTTCGGACAAGGCATTCTTTGTGAAAGCCCTGTATCAATATAATAAATTTGCATATTTGTTTAATAACGATTTTAAACCTATTGACGTAGAAGAAGTGGAAGCATTTACACTACCTCTGGATAATGTAGGGATTATTAACTTGAATGTTGATGTAACTGACGACACAGTAATTGAAGATCTTATTCTACGTAAAGATGTGTTTAAGTCTGAAAAATTGTGGAGAATGCCAACTAAGACCTATGGTAAAAGAACTACTTATAATGGTCACCAACATGTGAACAATAATGTTGGTAAAAAAAACGACATTCAAAACGGAACAAAAGAAACAACAGCAACAACACAAAAAGACGTTCCAGTCAAGGACGATTTTAAAGGTAAAGTCTTTTGCAAACGACTTAATGCTTATGTTAACCAAGAGAAAATAGATGAAAATAAATCTGCTGGTCCTAAAGTAGTAAGTATTAATGGTGGAAAAGTACAAGATCTGAAACAAGAAGAGCTGATTGACTTTAAAGAAGTAAAAGATCTTACAATAACCGCAAAAGAACAAGCCGTTCCTATTATTATGAGTGAGGTAAAAGCAGTGGATGCAACTTTGGCAGAGGCTATGAAAGCAGCAACGGCGCATGAGAATTTTAATACACGTTTCAGTAATAGTAAGGAAGTTATTGACGCTTTAGATATTAGATCTGAAGATACTTTGGATAGTATCCCAGCTTTTGCGCTTGTTAATAAAACTAAAGATACCGTGTACAAAGAGGCTTTTGTAGACGGTGCTTTATGGTACAAAGAGACTCATAGTGATGCAGATAATACTGTTGACCCTACCGCAGCTGTACGTATAGCCAAGCACGTTGTAGAGGTGTTTGGTAATGTTATGTGTCAGTTGGCGAATGGGCGTGAAGAGGATTATGCATCTAAGATATTAATGGAGTTAAAGAAAAAGAATATCACTGAGCTAACCTTAGAAAATGTAAGAAGAATATTTTCAAAAGGAGATAAGATATCCTGTAAGGCCCTGGTTGCTTTGGAGGATGTAATATAGATTAATATGCCTAAACCATTAATTATTATACCTTCCGAGTCAATGGATGGTAATAAAAAACCTGACAGGGATGAGAATGTCCTGCTGAGAATGGCTAAAGCTACTAGAAATAGTGTAGCACTGGATGATGACAGTGTTACACTATCTGGTATAGCTAAAGATAAAAAACTCAACGTATTCAAAGCGTATACTAAGGATTTAATAAAAGTAAGAGAGTTTATCCTAAATGATACATTACAATATGATGATTCTTCAAGAGTAGCTTTTGTATCATCAAGGACGTTTAAAGAACTAGGTGGTACAGGCGACTTTTTAGATTTAAGTAATATTCAAGCGCCACCTCCGCCACCACTTAAAAAGGTAGAAAAAGAGGTAATTGATAAATTACTTATAGGAACAGATCCAGAACTTCTTCTTATGTTACAAGGTAAAGTAGTTAATGCTTCTGGTATTGATGGCTTCGATAAGAAAGCTAAGTTTGGTTCTGATGGTGCTATGGCTGAAATGAGACCAGATCCTGCTTTATCGGCTGAAGGTCTTGTTGCCAATATACAAAAGATTTTGAATGACCAAAAGCTACAAGAAAAAGTGTCTAAGTATGACTTGATTAGTTCTTGTTATCATGAAGAAGACGCAAGAGATTATCCAGTTGGAACACATATTCATATTGATAATCCAGCTAAGATTGCACAGTTACCTGTAGAACAAAGATATCGTTTATTCGCAGTAACAAACAAAATAATGGACGAGTTACTTACTGTACCAGCTGTGCGTTTAGATGGTCAGAAGGGCCATAATAGACGGGCTAAGTGTAGAATGAGTACACACAATGGTTATGGTAATGATTATGGTAAAGGTTATGGCTTTTTTGGTGAGTGGCGTGAATGTCATGGTAGGTTAGAACATAGAAGTATGTCTGGGCTTGTTCTTATGAACCCCGCTGTGGCTAAAGCTGTATTTGGTACGGCGCAGGCTATTGCTGAGGCGGTATATAATGAAGCGCTTCAAAATGATTTGAATAAAGACTTTATTTTACCAAATGATTTTGATTATAAGAACATATATAAAGCAACCTTCAAAAAATGGGGAGACATACCACTTGCAGAAACTTTAAATTGTACACTATCTTCAAAAGAAATAGCAACACTGATGGACTCCAGTGATAGAAAAGTTGTATCTACTGGTTATATCAAAAAATGGCTTACTAAAATCAGAACTTTATCAACGTATGGTAAATTTTCTGAACATATCGAAGCTTTAGGAGATATACTATCTTCTTCAGATAAAGTTATTGATGGTTTCGATACAAATATTAAAAACACATGGAAGGATTAATTAAATTATGAAAAGCACTTATGTATGGTACTCTCCGGCAACTGATGTAACTGGTAAAAAACTTCAAGAAGCTTTAGATGCTTCCGGCGGAACGGCAAAACCACCTGCTGATAAAACGCATGTTATTTGTTGGGGTACAAAAACAGATGCAGATGTAGTACTAAACAATGGTAAAGTATACAATCATCCAAACAAAATTCGTGTTAATCGTAATAAGGTTGGTGCGTTGGGTGCATTGCGCAAAGGTGATGTTAATGTGGCTAATTTCACTGAAAACTTTAAACTTGCTGGTAATAAGGAATACCCTTTTCCTTTGGTAGCACGTACTAAATTTCATCAGGGTGGTGCTGGTTTCTGGTTGTGCCTCTCTGCAGCTATGATTGCACAAGCAGTAAAAGAAGGTGCTCAATATATTCAGACATTCATTGATATTAAAGATGAATATCGTCTCCATGTGGTTGGTGATAATGTTATCTATGGAGTACGTAAAGTACAACGTGATAATCTTCAGGAAGCTTTTGCTGCACATTACGCGGAATATGTAGATGCCAAAGCAGTGAAGGGTAAAGTCAACCTTGACAAAGCTACCATGGATTATGTGCTGAAGAAAATTGCGCCTAAACTTGCACCAAGCCCAGATATGATAATTCGTTCTAATACGCGTGGATGGAAGTTCAGCAAAGTGGCCAATGATAATCTTGATAAAGGGCTTGTAGCTGAAGCAGTTAAAGCAGTTAAAGCACTTGGTCTAGATTATGCCGCAGTAGACTGTTGTATTGATACCACTGGTAAAGCGTATGTTATTGAGTGTAACTCTGGTCCTGGCCTCGACGGTACATCTTTTGACGCATGGACTACTGCCTTTAAAGATTTGGTAGCTCCTCCAAAAGCGGCTGCTAAGAAGGCTGCTGCTGCTCCAATTGAACAGGCGGTTAAAGCTAATGTTGGTGTTGCTGCTGCTAAACTTGGTGGTGCTAATGCTAAACAACGTCTCAAAGAAAGAGCTGCTTTTCTCGCTCAATTGGCGGAAGTTGCTGATGATGCTGATGCAGAACTCTTGGAAAAATTGTTGAAGAAAGCAAATATGTAATATAAAAGGTGCTTAGTATGGATAAGTTCAAATTTATTATAGATGAGCAAAGTGTAGCTGAACAAATTGCTGACTTGTTGAATACTTATAATAAACTAAAAGTTATTCATACTAAGCATACTGTTTTAGCAAACAATATTATATATTTAGTGAAACAAAAATATATAGAGGGTTCACCAAAAATTATTGGTTGTGTTGGTATAGATAAGATAGACCATTCTATGACAACATTAAGACATCTATGTGTTGATGTAAATCAGCGACAGACAGGTATAGGTTTAGAGTTGCTTAATAATGCTCTGGCATATGTTAGTACAAAGTATGTACAAATGCATATAAGACATGATAACCTACCAAGTGTTCATTTAGCTAGTAAACTGGGATTTCTAGTTGACACTTATGACATTAAAAACGGATATTTCATATTAACAGTAAAAAAGGAAGCCCATGCTGAAACCTATAGAGTACATTGAAGTAACACTGGATAAACGAGGTATTAAACAAAAAGGTTTGTTTCTTCACTATGATGAAACAACCCAAATGATTAGGCTAATTATTGATTGTAACAATACAACTGGATCTTTTTCCTTGACATTTGCTCCTATTACAAGTATACTTATTAAAGATTCTGAAAGTACAACAAGTTCTAATTTTAGTCAGGCAGGTGAATCACAAAAACTTGCTATTGAGTTGATATTAGAAGCGAGTCATCAGTTGAAAAAAGACAATCGTCTTAATGCTTCTGGTTTTGTAAATATTGCATCATATAAAGATGTACCACACACATATAGAAAAATGGAGATGACAAATTTGCCTGTAGTAACAAATAGTAATAATTTAGTTGGTACAACAAATCACACTACTGTACAGCCACCAAAGATAAACTTTCTTGTAAGTAAGCCTACATATTATGTTAATAATTTACCGGCTAAAAAGATTGCAATTATCTTTAGAAAATCAGAGTTGCCGACAGATAAAATGCTTAAAACAATGAGCAAGAGGGTCAGTGCGGCAAGTCTTGGTACTTATAAAATAAAAGCAAAGCCACTAAGTGAAGTTGATATTGAACCGCCAAAAACAGAAGCGCAAGAATACTTAGACGCTTATGGTGGTGATTATGATGATTTTACTTATGCGGGAATGCATGGAAGAATGATGTAATGATAATAGGTAATACGAATATAAAAGAGCAGATTCATGTAGCTTTAGAGTCTGCTCGAAAAAGAAACATGGCGCCACCGCATATGTTAATGTCAGGACATCCTGGTTGTGGTAAAACATCAACTGCCAAAGAAGTAGCTAAACAATTTGGGACTGACTTTATTTCGTTAATACCTGAAGCATTAAAAGACCAACGTTCTATACTCGACCTTTTGGATTCTTTAAACTTTACAGGTTATGATGAGCTTGGTAATAGAGTAGCACCTATCCAACCTACCGTAGTATTTATAGATGAATGTCATAGGATTCCAATGTACGGCCAAGAAAAACTTGGTATGATAATGGAAAACTTTACTATGGATACTGGTAAAGTAGGAAAAGTTTACTGGGTACCTTATTTCACAGTTATAGGTGCTACTACTCTCGCTGGTAATATGTCTAAACCTTTTTTAGATAGGTTCAAGTTAAATTTCTTTTTTGAAACCTACAATATAGAGGACTCTATTGACATTGTAAGTTACCATGCAAAAAGATTAAAAGTACCAATGACTAAAAAAGCTATGGTTGATGTAGCCTCAAGAGGTAGGGGCGTACCTAGAATTATGGTAAAGTATCTAGAAAGATGTAGAGATATGATGCTATCTATTGGGAGTGCCATGGTAACAAGTAATTTAAGTAATGCTACTTTTGAAAGTCTTGAAATAGATAAAAGAGGTTTTAATAAAATTGAGTTAAAAGTTTTACGTGCTTTATATGATTATGATAAACCACTATCATTAGAAAATTTAGTAATGATGACTGGTGAATCAAAACAAACAATACAGAGTGACATTGAATCACACTTAATTAAAAATGGTTTGCTTGTAAGATCAGGTAAAGGTAGAACTATAACCCCTTTAGGACGAATGTATCTTGAAGAAGAAGGATATGCAGGTAGTGGTATGGGTAGAAAAACTATACCCATAAATTATGTCCGGTTGTAGTGCAACTATTTGATTTGCTGAGTGTGGTTAAATACGGTTTGTGTGGAGTGGTTGGGTGTGGATGTGGTGCTACTTGCACTAACAGCACTAACCTAGTATCATCCAAAAAGTAATATGTAATAATCTAAGTAGGATTAGCTTTGCTAATGTTGAAAAGTATTACTAATAAGAAAATGAATATCATTATAGCTCAGGCGTAGTAATATTATCTAAGAAAACCCTGGTAGATGTAACCAGGTGGGTTTTGTGGGTCTTTTTTCCTCCTAAAGAAATAAAAACACCTTTGTGCATATGAGTTTTTGCGCATAAAATACTGTCTTCTTTGATTTTTTCTTCTCTACAGCAAGCAAAAAATCCAACAGATAATAGAGAACCGTTCGAATCGGTTCTATTCATGGACTTTACTTATATGGAGTACCTAGCGACAGGGGGTCAATGTGTCGCGCTTCAGCCAGTTTTACTAACAACCACTAAAATAAAAAATAACAACGAGGGAAACACTATGAAACCAGAAGCAGCAAAACAACAAGAACTTAATGAAGACGACCTGAGAAGCTTTAATGAAGATATTAAATACGTTTATTTTGGTCGGCGTAAGGCATCTAACAAACACGATGGTGTTGTGTGTGTAGGATATAAAATTGATAAGTCGGGTACTGTACTCAGACTCGCTGCTGCCTTTTGTAGCCCTGAAGATATTTTTGAAAAGAGTGAAAGTCGTAAGAGAGTAAATGTACGTATTAACGCTGGAGCATTTGAAGACCTCGTAAAAGATGTTGCTGAAATTTCTGAAGATAATCCACTCTTCTCCGACATGAAGTACGAAGAGATTATCAGTCTTATTGTCGCTGCCTTAAATTCTGCTATTCCTCCATTTTGGCGTGCCAATTATAAAACATTCCTTAATAACGCAAAACCTTATCCAAAATTTGCACGTATCCCACTTCCTTGGTGGTTATCTAATGTTACTTTGGCTTCAGTAAAACAATAGTACTCTTTAATAATACTACATAGGTAAATAAACTAACCTGTGTAGTATTACCAAGCAAGAGTGGTGTAATTGGTAGCCACCCAGGTCTTAGAAGCCTGTGCCTTCGGGTGTGAGAGTTCGAGTCTCTCCTCTTGCATATAAAACAAATCAAATAAAATAATTAAACATGAGGTAGTATGTCAACAACAGAAAATAAATTTGGTAAATTAAGATTGTCTGTTGAAGGAACAAATAATGGTTCTGGGTTTGATATATTCTATGACTTTGGTAAATCATTAGATTTTGCTGAATTCACATCAAAACATGAATTTTATTTTATCCAACCATGGATGCAATTTCCTTCGAAAGAATATAGTGATACTTGTAAATTAGTATCTATTGAACTAGTAAAAAGATTTAATCAATATGATGACCTAGTACGAGAAAATAAAAGGTTATTAGAATGTATTGAACATTTAAAAAAACAAGGATAACTATGATAACTGTAATTCAGGGTTTAAAAAGAATTAAACACCTACTGCGTAAAATCGAAACAACACAAGGGCGTATTGCTCGTTGGTGCTCTTATACAAATGATGAAGAACCATTGTATACTGATATCAACGCCCTTATCCAATCTGCAAACGATATGCAAGCCGAAGTTGGTAAAATTCGTCATGCTATTCATAAACTCAATGCAACTACAGTAGTTACTTTTAAGGATAAAGAAACCACCCTTGATGAGTTATTAATTGAGGCCACGGTGAACATTCCTGTACGCATTGCTACATTGAAAACTCTTCGTAGGAAAGAGAAAAATGGTTACATGCATAATGCCAAGCAAGAAGTAAAGGTAATTCTACAGTACGATCCACATAAACGTGATAAAGATTTGGATGCCTTAATTGAATTGCAATCTGATATTAATGATTTTATTGATATTATGAACATTCAATTAGAACTTCCAATGTAATTTAATTGTATGGGTAGTGATAAAGATCTATAAAAAATCTTTTAACTGATATCAGGGGCTGGACAACCAGCAAGATTAGGTTTAAGGACTAAGGTATTAGGAATATAGGTTTTAGTTGTTATATCACAAATAAAAATCCTTGTAGTAGAATGTGGTTTTTAAAAGATTTCCCTTTAGGTGCTCACAAGGCAGCTATCTGTACAATTAGTAAAGGGATGTAACTCAATGGTAGAGTACCAGGTTTTGAGCCTGGGAGTTGTAGGTTCAAGTCCTACCGTCCCCGAATAATACAACAAAGGTATACGTGTAAGAAACATAAGAGAAATAGATGGTACTCTGGCTGAGTACATACTCACTGCGCTACCCGTGCAGAGTGACATTAGGTTATATAGACTCTTAGGCCTCGTTATTGTTGTATTAGTTTTGCAGTGGGGTTAGCTCAATTGGTCAGAGCACCTGGTTGTGGCCCAGGAGAAGGGGTTCGAGTCCCCGCCTCACCCAATTTAGTATAGTTAAGGAGGTAGGCTTAGAAGCAGCTATTGGTACAAGGAACTAAATACATTGCCAAATGTTGTAGTTTTTCAGGGCCAGCGTAGTTAAACTAGCTAAAAAACTAGGGAGAACTATTGCCTTTAAAGAGTAGATCGTGATACTTGGAACAGTATACTAGGTAGAGGAAACCTACCATAGCTGTTCCCTCTTACAGATGTGGGTCAGATCCAAAGATGAACTCTTGGGCAGGGCTGTAAGATGCGCTGCGGAGTCGTTCACCAGTGACTGTGAGTAATGAGTGGTTGCCTACTTGATGATACACACACTGCGAAGTTAGACGCAACCATGGATTTTTTGGCGTAACAGCACACTTTTCTATTCTAATTTTACGGAGAAACTTTATGGGCAAGACGTGTAAGTTTTGTTTAAGTGAAGATTTAATACCAGTACATGATCATTACATCTTTTGTGCCAACTGTACAGCTATCTATACATCTATGATATTAATATCAAAATCTTGTGAACATATAAACGATGGTTCTATATCTGTTGATAGAGTGCCTTGGTATAAGGAACTCAGACAAACGTTCCCATATATAATAGATGATAAATGCTCTGAGTGTGGAAAAGAAGCAATCGCTGATGGATGGTAAATTTATTATGAGGTGTTTATGGATCTTTTAGAATTTTTTGATATTTATAATATAAATCATTTAATTGCCTACAAATATCTAACAGAAACAGGTACATGGCCGGAGGGATTTATACCCGACAAATGTATATTGTCTAATGTATGGCAGTATCAGCTAGCGGCAAAAATGGCTGTAGCTTATGTAAATCTTGGTGTAGCAGGTAAAATACCAAGTATACTAGAGGAATCTGCCAGAATGACAAAGGAAGAAGAGGATGAAATAATAAGAAGGGGTTACTTCTAACAAACTAATATAGGATTAAAGGAGAAGGAATGTGGTATAATTTTTTTATTATTGGTGGTATATGGTTCTGGCTTCTGTTTGCATTAGAAATGTGCTCTTTATTTTATTATACATACAATGAGGATACTGCAGAGTCATGTATAAGTTTTGTAATCTTCCTTGCTATTATACATTTATTTGGTGACGCCTCTTTATTTACGTACATTCAGAATAATAGTATGGATACTCTACGCTATATATCATTATATCTTGGTATTGGTGTAGGTTTCTACTTTTTTTACTCTGCGTACAAAATGTTTACGTTTAAAATGTATGCTAGAGAACTTAAAGAAAAGTGGGGGAAAATTACTAATACTGATGAATCATGGGAAAAATATTTCTCTGCCGCAGTATCAGTTAAAGAAAGAAAAAAAGCCAGCTTAGACTATTACAAAGAAAGAGCACCGTTATGGATTATATGGTGGCCAGTAGTATCTATTACCGCTTTGTTAGGCGACTTCCTGGTTAATTGTGTGAAGTATACATACACGTTATTTTTTGAACGTATAATCAAAAAGATGCATGGTGCCATTTTAGGTAACTCTATACCTCCAGAAGATCCTATGAGTAAAAGATGGTAGTAAGCTATGCATAAATTTCCCGAAGAAAAACCAAAAGAAAACCTATCTGTCATTGCTTATACAAAAAATGGTGGTATTTACCTAGCTAATTACAGAAAATCACTTACATGGTCTGGTTATAAAATGCAATTTATCAATACACTTAGTAGAGGTTTTGCTATAGATCAAGTAATAGGTTGGAATAGAATTCCACAAACAACGGATACACTATGACAATATAAAATATAACTTGACAAAGTAATATAAAATGTATATACAGTTAAAAGATAAAGATAATTTCAAATCAGGTGTCTTGTATATTCATTGTGATACAGAAGAGTTCCTTGCTCAGATAAACAAATGGTTAGTTGAATTAAAAGACTGGGTGGCATCTACTGTATATTCTGGTATGCCACTTAGTAGATTTGACCCAGAAGTAGCTATGGTTGATTTGATATGGTATCTTTGTAAGTACTACGATGAAACAAGTATGCTAAGAGAAAAAGGAAGGATAATTGGTACGTTTAGATTGGTACCTTACTCAGTAGCCGATAAAGATATTACTACTATACTATTGAATTAGTTTAAAAATTTTAAGGAGTGGAATGAAAACATTTAATATTTATGCAAATCCTCAGAAGCAGTATAAGGCAGTTAAAATTGGATGGTCTTGGCCAGGATTCTTTTTTTGTATTGTTTGGGCATTGATTAAACAGATGTGGGCAGTTGCAGGAATTCTTTTTGCAGTATTTTTTGTTATTGGAATGCTTACGGCTGGAATGCCCGAAGATGTTTCTAACGGTTTGCTTAATATTTTATCATTGGGTGCTTCTCTCCTAGTTGGTTTTCAAGGAAACAATTGGGTCAGAGCTAACTTGCTTTCTCGTGGATATGAGTTGATAGACACTGTAACAGCTACTAATAAGGAAGCAGCTATTGCCTTATTCCTTAGATCTTCATCACCAGTAGCAGTAGCAGCATAAAGTTGTGGGCGCCTGTAGCTCAGTGGATAGAGCATTTGCCTTCTAAGCAAAAAGTCGTTGGTTCGAGTCCAACCCGGCGTAAATTTAAGATGTACCTACTCCTATACCTCAATTGGTTAGAGGGCACGCCTTATAAGCGTGTCATATGGGTTCAATCCCCGTTGGGAGTAAATGATATTAAACTAACTTCCTATATAGTAAATCGAACTATATAGGAGGTGTCTGATGGTATGTGAGAATTGTGGTTCAATCCATGATGGTAATTATGGCTCAGGAAGGTTTTGTTGTGAAAAATGTGCAAGAAGTTTCTCAACAAAATTTAATCGAGAAGAAACAAACAGAAAAGTAAGTAAAACTCTTGGTGGTAAATGCTATAAGCCTAAAGAGAAATATTGTTTATACTGTGGTGATAAGTTAAGCAGCACTGCTAAAAAGTTTTGTAATAACAATAGTTGTATGCATGAGTACGCATATTTATTAAATGTAAATAGTTGGTTACTTAATGTATATGACTTTAAAGATGTAATGAAGTGTCCAGAATTTATAAGAGACTATTTATTAGATAAATATAATAATAGCTGTTCTCTTTGTGGTTGGAAAGAAGTAAATCCATTGCTAAAAAGACCAATATTAGAAATAGAGCATATAGATGGTAATTGTATGGATCATTCTTATAAGAATGTTACATTACTGTGTCCAAACTGTCATACTTTAACCCCAACTTATAGAGGATTAAATATAAATAATCCAAAAAGAGATAAACGTATAACTTACGGTGGACGTTCTTTTAAAAAATAACAATAAAAATTAATCATTGGTGCTTTATGAAGACTAAATACAGTAATCTTCTAGGGTTTAGAGTGATAGAGAAAGCGTCTTTAGTTGAAGACGGGCCATTAGTAATTGTAAAAAGATCAATGATTAACAGATTATTTTCCTGGCCTTGGCGACCTATGGTCAAAGAGGAAGCGGTGGTAAGTAAAAGGCCGTCTAAAATAATACATAAAGCTGGTGATTTTTTAATAATGCACCCGCTTGTGGCAAAGAAACTAAGATTTTACATAAGATGTAACAAATACTCTCTCGTAAGAATTTATTTATTACAATACATGAAAGAACACGATAGTAAAATATAGGGAGATACTATGAATTTCAATGTAACTTTTTCAACTAATACTTCTGATGAAAGTCTTGTCGAAAAAATGGGACGTCCAGGGTTAGATTTACTGGATGTTGTTAGAGAAGAAAATCCAGAAACTAAAACATTACCTGCTCACAGCTTCTATATTAATAATGGGTGTCCAATAAACGGGTCAGACCTTTGTGTAGAGTTGACAGAAGCACAGGCTAGAGCTTCTGGGCATTTTAATGCAGACACAAGTGTGGATGTGCAGGTAGAGGAACATGCATTCTCGAAATATGTAATTAATACATTAGAAAAGAATTATAGTGAATCTGCTTCAGAGTTACGTATATGTGGTATTAATACTGGCATGTTTAAAGAGAAAACAAAACGGCTTGACCATGTGCGGGTCGATAACAAGTTTGATTATGACGCACTTAGAAGTGATTGGGCAGCTGCTGGACATCCTCTTAATTGGAAACAGTAGCCATGATATTTAATCCAAGAATACATACAAGTAAAATGAGTCATCCAAAAAGTGCTGACCATAAAAGATACTTTGTATATAAAGAAGGTAAATGTTACTTGGAAGGTGCTTGTTTAGACACAATGCATACCTTTGTATCACAAAGACGTGAATCACTTGGTATAGATAAAAAAGTAGTAGTATTAAGAACAAACCTTTTTACTACACTCAGAGATGCTGGTTACATAGTTGAGTCTGTGACGGCTTCTTATGATGCTTTGGTAAAAGAATTTTTAGAAGACAAAGAAAAATGTAGACAAAAGTATAAAGATGATTTATACTCTTGGTTAGGTATACTCGATATGAGTAAAGAAACTTTTGAAAAGTTTTATGACTTAGCTAAACTACTAGGCGATATCGAAACCTTTGAATTTGGTTATGAAGAAAGTAGATACGATGAAAAACACAAAGCATTTGAAGAAGATTTAAAAGAGCTTGTAGGTGTAGGATTGTCCTTAGTTAAGGATTTAAGACAACGATAATAGGTAAAGGTGACACATGAGAAGAACTAGTACAAAGAAGATAAAGAATCGTAAAATTAATCAAATGTCAAAAGCAACTTTAACTGAGTTCATAAAAGATCTTGAAAAAGATAATCAAGTAAACAGTAAAGTGTATGCAATGGCTAAAAACCAGTTGCTGAATAAATAACACCAAAACACTTAGGTGACCCTTATGAGAGTACTTTATATTGTCTTTCTATTTTTATTGCTGTCTTGTCAACAAGTATTTGCAACTATAATTCGTGAAAATGGTTGTACTTATGACTGCCATGAAGAGTCAAGAACTTATGAGCAGCACTACACAACGTACAAGGAAATAAAACATCTTGACTTTGTTAAAGAGATGCAGTATTTTGAAAGAACATCAACCCCTGTTATAGGGCCAAATGAAGTACTCCATGATTGTAAAGATTATAAAGACTGGGATAACATAGTAGAAGACACTAACAGAGGTAAATCTACTGGTTATAAAGTTGTAGATAATAAACTTTTTACCAATGAAGGTAAGAGATATCTACGTTGTAATGACCCAGCTAACGAGAAGTGGATTAAAAGATGGACAGAAGAAGTAGAGATTGTTAAACCTATTGAATGGTCTGAATTTATACCTATTGATAATATAGACTATCTTACTATCAGTAAATGGGTATGTGTTCCTATTCCTAACTACTTTCACAGTAGTGGTGGTGGATATCATCATGGTGGAGGTGGTGGTGGAACACAACCTGTGCCTGAGCCAGCAACTATGCTTTTGTTCGGTACTGGGCTTGTAGGTCTTGCATCTATTAAAAAATTTGGTAAGTGAGGTTTTTTGGGTGGTGGCTTACCGAAAAATAAAAAGGATTAAAAATGTATAGTAAGGCACTACGTAAAATTTATATAGTAACATGTGGCTTTTTAATTGGTATACTTGGCATCATCGGAACGTATTATGGTATAGCCAAATACAATAAACTACACACAGAATTTTTGTTTGTATATAAAGTACTACCTGTATTAATTATACTAGACCCAGATCATTATATTATACATGGTGATACTTCCGTGGGTAGTCAGATGGGTGCAGTGTTACTTATAGAAGATGTTAATGATCCAAATACACTCAGGCATGAGTTAATTCATGTAAAACAACAATATCGTACCTTATTTATGTATAGCAGTTTTATGTATTGGACAAATGCAGAATACAGATTACGTGCAGAATATGAAGCTTACGCCGCAGAACAAAATACTTCCCAAGATGTAATAATAGATTCACTTTATAATTACTACAACTTAGGTATGACAAAGGAACAAATAACTTCTTTTATAAGTAGTTACAATTAACCATAAAATATTAACAACGAGGAGTAAAGGCATGGCAAAGGAACAGAAACCAACTACACTGAGAGACATGGCCGCAGGATTATTCGTATCGGCACCGCCTAAAAAGAAAACGTATTCTCAGATTGTATCGAAGTTCAACGAGACTCGTGTTGAATTACAGGAACTTGTTGCTGACAGTGAAGCAGCTATTATACAAATTGAAGAAGACATCAAAGAGCTTGAAGTTGAGAAAACTGAAGTTCTTGAAGAAAAAAGTAACGCCATTACTACACTTGACTTTCTTGACAAGTTTGTAAAAGGTTAATACATGTCTGATGAGCTACATACTGATGATATAGTATTTAGGCTTACCAAGAGAGCAGAGATTCGAAGACAAATAACAACGCGTAAAAGTGTAATTGAAGGTAAACCAGACCGTATTTCAGACATATTGGAAGAGGCTGCAAAAGAAATTGTAGCTTTAAGATCTCACATATTGCTTTTAACCGCTGAAAAGCATTAAAAATGATTGTCGTGGGTGGGGAAAGGATTGTATAAGGACTTTAAATCCGAAGGAAGTTTTCCATTTAGTAGACGCTAATAACTACTTGTATAAGTATGGAACGGCTAGTCACCGCGTGTGTATCGGCACACAACAATCCTGTATTACCACAACTAGTATGGTTACTCTGCTAGTTGTGTAAAAATGAGGAGTAACTATATAAAGTTTTAGTTTATAGTACATAAGCGATAATGCCTTAAAACTTTATGAAATAACTTAATAAATGACGCGACATATAAACTAGCGTAAGTCTTTGGCATTAGAGGCGATTGGTAACAGTAGCCACCCTGCGACGCGTGAACTGGGTGGCTACTAACCAATTTTTAATATTTGTACTAAGTGGTTTATGTTTCATAGCCATATAATGGGCCGGGACTCTCATTAACACTGCTGAACACTTTGATAAACTATTAAATATGAACCACTTATTATGAATATTAAAAAATTAGATCTACATGGTATTAGACATGCAGATGTTAAGCAACTAGTTATACACTTCATTGAAGATAACTGGGGGTCAGAGGAAGATTTTGAAATAGTTACAGGACATAGTGCTAACATGAAGAGTATAGTTCTTAATGTACTAGATGAATACAAACTTCCATATACAGTTGGAGAAATATTCAACTCACTGGCACCTAAAATAACATTTTGGATGAAATAATGAAAATAAAAGATGTATGTTACACATGTGGTTATTTTGACCCAGACCTTGGTAAAGGAAAACGTTATAAATGTTTTACAGATAAGTGTCCAGTTAAAACGTTAGGGTCAGCCAAAGTAAGTGCTTTACTACGGGAGCACAAAAAGAATGCCAAAAAATAATTATATAGTATACGATTGGCTAGAAGTAAGAGATGCTACTGATTCTTTGTACAAAAGATTATTTAATGTAAAAATAGATAATTTTGTTAAAGATGTCTGTAGCAATGGGTTGCCACATGCAATGACCTCCGTATTAGCTGCAGCTTTTGTACATGGTTTAATCAAAGAAGATGCAGATGTTGATAAAGTTATTAATGCTTATTTACAGTTAGAAGATGTGGGATTTATCGGTGTGAAAGAGTAAAGATTTGTTGTGGTTAAAGATTATTTGTGCAGCTTGTGGCTGGGTTTTGTGGTCATTAATTAACTAACCTTACTAACTTACACTTAAAAGAGGTGACGTCATGTAACATTTTACTTGCATAATTAATAGAAATAGATTATAATAGAGGATATAAATGATAGTTAGAAGTAGTAGATAGTTTTAAATTTCGTATTACAGGTAGTGTTAAACATGGTTACTTCAATTGGTGAAAAATACACCTTGTTTGTTAGTTCTCCTGTAATACGAGTTCGCGGGGGTGGTGGAATAGGTAGACACAAGGGACTTAAAATCCCTCGGCTGCAATGCCATGAGAGTTCAAGTCTCTCCCTCCGCATACAATTAATAATGCCGGTGTAGCTCAGTTGGAAGAGCGCCTCCCTTGTAAGGAGGATGTCACGGGTTCGATTCCTGTTACCGGCTCAGTATATAAAGGTGAATTCAATGGGTGTTTTGAGTTGTGATAGACCTGGTTGCGATAACATAATGTGTGATAGGTATTCAGGTAAACATGGTTATTTATGTTGGGAATGTTTTAATGAATTGGTTGCTAAAAAAATACCTGTAAGCGAGTTCATGCGTACAATAAGAGCAGAAGAAGATGAGAATCCTTATACTGAAGAATTTTATAATGAAATTTTTCCAATACGAAATTAATTACTGGGTGTAGCTCAGTCCGGTAGAGTACGTGCCTTGGACGCACGGAGTCGTTGGTTCGAATCCTACCTTAGGAGCAATATACCCATAACAATAATAACAATAAGTGTATTTAAACAACAGGAGTTACCATGTTTAGAATTGGTTTGGAGTTAGAAGAATTTTGTGTCAATGGAGAAAAAGAAGTTATCTTAATACCGAAAGAGTCAAATATACCACATGATGGTTGTGGCTGGCTCATCGAATACAGAAGTGATGCAAGTAAAGATATTGTTGATGCCGTGTTTAGTTTACGTGCACATGAGTATAAAACAATTGAAACGCTAAAGAAATTTAATGTATCCGGCGCTAGAATACCTGTAATGAAACCAAATAAAACTGTACGTATGGCTGCAAGAAAACGGTTCATTAAAGGCCTTGTACAATTTAACAACATTTATGGTCATCAGTGTCATAAGAATACTCTAGCTGAAGCAGTTGCTGCTATACATATTTCTGTAACCTTTAGTGTTGAAGGTAAACATGGTAGTATAAATAAAGTATGGGACTTTCCTGATTTTATACGTCATATGGATAAAAAATTTGCTGAAGAGATATCAGCTGCGAAAAGACGTCCAGGTTTTTATGAAATTAAAAGTGACGGTAGAGTAGAGTATAGATCTTTACCAAATAATGTTGATTTAACAAAACTGATGTATGAAGTAAATGCATATAAGTTTAAATATTAAAAGTTGTAATGCTATTTAGTGTAACGGCAAGCATGCTAAAATCTCCTTATCTGTTAGTTCCCTTACGTAAAAGTAAGTGGTGTAAGATATGGTTACTTCATATCATAAATGAGAAGACTGGTTCGACTCCAGAAATAGCTACCAAAAATTAAAATAAGGATTTGATCTGTAGCTCAGTTGGCTAGAGCAGCTGTTTAAAAAAGCCTGTTTTTGTTTGTTCCTCCTTTCTCCTCCTTCGTTGTGGATGGTGTAGAAAACAGATACTTCATATGGCACAGCGGGTCGTCAGTTCGAGTCTGACCAGATCAACAATAAAGTTTAAAAACATACCAGATACTAGGGTGCGGTTGGTTTCGAAAGCCAATGAATCTAGTAGAGAGCGGCGGAAAATACAGCGAGATGAGTTCGAGGTATGTTTTTATTTAATATGTATAGCGGATGTAGCTCAGCTGGGAGAGCGCCTTCATCATAGACACTGTATTAGCTTATTCCCTATTTTAAATAGTGGTGTATAACACAGATACTTCAACCAAGAAGGAAGTCGATAGTTCAAGCCTATCCATCCGCGACTTTAAAAGGAAATATTATATGAGATACGATGAAAATTTAACGAAAGAAGCTGTACATGAGTGGGCTATTAAACATTTTAAAGGGCCTATAGAAGTGTATGCATTTAGAAAAACTTTTGTAGCAGTATGCAAAGAAGAAGTTGTAAATGTCCACTGTGATACTGGTTCAGTTGAAGTGGAAGATAGATGATATATTGCGGGTTAGAGAAACGGCCATCTCGCTAGGCTCATATCCTGGAAACAACCGGTTCAACTCCGGTACCCGCTAAATTTAAAACTTGAATGGTGAATAGTATGGTTACTTCTATAGACTCTTAATCTAACCAAAAACAACCTTACTAGTATGTTCCTTCAAGTTTTAATACTTGCTGATGATGTAGTTGATTTGTAACTAGGGTGGTGAATAGAACAGTTACTTCACTGTAAATGAAAAAACGACTGTTCTAGTCTGTTCCCTCTAATTCGTGTTAAAGGAGAAAACACAATGGCAAAGTTAAACAAAGTACCCCAGTCCCTTAGAACTCATAATGGTGCAGTAGCTAAACACATCTCCCCTGAAAACATGCTTAGACGTTCTATTATGTCTTGCTTGCTTTGGGAAAAAGAGTACTACGAAGATGGTGTTACTATCGCACAACGAATCGAAAAATTAGTACCACTAGTTGACCCAATGGTTGTTGCAGACTTGGCGATACTTGCTCGTACTAATATGAACCTCAGGCATGTACCACTGTTACTGGTAAACACCATGCTAAAGTTCCCTGAACACAAGAAATATGCACGAGAAGTAATAGGTAAAGTTGTTAATCGTCCTGATGAACTTGGCGAACTTCTTACTATGTACTTTGGTGGCGGAACCAAGAATAAACCATTGGCTAACTCTTTAAAGAAGGGTCTTGCTGATGCGTTTTGTAAATTCAATGAGTACCAGTTAGCTAAGTACAACAGGGAAGAAGCAATAAAACTCCGTGATGTACTGTTCCTGACTCATGCAAAACCAGTAGACAACACTCAGGCAGTGTTGTGGAAAAAGCTTATCGGTGGCTTCTGTAAAAATTGTGGTGAAAGTCACTATAGCAAAGATACAAAACGAGTAGAGCCTAAAACAGAGGCTTGTTCACAGTATGAAGAGCTTACGTTGGCTACACCTGACACTTGGGAAGTCGCTTTATCTTCTGGTGGAAACAAGCGTGAACACTGGACAAGACTACTTAAAGAAGGAAAGCTTGGTGCACTGGCACTGCTTCGTAACTTACGTAATATGCTTACTGCCGGTATTGATAAACAACAAATAGCAGAAGCTTTTACAAAGACTGACCTTAGTAAAGTTCTACCTTACAGGTACATAGCTGCTGCAAAGTATGCTCCAGGTTTGGAAAATATACTGGAAGATGGTATGTTCAAGAGCTTGAAAAATGCACCTCGTATGGAAGGACGCACAACGCTGCTTATAGATGTTTCTGGTAGCATGGATTGGGCCTTATCTGCTAAGTCTGATCTTAAGAGATTGGATGCTGCTTGTGGTTTAGCTATGCTACTTCGTGAAATCTGTGAAGACGTAGATATATTCACATTCAGTACCAGGCTTGTGCAGGTACCACCAAGAAGAGGGTTTGCTTTAAAAGAAGCCATAGAGCGTAGTCAAGGTCATAGCTCAACTTACCTTGGTAGGTCTTTAAAAGAGTTACAAAGTAAAACAAAATGTGATAGACTTATTGTTATCACAGATGAACAATCGAACGACGCCGTACCAGATCCAAAAGGTACTGGCTATATGATAAACGTAGCTTCTGCCAGAAATGGTGTTGGTTACGGTGCTTGGACTCATGTAGATGGTTTTAGTGAGTCTGTAGTACGTTGGATTCAGGAATTGGAAAATGATAAAAAATAAGTTATGGTAGATGTGTAATACTAGTAGCTAGAAACTGGCAATTTTTAGCTACTTTAATTTTTGTGTAGTCAACATGGTTGACAATCATTGATTATGTGTGTATTATGTATTTACTATTTTAGTATTTCTGCTGGCAACAGATTTACTAAGCTTTTTAAGACTGGAAAACAATATAACAAGATGGCCGTCCCTTTTATCGAATAGCTGCATCGCGCTGCGAAAGATCCGGGACCTCCTAGTTTGAGTTCGAAAGTTTAAGCAACTAGGTTGAATGGGTAGGGGTGGGGATTTTTTATCATTTATTATTAATTTAAATATTTGGGGGTGTATGGAAAGAGATCTTTGTGACTTGATGGCGAACGGTGGTGATGACTTTGGTAGCCAGTATGACTATAATTCAGATGAATGTACTTCAAGAGAATTTGGTAGTCGAGATCTAGGTACAGCAATGACTTTTGCAGAGATGCTCGCAGAAGAAGAATCATTGTCCGGTTTAATGGAGTCAATGGATGCACACGACCCAGAAGAATTGTTGGAAGCTATGGAAATAGCCCAAGACAAAGATAAAGTAACACGTGTTAGTCTTAAGAGTAGGAATACGGATGCTCCTGCTTTTGAACAATACGTTTATGCAAAATGTGGACTAGTTAGATAATGCCTATTTACAATTACGAGTGTTCTGTCTGTAAAAAAAAGTATGAATCTATACAACCGATGGACACTAAAACAATACAATGTACTTGTGGTGAAACAGCTAAAAAAGTACCGTCTCTAACTAATTTTCAACTAAAAGGTGGAGGTTGGGCAAAAGATGGATACAGTAGCGGTGGTAAAAAGTAGTTGCGAATTTGAAAATAATATGTTAAACTTACTTATCGGTAAGAGGTATTCAATAACACTATTCGCACATGACACGCCAATGGTTGGTACAATTAAATCAAAAGAAGCTAAGGATAAATCAAATCATACTTATTGGTTTTCTTGGTGGGATGAAGCACGAAAACAAAATGTAGGACATTACATATTTGATAGAGGTTATGCTAATACCAAAAGAACAATTGTATATAATCAATATAGTATACGTACATGTAAAGAAGTATGTCCTAACATTGACCCTAAAAAAGATTAAGGAGACGTGATGTTGCTCGTCGAAAAAGCAATGCTATTTGCTATTGAAGCACATAAAGGTACATTTAGAAAATTTGATGGTACAGCTTATATAAAACATCCTTTTTCTGTCATGGGGATTATGACTGAATACTCGGATGACCCTGCTGTACTAGCGGCTTGTCTACTACATGACACAGTCGAAGATATTGATGATATTACATTAGAAACAATGCACGATACATTTGGTGAACGAGTGGCGAGTAACGTTTTTTATGTTACAGAAAAAGCTACTAAAGCTGACGGTAGTCGTAGAGTACGAAAAGAAATTGACCGTATTCATTACAGTAAAGGTACAGTAGATTCACAAAATATAAAAGTAGCGGATATGTTGGATAATATTCCTGGTATTGTATTATGCGACCCTAAATTTGCACCTATATACTTAGAAGAAAAAAGACAGCTTTTATGGAGCTTAACAAAAGCAGTTCCAGATATAAAAGCTAAAGCAGAAAGACTAATAAACCAGATGTACTTAATTCTAGGTAATTAGTTTATAGGCCTGTTAGCTCAATCGGTTAGAGCATTAAGCTAAACCTTATTAGCTAGTTCCCTATTTAATTATAGCGGTGTATAATATGGTTACTTCTCTTATGATAAAAGAAAGATGGTAGGTTCGAATCCTCCACAGGCCAAATTAAATTATTAACAAATGAATAAGGTCTCTGGTTGAGTAATTCTAGATAGGGTGGTTCAATTCCGCCCGCCTTGAAAAATGTTGGGGTTGATGTGTTAGTCCTCCATGTATAGCTCCTAGGTAAGCTTACAGAAGCACTCAAGTGTAAACTGCAACTCTTCGTGGTTATCAGACTAAACCACGTTAACTTAATAGGGAGATTCCAAATAAGAAAAACATGAAAGAACCAAATGAGATAGATATTCTCGACTTGAATTATCCTTTACTTGTGAAATTTAAGGAGAAGTGTCCTGGTACTTTTGCACATAGCAAGAAATTAGCAGAAGTATTAGAAAAAATAGGTACTGCGCTTGGTCTTGATTCCAAAGTATTAAAAACTATAGGTCTGTATCATGATGTAGGTAAAATGGTAACACCTGTTTTATATTCTGAGAATCAACCAATAGATTTTAATCCACATGATAACCTGGAGCCTTGGATTTCATTTGCTCTAGTAGCTGGTCATGTAGCGCACTCAGTACAAATACTACTAAACGACCCTAACTTTGATGATGAGTTGGTAAAAGTATGCTCTCAACATCATGGCACAACTCTAGCTTTGTGCTTCTTTAAGAAAAGTGGTAGTGAAAATGAAGAGGAGTATAGATACACAACACTTCGTCCACAATCTTTTGAAGCCGCATTACTAATGATTTGTGACCATCTAGAAGCACGTATTCGTTCTGAAATGAATAGCGGTAGGATAACAGATAAAGAGGGTATTGAAAATATAGTAGAGATAGTTTTCAATAGTTTAGTAGACGATGGTCAATTCGATGATGTAGCCGTACCGAGTTTTAAAATATTACGGACACTGAAAAGTACACTGAAATTAGAATTTTCAGAGTTGTTCGAAGACCATAAGCGTATAGACTACGCACAAGATACAGTAAAGAAATAACTTTTGGTTAAGCTACTATGACAATGAAAGTTTACAAAGTTGGCGAAAAATCTAAAGCCATATGTCACATCTGCAAAGCGATTAAAGAAACAACTTTTGATTTAAGAGACGTTCCTCTTTCTGATGGTACAGCTATTGCTAAAGAAGCATTGGTAGGTATTTGTGATACTTGTAATACTATTGTGTCAATGCCAGCGCAGCACATACATTATAAAAAATTGAGTTTGTAATACTAATAGTATCAAACTGCTTCCGCAAAGAAGTGTAAGTGAAAGAAAGCAGCCTGTGAATAGGCCTAAGACGACTATATGTACCGCACGTAAAGTGGCTGACATGGTAGCGTGGTTGCCATCGTAAGGACGAAAACCCTAAGTGCAAATCTTGTAAAACTATTAGTACTACTTTTACCTACATACAGGAGTAATGATGGAGAAAAATGAAACTGTTTGTGTAATAACCACTGTAAATATGTGTGCTAAATGCCCAAACTTTGTTGATAATTATGGTTGGGATAACGATTGGTGTAAGCATAAAGACGCTTCATGTATGTGGATTTATGATGCTAGTATAATTGATCCAAATTGTCCTATTAGGAAAAAAAAATGTTGAACAAACTGAGACGTAATTCATTAGGCATAGCTCTTAGGAGTAATCAACCGGAGTTAGTTGGTCGTTTATTAGTGGTTATTGACAATCTAAAAGATAATTGGTTAAGAGTACGTCTAATGCAACTTGGAAGTCATTGTAATGTAGACTGGGCTAAAGATGATTTTGTGATACCTAGAGAACATTTTTTATTTATAAACAAAAGGTTATGATATGAAAGTCAAGGATGCAAAAGCATTATTAGATACCTTCGATGATGAAGCTGAATTAGTATTACTAGGAGAAGACTCAACAACCTATGATATTAAAAACTGCGACACTGCTAAAGACTCCAAACTGGTTTGGTTTGAAATAAAAGAAACCGGAATGTGTGATGGCTGTTAAGTAAATATTAATGTAACTAGTAATTTTATAACTCGTATTAACGTATTATTATAGTATGAGTTAGCGCAACTTAGACCAGTGAATTGAGATACGGCGTTCAGCAGTAACTGGTTACTTCAATGTAGATACGCCGTTGGTCCTAACTTGTACTATAGTAGTATAATTATTACTAATCCTTAGATGCTATGATGCGATAGGAGAAGTGAAATGAAAGAACAATCCGCAAATGTAGGCGTTGTAATTGGTCGTTTCCACGTAGACGATCTCCACGAAGGTCACCTAAATCTACTTTCTACAGTAGAGAACTCACACAGTAGACTTATTATTTTTGTAGGTCTATCTCACAACAAATGTACTTATAATAACCCTTTAGATTTTGAATCAAGGCGGTCTATGTTACAAGCACATTATCCAAAAGCAACTATTCTTTATATTAGAGACGTACATGACGATGTGATCTGGTCCAAAGATCTCGATAATAAAATATTGAACTTAATAGGGCCTAATCAAACCGTATGTCTTTATGGTAGTAGGGATTCTTTTATTCCGTATTATCATGGAAAATTTCCAGTTAAAGAACTTGTACAAGAAACTTATTTCTCAGGCACCGAAGTACGCAAACAAGTAGCTATTAGATCCAATTCTACTAGAGACTTTAGAGCAGGTGCTATATGGGCGTTAGGTAATCAGTATGCATCCCCTAATTTTACTATTGATGTTGCTATATTCAATGATGATTTTACTCGTGTCCTTCTCGGTCGCAAAATAAGAGAATCAAAATATAGATTCATTGGCGGCTTTATTCAAAACTCAGAGAAGATATCTGATGCCGTTGCAAGGGAAGCGTTGGAAGAAACTCATCTCGTACTTAATAATATTACTTACATTGATAGTTTCCCGTCTACTGACTGGCGTTACAAAGGTGAAAGAGATAAGATTACTACTATACTCCATACTGCTACAATTAAATCAGGCACACCTGAACCAGATGATGATATACATGAGCTTCGTTGGTTTGACTTCAACGGTGAAGTAATGGAACATCTCGTCCCAGAGCATCTTGAAATGATGAATCAGTTGTTACTCAAATCACGGAGTTAATTATAATAATGATAAGAAAAACTGTATGCTTACCTATAAAAGTACCAGAAGGTAAGTACTGTTGGGAATATAACGTAGCTGGTACCTGTGATTACCATGATAATGAAGGTGGTACATCTGTATGTACATTACACTTTGATGTTAAAGAAACAAAGAAAGGCGTTATTAAGGACCCACTTTGCGCCTCATTAACATTGGTGAAATGACTGGCAAAAGACATATATGGTCATGAAATAACAGCAGATAGTGCCACAGAACTTGAAGGGCTTATGTGTTGGAATAATCATAGGGTATTCAGCCTTATAAAAGATAGACATGGTGTATTCTGGTCTGGATGGGATATAAACAGACATTATCCACACACATGGGAGCATCATGCTGACAATCTTGGTAGCGACCCTGAAGAAGCTAAAAGGTTACACAAAATAGAAACAGATAGAATACGAGCTAAGATTGATGAAGATCCATCAAGATGCTGGTAATAGAGTAGTATAATATAAATCCTAGATGCGTTGATGCAAGGGAGAAACAACATGAAAAGAAGAAGCTTAGTATTTAAAACGGATTCCTATAAATCAAGTCACTGGTTACAGTTCCCTGAGAATAGAGGAAGTTACTACTACATAGAATCACGTGGTGGTGCAGAAGAAGTACTCTTCTTTGGTCTACAAGCAGTCATCAAAAGAATACTTTCAAAAATGCCTACAAAGAAAGAAGTTAAAAAAGCTGCTAAATTCTGGGCAAACCACGGAGTTGCTTTCAATAAGAAAGGTTGGATGAAACTTGTTAAACTTGGTTATTATCCGATTGAAATTCACGCTGTGGAAGAAGGTAAATTAATAAAAACAAAAGAAGTACAAGTAACAATTGAGTCTACTGATGACCGATTTGGTTGGCTTCCTGGTTGGATTGAGACGACGTTGCTCCAGCTATGGTATCCTACTACAGTTGCGACGAAGCAATTCGAGTGTAAGAAAGTTATACTTGAGTACTTAAAGAAAACTGGTACCCCTGAAGATGCACCATTCAAACTACACTCATTTGGTTATAGAGGTGTTAGTTCTGAGGAGTCTGCTGGCATAGGTGGATCTGCTGAGTTACTTACATCCATGGGTACTGACACTGTTGCTGGTATACTTGAAGCACAAGACATGTACAATACTAACGCTATGCTTGGCTTTAGTATAAATGCAGCGGAACACAGTACTATTACTGCCTGGGGAAGAGAGTTTGAGCGTGATGCATACGAGAATATGCTCAATCAATTTCTTAAGCCTGGGGCTATTGTAGCAGTTGTGTCTGATAGCTATGACCTAAGTAATGCTGTACTGAAGTATTGGGGTGGTGAGTTTAAAGAACGTATAATTCAATCAGGTGGTACATTGGTAGTGCGGCCTGATTCCGGTGAGCCATCTGAGATAGTACTTAGAACTCTTGAACAACTTGGCGAATGCTTTGGTACTGAAGTAAATGCTAAAGGATATAAAGTTCTTCCAAGTTACGTAAGAGTGATCCAAGGCGATGGCCTTAATGGTGCTGACGATATACGTAAAGTATTAGAAGTTATAACAGAGGCCGGTTGGTCCGCTGACAACGTAGCATTTGGTATGGGTGGTGGATCATTACAACAAGTCAACCGTGACACCTACAAATATGCTATGAAGATGTCTGCCATTTTCAAAAAGAACAAGGATGGCCAATTTGCTTGGTCTGATGTATTTAAAGAACCTGCTGATGCACCGTGGAAAAATAGTAAGAAAGGTAGATTTGATAAATTAAATCTACCACTTATTTGGAAAGATGGTAAGTTTTTTAAACAGTACACATTTGAAGAAGTGCGTGCTAACGCAATGGGTGAGCTTGAACGTAAGACAAGTTAACTCAGAGGGTGCAGAAGGACTATAGTAACTGACAAGATTATATGAATTCGAGTGCCTGATGGTGTTGCCGTGGAGGTTATGTATTATGGGAGTCTGTCAAACTCTTTAACTGAGGATAACGGTAACACCACATTTTTTAAGGAGACTATATGGGATTTGCAACATTGCCAGAAAAGAAAAAGATAAAACCACGATATAAGAATACGCTTGTATGTCAAGAGTGTGGTACTGAATTTGGAGCCAACGTTACGTTTGTGCGAGGTATATCAGAGATACGTGGAACAGACTTTGAAAGATTTACACCACTAACTAAGATAGAAAAAGGCACATGTCCCATGTGTAGTAATAATGTATAAGCGTAGCGGTGGGACTACAGACATAGAAGTAGTAAATCATATTGACTATATTGTTGTTGAGCCAAAAGTTAACCCTAAAAAGAAAATAAAAACATCTATGTATAAAGAGTCTAAAATAGCCCGTCACACAACAGTTGGTGGAAAGGGTATCGTAGGTAGGATATACAATAAAAAAGGTAAGAAGCTATGATGCAGACATTAAATTGTGATATACTACACGGCTTAAAAGCAGACCAAAAAACAGTTATACTGCACGGTTGTAATTGTTTTAATACGATGGGTGCAGGTATTGCAAAGTATTTACGTGGTAAATTTCCAAACGTATATGCAGTAGATTGTGCAACAAAGCGTGGCGACAAGAATAAATTAGGCACATGTAGTAGGGCAGTAATAAGTCATAACTTACATATTCTAAATTGTTATACTCAGTACAACTACGGAAGAGAGAAGAAGCTATATGCAAATTATATAGCTATTGATGAATGTTTTAAAAGAATTGCTGCTGATTATGACACTACTTGGGAAATACGTATGCCTAGAATAGGTTGTGGCCTTGCCGGTGGTGATTGGGAAGTAATTGGTGCTTTGGTTGTTAATAATTTTAATAAGCATAACACAAACATATATTTTAAATAGGACTTAACATGTTGACAGAAATTAAAAAGAAAGAATTTGCTAATGGTTGTGTATATCTTTATGAGACTAAAGATAATTACCCCTTAGAAGTTACAGATACATTTTTACCAGCTTATACAAAAGATTCTATAGGTACTCATCAAAATTTCCTTAAGGATGGTAACCTTGGTAGTAGAGATGAACGTTGGATGATTGGTGTATCAACTATGTCAGGATGTCCAGTAGGATGTAGATTTTGCGCAACAGCTAGTATGAAAAGATGTAGGAATCTTAAATCCCCTGAGATAGTAGCGCAAGTAGTTGAAATGGTGGCAAAACAAAAGAAAGAGTTAGTTGAAGGTTTGGTACTTGGTAAACGTGAAGGAGAGTTTAAAATAAACTACACACGTATGGGCGAACCATTTCTAAATATAGATGAAGTTAAAGCTGCTATTAAAGCAATTGATACTATACTTGCTGGTACTAAAGTACATCATTACATTTCCACTATTGGTGTAAAAGGCGCCGATTATTCATGGATTAAAGATAATATTACCTTACAATTCTCTGTACATTCTTTTAATGAAGAGTACCGTGACTGGTTAATTCCTTTCAAGAACAAAATATCTTTGGAAGAAATGGGAAAGGTCAGGACAGGAAGTAAACTAAAAACAACTATCAACCTTACTCTAGCTAGAGCACGCGATTTTGATATTGATGCTTTGAAAAAGTATTTTGACCCTGAATATTTTTTTATTAAGATAAGCCCTATCAATGAAAATGATGTGTCAAAAAGTAATCAAATGGGTAGCGGGATTATTGGTCAGCATAATATAGTTTAATATTATTGGAGGGTACATGTATGGCAATAGATCTTAAATCAGAAGTAGCCTTATTAAAAAAGTTAAAGAAAAGATTTTCGAGCAACGACTTATATTTTATGTCAATACAAGACATGTATGAGGAGGGCTTGATTACACAAAAAGCTTTTAGATCAATTACTAATTGGTTAGCTAATATAGGTCAACCTAAAACAAGTGTAAGTATAAAAAGTAATGTAGGTCGAAATAGGGTAATACCTAGAAAAGAAATTGTACAAGAAGTTGACCCATGTAGTCATGGTGGAGGAAGCTTTAGAAATACATCATGTTAAATACAACGTTTACAAATAAGTTACAGTTTAGAAAAAAGAGTTGTAGTTTAAATGAAAAAAATGGTATTGATATACCTCACAATTACGTTAATATTTATGTAAAAATTACAAGTAATTGTAATGCTAAATGTAACTTTTGTGTATATCGTAACAAAACACATAATACAAAGGAACAGTTTGACTTTATTAAGTTTGAAAACATGTTATTGTTATTAGAAGCAGAAGACATACACATACATAAAGTGTCTTTTACGGGTGGTGAACCTTCAATGTATTGTAATAGGCTTGCAAAATGTTTAAACAGTATAGCAAAGTTAAAATACAAACCATTTATTGTAGTAAATTCTAACGGATTTAGACTTAATTTGTTACAGCAATTCAAAGAGATTGACAGTATATCCCTTTCAAGGCATACACTAACTGACATAAGTAACTGTAGTGTATTTGGTACATTATCTGTTGCAAAAATCGCAGATATGAAACAAAATGTTAGTAACAAGATACACTTGACCTGTAATCTAATAAAAGGACGTGTTGACTCAGAAAAAACTATAATTGATTACTTAGAAAAAGCGGCATCTCTTGGTATATATATGATGTTGGTTTTGTTAGTCTTATGAAGGTAAATGATTTTTGTACTAAACACCACGTAGATTTCAACGATATAGAATTTAAAGATCCATCCATAGTATGTAATAAGGAATGGACTTATTCCGATATATGTAGGTGTAAAAATTTTATATACTTACCTGAGGAAGGAACTAAAGTAGTTAAATTTTACTCGCGCTACAGGTGTAGGAATGACGCAGAAGCTGAGAGTAACTACGTCTTTGATGATGGATACTTAAAAGATAATTTTAGTGGTAAAATAATTTACTGAGGAGGCTATTATGGCAGAAGAAATAAGAAGACAAACTACTGATGGTAGGATGGTTACCAAAGAAGAATACATTAAAGAAGTTAAAGAAGCACTTATAAAAATTCAACTAGCTGAAGCTGGTTATGACTATGCTATAGCTGTTGCTACGGATGCTGAGGTTAAAGCTGGTGCAGCTTGTGGACAATTAGCTATCATTAATGAGAGTTAATATGAAAAAAGTTTATATATCTTCTAAATACAGCGAAGGTGACAAAGATACTAATGTACAAGCACAAGTAACAGCTGGAAACTTACTAATAGATCGAGGTTTTAATCCCTTTGTACCACTTTTGACACATTATTTAGATAAAGACCAGCCAAGACCTTATAATTACTGGCTAGGTGCCTTGATTGAGTGGTTAAAATTGTGTGATTGTTTATTAAGACTTGAAGGAGCAAGCCCAGGAGCTGATATAGAAGTAATGATGGCAAAGCGTTTAGGTATACCAGTCTTCTATTCTATTGAAGAACTACTTAGCCATTATAAAAAGTAAAGGAGGAGGCCATGTTTAAATACCCAAGGACGTATCATTTACCATGGTCTCCTGGCGTAACAAAAGATGATAAGATAATAAAATCTACAGAGCACTTTGTAGGTAAAAGAGTAATAGTAACAGAAAAATTAGATGGTGAATGTACTACAATTAAAAGAGGTCGTATACATGCACGCTCTATGGATTCTAAAGATCATATATCAAGACACTGGATTAAAAATCAGTATGGTTATTTAACTAACGTTTTGAATACTGCTACTAGGGTATGTGGTGAGAATGTATTTGCTGAACATTCTATTGCTTATCAAAATCTTATCAGTTTTTTTTACGCCTTCTCAGTATGGAATTTTTCAACTTGTTTATCATGGGATACTACACTTGAAGAATTAAAATTTTTAAACATAGCACATGTACCAGTTATATATGATGGTATTTGGGACGAAGACCTTATAAAAAATATACCTGTTACCCCTACTGAAAAAGGTGATATGGAGGGGTATGTTGTAAGAATGGCTAGTTCTTTTGATATAATAGATTTTGACTATAATATTGCTAAGTATGTTAGAGCCGGGCATGTACAAACAGATGAGCACTGGTTAAGTAAACCTGTTGTAAAAAATAAATTAAAGATATAAAGGAATTTAATATGTCAGATATACCAGCTGGTTACCAGCTTCGGGTCACTACGTGGGAAAATGATGGTGACCACTATAGTACAGAAATAACCTCTGGGTTAACTAAGGAAGACACAAGGTTTCTTATTTCTATTGCAGAACAGTTTAGTAAAAAAGGTAAATATGGGAATGACTTCATAAAAGACACTGATTTAATTGAAGTTATATCAAATGCTTTAGAAAGTAGCTCAGGTATAACATTACTAATGCGAGCTGATTGGCAAGAAGCTTTACAAAATAGTATTGATGAGGGTGATGGTGCTTATTATTTACATGAAATACTAAGTGATACTTTACTAAGCTGCCCTCAAGAGGACTATGGTTCTGGGTTCTGTAGAAATGTGGAAACAATAGAAGTTTATTATATACCTGAAGATATTACTGAGGTAACAAAAGAATTTATTTAAAGGAGTTAATGATGGAAAGGCAATTAGCATCTATCCAAAAAATCGTAGATTTACAACCTATCGCTGGCGCGGACAGAATTGAAGTTGCCTTTGTATTAGGTTGGCAATGTGTTGTAAAGAAAGGTGAATTTAATGTGGGTGACTTATGTGTATATTTTGAAATAGATTCTCAATTACCACCACATAAAGCCTTTGATTTTATGGCAGACCGTAAGTATAGAGTACGTACTATTAAGCTACGAAAACAAATTGCGCAGGGATTGGCATTACCAATAAGTGTACTAACTCATTTTAGTAGTAAGCTTCTTAATAAATACAAAGAAGGTGATGATGTTACTACTTTAATAGGCGTTACTAAATATGAACCACGTCCTGATAATGTAGATCCAAGTAGTAAAAAGAAACTAAAGCCAGTAGTTAATTATTTGATGGACTACTTCTGGTTCAGGAAGCTGTACAATATTATTATGCCAGGTAAGACTAAAGGTAACTTTCCTGAGTTTATTAATAAGACTGACGAGACACGTATACAAAGTTGTCCTATACTTCTGAGAAAGAATATTGGTAAGTCCTTCTACTTTACTGAAAAACTTGATGGCAGTTCGGCATCTTACTTCTTTAATACTGCTTTAGTTGGCAAAAAGCTAGGCTTATTCAATAAAGATAAAGGTAATGGCTTTGGTGTTTGCTCTAGAAATCTAAGGCTTGTTACACCGGATAATAGATACTGGTGGAAGTATGCTAAAGACCATGAGCTTGAAGATAAGATAACATGTATGTCAAAGTACTTAGGATTCAGTATTGCTGTACAAGGAGAATTAATAGGTCCAGGTATTCAGAAGAATAAGTACTGTCTTGATGACTTAGACTTCTATTGTTTCAATATCTTTAATATAGATGATAAAGTATATGTGTCTATAGAAAAGAAAGAAGAGGTATGTAAACTATTTGGTATAAAAACTGTACCGCGTGATGATACTGTAGTTGTTCTTACTGAAGATCATGACGTAAACTTTTTTGTTAATCTTTCTAAGAGAAAGAGTAAATTAAACAAGAAAGTTACGGCTGAGGGTATTGTTGGTAGATGCACTGATGATGATACTATAAGTTTTAAAGTTATAAATCCCGAATGGTTATTGAAGAACGATGAGTAATAAATCTTAATTGTGAGGTATTATGAGTTTATATTTAGAGTTGTATCATGGTAGAGATAATGTAGATGATAACCTTGATGACTGGGGATTTGACGGGCCAGTAATAGGTCCATTAGAACATATGACGTTCACCTATATGAATGTTATAAGAATATTTTTTGCTAAGGAAGCAGTGGCTAAGGCATGTGGTTTTGAAGGTAAGGAAGACAACTGGATAACATTTGAAGATGACTTACTATCATTTCAAGGCAAGTACTATGGTGATTTCTCACTTATTGATTTACCGGCTGCCAAAGTTAAGGCTATGCGTAAAGAAATAAATAGAGTAAACGCTATTCCTTTTAACAAATACAATAAATAGCTATGAAAAGAATACCAGTTATAGTTTGTGCTGCTCTACGTAAAGACGACCTAATTATAGCTGGTCCAAGACACTTTGATGGTATTATGCGTGCCCAAATAAGAGCGATCTTAGGGGATGAGGCAAAGAAATTTGCTTATGCTGAACAAGGTTTTGTGGATCAGTTTGGTACTTTTTGGAATCGTATTGATGCTATGATGTTAGCAAGAGCATCTGGACAACCGTTAGATATGAAAAGGAACGGCTCTAAAACAGAATTATTTAGTGAGGGTTTATATTAAAAGAGGTGTTAATGGACAAAACAACTGTAAGAATACATAATGAGATACCTGACTTATTGAAGCCAGCCTTTCATGTAGATAGACCTTGGGATGTTATTGCTGCTTATCCAGAGGCTGCTTGGAAAGCATTAAAAATTATTCATGATGAAAATATTCAATTAAAAGAAGAGATTGCACAAATGCAAAGTGCAGCTAAAGTAACAGAAGTAATACAAAACTGCGGTGAAAATCGTTGTAGGGTTGATAAATGATCGCGTACAAATTAGTACGTAAAAGAAAAGACGGTACATTAGCACCACTGTTTATAAACAGAAAGCTAACTTTTAAACTCAACGAATGGCTGCAAGCGGAATGTGTCCCTACTAAAGGATACGCAGTACGTCAAGGATGGCACACTACAAGCGCTCCTGAAGCACCACACCTAAGTAATAAGGGCAGAGTATGGGTAAGGGTAGAAATTGATGACTACGACGAACTACAGCGTCCTATAGCTCAAGGTGGTTTATGGTTTATAGCTCAAAAAATGAAGGTACTAAACGAACTATGAAAATTAAAGCTAGGCAAATCAAACCAGGAATGGTGATTGACAAAAAATTCAAGGGTGACCATGATTACATGCTTGTTACTTCAGTTAAAGGTTATAAAGAAGTAGAGTGTGCTCACTTTAATCATTGTGATGGTTATATGGGACGTATGATTGGTTTCTATGATGGTAAAGAAAAAGTAAAAGTCATTACCAATAAAAAGAAAAGGGCTAAGATAATTAAAGATATCCTTGATGATGTATTCAAACTTCTTCATGATACTGAAGATAATGTGGCTCTTATAAAACTTATTCAAGCTATGGATAAAGGTATATGAATATAAATCAGACAATTATAAGAAGTATACTTAAACACCCATTACTATACAAAGACGTAAACTTTGAACTGTCTCGTGACAAAGTTCTTAATCACCTATTCTTTACTAATGGTAATGGATTTGATTGGTGTAATGGAGAACTTGTTGATGTTTTTGAAGGTGACAAGCATGAGCCTATGCAAATACCAGAAAATTACTTTAGTACTCCTATAATGAGTACAGAGAAAGATGAAAGTGCATTGTTCAAAAAATTTCGTGAACAAGATGGTGAAGCGTATAAACCACATGAGATATGTTCCAAAGAGGCACTTACAATTTATCCTATTTGTCAGTATGCTGCTATAATGAATTTACCAAAGGATTTAAAACTCGATTGGTTAGAAGCTGGCGAGGATGCGTGTTACTTAGCTTTAGACTACTTTACTAACCCTTATAAACATTGCCGTGATCATTATATAAAGCAGTGGATGGTGCGTAGAGAGTATGATAAAATAAAAGCTTTTTTAAAGGAGCAAGTACATTTTATTAGCTTAAGTATTTTAGAACTAAGTAGAATTAAAAATGGTTGGTATAAGCACAACTGATGAACTAGGAGGATTTAACTTTGGTAGATGCTAAATGGATACCTATAACAGATATGGTTTTGGGGGGAAGATACGTCTGTATAGCTCGCAACTTTGATATTGGTACTTGGAATGGTAAAGAATTTAAATATAGGCGTGCAGGACAGCTTGGTACAGAACTACATTGGGATAATGGGGAACCGCACGGCACTGTAAAACCTTTCGTGTTACTGTCTTTAGATAATGACGTAATCAATACTTATAAAAGTAGGGTAGGCTAATGAAATTTCATAGATTCATGTCACAAGAAGAAGTACAAGAACAAGTGTCTAAAGCTATGGTACCTCATATAATACGATTTGTAATAAAAATAATGTGCTTAGCTGTACTAACACTTATACTAATTAATTATTAACGTAGAAGGAATTAAAATGAAAACAAAACTGTTATTGTGCATTGCTGTATTAATGTTAAGTGTAACATGTGCATTTGCTGCTGCACCTACAGACACGGTAATATCACAAGAAGCATTACTTAATATGAACTCAAATGAACGAAACGCTATATTTGACGCTTTAAAAGAACAGAATAAATTGAAAGCAAAAGCCATTGCTTCTGTTAATACAGAAACTGTACAAGCACTTGCCAATATGGATGTTGAAACATTTAAAGGTAAGGCTGTAGCTGTAGCTGATACTCTTGTGGTGTTCTTTGATAAGCTCGGTGTCAAAGCAAATGAGTTTGTTAAAACTGATGTTGGTCTACTTGCAGCTATAGGTATTATATATAAGATGGGTGTATTTGGATCTTTATGGGACGCTACTGTCGGTACTATAGGTATTGGTATTTTTCTTATTATTCTGTATAAACTTAACACAAGAAAAATTATAGTAGTAAAAAAATATGGTATGGATGGTAAAGAAGTGTCCTCACAGGAAACTTTAGTACCTAAGTTTTCAGCAGTCGGTACAGATGACGATAATGATAGAACTATATACTCTGTAATAGGTTCTATAATTTGCGTTGTTATGATAGTAATATTCTTAGCGTGTATGTAATATGATGAAATTTAATAGACAAAAATGTAGCAATATATTTTGGATATGGGCGGGTATAGGTAGTATATTTTTTGTTATATGGGGTTTTACTTTTTTGCATTTAGCTACATTAGAGAATGTAACTCCAATAGCCTTGTCTGCAAGATCTCCAATTGCTTTTGGTACATTAATATTTATATCAGGGCCACTAGTGTGGATTGCTATATGTATTGTATTAGTAGGTATATTATGTAGTAACATACTTCCCTTCTTATTCACCTAACTACAATAGCTAGTACAATAGAGTCATAACTATTGTACTAGCTATTGGTCACACATAGCAGTAGTGGTTTATATATCTATATTCAATTCTATCTTTAGGGTCTTTTGGTTTAACTCCATATACTCTATATTTATATTCATTTTCTTGTCCACAAACAGGACACATTTCAAACACAGTTATATACCAATATTTCCCCATAGTACAACTCCTTAAATAGTTATAATCTCTGCATGATCTTTATGTATTATTACTTGGTGCTCTACATGACAACTTAATCTACCAGAATCAGTAACTACAGTCCAACCGTCAGATAGCCTGTGATTATCCGCAGGACCATCTACTAACATTGGTTCTATACAGATGCACATACCAGCTTTTAATTTTATACCTTCTATATCCCTACCAAAGTTATGTATAGCAGGTTCCATATGTAAATCTCTACCTATACCATGACCTATATAGTTCTTTACTACAGAGTAGCCATATTCTGTCGCGTATGACTCGATTACTCTACCTATGGTACCAGTAGTCACCCCTTCTTTAGCTTCCAATATAGCCCCATTTAAAGCCATTTGGGACACATCTATTAAATCTTGTTTGTTCTCGTCAATACTACCTACACCAACAGTAAATGCCGCATCACCATAAAACCCATCTTTAAGCACACCCACATCTACACTAAGTATATCACCATCCTCAAGTTTCCTAACGTTCGGAAAGCCATGTACTATAACTTCATTAGTACTACAGCAAGTACAAAAAGGAAAGCCTCTATAACCCTTAAAAGCGGGTACACCTCCTTCAGCTAGTATTATTTTTTCAGCTACGCTGTCTAACTCTAGAGTAGATATTCCTGGAGCTACTAGTTTCTGTAGTTCTTTATGCACTAGGGCTACTATTCTACCACTCTCTCTCAACTTGTACAAGTCACTACTAGTATGTGTAACTACCAAGGTACTCTCCTTATGTCTGTTTTTTCGCCCCCTAAGTACTACTCAGTAAGTAAGTAAGTACTACTTATACGTTAGTTTGTTTTTGTTTGTTTGGGGTGTTTCTCCCCAGTTTTTTTTTTAATTTTACTGCGAAGCGAGCCGCCTATTGAACCGGTATACTTTTCATACCTGTGAATATTTTAAGACGTTACTATTTTAATAAGTTGATCATGAAACTGACTACTTTCTGTACTACATAAATTAGTCATCTCATGTTCTATAACAGCTTTTTTATTAGATAAGGATTTAATTTTACCTTTCATAAGCCCCCTATAATGGATCTGCATAAAAACCACTTCATCTCCTATATTAAGCTCACTACCTAGAAAATCTTTTTTCATTTCTGCCACCTCATTCACACTACATTCTACAAATCTTATTGGAAATAACTTTCGCCACAATCTTATAAATATATTTCTTTCAGGCATTATTATTTCGGCAAAATCACCATTTAGTTTCTCATTAAGATGTGTTGGTTAAAAGCTATTTCCCAATAGTTATTACCAAGTCTTCTGAATCTGATTACCTTCATGACAACCTCTTATTTAATTTTACGATACAAACACTATCCCATCGCATACTTGGTCTTCACTTGTTATTGTAATAACCTCCTTCTCTAAAGGTTTAATTTTAATATAATGATCAGAAAATTTTACAGGCATAAAGCCTAAAAAAGCATCAGTCGAAAATAAGAACTTACCATCCCAAAACCATGTTTCATTTTTGTCTTTCTTTGGTTGCAGCATAGTGCCAGGTTTTAGTGAAGATAGTAAAGCTTTTCTACCTATGTTACTAAAACTAGTTATATAACTTTGTAAATTAACAGTTTTTGATACTTCATTAAATATATCTGGAAAAAATTCTTTTAGATGTTTAACAAATAATGGTACTTCCTTTAATCTATAATCAGTAATCTCTCCACCAAACATAGCCATAGGTCTATGTCGTAATAACATCTCTATAGTTTTTACATTGAAATCTTTTTCATGTATAAATGGGCTGCCGGAAGACATGAAAGTAGCGTTAGATATAAAAGGTGCTTTAGATTCATAACTCATATGGGGATAAGGTAAATAGTAGTAATCACCTACCTTAGCTATTAATTTTTCAGTAGTTGTTAATTTGTTTAAAAACTCTGCATACCTAGTTTGTCTTTCAGAGATCCATGTTCTAAAAGCCCTAGCACGCTTAGTAGGCCCGTATTCATGACTTACCTTACCATTGGGACAACGGCAATTAAACATATCTTTTTGTACACATTTACCAAAAGAATATAGGCTGCAAGTGTCTTTAGAAGAACAAGAGTAAATCCAACATTCTGCTCTATCAGATGCTTTAGATTTAAAAATAGATTTAGTTGGGTCATATACACGTACATCTATTATTTCATACTTTTTATTATCTACCATATTATAATTCTCCTTTAACTCCCGGCCCTCTGGCGAAGCGAGCCAGCCCTTGAACCGGCTCTCTTTTCATACCTACGAAATTTTACAAACTAAAATGGTATTTCGTCCCAATTATATGGCCTTTTAAACGCGAGTTGCTGTATGTGTGGGCATCTTGAGCATTTAGTAGTTACTACCAATGCGTTGTTACCTGTCCATACAGGTTCTTGTAGTGTAAGTCTGTGACCAAATATTTTACAAAGTAATTTAGATATCATAAAAAGGCTCCTTAGGGTGGTTACCGTAGTTTTTACACTTAGGATTTATACAATTAAATGCACCAATAAAGGTGTATTTTTTAAAAGAAGTACTACCACATACAGAACATAGCCTTGTAGGGAACGGAGACTCTCTTAAAAATCTTATTAATGGTGGTTCTGGTGGATGTTTCATAATATTATTAACTATCAAATAAGTAACTTAAACTCTGCTCGTTATGAATACCTTCAATAGCTTCTGCAAAAAGAGTGGCTGAAGAAAGTACTTCTATCTTAGAGGATAATTTTATACTTGTATTGCATATAGTATCAGTCACATATAGCTTTCCAATTGATGACCTTTCTAAAGTATTTATTGCTTTTCCGCTAAGTACGGGGTGAGTACAATAACATTCTACGGAAGCAGCACCATTATTCAATAACACATTAGCTGCTTTTACTAAGGTACCTCCTGAATCTACCATATCATCAGCTATAATACAGTTCTTACCTTTTACCTCACCTATCAAAAACATTTCTCCTATTTCTGAAGGCCCTGTACGTTGCTTATATATCATAGCTACACCACAACCTAACTTACCTGCATAACTCTTTGCCACTTTTATAGACCCCGCGTCTGGAGCTACAATACATATTTCATTATTAGGGTGGTTAGCACTTATATGGGGTACAAATACATTAAACATATGTAAATTATCTACAGGGATATCGAAAAATCCAGCTATCTGTGGGCTATGTAACTCGGAAGTTAATAGTCTATCAGTACCTGCTGTCATTATTAAATTAGCCACTAATTTAGCTGATATAGGTACACGTGAAATAACTTTTCTATCTTGTCTACTATAAGGGTAACAAGGAAGCACAGTGGTAACTCTATAACAGCTAGACCTTTTAAGGGCATCAAGTATAAGTAGTAACTCCATTATATGAGTATCTGTTGTATTGCTTGCACCCTGTATCACAAATACATCTTTGTTACGTACATTTTCTTGTATTTCTACTCTACACTCCCCATTACCAAATGTGCCTGTCATTACAGAAGTTAAAGGGACACCCAATAATTCAGCTATGTTAGTAGCTAAAAATGGGTTTGAACTACCGGAAATAATCGCTAATTCTTTCATATTAATTCCTCAATTTTTTGTTTTTGTAGGTTGCTCATGTAGTTTTTAAGGTTATGCTTTGCTTCAGCAGCATAGTGTTCAAGTATAATTGCCTTATCAACCATAAGATTCTTAGTGGAAAAAGTGCGTTGAAAGAATATCTCCTCTCCTGATATCTCGTCAAAGGTTTTAACACGTAAAGAACATCCATAATTCTCGCATATCACGCCAACAATACAGTCGTAACCTATCAGATATTCAATTCTTAAAAGGTCTCTTGATGTAATCAACATAATTGCTCTCCTTTATTTTTAAGTATTTTTTAATTATTACTAATTATACATTATTATATAAAGGAAAGCAAGTAAAATGTTAATTATTTATTTTGTCCCTTAAACCTGTGGTACATTAAAGCCTGATACCATTCAGTATGCCAATTACGATCAAAATTTGCCCTAGAGTTACAAGATCTACAAACTGTTATTAAATTATTAGGATCACAATTCTTTTTATTATAATCTATGTGATGAATATTTAAAACATTATCAGTTTTAAAGCAGTATGGGTTCTGACAAATATTATTATCTCGTGTCCTGATGGCTGCTTTGTAATATTTATCAGACCAGATTGGGCAGTACTTCTGAAAAGATAAGCCACCTTTCCAGTTCCAATGCCCTTCTCCACACTGTTTTATTATAGCACAAGTTGGGCATCTGTATCCAAAGTTGAAGTTTCCTAAAGTAGTACTATGATTATGGCCATTAGGACATTTATATTTTAATTTGGAGTTACTATTTACATAGCTTTTGGATAATAAAGTATAGCTCTCCTTTTCAAAAATATTTCGAACGTCAGTATAATTTAGTAAGACATTTCCAGCACATACACCACATCGTTTACCTTGCTGAAAATTTGCCCATGAAATAGATGTATTATGTTCTTTATCACAGAGATAGTTTAGCTTAATATGTGCATTTATATATTTTTTAGATAATAAAATATATCCTTCTTTTTCAAAAGCTTCTTTAATTTGCTTGTAAGTCTTCTTAATTTTATTAGAGCAATAGGGACACCTATTTCCTCCTTGAAAACCGTGCCAGCTAATAAAATGCTTATGTCCATTACAACAAACATATTCAAGTAATTGCTTATTATTTTTATATTCTTTAGTTATTAATATAAAACCTGCACTGAAAAAAGCTTTGGCTATAAAAGCTATATTTAATGGTACCTTACCCATATTATTGTATATCTGCCATAGAACTTTCTAGTTTTAAATGTATACCAGTTTCATCTACTCTAAAAGTCTCAAACCTTACTTTACCTTTTCCTACTAAATCTCTAACTTTTCTTTGACTGGCACTTAGTTTTGCTTTACCAGACTTAAATTCTATAAAAATTATAGCATCTTCTTCTATTTGTAACCCATCACAAGGCCAGCCTAAAAAATGAAAAGATTTGTGGTCATACATGTACCCGTTAGTAAAAGGTAATAGTTGTTCTGAAATTTGTCCTAAGCGTACCTCACTAGATTTCTTTTGGCTAATAACCGTATTATTCTTTGTCTTAAGCCTCTCTATGCCAATGTTTTGTGTATTAATTTCTGAACGTTGGCTTAGTATAAGATTTTTCTGCTGCTCAACCAACTCATTCAAATCTAATAACTCTGCTTTTGTTTGTTCAGAAAGCTCCAGTGCATTTTGTAACTTCTTGTTATTTTTGCTTACTAACCTTTTAAAGAATATATAACACAACAAAACTATAGCTAGTATAATAGTTATGTTCATAAGTGCAATTGATGTCATTGTTAATTCTCATTCCTTACACAAGATACGTAAGAAGTCATAGCATCATACCCTTCCTGCACACCCCTTGTTGTAGCAGCAAAAGAGAATGTAGACTTGGTTTCAAATGAGTAAGTTTTTGCTGTTTTAAACACATCTTGATTAGCACCAATGAATACAAACTCCCAACCAAACTGCTCTTTACGTTGCTCAATCAAAGCCTTGACCTGTGCAGCTGTAAACTCTTTAGATGAGTTCTCCTCACCATCAGTTATAACACATACAATAACTTTGGCTGGTCGGTCTTTAGCCTTCATAGCCAACATCTGCTGACCAACTTTGTTGATAACATTACCAAGAGTGTCATTCAAAGCTGTAGAACCGTTAGGTGAGTAGTTAGCAAAACTTAGTAAGCTAATATCCTCTAAAGGCTCATTGTCTGCAAGGTACTCATAAGTATTGTCAAATAAACAAACTGTAGCTAGTGCCTTACCTTTTATTTCACGTTGCGCTTTTACAAAATTATTAAAGCCGTCAATAGCTCCCTGCTTAATTGCTGACATGGAACCACTCTTGTCTACTACCATTGCGATAAATGTTAAATTCTTTTTCATTGTACTTACCCCCGTTGGAATATTGTATTTATTGTTTTTTCTTGCTTCTCTTTTAGTATATAGTATATCATAATACCTAACCATATTGCGTTGGCTACGGCTATAAAAATACCTCCTAAAAAAGATGCCCATTGACCAAGATGTGGATAATAATATAGATTCCATATGGACCAAGTACTAAAGAATGCCACAGCTCTCCAATCCACACCTTTAACCTTTTTTTCTTTTAGTAAATTTAAAATACTTAGTAGTATAAATGGTGCACCTAGTAGTTCATAAGTACCATTTATAACGTCTTGCCAAGTCATTATAACCCCCCCCCCCTAATAGTTATTCCTGCGCTGCGTCCTCTTCATAGTCTAATCTTTTATGATATATATTAGATATTTCTGATGTCAGAATTTTCCTTATTACTCTTAATTGCCCAAGTGATAATATATCTAACTGTTCATCCTCTATCATACCATTTATGAGTCTATCTATTGTTGCCTTGTAGTCATTTAGTTTTCCACCATTAGCTAAGGCCCTACAAGCGCTTTCTACAACATCACAACACATCAATATACATGATTCTACCGAAGTAGGTTTGGAAGACCTATACTTAAAATGGTCCTCCACAATTACACCTTCGTATAATTCTTTAGCTTTTAGATATATAGATTTTATAGTACTATTACCATGATGCTCACTCACTATTTTTATAACTTCTTGTGGCACATCTAACTGTATCAACTTTAACACACTGTCAGACAAATGCCTAGATATAAACTGGAACGAAACTTGTGGGTCTAATTTGTCATGTGGATTTATACCATTTGATTGATTCTCTATAAAATTATCAGGGTTTAAACATTTACCAATATCATGTAAAGTAGCTGCTAATATTAAAGCATCTGTATTTAAATCCAACTCTTTGGATAAAGGTTCACATAATTGTGCTACATTTTGGCAGTGTCTGAATGTACCAGGTGCTATCTCTTTAAATCTATCCAGTACATGTACACTACTTAGTAAAAACTCTTTAGTATCCATTTTATTGCCTATTATGAAGAATTATTTATTAATTACTGATATATTATTACCAGCCATTGAAGGTACCATTATACCAAATATACAATAGAGTGTCAATACTAATAATGCGTATAAATAAAGCTAATAAAATCCCTCATACCTGTTATCTTGGTTTAATTACTTAAAGCCACCTCATATTTTTTACAAGGTAGTTCACAGAATATAGATAGTTCACAAGCTATTTCTACTGCTTTATCTACATCGTGCCCTAAGTGGAGAGCAGCAAGAGCGAAGTCCATCCCAGCACCTATAGCAGAAAAGTTGAATATTTCTTCTACAAAGAAGCTCTGGACTCCGAACACGTGGCTATCAACAATAAATATATAATCATTGTTAATAGTAGGGGAGTTGGTTTTCTTGTTTTTCCAATCCGAGAACTCTGATAAAAAATTAATCAGTGCCGCTTCAGATGCTTGCTCTGGTCTACGTGTACTACAAAATACATATAATAATGCACTCTCTTCTGCAGTACCTGTACTACCAATAGTCATACCATTAACTTGTGTTAGTTTAGAGTAGCTATTAGTTGACTTACTTTGTGTCCACCCCCGTACAGTAATACTATCGGAGGCTATTTCTATTACATCAGGTAAAATTTTAACAGCAATAACACTCATATTTGCTCCTTATAAATCATAAGTTAAGTAAGTCGGTATAAATCTCATCTGAAGAACGGATAAGTTTATAAGGTATTTTATATTCTTCAAATATCTCAAGCATAGCATCATTAACACTACTACGAAAAGTGTCATCAGTATCCCTAACACCATCAACTACGTTCCAAGAAAAGAAGTTGGGATCTAATAAGTATATAGCCTTGTAATATTTTTTAATATGTTCTGATAAGTAGTTAGCTTGTAGTAAACTAATCCAATCTGGTTTACCCACCACCCTACCGTAACATACAGAGTCTAATACACTTCTGTCTACAATTATATAGTCATACCTATCCATCTTTTCGATTTCTTTTGTAACTTGTTTAGTAGATATCCATGCTTGAGTCCTATCATCCGCCTCCCTATTTATAGGAAAAGGGCTTTCTCTAGCTAGTTCATTAATTATAGCTACATTCTTACCTAGTTTCTTTAAGAACGTAGCTATACTATAAACTATAGTTGTTTTACCACACCCATGTGTGGCACTCACAGCAATAATTTTTTTGTCCATATAAACTCCTTGTAATACAATAAATCAGTTTACACTACTTTTCATATCAAGTAGTTTCCATAATTCAATATAACATTCATTTTCATAAAAATTACATTCCTTATCTGAACACCAGACAGTCTGACTTTTTAGATCGTAGTTACCGTGGTCACTACCACATAAAGGGCACTTTGGTATATCTTCTGTAGTATAAGTTGTAGTCATAAATTATCCTTAATTAGAATGCCCCATAGTTCTGGAGTATTTTTGTCTTCTTTCCTGTATTACCTTATCTCTTTTTCTAATACTACCAAGAAATTTTTGTGCACACCTAGCACAACAGAAATCTTTTGTTTGATATATAAAAGAAAAGGGCTGGCGATACTCTTTCACAACCAGGGTTATCCACAAGAAGTCATTATCATCCGCGTAAAGGTCATTTTGGCCTTTTTTCGCATACTCATCTGTAGCATGGTAGCGTTCTAGTTCAAGGTCTTTTCGTTCATGCCTCTTCATAGATACATTACAATTATCACACACATACTTATCTGTCTTATAGGTTAGCTTACTCATGGATAACTCCAGTATAATTCTTTAATTAAGCTTGGTCAAACTGTACATTTTCAGATGCACATTTAGTGCATGTAAAAACTTCACCAAAAGTCTTATGACCGTCTGCCTCTTCAAACCCACAATCCATACAAACGGCTTTGATTTTTACTTCTTTCTTTTTAGCTGTCTCTTTATTTTGTTTTAGTCTTCCGTTAGTACTATACATTATTAACCTCCGTTATTTAGTAGTAAAGGGTCTTCAGGCATAAAATCAAAGAAAGCTGGATCTTGAGACACTAAATAAGGGGCAGATACGTCTAAGCATCTGACATTTTCAGACGCCAAGTATTTATATTTTGGATCTTTCCCCCATATGCGTAATCTCTCAGTGATAATCTTCCTTCCAAGACCTTGCTGTATCATATTATTAAACTGTCTCTGATACTTATATCTTATGTACCGTATGTAACCACTACGCATAAATTCCCAGATAATTTCATCTTTTTTATCAAGCATACTATCTGCTGTAGTTATAACTATATAACGATACCCTGCAAATAGGTCGTACAATTTTTGCATTGCATAGCTATAATCAAGTGGGTCTATACCTATAATAACAATACCTAATTCACCCACCTCAAAACAATCAGGTAAGTTACTACCTAATGGTACCCGCTTATGGGGTACCATGAAGGTAGTTAACATTATAGAAATCTCAGTTGGTAGTTCTTCTAAACTATACATTAGCTATTTCCTTTAAATTCCCTTTAGTGTCGCTTTCCAAGTAAGTAGGTGCCTTGCTTGGTTTTTTAGTAAACTTAAAAGTAACTCCACCTTTAGCTGTAGTAACTGTAACTATAGTATTAATAGCTGTAACACCCTTCAACAACTGTACGGCTAAAGGGGTAGATATATATCGCTCAATCGCTCTTTTCAAAGGACGGGCGCCATATTCTTTAGTAATACCTTTCTCGTATATGAACTCACAAACCTTTTTATCAAATAGTATTTCGATATCTTTATACTTAGTTTTGTTACTCTGAAGATTAGTATTCAATTTAAAAAGTTCTATATCAATAATTCTAAAATAATCCTCTTTAGTAAGGTCGTTAAAATAAATTACTTCGTCTAATCTATTTAAGAATTCTGGTTTAAATTTTTGCTTTAAAGCCTTCTCTATTGCACGCTCTTTTTTATCCTCAGTAACTACACTAACGTCACCAAAGCCAATGGTTTTAGATATACTAGCAATATTTTCAACACCTACGTTAGAGGTCATAATAATTACAGTGTCTTTAAATGATACCTTAGTACCTTTATTGTCTGTAAGTCGCCCCTCCTCTAATACCTGTAAAAGTAGTTGATATATTTTAGAAGACGCTTTCTCAATCTCATCAAACACTACTACGCTAAAGGGATTTTCAATAATAGCATTAGTTAATAAGCCACCATTTTCATAGCCTTGATAACCATTAGGGGAACCAATTAACTTAGAATACTCGTGGTCTGCGGAATACTCTGAGCAGTCTATAGTAATTAAGTTATCCCTATCCTTTATCAACTCATTGGCTAATATTTTACCAGTTAAACTCTTACCACAACCTGTAGAGCCAGCGAATAAGAAAGAACCTATAGGTTTTACAGGGTCTTTTAAACCAACACTTGCTCTTTGTATTGCTTCAGTTAAGCTGTTAACTACCTTATCCTGCCCTATTAGGGACACCTTCATGTTAGTAGCTAAATTTAATAGGTCTTCCTCAGGAACGTCAGCAAAGACTTTCTTCTTCTTGTCCACTTTGTTTGCAAATTGGTCCATAGCGGTAGCTCCTGAAGACATAGTTTTTTTTCCGGTACCACAGTCAGTACACTCTGACTGTTTCTTATCCTTATTAGAAAGCTCTTGTGCATTTTCATAAGTTAAAAATGTATTACAAGAATGACATATATCATATAACTCTTTCATCAACAGAGGGGGCGACACTCTGGCAGGTACACCCATATTCTCAAGGGTCTGAAAAAGGACTTCAAAATCTTCAATGCATAATGTTACAATAAATGTATTAAAACTAACACTGCTATGAAAAAAGCGATTACCAATTAGTTTTGCTAAATCCTTTTCTTTAAACACTTTAACTGAAACATACCTACCTATACGCTTCCACCACTTATCTTTAGTATCATAAACAGGGACATCACTAACTTTTTCTATAGGGTTACCTTGCGCGTCAACAAAACCATCTACCAGTTCTTGGTCCGGTGTTACACCCATTTCAGGTATGTAATCCCATAAAGGATTATCAGCCAAAGCTATAGTATCCTCTGGGTCTGTAATCAAAGATTTTAATTTTAAAATATGATTTTTATTAATAATAATATTGTCATAAGCAAGGCTAGGATTTTTATCCATAATGGCATTGATTATACTATTACGAAGCTCATGAAAATCTAAAGTAGACGCAAGAACTTCTTCACTTATCTTATGAAGTATCTGATTAATATTGGCTACACATGTAGCAATTAAGTAGTCGTCAAACAAAATTTTAGCTACTAACCCATCATCCTTAGCAAAAAAGGCTAATTTATCTTCTATATCTTCTTCTTTGATTTCAAGAATGAGTAGATTAAATTCAATCAAGTCACAGAAAACTTCATGTACTTCATAATTAACATTGTCAGTCATTAATAATGCCTCACTTATTTAGAATTTAAAAATGTTACCATGTCGAGAGCGTCTGAGTATAACATAGTATCTAGTGATTCTGGTATGCTGCTTTCTCTTGTAGCATAAAATTCTTTGGCTGCTTCTTCAAAAGAAACATTCTTTGCAGAAAGCCTAGTATTAATTGCTACTTTTTGTACCATAGTCAAAGCGTGTTCTGCACCTTTTTCTGAGCTAGGTGTATTAGGAGTACTGGGCATAGACCCTGGCACTGCTGTCATTTTAGGTAACACACTTGGTCCACTTGGTACACTTGGTACACTTGGTACACTTGGTACACTACCACTTGTGGGTGTTAACACTTTAGCTACTTCCTCTGCAACTGATTCTATAGCTGTATTACTCATACCACCTGGAACATTTGGAGTACTTTGCTTGCCTGTTGGTGGTGTCGGTGGTGTAGATGAAAAAGATGGTGGAGTATCCACCGATGCCGTTGCCCCCATTGGGAAAGCGGTACCTGTTGTAGAATTAGGCATTGCTGTCTTTGGCATAGACGGAGTAAATGATGTACTCGTTGAACTATCTGATTCATCATCATCCCCTTCCTCAAGAAATAAGCCTACGCCCCAGTTTCTGGCGGCACTTTTTATAGCCTTTGAAGTTGCTGATTTAAAAACATTACCTAAGTCAACACCTCTAAATTTTTTAGCTGAGCCAAACCCATCTTGTTTTGCTAATACTCTACCTTCATCATCATATACTCTAAGTGATGCCAGTACTAATACTTCGTCATCAATTACCTTATGTTCTAAAATTTCTAATCCCCAATTACAATTGAAAGCTTTGTTCAACCTATCAAGTACATATTTTGTTTTAACATACTTAAACCCCTGTCCTGGTTTTTGGTCAACTTTCAAGTCTTCGTATAATTTATCTATAACATGTTGTTCCATAATAACTCCTTTTGGTTAAATTTCAATTATGGTTAATTATAACTCACTAGTTTGTGTTTGTCAACCATTAATCAGTCTTTCTACTTGGATGTTTCTTTTTTCTACAATAAATAGTTTTATCTTTAACTACTTTTGTTTGTGTATTATACTCTAAAAATTCTTTACGTGCAAGCTTTTTTATTAACTTTGTTCTTCTTTTTACTAAGTCATCCTTTTTGTTTGACACGGCATACTACCCCCAAAATGTTCCAGGTATAAGCTCACAGTCAAAGTAATCCTTCAAGATATAAATATCTCTTTCAGAAAGGCCAGCATCTTTAATTTCATTCACTAATAAGCTTATACGCTTTTTTATTATTTTTAATTTTTCAATTTCTTTTTTATCTTGTTTATCCACATATACTCCTATAATTGAAATTAAAAAACTACACTACTAAAAGCTAGTGGTGTAGTTTTCCTCTGTAGAGTTCTGTATAAACTCGTCTGGGTCAATGAGCTTGTAGCTTATAACCTTATTACCATCTTCATCAAAAGCATCCACAAAAAGAAAAGCGGACTCGAATGCATCTTCCGACGAAAAATATATTGCTTCAGGTCCATCTTCGGACGATGCAACAAAGTAAACGGCCTCCATAAATATCTCCTGTATAAATTTTTAAACTGAATACTACCTCTATTGTATACAAGAAACATTATTAGTTATTTTGCTGTAGCCATTACATTGTCTACTACTTGTTCATACCCAGGCCAATTATCTACACCACTGCCTTCTAAAGCTATAAGAAAATTATTGTTTTTAATTAACATAGCATATTCTTCTTTTGATATAGTTACTGATTTTGATGCTAACCATTGCCTTAATCCAGCTAACATATAGGAAAAATCATCAAAAAATAAAACCCCGTACACATTTTCGTTATATGGATACCTTATAGACATTACAGGTAAACCTATACTAACAGCATATTGCTGACTTGAAGGGCTATCATCTATAAATAAATCAGCATCTTGCAACAAAGGGTGTTTATCATCAACTGTATGAAGTTCATCAAAGAATATATTATGTTTATTAAGCCAAGCTTTAGTTGCTGCCTTAGATTTATATGTTCTATGAGAAGCTATTTTAACATAGAAGCCAGAATTATGCAACATATTTGTCAGCTTACCCGCGCCTTCAAAACAACCAAACTCCTCTTGACGCATATGTACCGCGTCAATAGTCTGTTGAAAAATATGATCATCCATAAAACCCTCACCAAAATTCCAGCTATTCGTACTTCCTGGGAAGGGTATATCCGGGTTTATCTTTATAAGTTCTTCATACCAAGCAGGTGCCATAGACCATAGAATACCATCAATATCTACAACCGCTATTCTTTTATACATAGTGTCTCTTTGGAAAAAATCTTTTTTAACCATGTTAGTAATCCTTTATTTTTCTTTTTAGTTTATATACGGATAGAGAGGGATTTGAACCCTCGGTGGCTTTTATACCACACTTGTTTAGCAGACAAGCACCATAGGCCTCTCGGTCATCTATCCTTAAATTAGGAATTAGTAGATAGTAGTTCTGGTATAATAGTACTAGTTACTAAGCTTTTGTTTTTAACGCCAGAGTACATCTCTCTCAATAATGACATCTTAGCGTGACGTCGCTCATCAAACGTTACTTCTGATACTGGTTTCTTAAACATTCTGGCTGCCAATGATTTATAAAAGTCATATTCTTCCATTAATTATTACCTCAGTATTTAATTTTATGTGCCTTTTTGTGGCACTTACTACATATGGTTACTAAATTTTTAGCTGGCTCGTTCCATGGGTATTTCCTGGTGTACTTTAAGTGATGAAGGTGTAGCATTGTTTCTGTGTCGCCACACTCTTTACATTTCCAACCATCTCTTTCAAATATCTTAAGTCTTTTCTTTTGCCATTTTGGGTGTTGCAAAGCTAAAGCATACTGCTCTTTAGTGAGTTTGACATAGGGTTTTCCTATAACTTTGGCTTGGGCTTTCTTTTTTATTTGTTTGGTCTTTGGTTTTTTCATATACTTAGTACACTCTTAAACTATTATTATAGATTTCAAATACGCCAGAGTTACCTGTTCTCAAATGTACAATTGTAAACTCATCGCCCTCGTAAACCCATTCTTGGCCAAAGGCCGTAAAAGTTGTACAACTATTACCATCAATAACATCATTATACTCTGGTGCTACGTGTATTTTGTAGTCATCTAATTTCCAATGATAAAATTCATTAATATAAATAGAGTGAGTATTATTATACATAGTGTCACAATTAAAATATCTCATTAATTCTTCTCTAGCCGTGAAGTAGTCATAAAATAATTTCATACAGACCTCCTTATAAAAGTTTTAAATCCCCTGTTATTTTATCAATATCTTCACTAACCCAAGGACCTATACCGACACAAGTGTATGTGGGTACACCACCAAATTCTGTTCGACCAGCGTCTCTTATTAAAGCACAAGGAATACAAGCTTCTTTAGACCTAATGTATATATCCATGAGAGCCTCTTCACTATCCACACTTACAACAATTTTGGTAAAGGAGCTATCCAACCAATGTTTTATAGGATCTGGTGCAAAAATAGGGTCTACATCATCATCTCTTATTGCTTGATTTATGTCAAGCTCAGCAAGTATTACAGCTAAACTTGCATGGGCGCCTTGCGCAATCATCTTACCTTTACGCATATTTAAATCTTTACGCATAACAATAACTTGTTTTGTTTCCATTAAAAAATCTCCATACGTATTGTAGCATCAGAAACAAATGCTTCTGAGTATTTGTGACCCATTGTTCTTGTATAAACCATATCTATATCTATAGAATGTTCTGCACAACGTATGCCTGACTTCTCTTTAAAGTCTTCTAAGATTCTAGATACTTCTTTTGCTATCTCACTTTCTGCTTCTTTTTTCATTTTAGAAAGTTCTTTTACTGTTATGTCGTACATATTAACTCCTTTTGCCTCCAGAGGGAATCGAACCCCCGTCACACTATTTTAGAGGTAGTTGTTCCACCATTGAACTATGAAGGCTTCTAATTTAAATAGAGCCGTACATAAATAGTTAGGTACGGCTCTAAGTTTTATAATAAAGACATGTTAGCAAAATAATCGTTACTGCCTAGGCTTGCTATAGCAGTAAGTTGATTGTTAAAATCAGGCTCTTTAAAACTTGTATAATGGATCTTACCATGTTTAAGAAGCGCTGTCAAGGATTTTAATTCATCCTCATCATTTACTTTTAAGTACACTAAAGTACCATTAGACCAATGAGTATTATTTTTTAACAAATACTCGGCTAAGGCGTGGCCAGCTTGGACCGCTTGCTGGGATTTAGATAAATCTTTTCTTGTAACTACATATAACTTATCCTGCATTTGCAACAAGCTCCTGCTTTTTAAGATTTTCCCAATGAAGGATGATAGGTTTCATAATCCTATCTACGTAGTACGTGTCAGGCTTGTTATCGTCTGCACACTTACGTTCTATTTCCTCCATAGATCTACCTCTTATCAAACAGTAAGCTATGTGGTGGTGCCTATAATCATATCGTAGATCATCTAATCCAGCTACTACACCGTAAAGAGAACCCTTACGTTTAGATTTTTTATTTCTAATCTCTACCGCTGCTTCTTTTAATGCTACTTTTAGTTCTTTTAATGTTTCTATTTTAGTATTAATTTTCATAATTTTTTCTCCGTATTTATTTATTAGTATAGTAATAATAGTAGTAACAATTATAGTACCAATAAATTTACGGTGACCTAACTACCTAGACGAATCCTGATTTTGTCATAGTCCCTCCTTTGTTAATTGTATTTAGTTTGTACTATCTCCGCATCAGTGAAAACATGGGTATCTTTATCAGCACATACCCACAGGGGAAAACTTTCCCCACTATTATCATGTAAGTGAAGACCACATAACTCACCATTTTTTATTTGCACCCATTTATACATGTAATGCTTCTTCCTGCGTACAGCACCTATAAAGTGGAATACTTTGAGAACATCAAATTCACGTATCTCATTCCCTTTCTTATCTAGAACCTTCTTCATGCTTAGACCTTACTTCTCTTCTTTAGGGCCACTAGTATCAGTAGTGTATCTACTTACTCTATCGTGACAAACTATACAGTGTACAAGCCCTTCAAAATTGTCAATTATATTGGAGTCTCTATATACACCGCCGCAACCATTTTCACAGGGTCTATCTAGTCTATCCTTTACGTTGTTAAAAGGTTTAATCAAAGTAAATCTCCTAGTTGTTAAATAAATTAAATAGTATCCCTATTAAGGACTACTGCCAATACACCTTTAGAATCATAAATATGAGTACTATTCAAAACAGTTTCTAAATTATAATCATATTTAGCAAATAAGTCAAGCCACCATTGCTTAGAATGTATCTGAATGTGTGTTTTGTCATTCTTGCTTACTTCTAAAACAAAATCCTCCCCTTCAATAGCTGCTACAGGTATACGTACAATAATAGTATTAGCTACTGTAATACTACCTAATAAACTATGCAGAGCATCTTCTGGTATATGTTCTAATACATCTAAGAATAAAACAACATCAAACATTCCTGACAATAGGCCAGGGTCATAGTGGTGCAGTAAGTTAGCTAAATTATAATGCTTTTTACCAAACTCTACAGCCCAGTGACTTATATCTGTGCCTTCACAATATACATATCTCTCAGTTAATTCATATATTAAACCGCCAGTAGCGGCACCGTAGTCTAAAACGCATTTATGTTTTAAATAAGGTAATAAATCATCAGCTAAACCAGAGAACTTCTTCTCACGGTAGTCATCATAATTACTGATGGTACTTTTTACATAATAGTTTTTATCAAAAGGCATAGTATAATCCTTAAATAAATTTAAAATGCTCACAAGGTAAAATCACTTGCTCTATCAAATCATTGTGCTCATTAAAAAAACATTTTCCTTCTTGGCATAAATTAGTAGCAAAAGCTTTTGGTGGGCTTAGCCAATGTCTAGTTATGTCTTCTATAGCGCACATTCTAAAATTTGGGTTAAACTTTCTATCTATCAATGGATTAGCTGAACAATGATACACAAAGCCGTCAGTATTTACGAACGGTTTCAAAAGGCCCATCCAACAACGGTTAGGTACTGTATATTTCTTCTGTTGAAAAAAGAAACCTGGGTATTTATTTAAAAAAGGTTTTATAGCCTCAGTTGCAGCATCAATGTCATCTATCGACAGACAGTTTGGCACCACCCTAACATAACTTGCGTTGTACTTATTATAATAGTCAGCAATTTTAATTAGCTTTTCCTCAGAAGAAAGTTCAGTCCAGACGTATGAAAATCCTAATGTTACATTACTTGGTATATCTATAGTAATATCTTCTACGTAGTCTAAACAATTTAAACTAATTCTAAGCCACTCTAACTTGGTTAAGTTCTCTTGTGAAATATTAATTAACTTAACCCCGTTTGTTATCATACCTATATTATACCCTAAGCTAAATGAAAAGTCAATAGCTTCATTTATATATGAGTACATTGTTGGATCTCCGCCGCCGGTAAACTCTACTGTCTGTGCACCTAGGCCTTTAAAATCTTTTAATATTTGCTTACACTGTTCTAATGTGAGTGTATTACCCTCACGTGCTTTTACTGAGCACATAGTACAATTTAAGTTACAGGTATCAGTAGGGGCGAGTTGTATAGATATTGGCTTAAAGATACCATTTTGCATCTCCTGAAGCCTATCAAGATTGTGTAGTAGTTTTGTTTGGGTACTAGTATATAATTTCTCTTTACTCATAAGTATAGTCCTCTATTATTAGGTCTGTATTCCATTTTAGATTAGCAAAAGCCTTGTCATGCCATTCATGACTACAACAAGTTCCCATATCTCTACCTCTATGGTTTGTTCTAGAGTAAGAAGGGAAGATTTCATACAGATTATTTTTTTTACAACAAGCAGCTATTGCCCAATCCCAACCATAAGAATTAAAATACTTTAGTGCAAGCTCATCATTAAACCAATGGTGTTTAAATACACCCTCAATGTTATCTTTAAAAGCACACCAACCTAAGCCTGTGAATGTACCACATCTAGTTAATAACTTACTAGGCTCACTAGGGTTACTATCATAATTAAATAAACCATAACTATTGAAGGTTAAGGGTTTATCTCTAAAAGTTCTTTCATAGTAATCAGCAAGTTTTAATGCGTCAGGTGAGATGAATATATCATCATCCATATGACAATTAAATGTACTACCTGCATTAAAAGCCATAGCAATAGCTGCAAACTGATTTAATCTATGATTTTTTCTAGTAGTATTAATAGTAACAGTCATTGAAGCAAAGCCATAATTATTTTCTAGTACTTTTTTTATCTCGTTAGTTTTTTCAGATGGGTCAACACTTATAAAGAAATGCCAATCTTTTGGATTACATTTAGCAATGTCTAGTAAGGTTTCTTTTAAGTAGTCAGGTCTATTGTATGCAGTCATACTTATTGTTTTCATAGTAGACTCCAATTATAAATATTTTCTATATTCTGGGGTTGTTATACACAAGTGCTTAAACATATACCTTGCTATGGTTGTAGATATATCTTCTACTACAAGCTGTGTAACCTCCTCACGGGACTCGAAACGACAGTTAGTATTTATCTTACCAAATATTTCTTCCCCATTAAGACTACACTTGTATAGAATAATTTCACCTACGGATGCCCAATTTTGTGAAACTGTTACGGCAATGTCTATGACAGTGTTAGATATTTTAAATGAATCAATTGTAGATTTCTGTGCTTTTTGTACAAACTCATGATATAAACGAATACTGTCGTCTGTTGGGGCTTTATGCTCAGTTATTGTTCTAGCATAAGGTACTGCAGTTTCTCTAACTGTTCCTGTATGATAAGTGTCAAACATATAATTCTCCTTTAATTCTTTAGATAATGCTTTTATTCACACCAGTCTTTTACTTTTGTCCCTCCATTATACTTAACTGCCAGGCCTTTGTCAAGTAAAATTTCAGCTAAGTTGCCTTCTGATGTAATAACATCTGCAACGATTCTAAAATACTTGCCTCGGCGTGTATTAAGTAAAGATAGGTATTTGGTATCTCTTAAAGTAACATATACAAGTTCTTTGGCTTCTATAGCTAAATGACGCTCTTTGTCACACTTACCATGTATCTCAGGTGTATCTATACCATAAACCCTTATGCTTATCTCTTTACCCAAAATGTCCGGTACATCGTCTATATTAACAGTAATAGTGTCACCATCATAATTTCTAACCACATGTACAGCATGAAAATCTCCATACGTTTTATCTGTAGCTTGAGCGTTGGTATAGCTTAGTAGTAATATTGTTGTTAGTAAAACTAATAATCTATTCATATAAAGCCTATTGTAAACGTATAAAATTAGGAGTAGAAAACTTTAGATCCACTTCTCCTATGTCTAGGTGACAGTGCGTATGATGGTTATAAACAGTACCAGTGTTTTCTGATAATCTAATACCTGTTAAGTCAAGCTTATATTTCCTAGCTACTGTTCTAAGTTCACTAATTAATACATCATTAACCCTAAAAACTGTACCTGGAATTATTTGAGATACTCTTAAACAATATATTAAAAATCTTTCAGCATCAAACACACCTCTTTTCAATTTTGTACCTGGGATATCCCACATGTCTGTGGATTGTCTTCCAGCGGTGCTGTTAGTTTCAAAAGTATAATATCCTTTATCCACTGATATAAACTGTTTATGACTAGCACCAGGATGCCTATCATCTACGTTTTTATACGTAGAAAAGTCATAGTAACAAGCAACCCTATCTTTTCTGTCTGGGAAATCAAAATATATACTAGCATCAACCAACCATAGGGCTATAAATCTATTAGCCTCAATGTATCTGTAATCTATATGTCCTATACAACTTTGATACGCCGAATCTCTACAACCTATTACTTTCATGTTCCTACCACCCTTGCAATAGTAAAATGTGGAGAACCGTATTGGTCAACAAGCATTTCGTCAGGTCCTAATATTTTCATTTTATAACGCCAACTTTTTATATTGGGGTGATCAGTAGGTAGTATTAAATGCCCTTGTTCAGGTGCCAGTGTTATCTCTTGTGTTTTTATAATCTTAGAACCATCAGGCCATTCATACCAATGTACAGTAATTTTATTTTCTACGCCAGAAGGGTTATCCAAAACAAAGGCTACCCATTGTGGTTTATCATCCTTTATATTTGGGTCTTTTGGGCGACTTGCAAAATAAGGTATCTGAAATATTTTCATTTATTTTCTCCTTTAAATTTTAATTAGTCTTATTATATACAAGACACTTTATTAGCGGATACTCGGACTCGAACCGAGATCTTAAGCTTGGAAGGCTTCAATGCTAACCATTACACCATACCCGCATTCGGAGAGCGTAGGATTTGAACCCACGGGGCTTTCGCCCTTCAGTTTTCAAGACTGATGTCATAAGCCACTCGACCAGCTCTCCTGTTGTTTGGATGCGGTAGGACTCGAACCTACGAAGACCCTAAGGCCGGGAGATTTACAGTCTCCAGCAATTGCCACTATGCGACACATCCATGTATTTGGTGCTAGAGGGATTTGAACCCTCGCTGCCGACGTGAAAGGCCGGTGTCCTAACCTAGCTAGACGATAGCACCATGTGTTGACCCAGAGAGACTTGAACTCTCGACCTCGGAGTTAAAAGCTCCTTGCTCTACCAACTGAGCTATGGATCATTAATTTGGACTCGGATGGGATTGAACCACCGACGCTCGCCTCTTCAGGGCGACGCTCTACGACTGAGCTACAAGTCCAGTGTTTAGTTCCAACTGGCATCGAACCAATGTCTCACGATTATCAGTCGTGTGCTCTAACCAACTGAGCTATGGAACCACTAAAAACTATTAAGATATTAATGCTAATTGTTGTCTAATATATCTCATAAATATTATTGCCTTTTCTCTTGCGGGAAAAGTAGCCTCACCACAATCTACTATAGGCACAGTAAATATAAAATCGGTGTCTTCAACGTGATAGTGAAGATAACCAGCCCTATAGAAATCAAAACAAACGTACCTATCCTTAACTAATTCTTTAATGTTCATAAATTCTCCTTTAAGTTGTGTAGGTAAAGTAGGGGTTGAACCTACGACTTCTAGCATATGAGGCTAGCGTTCTACCACTGAACTATTTACCCTTTTTAAAACAAAAAAGGCGACTTAGAGTGTTATCCCTAGTCGCCTTTAGTATATATTTATACTTAGTTCAACTAGACATAGCAGTACATTCCCTCAATTTTTGAGGAGCCATAAAAGAAAATCTTTTCATAGTTTGTACTAATCATAGTTGTTTACCTAATTTAAGTTTATTATTACTGCTTATAATATGTATAAGCGAGATATATTATTAATACTACTCCAAGACCACCTAGCAATCTTACATAAAAATTACTGAAATAGGGCCAGGAGCTGCTGGTGCCAAAAAATCCACTGATACGTCCTCTATAATGGAGGGTTCAGACTCGTTAGCTGCGTCATCAATTGCTACAATAGAGAATGTATAAGTACCATCAAGTGCCGGAGCAATGTTGTTAAGTACGAACTCTATATTACCATCAGCATCAGTAACTAATTCATCCAACAAAAATAGCTTACTATCTGCAGGATCAGGTCCCCAGGATAGTTTGTATGAAACTACATCTGTTGATGTAGACGGAGCAAAAACTAATTTAACTGTATTCATTATTATTCTCCTTACTATTTATTTTTAATTATACAATATTATCTAGGTTAGTTAATTAGTAGTATGGCAGTTAGTACATGCTATGCGTTTTTCAGCATGTTTTTTATGGCTTTCACTTACCCAACTCTTAGAGGAGTGGCAGTTATTACATAAATTTTGCCATGGCATCTCTTTAAAACCTGTTGGATTAACTTCACCTGTAGGTGGTACTGGTGTGTTATCCTCATCATTACTACCTATTAAATCACCAGAACCTACCCTTACATGACACTCTAAACAGCCCTGATGTACTAAATAATCTTCAGCTTTAAACCCAGGTGTAGCGTGTGGGTAATGACAAGTTTTACATTTAATTATGTCACCCTTAAGTAATACTGCTATACCAGTACCTGAAGTAATTTCATTACCACTCATAGGGTCTTTTACAAAACCCCCATTACCATCAGACACTTTACGTCCAACAGGCTGAAAATCATATTGAGAACATATAAATCTATCCGAAACTACTACAGCATCCTTACCATTATGGCAAGGCGTACATGCAGTTATTCCTTCTCTCTTAACTCTATTACCATGGTTAACACCATGAGCATTACCTGGAGAAGGTAAAAATTCAACTACTGGTGGCTCAGGGTCTGGGCATACTATCGGATCTGGACATATAGTTGGATCTTCACAAGGTGTACATAGTGGTGGACTATCCAGAGTAAGTGTTTGTCCCTCTTCAGCACTAAACCATACCTTATCAGCAGCACTAGCTATTGATAAACATAAAAGTGTTAATACAAAAGCGATGCCAATGATCTTCTTCATTTTTTTTTATCCTTTAATTTAAGTTAGTAAAACAATTATACTACATTATTTAAACACTGTCAATAAATTAAATCTGAATAAATGGTTTATTAAGGTTATCCTCACTACAAATAAGCTGAGGAGTTTGCTCAAATCTGCGCTTTCTTAAAAGTTCTTCTGCTTTATCACGTAAAGTTTTCAAATCAATTGTTGGATTTTGTAGTAGTAATCCTTGTACTACGTAAGATAAAGCTCCCTGATACCTATTAGTAAAGTAAGCATCAGCAGATGTTTGGTCGTCACTACAACCAGTTATAATAGAAATATTATGTTTACTATAACTAGGTGGGCTTATAGGTATAATAGGCTCTGGTTGAAATAGGAAGTCAAAAAAGTTTTTATTTAAATCATCCTCGCCAAAAGATGATGTTGGATCAAATAAATCTTTTGTTAAAGTTGCGTCCGATACACGGGACATTAAATCTAAAGGTGTAGGAATTTGTTTTACTAACCTATCTTTAGGTATAGCAGCTCTGTCAATAGAACCACTATGACATGCATCTACAACCATAGCTATATGGTGATTATCTTTCAATTTTTTCATTAACCTGGCTATCTGGTTATCCAAAATGTAGTTACCTTCCCAATTAAAGTCAACTGGGCACATAAGTTCATCCATAGAGTCAGGTTCATAGTTATCTTCCGAGTAATCTTGTGTAGGAATTTGTGCTCCATGACCTGAGTAGTAGAACATTTTATTCTCAGCATCATTTGTTATCAACCATTCCATTCTTTCCATTATATTATCTTTTGTAGCACGCTCATCTAATATTAATCTTATCTGGTTTGCAGGAACTTTATAAATCTTAACTAATATATCCCGCATTATGATAACATCGTTAACACAACCGTTGAGTGGGCAATCAGGGTATTTATTAATACCTACAAGAACTGCACTAAAATTAGACATCTAATTTCTCCTTATTTAAATATTTTTATTTCTTCTTAAACCTAATTCTTTAAACGCACTTTTAAATCCACCTTTTCTGTAACCATTCCAAGCAACCCAGCCAAATAAACGTAGTACAAACCAAGCAGCGTCATTTAGGAAAAATCTACCATTTACATATGTGTTTATAGCACGTATTTGTCTATCAAAAAAAGATCGTTTTTCTCTATTAAAAACTTTATTATTATTGACGTCTAGTAAATAACCATACTGATAGCCAAAGTCATGAAAAATACTACCTATAAGTAATATACCGACTGGATCTAGAATAGGCCAAAAGACTCTTGGTACTGATGCGCCATCAAAAGTAAAACCTTTTGGTATAAATAAAGTAGTATTCAACCAAGGTATATATAATGTATAGTCAACATCAATAATCCACATACGTCTACTAAAAGCATGTTTAACCTTTTTAAGCCAGGGTAGCCCACGTGTGGGTATACGTAAAGGACTAAATGAAGGCATCCTTATAGTGGTATCTATCATTTTATATCCCCTTTCTTAAAAGATACACTCATGTTAGTAGAAGAAATATTTCTATGTATCTGTGTATTAAATTCTTTTACATTATTTGGTGACTTGCCATGAAGCCTAAAAAGAAACATAATTGTAATAGAAGCTAAAGCAAGTACATGAAGTCCTTTACAAAAAATTACCATAATATCCATAGAAGTTACCTGAGTATATATTAATTATAATTAGGAGCCTAATGGCCCCTCCCTTACATCCACAAGAGTGACCCTTAATTCACCTTTTTATAATCTGATATAGATACCCAACTGTACGAAAAACCGTTTCTACTTGTAATATTTAAGTTACTACAATAAAATAGGAAATCCAAACACCAGTTTTTTGTTAATGTGTATAAGGTTTCTAGATCAGTAATAAAGCACTGAGGGTCAAGTTTTTTCACACTAATCTTCCCTAGGAGCTTTATTTCTTAAAGCTTCTTTTTTTAACTCTGTTCTTGAGTCTAAAAATCTTGTATAAAGTTTATACATAAAAAATAGAATTATACCTGATTTACCTGTACTAGTTAAAGCAGTTAAGTCAGGCATATTACTAGCATGTACTGAGGCTACAACATCTTGTACGGTTGTTGCATATTTAGCCATATCCTCTGGTGATACAATCTTAGTAACATCACCACCTAAAACTTCTTTTAGTAGATACAAACCTCCTAATAATACACCTGCTAAAGATTGTCCTTCTAAGGATTGATAGGCTGGTTTTACATCTGGAATCTCTTTTGCCATAATGTGTGTCTCCTATTTAAAGTACTACTACTGCGATACTTAATATTTTAATAGCTAAACCTAGTACATTGGCCACTAAAGTCAAAGTTGTATTAACTTTAGTATTTGAATTAGCATCTATTAGAATACTAATTTTTTTAGATGCCTCAACAGCTTGTCTATCGAAACTCTCAAATAACATTTTTGTATCTGCATCAAAAGCATTTTCATGTGCTTTAACTACACTACGTGCTGCAATGTAGCTATTTTTAGTCATATCCCACATGGTACTAACGTCATACATATTAAAATTAGTTGTATCTAACCTAAGCAACATATCATACTTCATAAGTAGTAATTTTATTGTTGCGTCTACATCTATAAGTCTGTCCCACTCTAATGGTGTGAATATTTTATTTTCTTCTTGTTTAAAGTTTAATAAATTTTTAACCTGTACGTAAGAGTCACTGAGAGAAATAACTTCTAGCTGTAAAGTTGTGCTATCTATAGGAGGCTGTGCTTGCGTAGCACAACCCCCTATAAGCAAAATTGTTAAAAGTATACTAAAGAACAATTTTTTCATGTGTACTCCCGTTCAGTTAATCTGTAGCAACTATGTCTCCTTCTAATGAAGCGGCACCCTCTAAAGCAGCGTCACCATTATTAGTCTTATAACTATCGGTATTAGTGGTATTATAAGAGTCATGCACACCTGCACCATTAATGCCCGTCTTAGCAACATCAGCTAAATTGTTTGATTGTACAATACCTAAAGCTATGCCACCTATTCCTAGTATTGTGCTTCCCATTTTTCTTACAGAATCTCCAACAGACTCCGGCGCCTCAATCTTATTCAAGGCTACTGTAGGTTTAGTAGCGTCGCCTAGAGTTTTTGTTGTTTGCCACTTATCTTCTAATACCATTACCATGATCGGTGCAATAACATCATCAGATGTATCCGGTGTTTTCGCAACCGCTTGCATTACGTTGCCAGTCAAAGTCAACATTTTTTCTTCATGTTTTCGCTGGGCTTCTTCCCGCTTGGTTGTTTCTTTTTCTGCCATCAGTTGTAACGTGATGTTCTGCTCTTTCACGGCTTGGGCGTAGTCACCATAACCGATAGTACATCCTGTAAAAGACATACATAAGAGTAATGCCACTGCTGTTAAAACCAATTTGTTGATTTTCATAATTCTTGCTCTCCTAAATAAGCATTGACGATTGGACTAATTGCTCTCCTGTAATAGTGTAGTCAGTTTATTAGTAAATATAAAACCCCTGACTAATACAAGATTAGTAGGGGTTTTATCTAAAAAATTATATTTATTTTAGGCTGAAAAGATTAATAAACTTAGTATAAAATTCTAGTGGTGTATGTGGGTCTAACCAACCAGATATTATACCTCCTTTATTTAAACATAGTTTAGCTGCTGCCACCATATCCTCAATTTCAGGTAAGGTGTCCTCATCTATATGTTTATAGAAATCCATAAATATAAAATCATATTTATTCTTTGTACGCAACATGAATTTCAAACCGTCTTGATTCACTATTTCATGTCTTTCTGGGTCATATACGGACCATTTTTCTAATTTATTATCAAGTAATTTTATAGTATCGTTATGTGAATTTATTACATCTTTACGTAATTCTACAGTAGTTAATGATTTAACTTGTGGATATGTTAAAATACATCTTGAAGCTACACCTAAACCTAAACCTATTTCTAAACAACGTCCTCTAGGTTTATCCCCTAACTGTTCCATATAAACTGTGTATTCACTTTCCAAAGCCCATAGGTTGTGCCCTGGTCCCACCTCTAAAAATAGTTCTCCGTGCATTTCATAAACAGTAACATTACCATGATTACTCACGACCTTTCCGTCCTTAAAATAAATACCTGTTGCTGTCTGCATTGTATCCTCCAGATGTGTGTTTACTCCATTAGCTAGTATAAATTACAAAATTACATCTCCCTGCTGTTGGTCTTCTTGTTGTTCGTAAACAGCTAGGGTCAACTCTGTTAATTTAGATGCCCAATTAGGGTCATCAGCATTTTTTTGGAGTTCTGCTGCAAAATCTTCTACATCGTGTCCAACTAATTTTAATTTTCCCTTTTCATTAAATACAATATGATTAAGTTCATGTGAAATTATTCTCTTCCTATCCTGTTCAGAAGCATACTGCCAAGCTAGTGCGTCAATAATAACTATACAGTCATAACCCTCTGGAATACCGTCATCAGTTGTAAAGAATTTTACCTTTTCATTAGCTAATTCTACAGAGGCTAATGTAATATTACCTTTGTACACCCGCTTTTTAGTATCAAAAATAAGTTTAAAATTTAAACCTTCCAACCAGTTAAACTCGGTGTTTAAAACGTTGGCAAAGGTGGTCTCTAAAAGCTCGTCGGAATCAAGGTATCTGTTCATTGTAATTCTCCTAAATGTAAATTAATAATAGCTAACACTATGTTAGCATTTTTAAACTTCATACATTATACAACAACTGTATAAATAATGCAACTATTTTTATATTTCTTGTAAAGGTTTCACTGTACCATATGGCGCACCGTCATCCCAATGATATTCTACATCAGGAAAAACGCTACCAAATTTACGACGCATATAATCAAAACCTTTACCATTCCATTTACCTATATAAAAGTTTCTAGCTTTACATAAATAGGTCATGCCTACAACTAACTCTTCTCTAGGTATCCAATTGTCGAATGGGATGTGCCTAAAATATAACTCACGTATTTCTTCTTCTGTAAATTCCATAAATCACTCCACAAACATTTTAAACTCACCTGTGTTTTCATCTACAGCATAGAAAACCTTAGTAGCTCCTTCATAGTAGCCAATACATCTCCGCTCAATCCTAAATGATTCCTGTGACCCTGGCACTACTGATGCAGTATTACGAATAAAGTATGCAGCCTTACCAGTTAGATCCCATCTTCGTGTATCAAATAATAATGATAGTTGTTTAATCTGTATTTTTGGTACCTCACGCCACTCGTGTGTATCTTCAGTCATTCTGCTACCGTCATACAACAGTACTTCCCAACCTCTCTGCATAATGTTATTCCCCTTATTTCCCTTTATTATACTATAAATTACTATGTGTGTCAATCATTTTATTCACTTAATAATTTATGACCACAAAAAGGACAAAATTTAATAGGTATTCCATAATTATGAGTTTTATGAAATGTTCCTTCATCTGATATTTCCATCCATGCTATTATTATACCATAGTTAGAATATTTTTGAAACAAAAAAGGGTGGTCTATAATAACATTTTTAAAATCTTCGCAACATTCCATAAAAAATAAGGGCCTACAAACAGTAGGCCCTTCCTCCTTAAATTAAGTTTTAGGTGGGTGTCTACTTAATTAGAAGCAGATGCTTCCTCTTCAGGTGGCACTGGAGGCGTATCCATAGGAGGTGCCTGTGCATAAATCTTTTCTGCCACGGGATGAAAAGTAGCATTTAATTCTTCTACCTTCTGATTTAGTTCTTCCACAGAAGTAGTTGTTGTAAGAATCTCACGAAGTTCCTTAATTTTAGTTTCTATAGACTCCTTTTCTTCATCAGATACTTTATCACTACTCTCCTTTAAAGTTTTCTCCATTTGATAGGCAGTGTTCTCTGCTTGATTTTTTGCTTCAATCAAGCTACGTTTAGCCTTATCAGCCTCAGCATGTTCTGCTGCTTCATCAACCATACGAGCAATATCTTCTTTAGACAATCCTGAAGAGGACTCTATCTTAATAGACTGCTCTTTACCTGTACCTAAATCCTTAGCAGCTACTGTTAAAATACCGTTAGCATCAATATTGAAACTAACTTCTATTTGTGGTACACCACGTGGGGCTGGGGGTATACCAACTAAATCAAACCTACCTAAAGTTTTGTTATCCTGAGCCATCTCTCGCTCCCCTTGAATAACATGTATTGACACTGCATTTTGATTATCTGCAGCAGTACTAAATACTTGCGTCCTTAACACAGGTATAGATGTGTTCTTTTCTATAACTTTAGTAGCAATACCCCCAAGAGTCTCAATACTAAATGACAGAGCGGTCACATCAAGCAACAGAACATCTGTTGTAACACCAGCTATAATACTTGCTTGGATAGCAGCTCCCTGAGCAACAACCTCATCGGGATTAACAGATTTATTTACTTTCTTACCGAAGAAGTCTTCAACCGCTTTCTGTATAGCAGGTATACGAGTAGAACCACCTACTAAAATTACTTCATCAATATCCTTAATATCAACTCCTGAGTCCCGTAATACCGTTTTACAAGGCACTAAAATTCTTTCTACTAGATGAGCTGTCATAGCGTCAAACTTAGACCTAGATAATTTCATAGTTAAATGCTTAGGGCCAGAGGCTGTAGCAGTTATAAAAGGCAGATTAATAGTAGTCTCCGAGGATGAAGATAATTCCTTCTTAGCCGATTCAGCTTCATCTTTTAATCTCTGTAAAGCCATATTATCTTTTGACAGGTCAATGCCTTCTGATTTTTTAAACTCATCTACTAACCAGTTAACAATAATTTGGTCAAAATCTGTGCCCCCCAGAAAACTATCACCACTAGTTGCTTTAGTCTCTACAACCCCTCCACCTAACTCAAGTAAACTTACGTCATGTGTACCCGCGCCAGTGTCAACGATTAAAACCTTTTCTTCCTTCTTGCCCTCAAAACCATAAGCTAGTGCAGCTGAAGTTGGTTCTGAAATAATACGTTTAACATCTAGTCCTGCAATTTTTCCTGCGTCCTTTGTTGCTTGCCTCTGTGCATCCGTGAAATAAGCAGGTACAGTAATAACCGCTTCTGTAACAGCTTCGCCTAAGTAATCTTCAGCGTATTTCTTCATTTCAGCTAAAACAGCTGCTGATATCTCTACTGGAGAAAGCGTTTTACCAGCTACATCAATAAGCACCTCACCATTAGTACCTTCCTTCAACTTAAAAGGTGCGGTTTTTGCAAAATCTTGCACTTCTTTATCTTTATAGAGTCTTCCTATAAGCCGTTTTGCTTCGTAAATAGTTCTTTCAGCATTAGTGGCTGCTTGTCGCTTAGCTGCACCGCCTACTAGTTTACCTTCATCAGTGAAAGCAACTACTGATGGAGTTGTTCTATTTCCATCACTATTTACTATGATCTTTGAAGACCCATTCTCCATAACTGATACAACCGAAAAACCGGTTCCAAGGTCAATGCCTACAATCTTTCCCATTCTAAACTCTCCTTTAAATTTGTTAATTATTTATACTACCTTAAACTTATTCCAAATATTTAAATCATAATCAGCTGGGGTTTTCCCTGCTTCCTGTGCTAAAGTAAGCACTATTTTTTCTAATGTCAAGTATAATTTTTTATTACTTGGTGTATTTTTAGGTACTTCATATCCTAGTAATTTCAAATGTTTCAACATATGTGTGTCAAGACCTGCATAGGGTGCATTTTCTCTACTATGTATCAAGAAACACCTAGCAGTTTTCATACCTATACCATAGATACTTTCCAAGTCTTCAGATGTACAGGTCTTTAAATTTAACCCTGCTCTAGCTAACTGTGATAAAGTGCGTGCTTTTATATTGTGACACCCTGTTTTATTAGCTGCTAGAAAGTCAGCAAGCTGTTCAGTGGTGTAATGCATTATAGCGTCAAACGGTGGTAATGTCATACCGAAACTTTGCCAAAAACTAACCATATTATTTGTACATTCAGCAGCGCGGGTGCCATTTTTTCCCGCCGCTAGAACCCAAAATATAATTCGTTCTTCAAGCTCAAAGTCTGTTAAGTTATAGTTAGTTATATTAGCAGCATCTATCATAATTTCTCCTTGTTTATTTAACCATCATTATTATATAGCATGAATTATATACCACCAATTATAACACATATCGCAAGATAGTCAAGATAAAAATAAAGGAGTATAAATATTATGGCAGATTATTATGTGGACTTCACCAGGGGTACTAATGGTACTGGAACTGCAGCGGCCCCATGGAATGTGTTTACCTCAACACAAAATGCAGGTGTTTCCGCTGGAGATAAGGTATGGTTCAGACGTTGTACTGTGGCAGTCAATACTAAGGTTATTGCATTTAAAGCAGGTACTGATAACTTAAATAGAATTACTTATATAGGATGGCCTCTAGTGGGTGATGAATTTTATGATAGTAGAGAACCCACTTTACAAGCTGCTTGGGATGTTGATGGTGCTTTATGGACAATGCAATCTAATAATTCAACAACAGTATCAGTCGCAGCAGTAGACAGTAATATTAATATACATAGATTTGATGTTTACTCAGAGTATGCTGGTAATACCACCCAAACTTGCTTTAAGATGGATGGTTTAAGTAACATTACACTGAATAATTGTAGGTCAGGTATGTACGCAGTACCTCTTAATACCTCTTATACAGCAGGACAATTCTATATAAATAATAGCAGTAATATTAAAGTAAACAATTCTTATATAAATGGGCAATCACAAGGAAACACTGTTACTTCCAACCGGGAGCACACACTAACTATACTAAATAGTGATGTTGTATTTACAAACTGTGATTTTATTCATGGTAGTTCAGCGGCTACTGTATGGACACAAAACTACATGTCTGCATATAGAGCCGGGTCTTTCATTCAAAACTCTAATATAAGTTTTTATGGCTGCGATTGGAAGGATCAGTTTAACATGTCAATGAGTGTGCAAGTAGTTACAGGCCCAGCACATGTTTATTATTTTGAAAATTCCCAAGTAACTATATCAGGTTGTACATATCAATCTATGAACACTGTCGGTCTACAAAGTTTAGTAGCTTATGAAAATGGTTATGGTTGGTTACCTTTCTTTAGATTTATGGGTGCCCTAACCAATGTAAATATAGCTAGTACTGATTTCTCTTCAATTACCCATAAATCTAATCCTTTGATGGTTGATGAAAATGCAAATTTAGTTATGACCAACTGTACTTGGGATGTACTTACAGGTTTTACACAAAATGTACTTATGGGTCTATATAATGTCGGTACAATAAGTATAGATGGTGTTACATTAACATTACCAACAGCCACGCAAGAAAATTGGAACTATTATAATTGGTTTGCCTACATAAAAGACTGGGAGGCCATTACTGACTCGGCACGTTGTAGTTTTACTAATATTACTGGATCTGGTCACTTACTCGACGTAAGTTGGGAGGCTAGTGATAAACTAACTCTTACATTAACTCCTGCAAATAGTAATATATTTGGAGTAGGCCCTTTAGTAGTTTCTCATATAGCCAATATAATAGCCGATGACTGCTCATTAAATAGTTTTATTTTTTATAATAAAATATATGTGACTAATCAAGTCGTCCCAGGAGGGTCAGCACCAACAAATACTGTAAGATGTAACAACTGTAGTTTTTATAATAAGCCCATAGTACTACACGAAAGTTATGCGGCATATATTAAAGCCACCTTATACGGCTGTGTTGGTACAGGCACCAATATAATAGACGTTAAAACAGCATTAGCATACACATCAGACATAAAAGCTCTAAGAACTAGAGGTTTTATAGGTACCGGTAATTTGAGTGCTACAGGCGAAAATGTGTTACTACAAGTACTTAATAGTTATAATGGGGGTGTATCTTCTTATACAAATAATATAATGAGTATATCTTCATCTAGTGTAGCTAGAGCAGGTGGTGCTGGTTATACCAACGCTATATCCAAACTCAATGCTAATGGGGTTAAACTCAGATACCCAGCTATAGGTGAGGATTCCATTTGGGTATATTTCCCGACTGCTGGTAACTACGTAGTAACTGCTTATATGTGTTACGAGAGTATTTCAGGGGCGTTTATTCAGGGAGATATAGATCTTGGTCTAGAAATAATGGACTCTTATTCATATCCTTTTAGGGGAGGTACCCTAAGTGAAGATGTTCTAAGTGTATGGACAGGTATAAGTGGCGCTACAAATATAACGGTATCTGATGTTGTTACTATACCTAAGCCTCAATACTGTCCTATATTTTTAAATATATACCCCTCACTTCCTGGGCAAATTATATACTTTGATCCTAAAATATTAATAACTGCTGTATAATATGGTAATTCATGCTTCATATCCAGTTTACTATACTCCTGATAGTACTAATAGTGGTATAGTAAACGTATATGGTCCTATAGTTCATGGGCCAACTACTTCTGGTTTTGTTGGTCCACAATTACCTGCAGGTGGTGTAGGTGCGTACTTTCCAGACGCTACAATTAACCCTATAGTGTACCTGGAACCACTTATGGGTGGGTATACTACAGGGCCAACCATAATTCCAGAGCTTTCTAAAGATTTTATACCTAGTATACAATATATTAGTGAATCAATACAAAGTACAAACAACGAGGCAGTACAACCACTAGGCTTTACATACTTTGTATATGTAGAACAAAACGTATACACAATAGCTATTAACTTATCTGCATTTGTAAATGTAATATCTATAGAAGATATAGTAGGTTATATAACACCAACACAACAGTCCCTAGATGATTTATCAAGTTTTATTAGAAGTTCTACAAACAGTAATGAAAGTTTTGAAGCAGGTATTGGTGTTGTTGTTCCACAACTATTATTTCAAATATTTACTAAAGGTGAATTTATTTATGCAGCCGTACAAAAAGGTATAGAGATATTTGATGTTCACACAGGTAATTCTTTATATCTAAAAGATGTTCCTTATACACGAATTAAAACCTTATGGGGTAATGATACTACTTTATACTTTGGTGGTATTGGCGGAATTTTCTCAATAGATTATGCAGATCTTCACGCCGATTTGGAAAACTCAGTTATCAGCAATAGTTTCTCATTAAAATCAAATGTAGTAAATTATATACATGGTAGCGGTAATTCATTATTAGTATCAACAACCTCAGGAGTAGAGTATTTTAACTGGTCAGGAAATCCTGTAATTAAAAGTAGGGCTTATATAGAAAATGTTAGTAAATGTTTCTTAGTAGACGACTCAGCTTATTATATAACTAATACTACTATATCAGGGGAAACTACCTGGACGTTAAATAAAAAATATAATCTAATAACAGATTGGACCTTACCTACAGCTACATATAGTAATGGTGATACATTCACATTAAGTACTGCATTAACTGATATATTCGTAACAAAAGGGACTGCAGCGGCTGGTGGTAATACTATATTTTGTGCAACTACTAGCGGTATCTATGTTATAGACGAAGATACAAATAATAAAGCAATATATTACACGAGGTAATAATGGCCGATATAATGAATTGGGACAAGACTAAAATATTAAAGTTCAGTATAGACAATACCTTGATAGACGAAGAACTTACTGATTTTCCTGTACTTCTAAATATAAGTGAGACTGCAGGGATAAATAGGTTTGACTGTTCGCCTTTATTCAATAACTTAATGGATGCGACCGGTAAAGATGATACTTCTAACTATAGTCTTATACTTAATTTTGAAAATGGTTTTGTAGATCTTTCTGAACAAGAACTGCTTATTTCCTCTGGTGGTACTCCTGGGTTAACTTCCGGCATATCAAAATTCGGTAACAAAGCTTTATCACTGAATGGGGCTTCTTGGCTAATAGTAAACATGACTGATGCGTTAGTGCCAGGAACGGGTGATTTTACCATTCATAGTTGGTACTACGTAAGTGCTATTACAACTTACATACCCTTCTTTTACTTAGGATTTTACACTCTAGGTATATTTTTATATTACAATGGAGGGAAACTAACATGTATTGTAAATGGTACGATTATAAATGACACTACTGTAGCATTACCTTTAAGCAGTTGGTTCCATATAGCTTTAGTAATTAGTTCATCCATGATAATGATATTTCTAAACGGGGTACAACAAGGCACTGCTTACGGACCTTACATGAGTGGTATAGTTCCAACTAATCCCTTGTTAATAGGTAAAGATGAGGGGTATGCTAATTCATATTTCACAGGTTATATAGATGAATTTATTATTGTAAAAGGGGAAGCTTTGTGGACAACAAACTTTACGCCACCCTCAACAGGTATAAACCCTGCTAAACTAGAAATTAAAAAAATAGCAGCCATCTACCCAAGTGTACAAGAACATTGGGTAGATGGTGTTTTAAAGAACTACATACACGGTAGTACAGATGAATTATTCTGTGAAATAGAAAGTTATAGTTCAACAAATAAATCAATACAATTGTGGGTTAAAGTACCTAAAGTATTAGTAGACCAACCAACAGATATATTATTATATTATGATATAACTCAAGAAGATAACAACGACTATGTGGGGTTTACTAAGGAATACCCAGCCACACAAGTTTGGACAAATAACTATGCAGCTGTTTACCATATGGCACAAATACCCCAAGCTGGCCTAACTAGTACACTGGATTCAACAAGTAATGCCAATCATGGTGTACCTTATTCACTTCTTACTACAGATAGAGTTGCTGGTTTAATAGGCTATGCTATAAATTTTGATGGTGCAAATGATCATATTAACGTGCCTAATCATACTTCATTAATGTTAACAGGCAGCTTGACTATGGAAGCCTTTGCAAAAGTTTTGGATAACGGTACTGCTAGAGGTTTAATGCTGAAGGGTGTAATATCTAGCTGGGGTGATTACCATTTATCAAGATCAGGAGTAGATGATAAAAGTATGTTTGTACTTAATAAAAGCTCTTCTAGTGATAATGGTACAGGTAGAATAACAGGGGGTCCTATATATAAAGATGAGTGGTTCAGTCTTAGCGCAGTATATGACAAGTCATCTCAGTATTTATTTACAGATGGTATTGTGACTGCGTCTGGGACTTTTACCTCAGACGTTACTACAGATACTAACTCCTTATTTTTAGGTAGGTCCTATAATGCTTATTTTTATGGTCCTATACAAAGTTTAATATTGTCTAACACAGCTAGAAGTGCTGCTTGGATAAAAGCAGGAAGTTATATGCAAAGAGATGCGCTAATAAATATAGATTTAGGTAAACGATATAAGATATCTGGGCATGTAGCAGCTTTTGGTTCCCCTGTAAGAAGAACTATTTTTCTATATGATAGGGTGTCAGGAGTATTACTAGATAAGATTATTTCCGATGATGCTGGTTATTACACTTTATATGCAAATACAGGTGACAGGTATAACGTAGTATGCTTAGATGATGACACAGGTATGGATTTAAGTGATATACTTATAAGCAAAATAGTTCCAGTGGAGGTAGTATAGTATGGAATGGGTGCCAGGACTGTCAGGCGAAAATTTAGATATTGTATTTTCAGAAGAAGATATTAGGGAAATACGCACTGAATATAACTTTGACTTTTTACAAAGCCCCGATAGTGTTTATATACTAAAGGATGCTAATGTATTTTCATCTATATATGCAGACCCAGACGCCTCATTAACTAATGGTAGTTTTTATATAGGAACGAATAAAAGCCTGACAATAGTAAAAGTTACTAATGGTCAGGCTTTTATAAAAGATTACTATAGTAATACAATTTCAGGTTCCACAGGTGCAGCACTCATAAATGACACTGCTGTGGATGTGGTGGTTAATTTTTAACCTAGCAACCAGCTAAAGAAACTTCCTGATTCTTTTGGCATATCTTCAGGATTTCTATTAGCCCTCTCTATTGCATCATTTATTTGGTCTATTGTAAATAGTGCAGGAACTTCATTTCCATCTACCCTAATAATGTATGAAGGGTAATAAGAAGGACAGCTGCCAAATTTACGGTCCATATTATCAACTTGCTCCTCCATATAAATCTTAGAATCTACTTTCATAATTACCTCGTTAATTATATTTGGCTACAATTTTAGCAATAGCTTTCAAGTCATTCTCGAAATCAGGTGCTATATAAACAACTTTTTCCAAAGAACCATAATGAGTTTCTAAGCAATTAATTAAAAGTTCCTTAATTTTGGCCTCATTAGGTTTGTACTGAAGAGTACTTTTAGCATATAATTCCTCCAGCTGCTTTTCTTTACTTTCAAAATAATCTGATATTTGCTGTAGTGTCCACTCACCCCGCCGTATAGATTTAAGTTGTTCGTTATTCCTCTGTAAGTCTATGTCATGTTCAACTAGTATTTGTTCACATTCAGAAAGTAATCTTACTATGTGATAAGAAAATTTAGAATCATAGCCTAAAATCTTACTACCTATAGCTCTTTTACCAGCAAGCGAAAATAAGTTATTATAATTCTTTAGTTGATCGTCTGTTAAATAACCTAAAAAAGACTTTCCTCTATTTGCAAGTTCAAATTCTACATCATGTATATCTGTAGATTTAGGTATAGCAAATTCAATCTCATAGTCAATTAACTCTTGTAAACCTTTTGGGTCTTTTATATTCATCTTATGCATCTGTGAATAAGCGTATCCTTTAAACTTATGAAAGGCACCTCTATGCAAAAATAACTTCCTATTCTCTCTTACAAGTTCACTAATAGCAGTACTATGTAAAATACATGTCCTAGGCACAAACAAGGAATCAATCATATTGGGATTATTATCCATACATAATTGGAAATATTTAACAATACTAAAAATAGAGAAGTCATACTCCTTATCAGAAGAAGCATCTTTTATATGGTGTTGCTGCCATTGGTCAAACCTGGGTGAGGGTTTTCCAAAACCAGCTATATCACCAGCTAAATGTGGAAATACTTGGTCTTTTGGTGGTAGACAAAAACCATAAATGTCAATATCACTACCTAAATTTGCAACACCATAAGCCACCGACCCCATATAGGTAGCATACATAACATTATCAAGTAAAAACTTAGGTGCTGTAAGTTTACCTAGCTTATTTAATTTCTTTAATAACTCCATAAGACCTCCAAAAACAAGAGTTCTAAACAAACATAGTTTAGAACTCTAATTACTTTAGCATAGTAAAATTTTACTTCTTACTTTTATTAAAATTGAAACCACGTTTAACTTCTTTAACTTCTTCTTTAGCTGGTTTAGGTTCCACCTTAACTTCCTCAACCTTAACTTCTTCAACAACAGGCTCTACTACAGTCTCTACTACAGGTTCAACAACCTCTGGTACTACTTGTTCAGCAGTACTGATCATTAAGTCAGCTTCTTTTATTGATGTTTCAATGTAAGGTTTCATAGCAGTCATAATTTTTTTAGCATAACTTCTTGACTTAGCTACAGAACCAAGATCATCATCTTCACACCATTTATTGCCAAGTGTTTCAAACTCTTTTACATACGTCATAATTTCTTTAAAAATTTTCTTAGATACTTTTTCCATGATGGCTCCTTATATTTATTTTAGTCAGTCACATTAGCTCTGAAATTAGCCAAGCAATCTGGGGTCACACTTTGGCTAACGGCTTGTACGTAAGCATTCTTAGATGCCTCTTTTTGGGTCTTTTTATATTCTTTCCTTGTCCTTATATTATAGGGTACATAAATAGCTTCCATTTTATTAGGCTTTTTAACCTTTTCAGGGGCATACGAAAATAGCTCACATAATCTAGATTTATTTTGAGCAACTTTATTACCTTTGACTAAACATATAATACCATCCGTATTTTCACAAACTTTACATCTTACTTTCATAATATCTCTCCTTTAGTTACCAAGAAACACACATATCTCTTATTTCATCTGTACAACCCCAGTAGTCAATATCAATTTTTCCCATATCTACATCCCTAGAATCACACTCAACCTTAAACCCTTTAGCTCTTAGCTCTTTCTTTATAGCATCCATATAACTACTATTTAGTGTACATACATCTAAGTAAGAACCACCATATGTAATATGCCGTATCCCAGAAGAGGCTGCTTTTTTAATATCCTTATCTAGATTTTTTCTAATGTGTTCTGATAAACTAGTAGCTTGCATTTTCAATACATTCTGATGCTGTTCTTCTTTTTTCTTCTTTTCGGCCCAACGTTTTTTATTTATAGCCTCAGTGGTTTTGTTTGTTAATCTTTGAGCACTTTTTGCATCCATATAGTTACCTCGCTAGTTAAGATAAAAAAATTCACAACAAGGGTACTTTCTTCCCTTGTCGTCTAAAGGTTCTTCCCAATTAGATGGATCTGAGTTTTCATGATCACCGTCTTTAGGTTCCATATTACAACTACATCCTCTCGGTACACAATCATCACAATAAAAGTCATTTGTTTCTGGACCTTCATGGCTTGGCATATATACCCAAACTGCTATTCTACCACAATCACAATAGTCTGTCATCATTTATTTACCTCTATATAGTAACAATCTGGAAAATTATACATAGTGCACCTTCTTCTTATAGTAGCCCTTGAAACACCAAAACATTTTGCAGCCTCTAAGGTAGATGTAAAATATAAGTCATGCACTATACATTTTGTACTATGTGATGGTGGTGCGCCCTTTATATCTTTATTCCAAGGAATGTTACCTTTTTTAAAATCTACTAAGCCAAGTTTTAACCTATCTTTTAGAGTTAGCTTTTTGCCATATAAGTAATTTTTAATTCCGAGCTTTTTACCTTTCTTAGCCTTACTAATGTTTATTTTTTCCTCTTTAGTACGTGGAATATTTTTATTCCATGAGGGTTTACCTTTGAGCTTGGCCTTTATCATATCCATAACTTCTTTAGGATGTTTTTTACCATACATGTGGTTATCTCTACCATAAAATGTTGGAGGGTTTCCACCACCTTCTGTAATATTATAACAATTAGTATCCTCTAAAAGTTCATCAGTAATAAAGTTCTTTTCAAAAGCATAAGCACTGGCTTCATCATAAAACAAAGCTAGTGTTTCTCGTGTAAAATTATTACGTCCATACTTTTTTATAGCTTGAAGTATAAGTTTACCAGAACCTAAATACAAAGTAGATTTTTTACTATTCACTTTATGTACACCAATATAGTATTTGTTATTAATAAGATTTGTTGTTTTATATACTAACCACATTTAAAAGCTATCCTTAAATTTTGACAGTAGAAACATACCACAACTAGCTGCTATTTCAGCACCTGGTGATATCTGAACCTTTATATTTTTATGTTTTTCATATAAGGTATCTATAATACTATCAAAGTTTTTAGACTCTGTAAAAGTTGTACCATCACACTTATTGAATCGTAAAAGACGCAACTCAATATTATCAAATACATCTAACAAACCTAATAAATAGGTTATGTCAATATCAGAATCGTTCACGCCATCAAAAAACATATGATGTAGTATAACAGTTATACCTTGTTGTTCTAGTTCTTTAAAATATTGTATGGCACTATATACATCTACTGTATGGGGTATCAACTCTTTTCTAGTACCTTCAAAAGCACTATGTACGGAATAGAAAATTCTAAAAGGTTGTCTATCAGTACCTTTTACATAATTACGTTTAGGATTTAGATGCATAGCCCAAACACTGTTAGATAAAGCTTTTATATAATCAATCTCAGTTGTAGGTATTTTAGGTAAAGTAGTAGCTATGTCAACACCATCTATACCTAAAGACATATCAAATCCTTGTATATAACTTGCTATATCTTCAGTTGCATTATATACTAACTCTGTGTCTAAAAAACCATCTCCCATACCCATCCAAGAAAGCTTGGTGTACATCTGTCTTAATTCAGGTCTTACTGTTAGCTCACTATTTAGTGCTTCTACTACGTTTAAAGCTATAGCTTCTGCGGATAAACGATGATAAGGGCATTTTTTAACTGTTAGGTAACAAAACTTACAACCTACAGGACAACCCACAGAGCTACTTATAAATATATTATATTTGTTACCTATATTACCATAACCACCACACCCCACCTCTCCTGGAGGGGTGGTTTTTATTGCTGTCTCTGAGCCGTCATCATGTACATATTTAGCCACCTGCCCGTTTTTGGTTCTGTATACTTCCATAAACCCTCCTACATTTTTTGTATAATAGCACTAACTAATTTACCATCGACAGAGGCACCAAAATGATTTTTTACAATTTTAACCGCTTGCATTTTATTACTAAGTGCAGAAAAATCTATAGTGGTTATAAAAGACAACAACTCTTCCTTTGAAATCTGCTTGGGTAAATAGGTGTCAATTAAAGGTTTTAAAGTACTTACTGATGTAGGCACTAACTCTAGTAGTTTATCTTCACCTGCTACAATTAACTTTAATACGCGAATAGCTTGGTCATCTGATAAAACACTGCCTATGTATTCCTTACCATCTTTGGTACCTTTAAGTCTAGAAAATTCACCTAAGATATATTTTAAATCATTCGTATTGTCACTATGGGTTTTCATGGCTGTATGTAAGTCTTCTTTAAGTCTATCATGTAAAATCATTTTGGTACCTCCTTGGATACTATTTTAAAACATATCTTTTACTTTGGTCTACATCGAAGTAGTAACGATTACTACCTTCCAAAAATTTATGGAAGTTAAAAATACCTGTCTTACGATCATACACCATAAGCCAAGCATATACTGGCTTTTCACCACGTATAACCTCTGTTATCATTTTTTTGGCGTAAAGTAATTGACGTATAGTAGCATCTTTATCCTCAGAGTTTTTTGCTTCTACAATATGAATACTTTTAGCCCCCTCATAACAACCATCTACTTCTATTTGTACTTTTTCTACATCAAAGTCCATTTTCCCCAACTTAAATTTAAAAGATGCACGCCTTTTATTTCGTAGGGTCAACGAAACCTTTTCACCAAAACAATCATCCAATATACTATTATAGTGAGCCAAATCCAAGGCCATAGACTCTGTTTTAGACCCCTTAGCGAACCTATCTATAGTAAGTAATCCTTCCATTTTCTTAATTGGATACACACGCATACCAGAAATATCTGGGATTGGTATAAATGGGTTTTCTTTTGTAAGTCTATATTTACCATTTTTAATAGCAAGTACAGAGATATTATTATCTCGCATAATAGGTGGTTGTTTACTTTTGTTATCCATCTTAGCTAGTAACCTTGATTCTTCTCCTGTAATTTCCTTTAGTGTATCGGAAGTAACGTCAAGGTAACCATAAGTATTCACATGTTTAACTACATCCAACTGTTCAAAAATACCATTCCATGCCTGTCTAAATTTACTCATTAAGTTATTCTCCTTTTATAAAAATAAACCTGTACAACTTCCCTTGTAGTTTCTTATTAGAACTTCTCCTTTATCTTTTCTAGATTTAGCTGATGCACCTACACTGTGATAAACATCTATTGAATTTATTTCAAAATCTTTGAATAAGTCTCTAGTTAAAGGTGTATCAGAATTAGATAGCAAAAACTTTGCACCTTGAGCGTCAACCAACTTACAGTAGTCAACTATGCGCTCTTGGTCCTGTACTCCAAAACCAGCCGAAGTATAATTTGCAAAATTGGCTGTGTCCGAGTATGGTATATACGGTGGGTCAAGATAAATAAATGTGTCTTTATTTACATAGTTTAAAGTCTCATAAAAATCAACATTTAAAATTAACGTTTTACGTAATATTTTAGAGACGCTTAAAATATGTTCTTCTTGGGGAAAAGTAACTTTGTCATACTTACCATACGGAGTGTTCATTTTTCCTTTGCTATTACTCCTCCATATACCGTTAAAGGCCGTTTTATTGAGATATAAAAAACGAGCTGCCCTACTTAAACATGATTTTTCATCACGCCAATCAATATCTCTATCTGTGGCTCTAACGATATAATACTCTTCTTCAGAAACTATAAAAAGTTTTGTTAAATTTAACAACTCTATAGGGTTATCTCTTATTTGTGTATAAAAATTTATAAGCTCCCTGTTAGCATCATTAATGATACCTATATTTGGATTTATGTAAAAAAATAATGCACCTCCTCCAATGAATGGCTCTATGTAATTTGTATATTCCAAAGGTACATATAGAGATAAGTATCTTATAAGTTTAGTTTTACCTCCTACCCATTTTAATAACGGTTTAGGCATTAAAGTCCTCCACATTGTTTAGTTAAATCTTTATGACATATATTACATAATAGTATATGACCAGCAGAACTTATTGCATTAGTACCGTATTTGGCCACTTCCAGTGTATGATGCAATTCTACAACATCGCAAGTAGTACCACATTTTTCACAATAGTTATAACCTACCGCATCTAATTGAAGCTGCTTAAGATGTGTTGTTTGGCACGATCTGGCTTGTTCTTTATCAGAAGTACTTAGGTTAAGTATCGACTCTGGATCTACTAACGTGGTATTAAAATTGTAAACTTTACAAGATTGTTTGCATTTATCAGAACAATACATATTAGCATAACCACTTGGTGTTTTTATAAAGTTTTTTATTTCTTCAACTATAGGTGTATATAACTCTTTACAGTGATAACAGTTAATAACTACAAAATCACCCAATAAAGTAGCAGCGTATCCAGGATCTTTATCATTGATTTTTTCTATAAAATAAGGATTAGTGCATAAAGATCTATTATTAATTTTATTATTAGCATATTTTTTGTCCCTATTCTTTTCAAGATAGTTCTTGTCATATATAATTCGTGTAGGTATACGTGAGTCTCTATAAGTTTTTAAACAACTTTTACAATTAGAAACAAGTTTGGTTAAAGAATCCTTACGTATCCCAAAAGCTTCCTTATTCTGCACTTTACCACATTTCGAGCATTTTTTATATCCTCGTGCAAGTAAGGCTAAACGTAGCATTTTTTCATATTTTGATATACCAGCCATAAAATTACCTACTAGGCAAGGTATAACTAGTTATACCTTGCCTTAAAATATTTTTTATTCTTTTACTGAAAGTTTTCTAAACTCTTTGCCTAACTTTTCAAGGGTTAGAGTGGCTTTACGTACACGAGCACCGGCTGACTTATTATTCTTATCAGCCCATTTTTCAGCATCTTCATTAATCTCCGCCATAATTCCCATCATCTCTTCCAAAACAACTTTTGATGTTCTTTCCATTTGTAACCTCTTAATTTATTTTATTTTAACTACACCTTGAGTAAGTACATCCTTCTGAAATACATTTTATGCACCCCTCTGTAAACATTAAACTATTTTCACCACATTTAGGACATTTATTCTCATCTCCAGTTAATTCATAGGTGCCAACATACTTACCTAAAACTCTAGAGATAGCAGTACTAAAATCAGATATACTGCCATTTGTCTTCTTAAGTTGTTCCACAATGTATCTAGGTAGAGCACCATGACGTAAAGCCAAACTTAAGAGTCTTGTCATACCTTTCTGACCGTCAGTCATTAATATAGAAGCTAAATCCTTATAAATTACGGGAGACCTTCTAATAACTACATCCAATTCGTATCTTCCTTTACCTTGTTTGCGTATTATACCATTGTTACAAGTTTTTGGCAAGTATAAATCTTCAGAGTTACCACAAAAAATCTCGTAAGGTTTCCCATCAAGTAATCCTACAAGTACCGTCCACATTTCCCCCTTTATAGATGTATAGTAAATGTCACAAGGTAGTTCAGCAGGTCTTTTAGGTGCACAATTAGGCACTATACCTAAAGGCCTGTCTAATTCAGAGCAACCTCCGGGTTGTTTCTTTTCAAAATTAGCTTCACTGGTTTTTGGGTCTTCGAAAAGTAGAATACCTTCACGAGAACCATCAACATAAACAGATACTGCCCGCACACCATGATTAAATGCCTCCATATAAATATTTTCTACGTCTTTAATAGTAGATGTAGCTGGTAAATTATATGTGCAACTGATTGCAGCGTCTACCCATCTGTATATTCCAGCCATTAATTTAATTTTTTGTAGTGGATCTATATAATGTGCTGGCTTAAAAAACCCTTTAGGTAGATTTCTATTAATAATGTCGGCTAATTTAAGACCTATAGCACCATCTTCATCTAACACTGACCCAGGAAAAGCACTTAATAATTGATAGTCATAAGAATCAGCATTCAATTTATCCAGTACATAGTTTTTTATTTTATCTGGTATAATAAAATAATGTATATATTTACCTTTGTCAATTGCACGGGTTCTTCTCCAATAATAAGGGCCTGGGAAAGGTTCTACCCCAGATGAAAAGCAAGGTATTGGAAATGTACTGGACAATGATCCAGTAGGTGCTACTGACATATGTGCCATATTACGCATATACTTTACAGCACTATAATCCCCATCAAATAACTCATCTACTACATTTTTAAAATAAGTGGACCCCATAAAAGCCTTTGTATCTGAGACTAAATTAAAAGCTGGAGCATTCCCCTTCTCTTTACCTAAAGCCATAGATGCTTTAAATACTGCACAAGAGTAATGTTTAAAAAACTCGCCCACATTGGCTATAGCCTCATCGGAATCATAAGCTAAATCTTGCTTAAGAAGCCAACCATGAATATTTGTTATACCCATTCCTATTTCTCTAGTTTGTTCCAGAATCCAAGCTTGTTCTTTCAATGGAGAAAGTTTATTACGCGCTTCATAAGTAATAACATTATCGGACATACGTACCATATATGGTACTATATAAGCTAATTCTTGTGCATACTCCTCCGCGTTAGTCGAGAACATAGCATTATTCGGTGAAAGAAGATTACATACTCCATAGGGAGGTAAACTTTTTTCAGAGCACGCATTAGTACTAATTATTTTAAATCGTTTATCACCTGTGTCTAAAAATATTTGATGTACCATAGACCCTTCTCGTAATAGATCTATATATTGTACTCCTGGCTCAGCGTGCTTAAATGCTTGTTCCGCTATTAAATCAAATAACTCCTTAGCAGGAACAAATTTAGATATTCGTTCATACTTACTACCTTCTTCGAAATCAAAGTACAACTCCCAAGAAGCATCTGCCTTAACAGCTTCAATAAATTTATTAGATATTTGAACAGATATATTTGCATTCTCAAGAATACCTTTTTCTGACTTTGCTCTGATAAATTCATATATGTCTGGGTGATGAACCTTAAGACTTACAAGTATAGCAGGTTTCCTACCTTTCTGTCCGACCCATTCTCCATTGTCTACTAACTTACAAATCCAAGGAACAGCTCCTGTAGACTCTTCAGCAGCGTTATTAACAGGGGCACCTCTAGGACGTAGCGCAGATGAATCAAAACCCAATCCCTGTCTAAAAGCTGCGCATTTCATAATATCATAGTCACATTTAGAAATACTTTCCAAACTATCTTCTGCTAAAGGTAATGTGGTACAATTTAATAGTGATTTTAAGCTTGTAGCACCTACACCAGCTAATACACTACCTCCTGGTCTAAACCACCCTGACCACATTAAGGCAAACCACAGAGCACAATATTTTTCTTGTAACTCTTCCGTTTCCTCCATAGCTGCCAAACCGGAAGCTACACGCTGAAAAACATCTGCTGGCGTCTCTATTCTAGCATAAGGAGTATCAGTATCTGTAATTACTTTACCATCTGCATCCCACTTTGTACAATACTTTGTGTCAAACATCTTATGCGCATACTCATCATGTGTAAAATAATCTCTACTAGAAATAGTCTTCACATTCTCATATTTTATTACTTCAAAAATTTCATCTGATAACATAGTTACTCCTTATTATCTTATTATCTTGGCATTGCCTACGAATTCATTGACGCCGGTGGAGCCGAAACCGCCCCTGTCTTCATTTTCTAGCGAGTCAACTTCTACCCAGTTTACATTTGGTTGCTTAAGTACTAATCTACATTGACAAATACGGTCATCTATACTTATTTTTGTATCTCTCATAGCTAAAGCGGGCATCTTAACTATATCACCATCACCACTATAACTTTCATCTAATACCCCTACAGAGTTTACCTGTATAATACCAAAATTTTTAAACGTACTTCCTCTAGGTGCAATATGCATTTCATAACCTGCAGGAACTTCAACAGAAATACCTAAATTTATGAATCTAAAATCACCTGCTTTTAAATCTAGTTCTTCGGCACATCTTAAGTCTGTCCAATCCCCTATGTTAATATTCTGAACCTTTGTTATATCCTTACTATGGTACTTAACTTTCATGTCTAATGGACCATGACTACACCCACAAGCTTTATTCATTATTAATCCTCCACTAAAGTTTCAACATATAGATATTTTTCTCCTGCTTTACATCCTAAAATAACGAACGGACTTGTGTTCGTACTAGAATTCTCCCTACCTCTATCAAAATAGAATAAAGCACACCAATTACCACACAACCTGCCACCATATTTTTCTGAGTATGGACAAGCACCATTTAAAAAGAATGTTTCTTTTTCTTTTAAAGATGCTAATGCAGTTTCCTCATTTCTATAAACTTTCATAAGCTCACCTCTAATTAGTTTTCTCTATAAAATTAGCATAAAACTGGGCGCCAATCCACGAAGAACTTTTAGGCACAAAACTGACAACACATATTGGGTCATCTAATTCTGCTCCTTGTTGTTTAACAAAAATATAGTTTAAATGTATAAAAAAATCTAGGCTTTCGTCATAGAAATTTTTAATTTCCATTTTCATAACATTTTCTAAATATTCAAGACTGACCCCCGTGAACCTATAGTCCTTAAGTAAGCTTATAGTAGTCTGGTCAGTGAATCCACACAAGTGTGAGTGGTTGTATAAAAGAAGCTCACCACCAATGTCGTCTATTATAACATCTTCAGAATATTTAGTCAACAAAACTTTTATATTATTTCCTATAGTAACCATATTCATTTCCTTAATCTTGTTTAGCAGTACATTTATCACATACTAGTCTAGTACCATAATGGTCGTCCGCCTCAAATCTCATTATATTGTGTTCACATTTTTTACCACTTGCATCCTTTTCTTCACATTCATGCTTTATCCAACAAGGGCCTATTACTGGTGCAGTACGCATGGGCATAACAGGAAAATAATGATTAAAGGCGTCATCCACAGAACTTACAACTATCTTAGCCACCTCATCTGCATGAGTTATAGGTGCCTCTACAACAATCTCATCATGTACCGACAATAACAAACGTGCACCAACATCTAATTGTTCTAAACGTTCAACACATAATACCATTGCTAATTTAATAGTATCACTGTCGGAACCCTGAATCTTATGATTTTTAGCAGCACGTTCTACCCCACCTATTATCTTCTTCCTTGCTGGGTCACTCATAGGTGGTATATTGTAAAAACGGTGTCTACCTGTAATAGTAGTACTACTATGTGTACGTACTGCGTCCTTTGCTGCTTTAGTAAGCCAAGTATTCAAAACATTATTGATTCTAAAATATTTATCAATAAGCTTTTGAGCTGTATCCTTAGGTATACCTAAACGTTTACCCAAACCAACAGCAGAAATACCATAAGCAAGTCCAAATGAAATAGCTTTGGAGGCTTTACGTTGTTCAGGAGTAACCTTATCATATGGCACTTCATAAATTCTAGCAGCGTTTACTGTATGTAAATCTAAACCTTTCTCATATGTGTCTAAAAAGTTAGGCTCTCCTGACATAGCACCCATAATAACTAATTCTGCAGAGTTCTGATCCACAGTTATTAAACACATTTTATCGTCTGCTATAAAACAAGATCTAAACTTTTGCTTTCCTGGTATATTCTGTAAATTAGGGTTGTTAGAAGACATCCTTCCTGTCGATACCATCTGCTTAAACTGTGTATGTAATCTTCCTGTTTTAGGGTGTATACGCTCAATTAAAGCTTCACCATAAGTATTTACTAACTTGGCATTTTGTCTGTAAGATAATAAATCATCTACAACTTTATGACCAGAATATTTTTTTAACGCCTCGTTTGCAGTGGACTCAACCTTAATACCAAGTTTGTTTAAGGCTGCCTTAAGTTGAACAGGGCTTGCAATATTAACTGTTGGTACACCAAATAACGATAACTGGTCTTGTGTGACTTGTAAGCTATCCTCAATATTCTTTTTGAACCCTTCAAGCTCACTAGCAAATTCATCCATCATAAGACGCCACTTTGTTACATCTAATTTTACACCATTTAATTCCATCTCACACAGTGGTTTTATAAAAGCCATTTCTAGTGCTAGTACCTCTTGCAAATTGTACTTCTCTATTCTTTGCATTTGCATACTACGTATTATATCTAATACACAAACATCATTTGCGGCATATGCAACCTGTTTGTCAGTAAATTCTTGGTCATAAACTTCAAAAGTCCCACGAGGTTCTTTATTCATAACCATTCCTAAGTACTTTTCTACTAATTTAGCTAAACTAAAACCAGATACTTGCACACCTAGATACATAAGAATTTCTGCTAGCATTGTATCATAAACATTTTCAATATAAAAACCATACTGAGACTTTAAAACTTTCATGTCATAGCTAGCATTTTGAAGTATCTTTAATTGCTTTTTACTTGTTAAAATTTTCTTAAATAAACTACCATGAATAGTAATCCCAGGTAAGTCACTTCTTACATCAAATACGTAAGCCATATTAGGCACACCTATTTGCAATAGGGTAGTCTTACATCTAAAGGGGTCTAAAGATGTGCCCTCGGTATCTACCTCCAATATTGGCTGGGTATATAAAAAATCGAGTACCTCTCTAGCTCTAGCTTCATCTTTTATATATTCATAGTTTGGTGTAGGTAGTTCAGGTAACTCAACAAATGCTTCTAAATTATTCATTCTAACTCCCTAATAAAGTTACTACTTTAAACATTATATTATAAAACATGTGTTCTGCAGGTTTACCTGTAAGATAGATTGGTGTTGTTAATTGTGATAAAGCGTTTGAAATATTCTTACCACTAGTTAAGTTGCTTCGTTTTAGACAGCCCACAAAAAAGCCGCATACAGCAATACGTATACTCTCTACGGGGTATTTCTTGGCTAACTTCTCAAACAATACACAGGATTCTTTAAAATCTCGTTTAATTAATGTCTTACATAGATGTATAGTTTCTGCATCATCTTCATCTAAGATAATACCTGTTAGTAACTCTTTAACATTAGTTAAATTCCAAGAACCTTCTGTTATTACAGAGTCTAAACAATTAAGCGCTTTTCTAGGTACACCAAAAGATAAGTCACAAATATACTTTAATACATCAATGTCATAGTTTACCCCTTCAAATTGAGCTACGTTTTCTAACATTTGCATTATCTCTTCAGGAGATAAAGGTTTCAGATGCAATATCTTACACCTATCTAGAAACGGATCGTCATCCGTATTTTTACTTGTTAGTTTCTCTGGCTCATTAGTACAAAATATAATATACACATGTGAGTAACAATCTTCCATACGCTTTAGTAATAAAGCTTGTGCTGCTGGAGATAATCTATGCGCTTCATCAAATATTAGAACTTTATGTTTAGAGCTAAATGGTGAAGAGGATAAATTCTCAACTAACCCATCTACGGCGTCTTTACCGTTGTTACTACCTACATTTATTTCATTAACATCCATACTATTTGAATTTAAAATAGCGGTACAAGAAGAACAAGTAAGACATGGTACTGTATCTTTAGAATTTTCACAATTTAAACTCAGTGCTAAAATCCTAGCTAAAGTAGTCTTACCTAAACCAGCATCACCTGTTAGTAATAAAATATGAGGTAGTGTACCTTTTATAAGATAATTACTGACCAATGTTTTAACAGAAGGACTTCCTAAAAATTCTTCTACTGTACAAGGCCTGTACACAGTTAAAAAACCATTTGCGCCTGTCCTTGTTTCTCTTCTTATTAACATAAGTACTCCTTTCGATTTAAATATAATTCAGTTAAGATACCTCTACCTGAGGTAGTTTTAAATTGTTTAAACCCCAAATCTTTGTTAGTACAAAAAGAATTAGGTATCATACGCATACAAGGTATATCTGATATAAAGCTTCCAATATAAACAGCGTCATCAGCAGTATAATTGTATTTGCGTAAAATTTCAAGTAAAATATCACGTTTATTTTTTGGTGCCCAGTAAAAAGGTATATATTTTCTTGTACAGAGATTATAATTAACATTGTTGTCGGCAGATAAGAACACAAACTGGTAGTCGGACTTCAACTTGTTTATAGCTTCAAAGTCACCAATGTAAAAATCCTTAAACAGTGTTATACCTATGTTATCAATTCTGCTACATCCAGAAGTAATAACTCCATCTATTTCTGAAATTATTATTTTTGTCATTTTTTACCTACTATTAATATGTCATTTGGGATATTTAGTATACTACTGGTGGGTGTCTTAATAAAATGTTTAACTGTACAACCTGAATTATTTATAATAGCCCTCCAAAGCCCTGAAGATCTGTGTCTACAAGAGTCCTCTGTATACGAGGATTGTAAGTCACCAGTAATTATCATAAAACCACCAGACTTTAAATAAGTGCACAAATTTTCTAGAGCCTTCTGCCACATAAAGTCATTTAATTCATAAGATAGAGTGCTTAATACATGTATTACGTCATACTGTCCTATAAATGGGCCTATGCTTTCATAAAGTTCTTTATCGAGTATGTCATAATTGTACACATCAATAAATTTATTAACACAAGGTGGGTTCTTATCTAAACTCGTAACCAAAGTAGCCTGTACAGTATTTAAATAAAAGTCAACCCAATATTCCTCTGTAGTTGTATCCAGTACACACAAATCATCGAGGTGGGTACCACAATATTTATACAACATTTTAAATATATAGTTCTCTATTAGATTATTGTAGTAGTTACTGAACCATCTATTCATTTAATCTCCCAATATATTAGCATAGAATTATAATTAAAGCAACAAAAATTTACTTGTGTAGAACAATTATTTAAATTGCAGTTAAAAACGCTTATAATGCCCCGTAGTAGAGTTTTAATACTAAAGATATGTCAGTACACCTTTTTTAATAAAACACCTATAAAAGACACGTGAGGTACCTATACGTTATGCATAGAGTACCTCATTTACTTTACTTAATAACTTTAAGAATAAAGTTAGAATGTACACTTAAAGTACTAATTAATTTTAAGCCTACTTCAGAACACAGTTCTTGTAACCATTTAGTGTTAAAAATAACGTAATGAAAATTTCCTGGGTAGTCTTGACCTCCAAAAATATGATAAGACACAAATTTAGCATCTTTATTATCTTTGTAGTGCTCAGCAACCCACTCCATATCTGGTGTACGTATTTCCAAAGTTCCTCCTAATTTTAAGACCCTGTACCATTCAGTTAACAAGGTTAGAGTTTTACTTATTGGAAAATGTTCTATAATATCACTAGCTAATAGGTAGTCAAAATAATTATCTTCAAACGGAAGTACTTCTGCAGAGCTGACTACATCAACTACACTTAAATCTGAACGTTCATCTAAATTTATACATTTAAATCCTTCGGGATATTCTGTAAATGTCCTGTCACCACAACCAATATTCAATGTCTTTTTCAAATTAACCTCTAATAAATTAAATTTCAACTGCTTCTATAAAGATCTTTCCTATAATGTCATCAGAGAAATTACTTATAAGCTCCTTCTTTAATTGGTCACCTCTACGTTTTGCTGTTAACTTATCTTCAAATACACATTGTGCTAAAGATGCCCCATGTGTTGGGGATGCTTCTGCCCAGTTCATCGACCCTAAGTACCATGGGGAGAAAGGCATACCTGACACAGGTGTTTCTACGTAGTTAACTAAGTAACTATTATGACTATTTAAGTACTGTAAAACACCACCATAACCTGTCACTATAACTGGATTACCTGCGGCCCCAGCATTAGCCGTACTCATTCCCCAACCTTCTGCCCTGTCTAAAGCTATATAACAATCACACCTTTTATGTAGTGCAGTTATTTCCTCTTCACTCAACAAATCTAAAATCAAATAGATTGGTGGGTACTTAGGTAGTACAATCATCTGTTTCATACGTTTAATAGTTGCTCGAATTGCATCTCTGTCTGCATCAGCGTAGCTACTACCGTATGTTTTTAAAACTAGCGCAACATTTTCATCATTCTGAAAAGCCGACCAATATGCTTTTATAGTGGCCAAAGGATTTTTACGTTCAGTCCATTGATTAATATTATAAAACAAAAAGGTATCTTTGTCAGGTATGTTTAATATATTACTACAATCTTCATTTTTTGTAAAGTTAAAAGTGTCCACCACATGTGGTACTACATAAATAGGTATAGTAACACCACTACTTTCAAATACTTCCTTATTCCATGAACAAGGTACAAAAACTTTGTCTACATTGGTGTTTATATATTTAGGCCATTCTGGATGTAAATGGTCTGTCTCCCACACAGTGTACCCTATATTTATTTTATCTTCCTCACGGTAACGTTCCCAGAATTCTGGAGTTGTATGTATAATAACAGTGTCATACTCAATATCTTTATTAAGCAACTCAGAAATAATTGAAGAAGCCTCTCCTAAATCTGGTCTAGCTTCCTCAAAAGATATGGGCGCTATTGTTAAAGGCACACCTAATTTATGTAATGCAAGTATGTAGCCTCTAGCCGCTTTAGCGTAACCAGAATTATCAAGACATGGTGCTATATACTTTATCCCTTGTATCCCCATATAAATTCTCCTTTAAATCATTATTGTAATATAAACGTATTACGTCGTCTGTAGGTGACACTATATCAGAAAAACATAATTCATATAAAGGCCAGATCTCTACCTGCTCGTCAGTCTTAGAAACGGCCTTTTGTATAGCTGTTGTCTGTATTGTGAAGAAGTGCACATTAAAATTAACATTGTCAGTAAAGTTATCTACTAACAACCAATTATATAATAGTAAACCGCACTCCTCCTCACATTCACGTATCATAGCTGCATAAGGTGTTTCATCTACTTCTATTTTACCACCCACACCATTTAACTTTCCTATTTGCAGCTCAGGTCTTCGTTTACGTATCAGTAAAACATTGTCGTATGTTTCATCAAAAATTACACCAACTACGTATTGTTGCATATTATCTCCTTTCTTTTGTAAATTCTAAAATCAAGTATACCACTAATTCTACTACTTTGCAACTCCCAAATATTTAAATCTATGTCTTGCCAATAAATATCTCCGACATGTTCAGCATTGATCCTAGTAATATCTAATACATGCGCATAAGAAAGATAGGCATTAAATATTTCTGACCCACCAATTACATATATTTTATCGTATACACTAAAATTAGTAATAACATCTTCTAAATTATTAAATTTGTAAGCCCTACAGCCAGTACTATAGTTTAAGTCACGTGTTAGTACAATATTAGGCCTATTGGGTAGTGGCTGCACAGATAAAGACTCCCACGTCTTTCTGCCCATAACTATTGGGTAACCTGTAGTTACTTCTTTAAACCTCTTTATATCTTCTGAGTAATGCCATGGTATACTATTATTACAACCCATTACATTGTTGTTAGCTATAGCTAATATAAATATAACTTGTGTCATAAGTATCTCTTACACACTAAAAGGAAAGTTGATTCCTGGATGACAGTTGTAGCCTTCAACTATAAAATCATTAGCAGTTACCCAAGTTTCCAAGTCTTTTAAAGTTTTTATATCTGGATTAATCTTTATTTTAGGTAGAGGTAGAGGCTCACGCTTTAATTGAACATCCTGAATCAAGTTTAGTTGATTTTCATATATATGAGCATTTATAATTTTATGAAAAGCTTTAGCTGGTTTAAGCCCAGTTATTTGGGCCATAACCATTAAGAACCATGCTACTTGTAGATGATTGAAAACTAAACCTAATGGGACATCACAGGAACGTTGATAAGATGTTAGGTATAACTCTCCATCTAAGATACTAAAGGTATGGGTATGCATACACGAGTTAAGACACGCCCTATCTCTCTCGCCTGGATTCATAAAAGTCATTATTTCACTACGATTATCTATTCCCTGTTTTAAATCATTATACACATTTAGTAATTGGTCTATCTTATTACCTTCAGGTGTTATCCATCCTCTGCCTTGGGCGCCATAACATCTACCCATATCGTCCTCACCTTTCCTCCAAGGATTAGCTAACCAAGCTTCATTATCGTTTGCATTAGCTGTCCATGTGTTACACCCTATTGCCCTAAATTGTGCTGCACTTGTATATCCACGTAAGTATCCTAACATCTCTGAAATAGCTTGCTTCCAAAAAACCTTTCTGGTAGTTAGCATAGGGAACTCTCCCTCACTAACATCATATTCGAAAGAAGCATCTATAACTGTTAGGCACCTATTACCAGTACGAATATTATCTACCCATTTACCTTCACTGACTATTCTATTACATAGGTCCAAATACTGTTTCATAATTATACTCCTTAAATTACTTCAGAGGACAAGTAGTTTACTTGCCCCCTGAATAATATGACTACTTATTTTATAGTTGTTCTAAATTTATAGCTTTGGTTTTTGGCTTACTACTTACTCTAGAAGACAATTTAGCAGCTTCCTGGTCAAAAATATTTAACCACTGAGTAGCAATTTTACCTGACCACTGCATATCTGACTTAACCCACTCATAAGCATTATCAGCTTTAGCCTTTGCTTCTGTATAATTATCATACACATAACACATTTTAGCTACTAAATCATCTACATCAACCAAAGGCCGGGGGATATCATTATCATTAGGTAAGGTAGTCCATAAACTTAAATTATTACCACTACCCACCAAGTAACCACGCTCTTTTGTAATAAGTTCTTCCATTGCAGTATTATTAGGCATGATAGTTGGAGTTTTACAAGCCATAGCCTCTAACCAACCTATACCAAAACCCTCACCCAGGGTAGTACTTATTACACAATCACAGCTATTATAGAGGTAGTTAATAACGTCTACAGGAAAGCCCTGATTAGGCTCCATCTTATCCGGTAATACCACATCTCTACCTAGTTGCATATCCATCTCCGTAAGTAGTTTAGGAATGTTCCAACCCTGGTCTACACCGCACATGTGTAAGTATAGCATTGATTCGGGTACATACTTCTTAAACTCCTTGAACGCTTGGATAGTTCTAGGGATATCTTTTCTCTGCTGATTTCTATTTATATTCATAAATATAAAGCGGTCCTTACCAATAGAAAAGTAAGATTCCCTAAATTTAGCAACTTCTTCAGTAGGTAGGGGTTTAAATATATTCATATCTACCCCATGGTAAATTATATCTATATCTGGCTGTTTACCTCTTACGTGTTTCAAATAAGCTTGTTTTCCAAAGTTAGTATAAGCTACTAACCTATCTACGGGGAGTAAGTTAGGGTACCATTCAGCACGTAGTACACTGTCAATAGGGTAGTACATAATAGTTTTAAACGGCTTTACTCTTTTTGCTTTCAAATGCTTAATTAGTTCGGGTAAAAAGTCAACTATAAAGGTATCCTGCAATACCCAGAGTATGTCAAAGTCATGCTCTAAAGCAAAGTAACAAAATTTACGTCTTCCGTAAGGGTCACCGGCTTGATGATCCATTGCTGGCCAAATTCTGTAAGGTAGTGTGTGTGGTGTACCATGATAGTTAATACCGAAAATATCAATATCATACCTACCACTAGCATGTAATTGGGCTAGTATGTTTCTACTTACAGTACCAAACCCTGTTGCTACGGTTGGACTATCCGCGTATACTAAAATTTTTGTCTTTTGCATAATTCTTAATCCTCTTTGGTTTTTGTTTTCTTAGCCTTAATCTTTTTTGTAGCAAGAAAGGCGCCATTAAAGTTTGTCTCACTTATATCATCCATTACGGGTAGTATACTTGGATTTTTTTCAAGATACTTTTTTAGCTTTGTAGGTGATACTGTAACCAATGTTGCAAAGTCTTCTACAGGGATGAAGGTGCTTAGTTTTGCTGCGTTATACGAAGTCCTTGAATTCTGTCGCATAACCATCTCTTGCTCGCCAGAAACAACCGACTTCTCCTGTATCTTAATCTTTTCTATAAGTACATTTGCAATTTCCTTTTCACGTAGTTCTAGAATCTTCTGGCTTGCTCTAACAGATTCCCACTCAGTGACTAATTCTTCATCTGGTAGAGTTTGTACATTTAGGAAAGAGAACTCTTTCTTAACACAAAGCTCCTGATATTTCTCACACACATTAGTATAATCACACCAAGCACATAAAAAGTTGATTGAGGGTTTAGCTTCTTCTCTTGTTAAAGCTGAGATTTCTGCATGTACGGCATTTAAGTACTGCTCAAATTCCTCAAGCTCTTCATCAGTCCTATACGTGTAAACTAAATCACCAGAACGTAGCATATCCAAACAAAGTATTACTCTACTATATTGGGGATATAACTTTCTAGCTACTAGATTATACATTGATAACTGAATGTCGGAACTTAACTTATTCGCATCCGGTACTGTTTTAGATGTCTTGTAATCCACAATTAATAAAGTAGTTGGATTGACTTCTACTGCTTTATCAATAGCACCAATCAACTCCACTCCACCGTTAGTAGTGATAACCTGTGTATTTGGAAATCCAAATCTATCCTCTATACCCACAATTTTATCACCAATCTTAAAAATTTTAAGCTTAGCTTTAATTATATCTTTACCGACTAGATGATCTCCGTAATCTTCTATACCATGTTTAACAGAAGCCTTATCATAATAAGCTAGTAATTCTTTAATTTGTGTGGCACTAAATTTTTTAATATCTTGCTCTTTCATGATACGACCAGCTTTTTCTAAAGTATCATGGCAAGCAAGCCCTAACTTAAATACAGGGTTAGATAGTTTTTCTAAGTGCTCTTCATATGAGTACCAATATCTAAGTTTACATTGTAGAAACGTATTTATTCTTGTGGCACTTAATTTAACAATTTTCTTCACTTTTTCCCTCCATATAAAGATAGCCATAATCTCTAGCATATCTATATTTATATTTATTTAAAACTGTATCAGCATAACAAAATAGTTGTGCTTGTGCATCAATCATATCATTATCTTTTTTAAATGTCAAGTTTTCTATATCTAATAAATAGCATACGAAATTAAATAGGTCTTCTTTATTAGGTGATGCAAAGTAAGACTTGACAGTAGTATTTGTAATTATGTAAGGTTCAATACCTAGTGTTTTTATACAGGTGAGTTTGGCTACCCCAGCAAACTCACTAAGTATTTTTAGAGTTCCTACATTAATACCAGAAAAAGTATCCTCCTGGACTATAAAGTCAGGGGCTAAGTCTATAAGTAACTGCTCTAATAAATTACTAAATAGTAATAATCTTTCAGACCTAGTAGATTTAGGGCTAGTACAAATAACACCCTTTTTAAAAGTCATACCATCTGAAGTAAAACACCAACCTGTAGAGGAGGCAGAAACATCTATACTTAAAATTTTACACATTGCTAACTTCTTTAAGTACTTTCAATTGTTCCGGGGTAACTTTGTCAATTGATGGAAGTACTAAGTGCAATTGTACAAATACATTACCATTAGGTCCTCCATTTTTACCAATACCTCCCTTACCCATGAACCTCAACACTGACCCATGTGTGGCGCCATTAGGTATAGCTACATCAATCTCTTTCTCTACAATTACCCTCCCAGAGTCACAAGAGGTGCACTTTGTTTTAACAGTAAAGCCTCGGCCTGAGCAATGTTTGCAAGGTACTTGTGTCATCATACGCACATTAAACTGCATAACGATTTGTTCTGTACTGCCCATACCATTACATACATTACATGTGGTACGTTCTGACGCGCCTGTGCCCGCACATTTTTGACAAGGGTCTGCCAGAGTAAACTTAATATTTTTAGTAGCCCCTGATAGTATATCATATATAGATACAGGTACTTTTATATTTACATCTTGTCCAGGCGTTGGGAAGTTTTGCCTATTATGCTGACCACCCATACCAAAATGGTTTTTAAAAAAATCATTAATATCAAAGTCACTAAAACCAGACCTAGGATTATCATGTTGGTTTCTTTTCTGGGGGTCAGATAAAATCTGGTAAGCGTCATTTATTTCTTTAAATTTAGTATCATCACCATTATTCTTATCTGGGTGATGTAGTAAAGCTAACTTTCTGAACGCTTTCTTTATTTCTTCATCTGTAGCATTAGGGGTGACACCTAAAACTTTATAGTAGTCTTTCATTTTAATCCTCAAGCATAGTTACAACTTTACCGTCAATAGCTACAAAGTCATCTACAATTTTAAAACTTATTGGGCAAAATAGTTGATTATCCGCTAGAGCTGGATATTTTTTAACGCCAAAAAGAACTTTAGTAATAGTAGATACATAGAATATGTTATCACTAAAAATAGTAAAGTCTCCATCTTCTTCAGTAAAGAATGTAGGGTCTAAATCATAATAACTACCTTTACAAGGTAATTTAAAAGAGTACATTTCTTCACTAATATGGATCTTAAAATTATTAGCTGGTAACATGGCTAAGGTAGGCATTGCGTATATAGCATCAGTTTCCTGTAAACCCATCCCATTTTCATTTTCGTTCATTTAGATCTCCTTTAATTAGTATAAAACAATAAAATTATCAACAACTACATTTGTCCAGTATGCTTTTGAAGGTCCTTGGCAGTATTTACATTTAGTGTCATAAGATGTCTCTTCTATATGCCCAAATAATTTTATATACGTACCATTAGGTAATTCTGCCAACGCTTCAGCAATTTTACCCCATGCCCCTATTTTAACATATTGAAATTTATCATCAATAGGTAAAGCCAGTTTACATTTGTAATTTGTTATATCACTATATATGCTGACTTCTCTGTAAGAGATTTTACCTACTAATTTTACAATATTCTCACCTGATATATTCATCTAGATACCTATAAATTTCGTCTGTTGTCAATTCTGCTGGCCCATCTGTCTCTTTTTTAACAGAAGGAGTGATGTCAATGTCTACTACAGGTATGCCCTCTTTTGTAAGAGCTTCAACCCCTAACTTTGCACCACCTCTACCAGCTTTATCAGCATCATACATTATAATAACTCCTTTAAGTGCATAAATTTTCAACAACTGCACTTGTCCTGGGCTAAGAAAAGAACCCATAGTACAAACTACGTTGTAAATACCATAGTCGTACATGCGCCAAACGGACTTAAAACCTTCTACAACTATTATAGGTGTTATATTACCATATAGTTTAGCATTTTGCAAGTTATAAAGAACTAGATCTTTAACAAAACCAGTAGTTATTATATATTTAAAAGAATCGTCTGGTGGGTTCATCCTTGTATCTTTTAATGAGTAGGCTTTTAATGCACCATCAACATCTCTGATTGGTATTATATCCCTAAGAATACCAAACTCATCTGTTAAGCCACCAGCAACTTCAAAATAATCTAAGGTAGTATTGCTAAAATTATCTTGTCTAATCATAACCTGCGAACGTAATGGCCTGTAAGATATTAAATGATCTTCAGATACATATGCGGGCTGCTGTGAAGTTGCATAACTTTTAATAAACGCATCTCTATCTTTAGAAAATAATCTATCAACTTTAAAATTATTAGATAAAACACTATCACCTACAAGATCTTGAAGATATTTTACTGCTTCTTTAAAATCAATTTTAAGTACCCCTTTTATAAGACCTATTATGTCATAACCATAGGTTTCCTGACATTTAGAGGTAAAACAAAGCCATGTCCTGGTTTGTTTATTTAACCTAAAAGCACTCCTATTATCGCCACCATGCACTGCACAAGATGCTCTAATTTGTTTAGCATTTTCATTTGTTATTTTAAAGCCTAGAGAATGTAATAAAAGATGTAGGTCTACACTTTCTTTTAGTAGTTGTATATCTGTATTATCATAAGAGCGTGTTGTGTTCTGCAAAGCTATCACCTCCATTTTGATTACTACCTAAATCTAATTTTAAATCACTTAAATAGTCAAATGTTTCTACTTGATTTTCTTGACTTACTTCAACGATTCTAAGCTTAGTCTTTTTAAATTTAAAGCCTATGCCCCACTCACCAGTAGTACCACCACGACGCGTATCACGAATACATAGTCCGTAATGCCCAGCTATATCTAAATCTACTGCTTCTTCTTCAGCTTTTTTCAAATCCCTAAGGCCCCAAAAAGCTACGATATCTCCATATCTAGCTACTCTATCAGAGTCAGCTACATCCCCTGTTCTATTTACTTGTACTGCTGCTAAGAACGGAATATCTAACTGGCCGGATAAATCCTTTAAGCGTGTTGTTACATCACCTAAAATTTGGTATTCTTTCCTACCTGCTTCCACACTGGAAGATTCTGGCTCTTTTATGTAGTCAAAAACAGCTAACTTAATATCTTCTTTGAACTTATATTTTTTGTAGAGTGCTGTTATCTTTTCTAAATTATATCCAGGTAAGTAATGATGAAACAACTTACTTTTCTTTAGATATTTAGCTGCTTCTTGTATACGTCTAAATACTTCTTTATCATTTCTAAAGCCACCATGTTTGATAGTTCTCTCCTGTACACCACTAATGATTGCTAGTACCCGGTCACGCCATTCTTTAAAGGTCATTTCTGTGTCCACGTATAGTGTGGGTAGTCCATCATTAACCGCTACATGAGTAGCTATATTAGTAAGCACAGTAGACTTACCCATTTTCTTCCTTGCTGCTACAATCATTAATGTTCCAGGAATTAAACCATCAATAACCTTATCGAGTATAGGGAAGCCTGTTGAAATACCAATAACAGGTATATGATCATCCATAATACTTTCTATGTATTCATCTAAACCATCTGATATGTGCTTAGGTTCTGCTATAGCTTCACTATGAATAGATAAAGATATTAAGTCAGCCTGTACGCCATTAATCAAGTCATCACTAGATACAGAAGCTAACGAAGACGCATTTGCTAAAACGCTATCTGTGTGTAAATTTAACTTACTGAATAACTTATATTTTGTACTATCATCTATCAATTTTGTAATTAAATTTGGTAAGTCTTTATCCGGTACTGGTACATTTAATATAGCGTCAATAAATGCCTCGCTACAGGTATCTTCAAAATTTAAATCTATTGAAGTTTTAGTTAGTAAAAGTTTACTACATTTCGAGTACCCTGCTTTATTCAATAAACATAAAATAGAGAAGAACGCTCTAGACTCAGGTGCAAGGAAATCAGTCTCTTCCACTCTAGCTAGTACATTAAAAAAGTTATCTTCACTATGAGACATAGCAGAAAGAATACCTCGTTCATTATAAGCATCACAAAAAGTATGCGCAGATTTATCAATACTCTTACTTATAGTGCTTTCTTTGGTATAATTCATTCTCTCTCCTTGTTAATTCGCGTTTAAACGCTGCAATAAGTTCCATAATGGTTTTATCTACACCATCTAAAAGAACTAACTCATCTTGTAAAGCATCAATTTCATCTTGTAAAGTATTTAGTACTTGGTTAGTATATACTAAAGAGGCTCTTGCATCTTTTTTAGTTTTGAACTCTTTTATAATGGCAGGGGTTATTAAACCAAATAAAACACCTTCTAATATGCGTTCTTTTCTAGTTATCTCAGCCCTAGTAATATTATATTGTGACTTAAAGTACACTAAGTATTGTGATAAAGCAATAACACCTTTACTTATAAACATATCGTCTGTCTGTTCTAAGGTACGTACATCGTATGAAAATATGTCCTCTATTAAAGAATTCTCTGGTTTACTTTTTTGAAATAACAATAACCCCTCATCCATTTATGATACCTCATTGTCGTCTTTTTTATTTTCTTCTGTAACGTAAAAGCCAGTACAAAAATAATCGAAGTCGTACTGCTTGGTTTCATAGTTAAAAAAATGATACCAGTCTGTCTTCATACCTATCTGTCTACAATACTGACTTAAGTCGCAGTACTTAATGTCACCTGTTGCAGTTCCATCTTTTAAAGGACACCAGTCTGCACAGTCCTTTCCATGTCTCTTTGGATTTACATTTATAAGATTAAACATTCATCGCCTCATATATTCTGTTTAGTACAAGTTCATTGTCTATGCTGTCTATTGTATCAAATAACAACACTAAAGTCAAGTCATTTTCTTCACAATACTCAACTTTTAGACTATCTCTCCTCTTTTGGGCATAAAAATTAGAGACGTCACCATGAAAGTGTTTAACAAACTCAGTATGTTGACGTCCCTGACATTCAAATAATAGCCCTAACTCCTTAATATAGAAATCAAAAAATAACTGAGTATTTTTAAATCTAACATAATACTCTTTCTCAATATAAGTAAATTGAAATTCTTCTTTTAATATATTATATACATCATCAGCTATTTTACTCATAACTACGCCGTAACTTCTCTAGCTTTATCGTACTCCGCTTGCGCTTTGTAGTATACATCTAAACCAAGTAATACAGTAATTTCCTCTTTTATTAGTAGGAAAATATCTGGGTTGTCCTCAAAAAACTTTCTTACTCCGTTGTCACCTTGACCTATATTTTCATCGGAGTATTTGTACCAACTACCCGCTTTAGTCAAAATACCTAAATCAGTGGCTATTTTAATAACTTCCCCAGTCATGTCATAACCAACACCATATATTAGGTCTGTCTCGGATTTAACGAAAGGGCACGCCAATTTATTTTTAATAGTTTCAAACTCTGTTTTATGCCCAATAACTTTACCTTTTGAATCAACTATTCTATTTGCTTTTGCTCCTATACCAGATACTCTAATCCTGCCTGTAGAATAAAAAGGAAGTGCATCCCCACCAGTAGTGGTCTCCGGGTTACCATACCCACCTATTTTATTACGTGTTTGATTTATAAATATAACACACGTATCTGTCTCAGCAGCTATAGGTACAAACCTAAGAGTAGTTTTACTCATCAGTCTAGCTAATAAAGCTATATTATTATCTTCTAACTCTGAGTCAGCTGCTACCTTTGGTATGAGTGATGTAACAGAATCAATAACTATTAGATCTACACTTCCAGTTTTCATAAGTGTTTCAGCAACACCTAAGTTATCCTCCCCTGTATACAGCTCAACTACATGAAGTTTAGCAGTATCAACACCCATACTACTAAATAGTCTTGGGTCAGCACTATGTTCTGCGTCAACGAAAACACAATTCATACCTCTACGTTGTGCCTCTGCTATAATTGACATAGCTAGTGTGGTTTTTCCTGCACTTGGTGGACCGTAAATTTCATATATACGCCCTTTAGCTACACCACCTCTATCTAAAGCAGCATCTAACCCTATACTACGTGTAGAAATAGTGTTTATCACTAAAGGTTTATCACACATATATTGTAAAACGCTACCATGTTTTTTATTAATAGCCTTTATAGCAATATCAAATGAAGATGTTTTGCCTCCAGTACTTGCCCCAACCTCTGAAGCAGACTCTTTTAATTCTTTTGTTTTTTTAATCGCCATGTACTCTCCTTAAATTTTCAAAATTAAACCCTGTGTATTCATTATCCTTTAACTCATCCGCTTCTACCATTTTTTCCATTCTGTATGCATTAAGTATTTCTACATTACTATTTAACATACTTATAACTTTATCAGTTATCCATTTACATTTATCACTACCAAAAACCCAAGTACCTATAGGTAAGGTTAGGTCTAATTCAGATTCATACACAAATAGGGCGTTAATAATATTAGCACAGTCCTGTATACCATCCTCAAAGGAACACTTAAGCTCTAGCTGTCTATTACTTATAAACCTTGTAAATAAAGTTCTATCTTTTTGCCTATTAGCTACTAGTGCACAAACATCATTGTGATAGTAGTCCATTAAATTATAAAAGAAATTAACCAACTCGTCAAGATTTTTTATTTGTCTAGGCCTTGCCTTATTTGCTACTTTGTATCCCAACGATTTTAAAAAGTTTACACATGCCACTTCAACTTCTTTCTCAGGTAGTTTATCATTTAAAAAACTTGGTGCATCTAACTGTTTTACTTTAGAGATTAAAATATCTAAATTTTTCATTAATGTCGCCTAACAGGAGTTATTAAAGCCTTCTGATTACTAAACTGTGCTGAGTCAAATATTACAGCACTTGTATCATTAGAAAACTGCATAATGACTAAATCATCCATTATAGCTGTTAGAGTCTGTAATAGATAGGTACCGTTAAGATCAACTATAAAATCACCTGTAAACTTAATGTCTTCGCTATATTCTGCATCAGCAAAATCATTCTTTAATGATAACTTATTATTAACTAAAGTTATGGTTAGTCTACTATGATCTTCTTGATCAAGTGACGGAAGTACTGGTGCTAAACTACTTAATAGTATATTCTTATTTAGTGTAATTGTATGAGTAAAATTCTCAAAAGCTTTTGTATAGTCTGGGTACTCCTCACCTAGTATTAATTGACCATGTAGTACAGTATTACTAAATTTAGCTTTTATTTTACCGTTGTCTATACAAAAGAATACGGTACTATCTGTGTCTAATACACGTTTTAATGCGTTAACAAAACTATAGGTAAGTGTAAAACTACCCTCAAAAAACTTACTAGTGTTAGGTGTTTTATACTCAGATAGTTTTTGTGCGTCAGTACCTGCAAAATATACATAGTCTTTATCGAAATTTATATTTATACCTTGTAAAAAATTACGTATTGATGAGGGATTAACAGCATACATAACTTTAGACAAAGCTAAACGTAGAGTAGCTGCATTAATTTCAAATAAACTTTGTGTAAAAGGTGATGGTATTGCAATTTTTTGTGGTGGATATAAACGTAATTTTAATTTATGAGCTGTTTTTTTATTGTTAGCCGCAAGGCTATCAATTGTAACAGATAGGTCATTCTTAAGTGCTTTGAATTTAACTATCTTAGCTCCCACACCCTCGGATAGATAGGGGAATGCAAAAAGAAAAGAACTAAGTTTGCCATATAATATAGCATTAACGCCTACCGTTTTTACGTCACATTTAGGCACTACATGCGTTAGAGATACTAATTTATTACTACAAAGTAGCACTAATTCTCCGGTATCTCTAATGTCCATAAACAATTGTCCGTCTGTGTCCTCAGAAGTAGCTTTAGCTACAGCACTAAATAATTTCATGGCTTTCTGAAGAGACAGTAAATCTACACTAAATTCCATAATAACTCCTTTTAGTTAATGTTAAAATACTAAATTGTCTGTATAGTATAAGGTATATTTATTGAAATGTCAACTATAAAATTAGTTGCGGGGTGATATTACTTAAAATAAAATCATTGTGAAGAGAGTCACCAACACCTATTATAAAGTAAGCACTTCTAAATGGCACTTCTAAGTAGTAGAAACCATTATTATCTGTTATAGATGATCCTAGTAAATCACCAGAATTTTGGTCATATACTAAAACCCTTGTGATGTACGTCTTATTATATATTGTAGTGTAACCTCTCACAAAATAATTACTAAATTCTATTAGTTCATCTTTTAAACTTCTGTTCATAAATAGCACAGAGTCGCTAGATATTTGATGCTTGAAAAAAAATACTTCCGATATTTTACCAGTTATGCCTGTCTCTAGGTCACCAAGAATCACAGACGTTTCATTTGTACGTACTCCTTCGGCTGTCTTGAATAAAAAGCGGGTATCGGAATCACCTAGTAAAGCGTTTAAGTCCGTAAAATTACTAGACACACCTAAAGTATAAGATAGCCAGTCAGAGGATAACGTATAATCAGGTAATTCTAAAATATGTGTAATATTATTATACCTATACTCCATAGCTAATACATTATTATTACGCGATGAACGTCTGAAAAAAGAGCAATTTTCATTTGTATAGAAATTTGAAATATAAAAAGAGGTGACCCCACCGGTATTAGACACTCCTTGGGTATTATTAAGAATAATTTTAGTATAAGTTTTTGTGGTTGACCCCACGGAGTAACCATTATACCAGGCGCCATCATAATAATAAGTATATTTTGTAGTTGTGCCATCATTATATATACGTATCTTACCTGAGAAATAATCTACAACACTACCTATATTAACCCCCCATTTTGTTGTAAAAGTTCCTGGGGCTACTTGTTGTATATAAATATATGAAAGGTTATTTGAACGTGTAACACTGAATAGATACTCATTTACTTCCCCAACAAAGTGTAACCTGACCCTTATGGCCCAATCATCACTTAAGTTCCCGCCAGTGACATCAAAATCAAAAGAGAAATCAAAGTCATCACCCACGTAATAGTTAGTTGTAATTCTATTATCTAGATTAGTATCGAATTTAATTCTATTCCCATCTAATGTAGCACCACCTAATAAAATAGTCCACAAATAAGGGTCTAGTGGATCACCTATAGGTCCAGAAAAATCATCACTTAAACTATCACGGGTTAGTAAGGGTGTTTGTTGATAGTATAAAGACATTGAAGTTTTAGAATATAAACCTTTGGTCATAATAATATTACCATCATCTATAGTACCGAATATAAGTGCTTGTGAAGTATAACCATAGTTATATCTATGATTAGTACCTAGATCTGCCGTACTAGTTAAACTATTAAATTTTATGGCATAGCTTCCTAAATTGTCAGAAGTTATAGATACATTATTTAATGCTAACACAGGTGAGTTAATATCTGTGGAGTTAACATAACCAAATGAGGGATTAAAGTGGTGTACAGAACTAAACTTATCTTTCCAAACTAGCTGAGAGGGTATTATAGGATTTTCAAGCTTTACCGAGTCCACGCGTAGAATACAATATTGACTACTTAACACGCCGCTATATAGTAAAGTGTATAAATTACTAAACTCTTTGTATACAAATATACCTGATATATTAGTAAGGTCGTAAGTACCCTGTAAATTAAACTCAGAAAATAAATGAAAATCAGTGAAGGTTTTACCATCCTCAGAAGAAGCATAATACATTGTGCCTCCACCAGAGACATTAACTTTTATCCATACGTAATATAAACCATTCTCAAAGTAGGCGAAATTTATATTTATAGTGCTTATAACAACATCTATGTCAATAGTGGTTTCATGAAGAAGACCTTGGCGGTTTACCCAAGATATACCATCACTAGACTCAGCATATAATATGGAATAATAATAAGTGTTACCTATACCCACACCACTATACCACATTTTATATACAGAACCTTCTGCTATTACACAGGGTGATTGTTTACCGTTACGGGTGTCATAAAAACTAGTGCTATCTAAACCAGTGCACTCTATAAAATTATACCAAACTTTACCATCTAAAGATTCACAGTAGAAAATTCTATGCCCCAAAGTGGAGTTAGCATTATTACCAGAATACCACATCTTAAAGACATCATTCTCAAGAAGTACTGTTCCAGCAGTTTTATATATTCTAGTTTCTGTAGGTACATCATCTACACATATGGTAAAGTTAGTAAAATTTATTAAATCTAAGGATTCACAATAATAAATAGCACCGTGCCAGTAACCACCTACAACTACCTTACCCATATACCATAATAAATATTTTCCATTATGTTTTATAATACTAATAGGTTCTCCGCCGTAAGTATCGTAAACGCTGTAAGATCCGGAAGGTATTAGGGGGTATATAGCTAAGTCACCAGCTTCTGAAATATATGAAACATTACTTTCTTTAGTTACATCATAATAAAAATAAAAAACATTTGTATAAGTGGAAGAAACTTCTAGAGGTAGAAACCAGAACAATGCTTTCTCAGTGACATGATCCCACATATCTAATTCAGCATATAACTGTTTCTCTTCCCCATCTACTATTTGCGAAAAAGCTACTTTTTTTCTGCTAGCGTAACTACTACCCGCTATTGCCATATGATTAAATACGTGACAGATATCTGTTTTTGAGAAACCAGATTGATTGGATAATCTAAAAAGTATAGGTACAATTTCAGTACAAACCCCCACCCTTTCTATTGGTACAGTAAATTGTAATCTATTGGAATTCTCCCAGCCTGATAAACTCATTGTTATACCTCTTATATAATAGGTGTGGGTACTACGCTTTTGGCCACTATATGGTTATAGTCAGAGTTATCTGACAAACTTACAATAAAACAAGTACCACTAGTAGTAATAGGAAGTGTAAAAACACCACTTTGATTATTTGATATACATTGCCCCACTAACCTAAATGATTCACTATCATAGGCGTATATAATAGCTTCTTTAGGCGTACCTTCTAAAGTTACGTCACCGTAAAAATAGTGAGTATTTAAAGTTATTTTAACCGGTGTATTAAATTTGTGCAGTATTGACACAGTATAGTCTGCAATATATATTGCATTAGTACCTACAAGGGGTGTACTCTCAAGTACACCTATACTATAATCTGCTATCCTAATTTCAGTCATAGTTACCCAGAAATAGTTGTAAAACCGAACTCATTTGCCGTTATGAATGTGTCTTTCCAGTCTTCTAAAGAGTCTGGTGTTACATCCTGGATAAAACTTAGCATACTGTATTTAGTTGTAGGTAGTATTGAACCACTGTTAGTTGTATTACTACCACTAACCATAGTAGATGTCAAGTATAAGTCAACGCCCATATCTTTTTTTGCTATTATGTCACTACTTAGTGCCAGTATATTAGTTATACCTGAAGGCACTGATAACATATAAGTATCTGTACTACCTAGACTACTAGAGTAAATATATTTAGAGCCAGCCTCTTCAAGTAGTTGCCATTCAATGTATAACTTAGGTGAGTTAACGTGGTAAGAATCATTATTGGCTTCGTAAGCAGTATAACCTACCCTTATATAAGAATAGTTGGTGTCTACATAATGTAGGTCTATTACAGCCAAAATACTATTATTGTTTTGTTGCCAATCAGGTAAATCAACTAGTTCTTGTAGTGATGCTTTTATATCTCTATTTGCTATATTGCCCTGCTGAGGTATTTTTGTTTTATTATAAGTAAACTTTCTACTTAACAGGTCAGCACTAGAGGTAATTTGCGTAACAGGTGTACCAGACTTTTCAAAAAAAATTAGCTGCTCATTTATATCATCCTCACTAATTATCTCAGTAGGGTTTACTAGTAAGTAAGCATTAGTAATTTTGGCATTTTTAGGTATATTAATATTTGAGAACCTGAACCAGTAGTAACAACTTCTAGTGTTTGTGTCCATATATATTGAAGCTACACTAGGAACCATGACCGATGTATTATTGAATACCCAGTCCGCACCAGAACCATTTCTTACGTAACTACCATCATCTGCACCACTGTATTCATAATAGGTACTATTATAAGTTTGGGTGTTAATAGGGTATACTGTATTAGTAATAATACTAGCATTACTAGTACCAGAGTAAGTTGCTTCAGGAAGGAATTGTTGTGAACTTCCACCAGTTAATACGGGTAAAGTAGAAACGGTACAGTTACCTAAAAATGTATTATTCTTTGTACCTAAAGTGTTTAAAATATACAAATCTTCTATGTATGCAAAGTCATCAGAAGATAAGGAGCTTACATTTTTACCTATTTTAATATTATTGACTAGGTGTGGTGTAGTAGTTATGGTGTTTAAAGAGGTTAAACTTAGTATAGCTACCTCATTTATATGAATATCCAATGTGCCCTGTGTATCACTAAACTTAATTTTAATCTCTATATAGGCCCATTTATTTAATATGAAGCCTTGGTTAAATCCGTAGTTATTGTATATATCATCAGTATACCAATATATACCTGAGGCCATAATAACTATTCTACTTTGTATGTCATTATTATAACAAAAATATATAGTAAACTGGTCAGTTACATCTTTTACACGCACTAATGCAAAACCAATTACAAGTTCATCGTAGGCATCATCCAGATTTTGTTGTATAAAATCATCCTCTGGTTCAGAGTAGGAACATTCCAAGGCTAATACATTACCTCCTCTTCGGCCAAAAGATCCCTCTTTCACATACATACTACAATTAGCAGTGCGCTCTTGCCATTTAAGTGGTAAGTGTAAGTAATTTTTAAAACTATCAAAAAATAAAAGAGACATAAATTATTCCTTCCAAAAATCTTCTGCTTGAATATGTGTCCAGTTCATATTATTATATGAACCTGGTGATACATAAGTAGGGTCATCGAATTTAAAGTGTATATTAGTAGCTGTAGGTGCTTCATAAGCCTTACCTACTATAAGCGCAGTTAGATTATTAGTATCCTTATACAATTTAGGTGTAATATACGCATCCAAAAGCTTAAAATTATTTAATATTCCTGTTATTGTAGCTTTACAGGAAAGTGACCAATGATTAATCCTTTTAACTTTTATATTAGCTTGTAGATCAGTTGAAGGGAAGGTGGTGGCAATTATAGATACCTCTAAATCTCTATGTCTACTAGTAGCTACCCTATCAATTAAGTCATTAAGTGCTTGGTCAAACGTATCATAATTTTTAAGATTAAACACAAATAGTTTCTTGACTTTAATTCTTGAGTTGAGTTTATTAGGATCATTAGAGAAACCTAGCACCTGTACTTTCCAAGTACGTTCTCTATTAACTTTGTATACTTTATTTTCATTGGGCACATAAAAGAAATGATAGTCCTCATCAGAATTTGTAAAAAACATCATTTCTACAAACCTTCTCCAACGCTCACCAAAACGATCTAAATTTATAACTACCTCTAGAGTTTTAGGGTTGACCCAATTCGGTACAGTAGTAAAATTAGCTAAAGGTTTAGCAGTTATCTGAGCACTTATATCACGAGAGTATAATATACCAGTAATAGTAGCTCTTAATATATTAGTAGACCGGTTACCTAGGAGCATAAGGGTATCTAATACCTTATGACTACCTTTTTTAGGCGTGCTATGTATACCAAAAGTTACGAAAGGAGGTGTTGCATCATATACATTACTTGTAATACTTGTGTAGTTAGCTTGTACGTAGTCAGCTGCATTAATGTAAGCAGCAAGGTCGATAACGTTGTCAGCAGCGCCGCCATACCACCCTATGATAAAAGCACTCAAATCAAGTCTCTTTATGGTGTATAGATATGCAGGTAAATCAACAAAGCTGGATTTTAGACAGTTGTAATTAACAACAGCCCTTAAATCCTTATGTTCAAATAAAGATATTGATATAATTCTCTTTATATTAATAGTTTTTGGCACTATCTCAGCTAATAAGTCTAGATACTTACCTGTAGCTACTATGTAAGCTAGAAAAGAAGCTGAGCCTATGGATGTTATATACGCAGCTATATCTCTTGTAGAAAAACCTTGTATATTAGCGGGTAAATCAAAAAACATATCCTGTGCCTTCATACCATATACATAAGCTGGAAGGTCTCTAGGACGTACTGCACGTATACTTGAAGGCAAGTCATATGGTTGATAACCGACAATAGTTATAGCGTTTAAATCTGCCTTTGCATAACCATGTAAAGTGGCTTGTAAGTCTACTGGCGCAACACAGGCTAAATACGCGGATAAATTTTTAGATACTCTAAAGTAACCAGAGAAAATAGTAGCTTGTAAATCTGCCGTTGAAAATGCACCAATCATTGCAGCTAAATCACTTATATGCCAACTAGTTATATAAGAATTTAAATTTTTATTACTTTTAATTGTAACCTTACCAAAAGTAGCTGCCAAATCTAGATTACCTTTGAATAACGTACCTGATATGCTCGCTGTAATATCTCTTGTTTCAATTATGTTAAAGAATGCGTGTAAGTCTACAGCTGGAATAGTCTGTACTACAGATAATATATCCGCATAACTATGTCGTAGAGCTTTGATTCCTGCGGGTAAATCAAAAAATATATCGGTATCACCAATAATGTCCGCGTATAAATCTGTATAGCTACTATACCATAGTTTACCTGTGGTTATAAATGCACCTAAGTCTCTAATACCTCCAAAAAGACAAGGTAACTCTAATACTTGTACACCTGTATCGCTATAACCAACAACAACTTGTCTGCAGCTTTTGACATATGTGTAAGTAGAATCTTGAAACAATGGCCAAACTTCTAAAGAAGCCTCTAAGTCTGCTGTACCATGTTCATAAAACTGCATGATTTCAATATAAGCCTGTAAATCACTAGTACTATACGCGGCGGCTAAGAAATCAATATTTACAAAATCAGGAGGTGTGTATCCCTCCTCAGTAAAATCAAATAGTACGTTTTTCCCTTTGGGAGGGCGATAACTAACCATTAACTTTACCTTTGTAGTTAAGTAAGTTTTTAATAATATATTTATAAATGTTCATCTAATATGAAACCTCGTTTACTTAAATTAAATATTAAAAACTATAATAACTAGTCAGTTTCTGCTATATCCCACCATACTTTTATTCTTGTATCCAGTTGGGTTATATTACCCGCTGGTATATTAGATCGTATAAAAAATGGTTTACTTTTTTGTGGTTGAATATCTGTAATCTGTATAGCAGGGGCCATATAAATACCAACAACAGTTGGTGTAGAAGTAGCATCAAAATTCCATAAGGTTACCCTTGCTTGAGTATATTTACTTTTAGTTAAAAAATAACCGTCTTTATCCACCTCCTTCCATGGTAATAAAGTACTGTTTGTTGCCCAAAGACTCTCTTCAGGTCTAGGTATTAATTTAGGGAGTGTTATATCACTCTGTTGGAATTCTATATCAAACGTAAATAATCTCGGTGTATATGTTTCCATATACGCACTTGTTGTAAAATAGTCTGTATAAAACTTAGTCCAAACAATGGCTTTAGTTGCTAAAGAAACATAACGCATACGCTTTAAAAGTGTAGAATATACAACTACACCGAATTTGCCACCACTTAACTTATCATCACTAGCAAAATTTTTTATATTCATAGTTAAATTACCATATTTATCATAATGACTAACTTCCTGGGAAACACCAAAACTTAAGGTGTAAAAACCTCCAACTGTGTCTGAGGATATTACTTTTATGGATGATGTTATAGGTATCATAACTATTAACTCGCCAGAACTACTATAATTTTTTATGGCTTTAGTGTTATCTAGCTCGGCATGGTCTACAACCCAACACCCACCATCTTCGTCAGCGCACACCGCTAGGGGTTCTAATATATTTACCACAGTTTCGGTTTCTGCTAAATTATTTAGATGTACCAATGCCTTTGTTACATTACTTATATACCAAACACTGTTAGTATTAAAATCTGTTGCTAACCCACAAAGGCCGTCCACGATAACTTCAGATATAAGTATACAGGCACTATTAAAATGCTTTAGAAGTTTGTTTACAGCATCGTAGGACCAGAAGCCACCAGAAACATCAAAGTCACAGAAGTCTGTAGTACCAAAATAAGCTGTATTCGTTGCAAAAGCTTTACTTACAACCAATTCACCACCAAAATTAAATATAAAAACATTAGAATTGGCAGATTGAGCTATATGCGCGGATATAGATAGTTGGTAGCCTGTGCGCCTGGAAATTGCCGAGCCATACGTATATACCGTTGATGTGTTTGAAATGGTCAGGGGTATAAAAGAAGTAGCTGCAGTATTATTATTATACTCTACTCTAAAATATGTTGAGTATGAATTTGCTCTAGCAAGCCAGAAAACATGATCTACCGGTAATGGTGACATATCACTACTTCTAACTTCTATAATACCATCCTGTATATCTTTATACTTACTGACATTAGTAGTGCCAATGTTAGATAATACAGGTATTCTCAAATAACTTGCTTTATTAGCGTCAGGCAGTGCGAATATAGGAGTAGTATAGTTACCTGTAATGTGTGTTAAATTTGCTATACTATTATTTAGTGTTTGTGGTAAGTTATACCCAAAAACAGCGTGTATATCCGTAATACCTGTGAGTATTAGTACAGATTCATCACCATGTGCGTCTAATGGTTCTAGCACTACCATTTTGTTAACTATACCAGTTTTTGTAGGTATATTAACAGGTAGTGTATCTAATTCATCGGTCGATAAGTTGTATCTATATATTTTACCGTTATACTGTGCAGACTGGAAATATAAATTATCATTATAGAAACAAAAAGCCATATCCATATTTTGCGCCATGATTCTATTACCGAAGTTAAAAAAAGAGCTATACCAAGTATCAGTTAATACATCATACATTTCAATATAAAAATTATTGTTTTGGATACTTTCAGCGTGTAGAACATATATACGATCTCGTATATCATCATAAACTAAGTGATTAACATTAGCTCCTAAACTTGAGAGGAAGAAGTTATTACTAACTGGTGTTAATGCTGCTGTAGCTTCATTTAGTTTATATAACTGTCTAGCAGCATCACCTTGATAAACACCATGGCATTTTATCCAAATGTTACCTTTAAAATCACCTACCATAAAGTAGTAATAGGTAGAAGTGAACGTGATAGTAAATGTTTTAAATACCGATAAATTTGCTAAACTTCCTGTCATGCTATGTTTTAAAATAGTTCTAGTCGCGCCGGACTCGGAGATAACACCTAAAAAATACACGGCAGTATCAGAGCAACCCATGGAAAATGTGTCTGTATCCCATAAAGCACTCACAAGGGCGCCTCTAAACGTCCAAGTATTTAACTGTACATCATAACACCAAAGGTTAATAGGAGATCCTTTAGAAGTAATACCTGGCCAGAAAGCGACATATAACTTTTTATGAACTTTATCATAAGCGGTACATCTTACAACACCAAAAGGTGACTTAGGGAATGTACTATCAACTACTGGGAGAATACCAATATAAGTCTCACTTAAATGTTCATATACTGTAGGTTTAGATAAAACCAGCACTGCTCCATCGGATGTATTAGAGACTTTGGTATTATTATGTGTTCCTCTAGACCAACTATTTTTTATAATGTCACCCTCAGAGAGGTTATAAAATGGGCCGTTACTTTCTGCAGCTATATCAACATAAAAATCCCCTTGTTGCCCTGTATAATCTACACATACATAAGCGTTGGCTGGCTTATCACCTGAGGTATCGTTATAGATATCAATAGCTTGAACTTCACCAACAACACCTTCTGGAGTGTCCTCTATAAAGGTATCCGTAAGACTACCATCTGCGCCAAAAGCTACAATGTTGTCATTATTCAGAACCTGTAATTCATGTAGGAGCATATTAGTACCACTTACAACACATCGAATATATCTTGGTGCACTAGGATTAGGTACTGTACCGACATAAGAAACTGCTGATACTGTTTTTGAACATACACTAAAAACATCAGAAGCAGCACTTTTAGAATAAAATGTTACATTGGCCAGCTTAGTTAGATCATTCGTATATAATAAAATACTATCTACCTTTAATTTATAACCTAAGTCAATATCAAGGTATAATACCTCTGTGTCTACTAGTTGTACACCTAGTGTGTATACGTTATTATCTATAAGTGAGTCTAATTCTGGAATAGTTAGTGCACGGTTACCTGTACCGCTAGTAGTATTAGAGGTAAATGAACTATTCCTTATCATATTATATTTTGACATGTAATCACCTAAACAGTTGTTAACCAATCTACTACTATCTGAGCGTTACTGCCCGTAGATCGAAGTTTTTTATTCTTTATTGTTCTGACATATACAATTTCAATAGCCTGACTAGGTACTTGTTCAAATACCAATGGAAGACTTTCTGAACCTGGGCCATAAAAATTTATATTATCTTTAGACAATTCTATAAAATTTTCTGGTGTATACAAATATTCACCCTCAATATCCTGTTTGTTTACTAAGAAGTCTTCCTTACAGTAATTATACACTTTTATATTTTCAAAGACAAAGGCACTTTGATCATTGTACACTTGGGCCGTTTGTGTTATCCCTCCTCCAAGTTTGAAGAAAGAGATCTTAGTATCAGAGACATCCCAAGTAGAGGTACTACTCAAAGTAACGACACCATTTATAAATAATTTCATAGTGTGATTCCCCGAAATATCCTTACCATCATTACTCCATACAAGGCCAATGTGTACTATTTTATTTCTACCTATAAAAGTATGAGCTGGTAGGTCCTCTGTGCTAAATAAACTCTGCTTCCTTATATTGCCAGCGAAAACCTCAAACCAATTTCCTGGTTTTATTCTAAGTGATACAATATCGTTAGTATTACTACTTAAAGTAAATAACGTAGCTGCATGTATTTCACCAAAAGCATCTCTACCCAGTGTGTCAACTCCCATTTTAACCCAAAATTCAATTGATCCTCTATCTAAATTAATGTTAGATAAAGGCATCATTAAATAGTCATTATAAGTTAAGCAGAGGCCATTAGCATATTTGACAGGGGTATCGAAAACATTTCTTAATATAGCAAAATTATCTACAAACATTACTAACTTCTTTCCAGTACCTCTATATTGAAAGTACAATGTAGTTATATTTCTTTTATTGCCTTGCAAATTAAGAATAGTCTCTAAGAATTCAGTAGAACCACTAACTTTTGTAGGGTAGACACCACTGTAATTGTAAAAATTTAACTTAACATTATTCCAGCCAGTAATAAGGGGAATATCTGATACATTCCAAGTGTAATAAAAGTCATTAGAATTACTATCTACAGAACCTAATAGAACTTTACCATAAGTGGTATCAAAATTATCTATATTATCAATATATAGATAGAAATGGAAAGCATCGGAAATAGACCATAGTAAATCTTGGCCAAAATGGTCTGCCTCAGATAGTTGTAGGGTGTCAACATCTGAAGATGCTGGATAATCTACACGTAGGGAGCGTCTTCCTATCTTAGTATTAATACTGTCATTCGACAAAGTGGAGATATCAGAGAGCCACCACCACCAATATTCTGTTGGCACATATTTACCGTCGCCGTATACTTCTATTTTATCTAAATAATCAGGACTACTCATATCATCTAGGAAGTTGTACGCGTAGTTTGTTGCTGTATCCCTTATAACAGATACCCATCTAGTTAAGTCATATAAACGGTAAATCTTTATGTTTCTTACACCCCAAGTATTTTCTGTATCAATATTTTGTCTTGTATATACATTAAAATAACCATCGTACTCTGTAAAAAATTCATGGCTTTGTTTTTGCCATAAGGTACCATAAACATTAGCAAAAACTATAATTGTTTCACTACCTTCTAATTCTATACTTATTTCTTCCACATTTTGTGGGTAATACGCCTCCCAGTCAATATAATGATGTCCTTGCGCTAAAAACAAAGAGGTTACTAATAAATATTCCACAGAGTACTTTAAGTCGCCAGAATTAAAGTCACTCTCATACTCTGTTGTGTAGTCCTGCCCTCTTGTGAATGGTGCTCTACTTGGATCAGAAGTTACGCTATCAGAGTAGCTTATAAATTCACTAGAGTTATCCCATAAAGTATTGTTGACATGCTCAAGCAATTTAGAGCCTTGTTGAAAAGAGTTATATAGTTTAACATCTACCACATTAAATTTATCTCTAAGGTCCACACATACGATGGGGAAGTCCTCGCTACTTATATAAGGCACATTAGTTTTTGCAAATATTTCTATTTCCCGTAGAAAGCCTAACTTAGCATTTAAGTAAGTAGAGTTATATATATCAGTGGGGACATCTATAGTTTCAAAAGAAGTAATTTCGAGTAATGCCCTCCTTGCCTTGACATAGTTAAACTCGTGTGTTTGAGTAGCAGCATTAGTTATATTAGCTGCCGTATAAACTAAGGTCCATACCCTAGAGCTACCTGAAATAGTGTTATCAAGACTTAATTTATATGACTTATTATACCCAAGAGGTATATTAGGGGAATAGCCATTATGTATAGTAAAAGACCCTATGTAGTACTCATCATCAAATTCAATATAAAGTTTTGGTGAGGTGCCTTCTTCATAGGCCCAGCAGTAATCTACTCCATAGTTTGAGGAATAACCATCTACTGCCTTACTGGGTAAATTTTCACCGTAAAAAGTTGTACCCGATACTGTTGTGTTTAAAGCCACATTTTTTAAAGGTGTGTACTGTGTTAGTGTAGAGTTAAGTGGTAACCACTTGTTATTAAAACCACCATCTTTACAAAATACAGTAGTTATATCCGTATAAACACCCAGTTTTTCAATTGATTTGATAATATTATCTGAACAATCAACTTGAATACCTAGCCATCTACAGTCCATATAATCAGAGTCAAATACTGCATTATCTATTGAACCACTACTATTGGAGTATTGTGTTTTAAGTTGTAATGACACATCAAATAGGTTACCAATACCATAGTGTCTCACTATAGATAAACTATGACGACTAATTAAATCAATAACAAACGCTATAAATAAGTCTTCCCTTGTGGCCTCTATAATTGAGTTTAAAGAGTAATTATTATTATTTACCCCAGATAGTATATTTAACGTTAACTCATTACCTGTGGATATAAAGAATATTTTGTCAATAGGTACTACATCATAAAGCTCCAAACCTAACCACGTTCCTGGCGCCAACATAGGTCTATAATTAAAACTTATATTATATACCCTAACGGTCCACAATGTTGAAGAACCTCTGAAGTAAAATGAGGTTAAACTATTTGAAGAGGTTAAAGTAAAAGTGGTTATATAAATATGGTTACCTAGATATAAAGATATAGTGTTTCCTGCTTTTCTTAAACATATTTTGTTTTTTTGTAGCATATTAAAGTAACACCCTAAAGTATTATTTGTATATAATATGGTGGAACCCTCTACGATGTTCAGTACATGTACTGTACCATCACATGAAGCTATACCTGCTCCGGCAACACAAGTCCATTCTAAATAAAATACTATTTCTGCACCACTATAAAACTCAAATTTCGCGTATGATAAAGGGTAAATATATGAGGGGTGGTTCGGGTCAAAATAGTAGTCAAATAAAAACTCAAAGTTATCTGAGTTATTAAATCTATATGTACTCAGATTAATATCACCAGTCTTACCGTTTATTAAAAGGTATTCATTATTTACAACAAAAGCTTCTGGGGACTTAGTACCAAAAACGGAAAATTCATCCCAGGTGCCTTCTGCAAAAGAATCTTTGAATGTATAATAATTTGGTATGTTAGTACCATTAGAGACTATGTAATTAAGAGAAGTATTTGGTATAGTATCAGGTAATAAAATTTTTCTTATATCTACACGTTCTCCAAGATATGAAACTATGATATCACTCAGTACACTAACTCTATCTGCTGATAATATTTGTATACGCCAGTACTTACTTGATACAGGCACGATATCTGCAGAAAATTTATATCTATGGAGGTAAGCCTCATTTGAGAAATCTACTGGTATACCTGAGCTTAAGGTACCATAAGTAAACCAATCAAAGGTATTGTATGAATAATAAGCTGTTTTACCCTCAATAGCGTTAGCTAAACCATAACTAAAACAACTTGTAGCACATTGTCCTCTACTGTAAGTAATAGGGTAGTCATCGCTTTTATACAAGAAGCATGTAGGGCCTAACTCAGGATCTTTAAGAGTATCAAAAGAATTTAAAGTATTCCAAAAAATAATATTTTTACTGCTGATTAAATCTCTAGGTATATCTACGGTAAGATCAAAAGACTTGTTGTATATATTAGTGATTACAACTTCCTTGCTATCACTTATTATACCATTTTTTGCTTCGTCTATTAACACTAAGGAGTCTTCTGTGTAAGCTTGTTCTGTAGTTGAAACAGCTATCTCACGCATATTAAAAGCCGTCTGTGATTCGAAAGACACCCTAAAGTATCTAGGTGTACCTCCTACAAATGCGGCTGTAGTGGTTTCATCTACAGTTTTAAACCCAGTGGTACGCCATTTATCCTTATAATCCGAAAAATGTAATATAGTATTGTCAACCATAGATACATCATTAGGTACTCTAGAGTAAACTTCCATCTCGGTTACTTTAGTACTATTATGTCTATCACAATATATTCTAAACCCTTTACATGGTATTGGTTCAAACTCATGAGCCAATATACTCCAGTCAACAAAGTAAGTAGATATATGATCTTGGCATATTTCAGGATTATCATAGTCTTGACTATATAAGTTAGTTGTTGCAGGATTCTTAAATAAATACCTATCTATGTTATCATTATCCCCCTTGGTGTACTTAACACCATTTAAATATATAAAGTTGTATTCAGGTACTAAATTATATGCCACATTATCTGCGTCACCTGAGTAGTGATAAGACCCACCATACGTAGATAAAGCAATATTTCTAAAATTATTTTCTTCTTTAAAATATATTATACTTTTATATACATCGAAAAGGTGCTCAGCTGGGAATAGTAATGTAAAAGCTATTGGATCAGTAGTGTAATTCATAGAACCACTAGTAGGTTTTTTTATACCACAGTATTCTGTTAGGCCATTACACACTGTACTATATGGCCATTCGAAATCTCCATTAACATAAAAATAAGCGTGCTCACCAAAAGTAGCTATACCATTATCCTGAGTGTATACATCACCCTCTTTTCCGTTATCAGCAGTGATAATTAAATCATCTAAACATTCCTTGCCATAGTATATATTATTATGTGTATCATACCAAGTACCACCATAAGCTGTAAGATATACACCAGCATGATTATGAGTTTCATTAAATAGATCTACATTCCATGTAACATCTAGACAAGATGCTAAATTAAATTCGTAGTAACCCTCTAGTTCTTCACCTGATACTATAAACTCGGAAACATTTAACCGGTAGCCCAAGTCAATATCCAATATAGTATTATTTTGTTTAAGGTCACCTCTAGCATATATTGCAAAACCTCCGACACCATAAGAATAGGATGTTGCATTTTCCACGATAGTAGTAACTTCACCATTTACTTGTATAAAAGTAGCGTCTGGTAAACCAGTAGCTGTCTGCCCTACATAAAGGTTTGCATTATATATACCCAATATGTCACCTTTGTTTACTAACACGTCGTAGTCCACTCTAGAAACTATAGGACGCATAGTATACAATGTAGCATCCTCAGTAGTAGGTAAAGGTATTGAGTAAACTACTCTAAATGTACCATCATTACGTGGACGTAAAATTTTTAAGGCTGCTCCTGGGTAGAGCAAACCATACACCCAAAAGTGTTTTAATTTACCGTTGTTATCTATACGTTTTGATAAATCAATAATAGTTTTGCCTGTATTATCGAAAGAAGTATAACCTGTAACATCATCTAATTCAGATATTAATTTGGATGTTCCTATTTCATTAAAGTCACGTCTACCTCCTTCAACAGAATACTGTGACGGGTTGTGTATGTAAGCTATATCATTATCTCCATCCACTAGCGCGTTTATTTCAAATGTCTGTAGAAGCCTTGTACTAGCATAATCAAACCCAGTGGCTGGATCTGTACCTGATACACATGTGTATATAGGTTCCATACGGTCATTGAAGAATCCCAATTCTTCAGCTGCCTTAGAGTAACTAATCACTACACTACTATTATTACGGTTAGTGCCACTGGATATTCTTATAACTTCCTTATCCGTGTAGTCTACTTGTGCAAAAGAATAGCCACCTATGTTAACAGTACTTATACTATTACCTAATACTTTGGCAATGTCATTACCTGACATTAGAATATTTTCGCCAAGTTCAATATGTTCTATACCGTAGTCGTCTATATCAATTAAAAGTTCGCTGCTTTCACCTGCTACTAACGTGTAGTTTGCTTTTTTTACTGTTGCTTCACAGTAGGCACGATTACCCGCACCAGGGCACGGATGTGAGTAATACTGATAATAAGAACAATTAGTGTTTATACACATCCAAAAATCTTCTGAGGTGATACGTAAAGATTTTAAAAAAAACTTATCCCCAGTATGGCCGTCAATGAACGGATAAAATCTAAGGTTATTAATGTCACCCTGCCACCACTTATAAGGGCCTAAATTTAATTTATAGTATTCCCATGTACCTACACCTGTTATATCAAACTCTATAGTGCGATCATCAGCCCAAGCGACGTCATCAGTCCTGAGCCACATTATCTTACCCTTGGTTAATCCTTTTACTGTTCTAGTTGGGTTTTCATCAATAACTTTTAATATAAATTCTATAAAGAAATATTCTTCTGCATTTACTGATAAGAACACTTCTGTCCGACTAATATGACAGTCTGGTAAGTAAGCAGAACCAAACAAAATATTATTCCAACAACCGTACATATAAATATTATTGTATATAGTCCACCCGTCAACATTACCGTTGTTAGAGAAATCTGTGAAATATCCGTTAGTAGAATCATAACGACATAATTCAGAGTTACTGATTGACTTGGCGTCTCTTAGAAAATTATGCTTCATGTTGTTTAACGAACGGACATACAGATATTATATCTTTGTAACAATTACCTGCATTGTCTACGCCATCACATATATTACAATACTCTAAACCATTATCTGGATTAATACTCGCAGGATTTATCACATTTTTAAAAACATGAATCTTTCTAAAACGTCTAATATCGGCATGAATACTTTCACGTCGCTTCTGTTCTAACTCTTTAAAAGAATATTTAAACTTAGCAGAACAACTAATACACTTATAAACTAATGGGATGTCTTTAGCTGTATCACATATGTCAGATATTTTATCATTAACATAGTCAACTTTTAGAAGATACTCACTTATAGATGTGTCATAGTCAAACTCTACCACACCTTTACATTTATCACAAATTATATTAAACATTATAACCTCATTATAGTGATGATAGCCTGTCTGCTATAGTGTCTGCAGGATTGGCCATTCGTGTCAATACATCAGACAAACCGTAAGAGTAAAGGTCAAATATATCTCTTTCATGTACAAAACCATATATACCTGATATCCTTCCCCATTTATAAGCAAAGATAGTAACAATCTGCCTAAGACCTCCACCACCACAATTAAAGAAGTCTTTAAAACTATTATTATCCCAGGTCCAATTATGTCCTTCTGGGTAATATAGTTGTTTTGGAGGGACTGCTCTTAATGGTACCATAGTAGTATTCTTAAATCTACAAGTCCACTCAGGAAAAGATGTTACTCCTGTATTACTCAAGGTTTCTTTAAACACCTCTCTAGCAATGGATACATATGAGATCTCCTCTGTACCAGCTAAAGCTATTTCATCATATAACTCCTTCTGCTTGGTTTCAAAATCAAGGTAAGACCCATAAAGATTCTCAGCGTCCTGCTGAACTTTTCCACAAATCCTAGACTGAGTTTTTCCTACAGAGGTGAATTCACCCTCACTACCAGACATACCAACCATACCAAAAGCATTGTCATATTGATAAGTAGTGGATAATTCAGTTGTGCTAGGGTACAGTAAAGATCCTTGGTTTTCTCTACCATGAATTGGAAAAGTTCCATATCCTCCAACAGATATATTAAATTTTCTTTCGTGTACTTGTATAGTTTCTTCCTGAGCTATATAAAAAACCTTCTTAAATTTTATTGCCCCAATAAATATATAATGCTGAAACTCAATGTCATCATTTGTGAAATTAATCATGTCTAAAGAGTAGTTAAAGGTAACACTGAAACTAGAACTTAACTCAGCCATATAGTCCTGTGTTAAATTTGTTATTTTATATTCTTTACTAAACTGTACTAATTCTTCTTCTATATCCGAAGATACAAAGTCAAATGTTTCTACATCTTTAAAAACTACGTCATCTACCGAACGTTTTAGCACTACCTCAGGTATATGAAAATAATTTGTTATTGTAGATTCTTCCTCAGAATTTGGCTCTATTATCTCCCTACCTTTCAAAAAAGATATATCAACTTGGCCTATATTAACTGGAGTTTCAAACTTAAATATAATAGTAACTGTACCACTAGTAAAAAAGTACTTCATGTCAAAAGAGTCACTGGCTGGATAAAATTCTGAAACGTTTATGGTAGAGTAATTAGAGTCGTCTGCAGAAGGTCTTGACAATTTAACCTCATAAGGCAGTTCAATGGGTGCCATATCCTTTGGTAGATATTTTACCATACTAGGGTTTACCATTGTGTAAAGACCCCTATTAAAGTACATATCATATTGTTCTCCATCTTTATAAATAGATACCATCCTCTTACCATCTTTTGCATTATCTTTAGCTAGTTCTTCAGTCTCTACTATTTCTGCTTCCTCGGTATATAAAATAAAACCACCAGTTATAGCAGATATGGCCATTACTTCTAGATCAGCCTCACTTGTTACAGAATTTAACCAATATACAGCAGAACACACTTCATAAAAATCCATATGTTTTTTAATATCATCTAAACTTAATGAGTCAAAAGCAACACCCTCCTCAATTTCAGATACATCTTTTATTAGCTCTAATTTTGTATTAAGTAAACGTACTGGTCCATTATCAAGCCTAACTATAAAGTACGTAGGAAGGGGTGTTTCTGGGTCATATATGGAGGGTTCCCAGGTTATCTTATGAAAACCTTCATCAGGTATTCTTCTAAATTCATCAATACGAAAATCATAGGTGTAATTAGTATAGCTTATATCTAAAAAACTTAAATATTTAGAATGAATTTCACTTGTATCACAAATGGCAAAGTCTAGATCCATAAGTGATGTACGTATATCTATAAGTTCACGTTCTAATGGTTTCCATTTCTCCCTCCATGCCCATTGAATCGCTGTATCTGCCTCTGGGGAATCTTTATATGTCAGCCAGGCTGTTATAGGTCTTGGGGTGTCCGTACCTGAGAAGTATGCCTTCCTAGGAGATGGGTACACCATACCAGTAGTCGTACTATGAGCTATAAATATTTCTGAAAATCTATAACGTTTTAGTGAAGAATCCGTACCATCACCCTTTAGTAATCGTTCATTTATAGAAGTATTATCAACATTTCTAGCAGAAAGCATACCAAACTGGTGTACATATGTAGCCGCTATATCTCCCTCATTAAAGTAATTATTCCAAGGGAATTCAGTAAAGTCACTACTTAAAGCCATGTCAGAAAAAGCTTCATACATGGGCATCCATTTTTTGTCTTTTGCTATGCCTCCACCATCTGTTACATAATAGTAGTGTAAAGCAGCAGTAGATCTAAAACTATGTAGATAAGGTCTATTTTTATTACCAAATTGTGGGCCTATACCTCCATTCTGTGTCATATAATAAAGAGCTTCTCCAGTTACACCAGCACGTATTCTTGCAAACCCACCAAACCACGGAGTAGAAATCATATCATTATTATGATAAACATAGTCACAACCACAAGCCCATACAGTAGCATGTGTATCAACTGTATATCCAAAATGTTTTGTAGGGCCTAACATACGTAAATCTTCCGAGCCGTGATCTGTGGCACTGAAGTCAGGTCTACCTACATCGTTCAACCAAAACTCCATAAGACCTTCGTCATTTTCATAATTACCACTTCTTAGCATATAAGTAGCATATGGGTCACAACTAGTATAAGGGTACCACATAAGGGATGGTCTGCGTGAAACACTACCAAAGCTATGATCGCCACATCTAGGGCTAGATCCACCTATACCGGTTTCTAGCTTTACTGTACCAATATGTGCTACAAAACAGTAACCTGTAGGTAGAAGTAATGTCTCTTGATAATTAGCTTTCCATGAGTACATTATCTCGACATCACTACAGAAAGGTTTTTTAGCCCAAATAATTAAGTCTGACTTAGCTTGGCCCTTTATGCGTTGTGTAATGCTCCCTGAAAAAATAACAGACGCTATAATAGGGGAAGTGGGTAAATTTTCAATCGTATAGTTACCACTATTCAGTTCACCGTCAGTCAAACTAGCTAAAGACCTTATAAGTGTTACATCTTCCTCTGGCCAGCCATCCCTTATTTCGGTATAATCTCCGCTAGGTTCTTTATCAAAGCTCCAACGTTCATAGACATATAAACCGTTTTCAAAGTCTATTACTGGGTTGTATAGTCTTACATATTTGTCCGCATCCTTAGGCTTTAATAGTATTTGGTTAACTTCCAATCTTGTAGAACAGTACTCTAATACTTCCATTTCTATAGATATATCTTCCTCTAAAGCATTTTTGCCTGTTAAAAATACTTTTAGTGGTACAGGGTTACCAGCTTCGTCAACTTCACCTGTATCCCATTTACGTATAACAGAGTGTAGTTTGTAATCATCCTGTATAACAAGAAGCACATAGCCAGCATTACCTAAAAATAACATCTTGCTAGCTGTAGCAGATTCACAAGTACTATCAATAAAAAACCTATCCATAACTTTGATTTTATACATACGATATCCAAGAAAATACGTAGGATTTTCATCAGACATTAATGTACCACCTGCAGCAACTACTACCTTTGTGTCAATATAAGTATGTACAGGCAAAGCACCATTAACACTGTCTCTACTCTTAAATGGTATAAATTTATAACTTATCTTTGGTGAGTATAATGGGAAGGTTATCGTGTGCTCATACTTAACTATACCCGAAACTTCTTGCTCAGGGGTGGTTGCTTCAAAGGAAGTTTGTGCTATAACCCCACCACAGAATACCTTTTTTACATGTATGGTAGAAAATGTATATATTTCAGAGCTTGTATCAAAAACTAATATCTTATTATCGCCAAAGAATGTCTTTACACCTATAGCAAATGCACCACTATTCCCTGGCCACTCATTATAGTACATCTTATCTGGTGCTACTTCGTCAAGTAATTTAAAATAGCATTTCAGTTGTGTATGTCTATCTTTAAAACGTTGCTCTGCATAATCAGCATCTATACCCACCCCTAGGGCAAACTCCCTGAAAGAGTACATATTTTTAAATCTTGCTATATCATTAAAGGGGAAATCAAAGTTGGGGTCACTAATATTTATAGCAAATAAGTTAGAATTATATCCAAAATAATCACCAATAATTAGTAAAGAGGTATGGTCAGAATAAGGCGTCTCAAAAACAAAATTATTAATACCTCCAACATCTGAAGTGTAGTCTGGTGATATATCAAATACAGACCTAATTATAGGTTCAAATAGTATGTCATTAAGCTCTTTTATAAGTGTGGCAAAAGTAGGAACTAGGCTATCAGAACTTGTACCTTTAGTAAGTAAAGTTTGGGTCCTACTTATAGAAAAACAAATGAAATCAGATATTTCAGTTTTTATTGTTTTCATAGTGTAATCAACTATAACATTAGGCCCAGCGTATTGTACTTCAGGAGTAGAACCTTCATGTGCGAATATAAATGCCTCAGGTCCAAAGTAGTTCAAATATTCTTCAGGGTCCCAAGTTTCTTTTTTTATATTGTAACGTATCTCTAAAATCTGCTCCGCCATCACCTTATCACCGCCGCGCATGTAAACAGAACTTAAATAAGGCATAAAACCAGAACTAGCTAGATTTCCTGTGTACTTGGGGCAGTCAGGCATAGCACCATTACATGGTGGACGCATGTCCACATTATTTTCATCAGCAAAGAAATCAGCGAATGGTTGTACAAGAGGAGAAGTATTGGTGCACTTGAATTCTGGTGCCTTAACACTAAGCTTACCTGTCAAAGTATCTTGTTCTAAAGTAAAGGCGTATTTCTCACTGTTCCACCACTTGCACCTACCTAAAAGTGCACGTTTGTTCAGTACATCATATTTCATAGGTATATGTGACCCTGTAGGAAATCCTGGTTGTGTTGTTGTACCTTCAACAGTTACTCCTGGTATTGTACATACATCCTGTATAGGGGCTGTACCAAACCCAAGATGATGTGGTGAAAAACCAGCACATGTAACTTGTGTTCCTCCTGTAAGAGGATTATCCCCCTCTAAATTGCAATTGCCCTCATTATATCCTGTAATATTTGAGTAGTCTAGAGGTGTAGGGTTACCTTCTTCATCTAGTAATACACTTGGTGGAGTTACCCATTTAGGACAATTAGGTGACATAGCTACATGTCTATAAGGATCAGGTAAAACACACCTAGCTTTTATATCTGCATCTGTTGGAGGTGCGTCTGTGCTTACTGCATATTTTGTGCAGGAAAACCTCGCGGTTCCTACATAGTTACAGAAAGGGTATAAGTCTCCCCTTTGGATAAAAGATGTCTCAACACCATTAACAATGGTAACGACTTCTTCTTCGTAAGTACAGATAGTATTTGTATTGTCCCAGTATATACACTGAACTGGTTCTTTTTCTATCCAATATTGACATCTATTAGTAGGTCTTGGGTTTCTTGTATAAGCCATTAGTTATCAACACCTATTAGAAAATTGTTTGGCATTTTTATCTCCCTATTAAAGTTAAAAAAGTGTGGTTAGAGTTAATGTAATAGGCATTACCTCAACCCCCGTCAGGGCTGTCCCACAGATGTTAGGCTGTATTATTTAACTATAATCAAAAAAAGTTCTATAGTTACAGGTACTTGCTCCTGTTTCTGAACTACCTAATTTTATATTAAACCATACAGGGTCAGCTACTAAAAATTTATTTCCTACCGCTTGTGAGTCATCTGCAGTAGCGACAACCATTAAATTAGCTTTAGTTGAATATAAGTACGTTGGTGCTATGTCACTGTCTATGTCTCCTGGGACAATTCCTGGGTACCATTCTACACCAGTTTCAGTACCTGTACCAGCATTATTACCAGGACCGGCTGTACCAAATCTAAACATAGTATCATTATTACCTGCATAATGATGTTGAAAAGAACCATGACTCTGTAAACCAAACTTAACCGAACTTAACTGATAAGCTCCGGACTCAATTTCAAAGGTTACGCATCTTACAGTTGACTCAGTAGAAACAGTAACATTACCAAAATTAACACTGGCTATATTATAACTATATGGTTTTGGCCCCTGACACATGACATAAAACTCATCACGTATACCTAAGTAGTCTGAACCACTTGTAGGTAAAAATTCTACTGCTAGTCCTCTAGTACCTAAAGATATATTTGTACCTGACGCTGGGGTTACAACACCCGCTGCCATATCACCTTTTGAGGAACTGTAGGACATCAAAGCACTTCCAGGTATATCGGTAACATTTGTACCACTTGTGTAGTCAGGTTTATAACAAGGTATTGTCCAATATCCTGCCGCAAATACGGCATCTGTGAACTTAACCATTAAACCTCTTGTACCTATATTATACCAATTTCCTGGGTATAATAATTCTGTAGAAACACTAGAGTCATCCACAGAAGGAGACGCAGTCCAAGTCATAGTAGGTACATTTCCTGAACCACCAGCTAAGGTAGTACCGTTAGTTACATCCACAGTAACAGTATATGTAGTGTCAGCGCTGTAATTATACACGCCACCAGTAGTCATAACACCATCGTATGTTATACTTTTAACTGGGGTACCTATACCTCTAGGGGCGTCATTATCATTAGTAATTACAATTTTGTAAACTTCAGGCTCCATGCCTTTAAAATCACCTGTTATATTCAAAGTACCTGCAAAGTTATTTGTACCTGCAGTACCACCTACTTCAGATACTGTAGCGAATCCCAATACAGCATGAGCACTCTCAGCACCTATTGTTGTAACCGCCACAGAGGAGGCAACCCCAAGGGTACCAGAGTATATTTTAAATCTATTACCTTGACCAGGTGTGTTAGTCCATACACATTGTGCATCATCCCACCTGTCGTCATTCTTACCTAAATTACGCATCTTTTCTGTTATATCTTTTGCAACAAATCTAGGGTCTAGGTCTGTACCTTCATACAAAGTTATGTACGGGCCTGGATCTCCGTCTATACTTAGATAAAGTTTATTTGTAGTAGGTCCAATAGTAAAAGTATCACTTACACTAGAAGTACCTATAGAGTAGCCTCTTTTTCCAACACAACCTGCGTTTCTACCTTCTCCAATAGTACCTGTAGACGCTGGGTCGTATTGAACCCATCTCGTTATAGCAGCACACATATATCAATCCTCCTATTTTTATATCTTTAGGTGTACACTAGCATAACACCTTCTTCTCAATTTATTATTCTTACTGTGGTGCATTTTCCAGAGAGAATGTAAAAGTCTTAGCAGGTAAAATATTACCAGAAAAATCTTTAACCCCTGAGATCGTCACGCTATATGTCTTACCATACATAAAGTACTTACTTTGTGGTTTAACTTCTGCTAGCATATTGTATTGCCCCGATCCTTCTACAGAAATAAGCGCTTCTAAACTAGACTCCTTGTAAGTAGTAGTTTTAAAAAATGTAGAAAAATAAGCTGTATTTGCATTTAAAACATCGTTAGTAGCTGTTACTGATATAGGTATTTCTTTATTAAGAGGCCATTTAACTACTTTATCCCAAGTAAGCTCATACCCATATTGTAGAATAAAAACAGTACTTATGTATTCATCATTACTATTACTTCCAAAAACCTCTAATAACATAGTACCACTAGGTACGGTAGAGTATGTTAAAGTGTACCCATCACTTATTGGTGTGATTATATAAGGTACGGTAGCACCATTATCTGTCATATACGTACCTGACAAAGTAACCATATGAGTATCATCTGTTATGTCCACACTGAAATCCACTAAAGATGTACAATATACTGTAGAATCTTCAGGTATGGAAAAATTTGTTATATAAAGTGCCATATGTTATATTACCTATACTAATTCGTAGTTAGATTAATTATAATATTCTCTTAATTATAGGAGTTACATTATGTTCTCTTATAATGTTATCAACAATTAATTCAATACTATCTTCTTTGACACCGTTTCCCCCATCATAAACTACAAATTTAACAATCGTGGTACGTGTGTTTAGACCCCTCGAACAAGACACGGGTAGAAAACTATCCGAGTCTATAAATGGTGCTAAGCTAGAGGCTAAAGTGAATCTCCACATATCATATAAAACATTTTTTTGTCCCGATGAATCATTTATCTGTATAGATATTTCAATGTCTTGCCCGTAGTAAAATATATTCTCATTAACATATGTTATACTGTAGCCATTAGGTATAGATGTATAATTGAATATCTTTATTCTATTATTGACATATAGGTCCAAGGAGGTTATGTCAACCCCGACCTCACTATCTAATATATCGAAACTTATATCAGTATGTAGTGGTACGCCTACTGCGTCTCTAGGAGGATTTTCATTTATTACAAATGGTGGTTTGTAATCTGGTATAACCTTAAACCAATAGTCGAACTCTATTATGTTAGCTGGTATAGCATTATCATAGACGGAAAGGTATACATATACAATGGCGTCATTATGAAAGTAAGCTGGGGGTGTAAACAATACTTCTAAACCTAATAAACCTCCACCCGCATCAAACTCTGTTACTGTTAATAAAATACTATCCGAGTAGTCTATAAAACCTGTATCGCCCGCATAAGACAGCTCTCTTACTTTAAAAATTAACGTACTTTTATTTAGATCGAAACCATATGGGGCTAAACTGAGCCAAATAGTAGCGTTTACATTATTCTTATCAGAAAAAGGCACAGGTACCGCATCTATTAGAAACCTAAACTGAGCAATAAAAACATTATCTTTATTACTACCTTCTGGTAAATGTCTACTTATATAAGTTTGACTTAATGCACATGATCCTAAATGAGTTGTCAACTGTTTTACAGCTGAAGAACTAGTAATTAGTGCCTTTTGTACAACACCTAAATCACCTTCAAAGTCTTGTAGCTGTCTAATAATAGGAACCCAAGGTAAATTTTGAAAAGTCTCGTGTCCACCTGGCATTTTAAATTTACTATAACTCCGTAAAGAGAATGTAGAAACAAATGATACTAGTTGTTTAACTATATTAGTATTACTTTTAGAATCTATCTTCTGTGTTATTATTGGTACACCAAACCCAGCTAAGTCTGTCCTATCCAATATAAATTTAGCATCTAAATATAATATCATAGATGCCCATACATATATACTACCCGTAAGTATATTTGAACCATCTGTATAAGCTACAACTTTAATATCCCCATTTATATTAGATATAAGAGATTCGTTATACCAATTACTAGTATAAGTTATACTTCCCAAACCATTTATATCAGTTACCGCTTCCTTATTTACTTCTCCCCACACTCCACCAGTGTCGCCATATTCCTTATCAAAATGAATAGTTTTATTAGATATAACCATACCGTACTGGTCTGTAACTTTAGCATATATAGTTATTGTATCTTGGTTTGCTATACGTCTTGTATCAGTATAGAGCACTAAACAGTCAGAGTATCTATAAGGGCTATCCTCATGGTAGTTGTACGTTGTCCAAGTAATTTCAGCATAAGTACCTGTGTCAGAGCGCATTATCTTACTCTTCTGTAATCTGTACATACTAGAAGGGGTAAACGTTATAGCTTTTATATCTAATACGGTATTACTATTTATTTTTGTTACGTTTAATCTACTCGACTTGATGACAGTATGATCAAAAATGTCAATGTACAGTAATTCTGCGTTTTTAACAATAGCTACGGAGTTGTAATAAGGTATACCATAATTAGCAGTTTCTAAACCATTGTAGAGAGCACTGTCATGTCTACCTAAAGTTTCACCTGTAGTATTATCAATAGTTAACATAACTCCCCTAGTTGTATCTACACCATAACCTACATCACTAAATAAATACATATCACCTAAGTATGTTACAGGGTCTCCAACGTTAAAATAACTATGAAGTGGTATGCCTACGTCTGACTTAATAAAAACAGTAGTACCGGAAACAGAGGTTGCCTCCACTTCTTCATAAGCACCTAAATAGGAGGTGTTACTACTTGGCCCAACGTACATTCGAGTACCCGACACTACATTATCCACATTATCTAATACAATACTAGCTGTACTGGTTACGGTGGTTAAAGATAAATTTGTGTAATATCTACCGGCGGCCATAGCTTTACTAACTATAGTATCAAAACCACTTGATGCTTTTGTTATAGTGTAATCTAAATTTAATCTGGTGTTATCTTTATCTAAATCCCATTTCTTTATTGATACGGAAGATTCTAAATTACTTTCCATTGTTATAAATACCATACCAGACTGTAGGGCACTTAAGTCTCTTGGCCCAATGTAGTCTAGATAGTATATAATAGTATCTTGTGCTATGTTAGGATTAAAAGTATAGGACACTGTAGTAACACCAGTGCTATTCTTTATCAATAGCCTAGCAGTTGATGTTGTGGTATCTACAGTAGCGAAAGTACCAAGTAAGGGGGCTATACAGAAGTTAGGTTGCTGTGCTAGTATATTTTCTTGTGCCATATTAATCCACCTGAGTAACTGTAGCTTCTATTTCAACTACCCTAAGTGCTGTGCCTGAAGTATAGCCAGTATCAGCTCTTCCCGTATTATAGAAAATATCAGTATAAACTGTTTTAGAAGTTACAAAACCTATTGGGTCATCATCTGTAAATGAGACGGGCCTGTTTACAACACCTTGACCGTATTGGTCAAAAACTATTGATGTAATTACAGCTGTATTTCTTCCCGTAGCTGGTAATATATGTGTAGAAGCGTCTACTGATATAAAATCAATAAAAGAACGTATAGGAGATATTTGATAATTATATGTTGCCCATGTATAATCCGTACCATAATAGGATGCTTCCATCTGCAGTCTATACAAATTATCACCATCAATATCAATATCATATACTGTTATTATAGTAGATTGATTATTACGTACATTATCCATAGCCATAGTCCCATAATAGATACTAGAATCAACGGGGTACCTTAAATAACCACTATAAAAAGCTAAGTCATTAAAATAGGCACCAGATATGGTAGTCAGAGAAGAGGTCATACCTAAAGATAATAAGCATTCTTGTGTATAAATGGTTATAGGATTAAAGTTAAACCATGCACTATCAACGCCTGATATAGACGTCAAATAGCTTAATTGTAGGCTATTGGGGGTTTTTATAGCTTTAAACTTATAAGATAATCCATCTATACCTGAGGCCACTGTATTATATTGAGTTAATGAGCCATTTATAGTGACACCTAATACTGTACTACCATTTAAAGCACTAAAATAATCACTGTCTTTATCATAAAAATTTGATATTTCGTAATAAGTTAAAGCCCTACCATACAGCATAAAGTTATCTAACGCAAAGTTTCTTCCAGGGTACTGTGGGCTGGTACCAAAATATAGAGCGGCTAAAGGGTTACTGGTTGTGGTACCATTAAGAACTAAAGATCCTTTTAAAACCTTGTCGTAATAAACATAAAGTGTGTTATCTTTTTTTATAAATGCTATATGTACCCAACTATTTATAGGGGTTGTTACAGACACGATCTGTGTAGCATTTACAGTAGTAGTTACACCAAACTTTAACACATTAACGTCATTACTGAACCAAATATAAGGAGATCTGAATGATCCAGCACTTTTCTGTATTATTGTGTGTTGTGCTGTATCAAAACCTCCTATTAGTTTGATCCAAAAAACCATAGAAAAGTCGGCACCGTCTTTACCAACTTCTAATAGAGGGGTACTTGTGATATTTACAGAAGTGGTGGCTATAAAACTAGCAGCACCTGATGCTGTTGTATCCATACCATCAATATATGTTGGGGCTATAACAGTATTATATGGAAAATTATTGCCTGAGTAATCCGTGAATGACCCATTGAAAGGATAGTATAGTACAAGGTTATTTGTACTTACATTACTATTAAAATCTGTGGAATACCTCAAACCTATCTCTACATTAGTTTTACTTGTTTGAAAGTCTAACCCCATGTAGTGATTATACTGCTTTAAGTCTACACCAGAAAAAGTAGTCACTCCCCACAGCGTACCAGAGACCTGGACCTCAAAGTCATTTAGTAATAAGTAGGTTGATTCAACTCTATCATGGCCGTTACCTGTAGTAGAGAAGTATAAAGAATTATTTAATATCTTGGGATCACCTAAGGGCACAGTCCACTTAGTTTCATCAGGTAGACTGTTATCAACAGCTATAAATGAGTCAGAGCCTCTAACATCCGCATTATACCTATATAAATCACGTAAGTCACGTAATTTTAAATTAGTTCCTTTAACATAGGCTAATGTAAATACATCTGGAAAATCTTGTAGTACACCCTGTAGTCTATAAAATTTAGATGCAGATATGTTTTTGTATTCTACATCTGTGAACCTGCCCATTTCCATACCGGTATAGGGGTTTAGTGTTATTAACGCTCCTGTATTATCTGATAGATAACTAGAATAGTTATTAAACACATATATTGATGAAATTATATTTACAGGATCTCCTGCTAAATAATTATTAACCAGAGGTGCTTTTAAATATATATTCTGTCCTTCAACCCCACTAACTGTAACTAACTCTCTTTGGTCAAATTTGTTAAAACCTAGACCTATAATAGTTCCAGATACTGTAGCGAATTCAACATACTCATCCATAGAAATAACAAGATCACCATCATAGGCATCTACTGTTAATTTAGTATTGTAGTATTCTACAGATATAGTATTAATGTCATATTTTAGGTAGCCTGATATATCAGTCAATGGGAACTGATTTACCATTACACAAGTGAAATTAATTATATTCCAGCATCGTATAACGTAGCCAGTGCCTGAGGTGAATTTCTGTAGTGACCAAAAATTGTAGCCATCATACTGTAGACAAAGTATATCCCCTACAGTGTATATAGTAAAACTACTAGGTAAATCCACAGGGTATTGGAATGTTGTGGCCCCGGCGGAAGATTTCTGAGAAAGTATTCTATTAGTATAGTCTAAGAGATAGAAATAACCGTCCTGTACAACTAGGTGTCGTTGATGAAAACGTATATTTTCATAAGTCATACTATCTCCTAGTTAGTCTGTTGTACCGTTGCAGTTACTAATACATCTTGTGCTAGAGTTCCAGCCTTATAAATAGTTTGAACAAACCCATCAGCATCAGTATTTAATTCTGTACCTCCTGTAATCATACCATCACCACCCTCAGAGAAGGTAACCCTTCTATTTTGTATAGGCTGTAAAAACTGATCTTTAACCCAAGCATTTATATTAGTTGTACTCAAACCATTTGCTGCTATGATTGCCGGAGAAGCAGATAAAGAAATAGACGTAACAAAAGACTCTAAAGGAGATAAAAAATAATCAAAAGAGGAAGATCCCTGAAGTCTGTATAAATTATTTCTATCCACAGACATATCTTGTAAAACAACTGCCACATTACTAGTTATATTATCCATAACCATAGAACCATAGTAGGGTAATGATATTGCATTTGTTAAATTCATTACTGTTCCCTCTATAAATGTTAAATTATCAAAAGTATTTATAACAGTTACATCGGTGGCATTGAAAGAAGATAGAACTAACTGAGCATCTGTGTCAAACATTTCAATTACTCCAAGATATCGCCATGGTGTAAATACAGCTGCAGTGGTTGTTCTGTAATAAAAGTGTACATCTGATGCTACCCTTTTTATTCTAAGACCGTATGTATCAATATCAGTTAACGGATCATCTTCAATACCAGAAACAGTAGTTACTACACCGTCAGTTGCCTTTCTGTAGGTTACTGAAAAATTTTGGTGTAGTGCTGTACCAAATTCGGTACTATAGCCTCTAGAAACTTTACAAAATCTATCTTGTTCATTTGGAAAAATTAGTTTAAAAGAGTTTTCCATATAACCAGTACCACTATAAGAAGTATTATAGGCTACTAATTGTCCGTCAATTGTAACATCAAAATCCTCAGGTAGATAGTATTTTGTTTGTATAGTTTCTTCACTAGGTGATGGTGCAGGATTAAGGTACAGCTCACCACTTTGAATAGTAGGTGTACCACTTACTGTTGTCCATTTTGCTGCGTCTAATGTATCAAAAGTGTCATCCATAATATCAGCATCATATATATTTCTTTTATACGCCGAAGTATTTACAAATAGTGTATTTGTCCCTTTAGCGTATAATAACATGTCTTTACTACCTAAATTCTGGAATGAGCTGATTTTATAAAATGTACAAGCAGTTATAGCTTTATAAGCACCGCCTACGAACTTGGTAATAAGTGCCCCTGTCGTGGAGTCAAACTTATACAAGGCACCAGTTGTGGTAATAATACCATCATTATTATTGAAGAGCCATATATTTTTATGGAAGTTTATTTCATTACCTACAGCGTAACCATAACTAAGAGGAGTGGCTAAAACTACACCACCAAATACGGTACCAACAACTGCTATGTCTTCTTCCTCACCATTAGTATTAGGGCCTATATGTAATGTAGCATTAGTAATTACCTCAGGATTATTTGAGTATTCATCTATATATATTATGGTATCTCCAGGACTAGTTATATCTGTTAAATGGGTATGATAATGTTCAATAGTAAAGGCGTCTGCACTATAAGTCATACTACCTGAAGAATTTAAAGTAATTGTCTGTTGTAATTTAGCTAGATAATTATGAATACGCCATCTTTTAATATATAGTGTTGTTGTAGCAGCTTCTAAAGACCAAAAGTTTACACCATCATACTCCAAAGACTTTATTGTATTATCCAATAGTATATCACAGGGGTAAGAAAACGCAGTATTACCATCGTCTGTCTTTTGTAGAAGAGCATCCTGGTCTTCATCAAACGTATAAAAATAACCATCACTTACAGTGAAATTAGACTTTCTTATGTTAATATTTGTGGCCATATAAATTACCTATATAAGATTGTGGGAACCCATTGAAAATTATATTCATAAGGATCTCCTTTTATAATTATCTCGGATGTTATATCAAAATCAACTTCTCCGTTATTCAACGTCACTACCACACCAGACAAATCAATACCTGAGGATGGGTGCTTCTCTTCTATTGCAAAACGTACATGTGATGTTATAGGTATATTAGTGCCCTCTGGAGAAAAACTCTTTAAAGTTGGTGGGTATCTATCAACATCAAAGTCTCTCCAGTCTATTAGCTGACACATATCAGCTATAGCTTTATTTATTTCTTCTTCAATAAAATTCTCTGTTATTTTGTGAACATACCTGGGGGCTATCTTTTCCCCAGAAGAATCTAAAGATGTGGTTCCTATTTCTAGCAACCACACCGACTCTCCTTCCTCATCCTTTAAAGCGTACTTACGTAAGTTTAGATTGAATTTTACAGCCTTTCTAGGATTAAGAGTATGTTTTACAATTATATCAGACATTAAGCAAAGTCAATTTGGTTTATCATAATTTTAGCCATATATCTAAGTAACTCGTCTATGTTACTATAGTAGCTATCAGGTGAATTATCTGGGTCTGCCTTTTGTAGTATTTGTATATAAGCACCATCAGCTACTGTATATGAGTTATTTATACCAACAAAACCATTTGTAGCTGTTGTAGCCACAGTTATATTAGTAGTAGCTACGTTTAAAGCAGTAAAATAATCACTATTGACACCATCAGTTATAATCAATGCATCTCCAACATTAACACCTGTGGTCATGTTAATAACTAAAGTATCAGTACCTGCAGTATAGTCTGATAAAATTGGTGCTTCTAATATAGTTATATCAGATAAATCCTCACTTACTACTGGCTGGTCAAATCCTAACATGGCTGCACAGTCATTAGCAGGATTATTTCCCACTCTAACTGATGATCTAGAAGGACCCGTAAAGTAGTTGGATATAGTACCTGAAGAAATGTGAAATTTATTATCAGAAAATTTTACTGAACAGTTTTTATAAGCTAAACTAAAGCCCGCATCTACACCAGATACTGTAGTACTGCGTATTTTAGTCTGTAGGTCTAACGCTATTTCTTCACCACGTTTAGCTACACCATTATTATGATCTAGTGTTATATTGTAGTAACCATTAGAAGTACCGCTAACAGTAGCATCCATTTTTACCCCTAAAACACAGTGGGTAGAATCCAAAGCAAACTTACCATTGGTTCCTTTAAAGCCAGAACTTTTTACCCACCCTATCTTGCCACCGGCTATGTATAAACTTTGGATAGCAGTTCTGTTTACTGTATCTGAATAAGCAGAAGTTGACGCAGATATTAAATATTTTTCATCCCCCTCAGCACCAGAAGGTACTAAAATGGTAGTGTCCAATGTAACCTTTTTTGTTACACCAGGAAAATTTTCTAAGTCTTGTACATCTAGGCTAATGGACATGTATATATCCTCCGTTATTAAATTTAAATTAAATTATACTAAACATATAAAAAAGCTTGCCCTGTATCTAAAAGATGAGGACACCCACTATAAGTACATTGGTAACCCCAAGAACCTCCAGCACTGGATACATTCATGTAGTAATGTTTATTATCATCTCCAATATGTGATACCTTGTTGGGTAACGTACCGGATGTAGTAATATCTAATAAATGTCTAGTACGAATGTCTGTTGCGTCTATATCATAAGGGCAAGGTGCATAACACTTACCTACGTGTCCATTTACTAAGTATTCAGGAAAATTTCCGCACGTATAATCTACCATAAATTACCCTAAAAAATTATATACTTGTAAATCTTTATTAGATACATAAGTTCTATATGTAGTATAGAAATCATGTGTCTCCCTTTCATGTTGTTTACAGTCAATTACTAGCATATCATTACTTAGTAATTTAGGTACCTTATGTATCTCTGATTCATGTGTTAAAACACAGTTCGATAAAAGTACCTTATTGTTTAAGTACGTAACTTCTCCCCAAGATAATTTACCAATGTAAACATTATCCACTAGAATAAAATATTGCTTAAAAAAATCTAGAAACATATGATTATTACTTTCTATTTTTTCTGCAAACTGCAATACAGGTCCTGAGAAACATGCATTAGTTAGTGTACATGTGTTATCAGTATAAACAGCATCATCCCAAGTTAAGTCTAATCTGTATTTCTCACCAAGTAAAAATAAATCTCTCATATAAACTCCAATTATAAATACAAAGGGTTATAAGGCATGGAGCAGCTACCAGAACCAATATCTCCAGAACCTCCAGTGGAGGCACCTACAGAAGATATAACGCCATTATACTGATAGTCTGACCTCCCAATCTGACCTGCAGATACACTTCCTTGAGTGCCTTGGTCAGTAGTACCAGAAAATACAATACCTACAATACCTTCTGCTGTACTTACAGCATCGGAACTAGTAATAGACCCTTCAGATATACCTCTTAAAACATACGTTGGTAATACAACGTTTGTATCTCCTAGTGTAACATAGTTCATCAGTGACCAAGATTCGGTACCTGGAGATCTAGCATCACCTTTAGAGTAGTTGTAACTATTAACGTACCACGTGGTTGAACTAGGTCCATCAGAACCGGCACCACAACCTGCTGGTGATACTGTAGCTGCTAGTTGATTAGCATTAGCACAGGTTGTTGTGGGTGTTGTAGCGTAAGAAGGTCCAGGTGAGTATACAGTTATATTTAAAGTCTCCGTAGGACTTTTTAACTCAGCGGCTACGTAAGGGTCCCAATTACCAAGAACGTATGCTCTCTGTATATTAGGACTAATATTCCAAGAAACTTGTGTAGCATGACTACCAGCTCCTCCGAATGAAATTGTTGTAACTGATCCTATTATAACGCCCATATTTTAGTCCCCTTTTTTACATATTAAGAAAGAAGCATAATCACATTCATATCTTTTTTCACAATCTGGACAATTATGTCTTTTATACGATGCCAATCTAGCTCCTATTTGTGCATTAGACAAATACTTATACTCACCGAAAAGTTCTTTACTTACATCAGTAACTTTATTAGCATATTTACTTCTTTTAGTACAACTTCCACAAGACATATAATCCCCTTTTAATTTGTTGTTGTTATTAAAGTAACATGCGTTTCATACCAACCAGTTGTACCTGGTATCTGGTTTAAAGACATAGCTGTAACGTCTCCTGAGAAAGTTCTACCTCCAGCGCTGATAACAGTTGCATAACAAAAGTCTTCCGTTTGGTGTACAGTAGTGTAAGACACTGTAACTCTTCCCATTATATCGTAACCAAATGATAAGGAAGTGCATTCTATAAAGCCGCAAGGTAGAGTGGTAGTACTCATTAAGTTCTCTCTTCAACAAATTCGGGATTTTCCACAGTACTTCCTGTGAAAGATTCACCACCTACATCTAAAAGCCTAGAAAATGATCCAGACATTAAATCACCCCCTTGCCCTCTAAATTCATTACTCCCAGGTAGTGTTTCAGTGAATAAATAGTTTACCACTTTGGATTCCTCTCCCATAAACGTTTGTAATACAAAAGAAGATCCTCCTACAGGCATTGGTGCACCTGCACGTAATCTATATGTTTTACCTGTTACTGTAACATTTGCCATAACCTATCCTATTGAATAAATGAAACTCATATTTACTACAGGTATCTGCCCTGGAACGCACTGAATATTGATATTCTGTAGTTTACAACTACCATATCCCCCTATACCATACGAGGTTAGATTAATTGTACAACCAGCTTCTGATGTAGTGTCTATACTCCAAGGATTACCTACATATATTAGGCCATAACCATCTTGTTGTGTGGAATCCTCATATAAAGATGCTGGTCCTGAACCAGCAGAAGCATTAACTACTTGATACTCACTTAAAGGATTTGATACCCCATTTATTGTTGGAAATCTTGCGTATGTTCCTACTTCACCAGATATATAAGATCTCCCTGCGCCTCCAAATAAGTATATATTTTCTGAACAATTACTTTTTATAACCCAAGGTATAGTAACACCTGCTCTACCTGGGCACCCTATATACCTTTCTGCACCCGCGTATGCTGTTATAGATACTGTACCTGTACTTGGTGAAACTGTGTAGGCACTATTACCCCCAGCTGTTATTAAAGCCATCTGAGTAGACCCTTGAGATGTCACAGAGATAATCCCAGGGGCTGTTATATCAAAATTACCTACTAAATTACAACAAGTGGCCATATGTACTCTCCTTAAGGTGTAGGTGTTGTAGCAGGTATATCTGCTATATAAGTACCATAAGCAGGACCGCCCTGTTCTATTGATCCATGTGTATGTATTGGTATAGATATTATAGAAATAATATGCTGTTCACCATTAGCTGTAAAAAAATGTATTCTATTTTCTCGACTTTGTAGATGTGTGTAACGTACCTTTAACATTGGCTCATCTAATTTAGATATAGTACCCACTAACTCGTCTTCAGAAACAAATCCGTATATATGTTGCCTATCTTCCCCATGTATTTTCACTGGTATATCTGCTTTTTCTGGAAAAGCTCCCTGACTTTCCTTAGGATATATAGGCACCTTTATGTCCAAATAATGTCCCGCAGGTATAGATATAGTAGCTGAAATATTTGCCATTAAGGAGTCTCCCCAGAGTCCACTCTACTAATAGCACTAAATTGGAAATTAAGAGACATATCACTACTAGATACGTTGGTTACACCAAAAGAATTTAAATCTGCGGAGTTATTACTTTTATTTCTTTTCTCTGTATCGCTAGTAACATTTTGGTCATTAAATTGTACATTAGCATTTACAAGTGCGAATTGTCCACCTTTCTCCGCAGCTCTTACTACACCTTCAATTATTGCCCATCTTGCTTTAGAGTCCATTTGACGTCTGGTGTATTTTTCACCTTCGAGCCTATATAAAATATCACTCCCAGATATATTCAATATAGTGTAATTAGGGTCATCAAAACAAATACTAGGTCTTGATGATAAAATAAACCCGGTGAATATAATTTTTTCTCGTCCTTTTTCCCCAGCATATATCTTTATTTCATTATTATTTATAGACCTAAGATCAGAAGATATTACTTTTAATGATGCAGAAAAAGTTGATTTACTATTTCTTGTTTTAGTGACGTTAAATGATAAAATATATGGAGTTGATATAGACATACCTCCAAAAGATATCGTAGCTCGTATCTGTACACGTTCTATAGCCATTACCCCTCCACTGCGTTATTATGAATAGTAATAGATACCCTATCCTTAACTGCTAGTACACTAGCACACCCATTTATACACAATATAGGTCCTATCCCATCTACGTGTACTTTATATTGTACGTGGTTACCTAAATCTTGTATAATAGTACCTTTGGTTGATACTTCTTCAGTTTGTTTGTAATATATGCCACCATCTATACCTGCGAAATCACCAAAATATTCTGGACCCTCAGTGACATTTATTAAATAAGAACCCTGGTCTGTATAAGCATATTCAATAACATTTATAATGCCCCCATTTACACCCCTGTCACCAACTTTAGGGTCATCCGTAGGAGGACAAGTATGTGTAAAAACTTCACCATTATCGCTTTTTAATAGATCATATAATTTAGAAGATAAAATTCTTGTGTGTGTGTCATCCAGCGAAGCTAGTGTTAAACTAAGTGTTCTACCGGAACTCATATCAGCTAAAGCTAGTTCCATAGCAGTATCTTGCAGTTCTTGTACTGTAGTTGGGTCATTGTCAACAATACCATCTGTTTGGTCAATTAAAACACCATTAACTGCTACTGGTGAGGGTAAGTCTCGTACAGCCATGCCTAATATGGCCACACTAAGATTACTTGCAATATCAGATGCAACCCCTGTTGGGTCTGTGACAACAAAACATGGTGCGTCTAAATTAACTTGTACCCATACCTGTTCAACTAGTACTCCGTTATTAGTCTCTAGTGGTAATATTGTACCTTGTGCTGGGTCTGCTCCTTGGAATAGTTTAATTAGATCCCTACTTAAATAGTCTATGTAGAAATCCACCCCTGTACCAACAGAAGCAAAGTCATTATAACGTAAATTATCTACAAATTGTAAACAAGGTAGATTACTAAATGTATCATCTGTGTCATTATATAATGTGGCATAGTGTATACTTTCATTTAATTTAATTATATTTCTATATGTATTTTTAGAGTTAACACACAAAACTGTATTCTCTCCAGCATTATCTGATATGGCAGCAGCATCATCTACAGGAACACCCCAGCAGCTTATTAAAGGAATACCAACAACAAATACACCCTGTATGCCTAAAAATTTACTAACTTTTGTACCTCTAACATCCTCATAGGTTAATCCTTCCACTGTTGGTATTACTACAGGTATAGAAGAAGAGGAGCAGTTCATTATAGATAAGTCGAATGTAACACAGCCCTCAGTTTCTGGGGTGTCATAAGTAGATATCTTTCTTTTTACTAACGTACCAATGTCTGGGTGTACAGCTGTTCCTATTTTTGCCTCAGGGTCTGTTAACAATACAGGTATAGACGCTTGACTCTGTTGAAAAATTTTTGTAAAGGGAGTAACTAAATCTGCCGGTGGTGTTATCCTCCAAGAGAAACCAATAAATCTATCAAAAGGTGATTCCAATTCAAACCCTATATCAGCTATACCATTATTCCAATTACTATTTGGTGAGTTTCTAAAAGGGTCATTATATGTTATAGTAGCGTGGGTAGTAAAGTTACTAAAAAGACAACTAGAATTTAATTTAGTGGTATCATGTATAGTGCTGTTTGCTGAGTTAGGGCCTATAATTTCATACCACTCGTACATTATACGTTCTTGTCTTGGTTTTGCTCCTGTTACAGAAACACCTACGTCAGGTCTTATATAACTGTTAGAATTAATACTATAGTATGGATCTATATCAGCATTATCACCACCCACCTCATAGAATTCAGCTTGCCCTGCAGCAGTTATACGTACCTCTATTAATTTAGAGCTTTCCTCATTAGCAAACTCTTCTAGTAAGGACGTCTTTAATGTAGAAAGTGCATCTGCACGCTTTATATCCACACTATTTAAGGAACCCCCTCCGTTTCCCGTATAAGGAATCCCAAAGGTGGCTAGGACATCTTCAGCTACGCTAGGTTTATCAGATGATGCATCTATTTCTTGCACCACCTGAAAACCAGGCCATGATAAAGGAGTATCAGCCATATTAGTTTCTCTTTATAGAGTAGATATGAGTCATTGCTGTATTCTGCCTATCATTTAAGTCTCTTAAAGTTACTGATACTTCCTGACTAAAACGTTTCATAGAAGATGTTAAATTAGATACCTCAGAAGTAGTAGCCATCAAATTCTGTTTCAATCCTGCAATCTCGGACTTCTGGTTGATATCCAGTATAGGTAGTTCAGCTACTATATCCTGTACAGTAGTTTTAATTAAAGATATTTGGTCTGCAGAACTCTTTTCCAAGTTTCCTACACGTGAGTCAAAATCTTTTAAAGTACTTGCAAACATATCGCCCATATCCGCTCCTACAGAACTTGATTTAACATTGATGTCTTTTAATTCGTCCAAGCCTACTATTTTTATATCTCTTAAATTTTCCAAGCCCGCTATAGATATATCTTTTAGTTGGTCTATATTGTCAATTTTTATGTTAGTTAATTTTTCCAAACCTTCAACTTTAATATCCCGTATATTATCTAAACCTTCAATTTTTATATCACGTAGGTCACTAATACCTTCTATTTGGATATTTTTTAATTCACTTAGACCTTCAATTTTAATATTTTTTAATTCACTTAGACCTTCTATCTTTATATCCCTTAAGTCGCTTAAACCTTCTATCTTTATATCGGTTAGTTTATCAATTCCCTCAATCTTTATGTTAGTTAACTTAGATAAAGATTTTTCTAAAGTGTTAACAATTTTCTCAAAAGTGTCAAGCCCCTCAATTTCAACTTTCTGTTTGGCTGCGGGCTGGCTATTTATAGATGAGGCATTATTCTGGTTTGATTTATCACCACCAAAGAAATTTTTATCTAGTATAACTTCACCACCCTCTAAAAAGTAGCTACCTGACTTATGTGCTACACCACCATTATGGCGTACTTGACGACTTAAGTTATTTACAGCACCGCCAGCATTTAAATTATTAGAGGTTTCACCATTTCTTTTTATAGACTCCCCTTTAGACTGGTTCATTATCCTTTTTATAAGTTCAATTAATTCAGCATTAGGTACTGTGCCTGACATTGATTGAATGTATTTTTTATAAAAGTCCGGATCGTTACCAGCTCTTTTTGTGAAGCCACTGATTTGGTTATTATATGACTCTAAACCTCGTGTATTTCTATTCTTACGTTTTTCAAATGTACCCTTACCATACTTATCATCAACAAATTTAGCTATGTCTGCATCTGATTTCTGTAAGTAGAATCCTTCAGAGGCGCCTAGATTCTGGAAAGCCTCTGTCATCATAAAGTTTGCACGTTGGTTAGTAAGAACTGCTTTCATCCCACCAGACCTAACCAAAGTATTTACGTTACGTTGTGCTATCTCTATACCCTTCATGAAATTAACTTGTTCTTTTTCACTTAATTTAGCTAAATAAGCCTTTCTTTCTGGGCTATCCACACTGACAATATCTAATTTCTCCTGCATTTGTGATAAAGCATCAGGCCCTTTGTTTAGACTGTCTTTCACAAAGTTTGCACCCTTACCGGTACCATTCATAACAGATAGACCTTTAATATCACTCCAACGATTGGTAGGTTTATTAACTCTTGCCCCCATACTAGTAGCATTAAATTGTCTAGCTATTAAGTTAGTAGTAGGCTCTTTAAGAGATTCTTCATAGTATGCTGTATTACCTCTACTTATTTCAGTCAACTTAGATATCTCTTCGGTTACTTTCTGTTGTCCTGCTATCTCCTCAGGAGTTGTAGCGTGCATAAGTTGAGCATCCTGCATATGTAATGATAAACTTCTAGCATTCTTAGCGTTAGAGTCCCTAAAACTAGCTCTACTACTTATTTTACCTAGAAGTTCTTCTACAGAGTCACCATCAGTGGCCTTATTAGAAACCATTGTTCTCTCAGTAGACAGAATTGCAGAAAAATTCTCGGCAACTTTATCTAGAGGTATTCCCGTTGCTGTTATCCCTGCAGAACTGCTACCTTTTTGGGCAGATAAATTTGTACCTGACTGCCAAACACCAGAAGCATCTTGGTATATACTAGCATTAATTGGTGCAGGTTTTCCTAAGCCCACAACCGCATTAGCACTGTACTTTTCTAAGAGTGCTTTTCTTAATTTCTCTTGCTCCTTAACCGACCCACCATAAGCGAAACCTTGTGAAGCTATGTGGTCTACCATATTTTTTAAACCTATAGGCCCAGAACGTGTAACAATTTGAGCTAAAGAAGACCCTTCACCGTAAACAGCTTGTCCTTTAGACATTACTTCTTTTAGTAACGCTTTATTACTTACAAGTTCTTTGGTGTATTTACTTACATTAAGGTTTGTACCCATAATTCCTTGGGCCTCTTTTAAATAACCAGATAGCCCTTTTGCAGCTGATTTAGATGATGCTTTAGCTATCAAGTTTTTGGCAAGACCGGCTGCACCAAAACCTGTTAAAATATCTACAGGATCTATCATAGGTGTACCTAAACCACCTGTCTGTTGCTTATAGTCTTTTTCATTAGCAAAACCATGGTTATTGTAGTCTTGCTCTGACCAAGAAGCTCGCACTGCTTCATTATTACCACTATTAAGCGCATCCGCTACTGAAGTACCACCTATTTTAGCAACTTCCTCTGGCGTCAACATTAGTTCACCATTACTAACGTTTATAGGTACTTGTCCACCACTAGCGAAAGATTTTAGACTATTTTTTGCTGCCTGTGCATACTTGGATTGTATTATATAAGAACCTGCAGGTGCTGACATTGAGATGTCATCAGAAGTACCTGTACCAGCACCTCTTATCATAGCACCTATAGTACCCCCAGAAGCATGTTTTTCCGATCCTGGTGTCCACTTTTTATCATCAGGTGTAAATAGTTTAGCTATAGCCTCAAAAGTAGAAGGACTTTTTTCAACATGTAAAACTTTAAGTGCATCAATTAATTGTGGCGCAGTTAATAGAGTATCAGTTAGTACCTTAGTTTGAGCTTCCATTGCACTTACTAAAGGATTTGAGGAAGTTCCTTTAGAGTCTTTTAAATCTTGAACAGAGGCTCCTCCCAACTTCTCAGTAGTACCGGTCATAACATCTCGCATGTTTTTAAAGTCGTCTTCTTTAACTGGTGTACCACGATCTAGTATACTATTAGCAAGGTCTGTGAGTTTTTTGTATCCCTCATCAAGTGCCTCTACTGCTTTTATATCCGATTTTTTACTTTCTGAATTACCTTGAGCATCCATATCACTATAAGCATTATCCCAAATTCTAGTGTTTATTTTAGTACGTGTCTGAGCCATGCTAGACAAACTATCCTGTGCAGGTCTAAGAGACTCACGAACCATCTGAGATTCACGTAGTTTTTGCTCATGCTGTTTGTATTCTTTCTCTTTTTCAGGTAAATTAGACAACTGCATACGTGCATCAAGCCACTGTTGACCAGAAGAATTACGCAAAGTAGTCATTAAGTTAGCACGTTCTCTATCAAACTGGTTAGATTTACCGTTCTCTAGGGATACACCACCACTTCTAAGTGCAGTTTGTCGCTCATTTACATCTATGAATTGTGGCGCAAATGCACCTGACCCACCATACATATTATCTAGTTTAGATTGTAAAGCATCCGCACCCATACTTGCTGAGAACATAGAAGCTTTTACAGTGTTGATAGAAGTTTCAAACTGTTTTGCAGCGTCAGTAGCAGCAAGAAAGTTACTCATTTTAAGGCTATTACTTTCTAATCCTCTGCCTATTTTTTCCAATTCTTCTTTATATCTAGTTAACTCCGCTGTTTGTGCAGTTATGTCATTAGCTATTCTTTGAGGTTGATTATCTTTAAAGAATATACCTCTATCAGAAGTCTGCATTTGTTCCAATTTAAGTTTTCCTAAAGAATCTTCCAACTCTTTAACCTTCTGCAATTTACTATCATATAGAGTAGTATTTACTTTATACTGTGACATAGTATTTTGCATACCCGCACTTGCTTGCATATGAGCATACTGAGTACTATTCAAGTCTTCTACACTGTTAGGTATAAGAGACACATCATTTGTAGCACCACGAAGTCTACCACCCATACCTCTATTACTCATACTATAAAGAGCATCCGTTCTTATACTTGTTATAGTGGACATAGCATCTTTAAAGCCAGATATAACTTTTGCAGCCGCGTCTGTTTTTCTAGCAGCCTCTTTAACAGCTACAGCATAACCATCCTGCTTAGCTGTTACATTCTCAAGTTCTTCTGCTGTTTCCTTAAGGAAATCATCCCATTTCTCAAATTCACTCTCATCAGTAGCTTGTGATCTGTTTTGTAAACCAGCATTCATTCTAGAAGTAAGAGATAACTTCTGGTCTTCCAACTTAGAATACTCTTTAAGTACGTTTTGTCCTCGATATTTATTATTGTAGGTATCTTCTGGATTAACAGAATTTATTAATCTTAAGGAGAAATTTTTAAAGTCTGCGGCCCAGTCTGTAGGACCATAAATACCTCTTTGATCTTCTTTACGTTTCTGTACTAACTGAAGAAGTTCTAAACTATTTAAGTCCGAAACACCTTTAGTATCAATGTTCAAATCCCTTGGGCCTGAGAAACCTTCAAACGCACCAGTACCCAATTTCAAAGAGCGTTTGAACTCGTCCGCGAAATTACTATCGGCTATGGCCTTGTTCATAGATTCTATTTGCATAATAAACTTTTCAGCCAAGTCTGCTTTACGCATTTCTTCTTTTAACTTAGCTATTTCTTTATTATACTTATTATGCTCTGCAATTAGGGTGCTTTCTATAGTTGCGGTATCATCAAGTGCTTTATTATATTCTCTGGTTGTGTCAAAAATTCTAGACACCTCTTCAGTATCAACAGAATCACCACTAGCGTTATCTAACCCAGGCGTTCTAATACTATCATATACTTTTTGAGCTGCGTCAGAGTTGGCTAGAACTGCCTCATAGATGGCTGTATTTTCACTATCAGCTAAATTACCTAAATCGGTATTTCTAGTTTTATCTTCCGTTTTTCCTGCAGCATATCTAGTTAGTGTAAATGCAGAGGCGGCTGCTGCGGCCTGAGCGAATCTATTTATACTGTCTTGGTCTATAGCTATAGTTGATGCTCCAGATACTTCACCTCCAGATGCGAAGCTATTAACAACACCCCCATTTGCAAAAGATGGTTTTTGTCCGTGTTGCATTTTATTTAGGTTATCTTTACCAATGCTCTTAGCATCTGCAGCGGAAATAAAGTATTCACCATTACTAACTCTTATATCAGACGTAGCTGACCCGCCAGAAGCAAAACCTAACTGTTCTTTTGCTTTCTGTGAGTATTTTGATGGTATTATAAAAGAACCTTCAGGTACATTACGCATACGAATAGAATCTGATGTGCCTGTACCAGCACCTTTTATAAGCCCTGTTGTAAATCCGCCGCCAGCGTGCCGCTCGTCATCATCCCCACTAAATAAGGCGGATGTTAACCCTAGACCAGCACCTAGTAAACCAAGCTTACCCCATTTACTTAAGCCTCTTTTACCAGTAAGCGCTGGTAGACCAGCTGGGCTAGTGGTAACTAAGTCCCTAGGGCTATTCTTAAATGAGAAACCTGGACCGTTGGCCCTAGCGAACTCTTG